>Ga0074199_1000015_pt1 | contig 461164 bp, 371 predicted proteins | sample EPASupsiteSAE347_FD_64528 | JGI IMG/M metagenome (GOLD analysis project Ga0074199, IMG submission 64528) | Bioremediated contaminated groundwater from EPA Superfund site, New Mexico - Sample SAE3-47 | ecosystem: Environmental > Aquatic > Deep subsurface > Groundwater > Contaminated ... | reverse complement strand
TGGATGTATCACAGTATGTACTTTTTGTCCAGCTTTGTAACATATTGATATTATTATTTTTATGCTTTGATACCCATCAGAAGGTAGTCTTGTTCCGTGAAAAACCTAAGTTGTCCCAGTATATCTGTGGACTCACGGAGAGGAGATCATCTTTGTGTGTTGCCGTTGCCTTCCCGGCGGACGATTCGGGTTGAGCGCGCAGGAAGAGGCCGATGATTTTCATCGGAACCTGCCGCCGTGAAGGCCGATTACGATCGTGTTGAAGAAGGCCCGGAGAACTGCTCCGGCAAAGACAAATATGAGAAAAGGGGCCACGGGATTCTTCTCGTCATGTTCCACAGTCCCCGCTCTCAATTTTTGCATTTACGAACAGGGGAATGTGCATTCTTGTTCGGTTTGTGCTAATTTGCTTCCGTCGACAGAGGAATCCCCAAACCCCCTCCCCCGTCTCCGCCGATGGAGACCGGGTTGACGCCCATGACAAACAAGAGCAGTCTCGTTGGCTGCCCGGTTGCAGAATGGGTGGGTCTCCTTATGCAGGCGCATATATGATCCGAATATAGACAGAATGGCAGGAGAGAGTCTTCATGTCCCAGCTGGGGAATTTGCGTGAATTTGTTCAACAGGTTGCTGAGGCGATTGCCTCAGTCATTGATATTGAAGTGACTATACTCGACGATGATTTGATACGGCTTGCTGGGACTGGAAAATATAGTGACAAAATTGGTCAAAAAATGCCTCCTGGTTCCGTGGCGCACCAGATAGCGCAACATGGAAAAGTGATCTATATAGACACTCCCGGCCACAGCCCGATCTGCTTTGAGTGTCCGTTGAAAACAGAATGCAATGAGTCTGCGGAATTATGTTATCCAATTATAGCAAATAATAAGCCTGTTGGAACTTTGGGTTTGATTGCTTTCAATGAGCATCAGAAGCAGCAATTGGAGGCTAACAAAGAATTCTTGATAAACTTTCTTGACAAAATGTCATCATTGATATCAAGTAAGCTGTCTGACTACAACAAAACATCTATAATAGTCGATCTCAAAAATCAGATGGAAGGGACCATAAATAATATTGATGAAGGAATAGTAGTTGTCAATAATGGATCGATTGCATATGCAAATGCTAAAGCGCTGAATTATTTTGATGATCTTGAGTTGATAGGAAAAAGATTGAAGGACGTTATTATCGATAACTTGTTCATTGGAAATATAAATAAAGGCCAGTCATATAAACAATATATTTATACGCATCATGGTGAAAAAGTTGCCATTAATGTTCTGTTCTTAAAAGATCGAGAGTCATCCTCTTCTGACAGGCAAATTCTATTGATTGTTCGCAAAGTAAAAGAGATTCAGAATGCCGAATATAACATAAGAAGAAAATTGTTAAAGAAGGGTCATGTCGCCAAATGGAAATTCGAAGACCTGGTTTATCAAAGCCAGTCATTCCATGACACAATAGAAGAAGCAAAGAGATATGCATTCATAGACTCAACCATATTGATCACCGGCGAAAGTGGTACGGGCAAGGAATTAGTCGCTCAAAGCATACACAATTACAGCAAAAGAAAGAGCGGGCCTTTCGTAGCGATCAATTGCGCTGCTTTGCCGGAGACTCTGCTAGAAAGCGAGCTTTTCGGATATGTCCCTGGGGCCTTTACCGGTGCAAGCAAAGACGGGAAGCAAGGCCTGTTCGAACTGGCCCATATGGGCACAATTTTCTTGGATGAAATAGGCGACATGGATTTATACATGCAATCGAGATTGTTGCGTGTGTTAGAACAAAGAGAGGTCATGCGTATAGGAGATGAGAAAATAATACCTGTAGATGTAAGGATCATAGCGGCAACTAATCGATATTTGGAGAAAGATATTGCATCAAGGCAGTTCAGACAGGATCTGTACTATCGTCTGAATGTGCTTAGACTATCATTGGATCCTTTAAGGGAAAGATCGGAAGACATTCCAATATTAATGTCAAATTTTATAACGTATTATTCAAATAAGTATAAGATCGAACCATTCAATTTGGATAAGACAATAGTGGCCATTTTGTCGGAATATAGTTGGCCAGGGAACGTTCGCGAGCTCAAAAGTATGGCGGAAAGATTGGTGGTTCTTAGCGGCATAAAACAAATATCCTGCAATCTTATATCCAGGCTGTTATCCGAAAATAAAGCTTTTCCCTCTCGCAACGAAAATTTACTAAATATTGACATCGATCTCACTGGGTCATTTGTAAGCATAGAAAGGCAACTTATAGATGCAACCCTTGCTTACACAGACCAAAACATTGATAAGGCTTCTGCGTTGTTAGGCATTAGCAAGAGCACCATTTGGCGGAGAAAAAAACTTTAGCAATCTACTCCCGGCCGCACTTCCGTCCAATGAAATCCATCCGGTTTGGAAAATTTTCCGCAAAAGAAAAGGCGACGGCCTGCCGCTAAGGACCCGGGGCGCGCAGGGGGAGATGTTTCATGGCATTCCCTCGGCTCGGTCCAACGGGGAAGGGCATCGATTATGTATGCGGAAGTCCCCGGGGATTGGAGGCAGCCCATGGCAAAGGGCGCTCTTCGGCGGAAATCGGCATGGCGAAGGTCCGGCGGTGTGTGCGAGAGCGCGTGGCAGTGCGGTTTCAATTTGATGTGGGGCGATTTCAACTTGACACTCAGATACGTCCGTAAGGTTCTCTCCGGCGCCGTATTTCCTATGATATTGTCATGGCGCAATCCTTGCAACTCCCTCCATGCGCGATATTAATATCAGCACGCTTGACTCTGATGGAGGCAATTGATCAACTTCAACTCCAGACATGACACATACGGCTTTTCTCTTCTATCCGTTCAAAGTGAAAGGAGCCGCTACAAATGAGCCCTATTCCTCGATGGAAAACCAGACACACGGTATTGGTCGTACTTTTCATTACGTACATAATCTGTTATCTGGACCGCATGGTAATGTCGGTTGCGATACCTTACATTGCCAAGGATTTCAACCTGTCGCCGCTGGAGATGGGAGCCGTCATGAGCGCCTTCTTTGCCAGCTATGCATTGTGTCAGATACCGGGAGGGATACTGTCGGACAGGTTCGGCGCCCGCAAGGTCATGTCGGCGGCGCTGGTATGGTGGTCCGCTTTCACGGCCTTTACCGGCCTCGCTGGTTCATTGGCCCCCATGCTTTGGATAAGACTGGGCTTCGGAATTGGAGAAGGCGTTTTCCCGCCGGCTGCGATCAAGAGCATTTCCAACTGGTTTCCGCTCAAAGAAAGAGGCACCGCCATCGGGTGGATGTTTTCCTCCAATGCGCTCGGTCCCGCTTTGGCGCCGCTCTTCGTGGTGGCCGTTATGGCCAGTTGGGGCTGGCGGGCAGTCTTCTATACACTGTTCATCCCGGGGATCATTGCGGCGATCCTGGCCTGGGTGATAATCACCGACAAACCCTCCGAGTCCAAATCAATCTCCCCGGAGGAGCTATCGGAGCTTACGGTGGATGAACCCGTGCTTGCCGCCTCGACAAGTTCCGGCACATCGCTGATGGATGTCCTCAGGGTCCCGATTGTGTGGCAATGCTTCGCGATATGGTTCGCCTTTGACATAACGCTTTGGGGCTTCATGTCATGGCTTCCATCATACCTGGTGCAGGCGCGCGGGTTTGCAGCGGTCAAAATGGGCGTCACCGCCTCGCTGCCCTTCTTCGCCGGAACTCCGGGGTTGGTGCTTGGCGGATGGGTCTCGGACACCTTTTTCAAAAATACCCGGAAAACGCCGATCATCCTCACACAATTGGCGGGTGCATGGCTCCTGTACATGACTTACAGCGTGGAGGCGGCCAACCTGGCGGTTGCCTATCAAACGCTTGCGGGATTTTTCCTCTTCATGGCCATGGGCAGCTTCTGGGCTCTGCCGATGAGCGTCATACCCAAGGATGCCATGGGAAGAGCTTCGGGCATTATCAATACCGGTGGGCAAATTGCGGGTTTCATTTCACCTATGGCCATCGGCTATCTCGTGCAATCATCGAGCGGCAGCTTCAATACTTCTTTCATGTTTCTGATTGCGGGCACCTTGCTATCTTGCCTGGTGGCTTTGACCGTTAAAGAAACCAGGGCGATTCCAGTTGCTGCTTAGCGATACATCCATACAAACTCGACGGAGGACGACAGCATGTACGACATAATCATCTCGAACGCTTCCATATATGACGGCTCGGGGAACCCGTGGTTCAAATCCGATATCGGCATCAAAAGCGGCAAGATAGTCAGCATTGGTCAGCTAAGAAACGAAGAGGCGCAACGGAGAATCGATGTGTCTCAATTTGCCGTGGCGCCGGGTTTCATCGACATTCATTGCCATTCTGACGCCTTGTTGTTCGCCTCGCCTCGTGAAAAGGGCAAAATACTTCAGGGCGTCACGACTGAGGTAATCGGCAATTGCGGCATTTCGGCTACGCCCGTGTCAGAAAAAAATCTGGAGCTTTTGAAGAAATATACTTCCTCCATATTTGCCAACATCGATATGCCGTGGGATTGGCGTACGGTTTCGGATTTTCTGCGACGAGTTGAAGAACGGCGCAGCATAACAAATATTGCTTCTCTGGTCGGACATGGCGCCGTACGCATAGCCGTTATGGGATTCGACAATCGAGATCCCGATGAACGAGAATTGGCCGAGATGAAACGCCTGGTAGCCTCCGCGATTGACGATGGAGCCTTCGGTTTATCCAGCGGTCTCATCTACCCGCCTGGCTTATACGCCAAAACTCGCGAACTCATTGAACTGTGCAGGGTGGTTGCCGAAAAGGGCGGAATCTATACGACTCATATGCGGGGCGAAACCGATACCGTCATCGAGTCCGTAAAAGAGGCAATCCGAACGGGCGAAGAATCCGGCGTGCCGGTGCAGATCTCGCATCACAAGACGGGCGGTTTGGACAATTGGGGAAAGTGCCGGCAAACGTTGCAACTGATCGCCGAAGCAAGGGACCGTGGATTGGATATTACATGCGACGCCTACCCGTATATTGCGGGCAGCACAATGTTGGGCGCATTGCTGCCGCCCTGGGTGCATGAAGGAGGAGTGGAGAGACTTCTGGAACGATTGAGAAACCCGGAATGTCGACTGACGATCAAAGAGCAAATAAAGAATGGGATTCCCGGTTGGGAGAATTTCGTAAAGGCATGCGGCTGGGATAAGATCGTGATCGCTTCCTGCAACAGAAACAAGTCAATCGAAGGCAAGAATCTGGAGGAAATCGCCCATAGTAGAAAGATCGAGCCGGATGAGGCCCTCTTCGATATAATGATTGAAGAAGAAGCCGATGTATTGATGATACAATTCATGATGTGCGAAGAGGATGTTTCATACATCTTGAGACATCCATTGGTAATGATGGGCTCCGATGCAATACCGAGTGCCGGGAAACCCCATCCCCGCTACTATGGCGCGTTCCCGCGCTTCTTAAGAAAATATGTGCTGGATGAAGGAATCTGTTCTCTTGCGGAAGGCATCCGCAAGATTACCTCGATGCCCGCTCAGAAATTGGGCCTGCGTGATCGAGGCGCGATAAGGGAAGGGATGTGGGCGGACATAACGGTCTTCGATCCAAAGACGATTGCGGATAAGGCCACTTTTTTGGATCCTCAGCAGTTTGCGGCGGGCGTCGAATACGTATTGGTGAACGGCCGGTTGGCTGTGGACAAAGGTGAATACACCGGGCTTTTGGAAGGCAGGGTGTTGCGCAGGTGATTTGGACAACTGAGTCATGACGACTGATATTTCAAGGACTTAAGGACGATGGTAAAGATATGCGAATTGCAGACACCCGGCTTCCTGGTTGATCTCGACAAATTGGAGAGGAACATCCAGGACATGGCTGACCTCTGCCGGAATAGCGGGAAACAACTCTGGCCCATGATGAAGACGCATAAGAGCACGCGCATCGCGAGAATGCAGCGGGCTTGCGGAGCCATGGGATTTCTGGCCGGTACGATTGACGAAGCCGAAAAACTGGCTGAAGACGGAATTAGAGAGATCATGCTGGCTTACCCCGTCGCATCCGAGTCAAATATTGAAAGGGTGCTCGGAATTGCCCGGAGCGCTCATGTCATCCTGAGTTTTGACGGGATTGAAGCCGCCGTGCAAATTCAGAACATGCTGGCGTCAGCCGACATGCATATGGACTACCTGATAATCGTTGACTGCGGGTTCCATCGTTTCGGGGTGGTTCCGGAAAGAGTCGTCGATCTTGCGGAACGATTGAAGGAATTCAGCCGACTGAAACTCAGGGGCATAGCGACTCACCCCGGTCACGTCTACGGAAAGGAAGGAGTCGACCAGATCAAGGCGATAGCGGCGGAGGAGGTCGGTTCCTTGACTTTGGCCAGAGACTTGTTGGTCGGTCATGGGCATCCGGTCGAAATGGTCGCTACCGGATGCACGCCCACAACGTCCCTTGTCGTTGGCGATGACAATATCAATGTTTTCAGGCCGGGGAATTATGTTTTCTACGACGCCATTCAAGTCGCCATGGGCGTTGTTCCTGCGGAAAGATGCGCCTTGACGGTGTTGGCGACGATAATCGCTCACCCTCGGGAAGACCTTTTCATGATGGACGCGGGCAGCAAATGTTTTGGACTCGATAAGGGCGCGCACGGCGTCAACCTGACCAGCGGTTATGGCATGGTGAAAGGGCGCCCCGAACTCATTGTCGAGGGTTTGTCGGAGGAGGTGGGGAAATTGAGGGTTCAAGGCGAGAGCACTTTGAGAATTGGGGAAAAGATCGAGGTCATACCGAATCACGCCTGTTCCGCCGCCAATATGACTGACTACCTGATCGGGCGCCGAAAAGGAATTGCCCTTGAAATCATTCATGTTGACGCGAGGAGTGGATTGTATCGGCAGGGGAGGCTCAGCAGAGTCTCCTTTCCCGTCATGGCAGGGGAAGAACCTTGCCTTTGAGAACGCATCCGGGCGAAGCATGCCGGCGTGAATCGGATGGTCTTCGCAGGCGGCAACCCATGAACAGACACCAGCAGAGTCATGTCCCGCGCGCAGCCGTTTGCAGCATATCCCGGGCCTGAAATCGCCCGCCCGCCGCTCCTGCCTTCGGGGGAAACGCGGGCGGACGATTGTGGTCGCAAAAGACAGATTTTATTGTATAATCGACTTCTTCTCACCAAATCCCAAACGGAGCCGTGACGATCGGGGATACCCATGGGCGATGCGAAGATCACCATCGACAAGCGGATCATTGACGCGCAAACGGGAACCACCGTCATGGAATGCCTGGTGGAGGCGGGGCTGTTCCTGCGTTCGGACTGCGGCGGCCGCGGCCGCTGCGGCAAGTGCCTGGTGCGTGTGGCCGGCCCCGACTCGCAGGGATTGTCGGAACCGGATGAGACCGAAGAGAAAATCCTCGGTGCCAAAGACAAGGCCTCCCCTTATCGTCTCGCCTGCCGAACCAGGGTCCTCGGCGCAGTATCCCTGAGCATACCCGATGAGAGCCGGCTGCAGCGGGAGGCGGCGCAAAAGGGGGCGCCCGTTCTGCTGTCGAGGTTCGAGTCGTACGGCAGGGCTTCGAGCCGCAGGCCTGCGGGCGCCCGAGGCGTCGCCGTCGACATCGGAACGACCACCATCGCCGTCTACCTCTGCGATCTCGCTCGCTCGACCGTCGTCGCCTCGACTTCGGTCCGGAATCCGCAGTCGATCTTCGGTGACGATGTGATCAGCCGGCTCGGCGCCGTCCGCGAGGACGCGAGCGCCCTGCTGCGGCTGCAAAGGATGGCCGTGAGCGCCGTGGACTGGGCCGTCTCGACGCTCTGCAGCCAGTCCGGAGTCGATCTGGAGAGCATCACGGACGCGGTCTGCGTCGGCAACAGCGTCATGCTGCACCTCTTTCTGGGTGAGGATCCGTCATCCATCGGCTTCTACCCATATACCCCGCGGTTTGTCAAGGCTATGGATCTGAGCGCGGATACCGTCGGCATGCGCTCCTGCTCCCGCGCCCGCCTGCGAACCCTGCCGCTCATCAGCGGATACCTGGGCGCGGATATCGTCGCTGCGGCTCTTGCCACAGATTTGGCCCACGCTGCGCCCGGAACCATGCTGGTCGACGCGGGTACCAACGGAGAGATCATCTTCATGACGGAAGAAGGGCTCGCAGCCACCTCCTGTGCGACCGGTCCCGCCTTCGAGGGGGCGACGATCCGTCACGGCATGCAGGCTGCTCCCGGCGCCATCGACGCGGTGCGGTTCTCGCCAGAAACAGGCCGTCTCGCCTGCCGCGTGATACAAAGCGGGCAGGGCAAGCCACGGCCCGCCGCCGGCATCTGCGGTTCGGGAGTCATCAGTGCGGTGGCTGAACTGCTGAGAGCCGGGGTCATCCTCGGTACCGGGAATTTTGACATCGCCTGCGGGTTTTCCTCTCTGAGGCGGGGTGAGAACGGGATTCAGGAATTTGTTATCGCCCCTGCCGAGCCGGATGGCTCCGGCCACGACATAGTCCTCACCCAGGGGGACGTGCGTGCGGTGCAGTTGGCCAAAGGCGCCCTGCGCACGGGGATCGAGATCCTCTGCCGGAGCGGTCGTATGGAGCGTCCATGCAAGGTATTCCTGGCCGGGGCCTTCGGAAATTTCATCGACCGGGAGGACGCTCTTCGGATCGGGATGTTCCCGCAGATGGACGTCAATGATATCGAGGTGGTGGGGAACGCTGCGGGCGCCGGGGCCGTGCTCGCGCTGCTCCATGAGGAATTGTTCGAGAGGGCGGCGCAGATGGCTCAATCCACGCGGGTGCTCGACCTGGCCTCCCACAAGGATTTCCTGAAGACGTTTGTCGACGCCCTCTCCTTTTGATTTCGATGGTGTCGGAACGTTTGCGGATCGCGTGCATCGGGATTTTCGCTGAGATGCAGAAATTCCAAGGCCGCGAGAGAACGTGAACGAGATGGATCTTTCACCCGCGGTTCGAATGACCCGCTCTCGGACAACGCTCTGGGAGGAACTGTGCGTATGGAGAAAACCGAGGTGCATGTTCTGCCCGCTGTGATCCACGTTCCCGTTGACGCGATTGCCATCACGCCGCGGCAGGTGGCCCGCTATGCGGGCGGCAAGAATTACAGGGCCGGTTCCCGCGTGGAAAAGACAATCGCCGACGTAATCGACCGGGCCGGAGGTCTTGTGGATCCCGCAATCGCGCAGACCTTGCACGCCGTCTCGGGCTGCTCGGAGGACGGCCTTCTGCTGCTCGAAAACGGACTGTCGGTGGAGATGCCGTTCCGGGAGCGCGAGCCGTCCGCGAGGCACCTGGTTACAGTCGTCTGTACCTTAGGGCCCGCCCTGGAAGAAGCGTGCCGAGAATTCGTGCACAGGGGAGATGCCTTGACGGCGGCGCTCCTGGATGCTGCGGGAGTGGCGGCCCTGGAGTCCCTGAGCGATCGTGTCTATGAACTCCTTTGTGAATTCGCGGGCGGTCACGGACTGTCGCCGGGCTGCCGCATCGCTCCGGGGTGCATGGATATGCCCATGTCGCGCCAGGCGATCCTTTTTGAACTGGTGGATGGGGGAAGCATCGGCGTCCGTCTCAACCGGAGCATGGTTATGGAGCCCGGCAAATCCCTTTCTTTCTTCCTGATCCTGGCCGATGGCCGGAACCCGAGCCGCAAGGCCTACAAGTGCGGGGTCTGTCAGTTGGCGGAATGCAGCTTCAGAGTGACTCGGGAAGAATGATTCCACTTCCTGATGCTCCCTGAGAATCAATGGAAATATACTTGTAGAACGGAGGGAATAGCCTCCTTCTACCCTTCATCAGCCGCAATTCTGTAGAGCATGTTCTGTTAAACAATATTAGTCAATATTGCAGATAGTTATGAAGAATACAATGCCTCTGCAATTCCTTCACATGACTTGGAAAGGTCCGTGTTGACATACTCGTCCTGATGCTCTAGACATATTGGGTGGCTGGAAGAGAGGCGGAATGAGAAAGGAACAGAGGATGAAAAAGTTCAGAAATCTCGTGGTTGGGTGGGCCATCGTTTTTTCTCTGGTTGCAGCGATCGGCTTTAGTGGAATCGCCCTGGCGGGCAGCGCCGACACGGCGAAACCGAAGTCGATTGTGGGCATCTGGCAGGGCACGGTCTACATCAGCAACTCGGCAGGTTTTTCCTCGGATACCATCACCATCGCGATCCTGGAGCAGGGGAGCTCGAAATACATGCTCAACGGGAAGATAATTCTCAACGGAGTCGAATCGCCCATATACGGATTCGTCGACGGGTACTCCTTTTATGCCTATGGCGAGAATATCGAGGTTGAGGGCCAGATCGTGCGTGTGAAAAAGGCCCGAAGGATGATGGTGCTCATCGGCAATACCTCTGCAACTCCGTCATGCATGGCTGCAGATACTCTTAAAGAAGCGAAGTTGAAGTAGGGCAATTTTTTCCGTTTCTCTAGCCGGCCATATCGGACCAAAGCCCGTGCATTGCGGAGAACCTCTGCTGCGCAGGGACTCCTGCAATTCTTACAAGTTGAAGGACTTTGCGCTCTTCCGCACCGTCTCCATGGTGTTCACCAGAAACTGCCGAACGGACTCCTCTTTCTGCTTTCCGGTCATGACCCCGTTCAAAAGCTTACGGGCGATTGCCCTTTGTGGAGCGTGCCCTTGCCTTGCTATCCTGAATGCGCTGAGTATAATGTCCAAAAACACATCGGGGTATTGCGGGAAGACGTTAGGGGAGCCGAGGACGGGAGCGCGTTCGAGTTCTTCAAAACAGACTTTTGGGGGTTGGAAAGCTCAAAATCGCCATCGAAGAGAGACTTTCATTTGCCGCTTTTCTGTGTATGTAGAAGCCGACCCGGGGCCGGCTGAAAGGAGCGTCGCCGTGAAGTCGCTGTTGGTTTTCTTGTGGTCCATGTGCCTCATCCTGCCGATCCATTCCGCGTTTGCCATCGATCCCGGCACGGCAGACGGTTCGCTTCAGATCAACGGCAAGTCCATCCCGATCCGTCAGGCCTACGCCCACCTCCACGACAATGCAGAGGGGCTGATCGACCGTCAAACGGAGTTGCGCATCGTCCTTGCCGACAGAGAAGTCCCGGAGAGTGCGCTCGCTGGAATAGTCTTCCTGCCGGTAGAAGAGATGGCGAAGGAAGGCAAGGTCCAGGGACTGTTGATCGAACTCGATCCGCGCGTCCCCAACTCCCTGCTGATCACTCTACTCTATCCGCCCATGAATCCCGGCCGCTCGCTCGTGACGCTGACAGTCTCCACCAGCGGCCCGGCCGCCATGAAAAAGCTCAATATTGGCGATCGGCGCGTGACGGGCGAAGTCGAAAACCGCGACCCGGGAGAAACGGATTCCACGGATATCCCCAAAATGGACTATTCCATCAAGTTCTCGGCCCCACTGTTCCACGAACTGCCCGTTACTGCCGATCTGAAAGGCAAAGCGGCACAGACGAGCCCCCAGGCGGGCGTGTTGCGAAGGAAGGCCGATGCTCTGGCGAAAGGGGATTTCGATACGGTGCGGAAACTCTCCTCACGTGATGCCAACCGTCGCAATGACGCCTTTCTCTCTCAGGTTGGCCCGGATGCAAAGTCCTTCGCAAAAGAGGCGGCTGCCGATATGAAACGTTCCATCGCAAAAATCCAGCGTTTGGTTGTCCGTGGAGATCGGGCCGTAGCAATATTTGGGGCCAAACAGTGGGCGACTTTCATCCGTGAAGATGGCGAGTGGAAGAGCGACGATTGAGATCCGAACATGGTTTGAGATTTGCGCCGAGGGGCCTCTTCCTGGAGTTGCAGGTTGAAAGCTGCTATGTATGGAGGTGACACCCCTTTCCGCCTGAATATTGATAAGAATTTTAAAGACATAAAGAAAAGAGGCGTCAGGTGAAGATTCTTGGATTGCATTATCACCCGATATGCCACCGATATACGTTTAATGTAGAATATGTAGCGTGGTGCTGCAACTTTGTATTGTTGTATCTAATGTGTTTTGTGTTTGTAACTTATTCATTGGTATTTGATGCTTGTGCAGGAGAAGAGGAAAGAGATCCTGTATATGATTTCTTAACCGGTTCATACGAAGTGATCGGTAGGTGGCCTGATTCCAATAAAACATATACTGGAAGAGTTGATATAATCCATAAAAACGGACTGTTGGTGGTTACCCGGAATGCGGGCGGAAAGAAAATAAAATGTGATGGAAAAATTGAGAGGTCTGGTGCGGATAACATTAAGGTGCTCCGTATAAAGTTTAACCATTACGGAAACGATTATAATGGAACATATATTATCAATTCAGATCTCGACAATTATGGAAGATTGACGGGTTATCTGTATCTGGCGAATGGGACAACCAGGAAAGTCGGGTTGGAGGCGCTTTTCAGCGATCATGGCCAACTGGCAAGAGAGTGACGCCTGGCGTCGTAGCCGGCGTTGCACGTGAGTTGTGCTCCGGCTTGTGAACGTTCTGCAGTGTCCCTCAATTGCAGCCGCTCACCGCCGAGAACGTGGAATCAGGGGAAATCAGCCGCTGCCTGCCGCCCGATGCCCACGCCCGAGAGTATTCTTGAGGCTCCCGGGAATGCTCTGAAAATCTTCCTCTGCGTCCTCCGCGGTGTACCATTGTCCTTGAATTCATGCATTGGGGGAGAAACCTTGATCCGTCTTACTGTAACTGTAATCATCGGTGTGTTGTGCCTCTTTCCCTCGTTCGGCTTCGCTGCCGGTTTCGATTGCGCGAAAGCGGCGTCGATTGTTGAAAAACTCATTTGCTCCGACGCTGAACTCTCGAAGACGGACGAAGAACTCTCCGCCGTTTACGCGGAGACTCTGGCCAGTTCCGCAAACCAGGGAGAGCTCAAGAAGGAACAAATGAACTGGATGCGTAAAGATCGAGATCCATGCCGAACGAAAGAGTGTGTCTCAGAGGCGTACAAGAGCAGGATCGAGGTCCTGTCAGGTCCTTCGCCGGTCGAGGAATTCTACCTGGAAGAGCCGCTCACGATCCTGAGCGCGAGCGGCCGACAAGACAACGATTTCGGGAATTATTCTGTCTGCGTCAAGGTGCACGGGAAGCCCTCGGCGCCTCTTGTCGATTTCTCGGTTTATTTTCCCGACTCGAAGCAAGAAGTCTCCGCCACAAACGTTCGAGCCAGGGGCTCGATCGAGGCAGGCCTCCAATTTTCCTTTACCGACAATTGGGGCAATCGGGGCAAGGGGACATTCGAGGCCGCGGGAGAAACATACACCCTCGATCTGGAGGAAACCCGCCCCTTAAAGGATGCGGGATGGGGCCGGAATGCTCTTCGAAATTACGGGACATACGAGGAGCTCACCAGACAGAAATGTGGTTCGAGCGAGGGAAGTTAACGCACTTCCCTTCGGCGTCTCGGTTCTCGTTTGCCGCCCCCTCGACTTCGGCGCTATTCCATTCCGGTTTCCTTGATGTTCCCGACGACCACGAGCACGGGACTATTCGGGCGGAGATAGGTTCGGGCCACGCGGAGAACGTCCTCCCGAGTGACCGCTCTTATGAGGGATGGAAATTTGTCGGGATAGTCCGCTCCCAGCCCGAAGTACTCCACCTGTGTGAGGAAGTCGGCCAGGTCCTTCTGGGTGGAGAACCTTTGCGGAAAACTCCCGATGAGATACTTCCGGGCTGTTTCCAGTTCGCTCGCCGAGACGGGTTCCTGCTGTATCCTCCTCATTTGCTCGACGGCGAGAGCGATGGCCTCCCGGGCGCTTGCATTCTTCGTCTGTACGACGATCTGAAAGGCCCCGTCGTGTTTCCTGGCGGAAAAAAAACTCGCGAGGGCGTAGGCAAGCCCCCGCTTTATGCGGATCTCCTCCACCAGCCTCGATGAGAAACTCCCGCCCCCCAGGATGTGGTTCATCACGAGAAGAGCATAGTAATCCTTGTTCGATCGGTCCACTCCGGGATTTCCGAGAACGATAGTAGCCTGAGCGACCGTCTTGTCGATTAGGACGGTTTCCCCTTTTTCGGCGAAGGATGCCGTGAAGGGGGTCTCGGGGATTTCCCCGGCCGTCCATGCCGACAGGAGCGGCACGATCCTGGCCTGCACTTCTTCCGGTGTTATGTCCCCTCCCACCGTGAGGATGCTGTTGTTGGGGCGATAGTATGCGGCGTGGAAACGCGCCACGTCTTCGCGAGTGACGGTGGCGAGGGATTCCCTGGTCCCTTCAACATAATGGCCGTAGGGACCCGCGCCGAAGAGAGCCTTGTCGAAGGCTTTCTCCGCCGTTTCCATGGGCCGATCTTCGGCTGACTGGATTCCTCCGGATATCCTGGCGATTTCCTTTTGGATCTCTCCGTCGGGAAAAGCGGGCTGTGTGAGCGTTTCGGCGAGCAGGGCCGCGCCTTTCTCCATCCGGCTCTTGAGCGTCTCCATGCCGAGAACTGCATAATCCTTCGTGCACGAGGCGTCGAGAGAGGATCCCATGAAGTCCAGTTGCTCATCGATCTCGCTTGCGGACCGGGCTGCCGTGCCGAGGAGGATCGCTTTGGCGGTGAGGTTGGCGAGGCCTTCCTTCCCCTTGGGGTCTCTCCACGATCCCGCGTCCGTGAGGAGCCGAAAGACGACGACCGGGAGGGAATGATCTTCGAAGACGATGACCCTGAGCTGATTCGGGAGCACCGATCTGTGGACCCGGGGCATGGCTGAAAGCTGTGTCGCTCCCGTCCAGTCGAGAAGCGTCAGAGCGGCCAGGAACAGAAGGATTGCATGGATGCTCGCAGTATTCGTTTGCGGAATGGCTTTATTCGGAATCATGGGCGTTCTCCGCCTTTCTGATGATGTTTTCCTTGAGCGGGGAGCCGGACGGGGGCACCTTTCCCGGTTCCAGGGGAAGAGGATTGAGGATGCCGACGGTCCGTTTGTCGGGCGCAAGATAGAGTTTAGCCACTCGCAAAACGTCTTCCACCGTGACCCTGAGCACGGAAGGAACGTAGTCGTCGGCGGCTTTCCAGTCGAGAGCGATTTCATAGCGGGCGAGGAGCATCCCTTGCGAAAAGAAAGAATCCTGCTGGAAGATGAAGGCTGCTTCCAACTGGTTTTTGGCCTTTTCCAACTCACTTTCGCCGACGGGCTCCCGTCTCAGCCGCTCCAGTTGATCCTCCAGGGCCTTCTCCACGTCGGAGACGTTCTTTCCCGGAGCTGCCTCGGCCGAGACGGTGAAAAGGCCCGGGTCGGTGCTGAGGAGCGGGTAGTCCGTGTCAACGTCCAGCGCGAGCTGTTTTTCTTTCACGAGGTCGACGAAGAGTCTGGAACTCTTCCCCTCGGAAAGGAGCGAAGAGATCACTTCGAGGACGTAGCCGTCGGGATCGCGAAGATTGGGAACGTGATATCCCAGTATGATGGCGGGGAGCTGCGCTTCCCGGTTGACCGCGAGCCGGCGCTCTCCCGTCTGGGGCGGATCGCTGTAATGAACGGCTGCGGGCGGGCGGCCTTTGGGGATTCGACCGAAGAGTCTCTCGATCTGCGGGAGGAGTTTCTCTTTCCTGAAATCCCCGACGATCGTGAGAATGGAGTTGTCGGGGCTGTAGTGGTTCCGGTAGTATTCTTTCAGGTCCTGGAGCGTGATGCGGGCGATGTCGTCCATCCATCCCACGATCGGCCAATGGTAGGGCTGCGTCTGAAACGCGGCCGCATCGACCTGCTCCATCAGATAGGCGTGCGGGTTGTCGTCGGTCCTCATGCGGCGTTCTTCCATGACCACCATCCGTTCGGACTGGAAGTCGCTTTCTCTCAGGATGAGGTTGTGCATCCTGTCGGATTCGATGGTCAGGGGAATCCCGATCCGATTCGATGTCAGGTTCTCGAAGTATCCCGTGTAATCCTGGGATGTGAAGGCGTTCTCCTGGCCCCCGTTTTCCTGGATCATCCGCGTGAAGGCATCGGCGCTGACCTTCTTCGTTCCCTTGAACATCATGTGTTCGAGGAGGTGTGAGATTCCGGTCTTTCCGAACTCTTCGTTCCTGGAACCCGTGCGGTACCACACCTGAACGGAGACGAGGGGAATCTTGTGGTCTTCGAGGAGGAGGACCTTGAGACCGTTGGAGAGGCGGGTTTCGAACACGCGCTCCCTCATGCCCGCCTCGGAACTCCCGCAGAAAAGCGGGATCGCGAGAAAAACGAAGAGCATGGCGCCTCTTCGGAGTATGCTCTCAATGCTCACTCGTCACCTCCGGTTATCGTGAGTGGAAAATCCTCTTTACGACCTTGCGGCCCGGGGAAGCAGCCGTCCACGCGCCGCTGGTTCTCCACGGGGAGGCGGACGGGCTCTTCGCCGTATTTTCAGGGCGCTCGCCTCTTCGGGGCATGCTCAACGGGCCATGTGCGGGCTCGCTGGGAAGTCTCCGAATGCGCTGCATGCCCGCCTCCGTGTACCGGTCCCCGCTCCGCACACGCATCAGGATAAGGACTGGCGGGGGTGATTTCAATTCCTTTTCCAATGGACGGCGGCAGTGGCGCCGGTGGTCATCGAGCTTTCCGGCTGTAGATGACGGCGGCTCGGTTCCCCATTGCACGCGCTCCCGAGTGCGCGGGAACGAGCGAACATCCCGGTCCTGCGCGGGTGCAGTCACGACCATGAATTGAAATTTTCTTTGAGTACTTCTGTGATATGACGGACAGTATCCAGGATACGTGGTGTGGGTGTCTAAGCAGGAAGCGCGCCACGATTCACCGAACGGATTGTAAAGATTTCTTATTTATGTCTTAAGAAATTGTTGCCGATATGATAATATGTCTCCATAAGGTGTGGTGTATGCCTGGCATCTCAGCCGGGTTACAGAATGGAGATGGTTTGACGGAAGGGACGACAGTCGAAGCAGAATTCGTCCTTCCGGAGGGGGGCCGGTGATGCTCATCACGGGCGGAATCAGCACGACTTCCAGCACTTATTCGTATAGCCCGGTCCGGAGGGTGGACAATCAGGGATCGGGGACAGAAACCGGCGCGAGCGACGATGCTGGCGTTGCGTCAAAGGACGGCTCCGCCCGGAGCAAGGGGACAAAGGCATCGGGGGACGGATCGAGAACTGCGTCCAGGACCGGAAGCAGCGATTTGACCGCTCAAGAGGCGCAAGAAGTTAAGAAACTCGAAAAGCGGGACAAGGAGGTGCGAGCCCACGAGCAAGCTCATATGGCGGCAGGTGGGCAATATGTCCGCGGGGCGGCCAGCTACTCATATGAAGCTGGTCCGGATGGACGCAGGTACGCCGTGGGCGGGGAGGTATCGATCGATGTGAGTCCCGTTTCGGGGGACCCGTCAGCCACCATCCGAAAGATGGCTGCGGTCAGGCGTGCGGCTCTCGCTCCCGCAGATCCGTCCGGTCAGGATTTGCGCGTGGCGGCCAGTGCGGATGGCGCCGCCTCCCAGGCGCGGCGGGAACTGATGGCCCAGGTCCTGGCGGCGATGGAAACCGCAGGGAGCAGCACCGGGAAAGCCACCGGAAACACTATCGATACGGTGGCGTGAGCCGCGCCGCGCTCGCGGCCGTTCAGTTTCCAATCATCGTTCCCGTCCCAAATTTCCCTTGTTTGAATCCCGAATCGAGCCAAACCCGTATGGGCTTTCGTCCACAACGAAAGATGGAAGGCCAGAAGGTCACTTTTCAGACAAAACAATATCGAGCGTTATGGCGAGGGAAGGGCAGGATGGCGACCCTCGCCACGATGTCTCAGTATAGATGGGCGATCCCTTTGATGTCATCCGAGCTCAGGGAGCGTTTCTTGGTTTCCCGCGTCGCTGAGTAGCCGTACATGGTTTTTTCCTTGTCCGATGACCCGTAAAGGTCGTCGAGGCTCAGAGAGTGGCCGAACTCGTGCGTCAGAATGTTTTGAACGTCGTACGTGCCCGAAGCTCTGGTGGTCGACCATTTGTAGGAAGTATTGACCGCGATGTCGCTGTCAAACATGGGGCCGGTCGTGTAATACCAGTAATAGTTCTCAGCCAATGTCCCGGTCGTTCCCATCGCTTTAAAGTTGACGAGGTTGACGCCGTCAGCCGTGCCGTGGCTGGTGCTGCTGGATCTTCCGCCATACTTGAAAGTGAAAGATGCACTGCTCACTTTCGTCCACGTTTGCGCGGCGGCCCTTATGGCTGTCATGGCGCCGGAGGGGCCGCCGGAGGTATTGACAACGTAAGTCATCCTGGGAGTATTCCATTTGATCTCGGCTTTGGTCTTGGTCTTGCTAACCTTGTATGCGGATGCGCTTTGCCAGAAGATTCCCACGAGAAGGAGAGCCGTCAGCGACAGAATGGAGAAGGAAGACTTTCTCATGGTTATTCTCCTTTCCGTATCTTGGAGATCAGGTCATCCAACGGAATGTCGCGGTCCACACCCTGCTCCGGACCCGCAATGGCAAACCCGCTCTTTCTCGCCATCCCATCCGCACCTATGGCGTATTTGCCCTGAGCCTTTCCGACCATGTTGTATACCGGTGTAGCGGCGGCATCGAAGCTTTCGGGAGCGAATCTCTTGCTCGGTCCGGACTTCAGAAACAGCAATACGTTTTCCCCTTCTTGAAGCGGCGCCATATCGGATACCCTGAGACCGATTCCATCCACCTCTCCGCCCGTATACTCAACGGTGATCCAATCGGTCTCGACATTCCCTCTGACTTGCCGTTCGACGGCGACCTGGGCTTGGGTCACAATCACCTTACCGTCATGACTCCAGTGGGACTTGACCTTCCCGACCCGGCCCGTCACCACGGCATCGGACCCGCTCGTGAGGTCCGCCGTGCTGAGACCGACCATAACTGCAGAAACCGTGAGAGGTATTGAGAGCGAGGTCAGAAGCAACAGACAAAAGGCAGTCGTTCTCACCGCGTTGGGCATATTGCCGCTCCTTTCCTTTGGTTGAGGTTGCCTCGACAGGAGCGCCGGCATCCCTTCTTCCGGAAAACGAGTTGGGCCGGAACCCCTGCGGATCGCCTCCCGATTTTCGGTACGCACGAGGGCTTTCCCTCAGTTGTCGACGCCCCTCACGCCCTGGCGTTAAGCGCCTGTTGCCGCCTGCTTCCCCCCGGCGCGCGGGGCGAGCAGAACGCTCACGGCACAATCAATTCTAAACCACTTGGGCGCCAGAGGGAAGGGGTTTTCCTGCAAGTACCTCCCCGCAATGGTTGCCCGGCGGGTGCTTTCGTGGGAATCTTTACATATGAGGGCAGTTGGTTGCGTGCCGGCGCGGCGGCCGGATGCCGAATTGCCGGCATCCGGCCACCGCCGGGACAAACTTGCTACTCTGTAAGGCCATCATCTGCATCCGGTCCGAGTGCGGCGGCAGAGCCCTTCGACCTGGCGACGCAGGTTCCGGTGGTTTTGGTGGTCTTGGTACACTTGATGACGACCGTCTTGCCTGCCGGAGCCTTCCAGCCGGATAGGCTCTGGAGTTGTTCTTCTCATCCCGTAATGAGACGCAACCCCGCCCGGACGGGGAGTCCTGGAATTGGCGTCTACCCCAACCTGTTGTGTGAACGAGCATCCCCTCGATCACTGAATATCGAGATCCTCGGCCGGTTCGTCGGGGGATGTGTCGAAGGGCAATGCCGCGCCCGAAACCATCTGCGGCAGAACCTCCTGGATGGCATGCATAAGAGGCTTCCCCCCCACGGGTGCTGCAGTGTCATAAGTAGTCGAAGAGACTCTTGTTCCACTGAAAGGCCATGACAGGCTGGCGGTGCCGCTTCCCTTGCCGGATACATATATGGTTGCCTTCAAGATGAACTTGCCACTGATTTTTTTGCTGGTTGCAGTTCCACCGAAAGTGAAGCTTGTTATGTCTATTTCAACATCATAACCTTCACTTGAAAAAAATTCTTCTACATATGATTCAATCTTTGAAGTGTTGATATATATGACAAATCTCCCATTTTTGAGCCGCCAGGTTCCATTCATGTCGATCATTGAAAATTTATTATTTTTTTTGAAGGTAAACTTGTCTTTAATGGTATCTTTTAAGGTGTATGATTTTCCTGAAATCGTCGCCTTGGCGGTGCACTTCCCGCTTACAGACCATTTGCCGACTACCGATGCAGCGGATGCTGGTAGATTGAAAAGCATAACTAGAAATAATGCAGAGATAATGAGCAGTCCATTTTTTAACATAGGAAATGCCCTCCTTTTCTAATTTTGTATTGTCCATATCGTATTCTTTACATGAGTATATTCGTTAACACTCATGAGTGGCGGCTTCATCGGGCCATGGCCAGCGTCGGTTTGCTGGATATTGCATCGATCAACAGCAGCATTCTGGAAAATGTAACTTTGCCGTACGAAGAAACGAAGATTTCACCCATCGATAGTGGACGGTATGTAGAGAACTCCATAAACGATGCATAGCGACTGGGGTAATACTCATTCGATTACCTGTTCGTTAGTATAATGTGGTGGGCATGTCAAGAAAAAATGGCAGGGAAATGAACTGGACAATTCATGTGGCTGTTCGATGCTGTCCCTGGTGTTGACAGCAATCAAACCCGGGAAAGCCGAGCTGTGCGGAGTGTGTTTCAGTGGTTGCTTTTCCTGAACATCGCTTTCTGGGAAGCGGACATCTTTTCGCAGGCGATTCGAATGATGAGGCGGCTGCACGAGTCTTTCCACTCGGCCAGGTGGCGTTCCACGGGTGCAGGGGAACGCTTCCACGCCTCTTTCAAGAACCAGCCTATCCCCTGCTGGACCACCCGTTCCGTATCCAGCATCATGGGGGTAAGGAAATCGAGGAGCCGGGTCACGGGCATGCCCGCACGCAGTCCACGGATGATAGTGACCGGAACGGCGCGTCGTTTCCATTTGGATTCCGCGTTCCGCCATCCCGAGAAGCCTTCTATCCCGACAATCCCCTGCGTGATGAAGTACGAGAGGGCCTCTCCGCAAAAGGTGTCGGTGTGGGCCCAATTGCGAAAACCCCAGTCGAGCCAGGCGCCCAGCCGGTCGAGCGTGTCCGGAGCGAACTGTTTCCTGTGGGCGGTTGCAAAGAAGATCGCAAGGCTGCCCTCTTCGTACTTGCCGCTTCGGACCAGATGGTCTCCCAGTTCCAGAAACCCTTCGAAGCCAAGGTCCCTGGAATAGGCCGTGAGCCAGACGACTCGCTGCTTCTCCATCAGTTTGCGTTCGACGCCGTACGCATCGTATCCTTCGGTGAAGAAACGAGCGTACTTCTTGACGATGGCATCGTCGGCGTTCTCTCGGCAGAACTTGCGAATCTCCACGAGCCTGCTTTCGATCGTCAAGGCGGCCTCCTCATTAGGTTGTGCTGGGACCGTCCGCGCAGCGTGGCGAGGATCGGGTTTCTCCCCGCGCGCGGCACGGCGGGGGCGGAGGACGTCGACTCCGGCCTGGGTCCTCCGCGTTCCATAGGCGGTTCGAGGCGGCCGGTTTCGCCCGCCTGCCTCCTTTTCGCTCATTCCTTCGCGCGCAGGTCGCGAAGGAGAACGAGGTCGTCCACTGTCAACGCGCAATCGAAGCGGTAGCCCGCTATGACCCTTACGGGCCTCAAATCGGGCAACTCCAGGTACGGGTTGTCGAAGATCCGCAGTTCCGCGTCTCCTTTCCAGACGGGAGAGATGCGAACGTCGCGCGATTTCAACTGAACCAGTTCGTAAACTGCCGGAAGGTCGTGCCGCCCCGCGACGAGTTCGGGGAAATGGCGGGTGTTGACCGCTCCCGCGAAGCTGGGAGATGGCAGTTGCGATGTCTGCTCCCGGAGAGTGACCACGGCTTCGACAAGTCGGCGGTCCTTGACTGCAAGCGTGGCGCCGAACCTGCCGCCGGGACCTCGAACGGGAGTCGCCTTGGACGGCAGGTCGTAGGAGCGGGTGATCCAGGTCGAGCCGATCTGCTTGGGCCAGCCCTGGGCGAGCCCGCGCATGAGGGAGACGTCCTGATCGACCCATATGAAGGGACAACAGGCGCAACCGGTTCCTTCGTGGGTGGCGGAGATGAGGAAAATGGTTTCGCGGTACTGGCTGCGTACGGGATCGAGAAGTTCCTCCCCCGACTCGCTCGCATACTGCCACTCCACAAAATAGACGGCGCACTGGGGAGACGAATACTCAAGGCCTTCCGGCAGGAATGACCGGACGGCCTCGGGTTCGGCCTCGTATTCGACTGCCAGGCACGTGCCGACATAGTGCCAGGGCGGCATTGGCGCGAGACTCGACGTTCCCTTCGGGGTGCGTGGAAGAGTGTACCCTTTGAGCATTCCTATCCTCCTTATCGGTGTCGCGTGTTATTTCAGTTCAGTCGCTGCCGCCCGCCCCTTTGGAATGACGACGGCTTCCAATCCACCGGAACGTCCATTATAGCCGTTGCCGGGTCTGGTACAACCCGGTTGACATCCATGTGCCACGTGCCGGCTTTATGCAGACCTCTCTTCCAAAGCCGCGGGGAGAAAGAGGCAGTCCGATTTTCGCGCAAAGGTTTTCTTGACAAAACGGGCGCGGGCAGCAATCTTTCTGGAGTATAAAAGGAAGAGACGATACATACAAGCGGCGAAAGGGTTTTGGAGACACCCGGCAGGAGACTGGAGAAAGCGCATATGAAAGAATTCGAGATGAGGGATCTCTCGGAGTTCGACGGCAAAGATGGAAGGCCTTCCTATGTCGTGCATCGAGGGATGGTCTATGATGTCAGCGGGAGCAGGTTGTGGAAGGGGGGGCTTCACATGAAGCGGCATCACGCCGGGACGGACCTCTCGGCGGATATCGGCGGAGCTCCCCATGGTACCGAAATGCTTGAAAGAGTTCCTCAAGTGGGGACCATCGGGAAAGAGAAAACTGCCGGGGCGGAAGGCTCTCCCAGCGTCCTTCTGCGCCTCATCGAGCGCATCCCCATGTTCCGGAGGCATCCCCATCCCATGACCGTCCACTTCCCCATTGTCTTCATGCTTGCCGCTGCGGCTTTCAACTGCATCTACCTGGCCACCGGTTTGAAGACTTTCGAGAACACCGCCTTCCACTGTTTGACGGGCGGACTTCTCTTTACGCCGCTCGTAATGGTCACGGGTCTTCTCTCCTGGCAGATCAACTACCTGGCTCGACCCGTCAAACCCGTTACCATAAAACTGTCTGCGTCGCTGGCGCTTTTCATGATGTCGCTTCTCGCCTTTACATGGCGGGCGGCCGATCCGGGCATCATGGATTCCTTCGACATGTCGAGCGCCGTCTATTTCCTGGTGGTTCTGAGCCTCGCTCCGTTGGTCGTCGTCATTGGGTGGTTCGGAGCCAGGTTGACTTTCCCCATTGAAAAAGAGTAAACGTGGAGGGTCCGTTTTGGAATGCCGGGCGGGAGATGGCGTCGGGTGCGCTCTTCCGTCCCCGCCGCATCAAACCGCCGGAAAATTGCGGTACGCTGCCGTGCCAAATTCTGGGAGCCTCGCGACATGTCCGTGATACCCTTCTCAACAGCGCTCGACAAAAGCGGCTTAACCCTGACCAGGCGGCAAACGACAACGCTCCAGGTCAACGTGGGCCTTCTCTGCAACCAAACCTGCCGCCACTGCCACCAGGAAGCCGGCCCCGATTGCAGGCGGGTGATGGAGGCAAGAACCGCGCAGGAGGTGGTCGCGTTCGCCAAACGCGGGCGATTCCAGGTGGTGGACATAACCGGCGGCGCTCCGGAACTGAATCGCAACCTTCCGGCCATGCTCGCAGGCCTGTCGGCGGTCGTTCCCAGGATCATGCTCCGTTCCAATCTCACGGCCATCGGCGCTCCCGAATGCGATTCGATACGGGAACTCTGCAAAGAATACCGCGTGGTGATCGTCGGGTCGCTTCCTTCCGTGAATGGAGCGCAAACGGAATCCCTGCGCGGAGACGGGGTGTGGGAGAAGAGCATCGAAGCCTTGAGGAAACTCAACGCCACGGGCTACGGGTGCCCTGGATCGGGCCTTGAACTCCATATCGCATCGAACCCGGCAGGGGCTTTTCTGCCTCCGCCCCAACAACAGACGGAACGGAGGTTCCGCCAGGATTTACAGAGGAAATGGGGGATCTGTTTCAACGAGTTGTTCACCTTCGCCAACGTCCCCCTCGGAAGATTCCGGACCTGGCTGCATGAATCCGGCAATTTCGAGAATTACATGCAAAAACTTGCAGCGAGCTTCAACCCGTCGACCGTTTCGGGCCTCATGTGCAGGACGCTTCTCTCTGTCTCCTGGGACGGGTTTCTTTACGACTGCGATTTCAATCTGGCGAAGGGCGTGGCCATGGGAAAGAGCAAAATACATGTTTCCCAGGCGGAACGGCCGCCGCTCGCAGGAACGGCCATCGCCATCTCGGACCACTGCTACGCTTGCACGGCGGGCGCCGGATTCACCTGTGGCGGGGCCATCGCCGGCGGGGCGGCGGGGTAAGAGGACGCGTGGGTGGGTCCTCCCGGCGACAATGGCGGGCCTGTTGCAGCGAATCCATCGAGTCCGTTGCTCCCGGCACGGGAGTCAGGAGCGGAGATTGCATGAAAACTTATGAGTATGAGATCACCAGTTACCCGGCGGAGTCCTTCAAGGAGTTGGTCTATTTCTGTTCGGAAACGGGAGTGTGCGCTCTCGAACACGTTCCATCCAACCAGATTGAAAAGATGCGGGATCTTTTAAACGAACGGGGAAGCCATGGATGGGAGCTCGTTCAGGCGTCCTTCGGGAAGGACGGCATCATGGCTTTCTGGAAGAGGATGATTTGACTCGGGATGGAATGAGTGCGCGGCGCGGCCTGCACGACCGCGAGATAAGGGATCGAGATCATGAGAACCATAAAGATCGAAGGCATGTCTTGCCAGCACTGCGTCCGGGCGGTTTCGACGGCTCTGAGCGGGATCGAGGGGGTGAAGAACGTCAGCGTCAATCTCGCTACGGGTGAAGCGGTTTTCGAGGAAACGAAGCCGGTGGACGTTGAAGTGCTTCGGGAACGCCTCAAAGAGGCGGGTTACGAACTTGGCCGGTAAGGTCCGTCACGTTCGGGAGTGAGTGTGCGGTCTGTACCCGCCGGGTCGAGGAGGGATTGAAAGGACGGTCCGGGGTGAGGGCGGCGGCGGTGAGTTCCGCCTCGCCCGGGGCAGTCGTGGATTACGATCCGGAGGTCGTGATCCGGGATACGATCTTGGGGAGGGTGCGGGATCTCGGTTGCGATCCGGTTGAAGCGCTTGTCCGTCTTGTGGTTTGGCGGGGTTCTTTCCAGGTGTGGCGGAACGACTTGCGGGTCGAACGTCTCTCCCCGGAGAGAATAGATGGGTGCAAGGCCTTGACTTCGCGTCGAATTATCTTATTTTCAATTTCTCTTGCTGCGGCTGGGACCGAATGCGAAAGATGGATGGCGGTTTCCCGAGGGACTGTGAAAAGGGAGCCGAATAGCCCCTGTATCCATGATTCTCTGTGGCCCGTTCGGGTCGTGGGGGCTTGTGAAGAACGACAATTGTCCCCGTCGGGAAGCGCGGGTGAGGCGAGTCGATGGTGGCCCGGCCCCGTGCATCATCCATCAGGTTCGCGTGCGGGCAACCGGAAAGCCGTCCTTTTCGTGTGTTCCGGTCTGCTGGAGCTCTTAGGGAAGACTATCGAATCCCGAAGCTGAGGCTTGGGGGGAAGGAGGAAGATTGATGGATCGGTATGTGTGCCAGGTGTGCGGTTATGTTTACGATCCCGTGCAGGGCGATCCGGATAACGGAATTGCCCCGGGAACCGGTTTCGAAGATCTGCCCGATAACTGGGTGTGTCCCGTGTGTGGCGCCGAGAAGAGCGATTTCGAGAAAGAAGAATAGTTCTGATAGCGAGGGGAGTCGTCGAATGAGTTATGGTTTCAACGCCGCCGAGGTTTTCAGGATTGCCGTTGAAATAGAAGAAAACGGCCGAAGATTCTATGAAGAAGGGCAGAAAATCGTGGAGAACCCTGCGATTCAGGCGCTCTTCCATGAGTTGGCGGTCCAGGAAGTGGAGCACAAGAAGAGATTCCAAACACTCATGGATCAACTGCCCGCTGACGCCTCTTCGTCGACCGTCTGGGACCCGGATAACGACATGGACCGATACATCAAGATGATGGCGGATCTGCATATTTTCGTGTCGAGCGAGAGCCTGGACGCCCAACTGAATCGAGTGAAGGACGTGGTGAGCGCGCTGAAACTCGCCATCGATTTTGAAAAGGATTCGGTTCTCTTCTTCCTCAGCATGGAAGATGCCGCCGAAAGCAGGAAGGGACGGGACCTCATCAGACAGTTGGTGAGGGAGGAGCAGGAACACCTGAAACGCCTGTCCCTGGAGTTGAAGAGGATCATTGGTTGAGAGAGGACCGATGCGGACGCGGCTGATTCGCTTCGCGCCCGGCAGAGGGGTCCCTTTTCCCGTTTCCCTATCGAGGTTCGGACGTTCAAGGGGATTGCGAACGAAAACGTGCTCCGCGCCGACCTCGACATGCAACCTGCGGAAGGACGAGAGTCATGGGTGAGAAGGTTAAGATCTACACGACGGCCTCCTGCCACTACTGTCATCAGGCAAAGGAGTTCTTGGTCGAGAAGGGCATCGAGTTCGATGCGTACGACGTCGGCCAGGACAAGGAGGCGTTGCAGGAAATGAAAAAGGCTACTGGCGGCGCTCGTAGCGTGCCGGTAATCGTCGTCGGCGACAAGGTAATCGTTGGTTTCGATCGACTCGCCGTGGAAGATGCGTTGAAGCACATGCAAACGTGAGGCCCATCGCCTATGGAGATTCTCGTATATACCATGGAGGGTTGCCCCTTCTGCGAGAGTGCCCGGCGCTTTCTGCAAGAAAGGGATCTTGATTTCACGGAGAAAACGACTCCGCCCGGTTCGAAGGAATGGCGGGCCATGAGGGAAAGGACCGGAGGAAGCACTCTCCCCCAGATTCTGATCGATGGCGTTCCCGTCGGGGGATATGCGGACCTGGTCAACCTCGAAGCGACGGGGGAACTGTACCGCAGGCTCGGGTTGACTGAAAGAAAGCCGGAGACCGTGCTCTACGACGTCATCATCCTGGGCGCGGGGCCGGCGGGTCTGAGCGCGGCCATCTACGCCATCCGAAAACTGCTCAAGACCCTTATCGTCAGTAAAGACGTCGGCGGGCAGATCGCCTGGACCTCGGACATAGAGAACTACCTGGGGTTCAGCCAGGTGAACGCCGCCGAACTGGTTGCCAAATTCGAGGAACACGTCAAGAAATTCGGCGTCGAAAAGATCGTCGGGGTCGACGTCACGGCGGCGGAGCTCAGCGGACGCATCAAGCGGGTGACGACCGAAGACGGCAAGACCCATTTCGGGAAGACTGTCATCATTGCGACGGGCGGCCGACATCGGCCCCTGGACATTCCCGGCGAAAGAGAACTCGTCGGGAGAGGACTGTCCTACTGTTCGACGTGCGATGCGCCGCTTTTCGACGGCGCCGAGGTGGCGGTGGTCGGCGGGGGCAATGCCGCCCTCGAAGCCACTCTCGACCTCATGAACCTCGCGACCAGGATCACCCTCATTTCCCTCACTCCCCTGACCGGCGATCCGCTCTACCAGGCCAAAATCCAGCAGAGCGACAAGGTGGAGATCTTCACCGAATGCCGGCCAGTACGAATTCTCGGGGAAAGCGCCGTAGACGGCATCGAATTCAGATCCCTCCAAACGGGCGAAATCAAGACTGTGAGCGTCGAGGGTGTCTTTGTCGAGATCGGAATGCTTCCCAATTCGCACCTCTTCCTCGACACCCTGGCTACCAACTCCTCGGGGGAAATCCTCGTGGACGCAGAATGCAGGACCGGGCTTGCTGGTGTCTTCGCCTGCGGCGACGTGACGAACATACCCTTCAAGCAGGTAGTCGTTGCGGTGGGAGACGGGGCGAAAGCCGCTCTTTCCGCCTACAACTACCTCCTCAACCGCAGATGATCCGTTTCCGGTACCCCACCGGAGATCGTGCGAGCGGTCCGCCGCGCGGGCGGACCCGGGAGGAGCCGTGGGAAAAGTCCCTTCCCTGGATTTGAGCCGGTGCAGCGATTGCGACGCCTGCCTGGAACTGTGCCCTCGAGTCTTCAGTCGAAACGAGGCCGGATATATCGAAGTTCGCGACCTCGCCTCCTATCCCGAAGGGTGCGTTCAAGAGGCGATCGACTGTTGCCCTTCGAACTGCATTTCATGGGAGGAATCCGAATAGTGCTCCATTGCTCTCCCTTTCGAGGGCCAGTGTTGGTGCCTTGAGGCTGGAGGAAGACTCCCTCTCCCGCAGGGTGAGGGAAAGCGGATCCAACACGATCGGAGGGGCGGGGTGAGAGGGGCAAAGGGCGCTTCGGAGAGTCCTTCCCGTTCTGAACCCCCCACCCATGGAGAGGTCCCAGGTTTTGTCCGAAAGGTCCTTCAAGACTGGCAGGTTGCGCGTGCGGCTGGGGATCCTGCTCCATGCGGCGGATTTCGATCTCCGGCGTTCGGAGTGGTCTCTTCTCCCGGCACGCAAGACAATCAGCCCCCTTCTTTCCTTCCTCTACAGCCCGGATGAAACAATCAAGTGGAGAGCTGTGACGGCCGTTGGAATTGTCATGGCGAAGCTTGCCGATGAGGACACGGAATCGGCCCGGGTTGTCATGCGGCGGCTCATCTGGAGCCTAAACGACGAATCCGGGGGAATAGGGTGGGGAGCGCCCGAGGCCATGGGCGAAATCATGGCCGTTCATGAAGCGCTTGCAGATGAATACGTTCATATCCTCGTGTCATACATAAGATCTGACTGCAATCGGTTGGAGAACGATCTGCTGGAACGGGGAGTGCTCTGGGGACTCGGGAGAGTCGCCCAGGTGCGGCCTCAGCTCCTCCAAGAGCGGGCGTTCTGTTTCGTTCCCTATCTCGAATCCACGGACCCGATGCACAGGGGCCTTGCCGCACGGGCGCTGGGCTTCCTCGATGCTCGGGCTTTTCATGATTGCCTGCGACCGTTGTTGAAAGACGGCTCTCCGCTCCTTATCTTTGAGGATGGCATTTCTGTTTGCTGCAGCGTTTCGGAACTCGCCCAGCGGGCCATGGGGCTTCGCGAGTTATGATGGGCTGTGAGCGAGGGTGGTCGAGACGCTCGAATACTCATCGATTCCGGCGCAAGACGAGGCCGGGGACCGGCATTTATGTGCGCATGGGGGACAGTATGAAGATATTCATGACGGGGGGGACCGGGTTCGTCGGAGCATACTTTGCCGAAAGGTTCGCTCAGACGGGGCATGAAGTTGTCATCGTCACGCGTTCGGCGGCAACGCGGAGGAGCTTCCCGGGAGGAACGACGCTCGTGGAAGGAAACCCCATGGCCCCTGGCCGCTGGCAGGAGCGGGTGGCAGGGTGCGACGCCGTCATCAACCTGGCCGGCGAATCCATCTTCAACCGCTGGAGCCCTGAGATGAGGCAGTCCATCCTCGACAGCCGCGTGCTGACCACCCGCCGTGTCGTGGAGGCCTTGGCTGATTCCGGTGGGAAGAGCACGCTCATCAGCGCCTCCGCAGTTGGCTACTATGGTTCCAATACGGGCGATGCCCTGGTCGATGAAACATCGCCTTCCGGGGACGGGTTTCTCGTACGGGTGGCGAAGGAATGGGAAAGAGAGGCGACAGAAGCGGAACATTTCGGTGCGCGCGTGGTCTTGTGCCGGTTTGGAGTGGTCTTCGGCGGGGGCGGCGGAGCCCTGGTCAAAATGGCGCCGCCTTTCAGGTACGGTCTGGGAAGCGCCATTGGCGACGGCAGACAATGGTTTCCCTGGATTCACCAGGAGGACCTTTTCAACATCATGCTGTTTCTCCTGGAGCACGGCGAGATTGACGGGCCCCTAAATTGTACCGCTCCTTATCCCGTTCGCAACGAAGAACTGACCCGGGAATTGGCGAATGCGCTCAACAGGCCTCTCATTGCGCCTCACATTCCAGCGTTCCTTGTCAAGACACTTCTGGGAGAGTTCGGCGACGTCTTTCTCAAGGGGCAAAGGGCGGTTCCTCGAAGACTCATGGAAAAGGGATTCCACTTTCGGTTTCCCACCATCCAGGAAGCGATGGGCGATCTTCTCAGCCGTATGGGCGCCGCCGCTTGACGCCGATGAATTTTCCTTGCCGCACCGTCGCGATGCTTGACATGATGCGGGCAATGCTGTACGTTCCGGCTCAGTTGGTCTGATAGATTGACAAGGCATTTAGCAGTCGGGCGGGCGTCCCACGTGAGTGAGCTCAAAGGAGCATTTCGCAGCGCCACACCGTGAAGCATCGGAAAACTGCAGCGAAGAAAGGAATTGTGAAATGCCGGAAGGCCGAGTGAAGTGGTTCAACGAGAAGAAGGGTTTTGGTTTCATCGAAACTGAAAACGAAGGTGATGTATTCGTTCATTACAGCGCCATCACCGGGCAGGGTTTCCGTTCTCTGAACGAAGGCGACCAGGTGAGCTTCGAGGTGGAGCGTGGGCCGAAAGGTCCCCAGGCAGTGAATGTCAGCAGGGTTTCCTGATTGGCTGACAAACGACGTTGATGGATTGCGACAGCCGGGGAACCTCCCCGGCTTTTTGTGTGTGCCGGCTTCGTCTTCTTTTCTTGATTCCCTTCCGATATTCCTCATCATCTAATCCTTGCTGTAATATTAAGAGAACATCGGCAGTCCCTGTCGCCTTGACAGGGGGTTGGCAGGTGCGCATATTTCTATCACAGTGAGGTTATTTGTCGCGAATTTCACATCACATGAAAGGAGGGTCGAATGTATCAACGATCGGAAGATTATGCGAAATACTGGGTGGAACAGGCGATCGCTTTCTACAAGGAAGTGGGCAGAAGAATCGCACTGGCGGAATTCACGAACACCAATGGAATGTTCGTTCAGGATGACGTGTACATCTACGTACTGGACCAGAAAGGGACCATGCTCGCGCATGGAATCAACCCGAGATTTGTGGGGGAGGATTTCGTCGAGGTTGTGGATTCCGCAGGCAAGGCTTTCATTAAGGAAATTGTGGATACTGCGAACGCGTCGGGCAGCGGATGGGTCGAGTACAACTGGTACAGCCCGAGAAGGCGCAGGGTGCTTCCCAAGGTCGCCTACTTTCAAAAGGCTGACGAGATGATTTTCTGCAGCGCCATCTACAAGGAGGAAGAAGACTAGGACGGGAAGTATCTTATCAGCCCGGGAACCGGCGGCATTTGGATCGCTCCCGTCTTCACACCGACAGCGCAATCCTTCCCGATCCGACGTTGTTACAGCCTCGGACGACTTGTCTCCACGATACCTGCTACGCAGAAATGAGCAGAACTAAGCCACGTTCATCTCATGAAAAGGAAAAAGGCAAAACGACGTGGCGCCGTTCTGCCTTTTTCCATTCAATCGAGATGAGCAGGATTTCGCTTGCCGTCCGATCGTGGCCCTCCAGTGTCGCGAGGGATCCTCAATTCCGGTTCTGCCCTCTAGGTTGGCGTACGAGCCCGCTTTCCCTTTGCCTGGTGCACTTCCGTCGGTTTGGTGTAGAAGGGGGTGCGCCACTTGTAAATCAGGTCGATTGCGTTGACGGTGCATCCGGTAACGCACACTTCGCATACGATGCAGCGGGCCGGATAAAATGTAAGCTCTTTCTTCTCCTTGTCGATCTCGATGGCGACGGCGGGGCATCGGAGGGCACACACGCCGCAGAGCATACACTTATCGTCATTGAAGGTTATATGGCCCCTGGCTTTCTCGAAAGGCTCCCGCACCTGGACCGGGTACATCCGCGTTGCAGGTCCGCCCAAAAGATTCTTCAAAATAGTTGGAAACATCAAGGCCATTCGCTCACACGCTCCTTTCGCCTCTTATCTCTCGGTACAAGAGATGCATGGGTCTATAGAGAGCACATTAACCGGCACATCGGCCAACTGACACCCAGGCAGGAGAACCAGCAGCGTAGGAATGTTGGCGTATGTGGGTGTGCGTATCCTCAGACGTTCAAGGTTGCGGGTGCCGTTCCCCTTGGCGTAATAGAAGAGCTCTCCGCGCGGTGCCTCCATGCGCGTAATCGCTTCATTTCCGGCGGGGGGATTTCCCTTGACCTTAACGGCTATTTCACCTTCGGGCAGCTTGCTCAGCGCCTCGACTTGCAGATCGATCGCCTGGAAGAGTTCCCTGGCTCTGACCAATGCGCGGGCGTAGCAGTCACCTGCGGTTTCCACGATGGGCTCGTAGCTGAGGTCGCCGTAAGCGTCGTACTTGCCCAACCGGGCGTCTTCACTCACGCCGCTCGCTCTGAGCGTAGGACCGACGGCGCCGAGCGCTATGGCCTGCTCCTTCGTGAGGACGCCGACTCCCACGGTCCTGGCCTTCACGGTGTAATCGTTGGCGAGAACCTTGACCAGACTGTCGCTTTCCTTGCGAACGACCTCAAGGGTGTCGAGGATGATCTTCTTCTGAGCCGCATCGATATCCCGGCGCACTCCGCCCACGATGTTCACCGACTGGATGACGCGGTGTCCCGCCGTCATTTCGAGGATATCGAGGACTTTTTCCCTGATGCGCCAAAACTGGTAAAACATGCTCTCGAAGCCGAATGCATCGGCGAGGAGTCCAAGCCAGAGCAGGTGGCTGTGAGTACGGGACATTTCGGCCCATATGGTGCGGAGGTACTTGATCCGGGGAGTGAGCTCCACGGGCCAGAGCTTCTCCATCACCTCGACCACCGATGCGCTGTGCTGGTAGCTGCAAATTCCGCAAACGCGCTCGCAGATGTAAATGTTCTTGGCGTACTCCTGGATTTCGCACGCCTTCTCTATTCCTCGATGACCGTATCCGATGACCGGTACGACATCGACGACCTTCTCGTCCTCATACGTGAGCCGCAATTGTACCGGCTCAGGAAGCACGGGATGCTGGGGTCCAAAGGGGACTGTTGTCCTGGTAGCCATCAGTTCGCTCCTTTCGGCTCAGCCTTTTTCTCTTTCAGCATAGGCGTTGTCGGGCTGTCGTGAGCCAAAAGCATGTGTCCGCCGTAATCGATGGCGAGGCCCTTTACCTTCAGGCCGAACAGCTCTTGCATCTCATTTTCGATCAAAAGGGTGGAAAGAGTAGCGCCTGTAAGACTGGGCACCTCCTCATCCTTCCCCACCGCATAACGAAAGCATGTCAGTTGGGTGCCGCGGTCGGCGCTGAAAAAATAGGAGACTTCCAGCTTGTCGCCCAGATCGTTGCAGACGGCCGTTACAAATTTGCCCCCTGCGCCCAACATCTTTTTGCCCTCGCTGACTATGTCGTTCTTAGTGATCTGCTTTAAATTTTCCATTACTCGCTCATTACCTCACAGGTTGGCGTTGGCTAATTTTGTAAGGGCCAATACAACGCCGTCAATGATCGCTTCCGGTTTGACGGCGCAGCCCGGAACGTAAACATCCACTGGAATCACTTTGTCAACGCCGCCAAGGACATTGTAGCAGTTGTGAAACACACCGCCCGAGGAGGCGCAGGTCCCGACTGCGATCACCATCTTGGGGCCTGGGACCTGGTCATAGAGATTCTTGAGCACACGCGCCGTACGCCTGTTCACCGGTCCGGTGATCAGCATCACATCGGCATGCTTTGGGTTGCCCATGTTGACGATGCCGAAGCGTTCAACGTCATAGAGAGGTGTCAGACAGGCGAGCACTTCAATATCACAGCCGTTGCACGAACTGTTATCAAAGTGAAGAATCCAGGGTGATTTTATGCGTGAATTATGTATCAAACCCATGGCTCTGGCTATACCCCCTTGGTGAAATAGATGTAAGCGATGTTAATTATCCCCAATAGCAATCCGACCGTCCAGCTCAGGCGCACCATCCAACCGGCTGTCATTCTTGCCGCAACATTGTCGATAACGAGTTCGAGCAGGAAGGCGGCCAGGGCAATCAATATGCCCACCCAGAGGGGATTGGTCCAGAAGAGGGCGACAATCCCGAGCACCAGAACGAGTTCATACCATTCCGCCAACTGGTACATGGCATAGTAAGGGCCGGAGAACTCGGTGATGACCCCTTTCACCACTTCCTGATGCGCGTGGTGCGACGTGGAAATGTCGAAAGGCGACTTGCGCATCTTGATGGTCAAAATGTAGAGCACCGCAATGAACAACGGCCAGAGGTTGAAGAGTAATGGTTTGGATTGGTTGAAAATTTCACTGATGAGAAAGGTGCCGTTCTGGGCGTAGATCCCGACGGCGAATAGCAGCAGCACCGGCTCGTACGCCATTATCTGGAGCAACTCCCTGTTGGCTCCGAAATGGGAGTAGGGCGATTTGGTGCTGAAGCCTCCCAGGACCAGAGAGACGCCTGCAAATCCCAGCAGGAAAACCAGGACCAGAACATCGGACTGGAGGACCAGGCAAAGCAGGCTCGCGATCATGAAAACCAGGTACGAGTACACCCACACAAACTGCAGCCTGCTCACAGCGATACGTTCCTTCCCGAGCAGCTTGAGGATGTCGTAGAAGGGTTGCAGAATGGGCGGACCGTAGCGGCCCTGCAGCCGGGCCGTAATCCTCCGGTCGATGCCGAATAACAATCCGCCGATAATGGGCGCAATAACCAACGTGAGGATAACGATAATCAGCTCTTTCATTTCAGAATCACCCCGCATCCAATCATGATCACAAAAAGTATGATGGCCAATGTATTAAACCAAGGATTCAACGCCTTTTCGCCCAGGCTATCCTCGAAATAGTAGCCGCCAAGTATAATTTTTGTCTTCGTATCCGCTTCAGCCAGGTAACTATCCCCTTCGAGTCCACCGGACTGCTCGCCGCAAATGTAGATCGGCCGCAACTCGGTAGGTTTCAGCTTGACGAAGAGGAAAGGCAGGACGACGCCCAAGGCGAACACTACGAAGAGCAGCCAGACCGGGAAGTACCCCAAAACGGCTTTCACGCTGGTCCCGGTGAGCGCTATGTTGGCCCAACCCGCAGCGAGGACCTGGTTTCCGGAGATGACGTTGCTCGTCGCGGCAGCGATGAAGTTCTGGTAAATCGGGGCGATCCCGATGCCCACAACGAAGATGCCTAGGACCAGAGTCAACAGCGGAACCGAATAACTGGGACTCAGTTTCTCAAAGGGCAGCCCCAGTTTGGGCAAAACCTGAAGGAGCCTGCCCAGCCACTTGGTCCAGAAAACGATTGTCAAGGTGCTCGCCAGGATAAACAGGACGGCTGCCAGTGGAACCCTGTACGCGGCCTCGATGGCAATCCACTTGCCGAGGAGCATGCCGAAAGGAGGGAGGAACATGGAGAGCATGCCCACCACGGTGATGAGAGTGGTGAGAGGCGCTTTTGCGGCAAGACCTTCCATGTCTTCGATCTCGCGGCTCCAGATCTGATGTTCGATGGTGCCGGCGCAGAGGAAGAGAAGGCCTTTGGAGATCGCGTGGAAAATGATCAGGAGGATAGCCGCGGCGATGGAAAGAGGCGTGTTGATCCCGGCGCAGGCGATGATGAGGCCCAGGTTCGCGATGGTGGAGTACGCCAGAACGCGCTTACCCGTCGTCTGGCTGATCGCCAGTGCCGAGGTGGCAAAAAAGGTGAATGCTCCCACAATGGTGATGGCGGTGCTCAGGTAAGTGCCCGCGAAGGCGGGGGCGAGCCTCAAAACGAGGTAGACGCCCGCTTTGACCATCGTGCTGGAATGGAGCAATGCAGAAACAGGCGTGGGTGCGACCATCGCTCCGAGAAGCCACGACTGGAACGGCATTTGCGCGGCCTTGGTGCAGCCGGTGAAGCAGAGAAGGGCTACCGCCAGCAGGAAAAGCGAACCCTGGATGCCGCCTCCGATGATGGCCTGTACGGAAAGAGCGTCTCCGCCGTGTTTGGCGTAGAGGAAGACCATGGCGAGGACGAAGGCCGTGCCGCCGATACAGTTCATCCAGAGGGCGCGTGCAGCGTTTCCGATTGCCAGCGGGGTCTTGTCATGCGCGATCAATAGGAAACAGCACATCGTCGTGACTTCCCAGAAAAAGTAGAGCCACAACAGATTGTTCGCGAACACCAGCCCGTTCATGGCGCCCAAAAAGAGAACGAGCCACAAAAGGAACCTGGACTGCCTCGACTTCTCCACGTGGGCGTGCTGCTCGTGATCGTACATGTAGCGCAAGGCGTAAATACAGATGAGCGAGCCGATGATGGAGATGACCAAAGTCATGACGATGGCCAGGTGATCCACCACGAAAGCCGGCTGCACGTCCGCGTGCGCCTTCATGATGAACTCGAAGTAGAGGAGCGGAATGAGCTGAGTGAAGGAGAAAATCAGGACGAGCCGGTTTCGCAACGTAACGCCGAGGTAAATGTAGAACAAAAGAATCGCATAATCGAGGATCGTGATGAGCAGGCCCCAATCAAACCCCGTCGGCGTGTAAGTAAAGGGGCCATGTTTCAAGGTTAAAATGCTGTTGACAATCAATGTCAGCGCCGTTGCGACAACGATGACGCTCCGCAGGAAATAGTTGCGGACAGCAAATATTATCAACCCTGCCACTAGCGGTAGCAAGATGGCAATCGCCATCATTACGTCAGTCATCTTCCCGTCTCCTTATGAGTTGCCTGATGAGTTTGCCTGTCCCTTTTAGAATTGAAGGTGGACTCCGAAATTCCCGATATGTAAAGAAGTGTGAACGATACAGCATGGAACCGCTACCCGACGAATGAAGCGTTGCTCATCACATCGTTAATTGAGAAAAATATCACGAACCGGCTCGGGCCGCCATGGTCGCGGCCTTCTCCTCTAAAGCGGTATGGGATCGGACACATGCGGGGAGGATGACCGTTCAGCCACATTGATTGCTGCCTTTGCGGATTTATGCACATTGAATTTTTGAAAGAACGTTTGCCAGCCGCCATTTCTTGGGCCTTCGTGCGTTTTATATCTTGAAGCGGCGCTCCAAGTCAAGCAAAAAAATTCACAGATGGCCACAGACTTCCGCAACCAAGACCCTGGGCAGATGAGTCCCGCTCGACGTTGTTTACCGCGTAGATGCTTTGTTGAAGCCGCTCGGGACGATCTGCGACAAACATCGGCATGTGTGCATTTGTTGCGGGTTTTCATGTGAGGAAGCTACTTCTCGGCAAAAGCGCAAACCACCACGTCCGTCCCCCGCTCAAGAGGGAAACCGGGCGCAATGCCTTGCGTCGCGAGATGAACGCACAATATCTACTGGTCCCCCTTAGCACGCCGGGCGCGGGAAATCAAGGGAAAGAGAGCGGACCGCCTGCAATTTTCCGGCGCGATTCCACCCATGGAAGAAGTTCGAACCCACGCGCAAGGCTGTTGCTGGTCGCTTCTCTGAAGATCTCCCGTCAGTTCCGGAAATTGTCTTTGCTGGGCAGCCTGAACATGAACTTGATGCGCGATGCGTTTTGATCGTCGATCTGATAGGGCTCCCGTATGCCGATGCGCCCTCCGGGGGCGATATCGCCCAGAGAGAGAGACTTGCGCCAGAAGACGCGGGTCTCCTGGAGATTGGTCGTCCACACGTCAAGTTTGACGGCAGGGCGGACTTTCTTTGACGTGTTGACAATGAAACCGGTGAGAAAGCCCTCCTGCTTTATCTCGAAACCCTCGAATCGAAGGTCTTGATCGATTTCCCCGTCGCCAAAGGGGGAACCGGCATGGCCGGAGACCGGGAAGAGCAGGACAATTGCGAGCAAGCACAGGACAATAGATGTTTTCATGAGTCATCCTCTCGTATGGCGTTCCTCAGACGAATGCTTCTGGAAACACATGTACATTGCATACCCGCAGACGCTCGGGGCATCCGGGGCCCCTCTGCCGCAGGAACGGACTGCGCCTTTTTCGTAGTTCTCACCCTGGAATGTCAAACCCCATGCCCGGCGCTCGGGGGAAACGATCCGGGGTGGCGAGATGCGAGAAGTGCGCCGTGCTTTCATTCTTTGCGTTTCTTCAGGAATTCGTCCAATCGCAGCACGTTCCGGGACCGCGGAACCGGTCCGGAGAGCGGTTCCGGCCTCTTCATTCCCTCCAAGAGCCGGCGAAGTTCCCGGTCGCTATGGATCAGGTCTTCGATATCCTTTTCCTTTTTATGCCAGCTCGCCAGCAGGCGGGTGGTGTCGAATTCCATCCCGAGAAGACCGCCCACCATGTCGAGGAGACGGGCTGCAAGCAACTCGTGGGTGGAATTGAGATAAAAGGGAAAGTGGGACCATAAGCCCGTGCAGCGAATACCGGCATCGGCGGACGCTTCCATGATGGCCGAATGGATGGCGCCGGGCCCTTCGTACTCGAACTGCTCACAGCCCAGTTCCCGAATCCTGTTGAAGCTCTCAGCGTCCTGAACCACTCCGGAGAAGACTGCTTCATCGTGAAAAACCTGGTCGTGGAAGCTTCCGAGCAACGTGAGTTCCCTGCAGTCCCATTGCCCGAGAATGGCGAAGATCTCATGGATAAAGGCGCGCCAGCGTATGGCGGGTTCGGGACCGACGCCGATCAGGAACGGTTGGGAAAGAGGCGGGGAACACAATGAGAATCGATATTCGGGCCAGTCCAGGCGCCTGATCTGGCCGTGTTGTACGAGCACCTCCGGGCGGGTCGATTCCGTGCACCAGTAGCCGTCCATGTCCAAAATGGCAGTGGGTTCGCAGGGGAGAACGGCCTCGAGTTCCGAGATGACCCGTGAGACGGTCGTTCCGGCGTCGGGCCGGCCTGAGAAACCGAGTATCGCCCGGTTAGTCCGGACGGGTTCCACTAAAGTGCGAAAGCTCATGGCACGCCGGGTCCTTCTATATCCATCTTTCCCTTTCGAGTTGGCGCATCAGTTCCTCGCAATCCCCGGCCGTCCAGTCCGCTCCGGTTCCGGCAAGATCGTCCCGGGAAGCCCTTCCGCTCGACACTCCCGCGGTGAGGACTCCGGCCCGTTTTCCCGTCTGAATGTCGAGGGGGTGGTCCCCCACCATGAGGGTGGTTGGAGGTTCCCATGCGACCTTTTCGAGTGCCCTGAACAGATGGTCGGGGTCCGGCTTGACCCGGGGAACGTGGTCGCGGGCCAGGAAAACCCCGCAATATCCGTCGAGATCGGGAAAGACGATGCGAACGGCTTTTTCGCAGTTTCGAGTGATGATCGCGACGTTGATCCGTTTCAGCCGGAGATTCGAAAGGATGGGGCGCGTGTAGTCGAAGAGGCGGCCGCGGCGTGCCGCTTCCAGTTCCATTTCCACGATCAGCGCATCGGCTCTTTGCCGAAAACCCGCGGCCGCTTGCGGGTCGGTTTCGTTCATGCCTGCCGCGAGCGATTCCATCCATTCCAATACGGGGGGAAGGGATGAGTTGAGTTCGACGGGAACATGTTCTCGTGCAAGAACGGCCATGCGGCGCTTCATCTCGTTGAAGTCGATGTGGAGTTCCGCAAGGGTTCCGTCGAAGTCGAAGACGATGGATTTCAGCTTACGAGGTCGCATTCCGTTCACGGTCCGGTCCTGGCCCTCCGCTCCCTTTTTTCTTGCAGAAGGGTATCCTTCTGATTATCTTGAGTCCTCTCAACAGGTCGAGAGGTGGGAAATCATATAATTTTAATAGCCGTGGGACAAGTCATTCGTTGGGCGGGCGTCGAAGCCGCTCCCTTTGGAGTCTCCCGCGAAGAAGTCTTCGAGGAAGAGGATGCCCGATCCTGTTTGCAGACTGAGTTTCGATGAAGTGATAGACCGTCTTCTGGCCTTGAAGCGGCCTTATCACAAAAATTACCTGGCCATGTATTCGAGCTGGTACGGCGGAATCGTCACCGACCCCGCTCTCATGATGATTCCCGTCGACGACCACCTGGTCCACCGCGGCGATGGAATATTCGAGGCCTGCAAGTGTACGGGAGGGAAAGTGTACGCCCTCGACAGACACCTCGACAGGATGGCTCGCTCTGCCGAAACCTCGGTTCTGAATCTCCCCGAGCGAAGCCGCCTCGTAGAGATCGTTCTGGACACCATCCGGGCGGCGGGAATACCCGATTGCCTGTTGAAGATCCTCGTTTCGCGCGGCCCCGGAGGTTTTTCCGCAAATCCCTATGAATGCCCGGAGAGCCAGCTTTACGTGGTGGCTGCGATTCTCTCCGTTCCCCCGCCCGAAAAGTACGAGAAGGGAGTCCGTATCATCAGCAGCCGCATCCCGATGAAAAGCGACGTCTTCGCCATCATCAAAAGCTGCAACTACCTTCCCAACGTGCTCATGAAGATGGAAGCCGAGGACGCGGGGGCTGAGTATGCCATTTCCATCGACGACGGGGGATTTCTCGGAGAGGGGCCCACGGAGAATATCGGGATCGTCACGCGGAACAAAGAATTCCTGGTTCCGAAGTTCGGGCGGGTCCTCCGGGGGATCACCGTGACGCGGGTGATGGAACTGGCGGATTCCCTCATTCGGGAGGGAATCCTGGTGCGGGTGGGCGAAGCGGACATAACGCCCCGGCAGGCTTATGACGCCGTCGAGGTCATGATGTTCGGGACTTCCTTCGATGTGCTGCCGGTCGTGGACTACGACGGGAGAGAGATCGGCGGGGGGACGCCGGGGCCCGTCTTCAGGAGGTTTCTCGATCTATTGCGCGGGGACGTGCGAAACTGCTCCGAGATGACAATCCCCGTGGAAGGAGAGGCGCGTGGACGATAGTCAGAGGGAAAGGCTCAGAGTCACAGTCGAAAAGACGTTCCTCGAATCGATCAGGGTAAAGGAGGCTCTCTGCCGCACGTCGACGCCGGTTGTCGTCGACATGGCCCTGATGGTGGTGAAAGCCTTCCGCGAAAAGCGGAGCCTTTTCCTTTTCGGAAACGGGGGGAGCGCCGCCGATGCCCAGCACCTGGCCGCGGAATTCGTCAATCGGTTTCAAATGGATCGCGATCCTCTTCCCGCCGTGGCTTTGACGGTGGACACGTCCGTGCTCACCAGCATCGGCAACGATTTTCATTTCGACGAGATCTTTGTGAAGCAACTTCGCGCCATTGCCCATCCCGGGGACATAGCGTTGGGGATCAGCACCAGCGGCCGTTCTCCCAACGTGGTGAAGGCGCTGGAATGGGCGCACGGGCACGGGGTGGGGACGATCGGACTGGCGGGTCCGTCGCCCACCGCGATGGACCGCTGCTGCGACGTCGTTTTGCACGTTCCATCGGAGGTCACCGCCCGCATTCAGGAGTGTCACATCACGGCGGGGCACATATTCTGCGCCCTCGTGGAGGAGATGCTCTTCGGCGCAGAAAGCTCTGGAAAGATATGAGAAAACGGAATGTTGAATGGACGCCGCTCGATTTCGAAGGGATTCGAACCACGAGCCTGAAAGACCGGCAGAGCAAGGTCCGAATTGAAGATTTCGGGCAACCCTGGCGCCCTGGGGATTCGTTTGACGCTTTTCTGGAAAAACTGCCCGGGATACTCGCCGGAGACGCCCTTCGGAAGGCCGTCAACGCCGTGGCGGAGGCGGCCGCCGGAGAACGGACCGTCCTTCTCGGGATGGGCGCTCACCCCATCAAGGTGGGATTGAACCCCGTCATCGTGGATGCTTTGAAGCGAGGCGTGTTCACGGGGCTTGCCCTGAATGGTGCGGGAATCGTCCACGACGTCGAGGTGGCGCTGGCCGGGAAGACATCCGAGGACGTGGCCGCACACCTGGACAAAGGCTGCTTCGGCACGGCCCGCGAAACGGCGGAATTCATTCATGCGGCGGCGGCTGAAGCTCACAGCAGGGGAAACATCGGTCTGGGAAAAGCGGTGGGCGAGCGCCTCATCCGGGAAAAGGCGCCCTACGCGCACGTGAGCCTCCTCGCCACCGCCGCCGGAGAGGGCATTCCCGTCACCGTTCACGTGGCGTTCGGGACCGACATCGTCCACATGCATCCAGCCATGGACGGCGCCGCGATGGGAGCGCTCACGCACCACGATTTCAAGCTCTTTTGCCGTCTTGTCAGTACGTTGAAAGAGGGCGTCTTCATCAATCTGGGCTCTGCGGTGATTCTCCCGGAAGTGTTTCTCAAGGCCGTCAGCGTCGTTCGCAATCTCGGCTGTCCGCTGGATGGAATCACGACCGTCAACATGGATTTTCAGCGCCAGTACAGGTCGGAAACGAATGTGGTCCAGCGTCCGACGATGGGTGCGGGTGTGGGAATCAGTCTCATCGGCCATCACGAAATCATGTTTCCCCTGTTAATGGCTGCGGTTCTGGAACGACTCTGCCGGGAGGGGTAGTGTGGGCGAGAATATACGTATCCGTGCGGGCTCCGTTGTGATGACCGCCATGTTGAACGATTCTGTCACGGCCCGGGCGATCCTGGCCGCATTGCCCCTGGATGCCGTTGCTCGGACTTGGGGAGACGAGATCTGGTTTCCCATTCCCGTGGCCGCGGGACTGGAGGCTGTGGCTGTGGATCTGGTGGAAGCGGGCGATCTGGGATACTGGCCCACCGGCAAGGCTTTCTGCATCTTTTTTGGTCCCACGCCCATGAGCCGGGGCGACGAAATCCGTCCCGCGAGTGCGGTGAATCCGATAGGGCGGGTCCTGGGGGACGCGAAGGCTTTCAAAGGGGTCCAGGACGGCGCCCCCGTGAGGTTGGAGATCGGATCCTGACGTGTTATGCTTATTTACCGCATCGGCTTGCGCCGGTAAAGGGAACGATGTGGAAGCAGGAGACAACGGCGCCCGGCCCGTTTTTTTGTGAGAAGGGGAAGGGCCGTTCATGGGGGTTCCTGCGGAATATGAGTGTTGGAGGGAGAAATGCCCATTTTTGAGTACGAATGCTGCAAGTGCAAAGAAGAATTTGAGAGGCTGGTTTTCAGGAGCGATGAAGCCGTGAGTTGTCCCAAATGCGATTCGACGGAAGTATGCCGCAAGATGTCGGTTTTCGGCTTCAAGAGCGGCGGGGATAAGGGCTCCGCCAGCTCCAGAATGGGTTCCGGGGGTTCCGGCTGTGCGAGCTGTTCATCCGGCAACTGCCATTCCTGCCACTGACGAGGTATCGATTTGACTGGGGGAAAAGGGGTTCTTCGTATAGGTACGCGGGGTAGCATGCTGGCTTTGCAGCAGAGCACCCACGTGAAGGAGTCTCTCGAAGCGCTCTGGCCCGGTCTTCGAGTGGAACTCAAGATCATCAAGACCACCGGCGACAAGATCCTGGACGTTCCTCTGGCCAAAGTGGGCGGCAAAGGACTTTTCGTCAAGGAAATCGAGGACGCTTTGCTGGCCCGTGAGGTGGATATCGCCGTCCACAGCGTGAAGGATGTCCCGGCGGAGCTTCCGGACGGTCTGGCGATCGGGACCATTCCGCTTCGCGAGGACCCCAGGGACGTGTTGATCCTGCGGAGCGGGGCGAAGCTTTCGGATTTGCCCGAGGGGGCCAGGGCCGGGACCAGCAGCCTCAGGCGGCGGGCTCAGTTGCTGCGCCTGCGCCCGGATTTGAACATCGAGAATCTACGCGGTAATCTGGACACGCGCCTCCGGAAACTCGGCGAAGGGCTCTATGACGCCATCATCCTCGCCGCTGCGGGCCTCCACCGCATGGGCTGGAAGGACCGGATCTCGGCCTATCTGGACGAGACCGAATTCGTTCCGGCCATCGGCCAGGGAGCCGTCGGCATCGAGGTTCGGGTGGAAGACGATACGATACGCCGGTTCCTTGCGCCGCTTCACCACTCGGAGACGGCGCTGGCGGTGGAGGCCGAACGGAGCCTCCTCAAGGAACTCGAGGGGGGCTGCCAGGTGCCCATCGGCGGTCACGCCCGCGTGCTCGGAGAGGATCTGGAACTCACCGGGCTCGTGGCGTCGCTGGACGGGAAGAGAGTATTCCGCACCACGCTGAAGGCTCCCCGAAAGGAAGCCAGTGCGCTGGGCGTCCGGTTGGCGAGGGAGCTTCTCGATTCCGGCGCAGGCGAGATTCTGGACGAAATCTATCGAAAATGACCGGGGATTTCCGCAAGATTCGAGGAACGTCTTCCATGCGGACAAAGGAAGGGCAAGTGGGACGAGGAAAAGTCTATCTGGTGGGAGCGGGGCCCGGAGATCCGGGTCTTCTGACGCTGAGGGGCCGGGAACTTCTCGGACGTGCGGAAGTGGTCATCTACGACTATCTGGCCAATGAGGAGTTCCTGGATTTTGCGCCCGCGGAAGCCGAAAGGATCTACGTCGGGAAGAAGGGCGGCGACCACACGCTGAGCCAGCCGGGGATCAACGAACTCCTGGTGGAAAAGGGCCGGGAGAATATTGTGGTCCGGCTCAAGGGGGGAGACCCTTTCGTCTTCGGCCGGGGAGGGGAGGAGGCGCAGATTCTGGTGGCCGAAGGGATTCCCTTCGAGGTGGTCCCCGGCGTGACGGCGGCGGTGGCCGTTCCGGCCTATGCGGGGATTCCGCTCTCCCATCGCGACCATGCGGCGAGCATGGCTTTCGTGACGGGGCATGAAAGAGCCGACAAGAGCGATTCCAAGATCGATTGGAGCAAGCTTGCGACGGGAGCGGGAACGCTGGTTTTTTTCATGGGGGTGAAGAACCTGCCTGAGATTTCCACGAACCTTATGGCTCACGGCCGTTCCCCGGAGACCCCTGTGGCGGTTATCCGATGGGGAACGACGCCTCGGCAAAAGACGGTGGTGGGCGCCCTGAGCGATATCGTTGAAAGGGTAGAACGGGCGCAATTGAAGCCTCCCGCCATAACCGTCGTCGGAGAAGTGGTGCGCTTGAGGAAGGAACTGAACTGGTTCGAGTGCCGTCCGCTGTTCGGGCGGAGGATTCTGGTCACGAGGGCCCGCGAACAATCGAGCGATTTCAAGGCGATGCTGGCTGAACTGGGAGCGGACTGCATCGAGTTCCCGACCATAGGGATCTCTCCCCCTCCTTCATGGGGGCCGCTGGATTCAGCCGTTGCGAGGCTTTCGAGCTATGACTGGGTGATATTCACGAGCGTGAACGGCGTGCGTTTCTTCATGGAGCGGCTCCGTTCCGCCGGGTTGGACAGCCGGGAATTCAAGGGGGTCCGCATCGCCGCGATCGGACCGAAGACCGCGGAGACTTTGGAAGGGTACGGGTTGCGTCCGGACCTGGTGCCGCAGGAATACCGCGCAGAGTCGATTCTGGAGGGTCTTGCCGGGAGCGGCGTGGCCGGGAAGAGCTTTCTCATGCCGCGCGCCATGGTGGCAAGGGATGTGCTTCCGGATACTCTGCGGGATCGGGGCGCCACGGTGGACGTGGTTCCCGCCTATCAGACCGTGCTTCCCACCGGGCGAACCGAGGAGATCCTCCGCCTGCTGTCTCGCGGCGAGATCGATTGCCTGACGTTCACCTCGTCTTCAACCGTGAGCAATTTCTTCAGCCTCTTCAAGAAAGAAGAGATCCTGCCTTTCCTGAAGCATCCCGTCATCGCGTGTATCGGGCCCATTACCGCTGAAACCGCTCGAAAGCTCGGCCTGGCTGTCGATGTCATGCCGGCGGAGTACACCATTCCAGGGCTGACCGGGGCAATCTGCGCCCATTACGAAAAAAAGCGGGCCGAAGCCCGCTGAAGGCCTTGCCGCTTACCGTTAGACCGCGCTTTGCAATGGCTCCGGAGCCGCACACCGCCGCCGTTCCAGCGGTTCGACGCCGAGGGCGCAAGAGAACTCCCTCTCCGGAGTATCCTCGTTCTCGCGCGTCTACGCACGCGTGAACAAACAGGCCGTGAACGCTTGCCGCAAATATTTATTGTTCCTTGATTTGATCGGCCCGATACTTGATGTATGCGTTGCGCATGGAGGCGTAGGGGTCCACAGCCGATTTCTTGAGATCCTCGTACTTGCCCACTCTCAGGGAAACCTGGTTGAACAACGTTCCAACCTTGGTGCCAGTGGCGACCCAAAACCACGGGATGTAGTACGCCGGATCGAGAAAACCGTCCGCCACCCGGCCCGCGGTGTCCCGCAGGGAGGACGGGCCGAAGAAAGGCAGCACGAGATACACCCCGTTCGGCATGCCGTAATGGCCCAGAGTCAGCCCGAAATCTTCGTCGCGCGGCGCTATGTTGAAATTGGTGGAGGCCACATCGAACAATCCCCCGAGCCCCATGGTCGCATTGATCCCGAACCGCGCCAGTTCGATCCCGGCGCCTTCCGCCTTTCCCTGAAGAGCGTTGTTGACCACTCGAATCGGGAACTGGAGATTGTAGAAGAGATTGCGGAAACAGGTTCGCACGCCTGGGGGGAGATAGGCCGAATACACGGTTGCGGTGGGTTTCAAAACCCAGAAGTAAAGGCGGTCGTTGAACTGGAAAACGGCCCTGTTCGATTTTTCGAGAGGATCGGGCACCGTCTCGGGTTGGCTTCCGAAGGGTTCCACCACGTCGTATCCATCCTCTATGTACTCGGCTTCGCCGGCCGCCAGAGCAGAGGAGCAGGAGAAAAGAGAAGACGCCGGGCGCTGAGAAAGATCTCCTGCCTGGATCAGGAATGCAAGAATGAAAACCATAGCTGCGGCGATCGATATTCGTTTTGACAGGTCCATCGAACTTGCCTCCTCACGAGGTAGCGTATAGCATGAAATATGGCGGTGAGTGGTTCGTGTCAAACGCACAAATACACCGACATCGAAGCATTTTAGCAGTATCCGGGAAATTGGCAAGAAAAAGTCGTTTCGGATCGTATATTTTCATCCAGGGCGACTCTCCATGAAAACAGCGGCTGATGCGGGGATGCGGGGTTTGCGAGTGCTTTCTCCCATGGACTTCTCCTCTCGGGCGCTTTGCATAATCCCGGGGCTGTAATATATTGTAGATAATGTCGGTTGCGGTGCCGGTTACAGTCCTGGCCGCGTCGGCGTCAGGTGCGCGGCGGTATGCGGGCTTCCCTATGCCTCCACGGCCTTTCCGCTCCCCGCGACAAGAGTGTCTGTTGGTGACTGGCGCATGGCCTGCTCCTGCAATTTGGAGTGGGTCGAGAGAGTGCACGGCGAATGGGAGGATTCTACGGACGCCGCCCGGATGATCTGAAGGCGGCGAGGAGATGTGACGAGGGTTTGAGACCAATGGGTGATCTAATGAATCGCATCAAGGGTTCTTCCGGGGGGAACGATCCATCGAGGCCGGATCCGTCCCAGAACAAGGTTCATTTTTCCATCTGGTATTTTGTTGCGGCGTTGCTTCTGATCGCCTGGTTGCAGAGCTTCATCGCCGAACCGCAGAACGAAGTGGTTTCCTATTCGGATTTCAAGCAGTGGGTTCGGGACGGCAAGGTGCAGGATCTCGTGATCGGCCCTGATAAGATCCGCGGGGAGTTGAAACAGGACAAGGGACCGGCCAAACGTTTCATCACGGTGCGCGTGGAGGACCCGGAACTCGTCCAATTGCTGGATGGAAAAGAAGTAAAATACACCGGATATGCGGAAAACAAGTGGATAGGGGCGATTGTCTCCTGGTTGCTTCCGCTTGCCTTCTTTGTGATTTTCTGGACCTTTCTCATGCGGCGGATGGGAGGAGGCCCCCAGGGGGTCCTCTCCGTCGGCAAGGCCAATGTCAAGATTTATGCCGAAAAGGAGATTGGAGTCACCTTCAACGATGTGGCGGGAATCGACGAAGCCAAGGCGGAACTTCAGGAAGTCGTTCAGTTTCTGAAAGACCCCGGCAAGTTTCAGCGGCTGGGAGGGCGCATTCCCAAGGGAGTGCTCCTCGTGGGCGCGCCCGGGACGGGCAAGACGCTCCTTGCCAGGGCCGTGGCCGGAGAGGCGGGGGTGACGTTTTTCAGCATGAGCGGCTCGGAATTCGTAGAGATGTTCGTGGGGGTTGGCGCAGCCAGGGTGCGAGATCTTTTCGCTCAGGCGAAGGTACAGGCCCCGTGCATCATTTTCGTGGACGAACTGGATGCGCTGGGAAAGGCTCGCGGCCTCAACCCCGTCGGGGGGCACGATGAACGGGAACAGACCCTGAACCAGCTCCTGGTGGAAATGGACGGCTTCGACACCCGATCGGGCGTGATCATCATGGCGGCCACGAACCGGCCTGAGATATTGGACCCGGCTCTACTGCGCCCCGGGCGATTCGACAGGCACGTAGCCATCGACAAGCCCGACATAAGGGGGCGAGAGGCCATACTCCAGGTGCATGCCAAGGACGTGAAGCTTTCCGCCGACATGGATCTCAAGAAAATCGCGGCCATGACTCCGGGGTTCGTGGGGGCGGACCTGGCCAACCTTGTCAATGAAGCCGCGCTGGTGGCTGCGCGCCGGGACGGCGAAGAAGTCACCATGGCCGACTTTCAGGCGGCTGCGGATCGGATCATCGGTGGTCTCGAAAAGAAGAACCGGGCGATGAACCCCAAGGAAAAGGAGATCGTGGCCTACCACGAGGCAGGCCATGCCCTGGTGGCCATGAGCGTTCCAAATGCCGACCCGGTGAACAAAATATCCATCATCCCCAGGGGCATTGCCGCTCTCGGCTACACGCAGCAACTGCCGACCGAGGACAGGTACCTCATGACGAGAACCGAACTCCTCAATCGTCTGCTGGTGCTCCTGGGGGGACGGGTCTCCGAAGAGATCGTTTTCGGCGACGTATCCACCGGGGCGCAAAACGATTTGCAGCGGGCCACGGACATCGCGCGCAGCATGGTCATGGAATACGGCATGAGCGAACGGCTGGGGCCGTTGACGTATATCCGCGACCCGCGCTCCGCTCATCTCGATCTCGGCCTCGGACCGCGCGAAAGGGATTTCAGTGAGCGGACGGCTCAGGAAATCGACGAAGAGGTCACCAGACTCATCGAGGAATCTCATGAAAAGACGCGATCCATCCTGAAAGATAGCGGCGACTATCTCAAAAGGCTCGCGCAGATTCTCCTCGAAAAGGAATCCATCGATGGCGAGGAACTGAGGATGTTCTCGGAAGAGGTGAAAGAGCGCGGGTTTCATTATACCGTGAGAGGGGCCGCGGGGGCGACCGCCTGAGAATGAACGAAAGGCTGCCGGGAGAACAATCGGCCGAACCGTCTTCCCCTTTTTCGTCCTTGGACGCATCGGAACGTGATGGAAGAGATCACCGCCTGCACGCTGGATTGTCCCGATTCCTGTTCTCTCGTCGTTTCCGGCGACTTTGAAAAGGGTTTTGGCATCCGGGGCAATCCGGACCACCCTTTCACCAAAGGATTCACGTGCAGGAAGGCGAGGAATTTCATCAAACGCCTGCAGAGCCCCCATCGCGTCACAACCCCGCTTGTTCGGTCGCGGGACGGCTGGCAGGTGATCGGTTGGCCGGAAGCCCTTGATCTCTGTGCCGAAAAAATCCGCCAATGCCGGGAAGAACCGGCGTCCATCCTGCACATACAGGGCGAAGGCGCCAAAGGGGTCCTCAAGGGCGCAACGCGACTCTTTTTCGCCATGCTCGGGGCGAGCCGCGTGAGGGGTTCTCTCTGCGATGCTGCCGGCTATGTTGCATCTCTTCTGGATTTCGGCTCCAGGGATAACAACGACGTCACCGACCTCCTTCATTCCCGTCGCATAGTGAACTGGGGGAGAGACCTTTCGCGGAGTTCCGTCCATACGGCGGCCATCGTGCGGACGGCTCGAAAGGGTGGGACGAAAGTGCTTACCATCTCCCCCGGAGGGGACGGAAACGATGCCTTCTCGGACGCGCGCGTGCGGATACGGCCCGGGACGGATCGTTTTCTAGCCGCTGCCGTCATTCGCCGGTTTGTGGAAACCGGGGCCATCCCGGAGGACGTCCTCTCTCACACCGCCAACTGGGATGAATTCCGTGAGGTCATTTTGCATCGCACGGTGAACGATCTCGCCGCCGCGTGTGGAGTTTCGGGGGAGGAGGTCGAGAGGCTCTTCGAGTTTTACCGAACCGGCGAACCGGTGGCTTCCATCATCGGGACCGGCCTCCAGAGATACGTCATGGGAGGGGAAAACGTCCGGTTCATAAACGCCCTCGCTCTGATTTCCGGGAACATCGGGCGATCGGGCGGCGGCAGCTACTACCATCTTCATTCCCTGAGGAATCTCGATGTCAATTGGACGGCCGATCCCGAAGGGAAGCCGCTCAGATCGCTGTACATGCCCGTCATCGGCCGGGAGATTCTCGGCGCTGTGAATCCGTCCATCCGGATGATCTGGGTGAACGGTTCCAATGTGATCAACCAGGGGCCCGATTCGCGGGAGATTGCCCGGGCCTTCGATGCCGTCGGCTTCAAGGTGGTCGTTGACGCCTTTATGACCGATACGGCCGAACGTGCGGACCTCATTCTCCCCTGCGCTCTCATGCTGGAGCAAGAGGACATAGTGGCCTCGTACTTGCATGACTACGTGCATTATGTGAAGGCGGTTCTGAAGCCGCCCGGGGAAGCGAAGACCGATTACTGGATCGTATCCCGGCTCGGACGGCGGCTGGCCCCGCCGGTTCTATTGCCGGAGCCGGACGACTGTTTTCGGGCCGCTCTCAAGACTCCATGGCTGGCGGTCAGCCTGGACGAACTCCGCAAGAAGAAGTTCGTCCGAGCGTGCCGCAACAAGTTGGCGTATGCTGGAATGCGCTTCGATCACCCCGATGGAAAGTCGAGGTTCCCGTCGGCGCTCCACGAGGACCCCCCTGCGCCGGAGGGCTACGCATCCCGGCTGCTCACGCTCATTCGCGGCGACGCGATTCATTCACAGATCCCGCCGGAGGAGCAGAGTGCACCGCCATGCGTGTGGGTTGCGCCCGATAGCCCGCAGTTGAAGCGGCTGAACCCGGAAAAAGAGACTTATCTGGTTTCTCCCGTCGGGCGTCTCAAAGTGACGGTCAGGCAACTCGCCGATCTCCATCCGGAGGCTGTACTCTATCGCAGGGGCGATTGGATGAAGCTCGGCGGCGGCGCCAACCAACTCATCGCCGCAGGCTTCACGGACATCGGCCGGGGCGCTCCTTTCTACAGTCAGTGGGTGAGGCTCGAAAATGGATAACTGCAACATCATAGTAGAGGATTGGGAGAGGAAGGATAGCTCATGAATCCGTCATCGCAGCACGTTCCAGTTGAAATCCTGACCTATTGCGAGCGCTATTCCGATGATCTCGTGCGGATGAGCGACCATGCGGAGTGCATTTCCTACGTGAGAAGCAACCTGCCGAAGTTACTGGCGGAGAGAGACCTCTTCGCGGATCTCATGAGAAACGTCGTGAATGGCGCGGACTATCCGGACATGCGTCGTTCAACCGTTTTCGACAACGAAGTGGTCCTGTATGTGGATGACCGCCGCGCCTTCTCCCTCAGGATGTACCTCTGGGGACCCGGCGAAACCACCTATCCCCACGACCACAATTCATGGGGAGTGATCGGAGCCGTCTCGGGCGGGTTTGAAGTGACCAACTACAAAAGGGATGATGACGGGACCAGGGAAGGCTACGCAAGACTGTCCGAAGTGGAAAGGTTCGAGCTCCTCCAGGGAGAAACCGCCTTCACACTCCCCTTCGATGCGGGCATTCACAAAACGGGAAACCCGACCTCGGAGACCATCATCACCCTTCATCTTTACGGAAGATCGCAGAACCGGGGTTACCTGCAGGGTTTTGACATCTCCGGCAACCGGGTCTTCAAAGTGTTCCCGCAACGGATGAAGAAGGCAATGCTTGCTGCCGACGCGCTGGAATCGCTCCGGAAGACGGGCGGCTGATCCAGGTGAGTCTTTTCCTCCGCCGGGAGCCGCCCCTCTGGGCAGACGCCGGGGATGGGCGCGGCGGTGGAGGAACCCGAACAAAGTTTTTGGCGGCTTTTCAGCAGCCCGCGGGGCTCCACAGTGCTATGAATAGTATGAGCATTTGTGCCATCACATAAAATTGATACGGTCTCCCCGCGACCGTTCGGGGGCCGTCCGGGGAAGTCTGCATCAGGTTGTCATCTCCGGCTTCCACCCTCCGCGCTGTTTCGCCCAATCGATCCGAACGGGCCTTTCCTTGAAAGGCTTGTTTTGGAGCAGTTCCCTCGCTCTGGCCGCCTCTTCGGCCGAAGCCATTTCCACGAATCCGTTCCCTTTCGGCCGTCCGGACTCGCGGTCTTCCAGGAGCCTCACCCACACCACGTTTCCAGCCATCGAGAAAAAACTCTTCACTTCATCGGTTGTGGACGAGTACGGCAGATTGGTCACGTAAAGAGTGCTCGCTCTGGGCGCCGCGCCGAATTGCATCCTCGCGCACGATTCCATCGGCCCGGCGCTCGCCGTGTGGTTCGAAGTCCTCGATCCGGTCTCCCCCTTTTGCCCCCCCGGAAGTCTTCTCATTGGCCCGGCTTGGGCAGTCTTCAAATTTTTCAGCGGATGCCAGGGGTTCCAGGGAGTTGTAAGGTGCATCCGGCGTTCTTCGTTGCCCCATGTCTCCTTTATTGTCTCATAGCATGGATATCCTCCATCCATATCCTGATCCTGCTTGAGCGTCGGGTAAAATACCTTCATCCCGTCCCCGTCGGGCATTCGGAGCATTTCGTGGAGACTTGCGATACGAGGGATTTCAAACCACTTCCAGTCCTTGCCTTCGTTTCGGGACCATTCCTCCAACTGGCGAAAACCGGACTCCATGAACGAACGTTTCTCCCGGGAGACATCCTTTGACAGTGCGCCGCTTTCCACGTCGCGGCAGAGAATGGCGTCCACAGACATGGTGGAAGTGCCCAGTCCCAGGGGTTTCCCCTTGCCCAATTTGTGCCCGAGGCCTTCCTGCAGTTCGATGGAGTAGATGAGCAGCCCCAATTCCTCCGCGCTCAAGTTGTCGAAATCCACTTCAAACTCGAAACGGTTTCCTCCCCCCATCAGTTCGATGGTGCAATTGTTGGGTCCCCTTTCCAGCCGCCTCTCCCTCAGATGATCGACGGTCGAGGGATGGTGGACGTAGAACTTGCGGCCGGGCACCTCGGGCAACTCCCGATCGAGCGTTTTGGGGGCTGGCATGGCCCAGGCGGGGCGGGGAGCTTCGAGTATGGGAAGAGTGAGGGTCTCCCCGCTGGTTCCGGCTTCATCTTTCGGCCCCATATACCACTTGACGCCACCGTCATGGAAAGCGATGCCGAAACGGACTCGCCCCTTGTAGGATGGCGTCCCGAACAGAAGGCAGGCGGGGCACAGGCCTTCCTGCCTGGTTGTTTCCGCCTTGCAGGCGGCATCGGGACCATCCGCCCGGAGGACTTCCTTTTTTGCTGGTCTGGCCGTGCAGGGACGGAACGACCGGGCGAGCATCTCTCCCAGGCGATGGGGAGCCATTCTTCGGGATATGCGAACCGGTACGATGTCGACGGCGGTGCTTCCGGCGTCGTCTTCTCTGAAGTAGACGAGGTCGCCGGCCTGGAGGCCCGTATAATCATCCGTGTTCAGAGGGAAGGTCTGGAAAACGCGGGGAGGCGCCTGAGGGTTCTCTTTCATCATCTGGACCAGTTCGGCATACCTCTCCACAACTGCCGGGGGGATATCGTAAATCCGTTTGTCGGAAGTCGGCAGAAATATTCGTTCGCACCGCTTCTTCATGATGTATTCGATGATTCTGTCTTCCTTTTTCCCAAGCCTCCTCGTGACGGGTATCTGCCTTCCCTTGCTCTTGACCCTCACATGGAGCACCTCTTCGTGACGGATGTCAGGGAAGCTGCACGCATCGAGCGCCTTTTCTTCCAGGGGGACTTCGGACCCATCCGGCCCCCTGTGACGTTTCATTTCGAGAACGTTGGGGCCCGAAATCTTGAGGTATCCCTCCATTCCTCCGGGCTTGAGCGAACAGACGATCGTGTCGTGCGGGTTTTTCCGATCGGCTTTGGCCAATTCGACGTTTATGGGGATTCTCCCGCGCAGGATCTCATTTCGCTCTTGCGGCGCGAGACTTCCCAAGAACTCGTGGATGAGCGTCGAGGCTCTGGCGATGGCTGCAGCGGCACGGGTGGGCTGTGCGATTTTCTTGAAGGTCTTGCTGGTATCGTAGAACGGCAGCCTTGCTTCGGTCATCTTTTCAATTTTCCACTTCCCCGCCTCGACCGTCACCCTGCCGGGATGGTAGTGCTCGAGGTTTCCGTCGTGGGATGCGTCCATCCGCCACGACAACCTCCGGTCCTCGTCGAGGACTCTAAAGCAGGAGTTCGTCAAGGCTTCAAAAACACTTGAAACCACTCCCCGGATCATCGACCCGGGAAGGGCAGGCCTGCCGCAGATCCGCATGAAACGGTATTCCTGGTGTCTTCCTCTTTCAGCGGATTCGTGAACGTCGGGAACAAAAACGGGCCCATCGGTTTTCAACGTACAAAGAAGCTTTCCCGTAAAACGGTCCTCGATGAACCTGTCGTGGGGGACGAGTTCCCGCGTGCGGCAGACCGTGCCCTTGGGCTCCAGAAAATAATACGGGTGGTAAACCTTCTCCCTGTCCAGCGCCGGGCAAGAAGCGCCATGACCTGCAAGCCGGTTTTCACCGCAGCGAGAAGGCGTTATCGGTTCGGGCCTCAAGGCGAGACCGAGCGGGTTGGACTCCAGCCGGAGGCTTGCGACCTTTCCATACCCGACGGCGCCACAACCTCCAACGGGCAGCAGTCCGTCGCGAAGATCTGCAAGGGTGCTTGCCAGAAGGTTCCGCGCTCTCTTGAATCGTTTCTCCAGGAGGGCCTCATGCGCCCAGATGATTCCTTTGAAGGCCAGAGGACGGTGCGGTGCGGCGACGAGGGGAGTATCGTCGTACCCCCATCCGTGGACGGCCCCTCCCTGGAACCTGTCGATTGCGGCACGGTCGAAAGTTCCGGTTTCCAATGCTCTCGGATCGAGGCGCATTCCTTCCGCGTCGATGGGTTCCGCATCCTCTATGACAAGCAGGCCCCTGCGGCGCTCGTTTCCCAATAGGGCGCAAACGTCGCATTGGCATTCTTCCTGATCGTGGCGGGTCGGGAAGGCGGTCTTGCCCGTCGCGTGCTTCAAGAGCCCGCGCAGGCTTTCACCCTTCAAGAACGGAAGATGGATGCTCCGGTACGTTCCGTCCGGCTTCCTATCGAGGACGGTCTTTCGCACCTGTACGGCGTGGCAGTTTTTCCCGTGGGAATCTTCGCGGGAGAGCGCCGAGCTCGGATCCCTGATGATGAGGGGAGAACGAAAAGCGAGAGTGTATTCGATCTTCTGCCAGGGGGCGCGAACGTCGGGGAATTTGATTTCCCGTTCGGCCAAATCCTCGAAAAGCCGCCGATCCGTGTTCCCCAAAAAGCCCCGCGCCAGGAGACGCTTCAAAAGATCCGGCCCGGCATACAGTTTGAGCAGCCTGCTGCCGGTGATTTGAAGGGACATGCGTCCCTTCCCGGTGCCCTGGCTCCCGCCTACGAACAGCATGCCTCTCTTCCAGAGCGCAAGCGCGCCGAGAAGAAGCGGGTCGATCTCCTCCGTGTGAGATCTGAGTCGCAGTTCGAAGGAAAAACACAGGCCCCGGGGACCGGCTTCCATATCGAAAACGGCGCCTCTTTTCAGGGTTCCAGACGCTGGCGCCAAACCGATGCGGCGCCGGACCTCGACGGGAAGACCCGGGTCGGACTTTGCGTCGGCGATGGCCACGCGGTTCAGAGTGCGGCAAACGTCGCATTCGCAAGGAGTTGGCTCGCCGAATCCGGCGTTGCACCCGCCCCCTTCCGCCATCGCTTGCATGGTTTCCCTTAGAGCGCCGCGGATTGCAGAGTGCGGAATCCTCAAACGGCCGTCAAGAGTGGGTGCGATGGCGGGACCGGTCTTCGCGCCGTCTCGATTCGTTCCAACCAGAAAGGGCGTTTCCGCCGTGAGCCGCCCCCGGACGATCCACTCGAAGGCGGGCAGGGATTGGGAGGGATCGAGCGGGGGCGACTCCACGACGGCACTCGCCGGAGGATCGCCATTCCGGGATCTCCCGGGGCCGCGCCCAAGGTTGAAAAACGCTTCCAGCAGGCTCTGATGCTCAGAAATCCCGCCCTCCGCTCCGAGGACGTCCACCCGGCAGAGAGATCCCGCCAGAGTGTCGATTTGCGCCAACCCGGCGGCCAGCAGGTACTTGAGCGCCGGGAGGCGGGCTGCGCATTGGCCGAAGGTGACGGTTCCAATATATCTGCCGCAGACGGATTCGTCGATTTCCCAGATGTCGTGATGGTCCTCCGCTATCCCCTTCGAACGGTCGATTCGGTTCCCGATTCGGTTTCCGGCAAAGCTCTCGAAGGAGGGAAAAACCGCATGGCCCTCTGCATCGAAATTCCCGAAGTGGACGGATTGCCTGCCTGCAACGTTCCTGTTTTCAGGCAGGTCGAAGCGGCCGAGGAGAAGGCAGAGGGGGCAGGCCGTTTCCGGTTCCACGCATCGGGGCTTCCGGCCGAAATCGAAGTGGGCTCGCCGGCGGAGAAATGAAGGAGCCTCTGCGCCCGCCCGCCTTTCATATTCGCCCGAACAGCAGGACAGGTCATGGAATATGCGCTCTCCCTCCATGAACTCCAGTATGTGTTTTTCCAGTGCAATGAGGAATTCGACCGACTTGATGAGCGAGGATCTTATGAGCGTGCCGCGAATGTAGGGGCGGCAGCCCTGCTTATCCACGTGAACGTTCACATGGTTGCTCCCGCGCCTGTATGCAGCATCCTCCTTCGGTATGTGGGGGACGACGCAGTATGGCCCGAGAAAAGTAACCCTGACCTGCCACTTATTGTCTTGGATAAGATCCACGAGTTGTTCCTGCTGTCCACTGTCTTCCAATGACTTCTTCTTGACCTCTCGACCGGACGCCGCCATCTGCTCCGGTCTCAGCAAATGCCCCGGTGACGGTTACTACATCCGAAGCTTCGGTCTCGAACAACCAGTAATCTATCTTAATTGGAATGGCTGAAAATACAATCCGTCGTGTGGTAAAGTAGTGTAAAGCTCGGGGTAGGGAAGGCGAGGGATCGTTAAAGAATAGATATGGACTTGTTCGTTCGATGTTGTTGGCTTGTGTCGTAACAAATCGAAATTACAGATAATTACTTTGACAGGATCTTTGAGGCATGAGAAATTGGTGTTTGTTGGAGTTTGCGGGAGGTGTTTCCCGGCCTTGGAAGGAGGAGTGATCCGCAGATGACGCAGATGGGCGCAGATGTGCCGAAAAGGGATGAAGAGAGTTACGCGGTCATTGGAGCTGCGATGGCGGTTCACGGCGAACGGGGTACGCCAGGCGCCTTGCGGCTCTCGATGGAGGAGTGATCCGCAGATGACGCAGATGGTCGCAGATGTGTCGAAAAGGGATGAAGAGAGTTACGCGGTCATTGGAGCTGCGATGGCGGTTCACGGCGAACTGGGGCACGCCAGGCGCCTTGCGGCTCTCGAAGGAGGAGTGATCCGCAGATGACGCAGATGGTCGCAGATGTGTCGAAAAGGGATGAAGAGAGTTACGCGGTTATTGGGGCTGCGATGGCGGTTCACGGCGAACTGGGGCACGCCAGGCGCCTTGGGGCCTTCGCGGGAGGAGTGATCCGCAGATGACGCAGATGGTCGCAGATGTGTCGAAAAGGGATGAAGAGAGTTACGCGGTCATTGGATCTGCGATGGCGGTTCACGGCGAACTGGGGCACGCCAGGCGCCTTGGGGCCTTCGCGGGAGGAGTGATCCGCAGATGACGCAGATGGTCGCAGATGTGCCGAAAAGGGATGAAGAGAGTTACGCGGTCATTGGAGCTGCGATGGCGGTTCACGGCGAACTGGGGCACGGTTTTCTGGAGCCGGTTTATCAGGAGGCGCTGGGAAGGGAGTTTACGGTTCGCGGCATTCCCTTCGATCGAGAGGTCGCTTTGCCCGTCTTCTATCGAGGCGCGCCTCTTTCTGCCGCCTACCGCGCTGACTTCATTTGTTTTGGCTGCTTGATCGTCGAATTGAAGGCGCTCCAACGCATTTCGCCCATAGAGGAGGCCCAGGTCATCAACTACCTGAAAGCCTCCAGGCTGCAAAGGGGGCTGTTGCTTAACTTTGGCACATCGCGTCTCGAGTACAAACGATTCATCCTCTCTCAAAACCATCTGCGCACATCTGCGTCATCTGCGGATAAAGAGTCATGATCCTGACAAACGCCATTGCCACCCTCAAGCTCGGCCTCGACCTCTGTGTGCCCATCGAGCAGAAAACCATCGCGGGGAAAATCGTCCACAACATCGGCGCGGGCACGCTCGTTGTCTGTCTCGCTCCCAAAATCGTTCGGGACGACATCGAACCCCTGGCCCTTGGCATCGTTGAGTGGCGGAGGCAGCTCGCCCCTGCGGGTGAAAGCACCGCGGTCTTTCGTGACGGCGCGTTCGCCGATGACGTGGCCAAGACCAACCTGACCGCCATCCTCCAGCAGCACGGGCTGGGAAATGTGAGGAGCTTGTGATGAATAATGCACTGGAGACCAAGGGTAAGCAGAACCGGGTGATCCTCTACACTGCCGCCGACGGGAAGGTAACGGTCGATGTGTTTTTTGCACGGGAAAACTTTTGGCTCACTCAACGGGCCATGGCCGATTTATTTGGCGTAAAGACCGCGGCGATCTCCAGGCATCTGAAAAATATCTACGAAAGCAGTGAACTGACTCAAGAAGCAACTCTTTCCAAAATGGAAACAGTTCAAGCCGAAGGCGGCCGGCAGATTTCCCGCGAGGTGGCGGTCTATAACCTGGATGCGGCGATTGCTGTGGGGTATCGCGTCAATTCGGTCAAGGCAACGCATTTTCGCATCTGGGCCACCAACACTCTTCGAGAGTTCATGATCAAAGGCTTCGTGCTCAACGACGAGATGCTCAAGAACGGACGCGCCTTTGGGAAGGATTACTTCGAGGAACTGCTTGAAAAAATCCGAGAGATTCGCGCCAGTGAGCGGCGCGCCTATCAGAAGATCGCTGATGTTTTCGAACAGTGCAGCAGCGATTACCGGAGCAACAGCGAAGAGACCCAGTTGTTCTACCAGATCGTTCAGAACCGGCTTCACTTTGCCGCCACCGGCAAGACTGCCGCCGAAATCATATTTCAACGGGTGGACAGCGAGAAACCATTCATGGGGCTGACCACCTGGAAGAATTCGCCGAAGGGCAAAGTGCTGAAGACTGACGTTGCGGTGGCTAAAAACTATCTAAACCGGGAAGAAATGTCGAAGCTGAACCGACTGGTGAGTATGTTCATAGATTTTGCCGAACTGCGGGCGCTAAACCACCAGGTCATGACCATGAAAGACTGGTTGGCTCAGGTGGAGAAGTTTCTCGATTATACCGACCAGCAGATTCTGCGGCACGCCGGAAGTGTTTCACATGAAATGGCCGTCGGCAAAGCTCACGAAGAATATGCGAAATTCAGAGTCAAACAGGATCGGGAGTATCTTTCGGACTTCGACCGAGCCTTCCAGCGGTATCTCAAGGGAGGGGACGAAGAATGAAACTGCACTTCGAACCGGATCTCGATTATCAGCTCCAGGCCATTGAGGCGGTCTGCGACCTGTTTCGCGGACAGGAGATTTGCCGCACCGAGTTCACCGTCACTCGAGACGCACCGGGCGGCTACCAGTTGCACGCCTTTGCCCAAAACGATCTGGGCATCGGCAACCGTCTGACCCTGTTGGACGATGAAATTCTGAAGAACCTGAACGACATTCAGCTCCGCAACGGATTGCCGCCGTCCTCCACGCTTGTTTCGGGCGATTTCACCGTGGAGATGGAGACGGGGACGGGCAAGACATACGTGTATCTGCGGACGGTCTTCGAACTCAACCGGCGCTACGGCTTCACCAAATTCGTCGTCATCGTGCCTCCCGTGGCCATCAAGGAAGGAGTCTACAAATCGCTCCAGATCATGGAGGACCATTTCCGCTCGCTCTACGCCAACACCCCGTTCGAATACTTCCTATACGATTCGAGCAAGCTCGGACAGGTGCGCAATTTCGCCACCAGTCCGCACGTTCAGATCATGGTGGTGACGGTGGGGGCGATCAACAAGAAGGACGTCAACAACCTCTATAAGGACTCAGAGAATACCGGCGGAGAAAAGCCCATCGACCTGATCAGGGCCACCCGCCCCATTCTCATAGTGGATGAACCGCAAAGCGTGGACGGTGGCCTGGAGGGCCGCGGCAAGGAGGCGTTGGGGGCGATGAACCCGCTTTGCACCCTGCGCTATTCCGCAACGCATGTGGAGAAACATCACATGGTTTACCGGCTGGATGCGGTGGATGCATACGAGCATAAGCTGGTGAAACAGATCGAGGTAGCTTCGGCCGCCATCGAAGGTGCGTATAATAAGCCTTACGTGCGGCTGCTGTCAGTGAGCAACAAGCGGGGCGTCATCACGGCCAAAGTCGAGTTGGACGTGCAGACGGCGTCGGGAGTCCGGCGTCGTGAAGTGACTGTCCAGGACGGCGATATCCTGGAGCAGACCGCAAAGCGCGCCGTGTATGCAGATTGCCGCGTGGGTGAAATACGCATCGAGAAGGGTAACGAGTTCATGGAGGTGCGCGTGCCCGGCGGCGAGCGTTTTCTGCGTGTCGGTGAAGCCTATGGCGACGTGGACGCACTGGCGGTTAAAAGGGAGATGATTCGCCGCACCATCAAGGAGCACCTGGACAAAGAAAAAAGGCTGCGCCCGCAAGGCATCAAGGTCTTGAGTCTGATCTTCATCGACGTCGTGGAGAAGTACCGCAAGTACGATTCGGGCGGCCATCCCGTTAAAGGCGACTATGCCCGTATTTTCGAGGAAGAGTATCAACGGCTGGCCAGACACCCGGACTATCGCACGCTTTTCGGGGAGGTCGATCTTTCGGCAACAGCCGCGCAGGTACACGACGGCTATTTCTCCATCGACAGAAAAGGCGGCTGGACAGACACCGCCGAAAACAATCAGTTCAACCGGGAGAGTGCGGAACGGGCCTACAACCTGATCATGCGCGAGAAGGAAAAGCTTCTTGGGTTTGAGACTCCCCTTAAATTCATATTCTCGCATTCCGCCCTCAAAGAGGGCTGGGACAACCCTAACGTTTTTCAGATTTGCACGCTACGGGAAATGGGGACCGAACGCGAACGCCGCCAGACCATCGGGAGAGGGCTCCGCCTCTGCGTCAACCAGGATGGCGAGCGGCTGCAAGGCTTCGAAACCAACACGCTTACGGTCATCGCTACCGAGGGCTACGAGCAGTTTGCCGAAAATCTCCAGAAAGAGATCGAAGACGATATGGGAATTCGTTTCGGCATCGTCGCCGATCACCAGTTCGCCGGGATTCCGGTTGTGGGAGCGGACGGCCGGGCGACACCGCTTGGCTTCGAACTGTCAAAGGTATTGTGGAAGCATCTCAATGAGCAAGGGTACATCGACGCCAGGGGCAAAGTGCAAGACTCACTGAAGAAGGTGCTCAAGGATGGTTCGCTGACGGTGCCGGATGACTTCTCGGCTCAACTGCCGCAGATCGGAGAAGTGCTGCGGAAGCTGACCGGGAAGCTTGAAATCAAGAACGCCGACGAGCGCAGGCATGTGCGCACACGCCAGACGGTTCTGCATAGCCCTGAGTTCACGGCCTTATGGGATCGGATCAAGCACAAGACCACCTATCGTGTTAATTTCGATAATGAAAAGCTGATTCGCCAGTGCATTGCGGCGATCGAGACGGCTCCGCCCATTGCCAAGACCCGGCTTCAGTGGCGTAAAGCGGATTTGGCCATCGGCCGGGCGGGCGTCGAAGCAAGTGAGACGGGTGCGACGGCGCCGGTGGCGATCGACGAGCGGGATATCGAACTGCCGGATTTGGTAACCGGCTTGCAGGATAAGACGCATCTCACCCGCCGCACCATCGTGCACATTCTGACGGAGTGTGGAAGGCTGAGCGACTTCAAGCGCAATCCCCAACAGTTCATCGAGTTGGTTGGCGAGTCGATAAACCGCGTGAAACGGTTGGCTATTGTCGACGGGATCAAATACCAGCGGCTGGGAGACGAGTACTTTTACGCGCAGGAACTCTTTGAGCGAGAAGAACTGACCGGTTATCTCAAGAACATGCTTACCGACACACAGAAGTCGGTGTTCGAACATGTCGTGTACGAGTCAAACGTCGAGGCGAAGTTTGCCGACCAACTGGAGAAGAACGAAGCGGTCAAGGTGTACGCCAAGCTTCCCGGCTGGTTCAAAGTGCCGACGCCTCTTGGCTCATACTGCCCCGACTGGGCGGTTTTGGTGGAGATGGATGGCTTCGAGCGCCTTTACTTCGTTGTCGAAACCAAGAGCAGCCTCTTTGCCGACGATCTTCGCGATCGTGAAAACGCGAAGATCGCATGTGGCAAGGAACACTTCAAGTCGTTGGAAACAGGCGAGAATCCAGCGAGGTTCGTGAGGGCGTCGAGGCTGGACGATGTCCTGGCATTGTCGTGAGTCCATTGGCGTTTGCAGCCTATCACGCGGGGGGCTGGGCAACCATAATGGCGCGCCCGGCTTGCGGGTGCAAACGATTCATCCTCTCTCAAAACCATCTGCGCACATCTGCGTCATCTGCGGATAGAGAGTAATGTCTCGGGGGGACAAGACATCCGTCAACTCACCCCGAGATCGGGCCAGCGGCGGGCAAGCTCCATGAGCATTCGCACCCCGAAGCCGGTGGCGCCGCGCGGCGCCGTTCCGATGTCCCTGTCGGTCCAGGCGGTTCCCGCTATGTCGAGGTGCGCCCATGGGATTTCGTTCGGTACGAACTGCTTGAGGAAGGTGCCCGCGACGATGGCTCCCCCGGAGCGGTCGGCCACGTTCCGGAAGTCCGCGACATCGCTCTTGAGCCCTTCGAAGTAAAGATCCCACAACGGGAGCGGCCAGAATTTCTCGCCCACGTTCAGGCCTATTTCCCGAATCTTTTCGTTGAGGTTTTCCCTGTTCCCCATGACGGCCGCGACCTGGTTGCCGAGAGCCACGATGCAGGCGCCGGTCAGGGTCGCGATGTCCACGAGAAGAGCGGGTTTGTACCGGAGAGCGTAGGTGAGGGCGTCGCAGAGGATCATGCGGCCTTCGGCGTCGGTGGTGATGACCTCTACCGTGAGGCCTGAAAGGGAGCGGATGACGTCGCCGGGCTTGAAGGCTTTGCCTCCCGGCATGTTCTCGGTGCAGGGCATGATGCCCACAACCCGCCTGGGGACGTTCAGTCTGCCCAGCGCCTCGAACGCTCCCATGACGGCGGCGGCGCCCGCCATGTCCTGCTTCATGCCGTCCAGTTGGGCACTCGATTTGAGGGAAATGCCGCCGGTGTCGAAGGTGATTCCCTTGCCCACGAAGACCAGCGGCGGGTCTTCTTCCGTGCCGTGGGGCGCGTGTTCCAGGATGATGATATGGGCCGGTTCCCCGCTACCCTGAGACACGGCGAGAAAGGCTCCCATGCCGAGGTTTGCGGCGGCTTCGCGGTCGATCGTCTGCATGCGGAACCCGTGGGTTTCCGCAAGGTGGCGCGCCGTCTCCACGAGGTATCCCGGCGTCGCCCGGTTCGAGGGCGCCACGGTCAGATCCCGGGCGAGGACGATACCCGAGACCGATGCTTCGGCCGCCGGTGGCGCCGCGCGCAGAACGTCGCCCGGTTCGTTTTCGGCGAGCAGAACGATCGTCTCCGGAGCGGTGGAGGGGTCGAGATCCCTCGTTTTCAGCGCATCGTAACGGTAGAGGCCCCCCATGCCGCCAATGAGAGCTTCCTGAAGGGCCGAGGTGACTTCCACGGGGAGTTCCGCTATCGCCGACGCCGGAAGCGCGGGACGTCTCAACTCCAGTTCCCGGCATTTGCGGAAGGCGGATGCCATGGCGCTTCGGAGCTTATCCGCGTCCAACCTGGCGAGCTTTCCCAACCCGACGCAAATCACCCTTGGCATCTTTGCATCCGGCGGGCCGTAGGCGATACCGATCTGCTGGAATTTCCCCTGGAAATCCTTGAGAGCGGTCGAGTCGGAGAGCCATTTTCCACTCTCGTTCATCCATCGTGCGAATGTGGGGAAGTGGCTTTCCATGTCCTCGCAGACGAAGAAGATGACGCCATCCGCCCGCCATTCCGGCATCGGCGCGATCTGCCATTCAGTACGCATTGCTTCCTCCTAAAAAGTTTTGTCTCGCCGACAGATTCGCCTTGTGCGGACAATTGCGGCACGGAACCGGCGCCCATTAGTCCCTGACACCGCCGTGGTTGACGTCGTGCCGGCCTGCCGGGGTATTTCACATGTCTCAGAGGCCTCTCGACGGCCTTTCCAGACCTGGGACCCGCACAAAGACCGCCGCGGAACATACATCAATTATACCACGGACTGCAACGGGAATCAGGCTGGAGGGGCGAGGACGGCGACGTGCGGCGCTCGCGCCGGATCGGAAATTCCACGAAAATCCCGTTGACAAAGCATGGAGGCATCATTAGCTTAAAAAACTTATCGGTCAATCCGCAGGGACGCATTAGGAGCGATTCCGTGTCCTTGCCCCATGGGCGTTCCCCGGCTCAAAAGGAGGCCGCTCGAATCAGGATTCCCCGGGAGGAGAAGGAACGATGACGCAACGTATTTTCAATTTCAACGCGGGTCCTGCGGCGCTGCCGCTCCCCGTGCTTCAAACCATTCAGGAAGAAATGCTCGATTTCAAAGGCTCCGGGATGTCGGTCCTGGAAATCACCCATAGGGGAAACCTGTTCGAATCGGTTCTCGAAGACGCCGTGACCCGTATCAAACGTCTCCTCAAACTGGACGATCGTTATCACGTGCTCTTTCTCCAGGGCGGCGCAAGCATGCAGTTCTGCATGATTCCCATGAACCTGGCCGTTCCCGGAAAGCCCGTTGCCTACGTGGACACGGGCACGTGGGCGTCGAACGCCATCAAGGAAGCCCGCATACAGGGGAAGGACGTGCGCGTGGCGGCCAGTTCCCGGGACCGGGAATACACCTGCATCCCGGGCACGGTTCCCGTTCCTCCGGATGCCTCGTATCTCCACGTCACCTCCAACAACACCATCCGGGGCACCCAGTGGCATCGGTTTCCGGATTCGGGCGGCGTGCCCATAGTGAGCGACATGTCTTCGGATATCCTGAGCAGGGTGTTCGATCCGGAGCCGTTCGGGTTCATTTACGCCGGAGCTCAAAAGAACGCCGGTCCCGCGGGCGTCACCCTGGTCATCATTCGCGAGGACCTGCTGAAGCGCGTTCCCGAAGACCTGCCGACCATGCTGAAGTATACCACCTTCACCGGGTCGAACTCCCTTTTCAACACGCCGCCCTCGTTCTCCATTTATGTGGTTCAACTGGTGGCCAGGTGGCTGGAAGAGGAAGTGGGCGGGATCGAGAAAATGGAAGCGATCAACCAAAAAAAGGCCAAGATCCTCTACGGCTATATGGATAGTCAGGATTTCTACCGGGGAACGGCCGTGCCCGATTCGCGATCCCTCATGAACGTGACCTTCAGGCTTCCCACTCCGGAACTGGAGTCCGCATTCATCAAGGATGCCACGGCGAGAGGCCTCGGCGGGCTGAAGGGACACCGCTCGGTTGGCGGGTGCCGTGCTTCCCTCTATAACGCGATCGGCGTCGACGCCGTCGAGGCGCTCGTGGATTTCATGAAGGATTTCTTGAAGAAGAGCGGCTGAAGCCCGCGGGCTTTCCCCGGCTTCTCGACCCTGCCGCCCGCTCGTTCCGTCCTTGAGGAAGGAAATCCGGGAGATACCGGTTGAATAGAGTCCCGGCCATACGCATTCGCCCGGTGAACGATGCCCCCCCCAATCCGGATGGGGAGTACGTGCTCTACTGGATGACCGCCGCCCGAAGGCCCCATTGGAATTTCGGGCTTCAGCGGGCGGTCGAACGGGCGGAGGAAACCGGACGGCCCCTCGTGATCCTGGAGGCGCTCCGGTGCGATTACCCGTGGGCCTGCGACCGGTTCCACAGCTTCATTTTGAACGGGATGGAGGAGAACCGGAAGCACTTTGAAGGCAGACCCGTCCTTTACCACCCCTGGGTCGAGCGGCGGGCAGGCGAGGGGAAAGGGCTTCTCTGGGCTCTTGCTTCCCGTGCTCTCGCGGTGGTGACGGACGATTTCCCGGCCTTCTTTCTTCCCCGGATGCTCCGCTCGGCGGCATTCCAGGTTTCGGTGCGGCTCGAAGCCGTGGATTCCAACGGGCTTTTTCCCATGAACGCAACGGACCGCACGTTCACGGCGGCGCATTCGTTTAGAAGACATCTTCAGAAAACCCTGCCGGAGCATCTCGAACGCTTTCCTCGAGAAGACCCCCTCGAAACCGTTTCCCTGCCGCGCATGGAATCCCTTCCGGAAGAGATCACCGGTCGCTGGCCCGAAGCGCCGGCCGCGCTCCTCGCCGCCGATCCCGAGGCGTTGAAGGGCCTCCCGCTGGACCATTCGGTTGAGGCGGTCGAAACCCGCGGCGGGTTCGAGGAGGCAGGAAACGTCCTTCGCCGGTTCCTGCGCGAGAAGCTGCACGCCTATCCCGAAGCCAGGAATCACCCGGATGACGACGCGGGGAGCGGGCTGTCGCCGTACCTGCACTTCGGGCACATCTCTTCCCACCAGGTTTTTTCAGAACTCGCGGACAGTGAGGAATGGTCGCCGGACCGCCTGTCGAACGTGGCGACGGGCAGGCGCGAAGGATGGTGGGGGATGAGCGAAGGGGCGGAGGCGTTCCTGGACCAGTGCGTCACCTGGCGGGAAATCGGCTTCAACATGTGCGCCAGGAGGGGGGACTACGACCGGTTCGAATCGCTCCCGGACTGGGCGGTCACCGATCTCACGATCCGGGCCGCGGACGCCAGGGAATACGTCTACTCGCCGGGGGAATTCGAGTCGGCCGCCACTCACGATCCGCTCTGGAACGCCGCCCAGACTCAGCTCCTCCGGGAAGGGCGCATCCACAACTACCTCCGGATGCTCTGGGGGAAGAAGATCCTCGAATGGTCGGCATCCCCGCGGGAAGCGCTCGCCGTCATGACCGAACTCAACAACAAATACGCACTGGATGGACGCGACCCGAACTCCACCTCGGGGATTTTCTGGGTGCTCGGGCGCTACGACAGACCCTGGGGCCCGGTGCGGAAGATCTACGGGCGTGTCCGCTACATGAGTTCGGCCAACACCCTCCGCAAGGTCAGAACGAGCGAATACCTCGAACGCTATTCACCGTGATTTCATAAGGGTCCATGTCCATCCCAATGAATGCTTGAAAACCGGTCCAAGATGCCATATGCATGCTGTGTGATGGATACATCAAACGGGCTGTTGATCTGAAAGCAGGACCGCTAATTCTCGATAGACCGGTTGTGATCCTGCCGTTCCAGAAGGACACGCCGGTGGAGGACAATCCGTGAACGACAACCAGACGAGCCGGGAAGATTCATGTGACGAGGATCTCGATCAACGTAGCGAATGGGCGGAAAGCGAGGATACGGGCAGTGATGCGGCAATTACCAAGCCATTCGATCCAACTCTCATTCGTGTGGAACCGAGGGTATTGACCATAGATCTCCTGGTCAGCCGAATGAAGGAGAATGAAATCGATCTCATGCCCGCGTTTCAACGTCACAGTGACATCTGGAAGGAGAGCGCCCAAAGCAGGTTGATCGAATCGATCCTGATCCGCATACCCCTCCCAGCCTTCTACATGGATGCAACGAACGAGGATTGCTGGCTCGTTGTCGACGGGCTGCAGCGCCTGTCCACACTGAAAAGATTCGTGATCGAGAAGAATCTCAGACTGACGGATCTCGAATTCCTGACAGACTTCAATAACAAAGGATATGATGACTTGCCGAGAATTTTTCAGAGAAGGATTGCCGAGACACAAGTCACGGTCTTTCTGATCGAAAAAGGGACCCCGCCGGAAGTCAAGTTCAATATATTTAGAAGAATCAACACGGGTGGTTTGCCGCTGTCTGCACAAGAGATCCGGCATGCCTTGAATCAGGGTCCCGCGACCGAATTGCTGGAACGTCTTGCGGCTTCGACGGCCTTCAAAACGGCCACATGGCACGGGGTCAACCCCAGACGGATGGATGATCGGGAATGCGTTCTACGGTTCCTGGCTTTTGCTATCACGCCATATACCGCATATCAGGCAAAGGAACTCGATACGTTCCTCAATGAAATGATGGGTCGAATCAATAAGATGAATTCTGACCGGCTTCAGGATCTGGAGAGGCGTTTCATCAGGGCCATGAATGCAGCGCACAAGATTCTCGGGGTAAATGCTTTTCGAAAGAAATATAGCGCCAGAGAGGGGCGGCTCCCCATCAACAAGGCGCTTTTCGAGGCATGGTCGGTCAACCTCGACAAGATGAGCGATGAGCAGTTATTGATGCTTGAGGCGAAGAAGGGCGAAGTCATCGATGACTTCATGAAATTGATGAACGACCGCAACTTTGAACCCTCGGTTTCATCGGGAACCGGCGATATAAAAAAGGTAAAAACGCGATTTAGCGCCATCGAGAATCTGCTGGGAGAGGTGCTGGCATGATCCGTGAGATACGTTTGAAGAATTTCAAATGTTTCGGAGATCAGACCTTTGCCGTCGGGGGAATGACATTGCTGACCGGTCTGAACGGGATGGGGAAGAGCAGTCTTCTCCAGGCTCTGTTGCTGCTCCGGCAGTCTCATCAGATGGGATTCCTGAAAGAGCGGGGCCTCGCTCTCAACGGCGAACTGGCATGTCTCGGCAACGCACGCGATGTGTTGTTCCTTGAAGCCCGTGAAGACGAGATTGCTTTCGATCTGATGCTGGAGAATGGGACGAAAGCGGCATGGAGCTTTGCGTGCAGCGGAGAATCGGCGATTTTGCCCCTTCTGGCGGGACCTGGATCTGGCGATATCTTCCGGGAGGGCCTGTTCGGCCAGTCGTTTCACTATCTGCAGGCGGAAAGGACAGGTCCTCGAACTTCATTCCAGGTATCTCCCGAGCAGACGCTTGGGAATAGGGGGCTCGGAAAGGCCGGCGAGTATTGCGCCCACGTTCTGGCGACTTTGGAGCGGGAGAGTATTCCGATTCAGGCGCTCGGTCACCCGGATGCCGTATCCATCGGTCTACGGGATCAGGTCGAGGCATGGATTGCCTCGGTAAGCCCCGGTACACGAATTCACGCAGTCCCTTATCCGGATATGGATCTTGTCAGTCTTCAGTTCTCTTTTGTGGGGGAAGGATTTGTGAGCGACCATTACCGGGCCACGAACGTCGGATTCGCGCTGACTTACGCCCTGCCCCTGATTGTGGCGACGCTCATGTCCGCCCCCGGCGCTCTTTTGCTGATCGAGAACCCCGAGGCTCATTTGCACCCGAGAGCCCAGATCAAGCTAACCGAATTGTTCGCCCGCGCGGCGGCCCATGGCGTTCAAGTGGTGTTGGAGACTCACAGCGACCACGTGCTGAACGGGTTGCGCCTGGCGGTTCACGGTGGTCATATCCCGCCCGAAAAGGCCTGCGTGCATTTCTTCCGAAGAGCTAAGGGCGGCATGCAAACCGAAGTGGTTTCGCCCGACATAGACCGAAGGGGCCGTATCGATCACTGGCCGGAAGATTTCTTCGATGAATGGGAAAAAAGCCTCGATTCGCTGCTGGACTAATGGAGCCGTTGTATGGAAGTCGTGGTCAATGAGTTGTCCGCCTGTGGTGGATACGGCGACCCTGTGGATGCGAGAGAGGGGATGCGGCGTCTGGTCGAGATATCGAGGGCGGTTTTTCGGCTCGGAGCAGAGCGGACGCTCCGGACGACCTCCGATTTCATGGGGAGAGAACTTGCCGAAGGGTATCGTGTGGCACAGTGGCTGAACGACCTTGCGGTGGATTTGGAAGAACGTCGTTTTTTCAGGGTGGTTGCTACAAAATCGCCTTTCCTGGAAGACTTGATGGCGAAGGCCGAGGATGAACGGGACAAGATCCTTGATTTCACGTTTGACGGCGCGAGAGCGTTGGGGCTCGGCATGGCGTATCTTTGGGACGTTCCTGCGGTGAGTCTGGATTGTGACGAGAGGTTCTGCGTGGATGCTCTCGGGGTCTTGTTTAGATCCCTGGGTCAGAGCGGCGTGCCGCTGGAGGAAAAGGTAGAAGTCTGCAGTCTGTCAAATCTCTCTCATGTACGATCTCGCATGGCGTGGATTGCATTGCGGGTTCAACGGGAAGTCGAATCGGGAAAGGATTTGTATGGACGAAAAGAAACGCTTCTGCCAAACCTCCTGTTCTGTGACGGAGCCGTGCGGCAATTGTCCGATTTGGGCGGCCGTGAACCCTTTTTTCGCCAGGTATGCAGGCATTTGTTTGTACTGAATGAGTACGTTGGCGACTGGCGTCATGGGGCTTTTTCGATGAGTGGAATCACCTGGTCGGAGGAGTCGAAAGAGACTCTCGATCACTCGGAATTCGGTCCCTTGAGGAAATTCCGCTGCCCTGATGGCATCGAGCGAATTTTCAGCCGTCATACCAAGCCAGGTGGCGGCAATGTCAGGATCTACTTCCTTCCGATTCAAGAAGAACGACAAGCATATGTGGGCTACATCGGACCTCATTTGCCAACCGTGACGTTCAGAACATAGCGGTATGCCGACGCCATGGGCGCTCTGTCGTGTTCTCACTCCACCGGATGGCGCTTGCGGCCGATCGGCTTCGCTTCCAGGCCTGGTGCGCTCGACTTTTCTCATGATGCTCTCCGCACAATCAGGAATTGAGGACACAACCACCGTCCGCTATCATAAATGCCCCACACATGAGACAGCCCGAAGACCTGCCGTGCAAAGCGAGATCTTCTGCCTTTGGAGCGGGCCTCTCCCGGCGATCCTTTATCAGTTTCGGCATCGCACGTCTTCTTTAGCCTGATTTCTGTGCGATTGTTGAATGAACTCCGCATCCTGTACCCATTTGCCCGCCCGCGCTTATTGGGGCCGGTCTAGTCCATCGTCCGGCGGTAGCGCTTCAGGGCGACCGCGAGGGCGATGACGGTGAAGAGCACGATTTGCCAGAGGTGCAGCACCACGTCTTCCAGTCCGTTGCCCTTGAGCATGATACCGCGGACGATCCGCAGGAAGTGGGTGAGGGGGAGCAGTTCGCCGATCGCCTGAGCCCACTCGGGCATGCCCCGGAAGGGGAACATGAACCCGGAGAGCAGGATGGACGGCAGGAAGAAAAAGAAGGACATCTGCATGGCCTGGAGCTGATTGGTCGCCACGGTGGAGAAGGTTACGCCCACCGCGAGATTCGCAGCAATGAAGATCAGCGCCACCGCAAAGAGAAGGGTGAGGCTGCCGTAAATGGGCACGTCAAAAAGCAGGCGTGCCGCCACGAGGATGAACCCCACCTGGATGTAACCCACGAGGATGTAGGGAATGATCTTCCCGATCATTACCTCCATCGGGCGGGTGGGCGTGGAGAGGAGATTCTCCATGGTGCCGCGCTCGCGTTCCCGGGTGATGGCGAGCCCGGTGATGATGACCAGGGTCATCGTGAGCACCACGCCCATGAGGCCCGGCACGACGTTGTATTGCGTTATGACGTCGGGGTTGTACATGGCGTGGACCCGAAGGTCGACGGGCCCGTCGGTGCCGGCGAGGAAGGCCAGAGGGCCTTTGAGATCTTCTTGAAGCGCGGTTTTCAAAAGAGTGTTCAGAGCGCTGATGGCGTTGCTGGTGGCTGCCGGATCGGTCGCGTCCGCTTCCACGAGCAGGGTGGGCCTGTCGCCCCGAAGGAGGTCGCGGGTGAAGTTCTCGGGGATGTTGACGACGAACAGGACTTCGCCGTGGGCGAGGGCGTCGTGCCCTTCGGATTCGGTTTTCAACTGTCGGACGAAGTTGTAGTACCCGCTGTTCTTGATTGCGTGCAGCAGGGTGCGGCCCTGGGGGCCGTTATCCGCCAGGAGCACGGCGGCGGGCAGGTTCTTTGGGTCGGAATTGATGGCGTAGCCGAAGAGGATGAGCTGGAGAAGGGGAATGCCGATCATCATCCCGAAAGTCAGCCGGTCCCGGCGCATCTGGATGAATTCCTTCACGACCATCGCCCACAAACGCCCCGGCGAGAACGCGCGCCCGTTTTTCATGATGAGGAATTGTCCTTCTGTCCGACCATGAGGTGGATGAAAACGTCTTCGAGTCCCGAGTCGATTCTGCGCCATTCATAGTTTTCGGTACGATAGGGCGCTATCGCCTCATCGAGCGAAGCCGGGTCCGCGCCGCTCACGTGCAGCCTGCCGCCGAAAGCCACGGCCTGTTCCACTCCGGGCCGGGCGCGGAGTTGAGCGGCAAGCTCCAGCAGGTCTTCACCCTCGACCGACCAGGTCGTCAGGCGGGATTGTGCGACGACCTCGTCCACCGTCCCTTGCGTGAGAAGCTTGCTGTAGGCGATATAGGCGAGCCGGTGGCATCGTTCGGCTTCATCCATGTAGTGAGTGGCGATGAGGAACGTGAGGCCCTCTCCGGCGAGCTGGTGGATCTCCTCCCAGAATTCGCGGCGCGCCTTGGGGTCTACTCCCGCGGTGGGTTCATCGAGAAGAAGGAGCTTCGGTTCGTGAATCATGCACGCTGCAAGGGCGAGACGCTGCTTCCATCCGCCGGAAAGCTCCCCCGCCAGTTGATTGCGACGATTATAAAGCCCCAACCGTTCGAGGCTCGCGCGCACCGCTTCCCTGCGGTTCTTGATAGCGTAAATGCGCGCGACGAAATCGAGGTTCTCGGAAATGGTCAGGTCCTCGTAGAAGCTGAAGCGCTGCGTCATGTAACCGACCTGGCGCTTGATGGCCTCGCTTTCCGCGATCACGTCGAGGCCGAGACACGTGCCTCTTCCTTCGTCCGCCCGGAGCAGGCCGCAGAGCATGCGGATGAAAGTGGTCTTGCCGCTCCCGTTCGGGCCGAGAAAGCCGCAGATTTCCCCGGTCCGGACCTGGAGGTCCACGTGGTCGACGGCGGTGCGGTTGCCGAAGCGTTTCGTCATTCCATAGACGTCGATGGCGAGATCGTTTGTCACGGTCAACTCCCGAACCGCACGTCCACGGGCTGGCCGGGATGCAATTTTGCCGCGGATTCAGGATCGAAAACCGCCTCGATCATGAAAACCAGTTTGGAGCGGTTCTCCTGGCTGTAGATGACCGGAGGGGTATACTCCGCCCGCGGGCTGACGTAGCTCACCTTGCCGACGAAAGGGGCGGGCAGACCGTCCACGAAGACCTGTACGCGATCGCCGGGTTGAACGGCGCCGACTTTCTCCTCCGGCACAAAGGCGCGCACCTTGACGTTCCGGGGCGGCAGCAGGACGACGGCCGGGCGGCCCGCCGCAACCCATTCTCCCTCGCGGTAGAGGGTGTCGAACACCAGGCCATCCTCAGCCGCCGCCTGACTCTTTTGCGAAAGGTCCCACTCCGCCTTCGCCAGGGCTCCTTCCATGGCCTGCACGTGGGCCGCCGCCGCCGCAATCTGGTCTTGCCGGGAGCCGAGTTTCGCCGTCACCAGGTCGGCCTGGAGTTGCGCCGCCTTGTGGAGATCCTGATCCCGCTTTGAAAACGAGCGCTCGTGTTCCTGCACCGGGGTTGCTCCGGTCCGCATGAGGCTCGCCTGCCGGGCCAGGTCCTTTTCCGAAAACGAAAGGGACGCGTGCACCTGTTTGAGCTGCGCTTCGAGGGATTCGATCTCCGAAGGGCGCTTTCCTTTCTTCGCGTCATCGAGGTTTGCGCGGGCCTCCGCGAGTTTCCCGGCAGCTTCGTCGAAGGCTGCCTTCTCCGCCCTGTTGTCCAGGGTGAAGAGCGGATCGCCGGCTTTTACCCGCGCGCCCCGTTCGACCCGAAGCGAGTCGAGCGCGCCGCCGAGGGGCGACGCCACGTAGACGAACTCCCCTTCCACGTAACCCTGTATGAGGTTTCGGTCCGAACGGCCGCAGCCTGCCAGAGCGAGCAGCAGAGCCAGCGCGCACCCGATCGCGCGAAAGTCTCTCGAGCGGGCTACACTCGATTGGGCCATAGCCGCGACCTCCCTTCTTCGGTGACCGTTCCCTCGAAGATAACGCTGAGTATGGCGGAAAAGCCGCTTTTGGGCGTCAGCCCGAGTTCCGAGAGCTTGAGCGGGTTCATGATCGCCTGGACCACGCCGAGGAAAATCTCGACGAGCAACCCGGCCGGAATGTCCTTGCGGATGATTCCCGCCCTGCATCCTTCAGAAAGCAGCTTTCCCATGTGGCGCTGAATCATCTCTTTCCGCTGAATCTCAACCAGCCGGAACGCCTCCGGCGCCTCCCTCATGATGTCCCGCTGGAACGGGGGCTGAACCTCTCCCATGTGCCGCAGCACGCATGCGAGCAACTGATGGATCGCTCCCGGAAAATCGGCCGCAGACTCGGAGGAGATCCTTTCGAGATCCGCCCCGACCTCCCGGATCTTGTCCTGGAGCGCCGCCTCCACAAGCGCCGCCTTGCTGGAAAAATGCGCGTATAGCGTCTTCTTGCTCATACCGAGTTCGTGTGCGAGGTCGTCCATGCTGACACCTCGGATGCCGTTCGCAAAAAAATTCCGCCGGGCTCCGGCCACGATCCTCTGATGAGTGGACTGTTCCATCGACAACTTCTTCATCTCCTCTGCTTCTCGTGAACCAACGGCTTTCAGGGCCGGGTGCGCTCGCCCCCTGGAAACGGGACCGGCCTTTGCCGTCCCCCGGCGGCCCGCTCCGACCTGGCGGCCACGTCCTCAAGACGCCGCCGGCGCCTTCGGAGTGTTGGTTTTCCGCGACTGGAACGCAACCGGGCTCTCTGTCGGGCGGGCTATACTCTGGAAACCATTTTAGTATAATTAGTTTCCGCCGAGGGCGCAAGATACTTTCTGAGATTTCATTCGAGAATATGCATCGGGAGGGACCGGTCGGCGGCGCGGTTCTCTTAAGAAGCGCCTAAAGAATCCTGGAGATGGATATGTGAAAGACCGCTCCTCTTTCCGGGCGGGGTTCCACCCAGACGCTGCCGCCATGCCGCTCGGCGATTTCCTTCACGATGGCCAGGCCGAGTCCCGTTCCTTCGATGCCCGGTGAGGTTGATCTGCGTTGAAACAGGCCGAAAATTTTCTCGAAATCCGCCCCCGTCACTCCGGCGCCGTCGTCTTCCACGGTGAAAAAGTGGGCCGTGTCCGTTTCCTCGTAGCCAAGCCGGATGGAGCTAAGGTGTTCGCCGCCGTACTTCAATGCATTGTCCACAAGATTTCTGAAAATCCTCAGCAGGGATATTCTGTCCGCCCTCACTTCACCTGCCGCCTCGGATTCGATCCACTCCACCCGTCGGAGGTTCAACTGCGTGGAGAACTCTTCCCTCACCATTTTGAAAAGGTCTTTTACGGCGATGTTCTCGATGGTAAGGGGCATTTCCTTGGTGGCTATGTAGATGTTGATCTGGTCGACCAGGGTGGCGACATGCTCGGATGCCCTCATGAGGTTGTCGCAGTAGCTGCCGCCCCGTTCGTCGAGGAGTTTCCGGTAATGTTTGTGAAGAAGCCTGGCCAGGCCGTAGATCCCGACCGCGGGGCTCTTGAGGTCGTGTGCGACGGAGTAGGCGAAGATCTTCATCTTCTCGGCGCTTGTTCGCAGGGCGTCCTCCGCGCGCTTCCGCTCCTCGACTTCCACCCTCAATTCTTCAACCGCCTTCGCCAGTTCGGCCGTTCTTTCCGCCACCCGCACTTCGAGGTTGTCGTGCGCCTTCTGCAGAGCGCGCTCGGCCCGCTTGCGCTTGGTTATGTCCACCGTCACGCCGACGACGCCGGCGAGGATGCCTTCGGAATCCGTGAAGGTTCCCTTGTAAAGGAGCACGTCGTGGCGCTTGCCGTCGGCATATGTGAGAGAGGCGTCGAAGACCTCTTCCCCTGGCCGGCTGAGCAGGTGAGCGTCCAGTTCATGGTACCGGCGGGCCATGTCGTTCGGGAAGACGTCGTATGTCGATCTCCCGACGATCTTTTCCCGTTCCAATCCAAGGCGGGCCTCGAAGGCCTTGTTGCATCCGAGGTAGATTCCCCTCGCGTCCTTGTAGAAGATGGGGTTGGGGATGGTGTCGATGAGGGTCTGCAGGAAGTGAAGCTGATCGTTGAGGGCATGCTCCACGCGCCCACGCTCGTTCTTTTCATCCTCCAGTTCCCTGATTTGGCAGCGCAACTCGTTCAGTTCCCGGAGGAGATCTTCCCTGGTTTTCTCGTTCTCATCCATGTGCGGCAGCTCCGGCAAAAGAGTCAAAGGGATCGAGGTTCCCATGCTCCCGTGCGGGACCTCTCATGCGGCAGTGAAGATGAGCCTGGCGCGGCAGCATGCAGGCCGGTCGGCAGCGTGCGCCACGGAGCGCTAGTTGCCGAAACTCTGGACCGGGGCGGGGATTCTCCCCCCGAGGGAAATGAATTCGTCGGACCCCCCGTGATTGGAAACGGGGATGATGGCGGCCTCCCCGAGGAGGCCCCCGAACGACGCCCTTTCGCCCGCTTCCTTGCCGGGGACCGGGATGAGGCGCGTTGCCGTCGCCTTGCTGTTGATGACTCCTATGGCCATCTCGTCGGCGATGATTCCGGCGATGGTCTCCGCCGAGGTGCTCCCGGGAATGGCGACCATGTCGAGCCCCACCGAACAGACGCTGGTCAGCGCTTCCAGCTTTTCGAGGGTCAGATAGCCCTTCCTTCCGGCTTCGGCGATGTTGAGATCCTCGCTCACGGGAATGAAAGCCCCGCTCAATCCTCCCACGTAAGAGCTCGCAAATATTCCTCCCTTTTTCACCGCGTCGTTCAACATGGCCAGGACCGCGGTGGAACCGGGCGCCCCGATGCTCCTGAGCCCGAGGCTCTGGAAAATCTCGCCCACGCTGTCTCCCACGTTGGGCGTCGGGGCCAGGGAGAGGTCCACCACACCGAAGGGAACGTTCAGTTTCTCCGCAACCTGCCTTCCGATGAGTTCGCCGACGCGGGTGACCTTGAAGGCGGTGCGCTTGATGATCTCGGAGAGTTGCCCCAGGTCCATGCGAGGGTTGGACCGGCGCGCGCGGTCGATGGCCTTCTTAACCACCCCCGGCCCGCTCACCCCCACGTTGATGACCGCATCGGGTTCTCCCACGCCGAGGTAGGCCCCGGCCATGAATGGGACGTCCTGAGGGATGTTGGCGAAGACGCAGAGCTTGGCGCAGGCGATTCCGTCGGAATTCGCGGTGAGTTCCGCGGCTCTCTTGATGGTCTTGCCCATGAGATAGACCGCGTCCATGTTGATTCCGGCGTGGGTGGACGCAACGTTTACGGAAGAACAAACCCTCTGCGTCGTGGCGAGGGCCTCGGGGATGGCTTCTATCAGGGCGCGGTCACCCCGCGTGAAACCCTTTTCGACCAGTGCGCCGAAACCGCCGATGAAGTCGATCCCGGTCTCCCTCGCTGCTTCGTCCAGGGTCGTGGCGATTGCGGCCATCTCGGCCGGGGAAAAAGCACCTGCCGCCGCGGCAATGGGACTCACGGCGATTCGTTTGTTGACGACGGGAATCCCGTACCTGACCCCGACGTCGTCGCAAACGGCCACCAGGTGGTGCGCCAGCCGATGGATTTTTTCCCGTACGTTGGCCCGAAAGCGTTCGAGATCGTGGCTGGCGCAGTCGAAGAGACTGATTCCCAGCGTCACCGTCCGAACGTCCAGGTGCTCGTTCCTGAGCATCTCAAAAGTGGCGATTACCTCGCGGTCCGTTATCATGCGTCTTTTACACCCTGTGTATCGTTTCAAAAACATCCCGGTGCTGAAGGCTGATGTCCAGTCCCAATTCCTTCGCGCGGCCGTTCAATGCCTGCCGGAAAGCTTTCTGGTTGATGGAAAGCGGTATGTCCACTTCGTAAATCATCACGTTGTGCTGCGGGTCGTCCGCGCCCCGGAAAACGGCTTTGAGGCTGGTGATGTTCACGCCGAACCGGGTCATGACCTCCGTGACGCCCGCCACCAGTCCGGGACGGTCCGGGCCGACCGTGGTGATGACGAAGGGCTCGCTGGGGGGAGGAGTCCACTCCCCGGCCTTCTGCACGGGTTTTACCAGGGCCGAAAGGCCGAGCGGCGCCAGTTCGGCTTCAAGGCTCGACCGCAGGTCGTCGATGCTCACCCCGTCGGGTTTCGACGCGATGAAGATCCCTACGAATTCCGTTTGCAGAATCGTCTGGGTCACGTCTTCAAGGTTGCATCCGCGTTCGAAAAGGATTCGGGATGCCGCCGCGATGATGCCCGGTCTGTCATAGCCCAATACCGATACGACGATCTTTTGCATGTGACGTCTCGCCCACTTTTATGAAAAGGAAAATCTCCGAAGCCGGAGCGCGCACGGCAGCGGAGGAAGAACGCCGGTCAAACGCCTCCCGGAGGGGAGGAGTCCGGGCGGCAACGTCGTTGACTTGAGACGGGATGAACGCGCCCTCGCGCCCGTTTCGGGGGAAAGGGCTTTCGGGTCGATCTCCCCGCGCGCTGGCTCCCCTCAGGGAGGGGGGACCACAAGTCAGCGTGATTGCGGTTGCTCCGCTGTCATCATCCGGGGTGGAGGAGGCCTTTCCCGGCTGCAACCGTTTGTATCTCGGAAAGAAATTCCTCTACACCGAACTCAGGTGCCCGGCGCCTGAAGTAATCCACCGTCACGTCGGCGAACTCCTGATAGAGCAGCTCCCGGCTGGACAGGAGCACCGGATAGCAACGAGCCAGCGCCTCTTCGTCCGTTTCGGGAGGAACTTTTTCAAACATTCCGCGCCACAAAATGGGGCGGGGGGAGGACAGGTAACTGTCGAGCATCCGCCTTTGAACCTCCGACGGGGTCGCCAGGTGGACGATGGTCGTGAGCCTTCGCAGTTCCGCGAGAATCTCCTGTCCCGTGTAGATGACGCTGCCGGTTGTGTCGATGACGATGCTTCCGGCGCCGGAGCCGGGATGGCTCCTCAGCATCTGCAGCGATTCCTCCATCGTTTCCCCCTCCAGAGAGAGATACTCGGCTTCCCGTTCCTCATAGCCCGTCTGGTAAGGAAACCCCATCCACTCGCCCAGTTGTGCGATGGTGTCGCCGTGTCCGGAAAGCCCGGGAGCGAGCCTCGCCGCGATGAGATCGTCGCAGCAGAATCGGGTGAACCCGTGCCGGGCGAGCAGCCCGGACCAGAAGGATTTGCCCGATCCCGACATGCCCGTGAGTGAAAGATGCATGATCCTCTCTCGATTCAAAGGACTGTATCCTTGCCGCCCAGGAGTGAAAGCGCCGATCGCATGCACGCAAGCATTCTACATGGTCCGGCAGTCCGTGCCAACTGAATCCTGTCTGGGAGGCGCGGCCCGAAACATGCGGGTGCAAGGAAAGGGTATGTTGATAAGGGGACATGGATTTCGGCGCGGCCCGAGGGCGCGGGGCAGCCCGCTAGATGGCCCTGCGCCCTTTTCCCGAAGGGTCCATTCGCACCCCGTTCATGAGGCGGGTTGTCGGACCATCGTCCCGCGCCTCCAGCGGCGACGATGGTCCGACAAGTGAAAAACATCCTATAAAGATTTTAAGAAGGCAACGACGTCCTGCTTTTCCTGGGCGGTCAATTGGAGTTGCTGCACAAGATTGAAGTATTCCACCACATCCTCAAGGGTGAAACACCGTCCGTCGTGCAAATAGGGTGGAGAGTCCTTGATGCCTCTCAAGGGAAACGTCTTTATAGGCCCATCGTGGGCCATCATCATGCCGTTTATCAACTCCTGCTTGTAAAAACGTTCAGCCTTGAGGTTGTGCATGCTGTTGTCCGTGTAGTAAGGGGCGGGATGGCATGCGGCGCAGCGAGCCTTCCCATTGAAGAGCGTTTCACCGTTCAGTTCGTTAGGGCTGGCCTTGGTCCGGTCGAGTTCGCCGTAAATATTGAGATTGGGAGCTGGAGGAAAATCCAGGATCGCCAGGAATTCAGCCATGAAATGTACCTGGGATCCCCTTTCAAGGACGTTGACTCCCTTCTTCGCGGCCATACAGATATCACCATCAAAATATGCAGCACGCTGTTCAAACTCCGTGAAATCCTCCACTGTCTTCAAGGCACGTTGTGAACCAAACAGGCGCTGGATGTTCACTCCCCTCAAGGAAGGCGTTTCTATACGGTGCCTGAATTCCTGCGGGCGAATGTCTCCCACAAGATGGTTGGCCCCGTTGGTATGGCCGTTGGCATGACAATCGAAACAGGTTACGCCCAGGCTGGGCTTGTCCGTTCGCCGGTCTTCGGTCGTGTTGAATTGTTGTTGCGGAAACTGGGTCAGGAGGAGGCGCAGACCTTCAAGCTGTTTGGGGTTCAAAATGCCGTTAAATATCTCGTAGTAGTTGTCGATAGTAATCAGACGCCCTTTGGCCACATCGCCAAGGTCGGGTCGAGTGGTCAGGTAAATTCCAGGGGCCGGGTCCGGAAGAATATGTTCGGGCAAGTCGAAATCCAGGTCAAAGCGAACCAGCCGTGGCAATGTTTTCGTGATCATTTCCGGGAAGAGCATGCCACCTTCCGCATGGTCTGCAAAGGGTAGGGGCTTGTAAGGGAAAATCCCCTTCTCTTTGACCTGTTCGGGGGACATTTTACCAAGTTGCTCCCACGTTATGCCTTGGAGTTTGGCTGTCGGTCCCGCGGGGACGGGTTTTCCCCCCGACATGACAGCCCCCGCAGCGGCCTTCTTCGAGAGGTCATATCGAGAGTTCAGCAATGCCGTCTGCCGTTTGGCCTGCTCGGGTTTCAAAGCCATACGCGCTGCTTTGATTTGGTCAAAGGTGACGTCCTGGTTCGTCGGTCCATAACTGGAGACAACCTTCCCCTGCTGTGCAGCGACGATTGTAACGGCGGCCCCGGCGAACAATAGAACGCAGACTGCAATCAACACAAAACGGTTCGGTTTTTGACGTATCATTTCACGGTCCTCCTGAATTTGTTGAGAGATAGTTGTTACTGGCACCTGTATATCTTCTGCGCGTTTCCATTCAGACAGCAATAAGTTATCGACTGTCATCCACGCGAAAGGCTTTCGGCAAAATCCAAGAGCAGACGGACTCTACCCTGTGAACATTTCAAAAAAATCCCGGCCAGACCATGTCGGGGGCCCGTAATTCCATCCGGCCCTGTCGTCATGTGACGTCACGCCGAATCTGAACGCCTGTTGAGATCTGCCCGGGACTTGGGAAATGCTGAACTTCTTTCAAGGGACAATACCAGCTTCAATTGATGGAAAGGCGCCCCGACGGGATTGAAAACATCAATTTGCATGATAACCATGAGGAAAACGCTGCGCCAGATGATGACCTCCATCTTCCAGTGAGAAAAGGGAAGATCGGTTCTTATAATCTCTTTCCCGAAGCAATTCCCGGCCCCCCTTCAAGCAGGCTCCGTGTGATTTCGCCTGCAGTTCTTTTTGGAAACCGATTAGAATGGACGACCGACACAGGGACACGTGTCCGGACATGAGCGATCGAGATGGGACTGACAGAAGGCGGTCGGAGGCGTGGGACCGGGCGCGTTTTGCCGGGCAGCATGGGGCCTCCCGTAGCTCGTGGCGATTGATCTCCGTTCGGACAGCGCCCCTGGCGGGCCATGACACGGGGTGGAAAAAATAATTATTCAAAATGGAAAAACAATTATGACCAACGGTGGAAGCCTTATTCCGATCAATGGCAAGCAGGCGAGTCCGCCAGAGCAATGGGAATCATCAATGTTCTTGATCAATGGCTTCGGAGCGGAGTTTGAAGGCGCCGCTGATTGGGAGGGTGATTCCCTTATTTACGCTGCAAAGATACTGTTACTCTGGCAATTAAATGTTCACAGTCCTCCAGCTTTTGCTTCATCCTGCCGGTGTATTCCGCCGCTTCCGTTGTCATAGGTCCTCCAGCATACAATCGATTGAAATTATCAACCATGGAGGCCGTCTCTTTCCAGGCGTCAACCATGGCCTTCCTGGATACGTTGAAATCTTTCAACTCTCTTGGGTTCTCGAACATCACGCCAATGTTGTAAAGGCGAAAGTCCTGTATAGAGGGTTCAACGATATAACCTCCTGTAGTCTCAAGCGGTATCCATAAGGATGGGGAAACCTCAGCCAGAACCCACGCATGATCTATGCCGCCCAAATAGTCTATGAAAGTGCTGCCATTGGCAATATCGGTCTTGACATTTCCTTCCATTAATCTTGATTTAATTCCAGCGGTTTCCAATAGATTCCATATATCAATCGCCATATCTACACAAACAAAAGAATCATTTAGCATATAGGTATGCTGACGATGATATTTGTGCAATATGGACTGGATCTTTAAATAATTGGGCGCAGCCTTTACGAAATCCCATTGGTATGGCATAAGTTGGTTATAGTAAACATTAGAGTCGGTTAGGGGTTGCCTGTAGGCTTTATGAATTCTATCAATGGCATTTGATAATTCTCTGTTGCTATTGTTAGTAAGCGAAGTTAGTGTGCGCCATGTAACAGCATTGTCAGGAGAGCCATGTAACGATGCATCAGTCATATCCTCTTGAAGCGCTGATCTGTTGAGTGAAATATTCGATGATCCGTTTGTATCACCAATCTTAGTTGTTATGGAAGTTATGTTTCTTTTGGTTGTGCCCAACTTGCTCCATGCTGCTATAAGGGTTAATATGATAATGCACCATACCAATATGTTCCATATGGAGAAACGTCTTATATCATTCCTGCTGCTATGTATTAAATTCGTGCTGACATTCGATTGTTTTTGCATTTCTGCGAATTTCGCATAAACAATTCCGCACCTCGGGCATTCATTTCTTGGAAAGAAGCCATCGTCTTTCGGCTGTCGCTGATGGCCGCACTTTGGGCAAGAGACCATATGGCAATTTCTTTCATTGCATGTGGGGGCCACACGCACCAGACCTTCCGGTTCCACTCGTTGCACTCTACACGGGTACAACTACCATCGGCAGATTCGTTGAAGTGCATCAGGCAATTCCACCGCTCGTGGCGGTCTGAGACCCGCTTTCCCCCGCGCCCTGGCCGTGGAACCGCAGATATTGCTCCTTGAGGAACCTTGAGGCGGAACTGGCCCGGCATGCGTGCCGCGGGATCTCGCGCTCCAAAAAGGCGAGAAGGTTTATGTCAGCCCCCGCAACGTGCGAGTCTTCGCGGAAGACTACCAGATATGACTGACGGGCCGAAAGCCTCGATGAGCTTGCCGAAGGCTTCTTCGCCGCAACCGGGTGCATTCTGTCGCCAGAGTCTGCGCCGGGTCATGATTGCCGTCTTGGCTCAAAGAAGCTCGTTCGAAGATTGTCCCCCTTGCCTCAAATCAGCGGATTTCTCTTCTGCACCGGAATCCTCTCAGTCGCTCATTCCATACTTTTCCAGCTTCCGATACAGAGTGCTCCTCGAAATGTTGAGTTTTCTAGCTATTTCCTTTTTGGAGACGTTCGATGTCATCATCCGCATGATCATTTGCTGTTCGATTTTATTGACAGGCTCCACATCGTTTTCGGGATTTACCAGCGCCCGTGCCTCCAGGACTTCCGGAGGCAGAAAATCCAATGTGAGTCTGTCAGTGTGGGCGATATTGATCATCCGCTCAAGGACGTTCTGAAGTTCTCTTACATTTCCAGGCCAGTGGTAAAGGATGAGTTTTTCAAGAACATCCTTGTCTGTGCTATTGATAGTTTTGTTCATAGATTTACTGATATTGGCAACGAACGAATTCACCAGTAACGGAATGTCATCTTTCCTGTCTCTCAGTGGAACTATGTGTATGGCGAACACATTGGAGCGATAATACAGGTCTTCTCTGAATCTTCCTTTGCGCACTTCGTCTTTGAGGTCCTTGTTGGTGGCCGCAATGATTCTCACGTCTATCGTCCGGAATTTCGTTCCGCCAATTCTGATGATGCACTTGTCCTCCATGACTCTGAGAAGGGCGGCCTGGAGCTCCAGGGGCGTTTCAGCAAACTCGTCGAGGAAAATAGTCCCACCGTCCGCCAATTCGAACTTGCCCTGGTTCCCTCCTCTTTTGGAACCCGTGAATGCGCCCTCGGTGTATCCGAAGAGTTCGCTTGCGATCAGATCCCTGGGAATGGTGGCGCAATTTATGGCGACGTAAGGGCCGTCTCTGCGGGCGCTGCTGTTGTGAATCGCCTGTGCGAAAATGTCTTTTCCCGTCCCGCTCTCTCCCAGGAGAAGGACGTTGGAATTGCTCTGCGAGGCGATTTCAGCCTGTCTCACCGTCTCGCGGAAACGCGCGTTGCCCCCGATGATGTTTGCAAAATGCAATTTCGCTTTCGCGCCCATCATTCTGGCCACAAGGGTTCGGGCCCTCTTAATCTCGTTCAGGATGACGATCTTGCCGGTCACTTTGTTCATGGATAAGATGGGGTAGCAGCTCAAGGTGAAATCGGCCTGATGGTTCTTAAATGCTATCCTCACCTCCACGTCCGTAAGAGAATCGTTATGATCGATAAGATTCAGGATCCCTGCATTTTTTTTATTCCAAAAATCGTGGATGTTCCTTCCAATGAATTTTTCTGCATCCGATCCGAAAGTCTTTTTTGCATTGTTATTCATGAGCGTGATTGTCCCGCCATTGTTGATGGCGATGATTACTTCCGGGATGGATGAAATGACGGTGCGCTGAAAACTGTCCGCGAGGAGGCATTCGGTGAGCGCTTTTTTCAACCGGATTTCGTTTTCAATTGCGTGGGCTGAGGCGACGACCATTCCAAGAGTATGACAGTTGGCCAATTCATAGGGTCCCGTCATGTCGATGACCCCTACCAGTCTCCCTTCCGAGTCATGGATCGGAGCTCCGGAACACGTCCACTTGTGGGAATTGATGCAATAGTGTTCGCAACCGACAACCTGGAGCGCTCTTCCGAGCTTGAGGACCGTGCCGACGCCGTTCGATCCGGCAGAATCCTCGCTCCAGTGGGACCCTAAAACAAAATTCCCCCTCTGTATGCTCTCCAGGACCTCATGGTCTCCTACAAGTTCGATCAAATATCCTTCCGCATCGGACAAGGCCACAACAAAACTCGAGCCTTTCACAAATCCATAGAGATGCTCCATGAAAGGACGGCTTATATCGATGAGATTCTTGTTCTTTTGCAGCAGGTTCTCCAGATCTTCTTCTTCGAGAACCAGGGGTACTTTCTTGAGATAGGGATTGACGCCTTTGGATCTACACCTTACCCATGAATCCAGGATGATGGGCATAACGACGTCGGTGCTGGCGGTTGCGCCCGCCACGAATTTTTTCCATTCATCATAAACCAGCTTCAACCGTCCGGAATACTGCGCCATCAATCCCTCCTTCCGCCGCCGTACCGCAGCGTCGCGTGCATCGTTTTATGGACAAGGGGTTTGGAGTCGGGGACGTCCTCATCTTTGCCGGCCTGCGCTCGAAACAACATCGTCAGGCCGGTCCTTCGAAAATGGGACATGTCTCACGGGTGTCCCTATATGAGAATGCACTGTCCTATATTGGGACAAAAGGAGTAGAGCACAAATCGAAACAATATTCAAATTGGTTTTTTATCCATTCAGAATCACATCATAAAATGAGCTTCAGGTTGCTCTGTCGCATAATGGCACACTAAATGCTTTTACTCAAAAGCACAGTCTTTGGAGTTCGATACACATCAAGCAAGTGAAAATAACGGCAGTGGCTGCAACAGGCGGCCGTTTCGTCCCTGGGGAAGGGGCGAGCGGAAGTCGAGGGGGTGATTTGTGCTAAAAATCACAAGCGCGAAGCCGGATCGAAGAGAGACACCCGGCCCCGCATCCGCGCCGGAGAGGGAAAGGTTCTGGACGACGGGCCGTTCCCGGATCTCGTGCCGCGTTCCCCGAACGGCCCCGGCGGCAGCCTTCAGGGAACGCATCGGGCCATGGCTGCAACCAAAGAAGAGACAATGCACCGCGGAGAACGCAGAAATCCCAGAGAAAACAACGAGGTACAAGCATTTCTTGGCAAGATTCCAAGAACCTGACGGTTAGCAGCGCAGATCGGACATTCGCTTACTACGGAGAGAACGACAAATCGATGGAGGGAGCCGAACATGCACTATCCCCTGTACCGACCCAGGAGATTGAGGAAAAACGATACGCTCAGGCGACTCGTGAGGGAGACGAGATTGTCCGTCGACCAGCTTGTGTATCCTCTTTTCGTGGTGCCCGGAAAGGACGTGAAAAAGCCCATTCAGTCGATGCCCGGCAATTACCAGATGTCTATCGACAATTTGGTTCGGGAAGTGCGGAACACGAAGGACCTGGGGATTCCGGCCGTGCTTCTTTTCGGAATTCCTGATTGCAAGGACGAACTCGCGTCGGGGGCCTTCGCCCCGGACGGCATCGTGCAGAACGCGGTGCGGGCGATAAAGAACGAAACGCCCGACGTCCTCGTCATCACCGATGTCTGCCTTTGTGAGTACACGAGCCACGGGCATTGCGGAATGCTAAAAGGCGCCGAGGTGGATAACGACTCAACTCTCCGGGTCCTTGCCGAGACGGCGTTGTCTCAAGCCGCGGCGGGCGCGGATATTGTGGCGCCCTCGGCCATGATGGATGGCCAGATCGCGGCCTTGAGAGCAATCCTCGACGAGAACGGCCATGCGGCAACGCCCATCATGGCTTACTCGGCCAAGTACGCTTCCAGTTTCTACGGCCCCTTTCGGGAAGCTGCGGAGAGCGCCCCTCAATTCGGGGATCGAAAGGCGTATCAGATGGATCCGGCCAACGGCGACGAGGCCATGAGGGAGATTGCGGCGGACATCGAAGAAGGGGCCGACATAATCATGGTCAAGCCCGCTCTTCCTTACCTTGATATCATTCGAAGAGCGAAAGACGAGTTCGACATGCCGCTCGCGGCCTACAACGTCAGCGGCGAGTATTCCATGGTGAAGGCGGCGGCGGGCCTTGGCTGGATCGATGGGGACCGCGCAATGCTTGAAGTCGCGACGGCCATCAAGAGGGCGGGCGCGGATATCCTCATAACCTACTTTGCGCAGGATATCGCGAAGATTCTACAGTAACCGCAGTCGGAGGCGCATTTGTTGCGGAGGCAACTCAAGAGAATAACCCTCGGTCGCATGCCGTGCGGGGGGGCCCCGTGGCGTGTATTGATCCGGAAACGGTGGGAAAAGGAGAGATAGAAAACGATGAGCGCTGAGGATACGAAAAAATCGTTGGATAAAAGGATGAGCCTGAAGGAGGCGGTCTCGAAGTTCGTTTTCGATGGATGTGCCATCGCCTTCAGCGGCATGGGCGGACAACAGGTCGTAGCCCCAACCTACGAGATCGTGCGGCAGGGGCAGAAGAACCTGACGCTGATGGGAGACAGTCCCTGCGAAGTGGGCGACTACCTGGTCGGGACCGGGCAGATCAAGCGTTTGGAAGTGGCCTGGCTTGCTTTTGCGGTGGCCGGCGTCAGCCCCAATTACAGGCGAGCCGTGGAAAAAGGGATACCCCAGAAGATAGAGGTCTGCGAGTTCTCGAATTATACCATGGGGCTTCGATTTCTGGCGGGGGCGCTGAACGTTCCCTTCATGCCCACAAAATCCCTCATGGGATCTTCCCTCGAACAGTACAACGACATGATCAAGGTCATCGACGATCCTTACAAGGGCGAAAAAGTGGCCCTGGTGCCCGCGGCCATTCCAGACGTCGCCATCGTGCACGTGAACCGGGCCGACAAGCTCGGGAACGCGCAATTCCTGGGATTTGCATCGAACGCAGACAACATCGCCAGGGCAGCCAAAAGAACGATCATCACCTGTGAAGAAATCGTCTCAACCGATGAAATCCGGAAAATTCCGGTTCTTACCAACATTCCCCAATACGTGGTCGATGCCGTCGTGGAAGTCCCCTACGGCAGCCATCCGTGGAACATGTCCTACGCCTATGCCTATGACATGCCGTTCCACATGGGAATGATGGCTGAGATAGAAACGGAAGAGGGTTTCAAGAAGTGGCTGGACGAGTGGGCGTTCGGTTGTAAGGACCACGAGGACTATTGTGAAAAAGTCGGCTGGAACCGTCTGAGAAAATTGACGCAGATCGAGCGCAAGTTCTGCAAAAGTATAGTGTAGCCGCCGGGCTGGGGCCTATTGAGAACGTTTATTCATGAGATTGAAGGAGTGAATCGTGAAGTCCAAAGAGAAGGAATATGCTGAAGATTACACGCTTCAGGAATTGCTTGTCGTATCGGCGGCGAGGGAGATCAGGGACAGGGAGGTGGCGTTCATCGGCGTCGGCATCCCATTGCTGGGAGCGCTCGTTGCGAAGCTGACGCATGCGCCTGACGTCATACTGACGGTTGAGTCGGGATGCATCGGGCCCACGCCTTACAGGTTGATGCTCGGAATCGGGGACAACTCATGCGGCGAAAACGCGATTTGCGTGTCCCCTCTCTGGAGGGCTTTCAGCGATCAGCAAAGAGGCTATTTCGATCTGGGAATGCTGGGGGGCGCTCAAGTGGACAAGTACGGCAACCTGAACAGTACGGCGATTTTCGCCGGTGGAGATTACCACACGCCGAGGACCAGGCTTCCCGGGAGCGGCGGCGCCAACGATATCGCTGTTTCAGCGAAACGAACGCTGATCATGATGAACCAGCAAAAGCGCAGGTTCCTCGAGAAGGTCGACTACAACACCTCCCCCGGCTACCTCGATGGTCCCGGTTCGAGAGAAAAATACGGATTTCCCGGCAACGGTCCCGCCGTCATCATCTCCAATATGGCGATTTTCCGATTCGATGAAACGACGAAGGAAGCGTACCTGGATTCGGTGCACCCCGGGGTCAGCGCCGATGACGTTAGAAAAGAGGTCACATGGGACCTGAAAGTATCTCCCGACCTCAAGACCACCGAGCCCCCGACGAAGGAACAAGTGAAGATCATTAGAATTCTCGACTCGCAGCAGATCTACACCGGAGGCGGCCTGAAGAAGCTGACGTTCGACGCTTATATCAAAATGTTGGATTCGTCTTACGAACAGTTGAAATCGATGTTTGCTTAACTAACGCGATGCTTTCGGCTCGAGTCCGCCCGTTGCCGGGTTCGAGCCGCACGGAGATGAAAGATGGCGAAAGAATGCTTTGAGAAGATGTTTTCCATGGAAGGAAAGGTTGCCCTCATAACCGGAGGTTACAGAGGAATAGGGTTGACGTTCGCCGAGACCTACGCCGAGGCGGGCGCCAATGTGGCTCTGGTCGCGAGGAACCAGGCCGGATGCCAGGCGGCGGCGGCAAAAATCGCTGAAACCTACGGAGTGAAAGGGATCGGGAAGTCCATGGACGTACACGATTCCAAGGCGGTGGATCGCGTCGTCCAGGAGATCGTCGACGAATTCGGCAAAATCGACGTTCTGGTCAACGCTGCGGGCATTCCCGGAAGCGAGAAGCCCATCCTGAAGATGACCGACGAGGATCTGGACGACGTCATGAATGTGGATTTTCGCGGGACCTTCCTGGTTTCGCGTGCGGTCGGCCAGCACATGAAGCAGCAGAAAAGCGGGAAGATCGTCAACATCGCGTCGATCCTCGGTAAGATCGCGGCGCGCAACATGATCGGCTACTGCGCGAGCAAAGCCGCCGTAATCCAACTCACCCGCGTGATGGCCCTGGAGTTGATGCGGGACAACGTTCAGATCAACGTCCTCTGTCCCGGCTACATTCTGACCGAATTCAACAAAGACTTCTTCGATTCCGATGCTGGCAAAGGATTGGTCAAAAAAATGATCCCCATGAACAGGGTCGGCCAGTTGGATGAACTGAAATCCATCGCACTCTACCTGGCCACCTGTCCTCCGTTCATGACCGGCGCCGACATCTACATCGATGGCGGTCACACAGTCGTTTAACAGCCTGGCCGGGATTGCGGGCCTTGCAAACCGAGAGCCTGAAAGGGGTGCTCAGACAGTGGAAACAAAAGACGTTGTAGTTGTCAGCGCTTGCAGGACAGCGATCGGAGATTTCCTGGGCGGTCTGAAAGACGTGCAGGCGAGGGACCTTGCCATAAAAGTCGGCAAGAGCGCCATAGAGCGGGCCGGTATCCCGGCTGAACTGATTGATGAAATATGCATGGGGCAGCTCTATTCAGCCATGCAGGGCTCCCTGCCCGCCAGGCAGGTGGCGATGAGGATCGGGCTGCCGCACAGGAGCGGGGCCGTTACGGTGAATCAGAACTGCGCTTCAGCCATGAGAGCCCTGGAAATCGCCAGTCACAATATCATGCTGGGCAAAACCGAAACCTCGCTGGTGGTCGGCGTGGAGAGCATGAGCAATACGCCCTATCTGCTTGCCAAGGCCAGGACGGGTTACCGGATGGGTCCCGGGTCGATCGAGGATCACATGCTCCACGACGGACTTGTGGACGAACTCGTTCCGGGGCACATGGGATTGACGGCGGATAACGTTGCCAGAAAATACGGGATCAGCCGCAGAGAATGCGATGAACTCGCTCTCGTGAGCCACAAACGGGCCATCAAGGCCATCGACGAAGGCATTTTCAGGCGCGAGATCGTGCCCGTTGAGGTCAAGACGAGAAAAGGAGTCACGATTTTCAATATCGACGAACACCCCATCCGGGACGCCAGTATTGAAAAGATGAGTCAACTTCCCACCGTATTCAATAAAGACGGGGTCACCACCGCGGCCAATGCGTCCGGCATCAACGACGGCGCTTCCGCCGTCGTGCTCATGTCCAGAGAAAAGGCAAAGGAGTTGGGCGTCCGGCCCCTCATGCGATTGATCGATATCTGCACTGAGGGATGCGATCCCGCCCTGATGGGAATCGGTCCCGCATTCGCCATTCCGAAGTGCCTCAAGCAGGCGGGCCTCGGGTTCAAGGACATTCAGTACTGGGAAATCAACGAGGCGTTCGCTGCGCAGTGGCTGGGCGTGGGCAGGGTATTGAAGGAAGAACATGGAATTGAAATCGACCTCGATAAGGTCAACCACCATGGCTCGGGCATAGCGTTGGGCCATCCCGTGGGCTGTACGGGCGTCAGGATCGTTGTCACGCTTTGTCACGAGATGGAACGGCTTGGCTTCACGATGGGTGGAGCCTCTCTTTGCGTGGGGGGAGGGCCGGCCATGGCTTCTTTGTGGACGAGGGACGTTTGACGCGGAAGATGCGCGCCATGAAGAGCAAAAGGATAGCCTTAAAGCACTGCGGCGGTTGTGACCCCGGATTCGATCGCGTTGAATATTTCAAAAGAATCCGGGACGCCGCAGGGGATTCAATCGAATGGGTTACCCTTGACGACGAAGGATTTGATGCGGTTTTGGTGATCTCCGCGTGTGAAGCCGCATGCCCGGAGGAAAAGATCGATTTTTCGCCGTACGGCCGGGTTGTTGCAGTAAGGGACGACAAAATTGATCCAGATGAAATCGTCAAACTCTTAACGAGGTGAGAGAAAATGAAAATCAAGACAAAAGAAGACTACATTCAAAGTTTGAAGGATCAACCGATGGTGATCTACTATAAGGGTGAAAGGGTGCAGGACCGCACAACGCATCCAGGTTTCATTCCCCATATAAACTCGGCCGCCAAGACTTATGAACTGGCTCTCATGCCTGAATATGAAGATCTTATGACTGCGACCAGCAGCTTGACCGGCAAGAAGATCAACAGGTTCACTCACATTCATTCATCTGTTGACGATCTCTTGAAAAAGGTGCAGATGCTCAGGCTCATTTCTCATGAAACAGCCACCTGTTACCAGCGCTGTGTAGGATTTGATGCTATCAACGCCCTTTATATAACCACCTACGAGATCGATGAGAAGTACGGGACTGATTATTTCAAACGTTTGACAAAATATATCGAAAGACTCCAGGAGGAAAACTTCATGCTGGTCGGTGGAATGACCGACCCGAAGGGAGATCGCTCGAAACGCCCGAGCCAGCAGGCCGATCCTGATGTCTTCACGCACGTTGTTGAAAAGAGGGCCGATGGAGTGGTCATTCGGGGCGCCAAAGCCCATCAAACCGGCGCCGTCAACAGCCACGAAATCATGATCATGCCGACTCAGAACATGATGGAAGGCGATGAGGCCTACGCCATCGTAGCGGCCATACCTCTCGATTCCAAGGGCATCACAATGATTTTCGGCCGCCAGACCAACGAGGAGAGGAAGGTCGAGGGCGGTATCGATGCGGGCAACTGCGACTTCGGCGTGGTCGGCGGTGAGGCTCTTGTGGTGTTTGACGACGTCTTTGTGCCCTGGGACAGGGTCTTCATGTGCGGAGAGTTGGACTTCACAGGGATTCTCGTCGAGCGATTCGCCACGTTCCACCGGCAGAATTACGGCGGATGCAAAGGGGGCGTCTCCGATATCGTTATCGGCGCCAGCGCTCTCGCCGCGCAGTATCAGGGAACTCTCAACGCGTCTCACATCAAGGATAAACTGGTAGAGATGCTGCACCTTGCCGAAACCGTCTATGCGGGTTCCGTCGCTTGCTCGGCCATGGGTTCCAAGACCAAGAGCGGGGCCTACTACCCGGATGCGCTTCTCGCCAACTGCACCAAGCACAATATCACCCGTGTCATATACGAAATAGCGAGGCTCGCGCATGATATCGGCGGCGGCATCATGGCGACCCTTCCATTCGACACGGATCTGGGCAGCCCGGAAATCGGGAAACTGGTTGAAAAGTACATGAAGGGCGTCGAAGGAGTTTCCACCGAGAATCGAATCAAGATCCTGCGGCTTCTTGAGAATATGACCGGTGGAACGGCTCTTATCGAGAGCATGCACGGCGCCGGTTCGCCGCAAAGTCAGAGGGTCATGTACCAGCGGCTCGGAAAACTGGGTGAAAAGATGAAGATGGCCAAGAAAATAGCCAAAATCCAGGAGTAGGCCCGGATAGTCCGGCGTCGAACCCGCGACTGCGAATCGCAGGCACGGGTTCGACACAAAGGAAGGATGCCCACAAGACCATGTAATGGACCAGGTTACGCCTCGCTCCCTCGCCGACCGTAAAATCGCGATCGTGGAACTGCGCTTGGGAACGGTTTGGCGAGGGAGCGACCTCAAAGGGCCCCCTGCCGGTTCACATGGTTTCGGCAGAGGAAAGGGCTCTAGATCCGGGAACCTTCATTGATAGGAGGGCTCGTCAAAAGTCCGAACCGATAGGGCTCGTGGAACATTACATGGGTGCGCCTCATGGCCACGATATTATAACGTTCGTCGAAAAATCAATGAGGAAAACCACTATGACTACTACCGCGAAGAAGGCATGGGGATATCGTTACGTGATCCTGCTGATCGTGTGGGTGCTGTATCTCATCAACTACTTCGATCGCATCAGCGTATTGACGTTTTTGCCTTACATCCAGAAAGACCTCTCATTGACCGCCGTTCAAATCGGCTGGCTCGGGTCCATCTTCTTTTTCGGGTATTCGCTCGCCCAGTTCCTTGCAGGGTTTCTGGCCGACAAGATTGGTCCCAAAAAGACGATGAACATCGCAATATGGGTCTTCACCCTGGTTACGTTTCTAACAGGTTTCGTCCGCAATTTCGGGCAGTTCATCATCCTGCGCCTGGGGTTGGCCATCGGTGAGGGACAGCACTTCGCACCGGCCCTCAGAATGATCGCCAACTGGTTTCCAAGGGAAGAGAAGGGGCGCGCCAACGGGATGTTCTCGACAACGTGGGCCGTCGCTCCGGCCGTCGTCCCGATACTCGTCACGCAGCTTTCAGCAGGCTGTTTTGACAATGCCTGGCGGCCGGTGTTTTTCGTTCTTGCCGTGCCGGGTTTCCTCGGCGTCTTCTTACTCTGGAAGTATCTCCACGATTCTCCCAAAACCGTTCTGGATAAGGGGATGATGACACAGGAAGAATACGATTTGATCACCTCTTCGGTGAATGTCGAGGCCGCCGAGCATGGGAAGACCTACAGTGCGAAAATATTCCTGCTGGATATCCAGTTTTATCTTTACACCATCGGATTAGTGATCGTTCTCATGATTTACTGGGGAATGACCACCTGGATCAGCACGTTTCTGGTCAAGCAGCACGGACTCAACCTCAAGACCATGGGGTTTTTTGCGTCGTTGCCCTACATCGTGGCGTTCTTCTCCATATACTTTGGAGGATGGATGGCTGACAAATGGTTCGAGGGAAAGCCGAAGGTCGTAACCATCATTTCATTTCTCGGCTGTATTCCTGCGCTCTACTTCATCGGGACCGTGGGGAAAGGCAACACCGCCATGCTGCTGACGTGCCTGGCAATTGGCGGCTGGTTCGTCAATCTGTCCTGGGGCATGATGTATTCGTTTCCTTCATGGCGCTATCCGAAGGAACTGGTCGGCCGCGCGGTGGGTGTGTCCAACGGTGTGGGCCAGTTCGGGGCGTTTATCTCTCCGCTTGTGGCTGGTTACCTTGTGAAGACGATGCCTGACAATACGTTCGATTTCAGTAATGTTTTCGTGTTCTGGTCTTTGCTGTCGATCATAGGAGCGGTGGCGATCTCGTTTCTCAAAGAGAAAGCACTTATCGACGAATCGGCGCAGGCTTGATGCAGAGGCGCCGCCGGTGGGTTCGCGCCGCGCGGGGCACTGGATGCATCGATTGATGGCATGTCAATGAGATAAAGATCATGAAGGGGGGTTGCCGTCGTGGCAAACCAGATCGCCAAATCGGCGGCAAACCTCCTTTCGACCAATCACCGCATTCAGATCGTCGGCATCGCGGTTGGGCGCTTCGAATGGGGAACGGGTGAGGTGTGTCCGCGGTTCGGCTCTCGATGGCGGCGTAAAATGAAACATGGCGGTGGGCTGCCGCAATTGGTTCGCACGGTAGAGAGGGGCGGGTTCGGCAACGGGATAGCCCACGGGAGTGAGAATTGCGTCATGCGCGAGTCGAGAGCGCCCGGCGAATGCGGGTTCCAAAGACTGGGCCGAAAGGCCGTTCGCAGAAGGAGAAGAATATGGAGATCAAGAAAATTTGCGTGTTGGGCGCCGGCATAATGGGTTCGGGAATTGCCCAGGTGGCGGCGGAAGCGGGCTTTGAAGTGTCCATGCGCGACATCGAAGAGAGATTCGTTGAAAAGGGCCTGGCCACAATCAAGAAGAACCTCTCTCGAAGCGTCCTCAAGGGCAGGCTGGATGCGGACGGAGCAGAGGCGATCCTGGCCCGTATCAAAGGTTATACGGACCTTCTGGAAGCGCTTTGGGAAGCCGACATCGTCATCGAAGCGGTCGCCGAAGTGATGAAGCTCAAGCGGGAAGTGCATGGGGAGTTGGATCGGATCTGCAAACCGGACGCAATCCTTTGTTCCAATACATCCGGGATATCCATCACCGAGATGGCGGCCGCGACGAAACGCCCGGACAAATTCATCGGCATGCACTTCTTCAATCCCGTTCCCGTCATGAAGCTTGTCGAGTTGACCCGAGGTTTCGTGACTTCGGATGAAACCTTCGCCACCACGAAGGCGTTTGTTGAAAAACTCGGCAAGACGCCCATCGAGGTGAAAGAGGCGCCGGGCTTTGCCGTCAACCGGATTCTCTGCCCCATGATGAACGAGGCGGTTTTCGCTCTGGCCGAAGGCATCGCCTCGGCGGAAGACATCGATCGGGGAATGGTGCTGGGCGCCAATCATCCCATCGGGCCTCTGGCCCTGGCGGACATGGTGGGACTCGATACCCTGCTCTTCGTAATGGAAGGGCTGCAGCAGGAACTGGGCGACGATAAGTATCGCCCTGCGCCCTTGCTGCGGAAGATGGTGCGGGCCGGGTACCTGGGGCGGAAGAGCGGTAAGGGGTTCTACAACTACAGTTGAAACTCCGCATCGATTCTTTCCATGCAGAGATGACGTCAGTATCCGGATTCAACGAATCGTACTTGAAGGAGTGCCGCTATGTCGTATGAAAACATCGTATTTGAAGTGCAGGATCGCGTGGGGATACTCACGTTCAACAGGCCCAAGGCGCTGAATGCTCTCAATCCGAAGACCCTCGACGAGGTGAACGACGTGCTCGACCGAGTCCGCATCGATAATGACGTGAGGGTCCTGGTCCTCACGGGCGCGGGCGACAAGGCGTTTGTCGCAGGGGCGGACATCACGGAATTTCCAAAAATGAATCCTCTTCAGGCGAGAGCCTTTGCCGAGAAAGGGCATGCCATATTTTCCAAGCTCGAACAACTGCCCAAACCGGTCATAGCCTGCGTCAACGGGTTTGCGCTGGGTGGGGGGTGCGAGATCGCCATGAGCTGTGACTTCATATTCGCATCCGATAAGGCGAAATTCGGCCAGCCGGAAATCAACCTCGGCATCATCCCGGGATTTGGAGGCACTCAGCGGCTCTCGCGTCTCGTGGGCCGCGCGAAAGCCAAAGAAATTTGCATGACCGGCGATGTCCTGGATGCAGCGACGGCGAAGGGAATTGGTCTCGTTGCGCGAGTCTTCCCCGCGGACACGCTTGTGGCGGAGACGATGAATGTGGCCAGGGCGCTGGCGGGAAAGAGCGCGGCGGCTCTTCGCAGCATCAAGCAGGTGGTCGATTGCGGCTTCCCCCTGGATCTAAAGACCGGTTGCGCGCTCGAAGCGGAAGCCTTCGGCGTGATCTTCGCCAGCAGGGACATGAAGGAGGGCGTTGCGGCCTTTCTCGAAAAGCGCAAGCCGGAGTTCAAAGGAACGCTTGAAGATTGATCGGGGAATAGTCGGCACTATGGATATGGAGAGCGCACATGGCTGAGGTTTCGGTGACGCAGGAAGTGGAAGCCGCTCTTTCGGGCTATGACCGCGGGCGTGAAAACCTGATACCGATTTTGCAGGACGTGCAGGATCGAATCACGTTTCTCCCGCAGGAAGCGATCGTTCGGATAGCGGACCATTTGGGATTGTCCGAGAACGACGTGTTCGGGGTGGCGACGTTTTACACTCAATTCCGGTTTCACCCGCCCGGGAAGCGTCACATAAAGGTGTGCCAGGGCACGGCGTGTCATGTGCGCGGGAGCGGCGCGATACTCGATGCAGTTGTCAGGAGACTGGGGGTCGTGCCCGGGGAAACCACTACGGACGGGGGGTACAGCCTGGAGCGAGTGGCCTGTTTCGGCTCGTGCGCTCTTGCTCCGGTGATGGTCGTGGACGAGAAGGTCTATGGCCGGGTGACGTCGAGGAAGGCCGAAAAACTGATCGAGGGCGACGGATGAATCTGCAAGAGATCCGAAACGAGGCGAGAAGAGAATGGGGGGAATTCAGCCGTACGGGCAGGGCGAGAATCCTGGTGGGTTCCGCTACCTGCGGGAGAGCTGCGGGGTCCGTCGAAGTTCTCGATGCGTTCCGAAGCGCGCTTGAGAAAAGATCCTTTTTGAAGAGCGCCGAGTTGCGCGAGGTGGGCTGCCTCGGCCTCTGCTACGCCGAAGTGCTCGCGGAGGTGAGAGGAGCCGATGGGAGAGGGATTCTCTACGGGAGAGTGACTCCGAAAATCGCAAAGGAAATTGTGGAATCCCATATAGTTATGGGGGAGCCACTGTGGGATTGCGCCCTTGCGGTCATGGAAGGCGAGCCGTCCCTTGTGACGCCGTCCTTTTCCAACCTTCCCATGATCAGGCATCAGGTGCGGATCGTCTTGAGAAACTGCGGGGTCATCGATCCCACGAACGTGAACCACTACATCGCGAGGGGGGGGTACCTCGGTCTTGAAAGGGCCTTGGAGATGGGGCCGGATGCCGTGATAGAGGAAGTCAAAGCGTCGGGGCTCCGGGGGCGCGGCGGCGCGGGGTTTCCAACGGGGATGAAATGGAGCTTCGCGAGGAAGGCGGCAGGGGACGTGAAGTACGTCGTCTGCAACGCCGACGAAGGGGACCCCGGCGCCTTCATGGACCGCTCGGCTCTCGAAGGAGACCCGCATGCGGCGTTGGAGGGGCTTGTGATTGCCGGCTATGCCGTGGGCGCTTCTCACGGGTATGTCTATTGCCGGGCCGAATACCCGCTCGCCATCGAGCGCGTTCAGCATGCGATCGGGGAAATGAAGGAGAAGGGGTTCATAGGGGAAAACATCTTTGGATCGGACTTTTCTTTCGACATCAAGATCAAAAAGGGGGCGGGCGCATTCGTTTGCGGCGAGGAAACAGCCCTCATGCAGAGCATTGAGGGAAAAAGGGGCACGCCGAGGTCCAGACCCCCCTTCCCCGCCGTATCGGGCCTCTTCGCGAAACCTACCAACATCAACAACGTGGAGACCCTGGCGGCGGTCTCAGCCATCATGGAAAAGGGCGCCGCCTGGTATGCGGGCTTCGGAACCGAGAAGAGCAAAGGCACGAAAACTTTCGCTCTGGCCGGAAAAATAAACCGAACGGGACTCATCGAAGTCCCCATGGGGATACCGCTCCGCACGATCGTTGAAGAGATAGGGGGCGGGGTGCTCGGGGAGAGAAGATTCAAGGCGGTGCAGACCGGCGGACCCTCCGGGGGCTGCATCCCGGCGAAACACCTGGACCTTCCCGTCGATTACGAACACCTTGCGGAAGTGGGGTCCATCATGGGTTCGGGAGGCATGATCGTCATGGACGAGGAATCGTGCATGGTGGACGTGGCCCGGTACTTCCTCACGTTTACGGAAAACGAATCCTGCGGCAAATGCGTTCCCTGCCGCATGGGGACCCAGCATCTCTTGAGGGTGCTGACCGACATATGCGAGGGAAAGGGGACTCTCCAACACATAGATACGTTGCGCATCATAGGAGAAACCGTAAAGAAAGGTTCGCTCTGCGGTCTCGGCCAGACGGCGCCCAACCCGGTTATGACGACTCTACGGTACTTCGAGGATGAGTACCGCGCACATATTGAAGAAGGGAAATGTCCTGCCGGCGTCTGCCGCGAACTCATCGCTTATGGAATCGAAGCGGAGAAATGCACGGGCTGTGGCGTCTGCGCCGCGCTTTGCCCGGTGAAGGCCATTTCCGGGCAGAAGAAGGCGACGCATGAGATTGCAGATGAACTTTGCATCCGTTGCGGATCGTGCAGGGAAGCATGCAGGTTCGATGCGATCGTCGTGAAGTAGATCGTGCTCCATGAGTTGGGCGGTTTGACAGACGAGGGAGATTGAATGAGCAAGATCAGGCTAACCATCGACGGCAGGACGGTCGAGATCGATGCGGGCGCGACGGTTCTGGAAGCCGCGCGGTCGTTGGGGATAGAGATCCCGACCATCTGCGACCATAAGGACCTCACCCCGTATGGCGCCTGCCGGATGTGCATTGTCGAAATAGAAGGCGTTCGGGGATATCCGACCTCCTGCACGACGCCGGCGGTCGAGGGGATGGCGGTGCGAACGCAGACGGAGGAACTTACCGTCCTTCGCAACCGTATTCTGGAACTCATGCTCTCGGGCCATCCCAACAGTTGCCTTGTGTGTCCTCACCGCGAGCTCTGTGAGAAATGCCGTCCGAGACCCTCCAAGGCGGGCAGGACCACTCGCTGCGGCTTTTGCAGCAACCGCGACGAGTGTGCCGTTCGCGAGATGGCCATCAAAGCTGGAACCAGGGAGATGAATCTCCCCGTTCTGTACTCGGCCCACAATGTGGAGCGAGACGATCCCTTCATGGACCGGGACTACAACCTCTGCCTCCTCTGTGGCCGGTGTTGGCGCATATGTGAAAAAATCCATGGCGCCCCAGCCATAAGCATCGTCAACAGGGGTAAGTGGGCGAGGCTTGGAACCTCCTTTCAGAAGAGTCACGTTCTTTCCGGTTGCACGTTTTGCGGTTCATGCATCGATATCTGTCCGACCGGGACTTTGACGGACCGGTACGCGAGGTGGTACGGGAAACCCGAAGATGAAACGCTCTCGGCTTGCACGCTCTGCCCCGAAGGGTGTTCGATCGTTCTGCAATCGAGCAGGGGGAAGATCGTTTCCACGAAAATGACGGGGTTCGAGGCCGATGCAAGCCTCTGCGCCGTGGGGAGGTTCGCTTACGCGCAGTTGGCGAACAGTCCCGACCGCCTGAGAAGATGCTTCATAAAAAATGGCGGGGAGCAGATTCCCGCCGATTGGAGTGAAGCTCTCTCCTCCGTTTCCAAGAATCTCCTGAAATACAAAGGCTCGCTTGTCGTCATCGTAAACCTTGGCGGTCCGAGGGAAGACGTATTCCTGTACGGGAAGCTGGCTGATGCTCTCGATGCGAAGATTGCTCATGTGCCGCCTGCCGGTGGGATGGAAGACCTGAAACGACTCGGAATAAAAGACTCGATCCTTTCCGGCAAAATCAAAGCGGCGATTGTTACGGGAGATTACCTCGATGAGGAAGCCCTGAAAAGGCTCGAATACGTTGTCGCCGTGGATTGTTTCCCGTCGCCCTCGACCGAAAGGGCGGACGCTCTCTTCCCCGCAGCTATCCTTTGCGAAGTGGAGGGGAGCTACCGGAACTCCGCCGGTATGGTTAAAAATCTCGCCGCATCGGCGACGCCTCCGGGAGATGCGAAACCCGAATGGATCTTCATATCGGACCTTGCGGAGACCATGGGCCTCGATGGTTTCCACTATGGAAAGGTCTCGGATGTCGCCCCGGAGATCGAAAAGGATTCTCCTCCTGCCCCGTTCCCCGGGAACCCCCGACAAAGGCTCGCGGACCTTCCCGTGCGCTTCCGGGGCCGATTCATCGCGGATGCGGTCACCGCTCTCGGCGCCGCTGGGCTTCCCGCAAGCGTTAAGGAACTTTCCTCGGAAGTTCGCGAAGGCGGTTTTGAGGTCCTGGAAAAAATCGAGGCGATTCCAAATTTTCACCTGTTGAAGGTGATGGCTCCGGAGATTGCGAGACACGCCAGGGCAGGGCAGTTTGTCATCGCCATGGTGAAGGAGACCTCCGAAAGGGTTCCCTTTACCCTCATCGACTGGGACGCGGCGGAGGGTTCCATCACTCTGGTCGTGGAAGAAGTCGGGCGGTCGAGCCGGGAGGTCGCGCTTCTCAGGAAAGGGGACCGCGTGGCGCACGTGACGGGACCGCTTGGACTCCCGTTCGTCGTCGAGAAGAAGGGGACGGTCGTCGTGGGGGGGGGATGCTACGGCATAGGCGCCGTCTATCCCATCGCGAGGGCTTTGAAAGAAGCCGGAAACAAGGTGGTGGGGATCGTGGAGGCGTCGAGCGCCTACCTCTTCTACATGGAAAAAGAACTCCGATCCGTTTGCGATGAGCTTCTTTTCGCCACGAAAGACGGGAGCAGGGGAATGCATGGAGGCGTTCAGGAGGTCTTCTCGAATCTCGTCAAAAGCGGGAGAACAGTGGACCAGTTCGTCGCCATCGGGTGCACGTTCATGATGCGTATGGTTTCCGAAGCGACGAAACCTCTCGGAATACCGACGCTCGTCGCTCTCAATCCCATCATGGTCGATGGGACGGGGATGTGCGGGGCATGCCGGCTTTCGGTTGCAGGGGAAACCAGGTTTGCATGTGTGGACGGTCCCATTTTCGATGCTCACGCAGTGGATTGGGAGGAGCTTTCCTCGCGGAGGAACGCCTACGCCATGCAGGAGATCGAGGCCCTGCCGCAGGGCGGGCATGAACATGGGGCCGGGTGCGGTTCCGGGGGGCATTGACATGAGAGAGGAAGAAAAATCGAAAAGAAGCAAGATTCCACGCCAACCGATGCCGGAGCAGGACCCGAGGCGACGGAGGGGGAATTTTGAAGAGGTGCCGAAAGGGTACTCGGAAGATACGGCGATGGCCGAAGCTTCGAGGTGTCTCGACTGCAAAAAGCCCGGCTGTGTTTCCGGGTGTCCGGTGAACGTCAATATACCGGGATTCGTCAATCTGGTTGCAAAGGGATTGTTCGTGGACGCTCTGGTGAAGTTGAAGGAGCAGAACGCTCTTCCCGCAGTCTGCGGGAGAGTCTGCCCGCAGGAGAGCCAGTGCGAATCGAAGTGCATTCTCGGGAAGAAGGGAGAGCCCGTCGCCGTCGGAAGGCTCGAACGGTTTGCGGCGGATTACGCCAGGAAACACGGAGGGGCGCTGGACCCGGAGGCTGCCGCGCCCACCCGAAAGAAGGTTGCGGTGGTAGGAGCGGGTCCCGCCGGGATAACGGTGGCCGGAGACCTGTCCCGTTGGGGCCACGAGGTGGTTGTCTTCGAGGCGCTGCATCTTCCCGGCGGAGTGCTCATGTACGGAATACCGCAGTTTCGCCTCCCCAAAGAGATCGTCCAGTACGAGATCGGGAACCTGAAGAAACTGGGCGTCAGGATTCATACGGACCATGTGATAGGAAAGACCGAAACGGTGGACGATCTCCTGGCAAACGGTTTCGACGCCGTCTTCATAGGAACCGGGGCGGGACTTCCCATGTTTCTGAACATTCCGGGGGAGAATGCCATCGGGGTCTTTTCGGCAAATGAGTTTCTGACCCGCTCGAACCTGATGAAGGCCTACGATTTTCCAAGGTATGCGACATGCCCCATCCGTCCGGGACACGCCATCACGGTCGGAGGCGGCAACGTCGCCATGGATTCTGCAAGGACGGCCTTGAGGCTTGGTGGAAGGTCCACCATAGTATACCGGAGGAGCAGAACGGAAATGCCCGCAAGGTCGGAGGAGATCCACCATGCGGAAGAGGAAGGGGTGAATTTCCATCTCCTCACGAATCCCGTCCGCATCCTGACCGATGACAGGAACCGGGCAACGGGCATGGAGTGCCTCAGGATGGAACTGGGGGAACCGGATGCGTCGGGAAGAAGAAGACCCGTTCCGGTCAAGGGCAGCGAGTTCATCATCGAGGCCGACACCATCATCATCGCCATCGGGAACAGTCCCAACCCCCTGGTTCCACAGACGTCGCCGGAAATCCAAATCTCCAGGTGGGGGACCATCGTCGCCGACCCCGAGACCATGGCCACCTCGAAGCCAGGCGTCTACGCCGCCGGAGACATCGTTTCCGGGGCTGCAACAGTCATTAGCGCCATGGGACAGGGCAAGAAAGCGGCCCGTTCCATCCACGAACACTTGACCGGCGTTTGACCGCCGGGGTTGGCTCCACTGGCGGCTCTCCATTCGGCTGCCTTTACATAGAGGGGTCGATGAAGCCCTGACCCTGGCTTCATCGACAGCAATCCTCCAATGACCCGCACCACCTCAACGCCGAAGGAGAGGCCTTTCCACCGGGCCTCTCCTTTTCTCGTTGAGGTGCTCGGGACAGGAGGGAGCGCAAAAAACACGGCTTCCAGCTTTCGAGTCAAAGGCGATGGGAGCGTTTTTCGGCTTTCTTTAACGCCATCGTTGGCGTCCCCTGGATGGACGATCCGAATCGTCCGTGGGAGGCGCGGTTGAGGCGCGTCCCAAAGGCAAGCGCTTCACCGGGCGTAGAAGGCCGGAATCGGCAAAGGAGCATATCAATGCCGGTTACCAGCACATTTCCAAGATTGAGTCCCGAAGAGGCAGTTGCCGACGTCCATGATGGAGCGACGGTTGCGGTCAGCGGTTTTGCGAATGCGGGGGCGGCCAAAGTCGTTCTCCGGGCGCTTGCCGCCAAGATACGGCGAGTCCACGAAAAAGGAGAGCCTTTCAAAATACGGCTGCTTTCGGGCGCTTCCGGCGGCCCGGATGTCGATGAGGCCCTCGCCCAGGCAAGAGGCCTGTCATGGCGCGCCCCTTTCCAGAGCGGCGCCACGCTTCGCAGGCAGATAAACCGGCAGGAGGTCGAGTATGTGGACATGCACCTGTCGCATGTTTCGCAGACAGTCGAAGCGGGTTTCTTCGGGAAGGTGGACCTCGCGGTGATCGAAGCGACGGAGATCACGCCGGACGGGAGAGTCTACCTCACCACTTCCATCGGCGCCTCGCCCACGTATCTAAAATGCGCCGATCGCGTCATCATCGAAATCAACCGGCGGCACTCCGAACGCCTGCGGGAGATGACCGACGTCGTGATGCTGCCTTCCCAGCCGCACCGGTCACCCATTCCCATTCACGACGTGCTGACGAGACTCGGATGGTCGTATGCGGTGGTCGATCCCAAGAAAGTAGTGGGAATCGTGGAGAGCGACGAGCCGGATTGCGTGGTCAACCCGCGCCCATCGAACGGTGTAACCCTGAAGATTGCCGAGAACGTCCTCCGTTTTCTCTTCGACGAGGTGCTTTCGGGACGCATCCCACAGGAATTCCTGCCTTTTCAGTCCGGAATCGGAGATGTGGTCAACGGGGTCATGACCGCGCTCGGAAAGATTCCGTACATGCCTCAACTCCAGATGTATACCCTCGTCATCCAGGATTCCTTCATCGATCTCATGGAACAGGGCAAAGTGGTCGCGGCGAGCGGGACCAGCCTCGCTCTTTCCCCCGAGTACCTCAAGAGAGTGTATGACCACATGGATTTCTTCACCCCGCGCATCGTCCTCCGGCCCCAGGAGATTTCCAACCATCCCGCGGTGATTCGGCGCCTCGGCGTGATAGCGCTGAACTCGGCCATCGAGGTGGACATCTATGGAAATGTCAATTCCTCTCACATTTTCGGCACGGACGTCCGCAACGGCGTGGGCGGCAGCGGAGAATTCACCAGGAACAGTTACCTCCCCATCGTCGTGTGTCCTTCCATCCGGAAGGGAGGCAGGGTTTCCTGCGTGGTTCCCATGGTTCCGCACGTGGACAGCAACGAGCATTCAGTCCAGGTGATCGTGACCGACCAGGGTCTGGCCGATCTGCGCGGATTGGGTCCCATGCAGCGGGCAAGGACCATCATCGACAACTGCGCTCACCCGGCCTATCGCGAATATCTCAACGATTACATCCGTGGAGCGAGGGTCGGCCATATCCGTCACGATCTGCGGGAGTGCTTCAGACTGCACAAAAATCTCATAGAATACGGCTCGATGATGCCGGATGTGAACTTCGACGGAATGTCCGAAGCCTGATGCCGGAGCCCCGATACCTGTTGTCGGCCGGAGGAGTCTCCTCCACGCAGTCTCGTGGAGACGCGTGCGGCCCTCAGCCTGGAAGGCCGTGCGCGGTCTCCTGCATGCGGCCGCGGGAAGACGCGGGCGGCGCACCGGGAAGAAGACCGTCAACGATATCTTGGGACTCACAGACGCAGATCGGGGATTCATTGTGGACCGGGGAACGGACAAAAAGTTCTTGACAGCGCTTTCAGTGTAGTCTAAAGTCAGACCACACTGAAAACATGACCGAAGGCTACGACGCTGCCGCCGTACAGGAAACATAGATAGATAAATGAGATTTGCATAAGCCATGACCAGGCTCAAGTCACTGAAAAAAGACCTCCTTTCGAATCAGGTCCAGGAGGAACTCATAAAGGCGCTTGTCAGGGATGGACTGAAGCCGGGCGACAAGCTCCCGTCCGAACGGGAACTCGCCGAGCAGTTTCAAGTGAGCCGCGCAACGGTGCGGGAAGCGTTGAACCAACTGCGTAGCGCGGGGTTCACCGAGACCAGAAGGGGACTATACGCCGGTTCCTATATTGCGGAACCCTGCTCCCGTCTCATTACCGAGAACTTCCAGTCACTCGTTGCTTTCGGAGTGGTCGACTTTGCGCACCTCATCGACGCCCGGCTCCATTTCGAGCCCGAGATTGCACGTACGGCCGCTCTCTGTGCTTCGGAAGCCGAAGTGCGGGCATTGACCGAGTTGCTCGACAGCGTGGAGAAGCTGAGCGAATCGAGCTGCAAGGAAGCCCGTCTCAAGAATGTTCGCTTCCATTATGAAATCGCGCGGATCACCAAGAATCAAATCATTGTCTTCATCACCGAAGCCATCACACAAGTCTACTCCGGCATCTTGATCGAGATGACACAGGAGAGTCTGCAAAGAAATGAAGTGTTGGACCTCGCTGGCGAGCACCGTCAGATACTCGACCGTATTGCCGCCAGAGACGGCGATGGGGCCGCCGAAATGGCGAGGCAGCATCTAATCAAGACTTTCTCGATGTACTCGAAGATTGTTCCGGGAGGGGCGCACGGATGGATAACGGAGAAACTGCGGCTGTTTTCGGACGTGAACCTTGCTCCCCGTGAGTCCAAAGGGCAGACGGGCTGTCAGTAGAATGCCGCGTGGGGCAAAAGCAACCGTTTGCTTGCTTTGAGGCGGTTTCCTGTACGTGGTATGACATCAGGCAACGGCGTGCGAGTCCAATGGATAAATCCGAGCTGAATGAAGGCGCAAAGCATGGCGTCCGTCGAAAAGACAGGCGCAGGAAGGCTGCCAGCCGCGGCCGCAGCACTTGAACGGCCGGCGCAGAAAATTTCGACAAACCGGGATGCCCGGTGAGCGATTCGATAATGTCGATCATATTAATGAATAATATGCGTGCACCGCCCTCTTTTCGAGCATTCTTGGGGGCGCGGCGTCGGGAGCCGATCTGGCGAAACAGGAGTCCTTCCAACATGGAGAGTATCGCGTTGGTCGGCAGGATGGATCGACTGTACATGAATCGTATGGTGAAAAGGAGTGATAGAAGCGTGGAGAGGCGGAAGACGTAGAACAAAACAAACGAAACGGCACAATGCGTGAGGAGGAGAGGTATGGAAGCAGTGTCTGTAAGCAAGCCGGTAACTCAGGTCATTTCATCCGAAGGGAAAAGAACGATCGTCGCTGCTCATGTGGCTTTTCTCGTGGATATGTTTGACATTTACCTGCCAATCATATCCCTTGGACCGGCAATGGAATATTTCATGCCGAAAAATTTACCATCCTCTCTTTCGACAACACTGTTCTATTTTACATTTGCCGCAACGCTTCTGGGGCGACCAGTTGGTTCGGCAATATTTGGACACTTTGGTGACAAAATCGGCAGAAAGCAAACGGCACTGGTATCTATCATGGGTTTTGCCATTGTGACATTAATCATGGCACTCCTTCCAGGATATGAAACAATCGGACTGTGGGGTATCGGCCTGCTTGTTTTTCTGAGATTCATCGACGGCATTTTTCTTGGTGGCGAATATACTGCCGCAAATCCACTTGCAATGGAATATGCTCCCAAACATAAGAGAGGTCTGGTGGGGGCGTTTGTAATTGGCGGATATCCGCTCGCCTATGTTGCCGTTTCGATCATAACCTTAATTATGCTGAAAATAGCTCCGGCAGGAGATTTGAATTCACCATACGTTCAATGGGGATGGCGTATACCATTTATTGTAGGAGTTATCCTTGCTGGAATGATTTATGTTTATTTTGACAAACTGGTTCCTGAATCAAAATTGTGGTTGGAGACAAAGAAGTCAGCATCTCCTTTGAAGGAATTGTTTACAGGTGAAAGCCTCCACAATTTCCTGCAAGTATTTGTTATGATGACAGGAGTATGGTTCACGTTTAACGCTGTTGCTGGAACCTTACCAGGCGTTCTTATCAAAACACTTGGCGTAGATGCCAAAGTAGTGACGAATAGTCTTCTTTGGGTTAACTTGATTTTATTCTTTGGATATCTGGCTGCAGGACAATTGGGTCAAACGATTGGGAGAAAAAAGGTATTGATAGGAGTTGGTATTTTGTCATGCACAATACTGCCTTATCTTTACTATATTCTGATCGCAGGCGGGTTCCAGAGCACAGATAAGCTTCTGTTGCTTGCAGTGATCATTGAATTACTGCTCTTGCCCGGCACATGGGGGCTTGGCCTTGCCTATATAACCGAGAGATTCCGGACCAGCGTTCGAGCCTCAGGATTTGGGTTGGGGTGGAGTCTATCCGTGATAATTCCTTCATTTTATTCATTCTTCATGTTGGGGCTCGAGCATTTTATGCCATACAAGTACACACAAATCCCTCTGCTCGTGTTGGGTGGAATTCTTATAGTGATCGGTGCTGCTTGGGGACCTGAGACGAAAGATGTGGACTTCTAAGTCAGGTAATTTCATTCTTGCCGGTTGTACTCTCAAGATCAGTTTTGGTTTTTGCATGGGGATGAAAGGGAGTTTCCTTGCGGAGAGCGAAGAGGGTTGGCAAAACCTTGAGAAGCAACTGGTTGAATGAATGGATGGCGACAAACTTTTTAAAAAAGGTGTAACAGCTGCAACCGAAAAGGAGCAGTGCATGTATTACAGCATAAAGCCCCTGGCCTTGTGTGAAGGTATACGTGACATGTCTCAGTGGACTTACCGATGGAATGTCGGAAAGAAGGTAAAAAGTGCATGCTATGTTTGGTGCATAGAAGGATCTGCCCCGGCGACGTTGGTTGACGCCGGCGCCCAGGGAGAACATTTCAATCCCGAATTTCCGATGACCACTCGTGTCTCTCTTGAGGACGGGTTGGCGTCCGCTGGCCTCAAACCGGAAGACATCCGGATCATAATTGTAACTCATTTACATTTCGATCATATTGCACTGGCAAATCGTTACCCGAATGCCGAATTCATCGTTCAGAGGAAGGAGCTTGAGTTCGCTGAGAATCCACATATATTCAACTCAGTAGACTATAATCGGAAATTATTTAAAGATCTCAATTTCAGGGTTGTCGATGGGGATGCAGAAATTCTTCCAGGGATAACTGTGCTGCTGACGCCGGGACACAGTCCTGGAGGCCAGTCGGTGCAGGTGGAAACAAAGAAGGGCAAGGCCATAATCACGGGGTTTTGCTCGCAGATGAGCACGTTTACTCAGACGGAGTTCATGAAGGAGAGAGGATTGGAAGTCGCAGCCTGCGGGCTTCATACAGATTGTCGGGAAGCCTATGACAGCGCTCTGCGTATCAAAAAGCTTGCTGACATCATTATACCTTGCCACGATCCTTCTTTCATGGATGTTGAAAGAATACCATGAAACGAATGCGGATCATGTCGGATGGTGATCCATCTGTATCCCGACATGATCCTGTCGGTATCATCGATTGTTGAGGATTGAATTTTTCTCGAAAGAGGTGAGGAAGTGAATCTGGAAAAGGTGCTGATAGAGCATATCGGGCGAGTGGGATATGAAGACATACCGGAGGATGCCCTTGCAAACTGCCGGCTTCTGATCATGGATTCCTTGGGAGTGACCATTCCCGGCAGCCATGCGCCCGGCTGTCGCGAAGTTGTGGAATTGACGAGAGCGTGGGGGGGAGGAGGGGCCTCGGTTTTGATTTACGGGCATCGGATGACGCCTCCCCTGGCTGCTCTGGCGAACAGTTCGATGATGCACGCCCTCGATTTTGACGACACCCTGGACGTATCGGCTCTGCACACCTTCGTAAGCGTTCTGCCGGCCGCTCTGGCTGCAGCCGAGGCGGTTGGCGGGGTTGACGGCAAGCGCTTCTTGAGTGCTCTTGTGCTGGGCGTGGATGTTATCTGCCGGCTGAGTCTCGGCATCCGTCGGCCGCTATCATGGATTCGCACGGCAACCTGCGGTTCCTTTGGGGCCGCGGCCGCGGCGGGAAAGATCCTCGGGCTCGATGAGGGACAGATTGCCGACGCTCTCGGGGTGGTCTACAGCCAGACGTCGGGAAACGCGCAGGGATTGATAGAAGGGCGGCTGGTCAAGCGAATGCAGCCGGGATTCGCCGCGCAGGCGGGAGTCCTTTCTGCGTTCCTGGCCAGGGCGGGCATTACCGGCAGCCGTGAGTTCCTGCAGGGGCGGTACGGGTTTTACAACCTGTATGAAGGCGGGGAGTTCGACCCCGAACCGGTTGTCCGAGATCTGGGAGAACATTATACAATTCTCGACCTCAGCATCAAACCGTACCCGAGTTGTCGGATGACTCATGCGTCCATCGACGCCGCACTGCAGTTGCGCGGCGAGATCGGCGATGATTTCGCGGGCATCGACCGCGTGGAGGTTTCGGCATCGAAAATGGTGACGGAAATGGTGGGCAAGCCGTTGGTCATCGGAACCAATCCGCAGGTGGATGCGCAGTTCAGCATCCCGTACACGGTGGCTGCGGCCTTGCTGCGCGGCGATGTATTCCTGAACGATTTCAACGTGGCGGCGATTGACGATCCAAAGGTGAGAAAACTCGCCCGGCGGGTGGAGGTCAGGGAAGACGGCGCTTTGCAGGCAAAGGATCTTCTGCATGCGGGGATGCGCATCGTGATGGAAAGCGGTGAAGTCCTGGAAACCAGGGTGGACGCTCCCCTGGGGAATCCGGGCAACCCGATGAGTACGGACCGTTGCAGGGAAAAGTTCAGAAAATGCATTGCCTGCAGCGATGTTGTTCGGGAAGAAAGCCAATGGGATGAGTTGCTGGATATGATTGAACATCTGGATGAGGTGGACAATGTCTGCCGGCTCATTGCGCTGATGCGGCCTGGGCGGGAGTAGTCGCCGGCGAATCTTCGACATTCGCCGGAACGACCTGAACTCATGGCGAGTCATCGACGATAAGGGGGCTTTGGATCATGGATGTGGACCGGAAAAAGCTGAAGAAGGATCTTGGCCGGCTTCTCGGAGAAGAACATGTGTTTACGGATGGCCCGACCACGTTTGCCTATGCGAAGGATACGATGCCCTGGGACGTGGAGGAGCACCATAGACCGCATGCAGTGGTGAGACCGGCGTGCAGCGAGGACGTCTCCAAGGTGCTGGTCTACGCCAACGAGAAAAACATACCGGTGCACACCCACGGCTCCGGCACCTCGCTCGTGGGGCTCGGCAGACCCAAGACCAATAGCATCGTATTGGACATGGGGCGCATGAAGAAGGTGGAGGTGTTTCCGGAAAGGGGGTATTTCGAGGTTGAGGCGGGGCTGCATATCGGCAAGCTCCGCAAGGCGTTGGCGCCCTACCATGCCATGCTGCCGGTGTTTCCAGGCAGTGAGTTGATCGCAACCATCGGCGGCACCATAGCGGTAAACACCAGTGCACATGCTGTGGATGCGACCCTTTGCAAACCGGGGGACTATGTCCTCGGCCTGGAGGCGGTGTTGCCGACGGGGGAGATCCTGCGGACGGGGACCGAGTCCACCAGAAAGCCCGCCGGCATCGAAGCCACCAAGTTTCTGGTGGGCTCCGAGGGGCTGCTGTGCGTCATCACCAGAATACGGATGCGGTTGATTCCCCAGCCGTGCCAGCGAAATATCGTAGCCTGTTACCGCAGCACGGAGGAGATTCTGGATACGGTGATGGCCATGTACGCGAAGGGCATCCCCACGCCGTTGTTCTTCGAGTACCTCGACGAGAAATCATCCAGGGTGGGGTTCGAGGCGGTGGGACTGAAGCCTCCCCCGGGCGCGGTGGCCATGATGACCATCGTTTCGGATACGGATGTGGGGTGTGACGCCAAGGCGGCGGAGTTCCTGAAGTTCTTGCAGGTGGGAAGCCCTCTCGAAGCCAGGATCGTCGATGATAAGGATGAGTGGGCAAAAATCTGGAGCAGCCGGGCGGAGGCGGGCAACTATGTGTACCGTCTCGGGTCGACTTTTGGCAGCGAGCTTACGGTGCGCGTCGACAATCTGAAAAAAGCCTTCCTCGAGGCAAAGGAAATCATTCTCAACCTGGAGAGCTACAAGGGCAATGAATTCTATTCCTTCGGCCATGTCGGGGCGCCGACCATTCACGCCTATGCCTTCATTCCCACCAAAGATCTCTCCAACGAGTTGAAAAAGGCCGTGACCATGGAAGTCCGGGAAAAGACCGAATCCTTGAATGTGAAATACGGCGGCTGCGGTGGTGAATGGGGGTTGACGTCCCAGCGGGTATCCTTCCTCAAGGAGAAGTACGGACAGGCGTATTACGACTTCCTGGTGAAGTTGAAACGCGCTGTGGATCCCAAAAATATCTTGAACCGTGGCAATCTGGAGGGTTGGATGTGAACGGGAAAGAAGCGACAAAAGACGCCTTGCTCAAGGAAATCGCCAAATGTCGATCCTGCCGATTCTGCGTGGATGTCTGCCCGACCTACCAGGCATCCGATGGCGTCGAGTCCATGTGCGCCTTCGGGAGACTCCAGGCTCTCAAGTATCTGCTCACCGGTCCTCTGCAGGTGGATGATCCGCTGGCCTACTGTCTCTATGGTTGTCTCCAGTGCAGGCGTTGTGAGGTGATCTGTAAAAGCAAGGGGCAGAACTTGGAGATTTGTGAGCTGATTCTGCTTGGAAGATCGCTCGTATCGCAACGCCTTGTGGAAGGAACGAGGAATGAAAAGATCTAGAGCTCTGGTTTCTCTGGCGCTGGAAACGCTGAAGTCCAATGTTGAGAGAACCGGCGACCCGATGGGCTTCAAGAAGGTTTACTGGACTCGCTGGGCCGGTGGGTTCGATCTTCCCCGCGAGGGGAGCCGTATCTTGTTGACGGCAAGAATGTATCAGATGCTCCCCTACGTGATTCAGACAACGGGCATGGTCGAGAGGATGAAGCCTCTTCTGGCGATCAAGGGAGCCGGCAGGCTCATGGCGTTTGGGAACCGGCTGGCGGGAGAAACGGTGATTCGTATGAAGGCCTGGCGCGCCGGGGACATTGCCGGTCGAGGCGCGAAGGTTCTCAGGGGAATCATCGGGGCGCTCGCTGCCGTGGGGGTTCATCCCGGCTATCTGCACGAGGATGAACCCTACAGTGGCGTATTGCTCCATGATTTGGGGCTGGAGGAAGCGGTTGTCCCGCACATCCGGAAGGTCTACCGGCTGTTGAAGGATCGCGGCGCAAAAGAGGTAATCACCGTGGATCCGCACACCACCTACATGCTGCGGGAAGTCTACCCGAGGCATATTCCCGGCTTCGACCTGGGCGTCCGCAACTACCTCGAATTGCTGGCGGAATCCGAGGCGCCGTTCCGAGCGCCGCGGTCCGCGGCGTTGCCCGCGCGGATGGTTTTGCACGATTCGTGCGTGATGACGCGCGATCTGGACATCGTGACGCCGGCGCGCACCGTCCTGCGCCGGTTGGGGATCGAGGTCGTGGAGCCGGAAAGCGCCGGCAAGGATACGGCCTGCTGCGGGGGCCCGGTCGAATACGCCTTTGCGGATCTGAGCCGCTCCGTTTCGTGCATCCGCGCCAGGGAGTTGGCTGCGGCCGGGAGCGACGTCGCGGTGGCCTGCCCGATCTGCCTGATCAACCTGATGAAACATGAAGGGCCGCTCGGCATCCGGATCTGGGACGTGGGCGGGATTCTGGATTGCGCGGCGGGCGCCGGCGAGGGAAGATCGCATGGATGAAGCCCGAAAGAAACGGAGAGTAAAAGAACATCGCATCAATCGGGCCTGGTGCAAGGGGTGCGGCATCTGTGTGGCCTTCTGTCCCAAGAACGTGCTGGCGATGAACGATATGGACAAGGCGGAGGCGGTCCTGGCCGAGGATTGCATCGCCTGCAAACTCTGCGAACTCAGGTGCCCCGACCTGGCAATCGAAATCGTTACGGAGTAGATCGCTGCGATGACACCAGACGTCAGATTTGTCCAAGGCAACGAAGCGTGCGTGGAAGGGGCATTGTATGCAGGTCTTGAGTTCTTTGCGGGCTATCCCATCACCCCTTCGACGGAGATCGCCGAAATCCTGTCCGCTCGTTTGCCGCGACGCGGCGGCAAGTTTCTTCAGATGGAAGACGAAATCGCTTCCCTCAGTGCACTCGTGGGAGCGTCGCTCACGGGGCGCAAAGTCATGACAGCCACCAGCGGTCCCGGCTTTTCGTTGATGCAGGAAGCTCTCGGATACGCCATCATGGCCGAAATCCCGTGTGTGATCGCCAATGTGCAACGCGGGGGGCCTTCCACGGGGATCCCGACCCACGTCCACCAGGGGGACGTGAACCAGGCCCGATGGGGGACTCACGGCGACCATTCCATCGTTGCGCTGACCGCGTCCAATCATCAGGACGTGTTCGCCATGACGGTGGAGGCGTTCAACATGGCGGAGACTTATCGGACGCCCGTTATCCTTCTCTTCGACGAAGTGGTCGGGCACATGCGGGAGAGGCTGGTCTTGCCCGAGCCGGGCGAGATTCCCATCGTGGAGCGTTTGAGGACGTCGGTCGGCGGGGGGGTTGACTACCATCCCTACCTTCCGCGCGAGGACGGTCGACTGCCCATGTCCGACTTCGGAGGAATCCATCGTTACAATGTAACGGGACTGTATCACGACATGTGGGGGTTTCCCTCGGACGATCCGGGCGTTGTGCATGGGCTGTTCCGGCACCTGATCGACAAAATCGACAACCAGACCAATCAACTCGCCAGGTACAGAGAATTCTATACCGAGGACGCCGAATGTCTGCTCATCTCCTACGGGTCTTCCGCGCGCTCCGCGAGGCACGTGGTGGAGCGGCGCCGCAAGCGAGGGGAACGCTTCGGTTTGCTGGAGTTGATGACTCTCTGGCCTTTCCCGAGCGATCTGGTGAAGCGGAAAGCGGCCGGGGCCGAGCACGTCGTCGTTGTCGAGATGAACGCCGGGCAGGTCTGCCGGTCCGTTCGACTGGCGGTCGAGAGACCCGAGCGGGTTTCCCTGGCCAACCGGGTGGACGGGGTTTTTATCAGCCCGACCGACATCCAGAAGGCGCTGCGCCTGATCCTGGGAATGGGGGTTTGAACGATGGCGCTTAGAGATTATATCCGAGAAAGGTTCTTTCCTCACATCTGGTGCCCGGGCTGCGGCCACGGCATCGTGCTGAACGGTTTGATACGGGCAGTCGACAACCTGAAACTCCTTAGAAACGATATCGTCATGGTTTCTGGCATCGGTTGTTCTTCGCGAATTGCCGGCTACCTCGATTTTCACACCCTCCATACGCTCCACGGACGCGCACTTGCCTTCGCCACGGGAGTCAAGCTGAGCAGGCCCGAGCTGAAAGTCATCGTTCCCATGGGCGACGGCGACGCCCTCGCCATCGGAGGCAACCACTTCATTCACGCAGCCAGGCGCAACATCGACATCACGGCCATCGTCATGAACAACCGCATCTACGGAATGACGGGAGGCCAGTATTCTCCCCTTTCCGGCTACGGGACCCTCGCGAGCACGGCGCCTTACACCAACGTGGATCAGAGCTTCGACGCGACTGCGTTGGCGGCTTCTGCGGGCGCCACCTTCGTCGCCCGGACCACCACCTACCATGTGCGGCAGATGATTTCGGCGATCCAGGAGGCCATCGTTCACAAAGGGTTCTCCGTGATTGAGATCATGTCCCAATGCCCCACGTATTTCGGCCGCCGCAACGGTCAGGGCGATGCCGTCGACATGCTCAAATACATGAAGGAAGTGACGACTCCCATGGGTTCGAAAGCCAAAGAGGAAAATCCGGAACTCATCGAACGCGGGGTTTTCGTCCGCAAAGAACTGCCGGAATACTGCTCGGCATACGACATGGTGATACGTCGGGCAAAGGAGGCAAAATAGTCGTGGAACGGTCCAGGTTCATATTCTCGGGATCGGGCGGACAGGGGGTCGTCACGGCCGCCATCATCCTTGCCGAAGCGGCCGTATTGCATGAAGACCTGAACGCGGTCCAAACGCAGGTTTACGGGGCCGCCGCGAGAGGCGGGGCCACCCGGTCGGACGTCATCATTTCCGATTCCGAAATCTATTATCCCAAGGTCAATCAGGCCAACGTTCTGGTCTGTCTCACGCAGGAAGCCTACATGAAATTCTCTCCCCTTATCCGTCCGGGCGGGCTTCTGCTCACCGACCCGCGTTACGTTCGCATCGAACGGTCCTCGGACGCCATCCGGGCAGAGCTTCCAATGTACCGGACCGTTATGGAAAAGATCGGGAACCCGGTTGTTTTGAACATCTGCATGTTGGGAGCGGTAACCGCTCTCACTCAAATCGTCCGGCCGGAATCGGTAAGAAAAATGCTGGAAAGACGAATTGCCCCCGCCTTTCTCGATATGAACCGCGAGGCGTTCGAACTGGGCCTGCACCTCGGGGGCGCGGCGCAATAGCCGCGGAAAAGCGAAGGCTTTGAGCGCGCCGGGCGCTCATCTTCACACCAGGGGATAGCAACGTCATCCGCATCGCCGGTTCACATGCACTTCTTCCCTGCACCTGTACGGTATGTCCTGCACAGGTGGGGAAGGTGAGATCGGCAGAGCGGGCGTAAAGAGATTGGTTCTTATGTTGGGATTGCGATAAAGACAAAGAACCCGAAAAGTTGGACGTCTTCTGCAACATGCGCCAGTTCGTCGGCTGTGAGTTCGCTGTCAGCGGGTTTCGGGGGCAGCACGAGGTGAAATACCTTCTCGTTAATATGGCCGGTTTCGCCGTTTCATTCCATTGCCGGTTTCGCTGACGTGAGCCACACTGCCCTGGACATGATGGTTTCCTCTTTCGATCGGAGCATCAAGCCCCTGCTGCGTGTCGCTCGTAAAGGGCCAGGTGCTTTTTGAGCATCTCGGGGATGGCCAGGTTGTAGGGGCAGCGTTTCACGCACTCCCCGCACTCGGTGCAATTCCTGACGGTTTCCATTGTTTTTGCCGCAAACCCTGCTGCCTTGGCGCCGGATACCCTGCGAGCAATTATCGGGTAACCCATCGCCGCCGTGATCGTTACCCCCTGTTCGCAGAGTTGGCAGTACTCGCACCGGCGGCAAAACTGCTGCCCCAACTCCGTACGGAGGCGCCGCAGGCTGAGATCGATATCCACCTCGGCGCCGGCGCCTGGGAGTCATGCGGGTGGGCGCCGGAATAAGAAACCCGGAGCAGGAGAGACCCCGCCCCGGGTTTGCCGGCAGCCTTCTGGCGGAAACTTGCTTCCGCCCTTTGCCGGAATCTAATACATGTCGCCCATTCCGCCCATTCCTCCGCCGGGCATGGCTGGGCCGGCCTGGTTTTTCTTCGGTATTTCAGCTATCATGGCCTCAGTGGTGAGCAGCAGGGAGGCTACGCTTGCGGCGTTCTGGAGCGCAAAGCGCACCACCTTTGTCGGATCGATCACACCCCCCTCGACGAGGTCGCCGTATTCTTCGGTTTCCGCGTTGAAGCCGAACGATCCCTGGGCGTTTTTCACCCGGTCGACCACCACAGAACCTTCAAAGCCGGCATTGTTTGCAATCTGTCGAATTGGTTCTTCGAGAGCCCGCTTAACGATTGCGAGACCATAAGCTTCTTCGCCCTGGAGGTCAAGCTGCTTGAGGGCCGCGATGCAGCGCAGAAGCGCCACGCCTCCGCCGGGAACGATGCCTTCTTCGACCGCGGCTCTGGTTGCATTGAGTGCATCTTCCACGCGGGCCTTCTTTTCCTTCAATTCCATCTCCGTGGCAGCCCCCACCCTGATCACCGCAACACCGCCGACAAGTTTCGCCAGCCGTTCCTGCAGCTTTTCGCGGTCATAATCAGAGGTGGTTTCTTCAATCTGGGCACGGATTAATTTTACCCTTCCCTCGATCATATCGCGTGGGCCCCCGCCGTCAATGATCGTCGTGTTGTCCTTGTCCACCTTGATTCGCCTGGCTTTGCCGAGGTCGCTCAGGTTCACATTCTCGATCTTTACGCCGATGTCTTCGGTGATCATCTGCCCGCCCGTGAGAATGGCGATATCCTGCAACATCGCCTTGCGCCTGTCCCCAAAACCCGGGGCCTTGACCGCGCATATTTTGAGAGTGCCGCGCAGTTTGTTCACAACCAGGGTGGCGAGCGCCTCGCCTTCAACATCTTCAGATATGATCAGGAGCGGCCGTCCCATCTTGACGGCCTGTTCGAGAATGGGAAGAAGGTCTTTCATGATACCGATCTTTTTCTCGTTGATCAGGATGAGGGGTTCATCGAGAATCACTTCCATTCGCTCCGGATCGGTCACAAAATATGGCGAGATGTATCCCCGGTCGAACTGCATGCCTTCCACCACGTCCAGTGAGGTTTCCATCGTCTTTGCTTCCTCGACCGTGATCACGCCCTCCTTGCCGACCTTGTTCATCGCTTCGGCGATGATATCTCCAATCGTGGAATCGTTATTGGCGCTGATCTTTCCCACCTGGGCGATTTCTTTCTGGTCCCTGGTCGGTTTGCTGAGCTTCTTCAGTTCTTCCACCGTAGCGGCTACAGCCTTCTCAATTCCGCGTTTGAGCGACATCGGGTTGTGGCCGGCGGCGACCAGTTTCGATCCTTCGCGGTAAATGGCCTGAGCAAGTATGGTAGCCGTTGTGGTCCCATCGCCTGCCACATCGGAAGTTTTGCTGGCCACTTCCTTTACCATCTGAGCGCCCATATTTTCGAACCTGTCTTCGAGATCGATTTCCTTTGCGACGGTTACTCCGTCCTTCGTAACGAGTGGGGAGCCCCATGACTTCTCCAAAACGACATTGCGCCCCCTGGGGCCAAGGGTAACCTTTACGGCGTTGGCAAGTACGTCAATACCTTTCATGATCTTGTCTCTGGCTTCGACGTCATACTTGATTTCTTTTGCTGACATATGTTCCTGTCCTTCCGGCTGAATGATGCTACAGCTCAATCGAAAATTGCCAAAATGTCGTCTTCGCGCATGATCAGGTGCTCTTCATTCTCAAACCTGACTTCGGTTCCGGCGTATTTGCCGAAGAGCACGCGATCGCCTTCCTTGACTTGGGGCGCAACGGTCTTGCCGTTCGGAAGGATTGCGCCGTTGCCGACGGCAACAACTCTGCCCTGCTGGGGTTTTTCCTTGGCGGTATCCGGGATGATGATACCTCCGGTCGATATTTCCTGTCCTTCGAGGCGTTTTAATATGACTCGATCATTGAGAGGTCTGAATTTCATGCGGAAAAGTCTCCTTACGTTAAGGCGTTGCCAATGTCATGAAAAGCGAATCCGAAAACCAGTTGAGGTTTGAATTCAAAACGGATATTAGCACTCCTCTAGTTAGAGTGCTAACTTAATATAAGCTTGCGCAATGGAGAATACAAGTCCGGGAGCTCAGGTAAAAGGAACAAAAGTGGAAAGGTCAGGGAGTCAGATCCAACTATGTATCCAAACAGATTGACAAAATCTATCTCTTTTCCCGCGTCGATTGTGAAACCTCGATTGTCCATTATCAGTGCAGATGGCACATACTGGTACGAAACTCCAATCATTTAAAGAGTTCAGCCGGAGCCATCGCCCTTTAACAAAAAACCGGAGCTTTTTATCGCTCCGGCTAATGTTCATTCTGGAATTGCCTGGACTACGTTCGGGTTAAAGTTTCTTCACATTGGTTGCTTGAGGCCCCTTAGCGCCTTTTTCCTCCATAAAACTCACCCGGTCACCTTCAACCAGGGACTTGAAGCCTTCGCCCAAAATGCCCGAGTGATGAACAAATACATCATGTCCACTTTCAGCTTCGATGAAGCCGTAGCCCTTAGCATCATTGAACCATTTTACTTGACCTTCCGCCATTTTTTGTATCCTTCTTTGAAGTTGTTTTTTTCTCTGCTTTTTTGGTGCGGTACTCGGAGCCAGTCCGAAACCGCACCATCGTCTTGGCGAAAGATCGATTTCCTACATAACCCTAAATAACGTACTCAACCAGCACATTGGAAGCATACCCGATAAGTAAAGAAAGGAAAGGTAAAATTGCATCCCAGCGCGTTATTTTCTTGACACCTTCTAAGGAACATCTTCGAATGCGCGGGCTGGAACCAATCTAAAACCAAGGACTTCCGCCTGGTTATTGAGTTTTCGCTTCAGCCGTGCAGCATGCCTTTCTTCCTGCGCTGCGGCGGCGAGGTCGACGTCCAGTTCGGCGAAAAGTTCTTCCAGGGAACGGCCCTCTTCCGGCGTCTCCGGATGCAGTGGTGTCGAGGAACTGGCTCCGGCTTATAATTCTTTCTTTGAAAGCGCGCCGGCAGCCGAGTATATGCCCCACCTCACCCGGCCATCATCCACTCGCACTGACATCACGCAGCGAATCCATAGCTCGAGGAGCCGCACGCATCAATCGTGCAAGTCCGGATGTGTGGGAACCCCGGGAAGGCAAAGGCCCAGGGTCACCCAGCCGCAATCACGGATCCACAATTGACAATATCACCCGAAGTCACTAATCTTGCCGCCATATGTTGTATGCAAGTTAACGGTGTCCAAATCAGGTACCTTGCGTTGGATGTGATCTGGTGACAACGAATGAAGGTAGGGAAATGAAACGACTGCGCGGGCTCGCTCTGTCTCTATGTTTGCTTCTCATCGTTTGCGGATTGGCCGTCGCTGAGGATAGCGGCTCCCGAATCGGCGCGGGTAAACAGGGAACCATCATTTCCATATCGGATATTCATTTCGACCCGCTCCTGACCACAGACGGGGCGGTAGCGAACAAAATTAAAAATTCCGGTTATCTGCGTTGGCAGGAGATCTATTCCTCCTCCAGCGACAAGCACATAAGCCCCATTGGTGACGAGACCAACTACAATCTTCTGGCATCCACACTGGCACAAATGAAGCTGACCTGTCCCTCTCCAGATTTTATCCTGTTTTCCGGCGACCTGCTGGCTCACAAATTTAACAATTATCGCACCGAAGTTTTTGCTGGCAACGAGCGGGCGTTCAGGGCTTTCGTGAAGGAAACCTTGAAATTCATCGGTTGGGAAGTTCACCGCACTTTCCCTCGCGTGCACGTCGTTTTTACACTCGGGAACAACGATTCCTACGGGGACTACAAGATAGACCCAAACGGAAGCTTTCTTCACAACACGATGAATCTCTACTTCACCCATTACCTCAAAGCCGAGCCCGGCAAGCTGAATTCCTTCGCGAGGACCTTTAAGCTCGGCGGGAATTACGCTTTTTCCCCACCTGGATCGAGTGCGAATCGCATCTTGTCAATCAACGACATCTTCTTTTCAGAAAAGAATGGCTATAACGATTACGGATGGCAGCAGATCAAATGGCTTGAGAAGCAATTGAAGGCCGCAAAGAAAAACAAACAGAAGGTATGGATTATTTCCCACATCCCACCCGGGGTGGATGTCAGCAGTACGGTGAACAAAGGGCATCCGGTGGAGTACTGGGACAGCCTACACAAAGACAAGGATTCCAAGGTTTTTGTGGACAAGTTTCAGGAGCTGATTCAGACATATTCTTCCGAGGTCAAAGGTATATTCGTGGGCCATACCCATATGGATCATTTCAGACTCATTTTCGACAAGAATCATAATTCGCTGGCCTATGTCCACATAACGCCTGCAATAAGCCCAGAATTCGGCAATAACCCGGGATTCCAGGTGTTGACTTATGACGCCCAATCCTTCTCCGTCACGGACTTCGGCACTTATTACTACGACGGGACAGCCTGGAAAGAGGAGTACGATTTCGATACCGCCTACGGCAAAGCACGTTATGATGCATCGAACCTGGCCGCCATCTACAACCGTCTTTCGGATGACCCGGCCCTTCACGGATATTTCGTTGACTACTATGACGTGCACAACCAACAAGGGTCAGCTATTACTGACCGCAACTGGAAAGCATACTGGTGTGGAATCGGAAGCTTGACCGTCGGCGATTTCAACGTGTGCTGTAAGGGCCAGGTGCTTTTTGAGCATCTCGGGGATGGGCAGGTTGTAGGGGCAGCGTTTCACGCACTCCCCGCGTTTTAGAAGCCAGAACCAGCCGACTTCGGACGCCATCAAAAGCCAACCCCATTTTCTCTTCGCTGTCCAGGTACATATTGGCCGTGTCGAACAGGGTTATCCCTTTGCCGTAAGCCCGCCTGAGAACCACCACGGCCTCGGCGGAGGATAGACGAATGATGGGAATTCCCCCGAAACCCACCTGCGAGACTTCGATCCCTGTTTTCCCGAGCATGATGTATCGCATTGGTCTCCTCCTCCCTCGATCTCGGCTTCTGCGCCATGGCCCTCTCGCACGCGCGCGTCCGCATGAAGGCATGCCCCCGTTTCGGGGCGCATTCTTCGCAATCAAATCAGCCTGATGGGACGATGCGCCGCTCCACTGCCGCGCCGGTTCCTTCTTTCCGTCTGCTCGTTTTGTCCCCATGCGAAAGGGCCAACGATAGAAACTTGAATGATACCTTTGCGGTCTGGAGGGCGCAATACACGATCCTGTGGAAAGCTTGCCCGTTTCTGTCGAGTTTCACAGTATGGGTGGATTCGCGGCTGTCAATCCCTGCGCTTCGGAAGCGCGGGGCGCCGCTCGGGAATCTGCTTTATGAAGGGTTTCTTCGATAGAATGAGCCAGAGGGTTCCGCAGGTCAGCCCCGTCACAACGTTGATGATTCCCAGAGCCAGGATGATGTTGGTCCAGTCCAGGGAAATGAGGAGCATCCCGACGCTTCCCGCGAGGATTCCGAAACAGCCCATCAGCGCTGCAGCCGACCCTGCATCTCCCTGCTGCTGCTCCAGCATGAGGTTCACCCCCGGAGGGCGGGCGCAGCTCCCGGCTATGGTGGTCGGCAGCAAGGACACGAGGAATACCCAGGGGCCGAGACGGCCCAGGAAGCTTATCAGCAATCCGCTTGCGGCCAGCGATCCAAAACACGCGGTAATGATGATGCGGCGGGGAATTCGCCCGGACAGACGCAAATAGAGTCCGGGTCCCAACATCAGGAATATTCCGTTGGCTCCGAAGAAATAGCTGTACATCTGTTCGCTCAGCCCGAATTCGTTTTCGTAAATGTAGGATGACGAGGCGATGTAAGCCATCATGGGTATGCTCGTCATGGAGAATACCAGGAGGAGGAACGTGAAGCCCGGGTTCCTGAGCACCGCTCCGAGCCTGCCCGCCGTTTGGAAAAGCGTTCCGGCATAGCGGCTCTTTATTGTTTCTTCGAGGGCGAGGGCGCCCGCCAGGGCCAGCAGGCCGATCCCCGCCTGAGTCCAGAAAACGCCTCGCCACGATGTGAATTTCAGAAGGAAAGCGCCGAGAATGGGAGCGAGCGCCGGAGACAACACCACCATCGACTGAACCATCGCCAGAATCGATTCGCGCTTTCGAACCTCATAGACGTCTTTTACCATGGCCGTGGCCACGGCGCAGGCGGCGCTGGCCCCGATCGCCTGAAAAACGCGGGACGCGATCAGGTCGTAGACCGTGCCCGCGCACGCGCACAGAATGGACGCTGCCGCATAGATGACGAGCCCGGCGGACAGAATGGGCTTGCGCCCGTATTTGTCGCTGAGCGGCCCCCAAAGCAGCATCCCGGCGGCGAAAAAGACGAAGAAGAGTATCAGGGTGAGGTTGGTCATGGTTGCGGGCACGCCGAAATACTTCGCCATGCCCGGCAGCGCCGGAAGATATATGTCCGTGGAGAGGGGCACAAAAGCGCTGAGAAATGCTATCAGCCCTATGAGCCCTTTTGCGCCCAGATATTTTTGCCGCTGCCGGCCATCGCCGCCGGTGTTTTTCACGGTTTGCATTCTATTCCGTCATCCGATTCGCGCACCTTCCCTCTGAAGACGTGGTTCTTGTAGGCGGTGTAGGCCAGGATCACGGGCAGCAGGATGACCGTCGCCGCCAGCATGAACGTAAGGGTTCCGGGCGAGGCGGCCGCCTCATGGACCGTCATGGGGGCGGAAGCGAAGTTCGGGATCATGTCCGGATACATTCCTATGGAAACGTCGACGAAGGAAAAGAGAATGATGAGAGCGTTCCAGACGAGCGGACCGTAATCAGGGCCTTTGCGAAGGCTTCGGAAGAACATGACGAAGGCAATCACGGTGAGCGCAAGGAAGCCCGCCATGAAATATCCTTCGGGCGAGGCGAGCCATTTTGCGGCCATGCGTGGGTATTTCGCGGTTGTCCAGGCGTGGACGCAAACGGAAACGAACAGCGTGCAGAGGGAGGCGGCGAGGGAATACCGGCGGCTTCTCTTCCGGACGTCGCCGTTGGTTTTCAAAATGAGGTAGTTCGCTCCCAACATCACGTACCCGGAAATCAAGCCCGCCGCAACGAGCGTCGAGTACGGGCTCAGCCAGCCCCATGCGCCCCCCTCGAATTTCCCTTGCTGCACGGTGAGGCCGCCGAAGAGTCCTCCCAGAGCGAACCCCTGAGCGAGCGACACCAGGAGGCTCCCGAAGCCGAAGGAAAGGCCCCATAAGAGTTTTCGATGCGAAAGGGCACGGAACTCGAAAGCGACCCCTCGGAATATGAGCCCGAAGAGCATGACCAGGATGGGGATGTAGAGCGATGAGAGCACGATGCTGTAGAAACGGGGAAATGCGCCGAAGAGCATCCCCCCGAGCAGCAGCAGCCAGGTCTGATGATCGTGCCACGTGTTCTCGATGGACGCCATCAGAACGCCGCGCTCCGCGTCGTTCCTCGAAAAGATGGAAATGATTCCCACCCCCAGGTCGAAACCGTCCGTTACGGCGTAATAGAGCAGGAAAAAACCTATGATGGCCAGCCAGATATCGGCGAGATGCGGTTGTATCGACTCCATGTGCGCACCCTCTCGTGCAGGATTGTCAATCCGTCTTCGTATGAATTCCGTTCGGCCTCGGCGCGACTCGCGAATCCGGCATCCGGGGCGGTTCCTCTTCCGGTCCCCTGGCGATGATCTGCCTTGCGAAGAGAAGGAAAAGGGCGAACAGCAAAGGATAGACGACCGAAAAGGTGAGGAGGGATGCCCCCACCGTTGCCGCGTGGATGCTCGTGGCGGAATCGTGAGTGCGTAGGAGGCCGTAGAGCATCCACGGCTGGCGGCCCACCTCCCGCGTGACCCAGCCGGCCTCCATCGCAAGGTAGCTCAAGGGAATAGCCGCCATCCACGCGGTGAGAAGCCGCTTTCGGCCCGCGATCCGCCCGGAGGTCAAATCTCCCTTCCGCCAGGCCAGAAGGGTCCAGATCGTGATGAGAAGGAGCGTCCCGCCTCCGGCCAGCATGACGCGAAAGGCGTAGTAGGGGACGAGAACCGGCGGCTGATCCTCCTTGGGGAAGTCCGTCAACCCCCTTACCCGTCCCGTTGCGGAGTGCGTCAAAAGGAGACTCAGTCCGCAGGGGATGTCGATTTCCCACAGGTTTTTCTGCTGCGCCCGATCGGGCCATGCCAGGATCTTCCACGGCGCGCCTTCCCCCGGAGGATTGGTCTGCCAGTGAGCCTCGATGGCGCCGAGCTTCGTCGGCTGATGTTCGTAGACGGCGCGGCCCGATCCGTCCCCCAGCCAGATCTGGAGCGGCGTCACGACGATGGCGGCGATGACGGCCATCTTGAAGGATCTGAGAAAAAAGTCCGTAAATCGGCCCTTCTTGAGATACCAGGCGCTGATGCCCCCGATCACGAAAAGGGACGTCTCCAGGCAGGCGACCCACATGTGGGAAACCCCCCAGGGCATGTCGGGATTGAAGACGGCCGCCATGTGGTCGGTTATGACGAACCGGCCGTTTTCGAAATAACCGCCGGTGGGGGTGTGCATCCAGGAACTCGCTACCATGATCCAGAAGGCCGAGAGCGTGCCTCCCAGGGCCACCATGGAGGTGGCAAAAAGATGCATGCGGGGCGATACGCGCTCCCGGCCGAAGATCATGATGCCGAGAAAAGTGGCTTCGAGCATGAACGCCATGGCTGCTTCAAATCCGAGTATGTGGCCGAAAAAATCTCCTCCGGCGGCCGAAAAAACGCTCCAGTTGGTGCCGAATTGAAATTCCATGGGGATGCCGGTCACAACGCCCACCGTGAAATTGAGGAGAAAGAGTCTGGTCCAGAACCGTGCGTGGCGCCGGTACTCCTCGTTGCCGGTCTTCATGTGGAGCGCTTCCAGGATCACGAGGAAGATGCTGAGGCCGATGGTGAGGACCGGCCACAGGATATGGAATAGGGCTGTGACCGCGAATTGAATGCGCGAAAGAAGGATGGGGTTCGTAAGCGAGTCCATGAAATCGGGTCTCCATCATAGGGCCGGTCGCGAGCCGGAAGGCCGGCGCGGCGTTGGCTTTGCCTGAGGGGCGGGCGGATTCCTGTCCGACGCCCCGGTCTTCCGAAGATAAGTCCTGCCGGTCGCTTTTCCATACCATCGAAAGGCAAAACCGCTCAAACAAAAAAAGCGGGGAGGTTCATCTGCCCAAATGATCCGGAGGCGCTGGAACTCATTCCGAATGAAACCGAGGAGAATCTTTTCGCCGTCACGGTCCCGGATATTGGCAGCGTGCACCACCACAGCGATTACCAAACCGATGGTTTCTACGAGCGGATGCCGTTTTCGCCCATGGATCTTCTTCCCGGCATCATATCAGTGGAGCCCCTTTTTTCAGTCGTTTTCACAGACTGACTATCGTTGATCTCGGTGCCTGGTTCGGTTTTGCGACCTGCTTTCTTGCGTAGTTCCTCCTGCAGTACGTCGTGGATTCGTTGCCATACCCCATCATCCGAAGAGGGCGTTACCGAATGGCCGAGACCGGCACGGGCCGGGGGAGAGAAGCGAGTAGCACCCGGCCCGCCGTCTTCGGCATCTTCTTTTTTCCAATAAAGAAATAGGTTATCTGGATGCTTTTACATTAGTATATGATATACAAGGTATGTGGATCAGTGACGAAATTTTTATGAAAGCCAGAGAACTCAATGATCGTTTGTTGTATGCCGAACGCAATTAGAGGCTGATCGAATCCCGCTCGGGCAGCACGTATCGTATATCCACACTCGACCGCGCGACGGTTCGCCCGCAATTTGACAACCAGGGTAGCTTAACATGCTGATACGCGATGAAAATCCTGGCGACATCCCGGCAATCGGCACACTCGTCACCGAAGCCTTTCGCATTGCGCCCCATTCCAGCGGAACCGAGGCGCAATGCCATGCATCCAAAGGAGTTTCTGCAGTGGACATTCCACGGATATTCAACATTACCGAAAGTGCTCATCGCATCCATAATCCATTCACACCAGAAAAGCTCGCCACTCTCGGCGCGGCGTTGCGTTTGGAACCGGGGACCCGTGTGCTCGACCTCGGCAGCGGTTCGGGCGAGATGCTGTGTACCTGGGCACGCGATTATGGAATCAGCGGCGCTGGTATCGACATGAGCCAGTTGTTCACCGAACAAGCGAGACTCCGCGCTGACGAACTAGGCGTCGCCGATCGGGTCGAGTTCATCCACGGAGACGCTGCCGGCTACGTCGCCGACGAAAAGGTCGGTGTGGCAGCCTGTGTCGGCGCCACTTGGATCGGTGGGGGAGTGGTCGGCGCCATCGAGCTTCTGGCTAAGAGTCTCCGCACGGGAGGGATCATCCTCATCGGCGAGCCATACTGGCTGCAATTGCCGCCGACAGAAGAGGTCGCCAAGGGATGCCGCGCCGGTTCCATCTCAGACTTTCTCTTGCTTCCAGAACTTCTCGCGTCTTTCGGCAACCTCGACTACGACGTCGTGGAAATGGTTCTGGCAGACCAGGACAGCTGGGACAGGTACGAGGCAGCCAGGTGGCTCACGATGCGCCGATGGCTCGAAACGAATCCCGACGATGACTTCGCGAAAGAGGTTCGAGCCGAACTGACCTCGGCGCCTGAACGCTACGCCACGTACACCCGTGAATACCTGGGCTGGGGTGTGTTCGCGCTAATGTCGCGGTGATGTGCGACAACTGCCGCGCAACGACTGGTGCGGTGGGCTTCATCTTCTTCCGCTCGGTCAGCCATGCCTTAGAGGGCGTCACCGAATGGCCGAGACCGGCACGGGCTCGGGGAGCGAAGCAAGTGGCACCCGGCCCGCCGTCTTCGGCGGGTTCGCCCATGAGCCGCTACACCTGAACCCACGATGTCGGCCTATTCAATTCTGAACCATCTGCCCGCAATAGAGGGCTGGTAAACTGCGAGGCCGCAAGGTCGCTCACGCTAATGCGCCGGATGAAGCTTGAAGCACGGTATAGTTCCGGATTTGGATTGGGCACCGGCGAAAGAAGGCCTACCGGTTTGCCCATAACCTGCGTGACAATGCGGATTGGCTCGACAAGGTCGCTGTCATTTGAAAGAACCGCCGCAACATCAAAACTGTCTTGGAAAGCGTCAAGAAGCAGATGGCAGGCAAGATTCACGTCGCTGCCTTTTTCCTCAACCTTGATGATTTTGACAACATCCGGCCAAGGTTCCGGAAGCGTGATGCGCGGTCGAAACTCGGGTGGTTTAACCAGGCCCGCAAACTTTTCCGACAACAGAAAAGTGCCCATGTGCACGGTAATTTCCGGTATGGTACGCAACGCGTCCAGATAAATCTGTTGTCGGGCCGGTGCGGTCGGATCAATGCGGCCAGACACGCGCGCGGTGTAATATTTAACGCCGATAACCTCATTTTCGGGCTTCAGAAGCCTCTCCGCAAGGGCTTTGATGTTGAGCCATTTCAGCGCGGAGCGCTTTTCCAGAAGCCTGAAATACAGGTTGAACCCGTCAATATAAATGATTGTCCGCATGGGTTGAATAAGGCCCCCAAAAAAGCAAAGGCCACGCGGGATTTCTCCCTTGCGGCCCTTGGGCCGACAGCACGCTGTCGGCGGGTTCACTGCTTAAGATACATCAGAGCCTGCTTTATTTCAATCGGCAAATTATCAAATTTTCGTCTCTACCGCCAGAGCCTTTCAAACCTTGCCGAGTAGCACCCAGCCTGTGCCCTTCCGCGCGAGATCGTCCAAGAGCCGCCGGAGTGCCAGAAATCAAGATTTTTGGCACTGAACAACACTGCTACTTACTTCCATTCTTTTCTGTTTGGCACCGGATAAGGTTTTCACGGACGACAGCCACATCGGGGTGCTCCGGCCCGAGCGCCTTCTCACGGATCGCAAGGGAGCGCTTGTAGAGGGGCTCGGCTTCCGCGTATTTGCCTGCATTGAAAAACGCGGAAGCGGTTTCATTCATAAGATCAGGATCGTCCGGCCTTAAAGCTAAGGCTTTCTGGTACCAATCAAGCGAATCCGTGTAGTGCCCGGCAAATACTTCCGTTTGTCCACTGGCTTCATATATTCTTGATAGTTCGATTTCCTTAATCTTTTGCGCCTCTTTCAATAACTGTCTTGCATCATCTAAGCGCTTTTCCGCAATTGCTTTCAAGGCCAATGCGTACGGCTCAGCGTCTGCCGGAATCTGCGCTGCTAACTGGCGAGCTCTGGGAGAAGGTTCTTTAACCTTCTGGAGTTGCTCCATTTGTCCATGAAGAAACACGATCTGGGCATCTTTAGTCCCAAGTTGCTTTCGGAATTCTTCCTCTAGCGACTGCACGTTATTTAGTATCTGTGCTGCAATGACCTTAATATCTTCCACCCCCACAGGCGCAAGAGGACTCATCCACCAAACAAGCACCAGGACGAAAACAGCTACTCCTCCCGTCGCATTGACGCCTATGTCGCCAAAACGGGACTTAATCCATTTAATCTCAAGACCGATCGTTCCTGTCAGGAAAAAGGCAAGCAGGCCAGAAAGCAGCGCACAAACGATGGCTAACATCCGCTGTTTGTAATCTGGCAATTTTTCCGGGGAGAAAAAAATACGCCCACAAAAAAGAGGAGTAAAAGTGATCCGAAAACCCAAGTACCCAATGGAGTTTTTTTCATTAGCTTCACCTCCCTTGCGGGAATGAGTTTACCTCCAGAGTCTCTCAAACCGTGCCGGATTGGCTGCCGTGTAAATCACGGTGTGCCTTATGTCGCGGTGCCCCAGGTAGTCCTGAATCAACCTGGTGTCCGCGCCCTGGTCGGCCAGGGCGAAGCCGCAGGCGTGGCGGAGCTGGAGTTGGTGCGGGTGCGTGGGAAGCTCGAGTCCGGCCAGCTCGCCATATTTGTGTATGGCAAGCCAGGCGGTGCGCCGGTTAAGGTGGCGGCGGCGCTCACTCACAAAAAAGGCGTCCGTGGTGGGCTTCATCTTCTTCCGCTCGGTCAGCCATGTCTTGATAGGCTTGACTTCCTCGGGCCGGATCGGGTGCGTTGTGGAAAGATCCTTTTTCAGCCGCGCCACGTGCAACACGCGGCTTTCTACGTCCACGCTGGAAAAATCTAGTTTGCAGGCTTCCGACACGCGCAGGCCGTGCCGGAACATGAGAAGCAAGAGACATCTGCCGCGGGCATCGTTGCGACAGCCCTTCGTGGCTTCGATCAGCCGTTCGGCCTCGCGGACGGAGAGGTGTTTTCGGTCATCCTTCATTTAGGCAAAAACAGCCCTCGCTTAAGGACTTGGCGGCTTCTTCTTGTAGCGTCCAAGCATAGCCGCAGATATTTCTGGGCTTGTTGGCCAATGGCCGCGCCGTTGTCCGGCATGGGTTGTGTAGTCGTCCAGACGCTCGGGATCGGGCTGCACCACCTGGCCATCTTTCAGAAACAACAATCCTATCTTCTCGGTCGGCATGCGCATGACAAAGGTTTCAGCCTCGTCTAAAACCTGCCGCAAGCGTGTCATGGTTGTGGCGGGATCAACGGGCGGGTCGCTTGCCACACGGCGGAAATCGGCTTCCGTGTAGCGGGCAAGACGGCGGATTTCGTTGATGAGTCCTTCGGGCGTGAAGCCCAAGGATTTGCCTACAGCCGCCCAAATAACAGCGCCCAAGGGCAAAACCTCTTCGTGGATCATCACCAGGTCAACAACGTCGCGCGGTTCGCGGCGTCCTGCCGCCGCCATGACTTTGTTGGTGGCAAGGTCAACGGAATGTAACGCATAACCAAAAAGCTCGTCACGCTGCGCCGGAAAGAAACGAAAATCGCTATCGAGCACCCATTCCAGTTTTGTTGCCTCGTCGCCGCGCTGTACAAGAACAGCGTAAAAGTTGAGTTCACGCCGAAGCCATTGCAGAGCAAAGCCTTGCTCCTCCAAGACGGCGGTATCTTCCTCAACGGCGCGGACAATGCGCTCCTCGCGGTCATGAAAAAAATCTATGTCGCCGGAAAAACGCGGCGCGTTCCAGTTCAGCGGCGTACTGCCCGCAACATAGCTTTCTGGATCGCGGTGTGCCGCCAGCAAACGCAAAATTTCTGATTGAAGCCTAGACAGCGGCACGGCACGCCTTCTCAATCCGCTCGGCCAAACGCCGCGCCCTCAAGTCACCCTCGACGCGTAAGCTTCGGGTAATAGCAAGCGCATCCTCGCGGGTCGGTTCCTCCACGGGGCGGCTGCTCCACAATGCGGAGGCCCCATAGTCCTTAAAGGCGCTTCGGTAGAGGCTCACAAATTCATCTTCTTGGGTTGCCTGTTCAGTTTCCGTGCTTCCCATTTTACACACCCCCGCCCTTTTGTCCAATGTTTGCCCTTCCACCACGCCAGCAAACCCGCGCCGTTCCTTGGGCCGGTTTTCAGACTATAGAAAAATACAACCTTTTGTCCAGTTATGAAAAGCGCCCCCGGGTTTGCGGGCTTTCATTCTAAATCAGTTTATTCATCACTATCTTCAGACATATCATCATCCATAGCAGGGGTTTCGTCTAGAGGAGGCTTGCTTCTAATCCAACATACAGTTTCCCAGTGTTCATCAAGTATAACAGGGCGTTAGCCGCGCGTTGATCTAATCAAGGTATCCGGTCATTCAATGTTTTTTCTGCATAGCCTTGAGGTCTTTCACCAATTTGTAGAGCACAAAGGGTTCGTCCGGGAAGGGCTCGAATCCAAGGTGCATATAGAAGCTGCGGGCCGTATCACCCTTGGCATGAACGAGCAAGGCGCGAACACCGGCAATATCCGCAACCTGAAGCGTGCGCCGCATGGCATCAACGACGAGAGCCGCCCCTAGTCCTTTTCCCTGCCAACGGCAATCAACCGCAAGGCGAGCAAGGAGCAACATGGGGATAGGGTAACGCGGAAGGCCTTTGGCAAGGCGTTCGGGGGCGTCCTCATAAACGACATCCCCAACAACCAACGTATGATAGCCAACGATTTCCACACCATTGACGGCAACATACGTCTGCGAAATATTGGCCCTCTGACCCGCAAGCGCGTAGAGGCGGATGAAGCTGTTCAGCTCCTCAGAATCACAATCGAAGTCTGTAGGATTATGCGTGACCGCAAGTTTCGAGATGGCCAACCGTTCATTCATGGGAATCAAGAATCGTCGGCTCGTTCAAAAGGCGCTCCATACGCGGATGACGCCTCGGCGGCGCGTCAAGAGCGGCCATGAAAGCAGTCCATTGCTCAGCGTTAAGCGCGATGCGTGACCGTTCGGCCAGAACGGTGTTGGCCGAATGAAGGGCGCTTTGAAGCACGAATTGACTGATCGTCGTGTGGCGCTCTCGCGCCGCTTGTTGCAGAAGCCGCCGGACCTCTGGTGTAATGCGGATATCGAGGTGCTCGGTTTTTGCTCCGGGTTCGGTTTTCATGGTGCGATCTCCTTGCTGTTTCTGGCATTATAGCACGGACAATGTCCGTACAACAAGGTTTTCCACGGCGCGGGCGGGCCGCGCTTTGGTGTCCGGTGATCTACATCAGGCAGGCTGCACGGTTACGGACATATGCCCTTGCTGTCCCTTGCGGCGTGAGGCCGGTTTAACAGAGACTTCCACGTCCTGCCCGAGCGTCGTTAGAAAATCCATCAAGCGGCCCACAGACACCGACACGGGGCGGCAGCGCATAAGTGCCGACACTTGCGCCTGTGTGGTGCCAAGCAATTTTGCGGCCTCGGCTTGGGTTACGCCCCGTTCTTTCAGAAGCCGGTAAATCTGTACCGTGAGCCTGGCTTTAACAAGCTCTTGCTCCGAATTGGGGAATCCAAGATCGGCAAACACATTGCCGCTGCTCTTTTCGTGATCTGTCGTCATGGCTCGGCCTCCTTAATTATTGCCGATGCCCTTATAAAGGCTTTCGGCTCGCTTCAACCGGTCGCGGATCAAGTCCATTTCCTGCATGGGTGTCGCAATCCCATGCTTTGCCTTCTTCTGGAACACGTGCAGCACGTAAACCTTTGTGGCGAAACGGACAGTATAAACGGCGCGGTGGTATCGCCCCTGAAATCCTCGATCAGTTCCAGAACGCCCATGCCGCCAAAGCCCCTAAGTGGCTTTGCCTCGGGGGCGTTTCCCCCATTTGAACGGCATTAAGGGCATAGCCAAACACGCGTCGAACCGGACGCGGCAAAGCCTTCATGCCTTTTCGGCTTGATGCGATCCATTCAAGCTCTTTGATGATGTCATCTTCACCCATTATATAAATATACAAATTGTTATATAATTGTCAATGCAAATTTGCCCCGCTGCTGGCATTTTGTCCAGTATCGCCCCTCGGCGCGGCTCGCAAACCCGCGCGAAACTTAGATCGTGGTTTTGAAAACGGGACAATATACAACCTTTGTCCAGTTGTGTTTTTTGCGTCTTATGATGAGTTATATCGATACTATATATCTACTGCATGTAAACTGAAAACACTTTCAGTTAAACCAAAATCGTTTTGCGATCGCTGCATTTCACTATATTTAACATCATAGTTGAAATGTTTTATTATTTGGCTTATTAAACTTCTGTCGTCTTTAGATGTATTGATACCAAAACATATATGTTGTAAATATGATCGGTCTATTGATACTGCTCCAGCAATCTTTCTAATTATCCTTACTTCGTCCTCATATTTCCAACACGTGCTTTTAACGGTCAACACTTTCTTAATCATTTCAGAATACGCGTGTCTTTGATATTCATCATCCTTCGATGGAAGTAACACAAACCAATCAGTTAAAGGATTATATCCATACTCTACACATGAAATACCCATTGTGTTATTGGTATCCAAATTAATAAATGACTCTGGTATAGCATATACAAGACATACTCCTCTATGTGCATCGGCATAATGCGACCACATAAGTGGACATAATAAAGATGGTTTGTGGGTTGCACAGAAAACACCTGCATTTTTAATATCTTCTAGATCACTTTTAATCATCTGTTGCAATTCATCATTCTGCAGAAAATCCTGAAGAGTTTGTCGTGCACTCCCTGATAATTTAGCAATTGCTGCTTTTATTGCTTTGATAATACCAACGTGACCAACTTGACAATCAAATGGATCATTCAATTTCTCTGGGGGTGCAAAATATATTTGGCTGTGCACAAGTGAATCTATCATAAATCTATTGATCTTACTGAACTTAAGGATATGGTTTATTTTCATTATCTCTCCCTATCCTTTCTGCGTAGTGGGCCAGTGTAGTTTTCATAACAGGACACTTTGCAACAAATTGTCCAGTTTTGCCAGTTGTTTTTACTCGCTTTTTTACTTGCTGGCAATTTCCCGCAGAAGCCACGGTGGACGCCAGGGCTCATTACAAACCGCCCTTGCCACGCGTAGAGGTGGAAGCACAGCGTAGTGTAGCTCTCGCGCCGCTTTTGCGGCGCATATGGGGCGTGTGGCGCTCTTGCGCCACGCAGAAAAGGGCGCGCTTGTCGCGGCTCAATATTGAACAATTTGAGGTCAGCTCACGACACGGAAACTTCGACTGGCCGCGCCATGTGGCAAATGGTCGGCATTCCCGCAGAGCTTGAACGGTCGTTGATTCAGGAGCGAACAAAGGCGGGCCGCGCGGCGGTTGTGGCGTGTGGCGTAAAGATGGGCCGCAAGCGCCTGCTGCCGGCGCAACAGGTCGCCCACGCCCGCAAGCTGATAGAGCAAGGGGAACACCCCGACAATGTGTGGTCAAACCGCTCAACGTCTTGCGGCGAACACTCTACAGGGCGTTCGCCGCGCCTTGACCTGATGTTCAAAAAGCGCCTTGACAAGCCCCCTTGCCTTGTGTACTATTTGAATATGTACAGGTCAAGGGGGTTTACATGCCAAGAATAGCCGTTGAAAATAATAGCCGAATGTCTCTGAGAATCCACCCGGACGATAAGGCGCTGTTGATACGCGCCGTCGCCTACGCGCATACCGACCTCACAGATTTTGTGCTGAGGAGCGCCTTACAGGCGGCAAGGACTGTGATTGCCCAAGCTGAACAGGTTTTACTGTCAGAGCGCGATAGTCTGCGCGTTTTGGATGCTCTGGAAAACACGCCAGCGCCGAATGCGAAGCTGCTGGCAGCGGCTCAAGCTTTGCCGGAACAACCGTGATCGTCCCCCCCTGGCATGAAGAACCGATTTCCAAACGGCATAATCGGGAAGCGTTTGATTGTGGCGATGCTGCATTGAATGATTTTTTGCGCCGTTATGCGCGTCGAACTCATGACCAGGGCGGGGCTAAAACTTTTCTTGCAATCAAAGATGATAATGCGCCGCCGATCCTTGGTTTTTATTCCCTCAGTCCCGCCTCTGTAGAATTTTCCCGTGCCCCTCCTGTCCTCAAGCGAGGATTGGCACGACATGATGTGCCTGGTTTTCGCCTCGGTCGACTGGCTGTAGATCAGTCTATGCAGGGCAAGGGGCTTGGCGGTCAACTTCTTCTATCTGTTGGCCGGCGCTGCCTTCGTGCCTCTCAAGACGTGGGGGGTGTGGCACTGTTGATTGATGCCAAGAATGACGGCGTGGCAAATTGGTACGCCAGCTATGGCGCGTTGCCTCTTCTGGATACACCTCTTTCTTTGCTTCTGCCCCTGGCAACTATCCGAACGGTTTTAGAATCAGCCGGAAAACTATAAATCGACAATCGCCTGGATCATGGAAGACCAGAACCCCGACCTCCAATTAACCGCATTGAAGCGGGCAGAGTGCGGCAAAATATTCACCTACAAGGCCACGGGTGCGAACGCCAAACGGCCAGAGTTGGCAAAGTGCCTTAAAACTCCCAAAGCTGGCGACGTGCTGACGGTCTGGAAATGGGCCCGTCGCTGCGTGACCTCATAGCCCTGCTGGCTGATCTGAAGGCGCAAGGCGTGGCCTTCTAGGCGCTGACGGAAGCCGTCGACACGGAAACGCGCACGGGTCGCGCCATGTGGCAAATGGTCGGCATTCTCGCAGAGCTTGAGCGGTCATTGATACAAGAACGGACAAAGGCGGGGCGGGCGTGTGGCGTGTGGCGTGAAGATGGGCCGTAAGCGGTTGCTATCCGCGCAACAGGTCGCCCATGCCCGCAAGCTGATAGAGCAGGGGGAAACCGCTGACAATGTGGCTCAATCGCTCAACATCTCGCGGCAAACACTTTACAGGGCATTGAGACGACATGAACGGTTGCCCGATAGGTCAGAGCAGTGCAAAAGAGCTTTGAAAAAAAGTTGCATTATATAATTCATAGTGCTATAGTGCATAGTGCCAGAGGGGGTTGCGTGCGGATTTTTAAAACAAAGTGGTTCCTGCGCTATGCGCGACAGGAACGGATCGGAGATCACAGTTTACGCGAAGCAATCGAGCGGGCGGAACGCGGGATCGTGGATGCCGATTTAGGCGGCGGCATCATCAAGCAACGGGTTGCACGGACAGGGCAAGGCCGCTCGGGTGGGTTTCGGTTGCTCGTCGCTTATCGCTCCGGGGATCGCGCAGTATTCCTTTACGGCTTCGCAAAAAAGGAACGGGATAATATTGAAGCCGATGAACTAGAAACGCTGCGGGAGATCGGGGCGGCATGGCTTGAGGCGAAAGTTGATCGCCTCAAGCACGCGATAGAGGAGGGGATTTTGCAGGAGGCAAGCTATGACGAAGGAAAACAAGAAACCTGATCGGCTGGCTCAGGCGCTGCTTGAGACGGCTAAAGACATGCGGAGCGCCGGTATTCTGGATGAGGCGGTTTATGAGAAAATCACCATGCGTCACCTTGGGGTGAAGGATAAAACCGAGCTTGAAACGTTAACCGGCGATGCCATCCGAGCGATTCGCGAGCAGGCGCACATGAGCCAGGCAGTATTTGCCCATTATCTGAATGTGACGGCCGGGTACGTATCGCAATTAGAGCGGGGGGCAAAACGCCCAACGGGCGCGGCGCTTGTACTGCTGAATGTAATCCGCCGCAAGGGGATAGAGGCGATCCTTTAAAGGATTCCCTCTTCTTCTTTTTCCCCTTACTGCCCTTTTCTGGCCCCTGCTGGCTTCATGTCATTTTGCCTAATAGTGCCCCGGTAGTCCTGAATGAGCCTCGTATCCGCCGCTTGATCGGCAAGGGCGAAGCCGCAGGCGTCTACTGTCTGCGCAAGAAATCACCCACGCCCGCAAGCTCATAGAGCAGGGGGGAAGGCCCCGGCAATAAGGTTGGAGCCATGGACGAAATCACCATGCGCAAAATTGACGCATTGTGTTTGCCGCCGAAGCGTCCCTTTCGACCTGAGGACATCCGGCGCATTCGCGCGGCCAACCATGTTAGCCATACTGTATTCGCGGCAATTCTGGGCATCGGCAAAACAACGGTGCAACAGTGGGAACAGGGGCAAAAAAAACCAGGCGGCCCGGCGCAACGCCTTCTCGATCTCATTGATCGAAAGGGCCTGGCCGTGCCTGGCTAACCTTTTCCCTATGGTCCTTTCCAATCCTTGGCGGCAACCCCGTTGCTTTGAACGCGTGGTGATTCCTCCACATTTCGACGGTAAAGGAATCTGGCGGCCTGACTGGCTGCGCGGGCCGCTTCCTGCTCGTTCTCGCGGCGCTTGCGGTCGTTCGCTTCCTGTAAGCGCCGGTGGCCGTTGGGATGAAACGTCAAAGGGGTCACCCCGTGGCCGTCCCTAAACTGGTCCAAGATGCCGTGTTGTACCGAATGGACCCGATGGAGGCCTCGAACTCATCGAGGGACACGGAAAGAAAGGAAAGCCCCGTTCGGCTGGAGGGGGATAGCCGAACGGGGCTCGGAGGGGTTAGGAGAAGGCGACTTGTCGTCAACCTCAAAACAAAATTAACCACCCGGCACTGAGGCTTCAACCCTTTCAGAAAAAATTCCCGCGAACGTGCGATCGGCTGCAAGAGCCAGCCGCTCCGCTGTGCGGCTGCGCATTAGATGTCAAGGTTGTAGACCCAGCCATACTTGTCTTCTTTCTCCCCGTACTGAATGCCGACGATTTCATCGTAGAGCCGGAGAGAGTACTCGCCGACCTTTCCGTCCCGGACCTGGTAGGACTTCTCCTTAAAGGAAATGAGCCCCACGGGCGAAATGACCGCCGCGGTGCCCGTCCCGAAGATCTCTTTCATGTCGCCCGACCGGACCGTGTCTATGACCTCGTCGATGGTGATGGGCCGCTCGGTCACCTTGATCCCCCAACTCCTCGCCATCTCGATCACCGATTCCCGGGTGACTCCGGGCAGAATCGAGCCGGTGAGGGGAGGAGTGATGAGTTCGTCTTTGAGGCGGAAGCAGATGTTCATCGTGCCCACTTCTTCGATGTATCGGCGTTCGACCCCATCCAGCCAGAGCACCTGAGTGAACCCTTTCTTCTTGGCGTACTCGGCGGCATAGAGGCTCGCCGCATAGTTCGCCATCGTCTTGGCTTCTCCCAGGCCGCCCTTCACGGACCGTACGAACTCGTCGGAGACGTAGATGGTGACCGGATTGAACCCCTCGGCGTAGTAGGCGGCCACGGGCCCCGTGATGAAAAAGTAGATGTACTCGCTCGCCGGGCGCACCCCCAGGTGAGGCTCGCTGGCGATCATCGTCGGGCGCAGGTAGAGGGACGACCCCTTGCTGTGGGGGACCCAGTCCTTGTCGATCTTGAGAATGGTCTCGACCAGCTTGAGGTGGAAGGCTTCGTCGACTTCCGGCATGCACATTCTCAGCGCCGAGCGGTTGAAGCGGGCCCAGTTCTTTGCAGGTCTGAAGAGATGGATGCTTCCGTCTTTCCATCGATACGCCTTCAGTCCCTCGAAGATGCCCTGGCCGTAATGGAGCACCATTGCCGAGGGGTCGAGCTCCAAGTTCTGGTAAGGCACTACCCGCGCATCCATCCAGCCCTGCCCGACTCGATGATCCATCAGGAACATGTGATCGCTGAACACCTTGCCGAAAACCAGTTTGCTTTCGTCTGCCGGCTTCGGACGCCTCTTGGCGAGGTCTTGAAGTTGAATCTTGATTTCCATTCATGCACCTCCGTGAAGAAATAGCTTTGGGAATTCCTCTGTCGAAACCCTGGATGGAGCGATGCTGTTCAATTGTTCGTGCATCGTCGGCGGATCGCGCCTTCTTTGCGGCTCGTGTGGGTGTGCCGCTCGAAATGATACAGGGATCGTGACTTGTGGCAATTTACCCCATCATACTCGTTCCGTCTGGTAAACGTCGTCCCGGCGAGCCTCTTGCAGAAGTTCTTCTCTCCGCTATTCGCGGGAAAGCGGGAATTCAGGCATTCGGGTAATCCCTGTACCTCGGCCATCTAATCGATGCACGTCCTCGAATGTTTTCGGAGGGGACGCATTCCGCCGGAGAGAGGGTCTGAACTCCGCAGGAGCCTCATTTATCCGGCTCATGAGCCCACGGGCGCCAGTGCGAACGTGGTGAGCCGCTTATTGTAGAGTGAAATGTGGAGACCTCAGAAAGCGACTGATCTGTTTGCTGTAATGATGGACCAGGAGCCGGTCTCCCGATGCCGTATACAACTGCTGGTCCCTGTCCTTTCCTTTCTCGCTGTTGTCCACGACCCTTTCGATGACGCCCTTCTCGATGTAGTACTTCAAGGCGTTGCTGAAGATCATTTTGGAAATGGATTCCGGACGGTCGATCAGTTCGAGCTGCAGGGCTTTGTGTCCCAGGCTCAGTACCTTCTTGATGAAATCTTTTTCGGCGTAGGGCTTCTTGAGAAGGTACCGGCAGGATCTCAACACCAGCCAGTACGCTTCGAAATAGTTCCGCAGAACCCCGTGGAAGGAATGCGCTACCCTCAATCCCTTGTGCGCCAGCAGGTACGGCTGGTCGCCCTCGGAAATCCGGTGGATCCACCCGAGGTTCTCGAAGATGTCCAAGACATCCTGGATGAGATTCCCGTCGTCGATTTCATTGTCGTAAACGAACTCGAACTTGAAGAAGTTTTTCATAAACGAGACGTCTTCCAGCACCTGGGAGATGCTGAAACGAAAGGTCTGCTGGGCGAGGATCGACGTGGAAACGTAGGCGGCGGGCAAAAGGAAATGAATGATGTTGTTCTTATAGAATTCAATTGCCAGCCGCTTGTCGTCATCCATGGTGAAGACTTCTTCCTCCAGGTCGTCGTCCTCGTCTTTCAGCTTTCCGATGAGCTTGCTCCGCTCGATGTCCCACAAAGTCTCTTCAATGATGGCGTCGTAGTTCCGAAAAGTCTTGGAAAGTTCCACCTTGTGGGCGACGAGGTAATCGTAGAAGGACTTGCAGACGTCCTGGAACTCGGCCTTGGACACCCCGTGGCGCGCGGACGTGAGGATGGCCGCGGCGACCAGCGCGTGCGGCGTCACCAGAGAAGTCTTGTTGATGCTGTTGATGATGCGGTACGCGAAGTCGCGGTACATGGCATGCCGTTCCTTGGATGGCATCTTCTCGGCATCGTAGCCGTACTTTTCCATGTACTGCCGCAACGAGAGAGGGTCTGCAAACTGCACGTAAACCCGCCCGTAGCGTTTCTTCAGGAATCGCCTGGCGCGCATCAGCTGGCCGATGTTCTCTTCCGCTTTGCTCTCCCCGGTGATCTCCTTCAAATAAGAATCTTCCTCGAGGATGCGGTCGTAGCAAATGGCGGTGGGGACGAACACCAGGTCCTCGCAGAACCCCTCCTCCACGGCCTGGATCAGGATGGCGAGGAGACCCATCTTGGGAAGAATCATCTTGCCGGTCCGGCTGCGGCCTCCTTCGATGAAGAACTCGATGTTGTGCCCGAGTTGGACCATGGTCTTCACGTAGAGAGAGAAGACCTCGGCGTAGAACTTCAGCCCCTTGAAGCTCCGGCGGATAAAAAAAGCGCCTCCCCGGCGGAAGATCGCGCCCAGGGGCCAGAAAGCCAGGTTCTTTCCGGCGGCGATGAAGGGCGAAGAGAGGTTGTTCTTCAGCAGGATGTAAGTCAAAATGAGGTAGTCGATATGGCTCTTGTGACACGGGATGTACACCAGCGTACTGTGCCGGGCCGCCCGTTTCACCCTTTGGAGGCTCTCCACGTCCACCTCGATCCCGTCAAAGAGGTTGTTCCACATCCAGGTGAGCACCCTCTCGCCGATCTGAAAAAGGGTGTAGCTGTATGTCGCAGCGATCTCGTCGAGATAGCCGTCCGCCTCCATGCGGACCTTCCAGATCTCCTTGTTGGCACTCTTGGCCCTGCGCTGCATGATGGCTTCGAGTTTCGGGTGGCGCAGAATGATTTCCTTCAGTTCGAGCTTGCTCTTGAGAATGGGGCCGACAATCGCCCGTTTGATCTCGTCCGTCGATTCGATGAGATCGCGCCGAAGTTGGAAAATCTGTTTCCGGCGTTCGGGGTCTTCGCCGGAAAGCTCCGGCAGGACGTCCTGCAGGTTGAGCGCCTCACCCGCCTCGATCACCGCGTCCGAATATCCCTGAAGGAACGAAAGGAACTTACGAAAAGCCCCCGGCTGTTCCTTCTGGCCGAGGAACGCCTCCCAGAGTCCTCTCCGTTGTTTCCCCCGATGCTTGGTGTAGAGCAACATAAGAGGAACGATGAAGATGGGACGGTCGCTCTGTTTTTGAATTTCGAGCAGATGCTCCAGGGGATCGTTTCCTACGAGAACGGTGCTCCTGTAATAGCCCCGCTCGCCGAGAAGGAAGAACAGTCCCGGTTCCCCCTTTTGGATCTTCTCCCGGTAATAGCCCTTCTCATATGCATTGGGGAGGCTGCCCGTCCGGAAAAAAGTGTACAGGTGATAGGCCATCAGTTTCAGCGAATACCACTTCGGCTGCCAAAGATACGGGTGCGCGTCGAAGAGGAAGGTTGCCGACGGTAGTCCCAGTTGATAGAGCCGGAGGCTCAGATAAACGAAATCGACCTGCGAACGATACTTCACGGCGTAGACGATGGAACCCTGCTTGTCCAGGTCCTCGAGTAGCCGTTGCTGATCGTCAGGCATGGAAATCTTGGCTATCAGCCGTTCCAGCCACCCCTGGAGAAAGAACCGGGGTTTGTTGCGGACTGAATACCCGAAGGGGTCCTCTTTGACGGTGAAACCCGTCTCACTCTTCCGAAAATGCCGCCAAACGCTCACGGTTTCCTGGCCTTTTCATCGAAATACTCTGAGAAGCACCGGTGGAACACAAAGATAGTTAACTTAGCAAAGATATAAGAACAAACCAAACCTTTTCGTGCGATTTTTCAAGTGAAAAAGATCACCAGGTTCGGCCCTCCGGCCTGCTCGTGCAAAGGAGCGCACAAGATTTGCCTGCCATTTTGAGAAAATCGTGTTATCAGAAGTCGAGAAAGCGTATTCTCACCCGCGGGGCATATTTGCATGCGGGGCCGTGGCGCACCTGGCGGAGCGGGTATCGGTGCGCCGGGGCGATGCCATGGCAAATCAGGGAGGAGGCGCCGCCACGTGCTGAGGGATCTCGTCGTTCGGAATTTCGCCATCATCAGGCACTTTCAGGTTTCCTTCCACGCCGGTCTGAATGTTCTCACCGGGGAGACGGGTGCGGGGAAATCCATTCTCGTGGGTGCGGTCAACCTGATTCTCGGGAGCCGGGCATCGCAGGAGATGATCCGGACGGGCGCGGACGAGGCGACCGTGGAGGCCGTCTTTTCCGTTTCGGATCATCGCGGTCTCAAGGAGCGCCTGGACGCGTGGGGAATGGATGCCGGGGATGAAGTCGTGATCCGCCGAAGCATCAACCGGAGCGGCCGCAACCGGGTGTTCGTGAACGGGCAGTTGGCCGCGCTGCAGCAGCTTCAGCAGTTGGCGGAAGGGCTCATCTCCATCTCGGGACAGCACGAACACCAGTTGCTCCTGGACGCGGATCGGCACCTGGGGCTTCTCGATTCCTTCGGCGGGCTCGAACCGCTCTGCCGGGAAACGGGCGGTCTTTTCTCCGAGTGGTCCGAGACGAAGGAAGAACTCCGCAAGCTTCGCCGATACAAACAGGAACAGTCCGCGCATATCGAATGGGTCCGTTTCCAGCTTCACGAGTTGGAAGGCGCTGCGCTCAAACCCGACGAGGACGCTCTTCTGGAACAGGAGAGGAACCTCCTCAAACATGCCGCAACTCTCATAGGAGCCGCAGAGTCTTCGCACCAGGCCCTCTACGCCGGCCGCGGCGCCATCCTCGAACAACTGGCCGTCATCGAGAAGAACCTCGATACCCTGAAGCGCATCGATCCCACTCAGAGTTATCTTTCAGACCACCTGGAGCAGGGGAGAATCCAGCTCGAAGAGTTGGCCCACGCCCTCCAGCAGTACGTCCACCGGATCTCTTTCGATCCGCAGCGGCTGGCCGCCGTGGAAGAGCGGCTGGCGACGCTCCATCGCCTGGGGAAAAAGTTCGGAGGGTCCGTCGAGGCGATGCTGCAAAGGATCGCCGACCTTCGTTCGACCCTCGGGGAAGGGGAGGGCGCCGACCTTCGGGAAGAAGAGATGGAAAAGAGGCTCGCCCGGCTCCGCGATGCGTACCTGGAAAAAGCGGCGGAACTTTCGGAACGCAGGCGCGAAGCCGCCGCACGCCTCTCGGAGGAGGTGGAGAAGACCCTCCAGCGCCTGGACATGCCCCGGGCGCGCTTCTCCGTGGGTTTCGGCGGCGGAGACGGCGATGCGTCTTGGGAGCCGCCCTTCAAACCGACTGGAATCGACGAAGTGGAATTCCTCCTCTCCGCCAATCCGGGCGAGGCCCTGAAGCCACTCAACAAGGTCGCCTCGGGAGGGGAACTCTCCCGCATCCTGCTTGCCCTCAAAAGCCTCCTCAGCACGCGCGGGGAAGCGGAAACCCTGCTCTTCGACGAGGTGGATGCAGGAATCGGGGGACGCACGGCCGAACTCGTGGGGATTCAGTTGAAGGATCTTGCCGGAATGCACCAGGTGGTCTGCATCACGCATCTGCCGCAAATCGCCTGTTACGGCGACTGTCACTACCAGGTTTCCAAGAAGACGAGCGGCGACGAAACCGTCAGCAGCATCCGCATATTGTCCGACGAAGAAAGGGTGGAGGAACTGGCCCGCATGCTCGGGGGAATCTCCATCTCGGAAAAAACCAGGGACCACGCCAGGGAACTCCTCCAGAAGCGCAAGAGCGACGTCTGAGAACGCGGAAGCGGCGGTTTTCACTTACCGCCGGAACGGAGCCGTCCTTCCAGGAAAGTGGTAAGAACAGATTTTCCTGAGAAGCTAGTACACGCGGGCGGAAATTCGGCACTCGCTTTGGTGGGCACGATAAAGCCGTGCCCAGCCTACCAGGCGGCTGGCACTGTAGGGTGGGCACGCCTTCTTGTGCCCACCGGAACTGGTCAGGGACTTCCGCCGTCCTGTGCCAGTTCAACGGCGATAAGGCGGCTCCTCGTCCTCGACGGCCCGGGCCAGCATCTCGTAGTAATCCAGCCCTTTCCGCCTGAAACCTTCCAGACCGAAGACCATGTTGGCTTCGATCACATAGTAGCGTCCAGCGGCATGGCAGACGTCCAGCCCCACTTCCGCAAAGCGGCAGCGCCGGGCGGCGTCCTCCGCAAATTCGAGGGCCTCTTCGGGGATGCCCTCGAACGATATGGCCGCCCCGCGGGAGACATTGTTCCGGAACTCGCCCGGCCCGTGGATTCGCCAGTATGCGTGGATCGCGTTTCCGCGGATGAGAACCACTCGAAGGTCGCGCTCCAGGGGAAGGTATTCCTGGATGTAGGCGGGACGGTGCCCTTCAAGGTACCGTGCCAGATCTTCCCGCTTTTCGATGAGCCGCACTCCCAGACCCCGGGAAGATCCCACGGGGGTCTTGGCGATGAACGGATACTCGAAATCGCGGCCGATCTTTTCGATGCGGTTTCGCCCGTAGTAGAGGCGGGTGCGAGGGTGAGAAATCCCGAGAAACTGGAAAAGATGGGTCTGTTTGATCTTGTTTCCCATAAAGCGGATATGATTGGCCGGAAAGACCTTCTTCCCGAGGGAAAGGAACACGTCCTCATAGAGCGGGGTCGGGTAGAAGACTTCACCGGCGGAGCGCAACGCCTGGCGGGCTTCCTCTGGATAGTCCTCCCAGTTGGGTTCGACTCCGATGCACCGGACGGACATTGCGGCGCGAAGCCGTTTCCCGAGGGAAAGGCGAAGGCCGTTTTGCGACATGGGCAAGGCGCCTCCCCAAGGGGCCGGAAAAATCTTCCTGGAAATATTCTCCGGACCCCTTCATTTTCTGTAGACGTGCGAAAGTTTACAATCGAGAACGCAGATCCCGCAGAGTTGGAGTATGTCCAATATCCCAGCGGTTTCTCGCGCCCGAATCCACCTGGCGGCCGGTTCCGCATTTCGCTCGTTCCCACGCTCCTGCGAGGGAACGTCTGCCGGAGCGAAAAACATGCGGCGAACGTTCGCTCGGATGGTGTCGTCCGATAAGACGAATAACGCAAAAGACTCCCCCCGTCCATCTTCAATAGTCCCGTTTCCAGTCCACCTCCAACCCCTTGTCGGCGTCCGTTCCAACCTTGCTCTCGAACGTGAGGCTGGGGGTGACTTCCACCTGCACGGACAAGGCAGCGCCCCCATCCCCCACGTCCTTTTGCACGTCGACGTAGATCTGGTCGGTCAGATATTTTCCGACTCCCACCGCCACACTGCTTTGCCCCGTTTGCGGTTGTCTCAGGTCCAACTGGTCGAGTCCCAGGAACCCGCGGGTGCGTTCGAGGAAATCGAAAGCGCTCCCTTGTCCGGCAAGCCCGCTCAGGGCGGAGGCGATCTTCACCGCTTGCCCGGGGTTGATCTGGTTGAGGCTCCGTTTGAAAAGGATTCGCGACAGGATCTCATCGGGGGGGAGCGATGGATCCGAGTCGAGTTTGATGTTCGGAGACGAGACGATCCCGGAGAGGATGACGTTCGCCTTGATGTCTCCGGCCTGAACCTGCGCCGTAACATCCAGAAGAGGGTTGGGCGGCGTCGCGCCGTCCAACTGAATGACTCCGTGCACGAGGTTGAAACGTTGGCCGAGGAACTGAAAGTCTCCTCGAACGACTGAAAGCTGTCCGGTCACCGACGGCGCGGCGGCGGGACCGCGCAAGCGGACGTTTCCCTTCCATTCCGAGTTGAGCCCTTCTCCGCGAAGGAGCGCTTTTCCCGGAAGCGCAATGCCGAGGTCGAGGCCGAGTCCCGGGGATGGAGGACCGTCACCTGACTCCCCCGTTTCATCGGGTGTGGCGTTCTGAGCCGGGGGGGCTTTCCCCGGCCCGTATACGTCGATCACCTTCAGCGATGCTATGGGTGCGGGGCGTCGTTTCTGGATGTCGTACTCGGCGGATTCAATTTCGATGTTTCCCGCCAGGGTCATGTTGTTCAACTGTCCAGAAAGCGAGAGCTTCCCGCCCGCCACGGCGTTGGAGTCCCCTCGCCGGATGAGCCTTGTGGAAGAAAGCGAAGCCTGAATCTCCAAAGGAAAACGATTGCCGGCCTCCGCGCTCACCCACCCCGTTGCCGAGATGGCCCCTTTGTCCCCATCGGCAGCTTTGAACTCTTCGATCTCGATGCGGTTCCCTTTTCCCGCAACCTCTGCCCTGGCGTTCTTGAGAACGGTGCCGGAGGTGTAATTTTCGTAGAAGCCGTTCGTTATTGTCGCGTGTCCTCCGAGAACGGGTTCCGCCATCGTCCCGCCGAGTTCGACGGTCCCTGCCAGGTCTCCTGCGATTTTATGGCCTTCGAGCGGGAACAGCGCCGTCAGGGTCGAGAGGTTGGTTCGGGCCTCGATGCGTCCATCGAGAGAACCCCGGGGCGGGACCGAGATGGACAGGGGAGCGAAGGAGATCGCGAGGGGAAGTCCCAGCCTCCCCGTGACGGGCTTCTCCTCGCGGCGGGTGAGATCGAAATCGATGGCCAGGCGGTTGCCGTCGTATTTGCCCTCGCAGGAAAGGATCGCGCCGCGAACCTCTTCCCGGGAGAGATCTGGATAGAACATGTCCTCCACCCTGAGAGCGCAGGAACCGGACGGCTGGGAAGGGCTTCCTTCGACGGCGACCCGTCCCGAGGCCGTTCCGGCGAGCGCGGGGCCGCCGAAGACCGGGAGCAGCCCCAGGGGAATCTTCTCGAATTCGCCTTTGAAGGAAACGTTTCTTAAGGTCGATCGCCCCGAAACCTTCAATTGTCCGGTGCCCGTCCCGATGGCCAGATCCTCGACGGCGAACGCTTCATTCGTCCGTTCGAACCCCGCGGGCTTCAGGAGCGTGAAAGAGTACTTGCCGAAGTTCCCTTTGAAGGCATCCAGGCGAATCTTCGCGGCGTCCTTCGACAGCGTAGCCGAGCCGCGTGTTTGAATCTCGAATTTCTTGACCGATCTGCCTCTTGCTGATCCTTCGAACCCCATCCCCCTCCTGTCGCCCGAAGCCTTGAAGTCCAGAGTCTGGAGAAGGATTCCCGGCCTCTCGAAGCCGTCCACGTGCACGCCGGCGTTTCCCGTGGGACCGTCGAGGATATTGGAAAGATCGGCCGAAATGGAGGCTGTTTTTACGGTGCCGTATCTCGTAGAGACTCCGGAGCCTTTCAAAACGAGTTTCACCGCCTGACCGCTCTTCCCCGGATCGAGGCGCAGATCGAAGGACGCGCTTCCGCCGAGCGGTTCGCCAACGAGACGGCCCAGAGCGGAGAGTTCCGCGAACTCTCCTTTCAAATTTCCGGCCACGGCCGATTTCCCAACGTCCAGCGTCAGGTTTCCTGAGACGTTGGCTCCGGGGGCTTTCAAAGTGATGGTCGAGAGCGCAAGCCGTCCGCCCTTCAGGCTAAACCCGCTCGAAGCCACAAGATTTTGCCCGCCCTGGCGTAGATCGATCCCGACGGTTCCTTGAGGTTCCTTCAGAATGTCCCGGAAAACGATTGTCGAAGCAATCTGCCCGATCTCCCGTCCATGGAATTCGAGACCGTTCGCCCTGACGGTCGAGTTGCCCCGAGGCGCCGAAAATGATCCCTCGATCGTTCCCTCAGCCTCCAGGTTTCCGGCCATGGATGCGCCGAGAGCGGGTCCGATGCGATCGAGTTTCGGGACAGCGAGCCGCCAATCCGCCTTGCCCGTTTCCCTTGACAGGTCCACGTCGGCCCGAGCCGTGAAATGCAGGTGGTCGCTCTCCACCTGCAAGGCCGGAATGGTGAGGCGCCGCTTCTCCGAGAGATCGAACGCGCCGCTGACGGTGCATTGAGATCCCACGAGCGGGGGAAGACGCGTCGAAATTTCCTCCACGTGCGTGAGGCGGCCTTCCACCGCTCCCGACGCGGAACCGGCCGGGAGATTTCCTTTCAGCCGGACGGCAAAGCCTGCGACCTTCGCGGCGCCTTCCTCCGCTGCTTCTCCCGCGGACTTCGCATCCCTCACGAGCAGGGCGGTTTCGAGATTGGCGCCGGAAAGGCCGGGGTCGAAGGCGCCGCTGACGTCCACGAGATACCTGCCGGTCTCCACTCGAAGCGATTTGATGGAAATGTTCTCACCGGGGGGGATCTCGACGTCGAAAGAACACCCGAGGGATTCCAGGGAAACCGGTTTTTCCCCGTGCAGGAGCACTCCCTTTGCGCTGCCGGCGCCATCCAGTCTGAATCCTTTGCCAGAGCCGCTTCGGGCGGGTTCCGTAGTCACGATCTTCGCATCCAGCGTGATTTCTTCGGCGCTCACGCGGTCCGCCTGGAGCTTGAGCAACCGGGCCGATACCGTCCCCACGGGTTTGTCGATAGTCCCGGAAAGCGATCCCTCCATGACGAGCGACCCCGAGGCGGGTTTCTCGAAGCGGTTCTTCATGGCGGCGAGATTGCCGAGGTTCCCCAGGTTGATACTCCACCTGCCGCCGATCTCCCGGCCGGTGAAGTCGAGGGAACCGGTCATGCCCAACTGGAAGCCGCCCCCGTCGAATTCCGCCTTCTCGATTTTGAGCGGTCCGGAGGGACGCATATTCGCGGCGAACTCGAAACGGTTCCGGTCCCCCATGAGTGCTACGATATCGGCAGAGGGAAACGATTGCGAGACTTCCCAGCTTCCCCCCATCGAAAACTTGCTCTCGTCGTCCGTCGAACGGACCGCAATCGAGGATTGTACGGTTCCAAATTTCCGAATGCTTCCCCGGAACGATCCTTCCCAGGCGGATGGCGGTCCGTCTCCCGCTAAGGTGAAATCCATCTCGCCCGCTTCTTCGAATCTCAAAGCGGATGCAAGCCATCCATCGCTCTCCTCGTGGAATTCAACCAGGAGCTTGATGGAAGGGGGGCTGACGGGCGACGCCAGGCTCAGGCTTAGCCGCGTTTCGGGCCCCGCGTCCTTTCGTTTGAGGTCCAAAGAAGCTTCGATGCCGTGCCCCCGCCCCCTCGCGCTCAGATTCCCTTCCACCTGGAACGCGGCGGCCCGCCCGGTTACGGCTTGACCGATGGCAAACTCCTGGACGGAAAAGCGGTCGACGGTCATGGCTGGGAATTGGGATAGAATCGAGGCGACACTCCAGGGGTCGGACTTACCGTCCCCGGTGTCGTCGGGAATCCGATCAAAGTTCACGGCCGAAGCGGAGATGCTTCCGATGGAAATCCGCCCGAACAACAGCGCCGCGGGGTACCATGCGATACGGACGTCGCGCGCCGCAAGCCACGGCCCTTTCCCGTCGCTCACCGTCATGCTGCGGAAGTCCACGCGAAAGGGGATGAATCCTTCCGCTCCTTCCACCGTAACGACTGCGTCCGGTTCCGAACTCAGGAGAGCCGACAGCTCCGACGCCAGGCGCCTGTGTCCCGCGTCCGTCTGGAGGAACAGAAGGATGCCCGTAAGGACGACCAGAGAGGCGAGGCACAGTCCCGCCCCCGTCCGGATGGCGATCTTCAGGAGAGAACGCAGTCTCATCGCTCGGCATAACTCCATGCAAATGCGGGTCAATACGCCTGCCCTATGCTAACATAAACCTGGAACGGATCGTCGATGCCGTCCCGTCTGTCAATGGGGAACGCGATATCGAGTCTCAGAGGGCCGAACGGCGTCAGGTAACGAATCCCGGCTCCGGTCCCCCATCGCAGGCTCTCGCTGAAATCCGGATAAACGGGCTCGTAGGCGTTTCCCCCGTCCGCGAAGAGAACGAAGCCGATTTTTTCCGTGATCCCCACGCGCAGTTCACTGCTGAGTTCCAGGATGGAGCGCCCCCCGATGGGGGTATCGCCAAGAAGAGGTCCGACGGTCTGATAGGGGTAGCCGCGTATGGAGCCGCCTCCGCCGCCGTAGAATCTCAGATCGGCAGGCAGTGCGTCCCGCCCGGCCCCGCCCATCATGCCCATGCCCGCTCGCCCGGCCAGGACGATGGATGGCTTGCCGCTGATTTTAAAGTAGTGCGTGTAGCTGGCGTAGCCTTTCAGAAAGCTCACGTTGTCGCCGAGCGTGTCGTAGTAGGGAGAGATCTGGATCTTCAACCGCCCGCCGCGGGTCGGATTCAACAGGTTGTCGCTCGTATCCAGTTTGAAATAGGCCGGAAAGGAGAGGAGGCCGAATTCCTGGTTGCTCCATGCCGAGGCGGCCTGGTCGATCTCTGCGAGTCTGAAGCCGGGGCCGCCTCCGAAAGTGATTCCCTTTGCCGGTTCCCGCTCCACGTGGGCCCAGAATTCCGTGTTGTCGCTTATGTAGGCCGGCGTATCGTCTCGTGCCACGCGGGCCTCCGTGATGAAGGATTGGTCATCCCTCAGGAAGGCCGGTTTCTGATACGACGCCTTCCCCTCGTAGCCAATCCCGGAAACCTTCGCTTCGAAACTCAACCGTTCTCCGCCATGAAAGAGATTCCTGTTCTCCCATGAGATCACGACGCCGGGACCCTCATCGGAGTAGTAACTGGCTCCGGCGCTTATCGTTCGATGTTTCCGCTCCTTCAGTTTGATCTTTACGGGCAACAGCCCATCCTTGTCGAGTTGTTCGCCGTGAGAGACGTCGACGATGGCAAAGAGCCTCGTTTCGGAAAGACGCTTCCTGAGTTCCTGAAAGAGAGCGGCGTTGAAGGGGTCGTGTTTTCGCCACGGCAGTTTTCTCCTCACGAATTCCTCGTTCAAAGACGTCAGGCCCGTGATGGTGGTATCCCCGAACCGGGCTGCCGGACCGGGATCGACGGAGAACGTAACCGACACGTCCCTGGTTGCGTGGTCGACGACGACCTTCGGCTCGGCCGCCTTGACGAAAGGAAATCCCCGATCCCCCATCAAGGACGCGATCGTGTCGCGAGCGTCGAGAATGGATTGCGCGCGTGCCGGGTCGCCCACCGCGATTTTCAACTCGCCGGCTGACGGTAGCTTCTTACGGGTTGCCGCGTTCTCGTCGTCCGTTTCTATGGCGATGGCCTTCAAACGATAGACGGTCCCGCGTTCTACGTGGAACACCACGGCCACGGGGTCGGCTTTCTCGTCGAGCGAGACCTTGACTTCCGCGTCGTAGAACCCTTGCGATTTGAGCGCTTCGATCAGCCGTGGAACGTCGTTCCGGGCTCTTCTCTCAAGATGGTCCAAAGTCGCGGGAGGGTTGTTCTTGAACGCCACTGCGTCGGAGGCCGATTCGAGGTCGCGCATCAACCCCTTCTCGTCGACTCCGTCAAACCTGACCTGGTAGGCAACCAGGGGTTTGTCCGCGCACGCTCCCCGAGAGCCTGGCAGGAGGATGGCGATAAAAGGGAGGAGAACCATGGCCCCGATGAATGGGATTGTGCGTTTCTTCTGAATCTCCATCGTCTCTCCACAAGGGACGGGAGCGTTGTGAACGGTCCCCGCCACAACGGGGCGGGGTAAATCCGGTCTTCTCGTCTGCGGCTGGAAATGACACCCCCGGGAATGCGCGCACAGCCGGGCAACCGCGCTTCGCAGGGGAGTCAGAGCAGCTTGCCGAGTTTCAGCGCGTTCCGGTTGATGCTCAACTGCATCCCGTGGTGAATGAATTCCTCGCCCTGCAGGGCGAACGGCAAGTAAACCAGAAGTGAACTCTTGAATGCAACTCGAATGTCAGGGATCCGGGGAAGGATCAGGTGCCGGGGGACGGCGAAGGATGCAATCGTCGGCGGGATGCTCTCCACGGCTTCAGACATGGGAAGCGTGACGGGATAGACCTGTTTGCCCGGAAGGGCTTCGAGCAATTCTTCAGGAGGCTGCATGACGGTCAGGCTTCGAGCCAGTCTCAGGAAAAGGTGGGGTTGGACTTTGAACGCGGGTATCCAGAACGAAAGTTCTCGGTCGTGCCATTCTCTTCGGATCGCTTTCGGGAGATTCGCGGACCTGATGAGGTCCGCATAGGAATGGAGGGCGACCGGTCCGGTGATGTCGGCCCGCAATTGCCAGAAGGGAAGATAGCAGGAGGAATCTCCCTCGCCCGCGACCGTTGCGGAATCGATCTTCTTCAGACCGTTCCCCGACGATTTCCAGGCCGAAGTGCAATTCCTGCAAAGCAGAACGAGTGTTTCCTTGTCGCCCTCCAAGTCCCATCCGCAGGCGGGGCAAAGGGTCGAAAAGAACCTTATGAGCGTGTCGCTCCCACGGCATGCGGGAAGGCAACTGAAGCCGCCCGCGGGCATCGAAGCCGCCGGGCGGTTGAGGATGGCGTCGTAAAAGGTGTCGCCTCGGATGTAAACCGGAGAATAAATAACGCTCAACGTATCGCCGACGAACGTCTCAAAGAGTACGGGAGGAGACTCTTCGCCCGTGGGGAAGCCATCGGGAATGTCCGGGGGGGGCGTTCGCGCCGGCTTCTTGAAAGGGAATTGAGGCGCGAGGAATTCCCCCACTGTCTGAGGCGTGGCAAACCTCAGCTTGAGGGTCTGGGGCCTCAGCCCCAGCGTGGGCGGCAAGCACTTGAGGTTCAGAGCCAAAAGGGAGGAATCCACCATCCTTTGATCCATCCCGTTTGCCCGAAACGAGTAAACCGCTCCTCTGAAACGCCAGTAGGGAATGAACAGGAGATCCTCCGGCAAAACCGAGGAAGCGCGGGATGGTGGCAAAAGGTATCTGAAATGACCGACGCACGAGAGGTAGAGCCTGGTGCGGCAGTAACCGCACAAAAGAATGCGGTCGGTTTCCTCCAGGATTACCGGAGCGCCGCACTGAGGACACTGATGTTCGATCTGCCAGGACTGAGCGCTAAAGTTTTTCACCGCAATGATTACAAAAAGTTGAATCGGGTAAATTCTCGGTCCCGCAATGGGGGCACTCTTTCGCCTTGGGTTTTGTGTCCACCGGAGCGCCGCACCGCTGGCAGAATTTCGCCTGGAGCGGCAGGTTCTCGCCGCAACGGGAACACTGTTTAAAGACGAGGAGGTGACTGCCGCAGTGGCAGCAGAATTTGGCCCCCTGGGGCACGGCCTGTTGGCATTCGGGACATTTCACCGTCTGGGGCTGGCCGCTGTCCGGCTGTTTCAAAAGGTCGGACATGACCGAGGGCATCATCAAGCCAAGTCCCATTCCCACCCCGGCCCCGGCCTCTCCCCGGGATTCGGCCGCCTTTTCCATCGCCATGGCGGCCTTCATCTTCATGAGGCGGTTGAGGTCGTCGAAGACGGCAAGGCTGCTCTTGTCATCGATGGCCTTTTGAACGTCGGGCGGCGGGGTAATGGAATTGATGTACAAGTTCATAAGGGCGAGGCCGTACTGGCTGAAGTCTTCGCCCAGGCGCTTCGCCAGTCCCACCGCCAGCTCGTCGTACCTGGCGGGAAGGTTCAGCACGGAATCGATGTTCTCCCCCATGAAATCGTTGAAACGCGAAACGACCACCCTGTTCAGAAACTCGTCTATCTCCGCCGTCGTGTAGATTCCCTGGGTCCCCACGATGCTGTTTATGAGAAGCAGCGGCTGGGCGACTCTGAAATTCATAACCCCGAAAGCCCGAAGACGAATGAGGCCCAATTCCGAATCCTTGAAAGCCACGGGGTCCCGCGTGCCCCACTTGAGGTTCAGAAACACCTTCATGTTCACGAAATAGACTTCAGCCCGGAGCGGGCTGGTCATGCCCCAGGGGAGGCTCAACATTTTGGTGAGAATCGGGATGTTCGCCGTGACCAGGGTGTGCCGCCCGGGGCCGAAAGCTTCACAGGCCCGTCCATTGTAGAAGAATGCGGCCGTCTGGCTTTCCCTGACCACGAGTTGGGCGCCGTATTTGATGTCGCCCGAACCCTCTTCAGGAACCCTGTGGACCATTTCCTTGCCCGACTGGTCGAACCATTCGATTACTTCCAAAAAGACGGTATTTTTCATTCCCATGGTTTTCATCTCGCAATTGAAGCGGCGGAGCGCCGCCGAAAGGTGAAAGCGCGCATCGGCCGCGCGCGGTTGCAACGCGAAGCGGCCCTTGCGGCCCTTCGACCGGAACCGGCTGTTTTGGATCGGAAGCCATTCCACCATTCTTGCGTTAATTTTGCAAGTAGCTTCGCAATGAGCACCAGACGAAAATGATTCCGGGTTATCCAAATGCCCCACGACAGCTCATCGTCGGCGGTACAGAGGCAGGCGGATCGTTACGCGTCCTTTCCCAGGGGTCCTGCGAAGAACACCCTCACCTGATGGGTCCCGTCGACACAAGATGTCTTCATGGGATACCCCAGCTTCCGAAAAACCCCGAGCGCTCTCTCGTTGTCCATCGCAGCGTAGGCGAAGAACGACTTCACGCCTTTTCCCATCGCTATTCGAGACAGGTACCTGAGAAGGAAGGTCGCGATTCCTTTTTGGCCCAGATCCGGGTGGACCGCAAAATCGACTTCCGCCGCTCCGGTTTCTTCGTCCAGCACGTAGCTCGCAAAGGCTACGATCCTTTTGGCGTGCTGCTCGCCCGCCAGGGCGACGATGCTCATCTCTTTCCGGTAATCGATGTCCACCATCCGTTGAACGTCGTGGCACGGGAAGACCTTCATGCGCGAGAGGAACCGCATGTAGAACTCATCCCGTGGAAGAGAATAGAAAAACTCCTTGAGGGAGCGTTCGTCGGTGGGCTTCGCGGGTCTGAAGAAGACTTCCATGCCTTCCTCGAGGGCGAGCGACGTCTCCCACTCCGACGGGTACACCGACCGGCGGGGGATACCCGGAACCAGATCCTCCCGGAGGTATCGCAACCGGCGCGCGGCGCTCGCGAGATCCTCGCGGAAATCCGGATGAGCGATGCCGATCAGAGCCAAAGCCCGTTCACGGATGCTCTTTCCGTGCAGATTCACCGCTCCGTACTCGGTCACCACATGATGAACCCCGCCGCGGGTTGTGACCACCCCCGCACCTTCCATGAGTTCGGGAACGATGCGCGATTTCTTCCCGTCCAGCGTCGTGGAGGGCATAACCGCGATGGCTTTGCCCTTGTTGGAGTGGATCGCTCCACGGAAAAAATCGATGGTGCCGCCCACCCCGCTGTAGATTTCATAACCGAGCGAATCGGAGCATACCTGGCCCGTCAAGTCCACCTCCAGGCCCGAATTGATGGAAACCATTTTGTCGTTCTCGGAGATCACCAGGTAGTCGTTGGTGTATTCAATGGGGTGCATCGCGACCATTGGATTGTTGTGAACGAAATCGTAGAGATCCCTCGATCCGAGGCAAAAGCTGGCGACGATCTTTCCATGGTGCAGGGTTTTCCGGGAGTTGGTGATGACCCCTTCTTTCACGAGATGGAGGTATGCGTCGGTGAGCATGTCCGCGTGCACTCCCAGGTCCTTCTTGCCGCGGAGCGCGTACAGCACGGCGGTGGAAAGGCTCCCGACGCCCACGCGGAGAGTCGATCCGTCTTCGATGAGTCTGGCCACGTGCCTGCCGATCTCCTCTGCGACGGGATTCATGAGCGGCGGGGCGATTTCGAGGAGCGGTTCCTCATGTTCTACAAAGGCGTCGATGTTCCGGGTGTGGACAAACGAATCCCCCAGGGTTCTCGGCATCTGGGGGTTGATCTGAGCAATGACGTATTTTGCACTCTCCGTTGCCGCCTTGACGATATCCACCGCTATTCCGTAGCTGCAAAATCCATGTTCGTCGGGTGGGGAAAGCTGGATGAGGGCTGCGTCGATGGGCATGGCGCCGCTTTGGAAAAGCTCCGGGATATCCGCCAGGTTGATGGGAGTATAGTCGGCTCGCCCTTCCGCCACCGCTTCACGACTGGCTGTGGCTATGAAAAAAGACTTGAGCCTGCACTTGTCGAAAAGCCCGGGAGAAGTGAATCTCGCCTTGCCGACGCTCAGGATGTGAAGGATTTCTATGTCCGCAAGGGATGGAAGGAGTTCCTCGAGCGTCTGGGCGAGGTGTTGAGGCTCCCCGCAACCGGAGCCGACGAAGACGCGATGCCCGCGTTTGATGGCTTCGAGGGCCTTTGCGGCTGTGGTCTTCTTCTGCCGATAGTGGTCCTGCCACGGTCGCAGCGATGGATCGCGCATTCGCGGGGGAGGATCTCCGGCGCGAGGTTCCGTCATCCCATCGTCCTTACGTCTGCCGCCATGTCAGGCGATCGGCGCCTTGCAGGGCGGCTTTCGTCCAATGCAGACCGCCAGCAGGATGGCCGTCACGATCATGGCGAAGCAGAGAATCTGTCCCATGGTGAAATAGCCGAGCAGAAAACCGACCTGCGGGTCCGGTTCCCGGAAAAACTCAAGGAAAAAGCGGCATATCCCGTAAAACAGCAGAAAGAGGACGCTTATCATGCCGTCCCGGAATCCTCTTTGACGCAGGTTCCACAAAAGGATAAAAAGCAGGAGACCTTCGACGAGGGCATTGTACAACTGCGAGGGGTGGCGCGGAATTGGGCCGCCATCGGGGAAGATCATGGCCCACGGCACGTTCGACGGGCGCCCGACCAGTTCTCCATTGATGAAGTTCCCGATTCGGCCCAGGCCCAGGCCTATCGGGACCGTGACCGCAACGCAGTCCGTCATGACGCTGAAAGGGATCTTTTTCCTGCGGCTGAAAATCCATCCGGCGATGATCGCTCCCACGAACCCCCCGTGGAAAGACATGCCGCCATGCCAGGTGGCGATGATTTCCAGGGGATGTTTGATATAGAGCATATAGTCATTATATTGGTAAAATATTATGTAACCGAGCCGGGCCCCTACAATGAGGCCGATGGCCAGGTAAAAGACCAGGTCCTGGGCCACGGTTCCGACCAGACCGACCTGGCGGGCTCGTGTCTGCTTCTGAATGATCAGGTAGGATGCCAGAAAGCCGAGAATATACATGATGCCGTACCAGCGAACCTGGATGGGGCCGATACCGATCAGGACGGGGTTGATGTGAGGATAAGGAATCATGTCTCGTTTACCTCGTTCGATAGGACGAATTGATGTGGTTTCGGCATGGGCGAGGCGGATCTCTTCTCAAGGGGCGATCGCATCGGATGCCGTCTGATTTGCGTGATCCGGGTGGCCCACAACGGGCGGTTTCCATGGGGAAAGCTAGCACAGGGAGCAAGAGGGGTCAATCGCAACCAGAAAGGAGGCGACGCATGAGCCACCACGAAAGGCCTGATGGCGACCATCATTGTCACTCGGAAGGAAATCTGCGGCTGGAGGAATCTGCAAAGGGCTTCTCGGATGGCGAGAAGTTGATCGTGAGAATTGAACACTGGATTCATCACAACCGCGAGCATGCCGCATCCTATCGCGAGTGGGCCGGACGCGTGAAGGCGATGGGCCGTGAGGAAGCGTCTCGCGTTCTGGAACAGGTGGCCGGCGATACGGATCTCCAGAATGAAAAGCTTGCGAAAATTCTGGAAATGTTGAAATGTTGACGGCAATTCGCCGCCGAGGACGGGAAGAACGCCGAGGTTTTCGATCCCCTGTATCCTGAGGCTCTCGCGCGGGAATGCTTGCCGGAGTGAGCAACCGGGTGCGCGTTCACAAATGCTCGCCGCGTTGACAGCCGGGATGGCGTGTGACATAGTAAACAGCCTGACGGAGAGGCAGAAGCCTTGCCGTCTCGGGAGAAAGTGAGAATGCTGGAAGACGCCGCCGCACCCTGCGGATGCTTCATCAATGGACGTGAGATCATAGAAGGGGAGATCTACGAATTGATCGACCCCTCCACGGGGGAGCCGTTCGCTCGATCGGCCGCCGCCGGAGAGCGACTGGTGGATGAAGCCCTGCTGGGGGCTCGGGAGAGCCTCGCCGGATGGCGTTCGACTCACGCGGCGCACCGCGCGGACATTCTCCACGCCATGGCCCGCAGGCTGCGCGAGGACGAGGAGACGCTGGGCCGTCTGATCTGCCGGGAGGCGGGCAAGACTCTCCCTGCAGCCGGAGCGGAAGTGCAGAGCGCGGCCGCGCTCGTGGACTATTTTGCGGAGGAAGGCCTCCGAGTCCGTGGAGAACTTCCGCTTCTGGGCTACCACCGTGAACGCGTCCTCATCGTTCGAGAGCCGGTGGGCGTGGTGGGGGCCGTTACCCCCTCCAACTATCCCCTGAGCACGCTTGCATGCAAACTGGCGCCCGCTCTTGCGGTCGGGTGTACTCTCGTCGCCAAGCCGGATGAAAAGACTCCACTCAGCACCGTGAGGATGGCCCGTCTCGCCATCGAAGCGGGATTGCCCCCCGGCGTCTTCAACGTGGTTACGGGAACCGGTCCGGGCGCCGGCCGCCTCCTCGCGGAACATCCCATTCCACGGTTGATCACCTTTACCGGCAGCAGGGAAGTGGGCAAGGAGATTCTGAAATCCAGCGGAAAGTGGGTGCGAAAGGTCATCTTGGAGTTGGGCGGTCATTGCCCGGCGATTGTCTCCAAGGACGCTCCGTGGCGCGATTTTCTCCCCGCCATCGTCAACCAGAGCATGAAGAACTGCGGCCAGTACTGCTACCGCATCAGCCGAATCTACGTGGCTGAGGAGATATACCGTGATTTTCTGGCGGCCTTCGTAGATTCGCTCGGTCGGCTCCGCGTCGGACCCGCGACCGATTCCGGGGTCGATGTCGGACCGCTGAACGACGAAAAGATCCTGCTGAGGATTCGCGGGTTGGTGGAGCAGGCGGTAAAGGAAGGGGCGCGAGTCGAAACTGGAGGTGCTTCCCCGGCCATCCCGTCCCGAGGGTTCTATTATCTTCCCACCGTGCTGACCGGCGTGGAGCCGGGCATGGCCATCGCACAGGATGAAATCTTCGGTCCCGTCGTCATCGTGAGCCCCGTTCGCGACATGGAAGAAGCCGTTCGAGAAGCCAACGGCACCCCGTATGGACTGGCGGCCTATCTGTTTTCAAAGGATCTGGCGAGCGCTCTCGAATGGGCGGACCGCCTCGAGGTCGGAAGCGTCTGGGTGAACCGCATCCACCAGGCGTATCGTGAGGCGCCGTTTGGCGGGATGAAGGAAAGCGGCCTCGGGCGGGAGAAGTCTCGCTTCGGCATCGAAGAATACACGGAACTGAAGACGATTTATATGTCCTATTGAACCCTGCCCGATGCTCGTCCGGACATCCCGCCCCGAGTGATTCCGCCTCCGTCGAACGCGATGGCGGAGGAGTTCCAAGGAAATCTCCCGAAGGGCTTCCGGGCGAGGATCGATCGTTTGGGAAGGTGTGGGATCGTTGCGCGACAGGCGGTCATCTCACACCGCAGGCAAGTGAAACCTTTAATGACGGCGAGCGTCCGGCCCTGGGCGCCCCGCTTCTCCGCGCGCGGCATCCGCCGTTCCCGTCCCGGACAGACGTCCTCCCTCGGGCGGACCGGGTGCGGAATGGGAGGCATCGCGGGGTGCAAGCGGGCAAGGGGCCTTCGATCGGATGCTTTCGAGAGGAAAAGAAACATGATCCCTATCATATGTGTTGTGGGCGCCAGCAATTCGGGCAAAACGACCTTTCTTGAGAAGCTCATCCCGGAGTTGTCTCGCAGAGGATACCGCGTCGGGACCGTGAAACATGACGTGCATGGTTTCGAGATGGACAAAGAAGGGAAGGACACCTGGAAGCACCGGCAGGCGGGTGCGCAAACCGTCGCCATATCGTCGCCTTCCATGATCGCCTCCATTCGTTGTGTGAGCGGGGAGATGAGCCTCGAAGAACTGGTCGGCCGCTATTTTTGGCAGGAAGACATCCTGATAACCGAAGGATACAAACGTTCCCATTTTCCGAAAATCGAGATATTCAGATCCGTTGTCGAGCCGGAACCCGTTTGCGGCCCCCATGACAATCTGGCGGCCATCGTTACGGACGACGACGTTCAATCGGATGCTCCGCGGTTTGGCCTCGACCAGGCGGACAAAGTGGCGGAGTTCATCGAAGATCGCTATCTCAAGGAGCGGAAGAAGCATCGCGCCCTGGTGCAGGTGGACGGCAAGCGGCTTCCCATGAACAACTTCGTGAGGGGTATTTTCACCAGTGGAATCGTGGGAATGCTTTCATCGCTACGGGGTTGGGAAAGACCTAAGAAGATCGACATTCAAATAATTGTGGAGGAGGACTGATTGCTCACGGGGGTTGTTCTCGCCGGGGGTAGAAGCGTAAGATACGGTCGAAACAAGGCACTGGAGGCTTTCAAAGGGAAGCGGCTGATAGACAGCGCCGTAGAGGACCTCGGGGCTTTTTGCGCGCCCGTGCTGGCGGTTGCAAACGATCTCGAACCCTATTGGGACGTCCGTGCAACGCTTGTCCGGGACATCATCCCGCAGCAAGGACCGCTCGCGGGCATCTACACCGCTCTGCTCTTCAGTCCTCATGAATGGCTTTTCGTCAAGGCGACGGACATGCCTTTTCTGGTGCGAGACCTGGCCGCTATGATGTGCACGGCGCGGGACGAGTCCTGCGATGTTTTGGTCCCGATCAGAAACGGCCGCTACGAACCGCTTTTCGCTCTCTACCACCGCCGATGCATCCCCTCCATCGCCGACGCCATCGAAAGAGGAGAACGCAAGATAGTGAGTTTTTACAGAAAAGTGAAAGTGAAGGAGCTTTCCGAGGAAGAGTGGCGAACCGTCGATCCCGAGGGGCTGAGCTTCAGAAACGTGAATACTCCCGGAGATATGGAACTGCTCGAATGGAACTGAATGAGGCGAAACAACTGGCGGCAGACCTGGTGACACCCGCGGAAATCGAAATGGTTCGCCTGGAGGACGCTCTGGGGCGCGTGCTGGGTCAGGATCTCGTCGCCCCGTACAACCTGCCGCTCCAGGCTCGATCGAAGCTCGATGGCTTCGCCCTGCGGAGTTCCGATGTTTCTTCAGCCGAACTCGAACGTCCGGTCGCCTTGAGAGTACTGTCGGGGCTCCTCCCCGCCGGGAGCATGCAGCAGAGGTCCATCGAAACGGGCGAATGCATCCGAATCCTGACGGGAGCCCCTCTTCCGGGCGCTGCAGACACGGTGGCGGCTCAAGAGGATTTCAGAGAGGAAGAGAATTGCCTGATTCTTCACCGGCCCCTGCCCCCAGGGAACGGGGTTGCCCTTGCCGGAGAAGACGTGAAGGAAAAGGAGACCGTTCTCACCAAAGGAGAGGTCCTCACCCCAACCCGGTTGGCTCTCGTCGCCGCCTTGGGGCATGCCCTGATCCCCGTTCATCGACAGCCGCGGGTGGCGTTGCTCGCAACCGGGGACGAGGTGAGGGAGATAGACGGGATTCCGGAGGGTCCCTGGGTTTTCTGCAACAATCGCCTCCTCCTTGGCTGGCTGACGCAACTCCAGGGGGGAAAAACCGTGCATCTCGGGGTCGTGCGGGACGATCCTTCCGAAATCGCCGACCGGCTGGCGAATTTGGACGCCGACCTTGTCGTCACCACTGGCGGAATCGGCCGGGGCGACAGGGATTTCATCCTGGAGGCATGGAAGATGCTGGGGGTTCGGGCGCTTTTCCGGGAGGTGGGCATTGTCCCGGGAAAGAACTCCGCGTTGGGCGTCAAGGGAGAACAGATTTTCCTCGGACTTCCGGGAAATCCCTGGGGGGCGCAGGTTCTTTTCGAGGAGATCGCCGCTCCCATGCTCCGGCTCATCCAGGGCGTCAGAACTTCCACTCCACCGGGCGTCAAAGCGATACTCGGGACGACCATCCGGAAGAAGGCTGGATTCTGTAAGGCCGTACGGGGCTGGTTGGACACTCGGACGCCCACGCCTTCATTCCTGCCGGGCAATGGGGAAGGAAGGTCGTTTTTTGCCTCTCTCAAGGAGACTATTGGCTATATTCTTTTGGATGCTCATGTGGTAGAAGTGGGCGCAGGGAGTGAGGTTTTGGTTCGGTTGCACGATTTCCCGCTCCTTGCGGCCGCTTCATTCGAAGGGGCCGGGTTTCCCTGAGAATTCATCGCAACGTCCCGGTATTTGGCAGCACGTATGCGAACAGCGCTCCACGAGAAGACAATATACAGCGCCTTTTTTCAGAGAATCGACGGAGTGGTTTTGTCTTGCATCTTTCGTTCGTTGAGGAGTTGAGGGGATCGGTTTTCCGGAAGCTGCGTTTCAATGTGATGTTTGTGGAATTGCGTCAGTGCCTCGCATCTTGTTCGTCGCGATAACGACCGAGAGGTTCCTATGCTGAAAGGGACAACGATTGAAACGAGGTATTATGGATTTCTTGATCGCAATATCGTCCCATGGTTGATTCGCTGGCGATTGAAACCCGACCATGTATCGATCCTCGGTCTTGCGGCAAGTGCGCTCGCCGGTATTTCCTTCGCCTATTCTCCGTTCCTGGGAGGATTCTTCACGCTCCTCGCCGGCCTCCTGGACACGCTTGACGGGACTCTGGCGCGGGCATTGGAAGAGTCGAGAAAATTCGGAGCCTTCCTGGATTCCGTCCTGGATCGCTACGCCGAACTCATCATCTTTCTGGGGATCTGGTGCTATTTCTACCGGCATGAAACCAAGCTGGCGTTCGCGTCGCTGACGATCCTGCTCATTCTCTTCGGATCGCTCATGGTCAGCTATACGCGGGCGCGAGCCGAAGGTCTTGGTGAGCGCTGCCTCGTGGGCATGTTTCAGCGCGGTGAGAGGATCATCCTCCTCGGTCTGGCGGGCATGATGAATCCCTTTTCCAATTGGGCCATCGGCGCCTCCGGGGGCCGGTGGACTCAGGATTCTCTCCTTGTTGCCGCGCTCCTGATCATGGCGGTCGGAACGAACCTCACCGCCATAAAACGGTTTCTCCACGTATTGAACAATCTCCGACGCTAGTACCCGTCCACTCGTTCCGAGCGCTTCTCGCTCACATGCTGAAATCCCGATCCGATCCCCGTAGTCGACGCGAGGCTGCCGGCTCGATTCCCTTCAGCGGCGCCCGGCGAACGTTCTACGCTTCAGGCCGGAGTGGCGATCCTTTTCAAGATGACCCTGTCATCTTCTCGGTATATCTCGAAAGAGTCGCCGACATCAAACCCCAGTTGTTCGAGCAGAAGAGCCTTGTTCAGGGTGATGCTCCCACTTTGCCCGATCGTCCTGAAGTTGGCCGTCTTGATGAGAGTAGCCGGTTTTGCGACGATTTTTTCCCTCCGGCGAACGAGAGGACGTTCGGGGATGATGGGTTTGACGGTCCTTGCCGAGTTCGGTTTATTGAAATCCACCTGGGGAATCTCGCCCATTTCCATGAGGCCCGTCAGATAGAGGTCCTGCACCTCACTCTTGAATTTGATGCCGAAGAGTTTCTGCACCGATTCGAGGGACCGGCCGTTTCGAATCTCGTTCACTACAAGCTTGGGATCGATGTTCTTGTATTCGATCTGCATTCCTGTCGCCCTTTCTCTCCGAAAGTTTTCTGCCCAATCCACTATTGAGCACGAACTAGAAATTCGCCGGCGAGGTCTCTGCCGGCTGTATTCCCAAAATCTGATTCCCGTTATGACCGTTTACGCGGCTGTCGACGTGATAGCTACCAGGCTATAGCGAAGCTGAGGCATAGTTGTCTGATTCACATCGCACTTTCCGAGGGTTTACGCACATCCGCATCCCGCTCTCGAACAGATGACGCTGAGGGGAGACCGGCAGCTATTAACAAAATCTTCCCTGCCCTTCTCTATGAAGGAGGTAAAACTTGAGGATATATTCTTTATGCCCCTGAAATGGATTCGCCGCCTGGGGAAAATCTACTGCTTGAGTGGGTTCATTCCTCTCCTGTGACGGACCGTTGGAAGCAGTTATACGGTAAAAAAACATCGGTTAGTTGTCAAGTGATGAATTGTAAAAAAATTAAAGATAATGTCACCCTGCTTCCCGACGAGACGGGCATCAGCTTCTCATGAGCGCGGAGAGTTCATGCGTCAGGCACAGCACTCTTTCCGCCAGGCGCTCTGGAAGGCTTCCGCAGCCGCAACTGGGAGTGAAAAGCGATTGAGACAATATCGTCGAAAGCGTGGTTTCGGAATCGACCAAAGGCTGTATGGACATATTCCAGCGCTCAGCCAACGACGTCGCGGTTTCCTCTTCGATGGCCGAAGGGTCGGATGTCGGCGTCATTCCCCATGCCACGATGCGTCCTTCCGCCAGGAATCGCTTGAATTCATCCCGATAGAGCGAAAACCTGTCGAAAAAATTGAAAGCATCAAAATTTATAATATCAACACCGGATTGATATACCAGCCGCCAATCTGTATTGGCGCAGACGTGTACCCCTGCCAGAGCACCCTCCTGGTGAACGGCGTCGATTACTTCGTCGAGCAATTCCGCGACAAGTTCCGCAGAAATGCTGATGAACGCCGAAGATCCGAAACCCGCCAAAGCGGGCTCGTCCAGAAAGAGGATCACGGGGCGCTCGAACCGCTTCAACCGTCCGATCTGCCAGCGGGCCTTCATCGCGAGGTGTTTAGGTACTGCTTCACGAACGCTGTCATTGTAGATCAGGGCTCGACCGTCTCGATCCTTCATCGCGGTCAGGAAAGTGAATGGTCCCACGATCTGGCCTTTTACTGCCGCAGGGGCCGTTGGACGGAGCGCGAGTGCGTCCAGAAACCGCAAAAAGGTGCCGCCTGTCTCGGTGCTCATCTTGAACCTGGAGTGCTCGATATCGGCGGACTGCGCTTCCACTTCAAAGTATTCCTCGTAAAAGGCGAGCAGTTCGGTTTCGAAATCCGGGTTCGAGGCATCCATGAACAACCTTCCCTCCTCCAGACGAATGCCCGGCAACCCCTCGCTATACTGGAACATCATCTGTTCCGGCGGGAAAGTGGAGAGCTGAGGCCATGCGGGGACCTCCGGCAGTTTGCGGAGAACGGTCTCGATGACTTTCTCCCGGTCCTGGTGGGGCATGCTCCCCACCATTGTTGCGGCGGCGAGGGGTTTCCATTTATCCGTCACAGTGATTCTCCTGAAGTCGGTATTCGTCGAAGAGGGGCGTACCCGCTCCATTTGAGACGGCATCTAAAGAGAGTCGTCGACGATGCCTGAAAGGAGTCATCTCGATCCACGGGCGAGAAAACCATCCGGAACCGGACCGCCGGCATTCCGGATTTCTCACTTTGCTCCGCTTCACACGACATGACTGGCAAGGGCTATCGGGCCACCCTCCGGAAGGGGCAGAGGGGGGCCATCAACACGCATCCACTCTATCTTCTAGATGAATATCACAGAATGTGCGCTTCGGTCAATTCCTGAAAATACAAAGCTCCACGCCTGTAGCGTGCCAGGCCTGTCGCAGTGTGGACGATCGGTTTCGATGCCTTACGCAGCGTGGCAGTGCCGCAACCAAAAAAACAACGCACCACAGAGAATGCAGAGATCGCAGAAAAGCATATGGGTTGCATACACTTCTTGGAAAGATTCCAAGAACCTGCAGGTTGGTAGTGCAGAGAGTAATCTTGTGACGGGATGTCCAGATAATTTACTTGACGATAATAGTAAAGTTTTGTTACCTTTCGCCCACCCAACATCTGCAATATTTAAGGGAACGAATAACGAGGAAGCTTTTCCACCGGGGAAGTCTTGCCATAGTTCTGTTTCCCTGCCCATATAGCTCTTGTATGTATTCTGAATGATACTGTCAGGTTGTGTCTTTGCGACGGGCCCAAAGGGCGGTTTCGCGGTCGCTGTGCCTGCATCCGTACGGGGCGGCGTGCGCGTTCGCGCGGTTTTGTCCTGGACCGGATGACGCAAAAGACCATAGTGAGATGCTCTCGATCCTGCCGGTTTGGAGACGGAGATATATGGTTCCGTCTCCGGGATGGGCCGCCGCGTAGAGCCGTTTTGACTGGCTCTGACACGGATCGAGGGGGGGGTGAAGGGGCTGAACCGGGACACTTTCAAGAGCAGGAGGAGGTAGATGAGGGGAAGGATTTGGGGCAGAGGGCTTTTGTTGGGGGCGGCATCTATTCTTCTCGGGGCGCAGATCGCTTTCGGAGCGGGGTTCGCGCTATACGAGGGGAGCGCGAGGGGGAACGCCATGGGGGGGGCCATGATAGGGCGCGGGGAGGACCCTTCGGCTGTATATTACAACCCTGCGGGTATCACCGACCTGCCCGGCCTGCAAATGATGGGCGGGATGACGGCCATCATACCGAGCACGGACGTGAAGACGGCCGTCGGGAGCGCCGCGGAGCGTTCAACGACTTCGGAAACCAACGTATGGGTGCCGCCGCACTTTTATACGACCTACCAGGTCAATAATTCCCTCTGGGCCGGCATCGGCGTTTTTTCTCAATTCGGCCTCGGCACGGAATTCGACAGCAAGTGGCCCGGCAAATACAACAACTACCGGGCCGTCATCAGCACCGTAACGATAAACCCCAACGTAGCTTTGAAGCTTTCGGACAAACTGTCGGTGGCGGCGGGCGTCGAAGCGATGTACTTCGACCTGGATCTCAGGCAGGCGGTACAGACGGGCCTGGCCGGCGTCAATCTGGACCAGAAACTCACGGGCGACAGTTGGGGATACGGCTTCAACTTTGCCGCCCGGTATAAGATCTTCGACTGGCTGGCCGCGGGGGCGACCTACCGTAGCCGGGTCACTCAGAATGTGGGCGGGAATGCGGAGTACACATCGAATGTCCCGCTGGGTTTGCTGGGGCTCAAGAACATGACGGTTAAAGGGGATATCGTGCTCCCCGATATGTGTTCGTTCGGTCTGACGTTCTACCCGACCGACAAGTTCAGCTTTGAAGTGAGCGGTGTGTGGAACGGGTGGTCCAGCTACAACCAGTTGCAGGTCACCTATGAGTCGGGACGCCAGGTAACGCTTCCAAAACACTGGCACGACACCCTTCGGGTCCAGGTCGGCGGCGAATACAAGCTTACGAAGTGGTTGGACCTGAGGGCGGGCTATACCTACGATCCGGAACCCTCGCCCGACGACTGGGTCGACTATCTCGTCCCCGCCAACGACCGGCACCTTTTCAGCTTCGGTCCCGGTTTTCATTACAAGAACTATTCGCTCGACCTCTCCTATACTTATCTTGTGATAACGGACCGCGACGTGTCCAATTCTAACGCTCTCGCAGGCATGGGGGTCCTTCCGACGCAGTTCAGGAACGGGGATGCGCATCTGATCGGGGTGAGTGTGGGGTACAAATTTTAGTTTGATTTCCATCGCGTTCATGCCTTACAAGAAGCCTGGGAGAATACCCCGGGCTTTTTTATTGGAGAGGAGAAAACATGGCCGAAGATTTGAAAAAGATGTACCGAACCGTTATGGAAGACCATTTCCCGGATTCCCTCCGGATGATCTTCGGGGATCAGGAACTCGTTTACCGTAAGCGGACCTGGAAATTCCCGGATGCGAAGAGCGGCGAACTCATCGAAAAAGGCCTTCGCTACGGGGAGAATCCCGGGCAGGAAGCCGCGCTGTATGAACTGGTGGGGGGGAACCTCGCTTTGGGAAGTTGCCGCTTCATCGATCCGAACAACGGTCTGGTGAGCGCCATTCGGGAAGAGGACATGCTCCAGGAGGGGAAGCATCCCGGCAAGACCAACCTCACCGATCTGGACAACGGTCTCAATATCCTGAAGTATCTCACGGGGAAACCGGCTGCGGCCATCCTGAAGCACAACAATCCCTGCGGGGCCGCCTACGGGAGGACGCTCGCGGAGGCCTACCGGCGGGCGAACCGTGCGGACAGGATCGCGGCTTTCGGCGGATGCCTGGTCCTGAACCGGCCGGTGGACAAGGAGACCGCGGCGCTCATTTCCGAGAACTACCTGGAGGTTGTGGGAGCGCCCGACTACGAGGAGGGAACGCTGGAGATCCTCAAGAGGCGGGTCAACCTGCGGATCATCCAACTGGCCAGGATCGACCGGCTGGCGGAATTTGCATCCCGGCGTTTCGTGGACATAAAATCCCTCATCGACGGAGGCGTCATCGTTCAGCAGTCTCCGCTCAATAAGGTCAAAGACGCGCGCGACCTGATGCTCGCCGAGGCGGTTCACGGCGGAAAGACCTGCAAAATCGAACGATCGCCAACCCCGCACGAGATGGAGGACCTTCTTTTCGGATGGTTCGTCGAGCAGGGCGTGACGTCCAATTCAGTCCTTTATATAAAGGATGAGTGCACCGTCGGGATCGGGACGGGAGAGCAGGATCGCGTGGGCGTGGCCGAAATCGCCATATACAAGGCGTACCAGAAATTTGCCGATGCTTTTTGCTTCGATCGGCACGGCGTTCCCTATAAAGACCTCGAACTGGCGATTGAGAAGGGAACGCGCCGGAAGGAAGAAAAGGACGAAATCGACGCCGAAACCAGGGCGGCCTGCGGAGGACTCAAGGGAGCGGCGATGGTTTCCGATGCGTTCTTTCCATTCCGGGATGGCGTGGACGTCGGGATACGGCAGGGCGTTACCGCCATTGTTCAGCCCGGCGGCTCCATGCGGGATTGGGAAGTCATCGAAGCCTGCAACGAGGCGGGCGTCACCATGGTTCTCACGGGGCAGCGCGCGTTCAAACACTGATTGCCGGAAGTCGCGCCGGAGGGAGGCCGCTCCGTTCGAGCCGCTCCCACGCCTCCCGTGCCGAACAGCCGCGGTGCACGATCCGGCAGATGGCATTCAGAAACGCCTGCGGCCTCTCGTGCTGAAAAACGTTCCGGCCGATGGCGACCCCGCCGATTCCGGCCCGCAGGGCTTTTTCGATTCTTTCGAGGAAGAATCGATCGTCGGGCGTCTTGCTCCCTCCCGCGACCACCACGGGAACGGGGAGACTCGATGCGATTTCCGCCAGCACTCCATCATCTCTCGGTGCGGGAATCTTGATGATGTCGGCGCCCATTTCGGCCGCAACCCGCGCCGCATGGGCGACGGCTGAATCCGGCGCGGCCGACGGCGCATGCGCGCCGCAGACGTAGACCATGACCAGAAGGGGCATCTGCCACTCGGCGCAGGCGCTCCCGATGGCGCCGAGGTCGGCGAGCATCTCCGATTCGTGTGCGGAGCCGAAGTTCACGTGAACCGACACGCCGTCCGCTCCCCTCCGGATGGCTTCCTCCACGGACCCCGAGGGGACTTTGCGGTGAAGGTCCGGCCCCATCTGAGTCCCGGCGGAGAGGTGCATGAAAATCCCCGGGCGCCTTTCCCTGACGTGTTCGAGGCAGGGCATCATGCCTTTGTGGAGCACCAGCCCGTCGGCTCCCCCCTTGATCCCCATTCTGATGACGTCGGCCATCCGTTCGAGTCCGGGAACGGGGCCGCAGCTCACGCCGTGATCCAGGGGCAGGATGACCATCCGGCCATCAGATGGCGCCCCAAAACGTTTCAATCTGAGTGTCTTCCCGCTCATTTCATCCGCTCTTTCTTCAGGCGTCGATCCGACCATGCCCGACGGTTCGGCTTCCGTGGGTCCGGAACCCGCGAAATTCAGCCGGCTTCGCGCCCGCTCACGCCACGAGGGCCAGGGGGGAACAGATCTCGATGCGGGGCGCTTCCGCCACTTCCCCGATCTTCACGAGATACTCGTAAAAGATCTCGAGGCCCTTCTTCTCGCCGGCCCCGAGGTCGTATCGAAGGCACTGGTAGTAATCGCGGAGTTCCCGGTAGCCCAGGATGCCCTGACGGGCTGCTTCGGAGCAGATCGTGTCCGGATGCTCCCTCCCCCATTTCTTGGCCGAGAGAAGCGCGCCGATCGCCGCGTCGAGGTTCCCGTTGTCCCTCACCACGGCCTCCCGCTGGATGACCCAGATGGCGAAAACGAAGGGCAGACCCGTCCACGAGTGCCATGCCTCGCCGAGATCCCATCTGTAGGGGTAGAGATCGTGGCGGTCGAGTCGCAGGGCTTCGTCGCCGATTGCCAGAAACGCCGCCGGGCGCTCGCCCCGGGCGAGGGTTTCGGTGCAACTGCCGGGCGTGAACGAGGCGTCCACTCCGAGATGACAGGATAGAAGAATCTTGATGAGGGCGACTGACGTATGCGACTGGGTGGAAACCAGCACGGTCTCGTCCGATAGATCCTTCAAAGGCAGTCGGCTCAGCAGGAGCACGCTCTTCACGGGGCCGCGGCAACTGATGGAGAGGTCCGGAAGGATGAGATACCGCTCGGGGTGGCGGGCGTATTCGATGGAAGAGACGACGCTCAGGTCCAGGTCTCCCTTCGTCATGAGACCGTTCAGATATGCCGGCGTTCCCGGGACGATGGAGAAGGGATGGGAAACGACGCCCGTCTCGAGTGGGTAGTACAGGGGAAGAACATTCAGAAAGCTGATCCTTCCGAGCTTCAGCCGGTTTTGGGACAGTTGGCCCATTGCCACCCTCCTTTGCGCCCCTGGCGAATGATGATTTCAGCGAGTTGAGTGGGACCTGGCGAATTCGCGGTGTCCACTGCGAGCAGGAATGACCGCTTTCCGGGTTCGATGCTTCCGTATAGATGCGATTGCCCGAGCGCCGTTGCGCCTCCCATGGTCAGCATGGCGAGGACGGTCTCGGGACGGAGGTTCGGGTAACAATCCAACAGGAAAGACGCTTCTTCGAAAAGGTTCAAATCGGCATTGCTGGCGAGGCTGTCCGTGCCGAGCGCCGCCGTCATGCCCAGTTGGACGGCCCTTTCGACGTCGGCCCGTCCCACGTTCAGGTTCCAGTTGCTGCGCGGGCAGAAACAAACCGGGCACCGGCGCTTCGCCGCTATCTCCCAGTCGGAGGCGGTCATGTGGACCGCGTGCACCAGGAGCGTCTGGGAGTCGAGAACCCCGAGTCTTTCCAGGTAGCGGATCGGGGAAACCCCGGGCGGGGTCCAATCCGCGTCCGTCCGTCCGAGCCTTTCGAGGATATCCCGGCAGAAGCCCTTTCCGGTCATGAGGAATTCAATCTCGTCGGTGTGTTCGGCGAGGTGGATGCTGAAGGGGCGATTCCGCCCGCGCGACCAGGCCTTGGCGCTCGATATGACCGCGGGTGAATTGGAATAGCAGGAGTGGGCCGCGGCGCCGATCGAAAGATCCCGCCCGGCGGCTTCGCAGAGCGCCCCGAACAAATCGGGGCCGAGAGCCGATTCGAGACTCTGCCTGTCGAAACCCAACGGTTCGAGAAAGATGTGCCGCGGCGTTTTCGTTCCGGCCGCTTCCGGCGCGAGGCGCGCCCCATTGGTCACGTCTCCCGCCAGAGCCGTGCCGCTGATTTGAAGCTGTGCGTCCCCCTCCAGGATGCCCCGGATCAGAATCGCCGGCGTCAGGGTCGTTCGCCTGGAGAGGATTTGGTCGAGCCATGCGCGGAAGCTGGGAGCGGGCAAGGGGATTTCCCCGTGGAGCGCAGAGAGTTCCAGGTGGGTGTGGGCATTCACGAGGCCAGGCATGATGGCCGCGGCACCGTGGTCTACGTGTTGCACTCCGGCGGGACAGCGGCTTGCGATGGATGGATAGGACCCCGCCGCCAGGATGATTTTCCCCTTCACCAGGACCGCTCCGTTCTCAACGGCCGGACCGTTCATGCCGACGAGCCATGCCGCACGGTGGAGGACCGGCAGATCGGGCGTCGTTTCAAGGGGTTTTATCGCACAGCTCATACGCCATGGTCCTCTGCCTCGCACGAAAGCCGGCCCCTTCGATGATCCGGCGGATCTCTTCATGGGAGAGCCGAAAATGGACGCCTGCCGCCGCCACCACGTTTTCTTCGATCATGGTGGATCCGAAATCGTTGGCCCCGAAATAGAGGGCCAGTTGGGATATCTTGGGGCCCATGGTGACCCAGGAAGCCTGGATGTTGTCGAAATTGTCCAGCACGAGGCGGGATACGGCCAGCAGCCGAAGGTACGAGACGGCCGTTTCGGCGGGCCGCTCGATGCAGGTGTTCCTCGGCTGGAAAGCCCCGGGAATGAAGGCCGTGAACCCGCCGGTCCGGTCCTGGAGGCCGCGGAGGGCGAAGAGGTGTTCGAGCCTGTGTTCCGGTTTCTCCTCGTGGCCGAACATCATGGTGGCGGTGGTGCGGAGCCCCTGCACGTGGGCTTCCTCCATCACGTTCAGCCACTCGGCCGCCGAACACTTGTTGGGAGATACCCGGGTGCGAACGGAGTCCACGAGAATCTCGGCGCCTCCTCCCGGGATGGAATCGAGACCCGCCGCCCTGAGCCGCGAGATGACGTCCCCGGCGCCGATCTTTTCGATCCTGCCGAAGTGGACGATTTCCGGAGGAGAAAAGGAGTGAATGTGTATCGATGGATAACGGCCCTTGATGAAAGCCATCATCTCTTCGTAGTAGGAGAGCGGGAGGTCCGGGTGATGGCCCCCCTGCATGAGAATCTGTGTGCCGCCGAGAGCCAGGGTTTCCTCGATCTTTGCGGCCAGTTCCTCTCGGGTGAGGAGGAATGCTTCCGGGTGGCCGGGAGGCCGGAAGTACGCGCAGAAACGGCAGGCGCAGACGCAGACGTTCGAGTAGTTGATGTTCCGGTCCACGACGTACGTCACCAGAGGTTCAGGGTGTTTTCGCATGCGCACCCGGTGGGCCAGGTGGCCGAGGAGGTGGAAATCGGCCTTCTCATAAAGTTCCCGCGCCTCGTCCATGCCGAGGCGCTGCCGGGATTCCACCGCTGAGGCAATGTCTTGTAACGTCATGTGCCGATTCAATCTCTAGATTCCTTTATGGTCCCGGAATGGATGGTGTTCGCGCGTCCCGGAGCTACCCCGCCGCCCGCAGGCTTTCGAAAAAGCTGTTGCGCTCCACCGGATCGAAACCCGCCTCTCGTATGATCCTCTTCAGTTCCGAACGCGTGAGGGCCTGCTCCGATTCTGCCCCCGCCATGTGTCCGATTTTCTCTTCGATGACCGTGCCGTCGAGATCGTCTGCGCCGAAGCAAAGGGCCACCTGGGCGAGCTTTACGGTGAGCATCACCCAGTACGCCTTGATGTGGGGGAAATTATCGAGCATGAGGCGGCTCACGGCGATGGTCTTGAGGTCTTCCACCCCCGTCGGGGCGGCGGCGCCCTCGATTTTCGTATTGGACGGTTGGAACGAAAGAGGGATGAAGCAGACGAAGCCGCTGGTTTCGTCCTGGAGCGCCCGGAGCGCCGCAAGGTGCTCCACGCGCTCCCGGTGCGTTTCGATGTGCCCGTAGAGCATGGTGGCGTTCGTTCTGATTCCGAGTTGATGCGCTTCCCGGTTCACGTTCAGCCATTCCTCGCCGCTGATCTTGGCCGGACAGATGGCCTCTCGCACGCGCGGGCTGAAAATCTCGGCCCCTCCGCCGGGAAGCATGTCGAGTCCGGCAGACCGAAGGCGCGAAAGCGTCTCGCGGGTCGATATGCCTTCGCGTTCGGCAAAATGGGCGATCTCGACCGCGGTGAAAGCCTTCACGAGAACGCCGGGCCGGAGGTTTTTCACCTCCGCCAGGACCGATTCGTAATAGGAAAGGGGCAGGTCCGGGTGGCAGCCGCCCACGATGTGGATTTCGGTTAGGGGGTCGGCGGCGCGCTCACGCACCTTTTCGATGATATCCCGGAGGGTGAACTGGAAGGCCTTGGGGTCTCCCTTTTCCTTTCCGAAGGCGCAGAAGCGGCAGCCGTTCACGCAGATGTTCGAGTAATTGATGTGCTGATTCATCACGTAGAAGGCGCTCTTCCCATGGCGCTGCGTCCGCACCCGGTGAGCGAGCGCGCCCACCGAAACCACGTCCGGGCAGGCGAATAGCCGCTCGCCGTCTTCGATGTCGAGCCGTCTGCCGTTCAGAACCTTCTCGAAAACGTCTCCCAAACCGAGATTCTCGTACCATTTCGAGTCAAGCATCCGATCCCCAGTTCCTGTTTCGCATTCCATGAATCCATCGCGCCCGGGGCGTCCCGTTCCGGCGCATCAACCGCCGCTCTGTTTCTTGCCCAATCCTTGCTCGATCAATCGGATGAATTCTGCAATCTTTCGTTCGACGTCCCCCGGGGATGCCTGGTACAGCCCCGCGCCGGCATCCAGAAACGGCACGCAGTAAGCCTGGAGGAAACGGTCCATGAGCGCGTCCAGAAAGAAGACCGTCATGTCCACGTCGAGATCCGGACGCAGATCCCCCCGGGCCATGCCCGCTTCCACATGCGGCTTGAGGTATTCTGCCGAGAAGAGGTGCACCTGCTGCAGGAATTCGGCGCGAAGGGGGAAATCCTCCTGAAAGATCATCTTTAGGTATATCCGGTAGATCCGCGGGTGCCGTTCGATGAATCGAATGCCCGCGAGGAGGCTTTCCCGTATCCTTTGGAAGAAATCCTGCCCGGCGGTGTCCTGTTTGACCTGCCGAAGCGTGTGCCTTACGAGACTCACGGCATGGTCGAAGATGATGTGGAAAAGCCTTTCCTTGGTGCCGAAGTACTTGAAAATGGACCCCTTGGCGATGCCGAGCCGCTGAACCACGCGGTTCAAGCTTGCCTGCATGAACCCGTGGGAAGCGAATTCGTCGATGGCTGCGTCCAGGACCCGCTGCTGCTTGTCGGTTTCGAGGTTCCGGAAGGTTTCGCTGGGAATGGTTTCCATATCAGCCAATGGACTATCGCCTCCGTCAGTCGGTTGTTGTACGAATGACCACCCGGTCATTATAGGAATGCGTTTCCGGGAGTCAATGAGAAAATGACCGCCCGGTCATTTTGGGGTTGCGGCTGTCAGGGGAGGGTGGGGCGGGAAATAAATATGCTTCAGGGTTCGGCCGAAAAGGTCGATCAGACCGGGGTCACCTTGGGAGCGGGGTGCAAAGACGATTGCGCCATGCAGGGGGAGCAATCGCAACGCGCGCTTCGGCCAAGGGCGGGTTATTTCGTCAGCTCAGGCGGCGTACCGGATGACTTCAAGCTCCGCAGCGACGTCCACCTTGTCGAGAATCTCTCCTCCGCGGCGCATTACGCGATCTTCCAGCATGTATTCGCTACAGTTGTCGCATTGCAGCATCGGAAGCCCTTTCAGAATGACGATGGTCTTGTCGCTCACCTTGAAGGGGAGGCCGGTAAAGACCGGCCTCATGGAAGATCCACAAACATGGCATTTCATGACTGCCGCCTCCTCGATTAAAAATCTGCCTCCCACTCTTCTAATCTTGGGCGATAGGCAGTAATGACCCTGACGTTATCCCCCTACACATCAGGCAGCGAAGAGAACAACGGGCCGCTCACGCCTTCTTCAACACCGCAGCGTACATTGCCGCGAGGAACTCCGCGCCGTTTCGAATGACCCGCTCGTCGATATCGAAGGTCGACGTGTGATGCCCGCCGCATATGGGGGTGCCGAACAATGCGAAAAGCGCCTTGCCCCCTCTCCGCTGCACGTGCTCCATCATGACCGTCACGTCTTCGGAAGCGTTGAAAGCGCTCTCCGGAACGATTTCTTCTACCGACGGCAGAGCCTCGGCAACTTTTGTCCCGAGTTCGACCAACTCGGGCGAGTTCTCGCCACTGAGCGCGAATGCGGCCGGCTTGATTTCGACCTCGAGGTCATACATCCGGGCGGCGCCTTCCAATACTTCTTTGGCTTTCCGGACCATGTACTCGTTTATCTGACTCGTAACTCCCCTGGTCTCCATCTGAAAATACGCCTGCCCGGGAATGATGTTCCAGGTCGTGCCGGCGCGAAATACCCCGACGTTGATGCGCGATGCGCCATCGTTATGCCGTGCGATGGCGTAGAGATTGGTGACCGCCGCACATGCAGCCAGGAGAGCGTTCTTGCCTTCGTTCGGACTCAAGGACGCATGCGCCGTAACGCCTTTGTAAGTGACCTCGAAGCGCGACACGGCCAGGAAGCTGTTCACATTCAAACAAATCTGCCCGGTTTTCTTGAGATTTATGCCGACGTGCGCGCCAAGCAGGCAGTCCACGTCGTCCAGGATTCCGTGTTCGACCATGGCGCGTGCACCGCCCATGTTTTCTTCGTTCGGTTGAAACAGGAACTTGACCGCGCCTTCGATCTTGTCGCGATTCTCGGCAAAGTGCCGGGCAAGGAGGAGGCCCGTGGCAATGTGACCGTCATGGCCGCACATGTGCGCATAACCGGGGTTTCCGGAGAGGAATCCCTCGGCGGCGGGACGGTGGGACGGCTCGCTCGATTCAAAAGCTTCATTGGAATCTATATCGAAGCGGAAACCGACCGTCGGCCCGGGGGAACTTCCCCTGAGGACGGCCACGACTCCGGTAAAGCCGCCCCTTGCGGGCGCCAGGAATTTCTCCATGGCCCCTGCACCGAGAGCCCGATTCCATTCGGCTTCGAGGGTCTCGGGGTCTGGCAGCACCAGGCGCTGGTCGGCGGCGACAACGTCCTTCCCCAGGAGAAGGTCGTACCCCCACTCGGACAGTTTTTCGGCAATGAAGGCGGTGGCAAAGAATTCGAGCCACGCCGGTTGTGGGTTGCGATGCAGTTCGCGCCGCCACTCTATGGCTTCCGCGTGATGGGCGGCGATGGAATCTTCAGGTTTGTGGGTCGTACAAGGGTTCATCGAGCGATACTCCATTTCAAAGGTTCGTCACATCAGCCCGGATTGAGGAGGAGCGCAGAAAATGCGGCGCTGCCGTTCAGACCGCGTTTCCCTGCCGCGCCGCGGCTGTTTTCCTTCCTTCCGGCCGATTCCCGCAATATGTGTGAAGGCCATGCTGGAGAGTCAATTGCTTTCTACACCGGCGCAGTTCCTTTGAACAGATCCTTGATCCCTCCTGGGGAGCCAGGTATCGCGGTTGCCTCGCATGGCAGATAAACTATCTTGTTGTCTCCTCCGGAAACCATTTCCTTCCACGATCAGCCAAATATGCCAGGTAGAGAGCGCCATATCTCATTTCTCCTCTTCGGCGGACCCTTTGATTCTACTAATCTATAACCGGTTGCCTCGGGGCAGTTCAGGTCTCGCTACCCATGGGAGCAGTATACGTCTGTTCACACGGCCGCAGTCAAGCGCAACCCAGGGGCGCCGTCCGGCAAAAGCAGGTTCTCAGCCCCGGCCTCCTTACAATGCCTTGCTGTCGCACGGCTCGAAATACCGGGGGCTGCGAGGATTCACTCGATCTTGACTTTTGGGAGCGAATTTCTAAAATTCGTTCCGTGTTTTTTCGATAATCCCGGTTTGTGCGCGACTCGACCGCAAGAAACCGGTTAGAATCAAAGTTTCATGGAATGTCCATCGCGGAGGACCCCTTGTGGAGGAACAGTCTCAATGTCGGTAGATGTGAAACGAATCAGCGAACAAGTTCTCATGGAGAGCCGGACCCTTCAGCGGCTCCGGCTGGAGATCGAAAATGTCATTGTCGGCCAGCGCGAGCTCATCGATCGCCTTCTGGTGGGAATTCTCTGCAACGGCCACGTCCTCATCGAGGGGGTGCCGGGCCTGGCCAAAACCCTTACCGTCACGACTCTCGCCAGGGCCATGCAGACGTCCTTCCAGCGCATCCAGTTTACGCCCGACCTCCTGCCCGCCGACCTCGTCGGGACCCTTGTCTACAATCCGAAGTCGGGCGATTTCACTGTAAAGAAGGGCCCCGTCTTTCACCAGATCATCCTGGCCGACGAGATCAACCGGGCTCCGGCAAAGGTCCAGAGCGCCCTCCTCGAGGCCATGCAAGAGAGGCAGGTGACCATCGGGGATACGACCTTCAAACTCGAGGAGCCCTTCATGGTGCTCGCCACCCAGAACCCCATCGAACAGGAGGGAACCTATCCACTGCCCGAGGCCCAGGTGGACCGGTTCCTCCTGAAGGTTCAGGTAGGCTATCCCACCAGGGATGAAGAGCACCAGATCCTCAGGCGCATGGCGAGATCCACTCTCGATATACGGGTTGAACCGGTCATCTCGCCCGAAGACATCCTCAGACTGCGCACTCTGAGCGATGAGATCTACATGGATGAAAAGATCGAAGACTACATCCTGAACATCGTCCAGGCGACGCGCTCTCCGCAGGAGTGCGGCCTTGATATCGGAGACCTCATCCGCTACGGCGCATCCCCTCGTGCGACCATTGCCCTTTGCATGGCGTCCAGGGCGTATGCCCTCCTGCAGGGGCGGGGCTACGTCACGCCCCAGGACGTGAAATCGGTCGGCATGGACGTGCTGCGCCACAGGGTGATCATCAGCTATGAGGCCGAGGCCGAGGAGAAGACCTCGGAGGACCTGATCCGGCAGATCTTCAACGCGGTCAAGGTGCCATGATCCCAAAAGAACTCGCCAAAAAGATCCGCTACATCCAGATCTACACCACCAAGGTCGTGAACGACGTCCTGGCCGGGGAGTACGAAAGCGTATTCAAGGGGCGCGGGATGGAGTTCGACGAGGTGCGGGAATACCAGGCCGGGGACGACGTCCGGAGCATAGACTGGAACGTCACGGCCCGGGCCGGTAAGCCTTTCATAAAGAAGTACCGCGAAGAGCGCGAACTCACGGTCATGTTTCTCGTCGACCTCAGCGCTTCGGGAAGCTTCGGGTCCGTCAGGCAGACCAAAAGCGAACTCTCCGCCGAAATCTGCGCTCTTCTGGCCTTTGCGGCCATAAGAAACAACGACAAGGTGGGCCTCATTGTCTTTACCGACCAGGTGGAGATGTTCATCCCGCCGGGCAAGGGCGCCAGGCACGTCCTTCGAGTCATTCGGGAGATTCTCTCTTTTCGTCCCGGGCGCACCCGGACCGATATCGCCGAAGCCCTCGATTACCTTGGAAGGGTTCAATCCCGAAGGGCCGTCGTCTTCCTCATAAGCGACTTTCAGGCCGAGGGGTTCGAGAAGTCGCTTCGAGTCCTGGGGCGAAGGCACGATCTCATTGCGGTCTCTGTTTCGGACTCGAGGGAGTCGAAGCTTCCCGATGCCGGCCTGATCGAGCTCGAAGATGCCGAAACGGGCGAGATGGTCCTGGTCGATACCGGGAGCCCCATGGTCCGCAGGCGATATGAACGTCTTTCTCTCGAACGCGCCCGGGCGCTTTCCGAGATGTTTCGCTCCATGCGAATCGATCAGATCAATATCGAAACCGGCAGGGCCTATATCCGGGACATGATGGCTTTTTTCAGGAATCGCGAGAGGAGGAGATGCGCTTGATGAGAAGGTTTCTCTCGCTCTCTTCGATGGTGCTGCTCCTTCCCGCTGTCTTGATATCTTTGATGTCGTGCGGAGGAGCCGGGAAGCCCGAGGCCGGGGCCGTGCGCCCGAAAGCGGGCGAGATCAGAAGGGAGTATCATAAGGGACCATTTTGCGTGCGGCTCCTGGCCGACAAGGACTCCATGAGCATTGCCGAGAGCATTGTCTTGACCGTTGAAGCCGAAGTCGAGCAGGGCTACGATGCCGAGCTTCCCAAATTCGGAGAAAAGCTCGGAGAGTTCGGCATCCGTGACTACCGGGACGATCCTCCGCGGTTGACGCCCGAGGGCAAGATCGTATCCAGGAAGACCTACACGCTCGATCCTTTCCTTTCGGGCGACTATGCCATTTCTCCCATGCAGGTGAAATTCCGCAAGAAAGCCGATGCGGGCGCCGCCGGAACCGCGAGCGGCTCGAACGATGACGGCTCACGAGAGCATGAAATCACAACGGAAGAAATCACTATTAAAGTGAATTCGCTCCTCGAAAAGGATCAAAAGGAATTGGCGCTGAATCCCATAAAGGGGCCCGTTGCTCTGCCGCGAAGACCGATTTCCCCCTTGTACATCCTCCTTGGCCTGGGAGCCGCGGCACTCGTTGCGGGCGGAGTTTTTTTCATGCTCAAGCGAAAAGGAACGGCAAACGGGCAGCGCGGAGCCCCGGCCATTCCCGCGCACGAACTGGCCTACCGGCAGTTTCAGGAGATCCTGGAAGAAAAGCTCATCGAACGCGGAGAGGTCAAGCTCTTCTTCTCGAAGATATCCGATGTGCTCCGGGGCTATATCGAAAACCGGTTCGGCATTCACGCGCCAAGGCGCACCACGGAGGAGTTCCTCTCGGACATCAGCCGGGACGCTCCCTTTTCCCCCGAGCAGAGGGGGCTTCTCATGGAATTCCTGCAAAACTGCGATCTCGTCAAATTTGCCGAACACGCTCCATCGGAGGAGGAGATCGCAAGGGCGATCGGCTCCTGCAAGGCTTTCGTTGAAGCGACCAGGGCCCGGCCGGTCGAGGAACCGCAGGGGAAAGGATAGAGGAAGCCATGCGCTTTGAATTTCCATGGGCCTTTCTGATTCTTCCGCTGGTTTTCCTGCTGGTCTGGTCGCTTCTGCGCAGACCCCGGGGCGTGGGCGTCAAATTCTCATCGATTCGCATAGCCGCTTCATCGGGGGTGTCTGCAAGGTCCCGCCTCCGCCATCTGCCCCTCATTTTTCGCGTCACGGCCGTTCTTCTGCTCGCCGTCGGCCTTGCGCGTCCCCAGCAGGGCAGGGAAGAAGTGCGCGACGTGAGCGAAGGGATCGCCATAGAAATGGTCATTGACCGCTCGGGCTCCATGGGGCAGGAACTCATCTATGAGGGCGCTCAGCTCGATCGGCTCGAAGTCGTCAAGAGAATCTTCAGGGAATTTGTCCTCGGGGACGGCAGAGATCTCGCCGGAAGGCCGAGCGATCTCATCGGCATGGTGGCCTTCGCCCGATACGCGGACACCATTTGCCCTCTTACCCTGAGCCACGGGGCCCTCGACCGCTTCATCGAAAGCATTCAGCTCGTCACACGGAAAAACGAGGATGGAACGGCCATAGGAGACGGACTGGCCCTGGCGGCGGCGCGGCTCAAGACGGCGGAAGAACGGCTGAAATCGACCTTAGGCAAGCCCCCGGCGCAGGGCTTTCGCGAGACGGCGGAAAGCGGCGCTCCGGTCTTGCAACTGCCGGGCGCGGTTAAGGAATACCGGATCAAGAGCAAGGTCGTGATCCTTTTGACGGACGGCCAAAACAACGCGGGAAAGCGTTCTCCCATCGAAGCCGCGCGCCTGGCCAAAGAGTGGGGAATCAAGGTGTACGCCATAGGCATAGGGGGCCGGGAATCCTTTGTGACCATCAGGACCCCGTTCGGGGATTATAAGGTTCCGGGTGGTCCGGGTGTGGACGAGGCGACGCTCAAAGCCATTGCGGATGAGACGGGGGGAGCCTTCTGGCTTGCGGAATCGGCCGAAAAGCTCCACGCAATCTATAAGGAGATCGATAAACTCGAACGGACGGAAATCGAATCCGTTCGCCACATCGATTACGCCGAACGGTTTGCGCCGTTTGTGCTGGCCGCCCTCGCCCTGCTTCTGCTGGAACAGATCCTCACCAGCACGGTTTTCAGGAGGATTCCATGAGCTCCATTCGGTTCGAGAATCCGGATATGTTGCTGCTGCTCTGGCTCCTCCCGGTGCTCCTGGGCATAGCGGTTTACAGGTTTCATAAGAAAGACCGGGCGCTCGAGAAATTCGCCGAGAGAGCGCTCCTCGAACGTATAAACCAGTCGGGAAGCCGTGCAAGGCAGTGGTGGAAGGCGGCGCTCGTCCTTGCGGCATCCCTTTTGATGGTCGTATCGCTTGCCCGGCCCGTCTGGAACCCGAGGCCCGAAAAGGTCGAGACCAGCGGCAGAGACATCGTTTTCGTGCTCGATGTCTCGAAGAGCATGATGGCCGAGGACCTCAAGCCAAACCGGCTCGAACGCGCAAAGCTGGCCATGCGCGACCTCGTCGATAAGCTCGAAGGAGACCGCGTGGCCCTGGTCGCCTTTGCCGGGACATCCGTCGTCAAATGCCCGCTGACCCTGGACTACGGCTTTTTCAGACTGATGCTCGACGATACGGGTCCTGAAACCGTCGGCCGCGGCGGAACGCTCATCGGCGACGCCCTGAGAAAGACGGTCGATGAGGTCTACAGCGACCGTCTCAAGCGCTTCAAGGACATCGTTCTCATAACCGACGGCGAAGACCAGGACAGCTTTCCCGTTGAAGCGGCAAAAGAGGTTGGCGAGCGCGGAATCCGGCTCATTGCCATTGGCCTTGGAGACGAAAAGGAGGGGCAGCGGATACCCGTTTTGAGCGAGAAGGGGGAGCGGACCTTCCTCCGCCATGGAGGCCAGGAGGTCTGGACCCGCCTCGATGCCGATACGCTCAGGAAGATGGTGGATTCCACCCCCGGAGGAAGATACCTCAACGTGGCGACGGGAACATTCGATCTCGGAGCCATCTACCGGGACCTTCTGGCCGATGAGGAGAAACGAGCCCTCGAATCCATGAAAATAAACCGGTATGAAGAAAAATTTCAGATCTTTCTCGGCGCCGCTATCCTCCTGCTTCTGGCAGAGATGGCGGTGAGCGAGCGCAAGAAGGCGAACGGGGGCTGAGGAACCGGAGGCCGCAGTTGCATGGTCCTGACGTCCGTTGCGTGTTGCATGTTGGCGATTGAACCTGTATGAAGCTGGTTTTATGAAAACTCTAATCGGAAGCATCCTTTTTGTTTGTATCGCTTTTGCGCCTTTGCACGCCCGTGCTGAATCCGCCGGGAGCCTCGTCAATTCGGGAAACGAGCTCTATACGGCGGGCGAGTACGACAGGGCCCTGGAGGCCTATGATAAGGCCCTTGTGGAGCGGCCCGATTCGGGTGAGATTTTCTTCAACAAGGGAAACGCCTGCTTCCGGAAAGGCGAATACGACAAGGCGCGCGAAGCTTACCATGCTGCCGCTCTCAATACGAAGGACCTCGCCCTCGAAGCTTCGGCTCACTACAATCTGGGAAATACGATCTTTGCGGAAGGGCAAAAGCAGCTCGAAGCCGATCCCAAGAAAGCCCTCTCCCTTTGGGGGCAGTGCATCCCCCACTATCAGGAAGCCCTTCGCATAGACCCCCAACTCAAAGAAGCCGCTCAAAACATTGAAACGGTGCGTCTCACCATGAAGGACCTCGCGGATCGGATCAAGAAAGCCGAGGAAGCCGCCAGGGAGCAGCAAAGGGAGCGTGAGGAAATACAGAAGAAGCTGGATGAGATCATAAAAGAGCAGGAATCCGAGATCGAGCAAAACGGTGCGCTGCAGAAGGAGGCAGCCAAAAAGCCGGGAAAATCCATAGACAAGGAAGCCCGGGAGCTTGCATCCGAGCAGGAAAAGACCTGGGAAAAGACGGGGGAGGTTGCAGAGAAGCTAAAGGCTTCGGGGGCAGGGCAACAACAAGGGCAACCGTCTCAGCAGCGGCCCGAGTCCTCGGGACAATCCGCACAGGAGCACCTGGAGAAGGCACGGGAGGCTCAAGGGTCCGCTGCTGAAAAACTGGAAAAGCGCGAACTGGAAGAAGCCCTCAAGGACCAGGAAGAGGCGGTGAAACACCTTAAGGAAGCGCGAAAGGAGCCGGAGAAATCCCCGGACGATAAGGGGCAGTGCCCGAACCCGAAGACCGGCGACCAGGGTGGAGAAGAAAAACCGGAGAATAAGGAGCAGGAGAAGGCCGGCGGGGATCAGGCGGGTGAAAAAAAGGAAGACGGCGCCAAACTCGATCGGCAGCAGCAGGCGGCGGAGGAAAAACCCCGGTCGGGCAATGAGGAGCATGGTGAAAAAGGAGACGACCAGAAGGCGGCCTCTGCCTTCAGCGAGTCGCCCGAGAATATCTTGCGCGAGGAAAAGGAGAATCGTCTCCAGCTCCAGCGGGTGCCGCAAGGCGCGTACAAACCGGTGGAAAAGGATTGGTGATATGGCAGCGGATCGCACGTCATTTTCGCGAATGCAGATCCTCATGGCAGTCCTGGCAATCCTGGCGGCCTTTGCCTGGCATCTTGGCCCTGCCCCGAGCCTGCCGCTTTCGGCCTGCGGCTCCGCCTGGGCCGCGGCGGAGGGAGGCGTTTCCGTTCGGGCGCTCGTGGAAAAGGATTCCGTGTCCGTGGGCGAGGCCTTCATGATGCAGATTCGCCTGGAGGGAAACGACATCGGGCCGGGCGTCGAACAACCGGATACGAGCGGAGTCGCTGATTTCACCGTAGAATACCTGGGGGGGCAGAGCAACAACAAGTCGGCGGTCACCATCGTAAACGGCAAGGTGACCCGGGAAGAGTCCCGTGGCTATGTCTATTCCTATCGACTGACACCGAAGAAGGCGGGAAAACTCCAGATTCCGTCGATTGCGGTTCCCGTCGATCCGGGGAAATCCAGGACCCTCCGAACCGAGCCCATAGCCATCCGGGTGGCAGAGCCCGAAGCGACCGAGGATTTTCATCTCGAACTGAAATTCTCCAAAACGAGTTTCTATGTGGGAGAGCCGGTCGTTCTCACCGTAACATGGTTCCTCGGAAAGGATGTGGAAAGCGCAGCCTTCAACCTGCCGATCCTTCAGGACGATGCGTTTGCCTTTGCCGATCCCAAAACGGACCAGGATCCGAGAAAACAGTACTTCCAGCTTCAGGCCGGCGGAGCCAACGTTTTGGCTGAAAAGGGAACCGGCGTCCACAATGGCAGGGAGTATACGACGCTGTCGTTCAAGAAGGTGCTCTTCGCAAGGAAGCCCGGCGTCTTTGAAACGCCCGAGGCAACGGTTTCATGCAAGACCCTGGTCGGTTACTCGCCCCAGCAACAGAGGCGCAGTCCGTTTAGCAACTTCTTTGACGACGATTTCTTCAATCCCGGGAAAAGAGGGGTCTATAAGACGTTCGTCTCCCGTTCGCGCCCCGTGGTTCTCACGGCCCTGGCCCTTCCGGATGAAGGAAAACCGGCGGGCTTCTCCGGCTGGGTGGGGCGTTTTCGCGTCGAGACCTCGGCCGGCCCCACGGAATTGAGCGTCGGGGATCCCGTGACTCTCACGATATCCGTGAGCGGGTCCGAGTACCTTGACAATGTGGAGCTGCCTCCGCTCTCAAAAGACCCTGAACTCGAGAAAGACTTCAAGATTCCCGAAGAGATGAGTGCAGGCGTCATCCGGGGAGAGGCCAAGCAGTTTACGCAGACCATCAGACCCAGGAGCGCCGATGTCAAAGCGATTCCGCCCATACGATTTCCTTACTTCAATCCCGATGCGGGCCGCTATGAAACCGCTGAAAGCAAGCCCATAGCGCTTGCGGTGAAACAGGCCAGAGTCCTCACCACGGCCGACGTGGAGGGGAAACCGGGGGAGAATGCCGTCAGGAAAAGCGAGCTCGAAAACTGGTCCAAAGGAATCGCCTACAACTACGAGGGGCCTGAAGTTCTGGAAAAAGAAGTCTACAGGATCTCGAACATCGTGCGGTCGCCGCTCTGGCTTGCCGCCACTATGGTTCCTTTTCTGGGTTTCTTCTCGCTTCTGGTTCTTACGAGCGTCCGGCGAAGACGGATGGCCGACCCCGACAGGTTGAGGTCCCGCAAGGCCTTTGTGAGATTCAGGCAGAGGGTGCGCGCCATCGGGGCGGAAGGCTTGCAGGGTGTAAACGGCTGTGCCGCTCTGCTGGATGCCGTGCGGGCCTATCTCGGGGACAGGCTGCGATGCGACGGCTCTGCTCTGACCTTTGCAGACGTCGAGGGAAAGCTGAAGGAAAGGGGGATCGCCCCCGAACTCTCGGAGCGGCTGCGGGGCCTCTTCGATGCCTGCGAACGGGGAAGCTACGGCGGCATGGGACTGAGCGGGCCCTTTGACGAACTGGTGAAAGAGGCCATCGACGTGGCGCGGTCTCTGGATCGGCAGGCCTGACGAAATGAGGATCTGTAGCGCAATGAATAAGAATCTCGCGGCGTTTGGGCTGCTTTTTGCCATTCTTGCGATCGCGCAGCAATTGCACGCATTCGATAAGGCCGAAGTGTGGAACCGCTACCGGGAAGGCGAATCCTCTTTCCGGCAGGCGAATGAGTTGGTGAGTACCGACCCCGTGAAGGCGAAGGACCTTCTCGAGAAGGCCGCTCTCAGTTTTGAAGCGATCCAGCGGGAGGGCGGAATCGAAAACGGGAGGCTCTTCTACAACATCGGAAACATCTACTTTCGCCTCGGGGATACGGGAAAGGCCATTCTGAACTATCGAAAGGCGGAACGATTCATCCCGAACGACGTCAACTTGCAGCAGAATCTAAACTACGCCAGGAGCAGGTGCGTCGATAAAATCGACCCGAAGCCACAAACCCGGGTCTTCCGCACGCTCTTCTTCTGGCATTACGATCTTGCCGGTTCGGTCCGCGCGTGGGTTTTTGCGCTCTTCTTCGGCCTGCTCTGGGTCTTTGCGGGCGCCTGCCTGCTGACGAGAAGGCCCTGGCTCCGCTATGCCGCCCTCTCATGTGCGGCGCTGAGCCTTCTCTTCGCGTGCTCCCTCGCCGTGGAAGCCTTCGAGCAGTCCAACGTTCGTTCGGGGGTGATCCTCGAAAAGGAAGTCATGGGAAGAAAGGGCGACAGCACGACCTTTGAGCCCACCTTCAAGGAGCCGTTGCACACGGGCGCCGAATTCAACCTGGTCGAGGAGCGCAAGGGCTGGCTCCATATCGAACTGGCGGACGGCCGCCGATGCTGGATTCCCGAATCCGCGGCGGGGATGATTTAGCTGGGTGGTGTAAGATCTCCCTTTTGCGTTCGATAATTCAAAGAGCTTAACGATAATCGCTGTAAAGCAAGGGGAAGAGTGATGGACAGACTGCAGAAAGTAGCCATTGTTTTGAGCCTCATAGATTCGCTCCGGGAAAATGGCAGTTGGGCTGGGGAGACCCATGTTCAGAAGGCCATGTATTGCCTTCAGGAGGTGGCTTCAGTTCCTACCGAATTTAACTTTATCCTTTATAAGCACGGGCCATTCTCATTCGACCTCAGAGACGAATTGACCGCAATGCGGGCAGACGGTCTTCTGGAATTGAAACTTACATACCCCTTTGGTTCCAAGCTGTTTCCAACTGCATCCGGGAAAGCTGTGTGTGCACGCTACCCCAAGACAATGGTGAGATATGAAAGGCAAGTATCATATATTGCCAGGGGGGTGGGCGGGAAAGGCGTGGCGGAGCTCGAGCGGCTCGCAACCGCCTTGTATGTGACAAAAACAGCTACCTCCGGAGATGTGGACACCAGGGCTTCTTCCATTTGCGAACTCAAGCCCCATATACGGCGCGACCAGGCCATGGATGCCGTCCAGGCCATAGATGAATTGATCGCCCATTTATAGGGGGCGGAATGCCAGACATTGCTGGATGCAATTGAGATCAATGATCTTCAGTATGTATATTTTTGTTTGAGAGATCTACTTTCACCATGTAAGTCCCGATGACTTCCCCGCCCGCTCTGCCTTCCGCAGGGATCTGCACGATCGGAACATACGGCATCGCTAGCGGCGATGAACGGTTTGATGTCTAGTCTACATGGGGTTTTCCCATTGCCCCCCGGCATTCGTGACTGCCAGGGACGATTTTCGCCGCTTTCCATGGATTCACTCGGGCGGAGTTCGGACACGTTTCCCTTTTCATCCTTGCGTTTGTCTCGTATTTGTCTCTATTATTATGCTGCTACTCATGAGATCCGTATCTCTTCACGGGGGGATCGCATCGGATGCTGTCTGATTCATGTGATCCGGGTGGCCCGAACAACTTGTTGTCCGGGCGTGAAGCGCGAGAGGCCCGCAGCACAAGTGAGTGATGTGCCCCCCTGAACAGTAATTGAGATCCAGTTGCGCCGGGCCTTGCGCTCTGGTATTTCAGCATTTGGGCGTACGAGGTTCTTGCGCAGCCGTATGGTCGCTCCCTGCGATTGACTTCTGCAAGTGGCGTCTGTGGGGAGAAATCCGGGATGCCCCTCAGGTCTTGCACCGGGACTCTCTAATTTGCGACTCGCCCAGGCGACGACGGGATTTGTGTGACTGCCCGAGAAAGCGGATAGATGGCCACATCTGGCAACTTCCAACTGACAATCCCGCAACCCGGTCAGATCGTGCGTGTCCGGACGCGAACCTACCTCGTCGAGAACGTCGAAACGAATGGCGCTGGTTCAGAGAATACGATTGTGTGTCTCGCCTGTATAGATGACGATGCCCAGGGCGATAAACTCGACGTTATATGGGGCCTCGAGCTTGATAGGGAAATACTGGACAAAGACGTCTGGAAGTCCATAGGGCAAAAAGGTTTTGACGATCCCCGGTTCTTCAGCGCTTACGTTCATACCCTGCGTTGGAACTGCGTGACAGCAAGTGATCCGAGACTGTTCCAGGCCCCCTTTAGGGCAGGGATCAGGATCGATGCTTATCAACTCGAACCCCTTCGGAAAGCACTTCTCCTCCCCAGAGTCAACCTCTTCATCGCCGACGATGTTGGTCTCGGGAAGACCATCGAGGCGGGTCTTATTGCAAGTGAACTGCTTCTGAGAAGGAGGGTCCGCGAGATAGTCGTCGCATGTCCCCCCTCCATGCTTTTCCAGTGGAAAGATGAGCTGGAAATACGTTTTGGGCTCACCTTTGAAATCCTCGATCGCGCCTACATAGAACGCGTACGGCAAGACAGGGGTTACGGCGTCAATCCCTGGGCCACGTTCCCCCGCTTCCTCGTGTCTCAGAGGCTTCTTGTAGATGAGACGTATGCCGGTCCCCTAAAATACTGGCTTGACAATCTCCGTCCTGGAACACTCTTCATCATGGATGAAGCCCATCATGCGGCTCCATCTTCCGGAGCCCGCTACGCCATCGATTCGAAGATCACCAGGGCCATCCGTGACATTGCGCCCCGTTTCGAACATCGTCTCTTTCTTTCAGCGACGCCCCATAACGGCCATTCCAATAGCTTCAGTGCCCTCCTCGAACTTCTCGATCCTCACCGCTTTACCAGAGGGGTCAAGGTTCCCAAGAGCCGTCTTGAATCTGTTATGGTGAGGCGACTGAAAGAAGATATCAGGAATGTCGAAGGTGGATTGCCAAAGCGGATCGTGAAGCAGGTGGACATCGATAACCTCCCCGATGATGCACCTGAACTTGTCCTGGCAAAGCTTCTCGATGAATACCGGAAAGTGCGCCAGCAAAGGATGACACAGGCTGCAAAGAGAAAGCAGGTGGAAGCAGCCCTTCTCATATCGGGCCTCCAGCAGCGTCTCCTTTCATCCATCGAAGCCTTTGCCAAAACCCTTGCAGTGCACAGAAGAACCATGGAGCGCGCATGGGCGTGCCAGGAAGAGCCGAAGAAGGGCCAATCCCGGAGCCTCTATGTATCCGAGCAAACGCTCATTGCCGAGGGCCTCGACGCCGATGACGACCGTTCTCAACTGCCTGAAGCTGAACAGCAAGAGCTTTTCGATAAAGTGGTGGCGACGGCGACGCTCTCGACCATGGGCGATGCAACGCTAGCGAATATCACCAGGGAAAAGGAATTGCTCACTGAGATGGAAAGGGTTGCAGAGCAGGCGCGCAGCCTTCCCGATGCCCGTGTCCGTGAACTGATCAAATGGATTCAAGGACACATGTGCCGGGGAGTCCGAATGCCCGGCGAACCCGGCAGCGAGGCCGGTACTCCCTGGAGCGACACGCGTCTTCTCATTTTTACAGAATACGATGATACGAAGCGCTACCTCGTGGAGATGCTCCGGGCTGCCATTCGTGGCACACACCTGGACGAATACCGCCTCGATGTCTTCCACGGTCCTACGCCGCCCGAGAAAAGAGAGGCCATTAAACGGGCTTTCAACCTTGCACCTCAAGCCCATCCCATCCGTATCCTTATTGCAACGGATGCAGGCAGGGAGGGACTCAACCTTCAGGCGCATTGTTACAACCTCTTTCACTTTGACGTACCCTGGAACCCGAGCCGCCTCGAGCAACGAAACGGTAGGATCGATAGGAAGCTTCAGCCTCAGCCCGAAGTGTATTGTCATTACTTTGTTTACCGGCAGCGGCCCGAGGACCGAATCCTGCGCGCCCTCGTAAGAAAGACCGATACAATTCGTGAGGAGCTGGGAAGTCTCGCCCAGGTTCTTGAGGAGAGGCTTTTGGAGATACTTAGGACCGGCATCGATCGCGAAGACATCGGCCGGATTGTGACGGCGATTAAAGAGGCCGATCTGGATGAGAAGAAAAGGGCCGCAGCGGAGGAAGAGTTCGAGGCGGTAAGGGAAAAGCAGAAGGAGGAACTTCTCAGGCAAATTGAAAGGCTTCGGGGCAGGATCAATGACGCAAGAAAGTGGATAGGTCTTGATATGCAGCATCTCCGCGACGCCCTTTCCTGTTCCCTGGAACTCCTGAATGCCGAACCGTTGAAGGCGATCCCCGGTCCTCCCGGCCAACCCGCCCGGTTTGTCTTCCCGGATCTTGAGAGTCGCTGCGGCGCCGACTCTACATGGTCCGGCACGCTCGATTCGTTACGGGCGCCCCCCGAGGATGGAAAGCGTTCCTTCCAGTGGCGAAAGGATTCGCCGGTGAGGCCGGTTGTCTTTGATGCGCCGGTGGGCATCGATGACGACGTGGTCCAGCTTCACCTCGAACATAGAGTTGTGAAACGCCTGCTTGCCAGGTTTAGTTCCCAGGGATTCATTCATTTCGACCTTTCCAGGGCGTGTCTCGCTCAGACTTCAGATGCCATTCCGAGGGTTGTGCTCCTCGGGAGGATATCGCTCTACGGGAAAAACGCAGTCCGCCTCCACGAGGAGATCCTCACCGTCGCCGCGCGTTGGACGGAGCCGGATCTTCGCCGAGGCCCGCTTGTGGCTTATGGACGGGATGCGGAAGGCAAGTCTCTGGAATTGCTCGAACGGGCTTTGAGCTTTGGACTGACGGGCAGATACATCCCGGCCGAAATCAGCCGCAGACTCCTCGCATCCCTTCCACGAGATATGGAACAACTCCTGCCGCACCTGGAGAAGAAAGGAGAGGGGGCCAGGCTCGAGATAGAAGGACGTCTGGCTGAACGAGGAAGGATTGAATCGAGAGAGATGCACGACATCCTGGAAGATCAGAAGCGCAGGGTTGCCAAAGAACTGCAGAATACGGTAGGCCCGTTCCAGTTGACAATGTTTGCAAGCGAGGAAGGAAGGCGACAATTCGAGGAGGAAAAAAGACAGTTTGAAGCGAATCGCCGCGCCTGGCGGCGATGGCTGACTCGATTTGAAGAGGACATTACGAAAGAGCCCGATCGTATCCGTGATTTCTACCGTACAGCCTCGTACCGCATCGAACCCGTTGGCCTTGCCTATCTCTGGCCGGTTACGGGGTGAGCCATGTATATCGATCCCGCCATACGCGACCATCAGGCCTGGCTCGGTTACCTGCAGCCCGACGGCCTGGTCGTCTCTGCGGCAGCCCTCGTCGACCTCCAGGTAATCCTCCCGAAGGGCGCCAGCGCTCTCCAGGAGGATTTCTTGTGCCTTGTCGGCGACGCTGAGACCGATGACGGGGAGACAGTCCCCGTCATCGGCGATTTCAAAGATTTCGTCACAAATTTCCTCGAATGGCCTGACGAGTGCCTGGCCGGACTCGATCCCGCCCAGCCCCTTCCCGAGGCGCTCTGTGTACCCCTTCCTGAATTTGGGGAGACACTTATGCCTTCCTTCGCATTTCTCGATCCGAAGGCGAAGGACCCGGATAATCCATGGGTGCTCCTCGTTCATACGGTTCCTCCGGGCGCCGACCTGGACACGCCGGCGCCACCCCGTGCCCGTGCCTGGTCCGCGTCTCCGGCCCGGCGGTTTGAGCGCATTCTGCGGGAGACGAACGTCTCTATCGGGCTTCTTTCCAACGGCGCATACGTGCGTCTTATCTATGCCCCAAAGGGAGAAAGCTCCGGGAGTCTCACCTTCCCTGTATCGGCCATGATGGAGACCGCAGGCCGCCCCATCCTCGCCGCCTTTCATTTGCTCCTTTGCCGGTATCGACTCCTTGCGGCCCCGAGCGAGGCTCGTCTGCCCGCACTTCTTACGAAGAGCCGGGAATACCAGAACACCGTGTCAACGGCTCTCGCCGAGCAGGTGTTGGAGGCGCTATATGAATTGATACGGGGGTTCCAAGCGGCGGACGAACAGGCAAGAGGCGAGTTGCTTTTGGACGTGCTGGCTCGACGACCCGATGACGTTTACAACGGCCTTCTCACTGTCCTCATGCGCCTTGTTTTCCTCCTCTATGCAGAGGATAGGAACCTCATGCCCGTTTCAGCCCTCTACGTTCAGCACTATTCGGCACATGGCCTCTTTGAGAAATTGCGGCGCGATGCGGAGCATTATCCGGATATCATGGAACACCGCTACGGGGCATGGGCGCAACTGCTCGTCCTCTTCCGAGCCGTCTTCAACGGCTGCCGTCACCTTCAGATGCAGATGCCTGCACGAAAGGGCCACCTCTTCGACCCTGACCGATTTCCCTTTCTCGAAGGCCGCACCAGGGCGGAGCACCGTCTGCCCCTTGTCTCGGACGGCGTAGTCACCCGGGTCCTTGAGAAACTCCTCATCCTCAAGGGCGAAAGGCTTTCTTACAGGACCCTCGATGTGGAACAGATCGGGAGCGTCTACGAGACGATGATGGGCTTTCGCCTTGAAGTGACCGGGGGGCCGACCATCGCCATCAAAGCAGGCAAGAAGCATGGGGCGCCAACGCCTGTAAACCTCGAAACCCTTCTTGGTATAAAAGGGAAGGAACGCGGGAAATGGCTTTCGGAGAAGACAGACCAGAAGCTCTCCGGAGACGCGGCAAAGGGTCTTGAGTCCGCTGCGTCCTTCAATGAGATCCTCGCCGCCCTGGAACGTCGGATCGCCCGGAGTGCGACCCCCGACATCCTGCCCAAAGGGGCCATGGTCCTTCAGCCCTCCGACGAGCGGAGACGCAGCGGCTCTCACTATACACCGCGGTCGCTCACGGAGCCCATCGTCCGAACCGCCCTCAAGCCGGTCCTCGATCGGTTGGGCGGGAAACCCACCCCGGAAACAATCCTCGATCTTAAGATATGCGACGTTGCGGTAGGGTCGGGCGCGTTCCTCGTGGAGACGTGCAGGCAACTCGGAGACGTGCTGGTCGAGGCGTGGCATGTTCATGGCCGTATGCCGACTATTCCAGGCGACGAGGATGAGGTCCTCCTTGCCCGGCGGCTCGTCGCCCAACGATGCCTCTATGGTGTCGATAAAAATCCCGTGGCCGCGGACCTGGCAAAGCTTTCGCTCTGGCTTGTAACCCTGGCGAAAGATCATCCATTCACCTTCCTCGACCATGCGATCCGCTCGGGCGATTCCCTCGTGGGACTCACCCGCAACCAGATCGCCGGTTTTCATTGGGATGAATCGTTTCAGTTGGCGTTCGGACAAGGGGAAATAGAAGAACGGCTGAGGCTCGTCTCAAAATACCGGAGAGAGATTCTGGAGGGAGGGGATTTTGTTTCGCCCGAACTGAAACGGCAGAAACTGGACCTGGCCGATGAAGCGTTGAGAACCGTGCGGCAGGCGGGCGACCTCGTCATCGCCGCATTTTTCAACGGGGCTAAGGACAAGGAAAGGCGGGCGCTGCGCAAAGAGCATTTGAAACTTTATACCGACGGCTTCAAACAGATCGAGCTTTTGTTGGAAGTCAACAAGATCGTGGAAGGCTTGCGGTGCGGCAAGCGGCCGATTGCCCCGTTTCATTGGGAAATCGAGTTTCCGGAAGTATTTGACCGGGAGAATCCGGGGTTTGATGTGATTGTGGGGAATCCGCCGTTTATGGGTGGTAGGAAAATCAGCACCACCAATGGGGCCGCCTATTTGGCATGGATTCTTGCTTGTCATCAAGAATCGGATGGCAACGCTGACATAGTCGCCCACTTCTATCGGCTGGCATTCAAATTGCTGCGTAGCGAGGGCTGCTTCGGCCTTATCGCTACCAATACGATTGGCCAGGGGGATACACGGTCTACTGGATTAGAGCGGATCTGCACAGATGGGGGGACCATCTATGCCGCGCGCAAGCGCTACAAGTGGCCAGGCCAGGCAGCTGTCGTAGTTAGCGTTGTGTGGGTTAGGAGAGGATATGACACTAGCATTTTCAATCTTGATGGTCGCCAAGTCCCTTTCATCAGTGCATACCTTTTTCATGCGGGTGGGCATAAGAGGCCTACACTTTTGAAAGCCAACGAGGGTAAGAGCTTTCAGGGGAGCACGATTCTTGGAATGGGGTTTACTTTTGACGACGATGACAGGAAAGGCCTCTCAAGCCCGGTCGCAGAAATACAGAGGCTTGTGGCAAATGACCCCAAAAATAGTGAGCGCATCTTTCCTTACATTGGTGGTGAGGAACTCAACGATAGCCCAACACATGCCCATCGTCGACTTATCATAAACTTCGAAGAGTTTCCTTTGCGTCGTGAGTACTTCGAGGGGAAGGCTTGGGCTATCGCCAGTGAGAAGGAGCAATTGATGTGGCTCAGAAACGGGGTGGTGCCAAACGATTATCCGGGAGAGGTTGCGGCGGACTGGCCTGATCTACTGAGCATTGTCGAAACAAAGGTAAAGCCTGAACGTGCCCAGAAATCAGCGGAAGTTCGGAGTTTTCCCTGGTGGCGTTACTGGCGTTTGAGGGGTGAACTTGGCAAAGCTTCGCATGGGCTGGCAAGGCTAATCGCACTTTCGAGGGTTGGTCAGCACGCAGCGTTCACGTTTGTTCGTAACGGAGCGGTGGTCGCTGATTCAATGGTGTTGATAGCAACAGAAAATCATGCAACATTTTGCGTACTACAGTCCCGAATTCACGAGTTTTGGGCGCGGTTTTTCGCGTCCTCAATGAAAGACGATCTGCGATACACACCAAGTGATTGCTTCGAGACCTTTCCCTTTCCCCGCGACTTCGAAACCAAAGCGGCCCTCGAACACGTCGGCCAGGAATACTACGAATTCCGCGCCAATCTCATGGTGCGCAACAACGAAGGACTTACCAAGACCTACAACCGTTTCCACAATCCCGACGAAACATCGCCCGACATATTGCGCCTTCGGGAGCTTCATGCCGACATGGATCGAGTTGTACTCGATGCCTATGGATGGACGGATATTCCCACCGATTGCGAGTTCATTCTCGATTATGAAGACGACGACGATGATGATGAGAACGATAGTGGACGCCGCCGCAAGAAACCATGGCGCTATCGGTGGCCCGATCCCGTTCGTGATGAGATCCTGGCCCGGCTCCTCGCTCTCAATGCGGAGCGGGCCGAGGAGGAGCGCCTGGCGGGATTGACGGCGGGCGGGAAATTCCATCCAACCGGCAAAAGAGGTAAAGGGAAGCGAAAAGACGCGCCCTAAAAACGGTTTGCTCGCAGATGACAGGTAAAGGAGGTCTTGTGGCAGCAACTTCCGATATGGTTCGTGCTGAACTGATCGAGACGCTCCGCCTCGATCTCGTGGGTCCGGACAATAACCATCCCTTTGTGCGGGAACTCCTTCCCGAGGCGCCGTCGCGATGGTACCTGACCGGTTTTCTCGTACCGACCATGGCACCCGTTGAGCAGCGCACGGACGAAACCGCAACCGACGAGATCGATTCAGCAACGGAATCTGATCCGACAGACGATACGGAGCCGCCGGACAGGGGTGCGGCAAGGAAAAGCTTTCTTCCTTCATCCATGGGCCTTACCGTTCTCGTCGCGCCTGAAACCAGACGTCTGGAAGCGCGCGTAGCCTGGGGTGACTATGGGTACGAGGGAGCGGGAGAGGAAGAACCTGCCGACGTCACCGCCGCAGTGGCCGAGCCGGAAAAAGATGAGATCGAAGTTGAACAGGTTTCGGAACCCGGCGCCTCGTTCAATGTGCACACGAAACCCTTGAAGGGCTACCGCCGGACGCCACGTGAAGAGATCGTGAATGTAAATCTTCCCGAACCGGGAAGCAAGCCCGCCGGATTTCCCGTCAAGGATAGCAGGGGGCTGGCCCTGGTAGTGACGTGCCGAACGGTGAAGAATGCCGCGGCGGGCGCCCACAGACTGCCTCCGGGAACCAGGTCCGTTTCCGTCTTCCTTGTCAACAACAGGCCGCCCAATGAAGACCATGGTTACCGGGCCTTTGCCTTTCAGGCGGAACTCTCTCTTACGTCGGCAGAATCGTTTGTGGCCAGACCCGACCTGCGAGGAGGAGAGGACGAAGCATTCGATGGTGAATGGGACGAAGAGGTAGCCGACCTTCAATACCGTGATGTCTTTGAATATGCCGTCGGCCACGGCGTATCGGCAACAGCAGAGCGTGAACCAGACGGCAGATGTTTCAAGGTCACGAGCACATGGCTTCCGATTGGTGAAGTGGAGCGTGTTGCTCCCGCATTTATTCCCGTCGTGGAACTCGGAATGGAGGCCCTTGGTTCCCTTTCCGACGCACGAGAGGGCGAAAGGAAACTCTCTCTTCTCGTGCAGCATTACCGGGCCTGGATCGTGGCGCAGCGAGGGAAGCTCACCGGTCTTGAGACGAAGCAGTTGGCAACGGCGGAAGAGATGCTCAAGCTGGCAGACCACATGGCGAACCGTATTGAAACCGGCATCAAGCTGCTATCGAATCCCGATGTGCTCGATGCATTCAAAGTAACCAATCGCGCTATGGCGCAGGCGGCCCGTCGACGGGAGGCGATTCGACTACAGGTAGACCCGAATAAGGTGGATGCTCCGCGATGGAGGCCTTTTCAGCTTGCTTTTATCCTCATGACGCTCAACGGAATATCCGACCCCTTTGTTCTGGACCGCGAAACAGTGGACCTGCTTTTCTTCCCTACCGGCGGGGGAAAGACGGAAGCCTACCTGGGACTTGCCGCGTTCGCGATGGTGCTCAGGCGTCTACGACACCCCGGCATCCGCTCGGCGGGCATGAGTGTTCTCATGCGCTATACGCTACGGCTTCTGACCCTCGATCAGTTGGGCCGCGCCTCGGCACTCATGTGCGCTCTTGAACTCGAACGGGAGCGGAACAAAGAAAAACTCGGCGACTGGCCGTTTGAAATAGGGCTGTGGGTGGGATCTGCGGCAACTCCCAATCGCATGGGATCGAGAGGGTACCAGGGGCCTGGAGCGGACAGCACCGCATACAGGAAGACACGCCGGTTCAAAACGGACAGCAAGAGACACCCCTCTCCCATTCCTCTTGAAACTTGTCCGTGGTGTGGCGAGAAGTTCGACGCCAACTCCTTCAGGCTCGTGCCCGATGAGATAGCTCCTCTTAACCTGAGGGTCCATTGCGTCAACCACAAGTGCGACTTTTCCAGAGATCGCCCTCTTCCCATCCTGGGCGTCGATGAACCCATCTATCGGAGATTGCCCGCTTTCCTCATCGCCACGGTGGACAAGTTCGCAGCGCTTCCGTGGACGGGCGAGACGGGCGCACTTTTCGGCCTCGTTGACCGCTACGATAGGGCCGGGTTCTATGGCCCCTGTATGCCCGGAAAAGGCTCATCCCTCGAAGGAAACCTCCCACCCCCCGATCTTATCATCCAGGATGAACTGCATCTTATTTCAGGACCGCTTGGCACCATTGCCGGTGTTTATGAGGCAGCAATCGATACTCTCGCAAGCAGGACCGTGGATGAGAAGAGGATTCGGCCGAAGATCGTCGCAAGTACGGCCACAGTGCGAATGGCTGAGAGACAGATCCGGGCGCTCTTTGACCGGGTGCACGTGAGCGTGTTTCCGCCTCCGGGGCCTGACCGGAGGGACTCGTTTTTCGCCGTCACCGAACCCTCAACGGAGATGCCCGCCCGGACCTACATCGGCATCACCGGCCAGGGGAGAAGCCTGAAAGTGGTCATGATGCGGGCCGCCCTCGCAGTGTTGAGTGCGGCTCAAACGATCTACGGCAGGGAAGGCGGAAAGAGGAACAAAAAGAATCCGGTAGACCCGTACATGACTCTTCTGGGTTACTTCAACAGTCTCCGCGAGCTTGGGGGAAGCAGGCGAATCATTGAAGACGAGGTGCGAACCCGCCTCGACCAATATTCGCGTCGTCGCCGCCTCGACCCTCCGGAAAGTCTCTTCTCGGATCGAAAAATCAGTTACGAAGTGCTGGAACTGACGTCCCGTGTACCCACGAGCGAAGTGGCTGCGGCCAAGAGGCGCCTTGCCCTTCCATTTCATGAAAGTGAGCGGGTGGACGTGGCCCTTGCCACTAATATGATCTCCGTGGGTCTCGACATCTTGAGACTCGGTCTCATGATGGTCCTGGGCCAACCCAAGACCAGTGCGGAATATATCCAATCGTCAAGCCGTGTAGGGCGCAATCCCGGACAGCCGGGTTTGATCCTGACGCTGCTCAACGTCCATAAGCCACGGGATCGGTCCCACTATGAACGATTCGAGACCTATCACGCTACCTTTTACCGGGCTGTAGAGGCAACCAGCGTAACGCCCTATTCACCGAGGGCGCTCGATCGCGCCCTGGCTGCGGTGCTTGTGGCGCTGTGTCGTCAGGGGGATACGGTCATGACGCCTGCCCAGGGAGCATTTGAGATATTGCAGAGGCGCGGCCTGCTCGACCAGTTTGCCCGGACGATTGCCGAGCGGGCTCGGAACCATAATCCCAAACCACCCGCAGAGGCTCAGCGCCTTCGCGATCATGTGCTTCAACTTTGCCGGAGTCTCCTCGATGATTGGCATGCAATCGCCGATCATTTCAAACAGACGAATACTCGATTGCAGTATCAGATAGAGTCGACAGGTCCACAGCGACTGCTCTACGAACCTCTTCATCCGGATCTTGTCAATCTGCCGGCAATACGGCGCCGGTTTCGAGCAAACCGCTCCATGAGGGACGTGGAGCCCGGCGTGGATATCACAGTGAAAAACCTGAACGATTGGGGGAGCAAGCCATGAGCAGAGGACGGATTCGGTCGAGTCAAATTGTGACCACCTTCGGTCCGGGAGCAATGGTCGATCTTCCTGATGCGTCCGCCATCGTTGCCGGTCTCGACAACTGGTCTTACGAGACTGGGAACATCCCGACGATCGAGGAACCTCGGCTCGTAGCAAAGCTTAAGAAAATATTGGGTGCAGCGGACCTTACCTTGAGACTCCCGCCTCCTGCCAACGAGCGAGAACAAGGGTTCCACCCCGACGTGGTGGGATGGCGCTTTCCGGAATGGTTTATTGTCCAGGCAACGGCTCCAGCCGGTGGGGGCTATCGCCGAAGGCGTCTCGTACATCTCAACGGCCTCGATGGCATGAAGTACAGGGATGAGAGAGGAAAGAAGCAGGAGGTCGTGCCGGTTCGTTTTGTTCGCGCTTGCCGGAAGGGTCATGTGGGGGATATCGACTGGAAAGCCTTTGTACACGGTGCTCCGGTTGCCTGTTCGCGAGATCTGTGGCTGGAGGAACGAGGGACGAGCGGAGACCTCGCGGAAATATGGGTGGTCTGCGAGTGTGGGGCTGAGAGAATCATGAGCCAGGCAGCCCGCCTGGAGCTGAGGGCCTTGGGTTCCTGTAATGGATCGCGACCCTGGCTGGGACCTGGAAATAGGGAGTCCTGCGGCGAGCCGAACAGGTTGCTCATCCGAAGCGCAAGCAATGCTTACTTCCCTCAAATCATGTCCGTCATATCCATTCCCGATCTCAAAAGTCCCGTGGATGACATGGTTCGTTCCCTTTGGGATGATTTTCTCTCCGATGTGGAGACCCTCGAAGATCTCGCAAAGATGAGGAAAAAACCGACCGTGGCGCTCCGTCTCGATGGGATTGACGATGCTGCGGTGTTCGCCTCTATCGGCCGGGTGCGGGCTGGAGGTGAAGGCAATGAAAAGCCGGTCAAGGAAGTGGAGTTCGATGCCCTCACCGAAGCAAAAGACGAAATGGGATCGGATAACCCCGGCGGGGACTTTTACGCAAAGGCGTTGCCAAAGACGGAGTGGGATGCACAGTGGATGAACCACGTTGAGCGGGTCGTTCTGGTGCACCGCCTTCGAGAGGTGATCGCCCAGGTGGGATTTACACGGTTCGAAGCTGCAGGTCCAGATTTCCAGGGTGAGCTTGCCCTTGATGTGAAGCGTGCTCCACTCGGGCTCGATGCTTCATGGCTTCCTGCCATAGAAAATCGGGGAGAAGGGGTCTTCCTGCAAATCAACACCAGCGCTGTGACACAATGGTTGAAAGAGCCTGCGGTTAAGGCGCGTGGTCGTCGATTGGATGAGGGCTTCGGGTTGTGGAAAAAGGACCGAGACGCAAAATACGAGTTCCCCGGGTTGCCCTACTATCTTCTCCATTCCCTGTCCCATCTCCTCCTTACAGTAATTTCGCTGGAATGCGGATACCCCGGTTCGTCCTTGAGGGAGCGCATTTATGCGGCGAATGGACGGTATGGGATTCTCATATACACTGGTTCGTCCGATTCCGAAGGGACTCTGGGTGGTCTTGTGATGGCGGGGAGAGAGATACGGAAGCATTTCAGGAGAGCTCTTAATCTTGGCTCTTTGTGCTCCAATGACCCCGTCTGTGCGTACCACGTTCCTTCATTCCACGATCACCAACCGCTGCTCGGCAGCGCCTGTCACGGGTGCCTCCTCATTTCCGAAACTTCCTGCGAGCAGCGAAACGACTATCTTGACCGGGCGCTCGTGGTATCGACGGTTGAGAGCTTGGGGGCGGAGTTTTTCAAATGACGAAGAACGCGGGGATTTTACACCTTCTTCCTGCGCCCGCTTTGCGCGCCCTTGCCGCATCCTTGCGAGAGGGCCCGCTGTCTGTAGGTTTGAGTCCACACGTAGTGCGTCATCTCGTGGGGGCAGAGAATTCTTCGATCTTCTCCCGTCTGGAGGAGCTTTCTCGAGACGGCATGGCACCCCGCCACATCGCTGTAATGTTGGATGCCATAGCGGTTGCCGTAGAACGTTCCCCTGACCCTGCCGTGCTTTTTGAACTCGTACTTTCCGGTCCCGATGTGCCTGGTGTGCCCGTAGGGGACACGGCAGCCGCGCTTCAGATGCTCGTTCAGGAGGCCGAGGAGGAGGTTCTGCTCGTGGGCTACGCCGTTTACGGAGGGGTGCGGATATTCGAGTCGCTCGCGGAAAGACTCAGGAATACTCCAAATTTGAGAGTTATTTTCTGCCTTGATATTGCTCGCAGGTATGGTGATGCATCTACGGACAAAGAGATCGTTCGTCACTTTACAGAAGAATTTCGAGAGAAACACTGGCCCTGGCCGGAACTACCGGAACTCTATTACGATCCCCGCGCCCTTGCATCGGCTGGCGAAGGCAGAGCCAGTCTCCATGCCAAATGTGTTGTAGTGGACCGAAAGGCAGCGCTGATTACGTCTGCAAACTTCACTGAAGCGGCGCAAAAGAGAAATATTGAACTGGGCCTGCTCGTGAGGCATGCACCAATAGCAGAACGGATAGTATTCTATTTCGTAGGCTTGTTGGAAAACAAGGTGCTGGTCCGCTGTCCCTTCGCCCGATCGGGAAAGGAGAGTAGTAGATAAATTTGGCGTGCTATTGTCAAACGTTGCGTACGGTGTCGAGCAGCGGCGCGTCAGATTACTGAATTTCATCTACGAAATTGACGCCATCGACGATGGCAAATCCTGGACGCATTGGCATGGACCCCTATGATTCTCAATTGTAAATGGCCGGCCACGAAAGCTCCACGTTGAAGCGCGTGCGCCCGGCGCATGCGGATTGCCTCCAGCCTCAGGCTTCAAACAACCGGTGACGGCGAACATTCTGCCCGGAGATGATGACCATGGACATCAGGCAGTACGAACCTCGCGACGAGGAGTCCGTAGTCCAATTGTGGACCGATTGCGGGCTGGTCGTTCCGTGGAATAATCCTCGTTGCGATATACAGTTGAAACTCAAGGTGCAGGCAGATATGTTCCTTGTCGCCTGTTTGGATAACCAAGTCGTTGCCACCGTCATGGCTGGTTATGATGGCCATCGCGGGTGGATCAACTACTTGGCGGTTAGTCCACGGTGCCGGCGCGCAGGGATCGGACGACGAATGATGGCGGAAGCTGAAGCATTGCTTCGGGCCGCAGGTTGCCCGAAGGTCAACCTGCAGGTGCGCAGAGCGAATGCTGCGGTGATTGAGTTCTACAAGAGGATCGGGTTCAAGATGGACGATGTTGTGAGTCTAGGCAAACGTCTGGAGCCCGACGAGTGAGCGGAACGCTGCATGCCCGCGAAAGCGGGCATGCGGGCTTTTCTTCTGGATTGCCGCCAAGAACGCGCGGGAATGACGTCTCGGGGATATGGCCACTTTTTCCTGTGGCGCTGTGCTAAGGGCCATCCCCTGTCTCAGAGACAACCGTTACTGCCGTCCCCGTGTCTTCTTTCACCATTCGGCAGCAGTGTAAATGGGCGGAACTCACTCCGCAACCTGTAAGCCCAGTTCTTCCAAGAACTTCGCATAACCGATTTCGTCGATGACTCGGCCCAGACGTTTGGCCTTCCCGGCCTGTCTGTACCATTCGATCACCTTATCGACCAGCGCCAGGGCTTCTTGATCGTTCATGCCCGTAGCAATCACATCGGCAAGCCGGGGTTTGATGCCGGACGCGAAACCGCCTGCCAATACGCGCCAGCCTTTCGCCATCCCTACCAGGCCCAGGTCCTTGATGGAGGATTCCGAACAATTGTGGGGGCACCCCGAAACGCCAATCTTGAATTTATATGGCAGCGTGTATCCGTGATACTTCTCGTCCAGCTTGAGACCGACGCCCACGGCGTCCTGCACTCCAAGACGACAAAAGGTGGTGCCGGGGCAGATTTTAACGGACCGAACGCAGAGTCCGACGGCCGCGCCGGGTGAAAGACCCAGTTCCTGCCAGACCCGATCCAGATCTTCCTCCCGGATTCCCACCACGGCAAATCTTTCGGCAGAGGTGAGTTTCACGGCTTTGGCGCCATATTTTTCCGCAACGTCGGCTATCTTGCGCAGTATGCCAAAGTCGGTAATGATGCCCCCGGGGATATGGGGGGCAATAGCGTAGGTTTCTTTGTCTCTTTGAAGAATTGCACCTTTGTCCAGCCGATCCTCAGCCATAGATGTCCTTCCTTTCGTTCTCACATGAAGACTGACGCCTTTGCCGGTATGCCTGGCACAGGTCTCTATTCATCTTTTGTCCGTTCGAAGTCTAATAATACCCCACACGTGAGTCTGCAATCCCCTCTTACGAATCGATCTTTACCTGGCGTGAGTCTGCAAGTATCCACCGAACCGAAACGTCCACAACGGGCAGTCAACCGAACCGCATCGTTCGACTTCGATTCGCGACCCCGTCATGCAATCGAGACACTTCTTCCTGATGGCGGTGAGGCAGATTTTGTCGGGTTTGTTTCTTGAACCTTTGCGGAATGAGTGCAAGTCGCAATCCCGAGCCATGCACCTTTCAATTTCTATTGGTTGCCCGTTCGCGCACCACAGGCATCTTTCCCGCATGGCCTGGAGGGGCCGCCACGTCAACTGTCTGAATCCACAGCTTTTCATCGGCTGAAATCAACTTGAGTTGAGGTCCCCTCTCCCCCGAAGCGGGGGAGAGGGGGCGTTCGCACCACCTTAAAGTCAGCAACATCGACCCGATCTCACCCCCCACTTCGTTGGTGGAGAGGAGAACTTTTGGGACACCCGCTCAGAGATCCTCTCTCCCGGCGGCATCGATCTGTCGACGATCTGAAGATACGGATGCCTGCGGACAAGAAGAGGGAAGCCCGCATCGAGGCGCGCGTGGGGGCGCTTTCACGGGCGTCACCGCAAAGGAAGCCATAGCGGGGAAAACATCGGGGCCGCCGTGGTCGTCTACAGGCATGAGCGGGCTGAGGGTTTCGACCGGATGTTTACCGGCCGAGCAACTTCTCCCGCTTTTTGACGGCCTCCTTCTTAAGCCGGTTCAACGTCTTTTCCAGAACGGGCAGAACGTTCTCGCGGATGTCGCCCGCGACTGCGATGAGCATCACATCATCTCCCACGAAACGCCTTCCCGTGAAAAGGTAAGCCTCCACGGCGGCGATGCCCGGCTCCGAGCGCATCTCCTGAAGGATTTTCTCCCAGACGCCGGCGTCCACATCGATATCCAGGTATTCCGCGAGTTCTCCTGTGCGGGAGGTCCCCCGCGCTATCCCGTGATGGCATGCAATCATTCCAACCTTTAAAAAGTCCACTTCTCTTTTGATCTTCTCGACCAGGTCGTTCAAAGTCGGCATACGCCCGCTCCTTTCTGCCCGTCGTTCCCGGAGGCGCCCCGTGTCCCGGGGTTGTCGCCGTTCGCCGGATTTGAACGGTCATGTCCGTTCCGGCTTTTTCATATCTTAGCAGATTCCGCATCGAGATTCTCTTGAAGATTTCCTGTCGCGCCGGAGCCGGAAGTGACGAGACAAGATTTACCTTGGAGAACGTCGCTTGTTTCGTGATCCAGGCGCGCAGCTTCCAGGGCCATCGGACTCCCGTCTTCACTCTGAGTACCGGGCCGCAGAATAAAGTGACCATAACCCGGAGATGTCATTCGGTGCTCCAGTTCCGTTTTAAAGATACAAGGGTGACAAGAGCGGAAGCGTTGCCCACCGGGGAAGACTGAGTGCGTTGATGAGCGATTCTGCGAGCCATGCACCTTCTGTTAAAAGAAACGTACAGCAGGGCCGCGAGATGATGGCTGTCGACCGAACGCCCCGGCAGAGTTCACCCGTATTTCATTTTCTGCCGATCGTTCCACCCGATTGAGCGGATCGAAACAAATCCACTGGACTGAATGCCGCGACTCTAGTACTCGTAAGCATCGATCCGCCCGATCCCGGAGCGGATCGGATGGCGGATCGGGACCGGCCGGGGAAATGAATGGCTATGGTTGCGAGGGGATTCCCGCCCTGCTCGCGTTCGTATGGATGTTCGAGTCTCGTGTGGAGAGGAGGATTTAACGGTGGATGACAGCGATATTGAAAAAATAGAAAAGATCATTGAAGACCGGAAAGTCGCCCATGCGTTTTTTGGGAAAAAGTCCAAGACGTATCGATCGTTCGTGGAAGTCGAACGAAATGCTTTTCGCGACGGTCGTCTCACGAAAATGCAGAAAGAACTGATCGCCGCCGGCATCTCGGTTGTCATCAACTGCGAATCGTGTATGGAATTTCACATCAGTGAAGCCCTGCGCGTGGGGGCCACGGAGGAGGACGTCATGGAAGCCATCGACGTCGCCATCGAGATGGGAGGAGGTCCGGCCACCGTCGCCGCACGCTTCGCCATGAAGGTGCTCCAATACCGGGAGGAGAAGAAAGAAACCGGGGAGTGATCGAGACGGAGGCGTTCGTTAACCGGATTCTTTCCCCTTTCCGTTGACGTCCTCCAGAGGGACAAATCGGAGGTTTGCGTCCGAGTTGATCACGTAGTGCACTTTCCCCTTGCGAAACAAGACACTGGACGATTCATAGCGCCAGACATTTCCCTGAACGCTGGTGGGGGTCCCCTGCACGGCGAGAACGTCGTCGGAGGATGCGCCGACGGTGAAATAGCCCTTTGCGGAAGCCTGGGTGGAAGGGGCGGCAGGGAGCATGAGGACGCGGAGATTTCCGTAATAGTTCTGGTAACCTTGCACGCGTCCACTCTTGAATTGGATTTCGCTGAATCCGTAATGCCATTTGCCGGCTTCCACCCGGGTGGGGGTTCCCTGGGCGAGGAGCACGTCGTTTTCGGTGGAGCCGATGGTGAAGTGTCCCGTCGCCGGGTTCTCCGGATTGGACTGCGGTTGAAGTCGGATCTTCAAGGACCCGTCGAAGTTATTGTAGCGGACGAGCCGTCCTTCCTTGAATTGAATTTCGGAAAGCCCATATATCCATACCTGTCCGTGGACCCGGGAAGGGGGGCCTTGAATGCGGAGCACGTCGGCCTGGAGCGATCCAAGGGTGAAGAAAACCAGGTCGGAACCGTCTGTGGAGGGCGGCGCCTGACCCGGTAAGTCCGGGGGCATGGAAGGAGCCGCGGTCTCCTCTTCGGCAGCGGGAGGGGGCGCCTCCGACGGCCGCTCTTCTCGGAGATCCCCTCGGGGCGGCCAGCCCTGCAACCGCGAGCCGCTCTCCGGAGCCCTTCCACCTGGAGTCCCGGCAAAACGAAACGGAAGCCGCACCATGAGCGATGTGATGGCGAGGAGGATAACGAAAACCGCAGCGAAGGCCCCGCAGGCGAGAAGTTGTCCCTTAAGAGACTTCGAGCGGAATCTCGCCGCGAGGCGCTGGCAGCGAGTCCGTATGTGGGGAACGATACGGCTGCGCCACGAGCTTGCCGGTCTCTGCGCCGAGGTGCTCCTGGTTGAAGGCTTTCCGGCAGGGGTTTGCGCCGTCTCTTCGGAATGGGCCCCTGCGGCGTCCGTCCTTTTCTGATTTGCCCACTCCTTGGAAATTCGGTGATATGCGCCGGTGATTTCCTTTATTTTCCCGTCGGCTTTTCGGCGTTCCAATTCGCTCTGCTGGTGGAAGCGGTCCGGATGCCACCGCTTCACCAGTTCGCGGTACGCTTTCTTGACCTCGGCGGGAGAGGCGCCCGCAGGCAATCCCAGGACTTTGAAATCCCTGTCGGTATCATTATCAGAGAGTGGCGCCACGACCGTCAATCCGTAAAGTTGCTAGCACTGCGACCCCCGCTCCCCGAGCGAAGCTTCTCCCCGCATGCTTTACGCGGGGGGCTGCGGTAAGTGGGGTCGCAGGGTTCATGGAATTCCATTTCCTCGTCTCGGGCATTGCAAATGTCGTGCAAATCGACTAGCATAAGCAGGTGGCGAGATGTTTCCCCGGCTCATCCCGTATCGACGGTTGTGCTGCCTCTGCCAATGGCGGCGGGAAGATCGGCGGGTTACGGGGTCTGCACCGGCCAGTAAAAGAAAATAGCCGTTATGCAAAAAGTATTCAAGTCGTTAGGGAACTTCTTCCGATGAATTCGTGAAGGAAGACACGGGTGGGATGAGCCGTGTCAATGAGAGTGAGGAGGAAACCCCCCATGTCGTCACCCCCGTCGCCGCCTCCCCTTGCCGAGGTCCTGAAAGCTGCGGATACCCTTGTCCCGTTTCCCGACGTGATCTGGAAAGTCATGCCGTTGCTCAAGAATATGGCGCCGGTGAGCGAGATCGAGGCCGTGATAAAGTACGATCAGGTTATCACCGCCAGGCTTTTGACTCTCTGCCAGAGTAGTCTCTACACGAGGAAGCACGCCATCGGGTCGCTTCGGGACGCCATCGTTTTCCTTGGACAGGATCAACTCATTCAAGTCATCCTGACGGCTTGCTCGGCCCGCTACTTCTCCGGCGGCGGAGCGACGGGCTACGATCTGCGAGATGGCGAACTGTGGGAACATTCCGTCGGCACCGCCCTCATGACCGAGATAGTGGGACAGCGTCTGGGAAAGGGACATCTTCTCACAGCCTATACGGCCGGTCTCCTCCACGACATAGGAAAGACCGTTCTGCACCATTACGTCAGCACGTATTTCGATTCCATCTTCGCGCTCGTTCAAAAGAAGAGGATGCGCTTTCTCGATGCCGAACGAGAGATCCTCGGTATCGATCATCAGCAGCTCGGCATCCTCATTGCGCGCCGCTGGCGGCTTCCGCCCGAGGTGGCGACGGCTGTCGGCTACCATCACAGCCCCATGGAGGCTCCAGACAATCGAGACGTCGTGTCGCTCGTGTACGTGGCCAACAGAATGGTCTCTGCGCTTGGGATCGGCTGCGGCGCCGACGGGTTTCTACAGCCCAATCAGGATGAGGTGTTTTCTGAGTTGGGGATTACCCGGCGCATGGTGGAGGAGTTCCTGGCGGATTTGATCGGGGCGCTCCAGCAGGCCAGGCGGTTTCTGTCTCCCTGATGTCATCATGCACTGTCATAATCATCGCGTTACGTTCTCGAAGCGGCAGGGGATCGTGCGTACACTGAACCCGAGAACACGTTGGGCGGAGAACCATGCTGGTACTTACGAGGAAAGTGGGAGAATCCATCCGGATCGGTGACGATATCGAGATCTTTGTCACCGCCGTCGACCAAAATAAAGTGAAGATCGGGATTCAAAGCCCCCGGAGCATCCCCGTCTATCGCTCGGAACTCTACCGGAAAATCATGGAAGAAAACCGTGCCGCCGCTGCTATGAAAGCCGGAGACCTCGACGACATGCTCGAACTGTTCGCCAGGGACAAGAATCGCCCTTCCTCCGGGGAGTAAACAGCCCTGAACCTTGCTGCAGGATGAACGATATGCGGATTGAAACAACTCGCTTTGGCGTCTTGGAACTTGAAGAAAGCGTCTTCATCCATTTTCCCTGGGGGATTCCCGGTTTCGAGGAGATCAAACGCTATGTCCTCCTGGAGCACCGGCAGGGGCCTTTCCAGTGGCTTCAGGCCGTCGACGATCCGGAAATCGCCTTCATTGTTTGCCCCCCGGAGGTTTTTGGCTTGAGATACAAGGCGCCGGTGGAGAAGAGGGAAGCCATCGGCGCAAAGGGCGATGAAGATTTTACCGTTCTGGTCATGGTTACGATGGATCGCAGGGCCGGACGTCCTCAACCCCACCTGCGGGGGCCATTGCTTTTCAATGTGGAAGGCCGCCAGGGCTTCCAGTGGTTCATCGATTTCCACGAGGTCGACAAATTCGTGGTGAAGTTGGAGGAAGTGGAAAAGTTGGATGGAGGCCGGACGTGACGGCGCCCGCGGCGAAGAAGGCCGTTTACGAGGATCTGTACGGCATCCCGGAGAACATGGTGGGCGAGATCGTCGATGGCGAACTCGTTGTCACTCCCCGGCCGTCAGTGAGCCATTCCCACGCCGCAACCGTGCTGGGCGGCGAGATCGTGCAACCGTACCGGTTTGGACGTGGCGGTCCCGGCGGATGGATCATCCTCTTCGAGCCGGAGATCATGCTCGGGGAGCAATTGCTCGTTCCAGACTTCGGAGGATGGAGAAAAGAGCGATTTGCCGTCCGGTCCGAAGAAAATTGGATTTCAATCGTTCCGGATTGGGTTTGCGAAATTCTCTCGCCCACCACCATGCGGATGGATAGAGCCCGGAAAATGCCTGTTTACGCGAAATGCCAGGTAGCGTTCATCTGGCTCATCGATCCGATGGCCAGGATTTTGGAGGCGTACAGGCTCGAATTCGGCAAATGGCTCCTGCTGGCCACATTTTCCGAGGACGACAAGGTGCGGGCCGAGCCTTTCCATGAAGTGGAGATCGACCTCGCGAACCTGTGGCTTTCCTGAAACAGCGGACTGGAAAACTCCTGCTCGGGCGTCTGGTTCTCATTGAACCGCCTGTCGATGGATTTTGCAAACTCCACGAAATCGCCGATTCCCCCTCAAAGGTTTTCGAGAAACAGGGCTTTGATTCTGGTGCATGTCACCACACATTCCGATATGCTGAATATTACCCCACAAACTTCTATACTCTGTTACTTAGTGGGGTAGAATGGAGTATCCCGCTAAACGGAGACGATCCACACGTTGCGGGGCGCCGGCCATCAATGAGACAATCGTTTCAATCGTGATCCGAAGGAGCGGGCGTGGTCATCGAAGGCATACTTGAAGAGAGCCTATCCTACTATTTGAACCGCCAAAGAAGCATAGTGGGCGCCATCCTTGGAATTCCAAGGGGGGCGCTTCGCGCGAAAAAAAAGGGAGACTGCGCCTATTGGTGCCTCCATGGCAGAACCGGTCGAAAGACCAGCTAGGAGGCGGCGTGGCGACCAGCAGCAAGACAAAGCGTTTCGAACGAGAGGCTGCGAAATGTCGGCGCCTTTTAGGGAAAGCGCCGAAGGATTTCGAACTTCTCCTTCACCTGAGCGCTATTGAGAATGCCCTCGACCGCCCAGCCGAAGCGTTGGAGTGTCTGGAGAAAGCTCTCGTTCTCAGGCCTGAATCCGCCGATGCATGGCGCCGTTATGCAGAAGCGCTCCTGGCGCAGAAGAATCATGAGGATGCGGCTCGTGCTTTCAGACGGACGATTGAATTGAATCCGCGCGATGCGGAGGCTTGCTTTCGGCTTGGCATCGCCCTCACGGAATGCGGAAAGCAGTCGGAAGCAGTCGAGCCCTACATGCGCGCGCTTTCCATAAGACCGGACTATCCGGAAGTATTGAACAATCTCGGCAGTATCCTGGAAAACCAGGGCAAGCTGGCGGAGGCCGGGGAATGTCTGCAACGAGCGGTCGTGCTAAATCCCCGCTCTGCGGAAGGCATCTATAATTTGGGGGTTGTACGCTACAGGCTGGGGCATCTGGATGAGGCGGCTCTGCTTTTCCGCAATGCCATCGCCTTGAAACCTGACTTTCCTGACGCGTTCGGCAATCTCAGCATGGTCCTCCGCCTGCAAAACGAGTTCGAAGAGAGCATGGTTTGCTGCAAGCGCGCGCTGGCGCTGCGGCGCGATCATCCGGAAGCGCTCATGAACTTCGCCAGTTTGTTGCATGATTTCGGACTGGTGCCGCAAGCAATCTCGGTTCTGGAACGAGGGTTGAGTCTGAGAAGCGATTGCCCGGATTTTCACCTGAATATGGGGATGCTCCTCCTGGCAGCCGGGCGGTTTGAAGAAGGATGGCGCGAATATGAATGGCGCTGGGAAGGCCAGGACCTTTCGGCCATACGGCCCGCTTTTGCACAGCCGCTTTGGCGGGGTGAAGCGGCTGAAGGTCGGGTCCTTCTTCTCTATGCCGAACAAGGGTTTGGCGATACGATCCAGTTTTGCCGCTTTGCGCCGCTTGCCGCCGCCCGAGGTCTGCGTGTGGTGCTGCTGGCGCAACCCGCGCTCGTCAGACTCCTGGGGTCTCTCCCGGGGGTCGAGAAGATAGTCAGCCGCGGACAGCCTTTACCTCCTTTCGACTTTCAAAGTCCTTTGATGAGCCTTCCATTGACTTTCGGCACGCGATTGGAGAGCATTCCCTCAGACATTCCGTACCTGGCCGCTGAAAAGGATGCTGTACTTGCGTGGCGGGGACGATTGCCAAACGATGCTTCCGAAGACCTCAAGGTTGGTCTGGTTTGGGCGGGGAGTTGTCGGCGGCATGCTCCCCATCTGGCTGCGACCGACCGGAGACGCTCGATTGCGCCCGAAATGCTGACGCCGCTTCTGAATGTCCGGGGAGTACAGTTCTACAGCCTGCAAAAAGACGGACCCTCTGCTCCGGCAGAGTTCGGGCTGATCGACCTCATGAATGAATGCCGTGACTTTGCCGATACCGCTGCCCTGCTTGCCGGACTCGACCTGATCATCAGCGTCGACACGGCCGTCGTGCATCTGGCCGGAGCGCTTGGAAAGCCGGTTTGGGTTTTGAACCGGTTCGATAGTTGCTGGCGTTGGCTCCGCAACCGGGAAGACAGCCCATGGTATCCGACCCTTCGCCTCTTCCGTCAACCTCGCCCGGGTGATTGGGAAAGCGTCATCGCCCGAGTGCGGGATGAGTTGGAACGGTGCATCGTCATGGGGAAAGCCGCTCTTTCGCCGAGACAGTGAGCGCCGTATGCCATGCAAATCAACGGAGCCTATCAAGTTCCCATGGTCGAGGATCTTGCCCCACAACCTGAAAATCCATATGGGATCTCGAAGTATGCAGTCGAGTGGGGCCTTCAATGTGCATGCCATATGTTTGGTTGACATATATTATTCCAGCATATCATATGAGTAATTCTAAGCTCTAAAATGGGAGATTGAAGAAATGAAAGTTGTTATTTCAATATTGAGTTTAAACACTCCTGAAGTGAGCAAGGAGTGCATAGATTCGGTCATCAAATATACCAGATTTGAATCGGTAGAGTTATGGCTCACCGACAACGGTAGTTTTGATAATAAAACAGCGGATGTACTCAAACAATATGAGAAGTATCCTTTTGTTAAGACTGTATATCACTCCTGCAATCTGGGATATATAGGTGGAAATAATTATGTGTTTGATAATACTGACTCTGAATATTTTGTGACTTTGAATAGTGACACCGTTGTGTGTCCCAATTGGCTGGAAATACTGCTAAATGAAATGATTGAAAAGAATTGGGCGCAGGTCGGAGCGTGGATACCGAATGCAACTTGTTCTAAATTGAACAAGGAAGGAGGAGGCTGCCCGGCTCGTTCCAAAGAAGATCCTGATTATGTGGAAGGTTGCTGCATGATGGTGAATCGAAAAGCCGCCATCTCCGTAGGACCGACACTGTTCTCTGAGTACCTCACACTGGCATATTACGAGGATTCCGATTTGAGCCTCAGGCTTAGATCTGCAAACTATGGAATAGGTTTGGTCGAGCTGCCAATCAAACATCATCAAGGTTACACTGCTTCAAGAAAACACTTAATTAAAGAAGATTTACATGGCGCTGCCATTAAGAATAGAGAAGTATTTAGAAGCAAATGGTTAGATTTTCTGGCATCCCCGGACGCTAAAAACAGAATATTGGTCAAAAGATATGAAGGAATCGGCGATATTTTATGGACTACTCCAATACTTAGGGCGTTGAATAAGGCGCATCCCGGAGCTACAATAGATTTTTCAACTCACAGTGCATCGTCCGAAATCCTGAATCGAAATCCATTTGTAAACAAAACGGTATCCGACTTTTCTCGAATTAAGGAATCCGATTATGGAAGAATAATAGACCTCAATATGGCAGATGAAAACAATCCATCAACATTGCTATTAGAAACGTATGCTAAAGTTGCCAATGTGCCATTGGATTCTTACCGACCGGAGTTCATACCAGACAAACAGCAAAGCGAACTGGCTGTCAAGAAGTTGGGGGATCTCATTCATATGCCATACGTTGTTCTGCATGTTGAACCGCCATTCTTATGGGCTGGAAGAAGTTTTCCAACTGGTAAGACTCAGATGATAATCGATTATCTTACTAAATGTAAAATGCCAGTAGTAGAAGTAGGGTCTACGAATAAATCGTTATTGAGTGGTCTGGCTATGGATATAAAAGGAAAATTGTCCATTTCAGAAACGGCTGAGGTTATAAAAAATAGCAAGTTGTTTATTGGGATATACTCGGGTCCGTCCGTCATGGCTATGGCAATGAATGTTCCAGCTATTATTTTGTTTGGGTCGATCCTGCCAGAGTATAGAGTGCCCAAACAAATCACCAACGCTATACCCATAAATAATTCCGAACTCCTGTGCCTGGGCTGTCACCATTACAAAACAAACGCCATTGGCTCAAAGGGGACTTTGTCGTGTCTCCGGGGAGATGTTAAGGAAAGATGCATGGTTGAATTTCCGGTGGAAAAAATATATTCGGCTATTGATTCCATCCTGAATTGAGAGGCTTTGTCCGATTTGACAGCGATTGCGACTTCCAGATGTTTTGTCTTTGCGATCGAAGGGCCGGAGCGGCGCCATAGTTTGTGAGGTCCTGTAAATTCTTTGACAGGTTCCATGCCGGAAGCGAATGGGAATTGACGGTGCAGGGATTCTGCGCTCGACAGGAGGTGATTGTTTGGATACGGGCGTGCTCTCGTGTTTTTTCGTTCGGGGAGAAGGTTTGCGCTCGGGGTATCGGCGTGGATGGCACGATGGCGGACTGAAAGGTGGTCTGGCACAATGGTTGCCTGATATATAATGAGAGGAACGAGAAAGCCGCCTGCTATGCGGGTTCCTTGTTCAATGGACACGAGCGGCGCGGCATCATAGATAGAAGCAAGGGCGCCCCGAAGCCTGAGGTTGAGCGACTGCGGTCCTGAAAACGTGCCGGAGCGGGTTTCAAATGGGTGCTGAATTCCCGGCTTCACGAGGATGACGTCTCAATTAGTTTTTCTGGGTGCGCACTAAATAGCAAAACGAGAGGATGGACCGGTATGGAAGATTTATTTCGCAAAGGCGTCGGTGTTGCCGGAGGCCGTAGTGAGGTGAGGCGTCTCGAACGAGAGGCTGCAAAATGTCGGAGCCGTTTGAAGAAGACGCCGAACAATGTCGAGCTTCTGCTTCATCTGAGCACTATCGAGCAGAATCTCGGGCGCCCGGCTGAAGCGGTGCGGTGGCTCGAAAAATTGCTGGTTCTCAATCCGGGTTCTGCAGAAACATGGCGCCGGTATGGAGAGATGCTTCTGGTGGAGAAGCGGTCTGCGGATGCGGTCTCCGCTTTCAGACGCGTGATTGAGCTGAAAGGGGGCGGCGCCGCGACTCATTTTCAACTCGGCATGGCTCTCATGGCGTGCGGGCAGCAGGCGGAGGCGGTTGAAGCGTTCATGGCCGCTATTTCCTTGAAACCGGACTATGCGGATGCATTGAATAATCTCGGCAGCATCCTGGAAGGACAGGACAGGTTGGAGGAAGCCGAAGCGTATTTCAAACGAACGGTCGAGACAAACCCCCGCCATGCAATGGCCGTCAATAATCTGGGGTTCGTGCGCCTGAGGCTCGGTCGCCTGGATGAGGCGGCTGAGCTTTTCCGCAAAGCGCTCGCCCTGCAACCGAACTTTCCGGAAGCGCACATGAACCTCGGCAACGCTCTCCTGGGAAGTGGAAAGCGGGAGGAGGCGATTGAGGCGTTCAGGGTCGCCATTTCCCTGAAACCGGACTATGCGGATGCATTGAATAACCTCGGCAGCGTCCTGGAAAGCCAGAACAAATTGGAGGAAGCCGAAGCCTGTTTCAAACGAGCGGTCGAAACAAATCCCCGGCATGCGGCGGCCGTCAATAACCTGGGGCTCGTGCGCCTGAGGCTCGGTCGTCCGGATGAGGCGGCGGGGCTTTTCCGCAAGGCGCTCGCCCTGCAACCGGACTTTCCGGAAGCGCACATGAACCTCGGCAACGCTCTCCTGGGAAGTGGAAAGCGGGAGGAGGCGGTTGAGGCTTACAAGGCCGCCATTTCCCTGAAACCGGACTATGCGGATGCATTGAATAACCTCGGCAGCATCCTGGAAGGAGAGAACCGGTTGGAAGAAGCCGAAGCCTGTTTTCGACGAGCGTTCGAAACCAATCCCCGGCATGCGGCGGCCGTCAATAACCTGGGACTCATGCACCTGAAGCACGATCGCCTGGATGAGGCCGCGGAGTTTTTCCGCAAGGCGCTCGCTCTGCAACCGGATTTTCCCGAGGCGCTCAACAATCTTGCCAACATTCATTGCCGGCAGAACGCGTGTGAAGAGAGCATGGCCTGCTCCAGGAAAGCGCTGACTCTAAGGCCCGATTATCCGGAAGCGCTCCTGAACCTCGGCAACGCTCTCGTGGGATGTGGAAAGCGGGAGGAGGCTGCTGAGGCCTACAAGCGCGCTCTTGCCATAAAGCCGGACTATCCGGAACTATTGAATAACCTTGGGAGTATCCTGGTCAACCAGGGTGCGCTGGCGGAAGCCGGGGTTTGTTTCGAACGCGCCATCCAGATAAATCCCTTCTTCACGGTAGCCATCAACAATCTGGGGCTCGTGCGCTTCAGGCTCGGTCAACTGGATGAGGCGGCGGTGCTCTTACGCAGGGTCCTCGCCCTGCAACCGGATCTCCCGGAGACATTCGTTAGTCTCGGCAGCGTTCTTCGCCTGCAAAATTCGATCGAGGACAGCGTCGGCTGCTTCCGGCGAGCGCTGGCTCTGCGGCCCGATTATCCCGAAGCGTATTATCACCTGGGACTCGCTCTCATGCAGTGCGGAAAAGAGCCCGAGGCGGAGGAGGCCTACAGGCGCGCTCTTGCCATAAAGCCGGACTATTCGGATGTATTGAATGATCTCGGCGGCATCCTGGAAAGCCGGGGCATTCTGGATGAAGCCGGGGGATATCTGGAGCGCGCGCTCCAGATAGATCCCCAATCTGCATTGGCCAGCAATAATCTGGGGATCGTGCGGTACAAGCAGGGTCAAATGGATGATGCGGAGGCGCTTTTCCAAAGGGCGCTTGCCCTGCGGCCGGACTATCCGCAGGCGATCCAGAACCTGGGTGGCGTGCACTTCAGGCGCGGGAATCTGGGTGATGCGGAGGCGCTTTTCCGCAGGGCGCTCGTCCTGCGGCCGGACTCGGCGGATCTGCTCGGCAATCTCTGCAAGGTCCTTCGCCTGCAAAACGAGCTTGAAGAGAGTCATGCCGTTTGTCGGCGAGCGCTGGCTCTGCAGCCCAACCATCCGGATTCTCTCCTGAACTTCGCCGCCTTGCTGCATGATTTTGGACGGTTGCCGGAAGCGATCTCCGTTCTGGAAGGAGCTGTGAAGCTGCAAAGCGATTCCGCCAGCCTTCGTCAGAATTTGGGGATGATGCTCTTGGGCGTCGGACGACTCGAAGAAGGATGGCGCGAATATGAGTGGCGCTGGCAAGGGGAGGAACTCGGGCCCGCGCGGCCCAAGTTCGCACAACCCGTTTGGCGGGGTGAGGCGGCTGAGAACAAGGTCCTTTTCCTCTATTCCGAGCAGGGATTCGGGGACACACTGCAATTCTGCCGTTATGCGCCACTTGCCGCCGCGCGGGGTCTGCGCGTGATGCTGGCGGTGCAACCCCCACTCGTCAGTCTTTTGAAATCGTTGCCAGGGGTAGAAAGACTCATCGCCAGGGGTGAACCTTTGCCCGCTTTCGATTTCCACTGTCCCCTGATGAGCCTCCCGTTGGCTTTCGACACGCGACTGGAAAGCATTCCCGCCGACGTCCCTTACCTGAGCCCCGAAAAGGATGCCGTTCTGGCCTGGAAAGAACGGCTTTCCGGCGATCCTGCCGGGCGCCTCAAGGTCGGGCTGGTCTGGGCGGGGAGTTCGCGGCTGCATTCTCCGGTGCTGGCTGCAACCGATCGAAGGCGGTCGATCACTCCTGAAAAGCTGGCGCAACTCATGGACGTTCCGGGCGTGCAGTTCTACAGCCTCCAGAAAGACGGCCCTTCAGCCCCCGCTGAATTCGGTCTGATAGACCATATGGATGAATGCCGTGATTTTGCCGATACCGCAGCTCTGATCGCCAATCTCGACCTGGTCGTCAGCGTCGACACGGCTGTCCTGCACGTGGCCGGCGCCATCGGGAAGCCGGTTTGGGCTCTGAGTCGGTTCGACAATTGCTGGCGTTGGTTGCAGGACCGCGAGGACAGCCCCTGGTATCCGACGCTTCGCCTGTTCCGCCAACCTCGATCCGGTGATTGGGAAAGCGTCATCACCCGCGTGCGGGAAGAACTCGAACGGCTTGTGATGACGATGTAGGAGGTACTTCTACTATGTCCTGGAAGACTTCGATGAGCAGCCGGTCTCTGAAGGCCGAAGAATTCGCAAATCCGCAAGGGAAAGCGTTTCGCTGTGGAAGCCCCTCTTGGGTCTCTTCCCACCCGGCAAATTTTTCCTACTTCGGGTTTCTCGGGTCTGAATTTTAACTTATTGTATTTATTCGATTTATTGTCTATTTTTGCGCTTTTGGGAGGATTTTTTTGAAGGTCTTCGATTTTTTTTAATGTTCAAGACCGGAGCGCCGATTTCTATGTCAAACGAAGAAAGAACTGAGATTGGGAAAAGGAGAGATAGCGAAAACATAAACTGAGTGAGAAAAGGGTAGAGAAAAGAAACCTCAACGAACCACAGGCATGAATGCCGAAGAAGACCATCAAGGAGGATCACACCATGGCACTTGGAATCAACACCAACATTGCGTCCCTGAACGTGCAGAAGAACCTGAACAAGACCCAGAACGCACTGAACATGGCTATTGCGCGGCTCTCGTCGGGTCTTCGCATCAACAGCGCCAAGGACGATGCGGCGGGGCTTGCGATCTCGGATCGTATGACCTCTCAGATCAACGGGTTGAACCAGGCCGTCAGCAACGCAAACGACGGCATCTCCCTCGCTCAGACGGCTGAAGGGGCTCTGGACGAGGTGACGAGCAACCTCCAGCGCATGCGCGAGCTGGCCGTTCAGGCTTCCAGTTCGACCAACACGGATGAGGACCTGGAGTCCATGCAGGCGGAATTCTCTCAGTTGTCGGCGGAAATCAGCCGTATTTCCTCGACGACCACCTTCAACAATCAGAATATCCTGGACGGCAGCTTCAGCGGACAGATCCAGGTGGGCGCGAACGCGGGCCAGACGATCAGCATCTCCATCGGGAGTTCGCTGACGACGGACCTCGGCGGTGACATCTTCACCGGAAGCCTGACGCTGGGCAGCACCTATGGTGGCCTCACCAAGGGCGAGTTGACGATCAATGGTTTCGACATCGGCGCCGTCGCCGACAGCACCAGGGACGGTCAAGACCTGGCGGACGCCATCAACGCTCAGTCCGGACTGACGGGAGTCACGGCCGCGGTGGACGACAACGGGAAAGTGGTCCTGACCGGTCAGGAAGCGTTTGCCGTAGCGAGTACGAACGACCAACTGACGGCTTCGTCGGGTTCCGCCACGAACACCCTGGTGATATCGGACAGCGGGATCACCGGAAACGGCAAACTGACGATCGGCGGTGAAGACATCGGCGTGACCACAGGCATGAGCGCCAGCGAGGTGGCGAGAGCCATCAACAAGGCCGAGGTGGGAGTGACCGCTGCGGTGGACAGCAACGGAAACGTGACTCTCATGGGGACGGACGCCGACAGCGTGAAGGTGGAAAGCACCGCGGCCGGAGTGGTTGCCGCGGGGTCCTATCAGAACACTCTGACGCTCGGCACCGTGGCTGCTGGCACTCTGAAGATCGGCAGCGCCAACACCGAGATCACCTTGACGGCTGGCATGACCGCCAGCGCCATGGTCTCGGCGATCAACGAGAAGACCAGCACCACCGGGGTTACGGCAACGGTTTCGGGCGCGAACGTGGTTTTGAACGCAGACAGTGCAGAGGAGGTCGAGGCCTTCGCAAACACCGCTACGGGGGTAACCGTTGGCGGCGCCTATACTACGACCCTGGATGTGGGCGGAACCCTCGGAGCCGGCAAGCTGAAGATCAACAGCACGACAATCGAAGTGACGGCGGGCATGACCGCCGACCAGTTGGTGAACGAGATCAACAAGAAGACCGCCGACACAGGGGCTTTCGCTTCGGTGAACAGCAGCGGCGACATCGTTTTGAACGGTGACGACGCGGCCAGCGTCACCGCCAAGAGCACATCGAGCAACTTGACCGTAACGGATACCTATAAGAATTCGCTGACGCTGGGCACCGCGGCGGACGGCACTTTGGTGATCGGCGGCCACTCGATTGCCGTGACGAGCACCGACACGATCGCGACGATTGCGGACAAGATCAACAACTCCGAAATCGGGGTTGTCGCAGCGGCGGGCAACGGGGATCAGATAGTTCTGAGCGGCGCGAGTTCCGCCGCCGTTACGCTGAACACCGCCGACGGCGGGGTGACCGCCTCCGCGGCCGGCGCCTTGACCCTGACCGGCACCGACGGGACGATCACCTCGGCCGGCACCTTGACGATCGGCAGTACGGATGTCGTTCTGGCTGCCGGCGATGATGCAGCGGCTGTGGTGAGCAAGATCACTGCTGCGACCGCTGCGTCGGTCAGCGCTTCGGTGGGTAGCAACGGCAATACGGTGAACGTGAGGGGTGCGACCGGCTTTACGATGACCGGTACCGTGACGGGTATGACGATTGGAACTATAGGAGCGGGCGCAGCCACGGCGACCGATGACGCCTCGAAGACGCTGTCGGGTCTCCGCGTCGATACGGGTCTTGTGGGCACGGGCAGTGCTTCGGACGCCGAGACCACCCTTGCGGACATCAGCATCACGAGCGAGGCGGACGCCGCAACGGCCATCAGCGTTCTGGACGCGGCCATATCGGACGTGGACAACATCCGGGGGACCCTCGGGGCCGTCGAAAACCGGCTGGATTCGACCGTGTCGAACCTCGAGAACGTTTCCGAGAACATTTCAGCGGCCAAATCCGCCATCACGGACGCCGACTACGCAGCTGAAACAGCGAACATGACCAAGCAACAAATCCTGCAACAGGCCGGCGTGGCCATGCTCTCCCAGGCCAACCAGCTCCCGCAGACGGTGCTTTCACTGCTGCAACAGTAGTACATGCAGTTGTGGTTTTGCCTTCGAGGGGGTTTCCCGGCTGGGTCCGGCGGGGAACCCCCCTCTTTACTCTAAGTACAGCTCCACACAATAAAGTGACCACAACTCGGAGATGTCATTCGGTGCTCCTGTTCGCGTAGGGTGGGCAAGAGCGGACGCGTTGCCCACCGGGAAAGGCCGACCTGTCGTTTCGGTGGGCAGGGCAAAACCCCTGCCCACCCACCTGCTTTCGCAAGCATGACGGGCAGCGATTGGACACCCAATTATGTGGCGCGGTACTAAGGAAGTTTCGCCGTCGCCCGGCAATTTTTGCCGCATCCGCGGCATTGACGCCGAGTTTTTCCCCGATCCCCTTCTCCGAGGCAAGTCCTGAATTCCGTGCGTTCCTTGGGGCTGCCCTTGTGGAATTTCCCCTAAAGTTCTTGATCATTTTGCCGATTCATATATCAAGAGCGGGAAAAAATTTCCTACCGGAAAGGAGGCAAGGCCAAACAGCCGAATCGGACACATACAATCAACGGGAAAAAGAGACATTCAAACGAACGAGGCATGAAAGCCAGAGAAAGCATTCAAGGAGGATCACACCATGGCACTTGGAATCAACACCAACATTGCGTCCCTGAACGTTCAGAAGAACCTGAACAAGACCCAGAATGCGCTGAATACGGCCATTGCGCGTCTTTCGTCGGGTCTTCGCATCAACAGCGCCAAGGACGATGCGGCGGGGCTGTCGATCTCGGATCGTATGACCTCTCAGATCAACGGGTTGAACCAGGCCGTCAGCAACGCAAACGACGGCATCTCCCTCGCTCAGACGGCTGAAGGGGCGCTGGACGAGGTGACGAGCAACCTCCAGCGCATGCGCGAGCTGGCCGTTCAGGCTTCCAGTTCGACCAATACGGATGAGGATCTGGAGTCCATGCAGGCGGAATTCTCTCAGTTGTCGGCGGAAATCAGCCGAATCTCCTCGACGACCACCTTCAACAATCAGAATATCCTGGACGGCAGCTTCAGCGGGCAGATCCAGGTGGGCGCGAACGCGGGCCAGACGATCAGCATCTCCATCGGGAGCGCGCAAGCGAAGGATCTCGGCGGAGACATCTTCACCGGAAACCTGACGCTTGGCAGCAGCTATGCTGGACTCACCAAGGGCGAGTTGACGATCAACGGTTACGACATCGGCGCCGTGGCCGACAGCTCCAGCGACGGTCAGGATCTGGCGGACGCCATCAACGCCCAGTCCGGACTGACGGGGGTCACGGCCGCGATGGACGACAACGGGAAAGTGGTCCTGACCGGTCAGGAAGCGTTTGCCGTAGCGAGTACGAACGACCAACTGACGGCTTCGTCGGGTTCCGCCACGAACACCCTGGTGATATCGGATAGCGGGATCACCGGAAACGGCAAACTGACGATCGGCGGGGAAGACATCGGCGTGACCACAGGCATGAGCGCCAGCGAAGTGGCGAGAGCCATCAACAAGGCCGAGGTTGGAGTGACCGCCTCGGTGGACAGCAACGGAAACGTGGCTCTCATGGGGACGGACGCCGACAGCGTGAAGGTGGAAAGCACCGCGGCCGGAGTGGTTGCCGCCGGGTCCTATCAGAACACTCTGACGCTCGGCACCGTGGCTGCTGGCACTCTGAAGATCGGCAGCGCCAACACCGAGATCACCTTGACGGCTGGCATGACCGCCAGCGCCATGGTCTCGGCGATCAACGAGAAGACCAGCACCACCGGGGTTACGGCAACGGTTTCGGGCGCGAACGTGGTTTTGAACGCAGACAGTGCAGAGGAGGTCGAGGCCTTCGCAAACACCGCTACGGGGGTAACCGTTGGCGGCGCCTATACTACGACCCTGGATGTGGGCGGAACCCTCGGAGCCGGCAAGCTGAAGATCAACAGCACGACAATCGAAGTGACGGCGGGCATGACCGCCGACCAGTTGGTGAACGAGATCAACAAGAAGACCGCCGACACAGGGGCTTTCGCTTCGGTGAACAGCAGCGGCGACATCGTTTTGAACGGTGACGACGCGGCCAGCGTCACCGCCAAGAGCACATCGAGCAACTTGACCGTAACGGATACCTATAAGAATTCGCTGACGCTGGGCACCGCGGCGGACGGCACTTTGGTGATCGGCGGCCACTCGATTGCCGTGACGAGCACCGACACGATCGCGACGATTGCGGACAAGATCAACAACTCCGAAATCGGGGTTGTCGCAGCGGCGGGCAACGGGGATCAGATAGTTCTGAGCGGCGCGAGTTCCGCCGCCGTTACGCTGAACACCGCCGACGGCGGGGTGACCGCCTCCGCGGCCGGCGCCTTGACCCTGACCGGCACCGACGGGACGATCACCTCGGCCGGCACCTTGACGATCGGCAGTACGGATGTCGTTCTGGCTGCCGGCGATGATGCAGCGGCTGTGGTGAGCAAGATCACTGCTGCGACCGCTGCGTCGGTCAGCGCTTCGGTGGGTAGCAACGGCAATACGGTGAACGTGAGGGGTGCGACCGGCTTTACGATGACCGGTACCGTGACGGGTATGACGATTGGAACTATAGGAGCGGGCGCAGCCACGGCGACCGATGACGCCTCGAAGACGCTGTCGGGTCTCCGCGTCGATACGGGTCTTGTGGGCACGGGCAGTGCTTCGGACGCCGAGACCACCCTTGCGGACATCAGCATCACGAGCGAGGCGGACGCCGCAACGGCCATCAGCGTTCTGGACGCGGCCATATCGGACGTGGACAACATCCGGGGGACCCTCGGGGCCGTCGAAAACCGGCTGGATTCGACCGTGTCGAACCTCGAGAACGTTTCCGAGAACATTTCAGCGGCGAAATCTTCCATCACGGATGCGGATTACGCTGCTGAAACAGCCAACATGACCAAGCAACAAATCCTGCAACAGGCCGGCGTGGCCATGCTCTCCCAGGCCAACCAGCTCCCGCAGACGGTGCTTTCACTGCTGCAAGGGTAATGATTACCGGTAGACTCACGGCTTCTCCGCTTCGCGCGGGGGGGCCGTGAGGGTCGGAATGCTTCACCACAGTGCGATAGCGTGGATATTGCAGCGAAGCGGCACGAGTTTTGCTTGCGTTTTCAGTGTCAGCCAACAGGTCCGCCCCGGGGGTGAATGCAGAACGCGGGGCGTCTGCCCCCGGGTGAGAGAAAGGATACGCCATGTCGTCAACGGGAAGCGTTTCGTCATCCACCGGTCTCGTGTCGGGCACCGACTACGATGCCCTCATAGCCGACCTCATGGAGGTTGCGGAAAAGCCTCTCACGCAGGTATCCAGCAAAATATCCGACTATGAGGTCACTGTCTCGGCCTATTCAACTCTGACAAACGATCTTTCGAGCCTCCAGGACGCCCTGGATGCGCTGACTTCGACCACGGCCGGTTTCGGCGAGGTCGGCGCGACGTCAGGTGATCGGACCGTTGTTACGGTTTCGGCGGATACCGACGCCACAGTGGGTTCGTACGATATCGTCGTCAGCCAGCTTGCCGTCGCGCAGAAGGTACAGAGCACGGATTTCACGGCGAGTGAAGCCGTCGGGGCCGGGACGCTCACCATATCGATAGGCGAGACGGGCAACACCACGTCGACCGACATCACCGTCGACGCGGACGATACGATAAGCGATATAGCGAGCGCCATCAACGAAGCCGGCCTGGGGGTCACCGCCACCGTCGTGACCAGTGGTACGACTCAGGTGCTGACGATCAAGTCCGATGATACGGGCACGACGAATGCCTTCACGATCTCGGTGGCCGATTCGGACGCCAATGATACGGACGCGAGTGGCCTCTCCCGTCTCTACTACGCGGGGAGCGGCGTCGGCCAGATGACTGAGACCCAGGAGGCGCTGGATGCAGCGTTTACCATCGACGGCGTGGATGTCACCAGTTCGTCGAACACTGTCGATACGGCCATCGAGGGGCTCACGTTCACATTGAAGGGCGTCAGCGATTCGAGCAGCGGGACGGCTGAATCGACAACCGTCACCGTGAGCAGGGACACCGACTCCATCCAGAGTGCGATTGAAAGCTTCGTCAGCGCCTACAACAGCGTGGTCGAATATATTTCTTCGGAGCAGGGGTATGATGTCGATACCGGGACAGCGGGGGACCTGCTCGGCGATTCAACGGTGAATCGGATCAAGAACACCCTCAAGGAGCTCATCAAAGATTCCGTGTCGGGGTCGAGCGCCATCAAGTACCTGAGTGATATGGGCATTACCATGGGTACGGACGGCACGCTCAGCGTGGATTCAGACACGCTCGAGACGGCTCTTACCGACAACTTCGATGCGGTCAAGAACTTCTTCACTCAGACGTCCTCCTCCACGGCTTCCGGCGGACTCGCAGTGAAGATGTCGGAGGCTGTCGATTCGTGGATCAATGAGGACGATGGAGCGCTCACCGTGAAGAGCGACGGCCTCGAGGATACAATCGCGAGGCTGGAAGACCGGCAGGAAGCAATGCAGAGCCGGTTGGACAAACAGGAGGCGCTTCTCACGTCGAAATTCAATGCGCTCGAGGTGCTCCTCAGCGACTACTCGACCACAGCGAGCAGTGTGGACTCGCTGATCACAGCCATGGAGAATCTGAACTCGCAGATATCTGGTGGTTGACGGACGGGTGGGTGAAGAAACAGCAAGAAGGTAAGGGAGGAAATCGCTTATGACGCCGGTTGCTTACGCCGCTTACAACCATGTGGTCACTACGACAACGAGCAAGGACAGAGTTCTCATCCTGCTCTACGAGGGCGCGGTGAGGTTCGTGCAGTCAGCCAGAGACGGCATGCGGGAAAAGAAGATAGCCGCCAAAGGGGAGAACATCTCGAGGACGCTCAAGATTCTGAACGAGCTCGAGTTTGCGCTGGATCATGAGATAGGAGGAGATCTGGCGGACAACCTGGCGAGCCTTTACCAGTATATGCGGCGAAGACTGACCTGGGCGAACCGGAAGAACGACGAAAGCGCCCTGGAGGAGGTGGAAGGTCTTCTCATACAGTTGAAGGACGCCTTCGATCAGGCGGCTCTCATGGCGAAGAGCGGGACGCCCGTGGATGTGAATCTGCCGGAGGGCCCCGCCATGAGGAGGATCAGCTTTGCAGTGTGAGACGCATGAAGTCCTCTGCAGGAGACTGCTCGCCATCACGGCCGAGACCCGGTTGGCGCTGGAGGAGGCGAACCCGGAGACCCTGGGGAGTCTGGCGCGCGAGCAGCGGGCGGTGATGGAGGAACTGGGCCGCATGGGTGTGAGCCCGGATGCGGCCCTGCTGGACTTGGTGAAGGAAGTGAGGGTCCAGATTCAGGCTGTTTTGAGCGAGATAAGGGATCGGCGCCGGGCGGTGGGGGAAGAGTTGGAATTGCAAGTGGGCAAGAGAAAACAGATCACCGCATACAGGCAGGTGAGGAAGGGGCGCTACAAGTGACGGGAAGGGGATGTGCTGGGCAGGGGTGAGTTCTGATGGTTTAAGAAACCGGTTCTTCTCCCAGCCAGAGGGTTCCCAGGTCCAGTTCCATGTCATGAAACGGTTTCGCGCGCACTCTCTTGGCGCCGGCAAAGAGACCGAGGACAACCCACCTGCCGGCTTCCAGTCCGAATACGTCCAGCGTTTCGGCTAACGGGTCCACCAGCCATAGATATGAGACCCCATGAGCTGCATAAATTGGCATTTTATCGGCCTTGTCCGTTCTTGCCGTGCTCGGGGATAGGATCTCGCAAACCCAGTCGGGCGCGGCGGAGATCCAATTGTGGTCTTCAGATATCGGGAATCGCTCCTTTTTCCAGCCACCCAGATCCGGGACGAGAATGTCTTGTCCGAACGAGACTTCCGGTTCAGCCAAAATGATCCATCCGCCGGGGCCGCCCCGACCGAATCGATATGGCGGTCCAATGCCGCTGCTCAGGGCGAAAGAGGCATTGGAGTGTCTCCGTGACGGTCTGGGCGTGACGATCAATTCGCCTGCGACGATCTCTCCGGTCATGTTTTTCGGAATTTCGTACAGATCTTGGTAGACAGCTCCCTTTCTTGCCGGTTCCGCCATTCTCAGCCCTCTCATGCAACGCCCGCAGACAAAGAAACACATCGCACATTCAGCCATCGTACGTTGTCCGCCCGCTGCATTGGTGTCCCCAGGTACTCTCCCTGAGACAAAAGTGTGGTCTTTGAATGCTGTTGTCAAGCGGGAAGTGCGAAGCAGACAACGAAGATGGAGCGGGAATAGTTGTTTGACGCTATCCGAGACATCGAAAAAGTGCTATATTTTTAGTGCTTTTCAGCCGATAAGGAGAAAGGGAGAATATGATTCCCGAGTCGATTTCCGCAGTGGAAGGGTACACGCAATGTTTATGCTTAAGGGAAGAGCGTCGATCGAGTATTCGATATATCTCCGGATAACGGACCGGTTGGACGGAAGGCCGACATGAGCGATTCTCCTTTTCCACTTGCCGCGGGAATCTCATACCGGGAAGTGTTTGCGAAACTGGAAAACTTGCCGCCCTTGTCTCAAAGTCTCCATGGGCTTTTGGATCTCATACGGAATGACGGGGCGTCCGTGAAAGACCTCGAAGAGGTCATCCGGCACGACGAAGTGATTTCGGCCAAGATCCTCCAGATTGCCAATTCCGCCTACTACGGCGCGTACGGCGCAGTCTCCTCCCTTTCGCGGGCCATCATGACCATGGGATTCAGCGAGGTGGTGTCGATTTGCCTCTGCCACTTGCTGGGGGACCATTTCGATCGTGCGGACGCCTCGACCCGCGCCTCACGGGCGGTGCTGTGGAAAAGGTCGCACGTGGCGGCGAAGATGGCGCAGGAGATGGCTGCGGAGAGATCCTGGCCGGACAGGGAGGAGGCCTATACCCTCGGGTTGCTCCACGACCTGGGCCTTCTGGTCATGTGCCTGCACTTTCACGATGAATATCTGGCCATCGAGGAAACCGCCCGGGAGAGGAAGATCTCTTTCAGACAGGCGGAGATGGAATACGGTCCCACTCACACTCAGATTGGAAGGTGGATTTCCGTGCGGTGGGGGTTGCCCGAGATTTATACCCGGGTCATGACGTTCCATCATGAGCCGAAGGACAGTCCGTCCTGCCAGGAGCCGGTCAAACTGGTGTACCTGGCGGACGTTCTTGCGCGCTGCAATGAGAGTCCCTTCTTGCTAGATGCGGACGAGACGCTGGAGTACTGCAGGGAGTTGGCGATTTCCGGCGAAGAGTGGCGGAAGTATATCGAAAAGACGTCCGCGGCCCGTGAGGAAGCGAACCGATTCTGGAGCTTGTTGGCATGAAAGGGAAGGGGAGATGACTTGTTCCGCCGAAGATCTGCTTAGAACCGAGCTTGTCGAAATCCGCCGAAGAGAGGAGGCGGTGACCCACGTGCTGGGGATGATTTGCCGGCTTACGGAACTCCTGCCGAAGAAGCTCGGGGTCCGCCAGACTTGCGAACGTCTGGTGAGGATTCTTATCGAGGAGACGGATTTCGAGAACTGCTCCATCGCCATGTGGGACGAGGAGCAGGGGGGGCTTTCGCTCGTGGCCGCTTTCGGGCTTGCGGATCTGCTGGGGGAAGTGGAGGACGGAGGCTATTGCCGGCACCTGAAATTCCTTTCCGATCGCGAAGTGGCGAGCCGGGCGTTCGCCTCTCACGAGCCGGCGTTCATCGAGGACACGGAAAAGGATCCCATCCCGGCGAAGGCGAGTGCGGTCGTCCGCACGGTGTCTCTCGTCTGTCTTCCGCTTCTGGATCTCGGGGTTCTCAACATAAGCGCGCCCACTCCGCGGCGGATCGGTTCTCAGGAGAAGCGCGACTGGATACTCCTGGGGAATATCATCGCTCAGCTCGTTCTGACCGCAAGCCTCTACGAGCGTTTGGGTTTCGCCAACCGGAACCTTCAAGAGGAAGTCGACGAGAAGACGAGCAAACTGGAGGAGAGGAACCGGGAACTGGCTGCGGCGAACTGCTTTCTGGAACAGATCGTCGATCGGGCGCCGGAGGGGATCGCCCTTCTCGACGCACAGGGGGACATCCGAAGGATCAACCGGAGCATGGAAGTGCTGCAGGGTGCGAGGGGCGAGGAGATGCTCGGGCGGTCACCGGAAGTATTCTTCCATGATGTCGAGGTCTTCCGGTCGCTGCTCGGCGAGGTGGCGGCCGCCGGCAACGGGAGGCTTTCCGATGTGTTGCTGGTAGATTCCAGGGGCGAACCTCATCCCGCCGACGTCTACCTCGGTAAATTGACGGACGATTCCGGGAACGTCGGGGGATACGTGTTCGCAGCCTATGATATGTCCGAGAAGAAGGCCCTGGCTGAGCAATTCATCCGGGCGGAGAAACTGGCTGCAGTGGGTACGATGGCGGGCGGTGTGGCTCACGATTTCAACAACCTCCTGATGGCTGTGCTGGGGAACACCCAGCTTCTGCTTCTCCAGGTTGCCGATGATGGCGCCCGCAAGCGGCTCGAGAACATCGAGTTGGCGGTGAAGGATGCGGCTCACACTCTCCGGCGCCTCCAGACGTTCACCTGTCCGCAGCATATAGAGATGCAGGGATGCGCCTCGACCGTGAGCGTGAGTGAAATATTGCAGGACGTCGTCGAATTGACTCGCCCCCGCTGGAAAAACACTCTGGAAAAACACGGTCATGCTATCGATCTTTCCATGAGTCTCGATCCGGAGTGCTTCGCCGTCATTCACGCTTCAGACCTGAGGGAAATACTCACGAACCTCGTTCTGAACGCCGTTGACGCCATGCCCGCGGGTGGGACCATTTCGCTTACCAGCAGCAAGGCGGAGGGCGTCGTCGTCATCGAAGTGGCCGATTCCGGGATGGGCATGACGGAGGAAGTCCGGCGCAAGATCTTCGATCCCTTTTTCACCACCAAGGGATTCGGGAATTCGGGCCTGGGTCTGGCCGTATCCTGGAGCCTGGCGCACCGGCACGGCGGAGATATCCTCATCAAGAGTCAGCCCGGGAGGGGAAGCGTTTTCCAACTCCGGCTCCCGGAACAAACAGGCTCGCGCAATGCGCCCTCGAGTCACGGAACGGCTCCCGTCCGGGCAACTCGCCGCCTGTTGCTCGTGGATGACGATAAGGAAGTCTTGCGTCTCCTTCGAGATATGATCCGGCTGAGCGGCCACAAGGTCGTGGCGACTCATGACGGGCGGGAAGCCCTGCGGCTTATCGAGACCGAGGAAATCGACATCGTCATGACTGACCTGGGAATGCCGGTCGTGACGGGATGGGAGGTAGCGCGGCGCGCGAAGGAGAAAAACCCCCGGATTCCCGTCATACTACTCACGGGGTGGGGGGTTCAATACGAGCAGAACGATCTTGCCGCCCACGGAGTCGACATGGTGCTTTCCAAGCCTCTCGGTTACGATAAATTGCAGGAGATGCTGCAAAATTTCTGCTGATCGTATATATTGAAATTCGCTGTGCGGGGATGTCCGGAATATCCGATGTGGGAATGGGAAAATCTAGAGATGCAGGATGGGTGGAGGCCCCGCTCGATGCGTGCGGGGTGAGACTTTGCGTAATCCACCCGGTTCGAGGTCAAACCGCAGGCGTGGCTGCAAGAGAAAATTTCCCGCCTGCAGTTCGAAACGGTATTTTGGCACGGGCGTTGAGAGTTTTTTTTGATATGGGTTCAAGTTCCCTCGCGTTTCTGCCGATTAACCGTGCAGGAAGGGGACGATCCCCATGGAGTGAGCCGAAAATTTGCCCTGGATGCCTCCCATGCGTTTTCATGGGCCGAAGCCCTTGAGCTGTTGGTAAAAGAATCTTGCCCGTTGTATATCCTGTTTCGAGCGATGGTGGAAATCTCCCGGCCCATGTGCGGCGTGAAATTTCTCCTTTCGATCGGAATGGAGGTGTTCAAATGGATGGCGGTAAGCGAACGTTCAAGGCAATGTGGGCGGCATTGGCGGTAGCAGTGCTGGCGGTTGGCTGCATGAACGCCGCCCTCTCCAAGATGGACGCCGAGTCGGGGAGACCGGTTACGGCCAATCCCATTGATGTCTTTGTGCAGTCGGACGTCACGAGATACTGTCGCGCCGGGCTGGCTGTGTTTCCGTTCGAGTCCCGGGCTTATTCGCTCGATACGGGGAAATATATAGCGGAGATGTATTACCAGGAACTCCTCCAGAAGGGACCCTTTCAGCAGGTCAAGATGATCTCGCGCAATGTGGGAACCGAAGAGGAGGCCATTTGGTGGGGCCGCCAGGAAGGATGCGATCTGGTCATGAAATCGGCGGTTCTCTACTACATGGATGGAACGGGCAACGTGCCGACCCATCTGAAAACCAGGGTGCAGATTCTGGATGTCCGCACCGGAAAGACGCTCTGGTTGGTGGAACAGAAGGCGTACTCGGAACCGGGTATGGATCTGGAGATCGGTTGGGCCACCGTCTCGGGCGCTCCCGCTCAGCGGTGCCGCATGCTCGCACGCATTATGGCGAATCAATTCTCGATGTACCTCGTGGAACCGTTGTTGAAAGAGGATCACGGCAAGGAGGGATAGCGGGGGAGCATTTTCCCCGCACCGAAGCCGTCCCGGAGAGTTGCCGGGAAGACAGGGAGGTTATAAGATGGACATCAAGGTCAGCGAAATTCAGTCGACGGTGGTGGACCCCAGGGTGATGCCCGAGCTTACCAAGAAACAGTCGCAGGTCATCCCGCCGGTCCAGCAGAGCGGCAAGAGTTCCTCGGGCAACAAGTCGGCGAAAGACACTGAGGAAACGGCGGCCAAGGTCCAGGACTACTTGCAGGATCTCAACATTTCCCTCAATTTTAAGGTTGAGAACAAGACGGGGGAGACGGTCGTTCAGGTGGTGGACAAGGATACGGGGGAAGTGATCCGGCAGATCCCCTCGGAATCCCTGATCAAGGCGCGCCAGAAGCTGGAGGAGTTGCGAGGGCTGCTCTTTGAGGGCCAGGTGTGAATGAACGGGGTTTTGAACGTATGGAATCCGAATGGGAATCAACCATCCGAATACTCGTGGTGGACGACGACGAGGTCTATCGAGAGATATTACGCGATGCCCTGCTAATGGACGGGGTTGAGATCGTGATGGCCTCCGATGGGGTGGAAGGGCTCGAGAGACTCCAGGATGGGCTCTTCGATATCTTGATCTCGGACCTGAACATGCCTCGCATGGATGGCCTCACCCTCCTTAAGAATGCGCGCATACGGCAACCGCATCTGATTACGGTTGTCGTTACGGGCTACGGGAGTCTCGGCTCGGCCATCGAGGCCATTCGCCTCGGGGCTTACGATTATCTTCAAAAGCCGTTCAAAATCGAAGAGATGGTGGTGACAGCCAGGAATGCTGTCGAGAAGGTCAGGTTCCTGAGAGAGAAGGCCGCGCTCGTCCGCGAAGTTGAAATGCTGCACCAGAAGCTGCGAATGGCCGAGGTGATGAAAGGCCTGAGGGAGGAGGGAAACGGCGGCGGCGGGATCGAGAGCATCTCCGAAAAGACTTTGTTTCTTTCGGCTCAACACAGCACGCCGCTGTGGATGCTGGAATCTCCAAGGGACACTCTCTCGGGCGCCCTGATCGCTCTCGATAACCTCAAAGAACTGCGGCGTGACGGCACGATCAATGAACTGGAGTTCATGCGTTTGAAGAAGCTCATTCTTGATAAGGTCGAAATCGTAAAGACATGAAAGTCCTGATAGTCGAAGATGATGCGATTCTTGGTGAGCTATTGCGTGAATACCTGCAGCGGCTGGATCACGAAAAGGTAGAGGTTTGCGTAACGGGGGGCGAAGCCAGAGCGGTCATTGAAGAGGAAACCTTCGACTGCGCCTTCGTGGATCTGAGGCTGCCCGATACCAACGGTCTGCAGTTGCTCGACGCCATCAAAAGGCAGGACCCGAGCCTCCCTGTGGTTATGATGAGCGGGTATCCCACCATGGAGTACACCATCGAGGCCATGAGGAAGGGCGCCATCGACTTCCTCACCAAGCCGTTCACACTTCAGGACGTGGCGCTGACCCTCGCCCGTGTTACCAAGGAAAGAAAACTGCTGCTCGAAAACCTTTCCCTCCAGCTGGAATGCCAGGCGAAGAAGGAACTCGAGATGGTGAACCGTGAATTGGAAGAGAAGGTTCACGAGCAGATCAAACTCTTCGAAATTTCACGTGAGATCGATGAAATCCGATCCAGCGAGGAACTCTATCCCCGGATCGTGAATCTTGCCTCCCGCATCGCCAGCGTGAAGAAGGCGAGCTTCTTCGTGATGCCTCCCGAACAGAGCCAACTGATGTTGCTCGCCCATTATGGGTTGGCCATAGATGATTCTCCGCCATGTATCTTCGAGATCGAGAACGGGCGGTTGAAGGAGTTGTTCGGAGAAAGATCGACCCATGTGTTTCTCAGCGCCGAGCGGAGGGCAGCGGATTTTCCCGTTGAGTGTTTCGGGAGTGAGGATAGGGGGATGCTATCGTGTTGGCCCCTCAGGATCAGGGGAGAACTGTTTGGTTTCCTGGCCGCCTATCACAACGGCGAAGAAAAGATATCGTCAACCGAGAATAAGCTACTGGATTTTCTTATTAGAAAGTCATCCCTCGCCATAGAGAACATGGCTCTTTACGAGAGCCTGGTGGGGAATTTCTATGGAATCCTCAAATCTCTCGTCAACGCTCTTGAAGCCAAGGACCTCTATACGGGCAAGCATTCGGAGAGAGTCACCGGTTACGCCATCAAGATAGCGCGCAGAATGGGGTGTAACGGCGCCCAGGTGGAAGCCCTCCAGACCGTCGGATACCTTCACGATATCGGCAAGATCGGAATCAATGACAGGATATTGAACAAGCCTTCCGCGCTGACTGGAGAGGAATACGAAATCGTCAAGAAACATCCTGCCATCGGTGAGTCGATCGTTGCGGAATTGGGCCTCAGCGCCGATGAAAGGTCCATCATCAGGCACCATCATGAACGATGGGACGGGAGGGGCTATCCCGACGGCCTCGCACAGTCCGAAATCCCGCTTCTTGCCAGGATAATCTCCGTTGCAGATTCCTTCGATGCGATGACCTCCAAGCGAGCTTACCGCGACGCCATGTCCGTTGAGGCGGCGGTTGCCGAGCTGAAAAATAGCAGAGGCAGGCAGTTCGATCCGGAGCCTCTCGATGCCTTCGTGGATGTTGTGAACGAGGAAGAATAAAGGCGAGACGTTACGATCGAGAGGCGGTGCCGTTGATTCAGAAACGGTGCATTCCTCTCCATCGGAAAATGCTCTTCCTCTGGTCGTTTCGGGCGAGGGGGGAAATCTTGAAGGCGTGCAACGGCGAGATCTTCTCCCTGTGAGCCGAGAGGACAGAGAGCGAGTTGTTGGCACGATATTTGCTCGTAGTGGATTGAATGGAAATGCCATCATCCGTTGGCATTTCAAGCGAAGAAGGCAAGAAATTGAGGCGAGGGCAGGCGACTTGATTCATCTCCAGAGTGGTTGCCTCCCATTTCCGTCGCACGGGGAATCCTGATAATGCCTGCTCCAGAGCTACAAATTGCGGAACTTTTGGACGGGGTGTCGGAAAAATACCTGGATGCCCTGCTGGAGAAAGACCGTCTCTGCTACCTGGGATATTTTGTCCAGGGGGTGATACACAATGTGAACGGTCCCCTTCAAAACCTGTCCATGCTGGGAGAAATACTCCTGAAGGGACAGGAGAGCCAGGATGCGTTCATCCTTTCCAGGTGCGGGGATTCGCTTGAAGAATGGCAGGGTCTCTCGGCGAAACAGCGGAAACGGCTGGCCCAGTTGAGCCAGCAGATAATTGGTTTGGCCGACATGATGAGGGATTTCATGGTGCTCCATGAAATCGAGCGTAATGAAACCGAGGTAGATCTGAACTTGATTCTCTCCAAACTCGTCAATGTCTTTCGCTCCGACCTTTTTTTCAAGCATCAGGTGACGCTCGATCTGCAACTCGCAAGGAACCTGCCGCTGGTGCGCATCCTTGGCCGCCACCTGATTCCGGCGCTGGTCCACATCTTTCGAAATGCTCTCTCCGCCATGTGCGATACCCCGGAGAAACGCCTGACCATTCGATCTTGTGCTGAAGACCGCGGCATACATGTCGACTTTCGGGATTCCGGTTGCGGCGTCAGCAAAGATTGCCGCCAGAGGGACGATTTGTTCGGCTTGTTCTATTCGTGTTGGCAAGAACGCCAGGCGAAATTTTCCAGAGAGGAGAGGCACCTGGGCATTGGGCTTTTCGCGGTTCACCGGCTGCTTTCCCCCTATGGCGTTCAAGTGCGGGTGGAGGACTGCGGCGACGGGACTCTGGTGACTTTGGACATTCCCGCGCGGCAGGAACCGCGCGCGGGGTGAGGAACGGGAGGCAAAAATTTCCCTTTCCCTTCCCTGGGAGGTCCTTTTTTGCTTGTCCGCGAACCGCTGTCACCGCTCCGATTGCTGTCCATCCACCGGCCACGATTCTTCACCTGTCCGCTCCTGGTGCTCTGCGTCTGGAGCGGTTGAGGGTAAATGAAAAAATGGCAACAAAAACGATAGGTTATCTACGCTTCCCGTGGGGAGTGACCTGGCGGAAAGAGGATGGCCGGCGGGACTGACTGCTCGAATTGCCAAAAATGGTATGAAGATCCTGAAAAGTGTGAAGGTTCTGCTGTTTGGCAGAGGAATTGCAAAGAATTGTTAATCAGAGGTCTCCAATTGGGGGTGCGGTGCTGCAAGAAGCCCGAAACGAGTGAAGGGAATATCCGGTGCGAGGCGATAGCCCCGGAGGATATTCGCAGCATGCAGGGGGGGACAGTCGATTTGCAGTGGTGCCAGTGTCAGCAGTCTGTTGGAGGGAACGACATGAAAATTATGGAGACAGGTGGACAGCAGGCTGTCCAGGGAACGACGGAGGTTCGCAATAAGAAGGCCGACAAGGCCGGTATGGACTTCTCGGCTCTCCTGGACGGAGAGTTGACGGCGGGGTCGGATGCCGCAACCGTTACCACGGAGAGCGCCGGGGCTGTGGATTCCATCGCTCTGAGTCAATCGATCGGGACGTCAGTTGCGGATGGCGCCGGATACGCCAGTGTGGCGGACGCCATCGAGGCACAGCTGGGAAAGCTCGAGGACATCGGGACTTCGCTTCAGGATGAAAGTGTCAGCCTGAAGAATGTCGACGCCATGCTGACGGGTCTTTCTGCGGAAGCGAAGAGTCTCGATAGCAGCCTGGAGGGTCTCCCAGACGAACACCCGCTTCGGCAGATCGGGGATGAACTGAACGTCCTGACTTATGTGGAGTCCGTTAAATGGAGACGGGGAGATTATCTCTGAGAGTGGAAGAACATGCTGTGAGATGACAACGTTGTGGAGGTCGATGTCGCGGGTATGCAAAGGCGAATTTTCGTCATTGTCCCATCCATCGTAGTGATGCTCGTTGCGTGGCCCGTGCAGGCCTGTGACCTCGCCGGGAAATGCGAAGGCTCCGCGGGCGAGGCCGCCCGTGATTTTTCCTCGGGGAGCGGGGGATCGTTCTGTTCCGCATCGGGCGTCATGTACTTGACCGAGATGCGCGAGGAGGACGACACGGTCGTGTATGAAAGCATACCGGAAAACGTCGGATTCCCGAACATTCAGGAGGAAGAGCGTGAAAAACAGGAGAAAGCGTGGGAAATGCTCAATAACTCTCTGATAGTGGCGCCGGACGAAGGCCGCCGCGGCCCGCGTCCCATTCCGGAAAGAGGCCGGTGACTCATTCGACATTCGCTCGGGGCGATAATCCATCCCCCCGCAAGTTCCGGCTTCAGGGGGCGCGGGCACTTTGGAACGTCCCGACCGGGAGAACCTCCGCAACCCTGCACCTGTCCTGCTTTCGTATCCGAACGGGATGCGCTCTGCTGTCCCCATCTCGCATTCCTTCTTTATCCTGATGCCCCGATTGTGTGAAAATAGCTCGACGCTTCTGCAATCAGATACTGTTATGATTGCGGAATACCGGGAAATTCTTTTCTCGTTTCCACGCTTCTGCGCGGGAACGTATGCCGGGGTCTGCATGAAAGGGGGGTGGCCCGCCCGATTATTATCGTTTGTTTGCGGGCAACAGGGTCTTTGCTCGTGCCTCTCGTAGAGGTTGCGACTGTACGAGAGGCTGTTATTGTGGTAATCAATCAAGTTGGGGTGGAGGCGAATGTGCCTCGCCCGCTCGGAAGTCGGGGAGATGGATTCTTTTCGGCATCAGCAGACTTTCCCGTTTTCGGGTTCCAATTTTGATTTATCCTATCGGCAACTTATTCCGATTAAGAATCTATCTTGAATAGCGTGGAGGTGTATAGACGGCGGGGAAAAAGCCGGTATGCATTGGGGCGACGTTTCGACCGACAGAGAGGTGAGCTATGAGCAATCAGATCGAAGTAATGGACCAGGCAGCGAAGCGAGTGGGCGATAGAGAGGGAAAATACCTCACATTTTCACTGGCTTCGGAGGAATACGGCATTGGTATCTTGAAGGTGAAGGAAATCATCGGTATGATGAAAACGACGCCGGTGCCTCAAACACCGGAATTCATCAAGGGCGTCATCAATCTGAGAGGCAAAGTAATACCGGTCATAGACCTCAGACTGCGGTTCGGCATGGAAGCCATCGACTATACTGACCGGACGTGCATCATCGTCGTCGAAATCCAGGGAGAATCAACCCGGCTGCACACCGGGATCGTCGTGGATTCGGTGTCTGAAGTATTGAACATCAAGGGCTCAGATATAGAAGACACACCCACTTTTGGAACCAGGCTCAATACCGACTATATTCTCGGCATGGCCAAGCTGGGGGGGGGCGTAAAAATTCTGCTCGACATCGATCGAGTGCTGAACGGCGGGGATCTGGCGGTCCTGGAGAGGGTTGCCTGAAGAGAATAGCGGTATGTCCCGTTGAAAGCGGGAGATCCTGAGGGGGTCTGGTTGCGGAGTGATTTGAACTTTGGAAGTCGTTGGTGAGGATGAATGGAGACCGTACTGCACGACCGTCTTTTTTATAGTTTCAGCGAACTGGTCTACCACCAGTGCGGCATCAACCTCCATGAGGGGAAGAAGGCGCTTCTCCAGGCCAGACTGAACAAGCGCCTCAGAGCTACGGGCATTTCGTCCTACGAGGATTACTTCAAATACATCACTTCTCCCCACAATGGCGCGGAACTCGTTCATTTCCTGGATTCGGTTTCCACGAATCTCACGTATTTCTTTCGCGAATCCCAGCATTTCGACTTTCTTTCCGAGGTGGCGATGCCCGCATTGCTGGAGGAGAAGAAGAAAGAGAAGAGCAACCGAATCAGAGTGTGGAGTGCAGGTTGCTCCACGGGTGAGGAACCCTACAGCCTGGCGATGTGCATTCTCTCGGCTCTCGACTCCGTTCCTAAATGGGATTTTCGCATTCTTGCCACGGATATTTCAACGAGGGTCCTGGAATTTGCTGCAAGGGGATGTTACTCGGAAGAAAAAGTTCAAAAGGTCCCCCACTCTCTTCGGCAAGCCCATTTTCATAAGAGCGTTGACGGGATGGGCAAGAATCAATACGAGGTTGCCGAGCACCTGAGGCGTATCGTGACTTTTCGGCGATTGAACTTGAAGGAGCAGTTTCCGTTCAAAGGTCCCTTCGATTACATCTTTTGCCGAAACGTGATGATCTACTTTGACAAGAAGACCCAGGAAGCATTGATCAACAATATAGCCGGGTACCTGGGCCAGGAAGGATATCTGTTTGTTGGACACTCGGAAAGCTTGACCGGGTTGAAGCATCCACTCACTTACGTTCGCCCTGCCGTCTACCGGAAGTGAAATCGCCCGGTTCCGAGCCGTCGCCCGCCTCAGGGACGGTGACGCGCCCGGCGATTTTCTCGCATTCGGCTTGAATGCGACCGGGGAGAGTATCCCTTCACGGGGCGATCGCGCCGGACGCTGTCTGATTCACGTGATCCGGGTGGCACGGACAACTTGTAGTCCGTGCGCGAAGCGCAGGAGGCCCGCAGCACAAGTGAGTGAGGTACCCCCTGAACAGTAACGCGTGGAGTATTATTTGCTGTTTTGGGCTGCGGCCGGATTTGCCTGGTGTCCCGTGATTCGGCGCGAGTATGGTGTGGACGCCGCCTGGCGGAACGATCGAGAACGCATGAGATGAGAAAAATCGTCGGTGTTGCAGATATGGCGATCAGCAATACGCCGGATGAGACTGTGATCACCTATTCGTTGGGATCATGCATTGCAGTCGTGATCTACGATCCGGTGGCCAGAGTGGGTGGAATGCTGCATTTCATGCTTCCCGAGTCTTCTCTCAGTCCCGACAAGGCCAGGGACAACCCATCCATGTTTGCCGACACGGGGATAGCTGCCTTGTTCAAATGGAGCTATCAATATGGGGCGAAAAAGGACAATATCGTTGTCAAGGCGGTGGGTGGAGCTCAGATCCTGGATGAAAACGGCATCTTCAATATCGGCAAGCGCAATTATCTGGCTATGCGAAAGATATTTTGGCGCAACAACGTGATGATCGCTGCGGAACATGTGGGCGGCAGCGTCAACCGCACGGTGCGTCTGGAAATGAAAACGGGCCAGGTCTTCGTCAAGGTTTCGGGCCTGGGTGAATTGGAGTTGTGAGTCGGCATGCCGGCGACGGATCAACGATCCCATCGTGTCTCACGGCGGCGTGAGAAAGTCCGGTGAGAGCGCAGCATCTCGACGGATGGTCGTCGGGGGGATGGCGTGCGGCCCCAGGCCGCAGCATTACGGGAACCGGTCACGATTGAAACGGTGGCGTCTCATGCGCTGCAAACGGGGAATCTCGCAGGATAGAGTGGAGAGTTTCGAGGGGCGGTCATGCCATATAATGTTCTGATCGTGGATGATTCCAAGTCGATGCGGAAGGTGATCAAGAAGATACTCTACCTTTCGGGATTGCGAATCGGTGAGTCTCTGGAAGCCTCCAACGGGCAAGAGGCGCTGGATGTGCTGGAGAATCACTGGGTCGACCTGATCCTTTCTGACATCCACATGCCGGTCATGGACGGTTTCGGCCTGATCCGAGCCTTGAAAGAGAACGAGATGTGGAAGGATCTGCCGGTAGTGTTCGTGACGACCGAGGCCAATGAGGATCGATTGAAGGAGGTCCTGTCGCTGGGCGCCAGAGGGTATGTTCGTAAGCCGTTCAGACCTGAAGATATCCGACCCTTACTTGCCAGGATTATGGGAGAAGACTATGAGCTTCGAGTGGCGGGCAGCGATGAGGGATGCGATTTCTGAGGTCCTCGAGACCATGTTCTTCGTATCCGTAGATTTCGAAACCGAAAGTGCGTCGGCTCTTGTCTGCGAGCATCAGTCGAGCATCTCGTTGCGTAGCGAAGGGCGACGGATGGATATCGCTTTTGAGGTGAGCGATAGCTTTGCAAGGCTGATCACGGCCAATCTCCTCGGGCTGGACGAGGAGGCAGTGACGCACGATGACATGGAAGATACCATGAAGGAACTGGCCAACATGGTGGTGGGGAATTATCAATCTCGCCTGGGCGCCGGCACATGGGAGCTGGGGATTCCCTCCACTGGACGTCCGGAGAGCGGAATGGAAAACCGGGAATCGGGACTCATCTTCGGTTTCCTGGGAGAAGTGTCCGGAGTGGTGACCCTCCGGTGTGATTCGTCTGCCCGGTAGCAGATGCTGTAGAACACGAGGCAGAGGTGGCAGAAGACAACTATCCACAATTACAGGAATACTATCTGAACGCTGGCTATATCTTCGTGCCTGCCGTTCCCACCCTTATTTCCACGGTTCTCGGGTCGTGTGTCGCTGTTTGTCTGTGGGACAGGAAAAGGGTCTACGGGGGGATGAATCATTTCCTTTTTCCATCCACCGGGGACCCCGCTCAGGCGACGGCTCAGTACGGCAACGTGGCAACCAGGGCTCTGGTTCGCTTTTTCCTCGAAGCGGGAAGCAAGTTGAAGCATCTAGAGGCACAGATTTTCGGTGGGGCGCACCCTCCGGATGGTGCGTTCGAGGCGGTCAGAGTGAGTCGGGAAAACGTTGCTGTCGCTCGGAATACTCTTGTGAAGAGCAAAGTGAAGATCGTGTCCGAAGACATAGGCGGAAACAAGGGAAGAAAGTTGGTTTACAATAATCTCACCAACGAAGTGCTTGTCATCCGGGTGGACACCCTGCGACAGGCTGATTGGTATCCCTACGAGGGTAGGCGTTGACGCGGGGGGCTATGAAGCGCATCAAAGTTCTCATAGTAGATGATTCGGCCATCGTCAGGAAAATATTTTCCCAGGAACTCTCGAAGCAAGCCGACATCGAGGTGATCGGGACGGCTCCCGATCCATATGTGGCCAGGGACAAAATCGTCAAGCTGAAGCCCGATGTGATCACGCTAGATATTGAAATGCCGCGCATGGATGGTTTGAGCTTTCTGCGTAAGCTCATGAAGTATTACCCCATACCCACCATCATCGTGAGTTCGCTGACGCCTGCGAACAGCGAAATGGCGGTGGAAGCCGTGGAATCCGGGGCGGTCGAGGTTCTTGCAAAACCGGGCGGATCGTATTCCGTGGGAGACATGAGCGTCCAGTTGGTCGAAAAAATCCGTGCGGCCTCCCAGGCCCGAATTCTGCCTCCCGTTCCGGTTGACAGGTCGGCCATCCAGCAGGAGGCCATCCAGGATTACAACAGGTCCCTCAAGCGGACCACTCACAAGGTGATCGCCATGGGCGCTTCCACGGGCGGCACTGAAGCTCTAAAATCGGTTCTCATGCAGATGCCTCCCAACTCCCCGGGCATCGTAATCGTGCAGCATATGCCCCCGCGTTTCACCACGGCTTTTGCGGATCGCCTCAACACGCTCTGTCAGATAGAGGTGCGTGAAGCCAGGAACGGCGATTCCGTGCTGCCCGGTCTGGCCTTGATCGCTCCCGGAAATTATCATATGGTTTTGATGCGGAGCGGCGGCAGCTACACCGTCGAGATAAAGAATGGACCATTGGTATGCCATCAGCGACCTGCGGTGGATGTTTTGTTTCATTCCGTGGCGCGATATGCGGGCGCCAATGCACTGGGAGTGATAATGACCGGCATGGGAAGGGATGGCGCCAAAGGATTGCTTGAGATGCGCCAGGCGGGAGCTCAGACCATCGCACAGGATGAAGCGAGCTGTGTCGTCTTCGGGATGCCGAAGGAAGCCATCCGCCAGGGAGGGGTAGAACACGTCGTCTCGCTCGTGGACATCCCTCGCGTTGTGTTGAAGTTGCTCGTTTCCGAGCAATCCTGAAGTCGGAACATGTTTTGCCGGGCTGTGGGCTGTGAGTTTGCGGCGTCGAAATGAATCGAGGGCCGTTCAGCCCGTGTTGAGGCAATTACCAGGATCGTGGCCTTAGAAGGAGTGGGTCGGTGGCTTATAAGGATCTCACTGTATTGATTGTGGACGACTTTTCGACCATGCGTCGCATCATGCGAAATATTCTGCGCGATCTGGAATTCAAGACCATTCTGGAGGCGGAGGATGGCAATGCTGCGTTTTCAGTTCTTGAGACCCATTCGGTGGATCTCATCGTCTCGGACTGGAACATGCCGAACTGTACCGGGCTTGAATTTTTGAAACGCGTGCGCGCCGACGGCCGTTTCAAGGATATCCCGTTTCTGATGGTGACGGCAGAAGCGCAGAAGGAGAACATCCTTCAGGCGGTGCAGGCCAAGGTCAGCAACTACATCGTGAAGCCTTTTACGGCGGTCACGCTCTCCGAGAAGCTGGCGAAAATACTGCCTCCGGATTGAGAACGGGCCGGAATGCCGGTGAGGCCCGTGCGTCGAACGGAGCGATTCGAGGCAGCTCTGCCCCCTCACTTTGGAACGCCCGGGGCAAAGCCCTTGACTCAGGGGTGGGAGAGTGTGCGCTATTGTGAACGCGATAATCCTTCCTTCCCCTCTTCGGCACGGGAGGCGAATGCTCGGATGCCCTTTGGTCAAAGAGGGAAAAGAGATGTTTTTCAAGCTGGGTGCGGTATTGCATCGTTTCATGATTCGGGGTGAAAGATCTTTCGGCGGGCCCTGAGTCAACGTTGTTTTGTCCGGGGGTGGGGAGGACTGGATTTTCCGAATTGCGGTCTTGCCTGCCGGGTCCGGGTATCTTGGAGTTCTGGCGAGGGAGCCTCAATCATTTATCCCTGTGGTTGCCCTCCGGGAGGCCATGCCACACAGGAGAGACTGCTGCATGAAAGAAATTCTGGACCGACTGGCCGCGGGAGTGATCGACGGCCCCGGCGATCTCATGGGCATTGGGGAATGTCTCAATCTGATCGAGACGCTGGAAAAAGATGCTGATTTCCAAGGGACATGGGCTCCGGTTGTAACCCAGTTGAAATTGCGCTTCAAGCGTATCGTGCTGGAAGAATCCCAAGATCCGGAAGGTGACTGGCGGGAGATCCGCGAGTTGATCGCCTCTATCGAGAACGGGCAGAACGATGATTTTTTCCCCGGACCCGTCCCCCAGCCTCCTGAAGTGGACTGGCCCAACATCCAAAAGTTGATGGAAAACGTGTGCGTGAAACCGGGTGAAGAGGACGCGCCCCCGCCGTCCGACGGGGAGGAAGAGTGGAGCCTCGAGGATTTGGCCCCGGTGGACGCTCAATCCGCCCAAGAGGAGATCAATGACCCGGAACTGCTCAAGGATTTCATCGAGGAGGGGAAGGAGCACCTGTCGTCCATAGAGCTGAACATGCTCTCCCTGGAGGCCGATCCACACGACCAGGAAGCAATCAATGCGGTTTTTCGCCCCTTTCACAGCATCAAAGGCGTTGCGGGGTTCCTGAATCTCAAAGATATACACCGCATCAGCCACGAGGTCGAAAACATGCTGGACGCTGCGCGGTCCGGCACCCTTCTCATCAACGACGCCATGATCGACATTGTCTTGAGTGCGGTGGACGTCCTCAAAGTGTTGCTTGGAGATCTTGAGAACGTCAAAAAGGAGGGGGGAAAAATTCCGTTGCAGCCGTCCCTGGTTGAGCCCTTTCTCAAGAGAGTCAGGAATTTCAACGGGGAGGATGTCCAGGGGTCGGGAGTTCCCGTAAGGAAAGTCGGCCAGATCCTGGTGGAACAGGGAATCATCGACAACGGAATGGCGGAGGACCTGGCGGAGCGCGGCAAATCCACGGGCAAGAAGATCGGCGAAGTCATCATTCAGGAAGGTATTGCGAGTCCTCGCGACGTCTCCATGGCTCTTCGGGAACAGAGGCGCACCAAGGAAAACGCGGCTTCGGTGCGAATCGATACCGTGAAGCTGGACAACCTTGTGGATATGGTCGGAGAACTGGTCATCGCTCAGACCATGGTGCTCCAGAACCCCACAGTTCAGACGATAAAGGATCAAAAGCTCCAAAAGGACAGCGTCCAGCTCAGTCGCATCACCGCGGAACTCCAGCGCATCAGCATGTCAATGCGAATGGTGCCCATCAAGGCCACCTTCCAGAAGATGATCCGTTTGGTGAGGGATCTCGCCAAGAAATCGGGCAAGGAAGTCTCGCTCGTGATGAAGGGGGAAGACACCGAGATCGATCGAAATATGGTAGAAGAAATCTACGATCCTCTGGTGCATATGATTCGAAATTCGGTGGATCACGGCATCGAACTCCCCGATGAGCGATCCAGGGTGGGAAAGGATCCTGCGGGCGTCATACACCTGGCTGCGGAACAAAAGGGCGGAAATATCGTCATAGACATCCAGGATGACGGCAAAGGCCTGGACGTGACGAGGATAAGGAAAAAGGCGGTCGAGCGCGGCATCATATCGGCTGACGACCAGCTGGACGAGAAGGCTGTCTACGAACTCATCATGGCCCCCGGATTCTCCACCAAGGACCAGGTTACGGATGTCTCCGGCCGCGGAGTGGGTATGGATGTGGTCAAGAAGAGCGTGGAGCAGCTCAGAGGTAAAATGGACATCGCGAGTTCTTCCGGGAAAGGCACCCATTTCCAGCTCAAGTTGCCGCTCACGATGGCCATCATCGATGGGATGGTCATACAGATCGGTCCGGACCGGTACGTGGTTCCCACCATCGCCCTTAAGGAATCGCTGCGGCCACCCGAGAAAGCCTACCTCACCGTCCAGGGAACGGGTGAGATGATAAAAGTGCGGGAGACTCTCATGCCGCTCGTTCGACTGCATGAACTGTTCGGGGTCGAGCCGCGCATTCGTAATCCGTGGGATGGCCTGCTGCTGGTGGTGAACGAGGGATCTCGCAGTTACTGTCTCCTGGCCGATGAAATCGTAGGACGCCAGGAAGTCGTGATAAAGAGTCTCGGGGGATCTCTCCGCCACCTGGTCGGGATTTCCGGTGGAGCGATTCTCGGGGATGGACGGGTAGCATTGATCATTGATGTAAAGGGTGTTGTCAACCTCTATGAGGAATGCGCACGATGATATCGCAGGTTGAAAAAGAAGATTGGGAGGAGTTGATCCGAAGTCTCCTCGAAGCGGAACGTCATGTTTCAAGTGTGGATGTTGCGAAGGGTTCTCCCGGGGAAACAAAAGCATCTCGGGATGCTCTGATGGCGTTCCATACCACGGCCGCCATGCTGGGCCGGCCCGATCTGGAACGTGCGGGAATCGAGCTGGAACAGTACCTGGCTCGGGAGATCGAGAAGAATTGCAGCGTCGACGCTGTCAACGTCTTCGGTTTCGCCGTCAATGTCCTGGTCGAGAACATGCGGCGCATCGAAGCCGGGGGAGGCGCGGCTGCCTGCGATGTGTCGGAATTGCTGGATGTTCTCGGTGTCGACGCGGCCGGAGAAACGGCCGGGATTCTGACGGAGGACGAAATCCCCGCGGAGGCACCACCTCCCGCGCCTCCCCCGTCCGTGGGCAAAACGGCGGCTCCGCCTCAGGAAGCCAAACCGGTTGCGTGCGCGCTCGATCTTCGACATCTCGAACTGGCCGCCGCCGGATTCGGCGGAGACGTGACCCTGGAAGGCGGAGCGAACGGCGACGGATCTCTCGTTTTGCGGTTTCCGGCTTCTTCAACAATTGTCAACCAGATGGAGACGCTCCTTTCCGCCGGCGCCCCCTCGACCCCTTTTGCCTCCAAACTCGCTCAGCAGGATGAACGGGTCGATAAAGTTCTCTCCACCATCAAAGATTTCATGGTGTCCTTGTCCCGCAGTGAGCTCAGCCAGGCCCAGGAAATACTCCTGAGCATCGCCGACCAACAACATCAGGCGGGACTTTATAAGGAAATCGGAGGCCTGGCGAGGGAACTCCACACCTCTCTAAAGAGTTTTATGGATATCCTCGATCCCTCCTTGAGGGAGATGGTGCTGGACAAGCTTCCCGATTCGGGAAACCGCCTGGAGCATATGCTCGAACTTACCGAAAAGGCCGCAAACACCACCATCGACCACGTCGAGAAATTGCAGCGGAGAATCGAGAAGGATCAAGGACGCATTTTGTTCCTCCAAGAGAATATCGGAAGGCTCAAAGCCATCGGAGAGCAGGCTCAAAAGCGCCTGGACGACAACCAGACGGCCTTGGCGCAACTTCTGGAATCCGCCCAGGACAGCCACAACGATCTACTGACGGTCCTCACTGCACAGGATTATCAGGATCTCACCGGGCAGATCATTCAGAAGATCACGCAACTCCTCAAGGATCTCGAAACGAAACTGGTGAACGTCATCCGGACTTTCGGGGTCAAAGTGGACACGGCGAAGAAACTCGCCGCAGAGGATCTCTACGGCCCGGCCCACAAGGCCAAAGAGGAAGCGCTTCACTCGCAGGACGACGTGGATTCTCTCCTGGCCGAATTCGGATTTTGACCCGTGGAGCCTTCGTTTCGGCCTCATCCCGAGTGAAGGCGAGCTGCTTCAGCTCGTTCCGGGTGACGAGTCTTCCCGCGTTTCACGCGAAGGGTGGGGGCGAGTCCAACCCGGGTCGGCATGGAGCATCGTTCCAATGCAGGAGGGTTTTATGGGGTTGGCCCAGGCCAGGCTGCGGCGGAGGGTGCTTCCTCCGTCCCGGGTCAGATTGTGAGCACGGATGGCTGACGTGCGTGCGAAACGCGCGGCATCGTGGACGGTGAGGCGCTTCCCCGGCTCAATGCGCTCACCAGAGAGCCGATGTTTCATTGAGGACGAGCACTTTGTCGATATCGAGCAGGATCTTCACACGCCCATCCACTTTGGCCATCCCCAGTATGTAGTCCGTGTTGAGCCTTGCGCCGAAGGATGGCGACTCCTCCACGTCTTCGTTTCTTACCTGAATGACTTCGGATACGCAATCCACCACGCTTCCTATCATCCCGGAACCCGTCTCGGTCAGCGCCTCCACCACTATGATGCAGGTGCGTTCGGTGTATTCTGCCGACTGCATCCCGAACTTCAGGCGCAGGTCGACCACTGGAATCACCTTGCCTCTGAGGTTGATCACCCCTTTGACAAAGTGCGGCGTCTGAGGAACGGGCGTGATGTGCATCAGACCGATGATCTCCTTGACTTTCAAGATCCCTATCCCGTACTCTTCCCCCTCCAGGACAAAGGTCAAATACTTGCCGCCCCTCTCGACCGCGGGCTTTTGTCTCTGTTCCTGCAAGTCCATATGTTCCGCCATGGAATTCTTCTCCTTGCCGCTGTTTGCGGCGTCTTTCGCATCCGGGATTTCCCGCACGGCAGTTCTGCATCGCGCTCAACGGTGAATGTCAGAGCACGGCCACACGGTTTCGCCCGCCGGCCTTTGCAGCGTACATGGCTTTATCCGCTCTGTTGAAAAGGGTGTCCTGGTGCTGGTCCGAACTCTTCGTCTGACTCACGCCGATGCTGATGGTCAGAGGGATCTCCTGAGTCTGATACAAAAAGCGGGTCCTCTCAATGATGCGGCAGAGCCTTTCGGCCACGTTTTGAGCGTTCTCCTCGTCGATCCCGGGCAGCAGGATCACGAATTCCTCTCCTCCGTATCGGGCAAGAAAATCCGACTCGCGCAATATGGGCTTGATCCGTTTGATGATCTCTCTTAGACACTTGTCTCCCGCCCTGTGCCCGTAAGTATCATTCACGTTCTTGAAATGATCCACATCGAAGACGAGAAGGGAGAACAACTGATCGTAGCGGCGAAAGCGCTGGAACTCCTCCTTGAAACGGAGATCGTAGGCTCGGCGGTTGGGGATGTCCGTGAGAGTGTCCATCAGGTTTTCCCTCTCCAGCGCCTTGCTTTTCTCCTTCGCTTCGGCAATCTCCGTTTTGAGTCCCGTCAGAGTCTGCTGAAGGTTTGCCAGTTCCTGTCTTGCCAGTTCCTGTTGCTCCAGATCCTTGCGATGCTTGTCTTCGAGAGCCTCCCGGATGGCCGCCAACTGTGAATTCATATGGCTCCGCAACTCCGTAAGCGTTTTGGTGAGTTGAACGGAGGTCTTGATATCTTCCATCCGGCCTTCCAAGAGGGCATTGAAGCTCGTGTTCGACTCCTGTGCCTGGGATGTGCGCGTGAGGGAGGAGAGGAAATGGTTTTCCACTTCCAGCAGACCACTGCCCATATCCGCAACGAAGCCGGCAATCTGACTTCGTTCGTCATTGACCAGCCGGACAAAAGTCTGGATCAACGCGAGGATATCCCCATTATAGGAAAAGAGCTGGTCGATGGTTTCAGATCCCTTGATTCGCTGTTGTACCCCTTGGACGCGATCGAGGAATTCCCTGGAAAGATCCAGGTTGAATTCCCGGAGGATGTTCAGGTATGCTTCCTGCATTTGCTTCAGATGGACTCCGGCGGAAAGGTCGGGTTTACCACTTGCTTCCTTGCCGCCGAACAACCTGCTGAAAAGGCCCTTTTCCCCCTGTTCCGGTCTTGCGTCGCTCTGCTTCCGTATGTCTTCCCGAAAGAACGCCTCCTTCAACTCGCTCAAAGCCGTCTCAACTTCGGTAAGGGGAGCGTCATCCAGGAGTTGGTGTTTTAGCCTGGCAAGATGTTCGAAAACAGGAGTGTTCTCGGAAGAAGAGGTTTGAGAGATGAGAGCGAGGAGCGAGCGTTTGCAGAAGGCTTCCATCGTCGAGTTCTGTGCGCTCAGGTCGTCCACTTGCCTCAGGAGATTTTCCTTCTGACGCCTCATCTCCCGAACGCGCGTCTTCAACTCCCGGGTGGCTTCCTCGTCCTGGCCCGTAACCTCGGCGGAAGGAGCGGAAGCAGGATTCCACGATGAGATGATGTCGGTTATGGATTTGCGTCCGGCGAGCGCCTGGCTGAGAGAGGAAACCGAGATAGCCTCCCGGTTATTGGAAAGCTCCTTCAAGCTTTCTATGATCTCCTGGGACAACCGTTCGAGATTTTTCCGCATGTTGTTGCCGCTTCTCGTCTCCGCCATACGAATCTCCACCGCAGCCTTGCGCCTAGCGCCCTGTCTGCCGCTTCGGTCCGGGACCCTTCCCCGGATCTTTGGGTTCGAACAACTGGCATGCCAGCCCGGATGAAGCGAATACTACCGCGTTGGGGCGCTGGCGCGACTTGATCCCCCATGCCTTGCATCCGTAAGGAGCGGCGGTATCCCAGGTAATCATGAAATGCTTGCAGCGGTCACAATTCATTCTCTTCTCCACCGTGGCCAATACCTGCCGTACCCGCGGCTGGGGGAAAAGAACATATAGCTAAGCAATAAAAGTGCCAAACCTCTCAAAGAATTCTCGCTTTATCGTCCCCGCACGTTTCTGATGCCCGCGCTCCGGCGCAAGAACGCCTGGAGGAGTCTGGCGGCGGCGAATCCCGGCGAAAAAACTATACAATTTTTGCCTTGATAAAGCAAAATCTTATGTGCTGTCTGTACTCCGGATACCAGGAGGTCCAGATGGCGGTTCGTCCCCGTTCCTCTTTGCCGCCTCGACGTGTTTCTTGACGGTTCTTCGATCGAGCCCCGTTCGCCTCGATACCTCCTCGTAGTTGCCGGTTCTCTCATAGAGTAGTGCGCAGTAGGCGTTGACGAGTTCTTGCGCCGTGAGGCAGCCCGAGTCCACTCCGGTTGAGATCCGGGAGACGAGGCCGGGTGCGACGGCTCCTCCATCGCCCCGGTAGTGCCTCGTCAATAGGATTCGGCGTACGGCCTGTTCGAGCTCCCTGACGTTTCCAGGCCAGGTGTAGTGGGGACCAAGGTCTTTTTCGATCACCTCGCGAACCATATCGAGGAGCTCCCTGGACGAATCTCCGGTCATGCGCAAAATGACGTGGAAGAGCATCGCGTCGATCTCTCGGGGGTTCTCGTGCAACCGAAGGCGAAGTGACGGGACAACTATCAAATCCGAGCAGAGCCGGTAGTAGAAATCGTCTCGAAAATGGCCCTTTTGGCGAAGCTCATCGAGGGGCTTATTGGTCGCTGCGATCACGCGGCCGTTGAACCGGTGTTTTTCGTGGCTTCCAACGGGTGAGAAGGTTCGCTCCTGGAGCACTTGCAGAAGCTTGATCTGAACCGGGATGGTCACATCCCCTATCTCATCGAGGAATATCGCCCCGTGAGGACTGCAGCTTGCAAAGACCCCCCGGTGGTGTTCGACCGCTCCCGTGAAGGCCCCTTTCTTGTGCCCGAAGAGTTCTGATTCAATGAGGGTTTCCGGGTACTGAGAGAGGTTTATCGGGATGAAGTTGCGCGTAAAGCTCTCGACAAAGCAGCATCTCTTCTCATCGTAGGGAATGAAGCCGGAGCGGCCGATGGCCGCTGCCGCCATTCCTTTGCCCGCTCCGGTCTCTCCAAGCAAAAGGGTGGAGAAATCCTCCATTCGGTTCCACAGGTATTTTTCATACCAGCGGATATCATGCGTGAAGACGCTGTTCCAAAGATGCAGGCGCAGCTCCCTCATGGACGGGCTCTCCCCGATGAGCCCCCGGTCGATGAAATAAAAGGCGCGCCTCACCTGGTAGAACATGGCGAAAAACCGGTGTGTGTCTGTAGCGCTGAAGCCGCGCTCTGCAAGCATCGAGAGCACATCGCGGGAGAAGGATACCCGGCAGGGCGTGTCTCCAGCGTTGATCTGATTGAGGATCAGCCGGTCCAACTCATCGAGAAAGCAGTGGAAGATCTCAAAAAGAAAGACACTCTGCATGAGGTAACGGTCTTCACCCGAGTAGAGCCGCAGATCCGCTCTGCCCTCGGCCTCGAGCCTCTGAACGGATTGTCTGACGCACCTGGTGACGGACGCGACACGCTGCTCATCGTCAGCATCGGCAGGGCACTCGGCAATCTTCAGATCCAGTTCCGCCCGGGTGCTCCCGAAGGGATTGCTGAACGCCGCCTGCGCAACCAGCCCGAAAAAATCTCTCTCCTCCGGTGTGAGTCTCTTTGATTTTTTCATACACTAAATGTACATGATACATACATTTCATGTCAATTAATCATTGGAGAAATGAGGCTTTTGGGCGGGTTTAAAGCCCCTTTAAATATCTAACTCATCGAAATAATTTAGATATTTATGAATACATAATCCATGGCATGCTTCATGCCTTATTCCTTTCTCGACAGGCGTGTGACGCTACGGCAGGAGGGAAAAGCGGGCGAGAAACACCCTTTGACTGAATCCTGCCGAGAGTGAGGAATTCGGCTCGAACGACCAAATGAAAACGGAGGAAGCCATGAAGATCTCATCAAAAACCGGAGGGGCTCTGGAGCGTTGGATCAGAAGAACTTTGGCGGGAGTTGCGCTTCTGGCCGCTGTGAGCGCGTCATCGAACGCTCTTGCCGCGGGCTTGCTCAAGCCGCTCAATGGCGGGGATTCCAAGATCCACATCAAGTCTCACGACGTGAGCGTGGCGATCAACAATGGTTTTTCTAAAACGGAAGTGGATCAGACCTTTGTGAACGAAGCCGAGCGGGACATGGAGGCAATCTACACGCTTCCTTTGCCAAAGCAGGCGAGCCTCTCCGAGCTGAGCCTCTGGATCGACGGAAGGGAGATCATGGGCGAGGTGGTGGAAAAGGAGCGGGCAAAAGCAGTCTACGAAAAGCAGAAGGCCCGGGGAAAGGAGACCGCCATTGCTGAGAAGGATGATTTCAAAACGATCAATGTCAGCGTTGGCGTGGTGCGCGCCCAGTCAGAGGCAAGAGTTCGCTTTGTTTACTACCAGCCCATAGAAATCGACCTCAATGTGGGCCGCTACCTGTACCCGCTTTCCGAAGGAAATGTCGACGATGAGCGGATCCGGTTCTGGACGGTCGACAATGCTGTGCGCGAAAAGTTCACATTCAACCTGGTATTGAAATCGGCCTTTCCGGTAAAGGATCTCAGGCTCCCCGACTACCAGGACAAGGCCTTGATTGAAAAGCTCCCGGGGAACGAGCACGCGACGGGAGAGGTCTATCGTGTGCAAGTGGATAAGTCCGAGGGGGCGGATCTCTCCCGTGACATCGTCTTCTACTACAGGCTCGATGACAGCGTTCCGGCTCGTGTTGAACTCATCCCATACCGGGAGGGCGAAACGGGCACGGTGATGGTTGTGGTGACTCCTGCGGCATCTCTCAAGAGGATCTCAGAGGGCGTGGACTGGACGTTCGTTTTGGATAAGTCGGGGAGCATGGGGGGGCGCAAGATCGAAACCCTTCTCGACGGTGTGAATCGCGTGCTTGGCAAGATGTCTCCGAACGATCGGTTCCGCATCGTGACCTTTGACACTCGTGCCTCGGATCTTACCGGCGGCTTCTCCCAGGCTACGGAGGAAAACGTGCGGACGATGGTCGAGCGTTTGAAACAGGTCCAGGCGTCGGGCAGCACCGCGCTCTTCGATGGACTCGATATGGCGTATCAGATGCTCGATCGCGATCGCACATCGGGCGTCATCCTTGTGACCGATGGGGTTGCAAACGTCGGACCAACGCGGCATGAGGATTTCCTCAAACTTATGAAAAAAGCTGATGTCCGCCTCTTCACGTTTGTGATCGGAAACAGCGCCAATCAGCCCCTCATGGATCGGCTCGCCAAGGAATCCGGTGGCTTTGCCATGAACATTTCGGAAGGCGACGACATTGCGGGGCGGCTCATCCAGGCCAAGGCGAAAGTCCTCCATGAGTGCCTTCACGACGTGAGTCTCACCTTTCATGGCGAGAAAATAAAGGACCTCACCCCTGCGCGGCCCGGCAGCCTCTTCATGGGCCAGCAACTCGTCATGTTTGGAAGATACTCCGGGCATGGGGCGGTCGATATCGAACTGAAAGCCAAGGTCTCTGGGCAGGAGCAGACCTGGCGATGCAGCGCCGAGCTTCCGGTTGTGGATACGGAAAACCCCGAGCTTGAAAGGCTCTGGGCGCTATCTGCCATCGAGGACCAGATGGAGGCAATACGGGAGAAGGGCGAGACTGAAGCGACGAGAAAAAGAGTCGTTGAGCTCGGGAAGGAGTATTCCATCGTAACGGATTACACCTCGATGCTTGTGCTGCGGGAAGAGGAGATGGAGGGCGAGCAGATCGAGCGCAGGAATGCGCAGAGGGTCGATCGGGAGCGTCAGGCGCAGCAGACCCGCAATGCCGCACCGGTGAAGAACTACCGGGTGGATGAGTCCGCGGGGAACGGGGGAGCCTTCGGCGGCGCCAGTGCCCCGAGAGTTGGAAGCGGCCCGGTGGGACCGCTCTTTGTCGCGCTCGCCTGGTGGCTCAATCGCAGGAAAAGCGGCCATTAGTCGAAGGAGTGATCCCCGGTGCAGGGCTGAAGCTCTGCACCGGGGATCACTCGATAGGCTGTGGCCCGACACTTGTTTCGCGCGAGAAAGCAGGCATTCTCAATTCACCGCATGGAGACTCTCATGTGCTCGATTGGTGGACCGAAAAGACATGCAGCAAGCTTCCCCGAGCTAATCGTTCTTGCCACGGTGCTCGTTCTCGTCAACCTGCCTCTTCTAAGCGGCGGGTTCCGTGAATCTCTCGTATTCATGCCGGAGCGCGTAAGAATGGGGGAGTGGTGGCGAGTGCCGCTCCATCCCTTCGTCCACCTGAGCTGGTACCATCTCCTGCTCGATGCCGGAGCGTTCCTGCTTCTGTACCATGGGCTGGATGAGCGCAGGCCTCTGAGAAGAATCGCTTACGTGGCTGCTTGCACACTGGGAAGCCTCATTCTTTCTGCTCTGACATTCCCGGTTGTGCAGACTCATGGCCTTTGCGGTCTCTCCGGGGTAGCGCACGGGCTCACGGCCATATCGGCCATCGAGTGCATGAAACGGGAGTCTCAGACTCAAAGGCGCCTGCTTTCCGTCGGCACAATCAGTTTCGTGGTTGTGGCGGCAAAGAGCATTCTCGAAGTTCTCCTGGGGCACGTGCTCCTGGAATCCTGGCACTTCGGTCTGGTGGGCCTGCCGACGCCGGCAAGCCACGCGGGCGGAGTGCTCTCGGGGGCCATTGCATCCCTTGTCTTTGGGTCAAAGGCCGGCTCGGGCAAGATGAGAGGGCATGGATACGGGCCTGACGTGCCGGCGCTTGACTGTGCGCCGCACTCCGTGCTGCGGCGTCAGAAGGCGCAAGATGCCCCTCTGTGCGTTCCCCTGACAGACATTCAGAATCTTTGGGGACACGAACGGGCAACCACCACAGACATTTATTTACAGTCTTTGCGTGGTGGAACAAAGCAAGCCGTGAAGAAGTTGGAAACACTTATCACACGGAAAACTCACGCGGAGGAGCTGTAAATGGGTACGCCTGAAGGGATTCGAACCCCTGACCCACGGATTAGAAGTCAATCCCTCCCACCGTAAGTCACTATAATTACAAGCCTTGTCTTTCTAGCCATGTGTATTATGTGTACGTAGTATCAATGGGTTATCTGGAGTCTCCCCCATATTTTCCGAGGCACGACGCCACCTGTTCGCACTTTCAGGACGCCCTACCGCATCGCCGGTCGAACGTCCCTTTTCTATCATGCCCGCTTTTCTCCCGCAAGAACCGTGCTCGTAATTACCGGCGCACCAGGCCTGGGCGACTCCCACAACAAAGGCCGGGGTAACATGGAATTGCTCTCGAGGGAAGACGGTACCACTGCTGCCATGGATATATCTTCGAGGCCGATCTCAGCGGAATCGCGGAGTCGAGAGCACCACGCTTGTCTCGGGTCTGAGAATCCTGCTCTGGCCTGATACCCATTTTATCCTCGTAAAAAATACCCATTGATTCCACCAATATCCCGGTTTAAAATGAACGCTCGTATTGATGCGCCAAAGGGAAGCTTGCCCTGTTCCCGCCTGCAGACGCGGTGAAAACCGTATGTGGCGTCGCGGCGACTGCTCTCTTTGCATTGTTGAGTTCCTGGGCCCGTCTAAATTGATGGTTCTCGAATCAGCAGGCTTATAAGGAGCGGTGATATTGCTGGAGAGCCATCGGGATCCAGATGAAATTGTGAGCTGCTATGGATCTCCGGGAAGGCTTTTTACGTGGCTGCATCCCGCACGCTTGTTCCTTCACTTTCTCTCTTTGGATGTGGTCTGCTCGACGGGGCGCCTCCTGCCCACGCCAGATGGACGGCAAGGGGCAACCGGTGGCGTCACTCCGTAGAAGTGAGTCACTAAAGTTGGGCGGCCACCGAAAGGGCTCGCTAAGAAAGAAGGTACCAGCTTTGTTTCCGGCGCCGCTCACGATGGTTGGCGCGCCCTCAGAAGTGAGTTGAAGCACCAGACAGTCTCAGCAGATCCTGTTACTGCCACAGCCGCAGGAAGTTCACACTCTCTGTGAAACAGGCTGCCTGGTAATGGTGAAACAAAGAAATAACACCCGCTTCGTCATGCGCGCCCGGGTTACCGAAGCGGGGAACTCATATCGGAAGCGATTACGGAGCTCCGGCCTGAAGCAGGGGATATGGGCCGGGGGCGCTCGATGGTACGTAGTCTGCTGTCCAGGAAATTTTGGCCATGACCGATCCTGAAAGCCTGCTGGGAATGCAACTCCATGAGTTCCTGCTGGTGAATTACATCGCCTCCGGGGCTATGGGATTGGTTTATAGAGCCAAAGATACCAAGATGGACAGGTTCGTGGCCCTGAAAGTGGTCTCCAAAAAGGCCGACCTTGCCCCCGTAATGGCCGAAGCGAGAAAGAGGCTCAAGAATGAGGCGCAGGCTGCGGGCCGCCTGTCGCATCCCAACATTGTCACCGTGCATGGCTGGGGCGAGACGGACGAATACCTCTATATTTGCATGGAGTATGTGGCGGGGAGGACCTTGGCGGAGATCCTCCACGAGAGGAAGTCGATACCTGCAGCGGAAGTCCTCGCATGGTTTGACCAGATTCTCATGGCGCTGGAGGTTTCTGCGGCTGAGGGGATCGTACACCGGGACATCAAGCCGAGCAACATCATGGTGATGAGGGACAATCGGGTAAAGGTGATGGACTTCGGCATCGCCAAGCTGCCCACCACGCATCTCACCGTCACGGGCATGATCCTGGGCACCCCTTACTACATGTCTCCCGAACAGGTTTGCGGTGAGGGTGTCGACATCCGTTCGGACCTGTTTTCGCTCGGCGTAGTCCTCTACCAGATGTTGGCGGACCAGAAACCCTTCGAAGCGGAAGGCTCGGCCTCTCTGATATTCAAGATCTTGAACAAGGATCCCGTCCCGTTGCGGGAGATCAACAGCGACATCCCCCGGGAACTGGAAGCCTTCTGTCTGAAGGCGCTGGCCAAAGATCCTCAGCAGCGCTACCAGACGCCGACAGAGATGTTGAGGGATCTTCGGGCGCTGGTCCTGTCCATGGAAAAGCCGGACCTGGAATCCACCCTCTCCCTGTCACCCGCCGCGGGGTGGGGGGTGACCCGCGAGCCCCCGTCCCAGGCGTCTTTCCCCGTGGAAAAGGACTTCCCGGAACCGGAGGAACCTCCTGCTTCAGTCCCGGAAGAGCTGGAGATTCCGGAACTGTCCCGCTCCGGTGAGGCGCAGGTCCTGCCTCAGCGGACAGGTGTGCCGGCCAGGCGCGTTCTCGTGGCGTCGACCCTCGCCTTGATCGTGGTGTTGGGAGGCATTGCCGGGGTGCGCCAGTGGCAGAAAGCCTCCCAGCCCGCTGTAACCAGCCGGGAGGATGCAGGCAGGGCTGCACCGGCCAAAACGGCCCCTTCGACCGTTCCGCAGGCGAAAGGGGCCACCAGTGCTCCTTCGGCCGAGCAAGGAGGGATATCCGTTGATCAACTGGTCCGCCGAGCAAGAACGATTGTCGCGAGCAACCCGGCCGATGCCAGGAAGCTTCTCGAAGCGGCGATTTCTCTCAAGCCGGATCATTATGAAGCGGTGTTCGAGCTGGCAAAGCTGCTGGACAGGGCAAAGGAGCTCCCGGCTGCCATAGAACAGTACGAGAACGCTTTGCGTTTGAACAACAAAGATCCTTCGGTCTTTTTCAGGTTGGGCTCCCTCTATATGCGCCAGGGGAACTACGACCGGGCGTTGCAGGATTTCGAGGCGTGCAGGGCCCTCTCCCCATCAAACCTGGACGAGGTTCTGAGGAACATGGGCATCGCAGCCTCGAAGCAGAACGACCCTTTCCGGGCAGCCGGTCTTTTCAAAGAGGCTCTCGCCGCGAACCCGAAAAACGACGCAGCGCTCAGGTCATTCAACGAGTCTATCCTTGCTCTGATGTCCCAGGCGAAAGAACAATCGAGTTCAAATCCGGACAATGCCGGCAAGATCCTGGCACAGGTCCTCTCCCTCGATCCGATGCGGTATGAGGCATCCATCGAACTGGCCAGGCTGCTCGATCGGACGAAAGACTATGCGGCCGCCATCGGCCAGTATGAAAACGCTCTACGCCTCAACAACACGGATCCTCAGGCGTATTTCCGGCTGGCGTCTCTTTATCTCGGACAGGGGAAATATGACGAGGCCTTGAAGAATTTCGAGGCCTGCAGTGCCCTCTCCCCTCCAAACAAGGATGAAGTCCTGGTGAACATGGGCGTTGCTTGTTTGAAGAAGAACAATCCCGCCCAGGCCGTGGACTATTTCAAGGAAGCAAGCGACCTGAACCCCAGGAATGAAGCGGCGGCCAGGTTTCTCAAGGAATCGCTCGGAGCGCTGGCGGTGGACGCTAAAGAACAGGCGAAGACAGATCCGGAAAAGGCCCAGAAGATGCTCGAAAAGGTCCTCGTTCTGGATCCGAACCGGTATGAAGCCTCGGCGCAGTTGGCTGCCATTCTCGATGGGAAGAAGGACTATCCCGAGGCCATAAAGCAATACGAGAATGTTCTGCGTCAAAACAAGAACGATGCAGGCGCCTATTTCAAGCTGGCGTCCCTCTATCTTGCACAGGGGAATTACGACCAGGCCCTCAAGAATTTTGCATCCTGCAAGGCCCTTTCCCCGCCGAACAAGGATGAAGTGCTTGTGAACATGGGCGTCGCCTACTCGAAAAAGAACGACTATGGCCAGGCCGTGGACTGTTTTAAAGAGGCAAGCGATCTCAATCCCAAGAACGAGGCGGCGGGCAGGCTCCTCAAAGAATCGATGGGCGTGCTGGTGTCGGCGGCCGGGGAACAGGCGAAGACGGATCCGGACAGGGCTCAGAAGATGCTCGAAAAAGTCCTCTCCATCGATCCTAACCGGTATGAGGCTTCAGTCAAGCTGGCCGGGCTTTATGAGCGGAAAAAGGATTACGCGTCCGCCATTGCGCAGTATCAGAACGCACTGCGTCTGAATAACCGGGACGCGGAGTCCGCCTTCAAACTGGGTTCTATCTACCTGACCCAGGGGAAGCTCGACCAGGCGCTGCAGACGTTCGAGTCGTGCAAGGCCCTCTCCCCGCCGAACAAGGACGAAGTCCTGCTCAGTATGGGCATTGCCTGGTCGAAGAAGAATGATTGGGGCCGTGCATTGGATTGTTATGAAGAGGCTCTCGCCCAGAATCCCCGAAATGAGGCGGTGGGGAGGCTTCTCAAGGAGGCCGAGGGAAGCCTGGTGTCGCAGGCCAGGGAAACCTTCGAGACAAACCCGGCGGATGCTCAGAAGATGCTGGAGAAAGTGATGTCTGTCGATCCGGACCAGGCCGACGCATCGCTCGATCTGGCAAGGCTTCTCGACCGGAAGGGAGACCTGCAGGGGGCGGCATCACATTACCTGAATACTCTGCGCATCAACAATAAATGTGCCGAGGCCTATTTTCGGCTCGGCGCCATCTACATGGCGGAAGGCGACTACGATCGGGCACTGGTGAACTTCGAGTCCTGCAAGGTCCTTTCTCCGGACAATCTGGACGAAGTGCTGATGAATATGGGGATAGCTCACGCAAAAAAGAACGACATACCAGGGGCGCAGGCGTATTTTAAGGAAGCTGTCGACCTGAATAAGAAAAACGACCGGGCTCGGAAGCTGTTGAGCGATTCCATCGATCAGATGGTTTCAGAAGTAAAAGACCAGTTGCAGACAAACCCGGACGAGGCGGGGAAGACTTTGGAGAGAGCTATTTCGTTGAATCCCGACCATTTTGAGGCACATTTCCAGCGGGCCCGGCTTTTGACCTTCAAGAACGATTACAGTGCGGCTATCGCAGAGTATCAAAAGGCATTGAGTCTTAACAAGAACTCAGCGGATGCATATTTTAATCTTGGATATATATATCTCATGCAGGGCAACTATGATCTGGCTATCAAGAGCTATGAAGCATGTAGAAAATTCTCGCCGAGTTACCAGGATGAGGTGTTGACTAATCTTGGTATTAGTTACTACCAGAAGAATGATAACCAACAGGCCCAACGGCTATTCAAAGAGGCCATTAAGATCAATCCAAATAATGAATCTGCAGCAATGTACCTCAAGAGTCTGGAAGGATGAGGCAGATATTATGGATGTGGGATGATGCATGATGCCGACGTAATGGTCTGCATGTGATGAGAATGATATTCAGGGGTAAAATAAGGATATGTCACACAGTTGTTTAGTTGATTGATCGTTATATGTATGGATTTTATCAGCAATTCCCGGAAACCCTTCAACATGGCTCCGAGGAATGTTCGAGGATTCGAGCCTTCGTAGACCATCCGGGCGAAAGCTCTTGCGGGAAGCCAACGCGGAGATTTTGCCGCCGGGAATTGCTGGGATTATGTTGATGCTTTTAATGGTTTATAGTGATGGACCTTGTTGGGGTGTGTCATATTGATGCTTGCAGAGTGCTTCCAGATGCAGTTGGCATGAGTTGCTATGTGCGATGACAGGACTAGCAGGATAGCTACAGTCTTTACATCGAGATATATATCATCGATTTTGGCGGTCTTTGTACTTGCCGGGGGCATTTTTGCGTCGTCGCCGGAATGGATGGCGTTTTTCCCGGGAGGGGGCGCACACTTTCATCTCTCGGCGAATGCATACGCACAGACTCTCAGCTCCGTGGCGGTCAACAAATACGAGTCGGGCCTCGCCGCCCTGAAGCGGGGCGATTGCGTGGGAGCCAAGGCGCTTTTCAAAGAGGCCGTTGCCCTCGACCCAAAGGATCGGACTCAAAGGGTGGGGATGTTTGCCACGGACTATTTCCCGAACGCCAAACTCAAGGAGGCGGAGGCGAAGTGTCCGTCCAACGTTGCCGTGACCAAGGTCGAGAGCCCGCCCACGACCACAACTTCAACCACCACTGTGCAGACCACGACTACAACCAGGCCTGCGACTACAACCAGGCCTGTGACCACGACCACCACCACAACGGTCCCTCCCCCGCCTGCGCAACCCCCGGCCCCCGCCCAAGCCACGGGGAAGACTGTTGTAACGAAGGTCCAGGAAACGGGAACACCGGCCAGGGGTCCCGCGGCGCCCACTAAGACCGAGGTCAGTCCGCCTCAGGAAGCTGCGAAGCCGAAGACCGTCTTCATCAACCACAAGGTCTACGCGGGAGAGACGTGGGAATCCATCGCCGGCTGGTATGCGGGCGATGCAGGCAAAGGGAAACAGATAGCTTCGGCCAACCCGAATCTTTCGTCCAAATTGAAGAAGGGGGATGTTGTAAAAATTCCGCAGGAGTTGGCGACGGTTCACGGCAGGCAACCCAACCGTTCGACGGCCCCGCAGGAGGTGAAGCCCGTGGCCAAGACAGAGACGCCAGCGCTGGCCCCGGCGGCCGCGCCCGCGACAACCATCCCGCCTGAAGCTCAGGCGCCGAAGCCTCCACCTCCTCGGATCGAAGGGCTTCACGGAGTGTTCGGTCCCAAATGAGGGTGAAAAGGGGTGTCCTCTGAAAGGCGGGGCGGGCACTTGCACAAAACACCACGACCTTGTCGCCCTGGCCTGTGGCCGCGCCTGCCCGATCTGGAACGCTGTTTTTCATGATGTCCGCGTCGTCCGCGAACTATGAGAATGGGAAGCTGCAGGGGCTATTTTCAGACAAAATCAGTATTAGAACCATAGAATCAGAAACGGATTTAGTGTGATGCGTCTCAGGATCGATATCATTGATTACGGAAGCCAATCCGGCAAAGCGTGTTCGGCGATCACGCTGGACGTGAAGGGCGGCACTATCGGGCGAACGTCGGAGAATGATATTGTACTTGTAGACAGGGACAAATTGATATCTCGCAGGCATGGAGTGATATCCTGCGAGGAAGGGCGATACTATCTGACAGATACCAGCAGGAACGGCATTCTCATATATAATAAGGGCCTGCACCTTCGAAAAGAGAAGATCGAACTGGAGGATGGGGATAGAATCAGGATAGGCGAATATGAACTTGTTGTATCTTTTCAGGACCAGCCTCAATGTGACCCCACCGTCATTCTGGGAGAACAGCACTTCTTGCAGGAGCCTGCGGCCACGGTAGTGGACCTTGTCACGGATTTTTCCAAACAATCGTGGCCATCGGAACCGGTCGAACCCTCCATCCCCGATACGGAGATAGGACCCGGGGAACCGGTGCAGCCCCACTCTGGGGACGACGGCGATGACACGGGATCGGCCTCGCAGGCGCTGGCCGGCAGGACGGGGCGGGGATTCCGGAAGGCGCCACGGGACACCTCCGTTGAGCTGTTCGACCTCTTCCTGCAGGGTGCCGGGATCGAGGAGAGAGATTTCTTTGAGGCCGGGGAGATTCCTGACCTGATGGTGACCCTGGGGAAGGTGTTCAGAGAAATGGTCAACGGCCTCTGGATCTTCCTGCAGGGAAGGGCTGAGCAGAAGTCGGAGATGCGGGCATTGATGACCGGAGTCTTGAACACCGACAACAATCCCCTCAAGCTGTCCCCCCTTCTCGAAGATGCCTTGAGAAGCCTCATCAAACAGGAACATCGGGCCTTTCTCGCACCGGTGGACGCCATCCACAAAGGCTTCGAGGATCTCATGAACCACCACCTGGCAATCATCGCCGGGGCCCAGCATTCCTTGACGGAAGTGCTCGATCGGTTCAATCCCGAACATTTTGCCGAAAAACACAAAGGGGGATTTGCCCTGACGAGAAAATCCCTCTGCTGGGATGAATATTGCCAATCCTTCAATCACATCCGGGATGAAGCGTTGGATCGTTTTTTCGGCAAGGCGTTCGTCAAGGCCTACGAAGATCAGATCGAGCAGCTACGTTCGGAAACGAAGCAGCGTTCAGACAGGCGCGGGAGGAGAGAAACCGACTGATACGAGCACGCCGCGGGGCTGGTTCCGAGGAAGGCTCTTTATACCATGTTGCGTTCAACACACTTCAAGCGGTTTGCCGCCTGTGCCACGTGCCGCCCACAGGGTGTTGATGGCGTCAACGGCCGTGGTGAAGAGTATGGATCTCCCTTCCTCGATGCAGGCGGCATAGCCGAGGGCGGTGGCAAGGTGAGTCTTTCGAGGCCCACTCCGCCCAGCAGGATAACGTTCGTTCTATCGTCGATAAATTTCAGGCGGAAGAGGTTCTGGACGGCTGCGCGGTTGATTGAACCTGCGAGCTTGATTCGTCTTTTGATGGAGCGCTGCCGGCGTAAAGTTGCCTCTCCATCGGGAAGGGCGGCAAGGTAATGCGCGTGGGGCCAGCCGGATTGGGCAGCCTGGTTGGCGAGCATATCATATAATTATCCCGGATGAAGGGAAGGCCGAGGAACTCCAGTTGGGCCGGGATCCCCATCTGGGCGGGATTTCGTCTGGGTAAAGACCGTCGCCTGGCTCCGCAAGCTCAATTGCCGGGGTGTTCGCAAGGCGGATTGGATCTTCACATTTGCTATGGCGGTGGCCTACAATCTGGTTAGAATGAGAAGCGTGGGGATAGCGTGATAATCAGGGAAAGTAGGAGCAAACCAGGGTAAAATCCAGCGGGAAACCTCCTGAAAGGCAATGAATACAAGAACGATTATCAAATCGATTCACTCATTTGTCAAAGAATAATTTCAAAAAAATTGTATCGAGAGAATTGAGAGGAAATTCAACCCCTATTTCAACATCCTGCCCCCAAAATACCCCTTGACCCATTGTAAATTGAGGCTGTATATTCGCTCCAAGGCAATGGGTGGAGACAAAAGTCTCCCGGTCCCATTCCCGCTTCTTCCGAGCAAATAAGACATGTTCCGGGACGGTCGGGTCCTTCGGCAACGGAGCGGCTGGTGAAGGGTGTTTTTCTGCTCTCGGGAGCGGGCAGTGAGGATCGAGGCGGGCACATTCCCAATACCACTTTTTAACAGACATCAGTGGAAATATTGACAGACGTTCAGGTACGCATGAGCATCGTGACATGAACAGATGTCTCTCGCCGGGGATTCGGGTCCCGGGGTTGAGGCGGCGCGGTTGCCGCGCCGTGCAGGAAAGAGGGGCTTCCCAGCGTTCGTTCGACGCTCCCGTTTGAGTCGAAGCTTTCATGGGGGGAATGCTCGAAGATGACGCGATATGGATTGGCTGGTTGAATCTCCATGGACTGGCAGGCGTCGCGGCAGGAGCACGAGTGAGGTTTTTAGGGCTGCTATTTGGTGAGCATCGGATGGAGAACAGTGTTCCAGGAACACAGAAAGGAGGAAGAGGGAAGGGATCGACAGGGACTCGCGTTTGCATCCAGTATAATGCGGCAAGGGGGGCGTTGCAGTGACTTTGCGACTGGCGGGACACCGACCGCTAAAGGAGATCTGAGAATCGTGGAGGAGGAAAAAAATATGAAATCATATCTCGAATCCCGCATTTGTTTCCATGGGATGTTTCTCGTTCTTTTGATCGTATTGCTCTATCCGGTGCAGGGTTATTCGCTGGACAACGAAAGATGGAGCAGCGGCCTCAGCTTCCACTTCTATCCGCCGGGAGCGCGGGCGCTTGGAATGGGCGGAGCGTTTGTGGGCCTTGCCGACGACGCGACCGCCGCGGCGTCGAATCCGGCTGGCCTTGCACAGCTGACGCGAATGCAGATTGCCGTGGAAGGCAGATACATATCCCAGGATAGTGACAAGAAGGCTTTTCATTGGAGTGGTGGTGGTTACGGTGGGCCGTATACCACGTCCTCTCGAATGGATGATGTTACAAATCTGTCGTTTGGAGGATTCACTACTCCGATTTTCAATAATTCCTTTAATCTCGCGGTCTTTTATGACAGGCCATTGAATATGAGCTCCAGCAAGTACTCCAGGCAGACATTTGCGAACTCTTCTCGGTATGCTGAATATCCAAACAGCAGCGATTTTTCTATGGATGAATTTGGAGTGAGTGTTGCCAGGGGTTGGTTTGATGGTAAATTTATGCTTGGGTTTGGCCTAAGCGCACAGCGCTTTGATATAGGTGGAAACGTTAATTGGTATGACGGCAGACGTTTGTACGAAAGTGCTAGTATAGATGATAGTGGTATCCAACCTGCCGTTCGTATGGGAATGCTGGTGAAGCCGATAAATGACCTTCGCATTGGCCTAAGCTATACATATATGCCATCTTTCGGTTATAGTGAGACGTATCACAATGTTCTAACAGGTGTGGATACGAAGTTCGAAACAGACTTTAATATGCCTGATAATATATCAGGAGGTTTGGCATATAATATATTTCCAAACTGGGTTGCGCTCTTAGAGTTAAGATATATTCTGTATTCTCAGTTGAAGGACTGCTTTATTACTAGTGTACGCTATCCTTTCGAGAATGCAACTGCATCGAATTACTCTGTGGATGATATTCTGGAAATCCACTTCGGCACGGAATACATTCTGAACGCTATTCCCAATGTCCCCATAGCTTTGCGGGGTGGTATCTATTATGAGCCTGCGCACGATCTGAAATATAACGGAGCCGGGAACATACAAAGGCACCTGTTTGACGGCGGGGATTCGCAGATGCACTACACCTTTGGAACGGGCGTGGTTCTCATGAACCATTACCAGGTCGATGTCGGGGCGGACCTGACAAGCGAGAGCCAGAACGTCGCCGTGTCCATGGTCTATCAGTTTTAGGGTCATCCAGGGCGGGTTCTCGGAAGTTCGCACATGATCTGACTCCGTGGACGCAAGGAATATGGTTCGATGCTTCTCGCAATCCCGGCGCTCCATGTGGCGCTTTCAAAGAGAGGATTTGCCTGGGAAGCGATAGGCGTCCTGCTCTGTGGACCCTTGCGCTCCATTTGAAGAGCTACAGGATGAAAGGCCGCATCGAACCTTGATACATATCCTTTTCCCTGCCGCCGGTATCAATCAATCCAGATTGAACCCGGCGGCGTCCCCAACAAAACCCTCTGCATTTTTAAACCGCCACGTTTGATATATTTTCGCGCCGCCGCTAACAGTCGCCCGTCTTGTGCTCCTCGTGTGGGACGGGAACCGTCTTTCGGAAACATATTCCCGTTGTTGTGATTGTCTCGCTGGCGGGTCATAATGGCATGGAGCGCTGAAGTCTTATGCGGGCGCTCCATGCAGGATATCGATTGGAGGACAAAACTTATGACCCTCTGGGTGGATGCCGACGCGTGCCCGGGCGCCGTCAAGGAACTGATCGTCCGTGCGGCAATACGGCTCAAAATCAGAACGGTTTTCGTTGCCAACAAATACATCAGCACGCCCGAATCGTGCTATGTTTCGAGCTGCAGGATCGGAATGGAACCGGAGGCGGTGGACCGGCACATCACGGAATGCGCGGAAACGGGCGACGTGGTGGTTACCCAGGACATCCCGTTGGCCGCCGCCCTGGTTCCCAAGGGAGCGATCGTCATAAGCCCTCATGGGGTGCTTTTCACCAGGGAGAACATCGGGGAGCGGCTTTCTATCCGCAATTTCATGCAGGATATCCGGGAGGCCGGGGGGATTACGCCCGGCCCGGGGATGTTCTCGCAGAGGGACAAACAGCGGTTTGCCGATACGCTCGACAGGGAGCTTTCCAGGTGCGCGAGAGGCAAACGCTCGGGATGAGTGCCCCGCTCTCACGGCTTCCTGAAGGCTTTCTCGAAGGGGTTGTTGAAAGCGCCCTTTTTGTCGCCATGGGGTTTCTTGTCTCGTTGGACTTTGGCTGTCGACGGCCCTTCATTTCCGGAAGGCTGGAGCGCTCCCTTCGATCTCGACGAGGCCGGTTTGGCTTCAGCCTGCGAAGGTTTTTCATCTGCGGGCTTCTTTAGCGTTGGTCCCGGGGACGTCTTCATGGAAAGCGAGATGCGGCGCCGTTCGTGGTCGACCTCGAGTACGGTCACTGCGACTTGTTGATGGACGTGAACCACCTGACGCGGGTCTTTGACGAACTGGTCCGAGAGTTCGCTCACATGGACCAGACCATCCCTGTGAACCCCGATATCCACGAAGGCGCCGAAGGCGGTAACGTTCGTGACTATTCCAGGGAGGTGCATGCCGGCCTCGAGATCCTCCGGTTTTTCAATTCCCGATGCAAAGGAGAACGATTCGAAGGTCTTCCGCGGGTCTCTGCCCGGCTTTGCAAGTTCCGAGAGGATGTCCAGCAGCGTCGGAAGTCCCGCTTCCTCGGAAACGTAGCGCGCGGGATCAATTTTGCTTCGAATGGACGCGTCGCGGATCAGATCGGCGAGAGAACAGCCCAGGTCCCGCGCCATCCTCTCCACGATGTGGTAAGACTCCGGATGGACGGCGCTCGCGTCCAGAGGGTTTTCTCCATTGGATATCCTGAGGAAGCCCGCCGACTGCTGGAACGCTCTCGGTCCCAGGCGGGGGACTTTTTTCAATACGTTCCGCGAGAGAAAGGGTCCATTTTCTTCGCGGTATGCGACGATGTTTCCGGCAAGCTGCGCCCCGATTCCCGAGACGTAGGAGAGAAGCTGAGGGCTTGAAGAGTTGATCTCCACTCCGACCCCATTGACGCAGCTCGCGACCGTGTCGTCCAGGCTCCTCTTCAACTCGGCCTGGTCGACATCGTGCTGATACTGGCCGACACCGATGGATTTGGGATCGATCTTGACCAGTTCCGAGAGGGGATCGATCAGACGCCTTCCTATGGAAACCGCTCCGCGGACGGTCACGTCATGGTTTGGGAACTCCTCGCGGGCTACGCTGGAAGCCGAGTAGATCGAGGCGCCGCTTTCATCGACCATCACTATCCGGGTTCCCTCCGGCAGGCCGAGGCTTCGTACGAATGATTCCGTTTCGCGCCCCGCCGTGCCGTTTCCAATGGCGACCGCCTCGATGGTGTGCTGTGCCGCCAGCGAGCGGATGCGCTCCGCCGCCTCGGCGGAAGCCCGATCTCCCGAATGTGGGTAAACCGTTTCGTTGTGGTTGAGCTTTCCCCGTGGGTCCAGGCAGACCAGCTTGCACCCGGTGCGAAAACCCGGATCGATCGCCATGACTTTCTTGAAACCCAGCGGAGGAGCCATCAGGAGGTGGCGGAGGTTGTCCGCAAATACCTGAATGGCCTCCCTGTCCGCGCGGCTCTTGAATTCCTGCCTGGTCTCCGTTTCGAGGGATGGCGCGAGCAGCCTCTTGTAGCCGTCATGTACGGCGGCCTTGACCTGCCGGGAGGCGTCCGAGTCATTTTTGACAAAAATGCGTTCGAGCAAGGGCATGGCATCTTCCTCGGGAGGGGCTGCGCGGACCGTGAGGAATCCCTCCTTTTCACCACGAAGCGCTGCCAGAATCCTGTGCGACGGCATTCCCTTCAATAATTCTTCTTTGTCGTGGTAATCCCGGAACAGAGACCCTTCCGCCTCCTTTCCGGGCACAACCCTGGACCGGAGAAGTCCTCTGTCCGCAAAAAGGGCTCGGAGTCTCGCGCGGGCATCCGCGTTTTCGCTTATCCACTCGGCGATGATATCGCGAGCCCCCGCGAGGGCGTCTTCGGAAGAAAGAGTTCCCTTTTCCGCGTCTATGAAACCTTCGGCTTCGGCGAGAGGGGAGGTGGCCGGATCCTGTTCGAACAGCAGGGAAGCCAGAGGCTCCAATCCCTTTTCTCTGGCGACAGCAGCCCTGGTCCGGCGTTTCGGCCGGAACGGGAGGTAGATGTCCTCCAGCACGGCCAGTTTGTCAGCCCGCAGTATCTCGGTTTCCAGTTCGGCCGTCAACTTGCCTCGATCTTCCAGAGACTTCAAAACGGCAGCCCTGCGTTTGTCGAGGGTTTCAAGCTGAGAGAGCCGGTCGCGAACGGTCGTGATGAGGACCTCATCCAAAGATCCGGTCGCCTCCTTGCGGTATCTGGCGATGAAAGGAACGGTCGCGCCCTCCTCCAGGAGTCTCACCGTTGCCTCGACCTGGCGTGACTGAAGATGAAGTTCGCGGGATATGGAGTCTACGTGGTTTTCGTTCATGTTTCCCCTTGATTCCGTACGATCGATCCCTCGACCGGAGTGCCGTTCGGCCAACCAGCGGTTCTACACACGTGCGCTACCGGGGCAAGGACCTTGATTTGCCGGGAAAGATTCCCGCAATGGTTCGGCGGTGCCCCGCTGTGAAAGGCAAAGAAGCTTATTCTACCTGCATAATGGATTTGAGTGTTAGCGGCAAATGGATAATCGCTGGGTGGGTCTTGCTGGGAGGTGACGTCTGCATTCCACAATCACGCCGGCGGTTCTGCGCTCGCATCGATGCTTGCACGATGGGACGGGTTGCAGTATATATAGGTGCAGGCGCCGAGGGGCGCCTGCACCCGAGAAAGAGGATCTCGCCCTCAATTCCTTCAAAAGGACTGAGTTTTTCGTGAACTCCTTACTTCTTGCCTGATTTCGGGTTGGGGCAATTGAGAGGGGAGTTGTCGTGGGAATCTCAGAACGTACAAAGCTTTACGAAGAAGCCAAAGTCAAAGCCTCTATTCTCCTGAAGGATCTCCGGTCGGATTTGCCGGGAAGGAACCTGGCGGCCGCAGCTCGCTTTCAGAAGATTTCTCGATTCGCCGATCTTTCCGTTGATATGATCGTGGCGGCTAGAAACGGGGTCCGACGCAAGCATGCCCTCGCCGCGATCGCGGTCGAGAGAGGGTTTTCCTCGTGGACCGCCTTCAAGGACCACTGTAATCCCGAGCGCCCCAAGACGCCGGAGATATTCGATTCCGCCAGGCTCTTCAATGGTCTGCGAGCGACTTTCCTGAATCGATGGTTCGTGGATTACGGCCAGGCCAGGGACTCGTTGGCCGAGCGCGGCGGCTATCTTTTCCCTTACCGGGATCAGTACTTTATCTGCGAGGCAGGCTTCATCGAGGCGCTGGGGCTCGACCCGGACGATCCCGACTGGGAGAGGATCGGCTGGAACTGCGTGGAACCCGCCGACAAGCCCGCATGGGATCGGCTGCTATCCAGACTGTAGGCGGCTGGCGTGCGAGAGGAAACGTTCCCGGCGGCTGTTCGGCAACTTGCCCGTTCAGGTTCTGAGGTGTTGAAGGATTGCCGCCGGGTTTGTTCTCTGCGGGAACGATGCCGTGGGACCGCCTTTCCATAAATTTTCCCGCCTGCGTGAGAATGCGCTGCCGTGGGGTGAGCCATGAATCCATGCCGAATACTTGTCGTTGATGGCGATGCCGCCGTTGCGAAGGATACCGTGAGCCGCCTGGCCGCCCTGGGATACGAGCCGGTTGGCCTTGCCGCGAGCGCAGAGCAGGCCCTGACGCTTGTGGAGGAGAATTGTCCGGATCTGGCGTTGGTGGCCACCGGGCTCAAGGGAGCCGTGGACGGAATCGCTGTGGCCGGTGAAATGCGCCGGAGGTTTGACGTGCCCACCGTCTTCCTCGCCGACTGTTCCGACGACGAGACGCTGAAGCGGGCCGGACTTGCGGGACCGTGTGGTTGTCTCTTCAAACCTTTCGGCGATGGCGAACTGAAATCGGCCGTCGAAATAGCCATCCACAGGCGCCGGGCGGCAGAGGATTTGAGGCGCCGGACCATGTTCCTCGAGACTCTCCTCGACGCCATACCACATCCGGTATTCTACAAAGACGCCCGACTCCGCTATCTGGGGTGCAACAAGGCGTTCGAGCAGTTCATCGGCGTCGGGCGGGAACACCTCGCCGGGAAAACCGTTTACGACGTATGGCCCCGCGATCTGGCCGACCTCTACGACCGCGCCGATCGGGAGATACTTGCGGGCAGGGAACAGCAGGGTTACGAGGGGATCATCCAGGCCTCCGATGGAACCCGATACGACATGATGTTCCGCAAGGCCGCCTTCCGGGATAAGGACGGGAGCACGGGCGGCATCATCGGCGTCATGGAAAACATCACCGAGCGCAAGCGAACCGAGAAGGCGCTACGCGAGAGCGAGGAGCGCGTCAGGCTCAAACTGGACTGCATTCTCTCCCCTGAGGGGGACATGGGAAACCTCGAACTGGCCGACATCATAGACGTTGAGGCGATCCAGCGGCTCGTGGAGGATTTCTATGAGCTTACGCACTTTCCCGTGTGTATAGTCGATCTCAAAGGCGTGGTGCTGGCCAGCGTGGGGTGGCGGGACATTTGCACGAAATTCCACCGGGCTCATCCCCGGACCCGTCAGCACTGTACAGAGAGCGACCTGTTGCTCTCCCAAGGCATTTCCTCGGGAGAGTTCAGGCTGTACAAGTGCAGGAACAACATGTGGGACGTCGCCACGCCCATCGTGGTGGGCGGCCAAAAACAAGGGAACCTGTTCTCGGGGCAGTTTTTCTTCGATGATGAAGCGCTCGATTATGAAGTCTTCCGGTCGCAGGCCCGGGAATACGGCTTCAACGAAGCGGAATACATCGCCGCGCTCGATAACGTCCCGCGCGTGAGCAGGGATTTTGTGGAAAAGGGTATGACTTTTTTGGTAAAACTCGCCCACACGCTTTCCCTGCTCAGTTACAGCAATATCAAGCTGGCCCGCTCGTTGGAGGAACGATCCAGGCTGATGGAATCGTTGCGTGAGGGGAAGGAGCGGCTAAACTTGGCGCTGGCAGCATCGCGGATGGGCGTTTGGGAGTGGGACGTCCGAACGGATGCTGTTTTCTGGTCTCCGGAGTGTCACGAAATTCTTGGAGTGGACCGGTTTGGCGGGAAACTCGAGTCCTTTACTGAAGTCGTGCACCCGGACGACCTTGCCCGCGTCATGACGACCGCCGGTCAAGCATTGGCGGAAAGGGCGACTTACAAGCAAGAGTATCGGATCATACGTCCCGGCGGCGGGATTCGCTGGGTATCCAACCTGGGGCGGGCGGAATACGATGAAATGGGCATGCCGTTGCGGTTGGTCGGCACCGTTCAGGACATCACGGAGCAACGGGAGGCGGAAGGGAAGCGCGTTCGCGTCGAAGCCCAATTGCATCAGGCTCAAAAGATGGAGGCTCTTGGCACGCTGGCGGGGGGAATCGCCCATGATTTCAATAATATACTTGGAATTATAGTCGGTTATACTGAAATGGCCAGGTGGGATGCAGAGGAAGACAGTCCCACGTGGAGCAACCTTCAGGAAGTGCTCAAAGCGAGCAACCGGGCCAAGGGGTTGGTGCAACAGATCCTGGCCTTCAGCCGTCGGACCGAAAACGAGAAAAAGCCCATGCAGATCGGTCCGATCCTGAAGGAAGCGATGAAAATGCTTCGAGCCTCTTTGCCGCCCGTCATCGAAATCAGGGTGAATGTAGCCGCCAGTGCCGTTGTGCTGGCAGATCCGGCTCAGATCCTCCAGATGCTGATGAATCTTTGCACGAATGCCGCTCATGCCATGATGGAGGGTGGTGGGGTCCTTGACGTGAGCCTGACCGAAGTGCGCCTTGGACCGGAGGCCATTCGGCTTCATTCGGACCTCCAGCCCGGCCTTCACGTGAAGCTGACGGTCAGGGATACGGGCCCCGGGATCGATTCGGCGATAATGGGACGTATATTCGATCCGTTTTTCACCACCAAGGGACCGGGCGCCGGAACCGGCTTGGGATTGGCGGTCGTCCACGGGATTGCGAAAAGCCACAGGGGAACCGTCGAGGTCGAGAGTCCCTGCGGCGGCAGGACTTCCTTCACCGTGTTTCTCCCCGCCATGGAAAATGCATCCGCGCAGGAAATCGCGGAAGGCGCCGGTGCGCTTCCCCTCGGGCGGCAGAGGATTCTGGTTGTGGATGACGAACCCGCACTGGCGGAAATCGTGGCCCAGATGCTAAGACATCTGGGATATGAGGTGGAGCGCCGGATGAGCAGCGTCGAGGGGTTGGATGCTTTCCGGCGTCAGCCGATCGAAACGCCTTTCGAACTGGTGATCACGGACATGGCCATGCCGCATCTCACGGGGGTCGATCTCGCCCGGGAGTTGCGTCGGGTTCAACCCGATCTTCCCATGATACTCCTTTCCGGATTCAGCGAAAAAATCGATCTCGAAAGAGCAAAAAGCTTCGGCTTTCAGGGGTTTCTCATGAAACCGGTTGTCATGAAAGACCTCGCGGAACTGGTTCGCAAAGTGCTGGATGACCGTTAGACGTCCTCTCAGTTCTCCCCCATCCATCTGACAACGTCCCAGAACAACTCCCTGGGCTGGGTTACCGGTACGGAGTGACAGCTCTTCGAGTAAAGCGGAAACCGTATGGTTCGTTTCGTCACGCCGGATACGTCCTCAAACGCTCCTGCTTTGTATTTCAGAGTCATCCATCCGGGGCGCGCCACGCCGCTTCGGGCCCTGACGTCGTGCGTGACGGAAGCGAGAACGTTCGTATGAAGCGCGAGCGCCTTGGGCGTGGCCGCTGAGTAGACGACCAGGTCCAGGGCGGCGTTCGTGATGAAGGTCTTCACATCGATTACGTTTTTCAGGAACATCCTGCCGAAGCGGGTATGGTAGGGATCTATGGCGTACCCCTTGTCGATGGCCTTGTTGTCGAAAAACGCGTTGTTCACATCCTCGTTGAGATCCAGGAGATATCGGTCCCACTTCTTCAAAGTGCCGAACACATCCGTGAGATCGCCGGCGGCAGCGGCCGTTTTCGCAAGAGATCGGGTCATGGATGCCCTGCGCAGACGTTCGATCAAAGGGAGTTTGCTTTCCTTTTCCGACTGGATGACCGAGCCGCTTTCGCTCGACAACCCTCCGTCGTAGGCCGTGTCGATAACCCTGTAGGCCTTGCCGCGCGTGGTTGCGTACATATTGTCGACGGAAAAGACGTCCGTTCCGATCAACCGGGAAAGATTATCGGTGTAAACGAGCTTTTGCTTCGCTTCCGAGAACCGGTCCATCATCCAGTCTCTCGGTCTGGCGTAGTCATAAATATCGCGCAGGGCCACCGAGTCCACGAACTCCAAAGCATTCTCATAAGGGTCGCACGATCCCTTCTGCCGGGAACACGGCGTATAGGTCACACCTTCTTCCTCAGCGATTTGATAGATGATGGAACCCCTCTTTTCGAACATGCGGCCCGTGACCCCATCCTGATACCCGATGGAGACCACCGGATCGATGAGAATCTGCCTGCCGAACTGTTCCGCAATTACGCCGGGGGGCACGGCTCTATCCTTGAAGGTGGGAAAGACTGCGTCGAAGTGGGACTGAATCTCTTTTACGAGCGATTCATCCTGGTAAGTCTGCCGCCCGTTTGCGTACGAGCGATAATTCAGGAGCATATGCAGCATGACGGTGGCCCTGATCCCACCGTAACTCTCGCCCACGATTACCACCGGGTTCTTCTGAATGGTCGGATGATCTGAAAGGAAGCGCAGGATCACTCGTACGAAGTCGGCTCCGTCGATGAAAGGGTTGCAGTTCTGCGCGTCGAATTGCCGATCCCTCGCCGACCGGCTCTTGGGATTCGACATGAGGTTATACGAAAAGCCCGTCTCCCTTGCGTCTATATAAAGGAGGTTGCCAAACCTCGTCCAACTCACCGGGTTTGCGCCGATCGCCTCCCCGCCGTTCAATTCCGAATCCACCGTCATCCGGGAGGTGTTGAAACTCAGCAGTGCGGTACTCGTCGCACTGCCGGGGCCACCGTTGAAGAAGACGAAAAGAGGCTTTTGAGCGGGGTCGTCATTTGCGGTTTGAAAGACGTACCAGAGCCGGGCCGTAGATGAAGTCAGGTTCAGCCGGGAGCCGGTCTTATGGAAATAGAAACTCACCGGCTCTATTTCCATGAAGCCCGCCTCGTTTTGAAGCGCCGCGGCTTCATGGAGGGGGACCAGGCATACGGCAAGGAGGAAGAGAAGCGGGAGCACGGAAGCACGGAGATCCATCCGTCGAGCCGGGAAATCCCTTCCCGTGGAGGGACGTCCGTGCGGAGCGAGGGGCGTCACCTTGCGGGATGGCCTCATTCCCGACATGTCTTCAGCAATGCCCCTGTGATGGACTTTCCCGGCGCAAATCCCCGACTTTTCCATGGTTCCCCCTGAGTGCGGCCTCGTGGATGTGAGTGTGCAAAATTCAGCAGCTATTTTGCGATAATAGAGGTTCTCATAGTTAGCTTCATCGGCATTTTTTGTCCAGGAGAAACGCATGGGGGACAGCATGCGCTCCTCATCATCCTTAACAATTCTTATCACCCCTCTAAAGGCGCTCATGCTAGTGTCGGTCCCGAGAAAACCTCCGGAAACTGCATGGCGGGGTCTCTCTGGAGGACACTGCCATCCAGTTGAAAAATCACTTCGCCCGAAGTGCGAAAGGCGCCGGGGAAGATCGTGAACCATACGGCCCGTGGGAAGCCGAGAGAAACGAGGGGTGAGGGAGTCGAGAAAATCTGTTTTTCCGTGGCTCTTGAGCCCGAGGGCGCGACTGTATAGTATGGGTGTTGCGAGGGGTTGGTTCTCCACGCCCCCTTTCGCTTCGCCTTCGCTTGCGCGAAGGGAAAATTCAAGATAGATGGAAGCGCCAAAGGAAGGAGAGTCGAATATGAAGAAGATGCCTGCAACGACCGCGGTTGTGGCTTTCACGCTGATTTTCTGTATGATGGCGGCTGCGCCGGCAGGAGGATACAAATCCGCCCTCCCCAGGGAAAGCGGCGGCGAACCCTACGAGTACATGCTCCTGACGCTGCTTCAGCTCAGGTTGTCCGATCCACAGAAACGCGATATTGCGCTCGTATTGAGAGAATATCAGGCTGAGATGAAAAGAGCGATCGGCAAAGTCGTGGAAGCGAGGCAGCGGCTCATCGATGCGATCGACGCGGATAGATCCGACGAGAGTGCGGTGCGGCAGGCTTCCCGCCGGGTTGCGGACGGCGAGGAGCGACTGGCCCTGATACGGGCTCAGATCGAAGGAGAGCTCAGAGGGCTCTTGACTCCCGATCAACAGACGATTATGCGAGACATGAAGGTGGACGTCAGCGAGAAGATAAGGGAGCGGATCGAGAACAGGCTTTCGCTCCTGGACCAGTGGATCGAAGACCATAGCCGGTAAGGGTAAACGATTCCGGACTTTCTCCTGCAAAGTGGGCTCCGGTTCTCGACAAGGAATCCAAAGCACTGCGAGTTGTGCGCATTTCGGATAAGACAACGGAGATCCTCGTTCGTGAAAGGAGGGAGCCGTGCGAGTGAGAAAAAATGCTTTGCCCGGGGAGGGCGATGCGGATATCCTGGAACCTGACGTGACGGCGAAGATGTTGCTGTTGACGCTTGCGTGCGGGATGCTGTTCGCCTGCACCTCCATGCACCGCTCTTACGTGAGCGATTCGGCGGTCGCAACCTTCTCGAACGAGAGCCTCGACGCTTCCCTGAAACCGGTGTTTCAGGGTGGCCGATCGGATTCGTGCGGCAACGTGAAGTCCTTCAAGCTGACGATCGTCAACAAGACGGACAAACCCATCGAACTGATATGGGATAAGACGAGTTATCTGCGGGATGGCGTTTCACACGGAGGGTTCACCTATCACGGGATTCCTTACAAGGAGAAAGACCTGTCCAGACTTTCGGCGGAAATCCCATCCCGGGGTACTTTTTCGAAATCGATATTTCCTTCCATCCTGCTGCAGTACACCGGCCCACACAGCGCCTGGGAGCTTCGTGAAATGAAAGCCGGCGAACACGGGGCGATGCTCGCGATAAAGGTTGGAGAGAAGGAAATCCGCGTGAAGTTGACCGTCATGCTGAAAGAGATGTGACGGGGCGTTTCTTGTCGAAGGGTTTGCCGGTTCATTTTGGGGAACCCCGAGGTATTCCAGGAGAATTACAGTGAAACTTACATCGGCGTTGAACAGTTTCTTACAAGGCTTTTACGCCTCGCTGGCCCCGCCGGGCGATACCGGCCTGCCCCCGACGACCCACGCCTTCTATGAAGCCATCATTTTGCCCGCCGTTCAATCGGAGGAATTTCGCAAAAGGCTTCTTGCGAACCCCGAAGCCGTTCTTGCGGAAGCGGGCGTCGCACTCCCCGAGGGCGTGGTCGTCCATTTTGTGGAGAACACCGAAGACACAGTCTACATCGCCATCCCTCCTTACATCGGGGGATAGCGGCTACTCCGGGAGAAGCGCGATGGAAAAGAATCCGCTGAGCGATATCATTTCACGAGCCTGCCTCGACAGATCCTTCCGGGAGGAATTCCTGCGCGATCCGGGCGCCGTGCTGAGGGCTTCGGGCATTCAAGTTCCTGAAGGCGTCAGCATCAACGTGGTCGAGAACACGGACGAAGACATTTACGTTGTGCTGCCGACCAGTCTGGAGGATCAGCCCGCGAATTGGGTAGCCGAGTGCCGGCCCGCTCCGGGCCGGGAAGTGACCTCACCCGCTCTGACCATGAAGTGGGCGACGGACGGACTTTACCTCAAAGGGCGCCTCAGCAGCGAGAACGCGCAGCTATTTCACCAGGAAGTGGAGATGGCGAGGTGCAACCTGCTGATCGACTTCGGAGGGGTCACTTTCATGGGATCCGCCGCTCTGGCGGTTCTTCTCGCCGTACAGAAGCGACTGAGCGCAAGCGGCAAACAACTGTATCTCTGCAACATGGCTCCCACGATTCGCGGCATATTTGCCGTTTCCGGTCTGGAGCCATTCTTCCAGTTCATCACACGGGACTTGAAGGAAATCTGGTGGATGACCTGTCCCATCGTGTGATGGCATCCCTCAGGTGCGGGCGCTTCGCGCGGGCAGGAGCTTCTGCGCTTCTCGCCTTGCCGTAAAGAGAATTTCCGGCAGGGGGGGCGCAGGAGACGGGCGGGCCCCTGCCGGAAGCGTGCATCGGAAACCTGCAAATCCGGGCGAATCAGCCTGCTGCGCCCGATCACCTGGCGTTGTTCCACCCCGGCATCAGAGTGCGTCCGTCCTCGGTGACGCTCGAGTCGGGCGCTCTTTCGCGCCGGTGGTCCGACATCCTGCGCTCGAAATCTTCCACTGCCCGAAGGAGATCCTGCTGGTCGATCTTCTTTCTGTCTTCGAGCAGAGCGTTCAAAACCGCCTCTCTGACCACAAGACGTAAGTCGGAACCCGAGTATCCTTCGGTGAGCCGTGCGAGTTCGGGGAAATCGACGTTGGCGTCCATTTTCTCGAGGACCTTTTCCAGGATCTTGCCCCTCATCTCGGCATCCGGGAGGGTAAAACCGAGCACCTTGTCGAAGCGCCGCCAGGCCGCGTAGTCCAGAAGCTGGGGATAGTTGGTGGCTGCAATGAGAAGAACGCCGTCCTCCACGAGGCTCACCTCGTCCACGGCCTTGAGAAGCGTGTTGACCGCCCTCTTGATGGCGCCGTGATCGTCGGAAGTCCTCGTCTTGGCCACGAAGTCGAATTCGTCGATGAACAGGATGCAGGGATGCAGCGATTTGGCGAGCATGAAGACGCTGTCTATGTTCTTGGACGTTTCTCCCAGGTACTTGCTGATGATCGTGGAAAGCCTGACCTCGAGCAAAGGCAGTGAGAACCATCTCGAAAGAGCCCTCGCCGAGGACGTCTTGCCCGTTCCCGGAGGTCCCACGAAAAGGATCTTCCCTATCTCGCGCAGACCGATCTCCTTGAGGTACTCGCGGTGCTCCAGCGCTTTGCCCGCCTTGGCTATCTCGGTCTTTTGCTCCTCGGTGAGCACCAGGTCGTCCAGCTTGTTTCTGACCTCTTCCGGGATCTTTATGGTCACCAGTTTCTGGAGGTCGTCGGCTTCGTCCCCGTACAGCTTCTCGATCCTGGCCTCGATGGTGTTGACGGGGCGGCGCGGCCACTTGACCTCAGTGTAGCAGACGTTCGGATCGTCTTGTTGATAGTAGTGGGCGAGGACGGGGTTCGACTTGACCGCGTCATAGTAGGAATCCTGGCTCGAGAACCAGCCGGCCGCCAGCTCGAAGGCCAGACCGAGATGACTGTTGTGGGGTTCAAGGATCACGAAGGTCAGCTTTGCGATCGCATCGTCGATATTGTCCCGGCCGCAGATCTTTTCGACGTCTTCGACTGTAACGCCGATGGGTTTTGCAACGATGCCGGTCTTCGGATGGCTGTAGTGTTCCCGGATCTTGGGCAGCAGGTCCTCTTCGCTGAGGCTTTCCGTTCGATTGAATATCTCGGCGGTGAGCAGCAGTTCGACGATCTCCAGTGTGCCAGGCTTTTCGGCCCCCATTGTCACAGCTCCATGTGATAGAAGATTAAGATTGGCTTGGAAAATTTAGCAGAGATTCTCGTTCTCTAAAATTTTATTCTGAAAGCGGGAGGGTGTCAACGGAAACCGACCCGGAGCGGAACGAGCACTCATGGAGGCAAGGTTAGATGGCTGCTGTTGAAAGAGAATGGATACTGGCGGGTGATATCGGCGGGACTAAGACGAACCTTGGCCTCTTTCAGAACCGAGGCAAGCGTCTCGCGCTCAAGGTGATTGAGACCTTCTCCAACGCGGAGGCGGGGGATGTCGAGAGCATCGTGGAACGCTTCATTTCCCGATGCCGGGGAACCATCGCGAGCGCCTGTTTCGGCATTGCCGGACCCGTGATCGGTGGACGTTGCAGAGTCACAAATTTGCCCTGGGAAGTTTCCGAAACCCGATTGAGGCGGCGTTTCAAATGGCCGACAGTTCGGTTGATAAACGATCTGGAAGCCACGGCGGCGGCCGTTCTGCTTTTGAACGAACGGGATCTCTTCGTGTTGAACGAAGGGAAGACCTGCAAGCGCCAAAACATCGCGCTCCTGGCCCCGGGGACGGGGTTGGGGACGGCGTTGCTGATCCACGCAGACGGGCGGTACATTCCCGTCCCTTCTGAAGGAGGCCATGTCGATTTTGCGCCCAACAGCGATGAAGAAGCGGAGTTGTGCTCGTATCTGCGCGCGCGGTTCGGCCACGTGGGGGTTGAAAGAATCGCCTCGGGTCCCGGACTGTTGAACGTCTATTCGTGGCTCAAGGATTCGGGCCGGTTTCAGGAACCCGAATGGCTGGCGAAAGAGATGGAGCAAGGCGACGCCGCATCGGTCATTTCCCGGACCGCGATGGACCGGAAACATCCCCTGTGTGTGGCGGCCCTCGATACGTTTGTGTCCATCCTCGGAGCGTTTGCGGGCAACCTGGCCCTGACGGCCATGTGCAGAGGAGGAGTCTACCTCGGGGGCGGCATACCCCCGAAGATTCTTCCCAGGTTGAAAGAACCCGGATTCCTCGAATCGTTCAGCGGGAAAGGACGGTTCAAGGGACTTCTTCAACAGATTCCGGTTCGGGTTATCTTGAATGACAAAGCGGCCCTTCTTGGAGCCGCCAAAGTTGCGTGCGGGCTTTGACGGGGAAGGACCGCAGGCAATATTGTTTTGTCTGTAGAACGGTTTTGACTGGTTCCTGCAAGGAGGGGGGACCCTGATCCAAACGGCTCTTAACCATGCGAACTGTATCGGTGATTGCCGTGGCCCTTGCTTTCTTCCGAACAAATTACCATAATTGAGCAGGGCGAATTATCAAGCAAGGGTGATTCGGCTGGTTTGCTCGGAACTCTCAACCGGATTCAATCTCAAAGCCGCCAGAACCGGCTCTTCCACCCCATCACCCAGCAGCGTACCCGCGACTCTGTGAAATCGACGCCCAGGCCACAGTGGTGCACAAATGCAGGAAGACATCATGGATGAAAAAGGCGACCAACGCCGGTTTCTTTACTATTTTATCGTGCTTTTCGTAGTTCTGGCCTGCAGTATCGGCGCCGTCGGCTTTTTTTATTATGAGAAGCAGGCCAGGCACATCAAAGAAGAGAAGCAAAGTGAACTTTCGGCCATTGCCGACCTGAAGGTGAGGGAAATAAGGAACTGGCGCGGCGAGCGCATGGCGGATGCGGAAGTATTGTACGACAACGGAATCTTCTCGGGTCTCTTGCGGCAATGGCTTGGAAACCCGGCGTCTCCCGATCTGAAAGAGGAGATAAAAGGCTGGTTGACTTCCGTAAGAGAGCGATACGATTATGATAGCATTGTCCTCGTCGACGCGGCCGGGGAATTGAGATTGTCGGTTCCCGATGGAGCGCATCCAGAGCACGCCGGCCGTGACATGCTCGATGAAGCCGCCCGTGCGGGCCGACCTTTTTTTCACGATCTGCATCGATCCCCGGCCCTCGGCCTCATTCACCTGTGCGTGGTGGTTCCCTTCTTCAGTCCGCTTCACGACCGGTCTCCCATCGGGGTGCTCGTTCTGAGAATCGATCCCTACAGGTTTCTCTACCCGCTCGTTCAATCGTGGCCGACCCGCAGCGACAGTGCTGAAACGCTCCTGGTGAAGCGTGACGGGGATGAAGTGATTTTTCTGAACGAGCTCAGGTTCCGAAAGAACACCGCGCTCTCCATGCGCCTGCCTGCGAACGACCTGCAACTGCCCGCCGCTGCCGCGGTTTTGGGAAGAGAGGGTCCGTTTGAAGGAGTGGACTACCGTGGGGTGGAGGTGCTTGCGTGCTGCAAAGCGGTTCCCGGTTCTCCCTGGTTCATGGTGGCAAAGGTTGACCGAGAGGAAATCTACAGTCCTCTGCGTTCGCGCGCCAGGTCCACGTGGCTCCTGGTGATTCTGATGGTTGGGGCTGCCGGAGCCGCCATCGGCTTCGTCTGGAGCCGGCAGAACGGTGAATTCTACCGGCGGCAGTACGAGTCGGAGCTTGAAAGACTCAAGCTCGCCGAGCGTTACGAGCACCTGATGGAATGCGCCAACGACATCATCGTGCTGTATGACGGCAGTGGGAGAATCACCAAAGTCAACGCCCGGGCAGTCGCCTCATACGGGTATATGGAAGAAGAAATGATCGGCATGCATCTGATCGATCTGCGGAATCCCGAAGCACAGTCGCCTTTTGACGAACACAGGCAGGAACTCGACAGGCGGAAGGGGTTCGTCTTCGAGACGATCCATCGGCGAAAGGACGGTTCCTCCTTTCCAGTTGAAGTGAGCGCCACGGCTGTGCCCATGGGAGAGGAGACCGCTTATCTGGCAATCGCACGTGACGTCAGCGAAAGGAAGCAGGCGGAAGCCCGGATACGGCGCCTCAACCGCCTGTATTCCTGCCTGAGTGAAATCAATCAGGCGGTCGTCCGAGTGCGTGACCGGAATCGGTTGTTCCAGGAAGCATGCCGGATCGCCGTCGAGTACGGACAATTCGGCATCGCGTGGATCGGTCTGGTCGATGGGGAGACCTCCATGGTTCGTGTGGCTGCGCACTGTGGCGGTGATGAAAAGTATTTTGACGGCCTTCAGTTCTCTCTCGATGACAGCCTGGAGACTCATGGTTCCATGGGACGCGCCATGAATAATGGATCGAGCGCAGTCTCCAACATGATCGGACAAGAACCGGATGGAGCTCTATGGCGAGAGATGGCCTTCAAGCTTGGCTTCCGGTCTTCTGCGGCCGTTCCGCTTCGGGTGGATGGGGAGATGGTGGCGGGATTCGAGTGCTATGCGGTCGAACCGGATTTTTTCGATCCGGAAGAAATCCGGTTGATCGAAGAAATAGGCGTGGATATTTCCTTTGGCATGGAAATGATACGGCAAGAGGCGCAAAAGGAACTGGCCGAGGCGAAATTGAAAGAATCCGAGGCCGCGTACAGGACGATTTTTGAAAACACGGGCGCGGCCACCGTCATCCTCGATGGCGATGCGACCGTATCGCTTGCCAACAGGAAATTCGAAGAGCTCACGGGATGCGCCCGGGAAGATTTGGCTGGCGTGAAGAGGCTTTTTGAATTCGTCGCGGCGAGCGATGTGGCGATGGTCCGGGAGCGCCATCTGCTCAGGCGAAGCAACCTGGCCCTGGCGCCGACGGAATATGAGTTCCGCATTGTGGACAAGTCCGGGAACATCAAGGATGTCTACACAAGTATCGCCATGATCCCGGGGACGTCCAAAAGCGTTGCGTCGCTTCTGGATATTACCCAAAAGAAGGCAACGGAAAATGCCTTGAAAGAGAGCGAAGCGAAATACAGGGAACTTGTGGAAAATGCCAGCAGCATCATCCTGCGGCTCGACACCGAAGGCAGAATCGTTTTCTTCAACAGATACGCGCAGCAGTTTTTCGGGTACGGCGAGGGGGAGATCCTCGGACGGCATTTCGTCGGCGCCATAGTCCCGGAGCGCGATTTGCCGGGGAGCGATCCCGCGCCTGCGGCTGAGAACGTTCTCGATCGCCTGGAAAGACATCTCGGCAACGAAAGCGAGAGCATCAGGCGCAATGGGGATCGCGCCTGGATCGCCTGGACCAGCAAGGCCGTTTTTGATAGCGACGGACAATTCAGGGGGCTCCTCTGCATTGGAAACGACGTCACGGAACAAAAGCTTCTGGGGGAACAATATCGCCAATCACAGAAGATGGAGGCCGTGGGAAGGCTCGCCGGGGGCATCGCCCATGATTTCAACAATCTTCTCGGGATCATGACGGGGTATTCGGAAGTTGCCCTGCTGGGCCTCAATTCGGACGATCCCCTGCGGGAGAGCATCGAACACATACGAAGCGCCGGATCGCGAGCGGCGAATCTTACGCGGCAACTCCTCGCTTTCAGCCGGAAACAGATTCTGGAGCCAAGGGTGGTGAACCTCAACGCGGTCGTCTCAGAAACGGAAAAAATGCTTCGGCGCCTGATCGGAGAGGATATCGATCTGGTCGCAGTCCTGGATTCCAACCTGGAGGCGATCAGAATCGACCCGGGCCAAATCGAACAGGTGATCATGAACCTTGCCGTCAACGCACGGGATGCAATGCCGGAAGGGGGAAGGCTGACGATCGAGACGGCCAACGTCGAGTTGGATGAAAGCTATACCCGGGAGCACCTCAGCGTAGAGCGCGGATCGTACGTGATGCTGGCGGTGAGCGACACCGGCATGGGGATGGACCATGAGACGCAGTCGCAAATTTTCGAACCCTTTTTCACCACCAAGGAAAGAGACAAGGGCACCGGGCTCGGGCTGTCCACCGTATACGGGATCGTGAAACAGAGCATGGGTTCCATTTACGTTTACAGCGAACCGGGGCGGGGAACGACATTCAAGATCTATTTTCCAAGGATTGACTCCGGGATGGAACCTGCGGTGCCCGGACAGGTCTCGCTGCCCAACCTGAGAGGGTCTGAAACCGTGCTGGTCGTCGAGGACGAAACCACACTGCGGGAGATGATTCGTGAAGTCCTTTCCCGTTTCGGCTACAGAGTTCTTGGCGCCGGCCACGCGGGGGATGCTCTGGAGATAGCCGGGAAGCACGATGGTACGATCCATCTCATGGTGACGGACGTGGTCATGCCGGGGATGAGCGGGCGCAGGCTCTCGGAGATTTTGGAACGCAGCCGTCCGGAGATGAAGACGCTCTTCATTTCAGGATATACGGATAACGCCATCGTCCATCACGGCGTTCTCGATCCCGGAGTGTCCTTCCTGCAAAAACCTTTCACCATCGACAGGCTGCTTCGGAGGGTGCGAAAAATCCTGAACGGTTCGGAATGAAGGCGCCTCGCAAAGGAACGAAATGTTGGCGGTAATGAAACCGCAAAGAGAAACCCTCCCCGGTATTCTTCAAGTCCCCCGTTCCTTGCTCCTGCAAGGGAATGAATACTGGAAAAAAGGGGTGGAACGCTGCCCGACTTTTCCCAGGGGACGGACCGGCCAGCACCCCGGCCTTGCCGGCAATATTGTTGAACCAGGGCTCCCTCTCCCCCCGAAATGGGTGAGAGGGAGCATTCGTTCCCGCTCAACTCAACCCCGCACGGGCTTCCGCCCACAACGAAGAATGAAAAGTGCGGATGCCATTTTTCAGGCAAACAACATTGGGTCTTGCCGGTCCCCGGCGAGGCATTCCCTCAAGAAGGATCCTTCAGGAGAGGCGCTTCGTTCTTTTTCTTCCTCTTTTCATCCAGATATTTCTTCAGATTTTCCGGCAGCCCCCTCTTCCTGGCAGCTTTGCTTCTGGACTTGCTCAAAGATTTGGCCGCCAGAGGCTGCCTCAGCGGGAGACTGTATTTTTGCTTGTACTCGCGGAGGTTGAGACCATGCCCCTTCAAATGTCTGGAGGTCAACTGGCGCATTTCTGCGCCGCATTCAAGACAGATGATTTTGTCATTTTGAATGGAGTTCATGGGATCTATTTTTTGACTTGCGGCAGTTTCGGAAACGGTTGTTCCAGAAGATTCTCCGAGTTCAACGAAGCTTTCCTGAACTTCGGAATTCTGCATTTCTTGAAGAACACTGAATATCTGCCGTAAGGAGCCGAGCACCTCATCGGTCGACAGCGGATTTCCGGCCACCTGGCTCTGAACTAGCTCAGCAGCAATTTCCAGCAGTCTCTTTGACATAGCTTTTTCCCCTCCAGGATTTACAGATCTCGTGGCGGTGACCATCAAGGACATCATTGCACTTCAACGACTAGAAACCTTCATGTATGATGATTATATGAAATGAACATGTAAGTCAAGGAATAGATCAGGAGTAAATTGGATAATAGCGATCCCGCCAGTATACGAAGGAAGGGGACTGTTGAGGGGCAATCAACCGGACAGGTCTTGGGCGTTCTTGGTCGGTGATATCATATTAAAATAGTATATTCAATGGGTTAAAAAGCTATGGCCAGATGGGCCGTTCATTTCCAGATGGCGCGCCGTCAGAATTGCATCCATCTTCCCTTGCCGACCATCAGCGGTTCGTACCCGAAAATCGCGTTCAGGTGATGCAGAAGCGCGTGGCCGCATTCATCTCGCCAGATCTCTTCCACGCGGCCATTCACCATGAGGTAGTATTCCCGTATCGCATCCATGGATGCGGGTTCCTCGCCCGGAGGATTTTGCGAGGCGATTTCAGAAATCAGCCTGAGCCACATTTCACTCACGCCCATGATGAAAAAGGGCCAGGATTTCATCACCGGCGAAGGCCATCGGGGGTCGCTTGTGTCCTCTATATGGGCTTTTCGGATGCTGCTCGTGTCGTCGCAAGCGACTTCTGCGATCCAGCCGGCGGCTTTCATCCGTTTCAAGAGCGAATCTTCCCTGAATGCCCCGTAGACTTCATCCGCCGTTTTCCGAGTGGCATAGAAGATGAAACTGAACTGATGTCCCACTGCATCGCGAGCCGCCCGCCTGTGGAAACGCCAAAGGGCGATGTCTGACCGGAAGCGGTCCAAAACGGGAGAAGCGACCTTGTGAGCGAGCAAAGCATCCAGGTGCCAGAAAGGTTCCTCAGATTCTGCGGGCCAGCTGATCTTGAAGCGAACATACCACCAGCCCCTGTCGGGTTGCACGGCTTCTGCCAACGGAGGTTTCAGCCCCGCCAAACCTGCAGGGTGCAGGCGAGCACAGCCGGAGGTCACGACCATGGCGAGCGCCGCCATGGCGCTGATGAATCGGATGGACTTGAGACGAAACATGGGCGACTCCCAAACGGGGAAGCGGTTCCCGCCGCACGGCGGCCAAATCGATTCGATCGGCTCGGAGCCCCTCCGGCTGCCATGCAGTTGCTGAGCGTAGCCGCCGATGGGGCTGGCGCGGACGGATTCTGGAATCATCGTGCAATATCCGTTTTTGCGGCCGGGGAATCAACTCGAAAACAGGGCCACGCCGCATCTGAACTCAACATTATTGCCATCTCAAGGACCCTGGTCTGATTGCCGCCCACCCACCGGCAAGGTCGGAGGCCGTGGACTTGCAAAACAGGATGCCTTCAGTTATCGTGGCCGCCAGGCAACTTGCAGGTCGAGTCAATTTTCGTACAAAGGAGGAGGGTGTATGAGTCGGACCAGGGTTTTAACGATTGCGCTCTTCATGGTCCTGGCGGCCGCCACTGTTTGGGCTGCCGTGGGAGCCATGAGCGTCCAGGTGAAGAACAGCCAGTTGAGGGCTACCCCGTCCTTCCTGGGAAGCACGGCGGCGTCCGTGAGTTACGGGGAACAGGTTGAAGTGCTTCAGGAACAGGGGGATTGGGCTGAGGTCTCTGCGGCGGGTGGAAAGAAAGGGTGGATACACCAATCGGCCTTGACCAGGAAGAAGATCGTGCTCAACGCGAGTGGGAAAGATGCGGAACTGGCGGCTTCGGGCGATGAACTGGCCCTTGCTGGCAAGGGTTTCAACGCCGATGTGGAAGCCAGATTCAGGGCCAGCCACAGGGACGTGGATTTCGCCTCGGTGGACAGAATGGAGGCGATGACCGTTTCGCCGGCAGAAATGATTGTTTTCCTCAAGGAAGGGGGGCTCAAGTCCCGGACGGGAGGCGCCCAATGAAGAACCGGTCATTTTCCGAATGGTTTTTGTGCTCTCTTGCCCTCGTTCCGATGCTGATTCTGATCGCCAGTTGTCAGACCATGGAACCCGCCCTGAACGTGGGCGCCGCGCTGGGCGTATCCACCGGGGTCGTTTCCCAAAGCCAGGCGAACTCCATAGTGCGTGGGGCCGTGGCAGTGGGAAAAACCTTTCAGGACATCACCCCGGAGCAGGAATACTATATCGGGAGGTCGGTGGCGGCGACTGTGCTGCAACGCTATCGCCCCTATGACGATGCGGAGGCCAATCGGTATGTCAACCTGCTGGGGCAATCGCTCGCTCAGGCATCCGACCGGCCGGAGACCTTCGCGGGCTATCATTTTTTGATTCTCGACACGGATGAAATCAATGCTTTTGCCGCGCCGGGGGGGTTGATTTTGGTGAGCCGCGGAATGCTTCGGCTCTGTAAAGACGAAGGTCAGACGGCGGCCGTTCTGGCGCATGAGATCGGTCATATACAGGGTCGTCATGGGCTGCGGGCGATCAAGTCGAGCAGGATAACATCCGCGTTGACGATCCTTGCCGTGGAAGGCGCCAAGAACGTTGGAGGCGGTCAGGTGGCGCAGTTGACGGAAGCGTTCGAAGGATCGGTGACCGACGTCGCCTCCATGCTGATGAACAGCGGATATTCCCGCGATCTCGAGCGAGAGGCGGATCAGGAAGCGGTCGTCATTCTCGGCAGGGTCGGGTACGATCCCGGATCGCTGGTTGGTTTGCTGAAGGAGATGGACAAACGAATGGCCAAAGGCGGGCCGGGTTTCGCCAAAACCCACCCCGACCCGAAGGATCGGATACAAGGACTGGATTCCAAGAGCGGCGTCCCTGCCGGCCCTCCTCCGCCTCCGGAACGGAAGGCGCGGTTCGCCCGTTTTATTGCAGAGGTGTGAGCTCTTGGCTGAAGCGCCTTGCTTGAAGGCTAAACGGCTCGGGTTTCTCTCCATGTTGCCTTTTCCCGGAACGGGGACCGCGGGGAGGAGATGCCTGCAAGGAATCCTGGCGGGAACGATGGCGGCTGCGATCGGCCTCACGCTCTGGGCGTCGGGGCTGTTCGACCTGTGGGAGTTTGCCGCCTGGCGCTGGCGGGTCCGCTTTTTCGCGGAGCCGGTTGCGACGAGCCGGAACATCAAGTTGATACTTCTGGATCAAAACAGCCTCACGTGGGGCGAGAAGGAAAACGGATGGCCCTGGCCCTGGCCGAGGGAAGTGTACGCTCCGATCGTGGACTTCTGTGCGCGAAACAAGGCTCGGGCCGTTATCTTCGACCTGCTTTTCACGGAGCCGTCCTTTTACGGCGCCGACGACGACCGGGCGCTCGGTTCGGCGATGAACAGAGCGCCCGCCTTTGTGGTCCCCATGTTTCTGGGCCGGACGTCGGGCAATGCAAAAGCGTGGCCCCCCGATGTCTCTCAGCGTCTCACGGTTGGGATTGCCAACCTTGACGCGTGGCTCACGAACGGAGGCCGCGAAGCGGCGGTCATGCCGAGGGCAGCTTTCCCGGTTATCGAGGTGACGGCGAGTTCCGCTGTTTTGGGCAGCGTATCCCAGGACCCCGACTTCGACGGGATATTCCGGCGGTGCCAGCTTTTTCAGGTATTTGACGGCCATGTGGTCCCTTCCCTGGGCCTGGCTGCCTTTCTTGCGGGCAAGTCTTCCGGCCCGGCCGCTCAGTCCTCCGGTATGTCAATACCCGGTCCGGAGACAGCAGGCGAGATCCCCGCCCCGAAGAAAGCGTCCCGGGAAGATTTCCATATCGAGAACGGTTTTCTCCGGGGTGCGGACAGGAGCATCCCCATCGATAGCTCGGGGAAGGCGCTCGTGCGTTTCCGCGGTCCGGCGAGCACGTATGAAACCTTCAGTGCCGCTGCGGTCATCCAATCCGAACTGCGCCTCCGGGAAGGCGGGAAACCGGTCATCGAGAACGGAAAGGCCTTCGAGGATAGTTACGTGTTCCTGGGCGCAAGCGCACCGGGATTGATGGATCTGCGGCCGACTCCCATCAGCAGGGTCTACCCGGGCGTCGAGTTCCATGCCGCGATGCTGGATAATCTGCTTGCCGGGGATTTCTTGCGGGACGCTCCCAAATGGATTTTCGTTCCCATGACCTTTGCTCTGGCCATTTTCGGCGCCGTCCTGATCGTGACCGGAACGAAGGCGCGACACAGTGTGGCCGCGGTGACGGTCTTTCTTCCGGCCGCCGCGGCAATCGGATTCCTCGCCTATCCGTTGGGCTATTGGTGGCCGATCGTTCCCCAGACCGCCGCCGTGATTCTCTCCCTTGCCGCCGCCGTGTTCATCAACTATGTGAGCGAAGGACGGCAGAAGGCTTTCATCAAGAAAGCCTTCAAACACTATCTCAGCCCCGCGGTCATCGATAAAATCCTGCAAGACCCGTCCCGGCTCGAGTTGGGCGGCGAACGTCGAGAATTGTCCATATTCTTTTCCGACCTCCAGGGCTTCTCCTCCATTTCCGAACGGCTCGATCCCCATGCCCTCACGAGCCTCCTCAATGACTACCTCTCCGATATGACCGACATCATTCTTGAGGAAGGAGGCACGTTGGACAAGTACGAGGGCGACGCCATCATCGCATTTTGGAACGCGCCCCTGGATCAGCCGGACCACGCCCTGAGAGCATGCCGGGCTGCTGTCCGCTGCCAGCGAAAGTTGGCGGAGCGCCGCGATGAATTCTACCGGAGGACCGGGGTGCAGCTCTACGCGCGCATCGGGATCAATACCGGGCCGGTGGTGGTCGGCAATATGGGGTCCCGCAAACGGTTCGACTATACGGTTCTGGGGGATGCGGCGAACCTCGCTTCCCGGTTGGAAGGCGCCAACAAGGCGTTCGGCACCTTCACCATGGTGTCGGAGTCCACGTGGGTGCAGGCCGGAGGAGAACTTCTCGGACGGGAGATGGGGCTGCTCCGCGTTGTGGGGAGGAAGACCCCGGTTCGCGTGTACGAATTGATCGGATTGTCGAGTTCAGAGCGCAGGGACGGGTTGGAGGAGTTTCGGCTGGGTCTCGAATCATTCTACGCCCGGGATTGGGCCGCCGCACGCGAGAAGTTCTCCGGACTTCAGGACGATCCCGTTGCGGTCGTCTACGAGCGGCGCTGCCGCTGCCTGTTGGAAGAAGCCGATGCGTCGTGCGACTGCGTCTGGAATCTCACGGAAAAGTAACGTTCAAATCACCTGAGAGTGTGTCTAAAAAGCCTCCTGTGCTGTTGCCCGCCCCACAGGCGGGGGGCGGTAGGGTGGGCAAAAGCGAGAGCGTTGCCCACCGGATAAAACGCTCGCCCCGTTGTGGTGGGCAGGATAAGGCTCTGCCCACCCTACCCCGGAACGCCTTTTTAGACACCCTCTGAGAGACGGTGCTACGTTTTCTTTGGAGCCTGGTCATCTACAAAGTAGGTGAGGTGAGTGCTCGGGCTGAGGTAGTTGCGAACCTCGGAAGGGAGCTTCTCGGGTTGGATGCTCTTCTCGATGCTCACGTCCGGGTCGTCTTCCATGTCGAAAATCAACGCTTCCGCCCGGGGGACATCGGAGTCGTAAAGCATGAGGGATGGTTTGAGGGGGTTCTGAGGATTGATGGAGACGACGATCCCGAACATCCCGTTCGACAGGCGCACGACCGTGCCGGGGGGGTAAATGCCGAGGCACCGGATGAACGAGGAGAGAAGTTCGATATCGAGCCGCTCCTGACGTTTCGTGTACATGTAAGAAAGCGCCTGGTAAGGGGTCATGGCTCTGTCCGGGTTCGGGTGGTTGCAGAGGTTGTCGTATTCATCCGCTATGGCGGTGATCCGGGACAGCAGCGAAATCTGGTGGCGGCTCAACCGCTGGGGATAGCCCATGCCGTTGACCTGTTCGTGGTGCTGGAGAATGATCTGAAGGGCTTCGGGAGGGAAAGCCCCGCTCTGGGAGACGATCTCCACCCCGTACCGGGGGTGAAGTTGCAGGAGTTCTATCTCCGGCTTGCTCAATGGCGGCGGCTTTCGCAGAATCTTTCTGTCGATTTTGTTCTTGCCGATATCGTGGAACAACGCGCCGATCCCGAGGCAGTTCAATTCGTGCGAACCCAGCCCGGCTTTTTTGCCGATCGTCAGCGCCAGGACGGACACATTCAGGGAATGGTGGTAAAGGCTCTCTTCTTTTTCCTTGATGTTGATGAGGTGCACGGTGGCGTCCGTATCCGCGAGAAAGATGCTCACCATGCCGGACACCATCTCCTTCGCTTCGCCCACGGCTTCGGGAGACCCCGTGACGAGGTTGGACATCATGGCGGGAACGCGCCTGATGGTCTGGGAATAGCTCTTGGTGCAGCGCCGGATGCACTCGTGCCTTTCCTTGAGTTTCTCGATTCTGTCCCGTTTGATCCGCCAAAGCAACTGCATGACGGGATCTTGCTGCATGTTGGGAAGGGGCATCTTCGGTTGCGTTTCCCCGGCGGAGGAACGATCGAGCATCTTGGGCAGACAGTCGCTCTTTTCAGGGATATAGTACACTTCCGTGATGCCCAGGTTCTTGAGCGTCTGAATCTGATCGGCGTTCTTCACCTTGAACTTGCTGAACAGGAATGGATGACTGAACCACGAGGCTTCAACCCGGATAAAAATCCCCGGCTGCAGTTGCTCGGTCTTGATGCGGGTTTCGGTGGCGCTCACCTGATGCACACCCTCCGTGATCCACGGGCTTCTGTAGAGGCGAACATGAACCTCTTCTCAAAGTTTAACACTGCTTCACGCTCGAAGAAAGCCGCAAAACCCCGTGCAACCTCCTGGCGTGTTTCGGCTAGGCGTTGAAGATACGTTCGAGGTCCTCCAGGGACTCTTCGTTTATGATGCCGCGGCTCCTCGCTGCTTCGGGGGCAAAGACGGCAAAGGTCCCCGTGCCCCTCGCACAAAGATTGCCGTCTCCATCGAAGAGCGAAGATCCCACAAGGGCTTCCCGCCCGTTACTGAAATCGAGCACCTTTCCCTCAGCTCTCACAGTGCCGCCGACAAATGCCGGTTTCAGGAAATCGACGGAGATCGACTTCGTAAGAACAAATCGCTTCAGGAGAAAAATAGCGGACCACCCCATGACCTCGTCGAGAATCGTTGTGATGACGCCCCCGTGAACCAGGTTCTTCCAACCCGACGTGTGCTCCGGAACTTTCAGTTCAGTAAAGACCGAGTCTCCGTCGGTAAAGAATTTCATCTGAAGCCCACAGGGATTGGTGGGGCTGCATCCGAAACAGGAATGGTTTTCTCTGTTTGGAAGAGCCCTGAGTTTTTTTGCTTCAATCATTCGAGAATTTCCTCCTTCGATCCGGTGAACGGTTGCCGTTCGTTCACTCCGTTGTGCGTTCCCGTTCGGGAACGGAGGGACAAAAAAAACCAGAAAACGTAGGAACGTGTGGGATAACGACAGATTATCGGGTATGTTCGTACGCTGCGCTCTCTATCGTCCTCTAATGGTGAACCGTTGCTTCAGCAGATTCCATAGCCGCCTCGACCGTCGAGAGGCCCCCCCTCCGCTCCAGTCCGTCCCGAATAAGGCCAGCCCAACGGCATACGCCGATAAATTATATACCAGTATACAATCATATCACGCAATTACTCAACAGCAGCTTTTCGATAGTTGTTCTGGAATGCCGCACCGCTACAGTTTTCAACCGCCTTCGGCGGTGAAATGGTGTCTTTTAAAAGATGTTGACAGGGGCGTGTTGTTCTGATATATGAAGTACCGTATCACAATGTGAAACGAAACTCCCGTCCCCAGCCGAAAGAACCCCCCAGCACGCGCCAGTGGAGAGGGGGCGTTCGATTCTCGGCTCGACAGGCCAGGAGCCATGGGTCCAAGACCCTCAAATCCTCAACCGGACAATCTTCTCCGAGTCATTGACGGAATGCCCGTGATTTGCGTCGGCATATTCTCCATCTTCCGGAAAGGCATCGCCGTTTTTCTCGCCTCGGAGGCGTCGGACTATGTCAACGGCTTCACGATAGCCGTCGACGGAGGATGGCTGGCGCGATGAATCGTTGAGGCTCCTTTCCGGCAATGGTCAATATCGACAAGAAAGGGGCCGGATGGCTCGATGTCTCTGGTGGAGTGACGCCTGGCCTTGTGGTGCATGTGAGGATCGCGATCGGACGCCCGATTCTCCGGTGCTGTGCTCAGCCTCGGCGTGGTGCCGATTTGAGGAGGGAGAATAGCGATGGATTTCCTGGATTGGGCTGCACTGATTCTCGGCTCCGCTCTGATCGGCAGTGGAGTGAGGGCCATCCGCCGGAGTCAAGTCAACGTTCCCGAACTCCGCGAAGGAGAAAGCGCGGTTCGCCTGGGCTGGCTGTGGATCGGTCTGGGCGTTCTGTTCGTGCTCGGGGTACTATTCGATATCCCCTTTCTGAGGACCTTGTTTCGTATTTTCCTCGAGGCCGAAAACTGATCCTCGCCCAAGTCTGAATCGACCACGTCGGGACAAGGAGCGAATGTCATTCTGAATCAGGATTCTCCCTCCCCGCGGGCGAGTGCCACGATGAGGGAAGATCGGCTCTGTAAGCCATATCACGCTGTCTTTCTCCCCTCTGACGGGGGAGCAGGAGCGCTCGTCCGGCCTCAGGTCGACAATACGAGTATCATGCCGCGCTGCTTGACTTTCTCAGAGCGCATGTTAACCTCATATGAATGTATGGAATATTTTGGTTCTGTGCAAAGCGACTTTTCGTCCCGGGCAGAGGGTGCGGTTTCCTGGATAAATTCGAGCTTTTTGGGTTCGATGCCTGGAGAAGAACATCAACAAGGGGCGCCGAAATGGCGGAAGGTCGCGTTGAGCAATTCAATGAGAGCAAGAAGGGCTATGGCTTTGTTGAAAAAGATGGCGGGACCGGCTTGTTTGGGCGCCTTCCCGTTATTGCCGGCAACGGCTCCAGGTCCCCGATCGAAGCCGATCGGGTCAGCTTCGTGGAGGGAAACGGCGCCAGGGGTCCGCGGGCAATTCAGGTGAGAATGCTTTAGCGTACGATAAAGAAATCGCATCTATCCTGCTGGAAAGGAAGAGCCGGAGAAGACCTCCGGCTTTTTGTCTTTAATGAAAAGGAGCTGTATTGGGGAACTGTATGCTCCTGTGATTTTGCTCATACTAAATCGGAGAACGAATTATGAATATTCACGTCGGAAATTTGGCATACAATGTAACTGAAGATGACTTAAGGACCCTCTTTTCCAATTTCGGAGAAGTTTCTGTTGTGAACATTATTAAGGAAAGGTCCACGGAACAGTCAAAGGGATTTGGATTTGTGGAGATGCCAAACAATTCAGAAGCAGACAAAGCTATGAAAGCCCTGAACGGTTCCCAATTGAGAGACCAGGCTATTAAGCTTAGCCAGGCAAAACCACCTGCCAAACGTCCACAGCGTCGTCCAAGATATTAACAGTTGATGGCACTCTTTGATTTCTAGCACTTCTGGACAATTTTTAAGTTCAATGAAGTCAAGTAATAGCTCAAAGAGCAAAAGCTGCCTTAACCCGGCGACAGTCATGACGACCCGGATATATCCGGATTTAAAACGGGGCCGAAGCTTCTCTGCGATCAATGCCGGCGGACCATGCATCGAGACAACGGGCAGAGTGGACTCGTATTTTGTCCCAGGATCATCCGTTAGTGAGATTTGCACCATAGCTATTTGGTTAAACAACGAATTCAGGAGTCATCCATAAGTATGTCATTCAATTCCCTCGGCCTCTCGACCGAATTACTCCGCGCCATTTCCGATCAAGGCTACCTCAAACCAACCCCCGTTCAGCGCCAGGCGATCCCCGTCATTCTTGAAGGAAAGGACATCCTTGCAGGCGCTCAAACCGGCACGGGCAAAACAGCCGGTTTCGCTCTCCCGCTATTGCAGCTTTTGAGCAAACGCCCCGCCACAAAGGGAAAGAACGGCGTCCGCGCTCTGATACTTGCCCCAACGCGGGAGCTTGCAGCCCAGGTCGAAGGGAGTGTGGCGGCCTACGGCGCACATCTGCCGTTGAAATCCGCGGTCATCTTTGGCGGGGTCAATATCAATCCACAGATCGAAAAGCTCCGCCGAGGCGTCGATATTCTGGTGGCAACCCCGGGTCGCTTGCTGGACCACGTTCAACAGCGGACCTTGAATCTCTCGGGAGTCGAGATATTGGTCCTGGACGAGGCAGATCGCATGCTCGACATGGGGTTTATCCGAGACATTCGCAAAATACTCGCACTGCTGCCCCCGAGACGTCAGAACCTCCTGTTTTTCGCCACCTTTTCCGATGACATCAAGAGACTCTCCGAAGATCTCTTGAACTCTCCGGTCTTGATCGAAACCGCCCGTCGCAATACCGCCGCAGAGGGCGTCGAACAGGTGATCCATCCCGTAGACCGCAATCGCAAACGGGAACTTCTCTCCTTCCTGATCGGTTCCGGAAACTGGCGCCAGGTACTCGTGTTCACTCGAACCAAGCACGGCGCCAACCGGCTCGCCAGGCAGCTCGAACAAGATGGGATCAGTGCAACGGCCATCCACGGCAACAAGAGCCAGGGGGCGCGAACCCGGTCCCTGGCCGGCTTCAAACAGGGCGACGTTCGCGTGTTGGTTGCAACCGATCTTGCGTCGCGAGGGCTCGATATCGATCGGTTGCCGCATGTGGTGAACTTTGAACTGCCCACTGTGTCCGAAGACTACGTCCACCGCATCGGCCGCACCGGCCGTGCAGATCGCCAGGGAACGGCCATATCGCTTGTCTGCATTGATGAGCGCGAGCTACTGAGAGACATCGAACGCCTCCTCAGGCACGCTATCCCCAAAGAGGTCATTGAAGGATATGAACCCGACCTGACGGTTGGACCCGAGCCGATCTTCAAGGGACGAAATGACTTCAATCAGAGCCAGGGAGGAAACCGTCCACCTCGAAACCCTCCGGCCAACGCGCAGGGTCCAAAACGCGCAACCGGTCGGAAACACGTCGAAGGCAAAGATCGTTCCCACGGCCCCAGTCGCGAAGAGCGATCCGACGCGCAACGCGATGCATCCAAAAAGCACTCGGTTCAATCACGCGTCGCTTTGAGGTGGAAGAATAGCGATGTGTGAGCGCACGGACCCCGCTGGTCAATGCCGTTCGCCTCAAAAGCGAGCTTCGGTCTTTAAGCGTTCGTCGTGGGTGAAACCCCATGAGGGGTTGGATTCAGGTTTCCTCCCCGACTGAGAGGGCCAGGGTGAGGGAGCTTCCGAGAGCATCGAGGGGAAGGCAGGGCTTATGGTCACGAGGTTTAAGCTACAGGATGAATACATCGAGTTGATAAAGCTCTTGAAGGTCACGGGTCTGTGTGACAGTGGAGGAATGGCCAAGGTCGTTACGGGTGAGGGATGCGTGAAGGTGGACGGGGTTGTTGAGCTTCGGAAAAGATGCAAAATCCGAAAGGGACAAACGGTGGAGTTTGAAGGAAACGTCATTGAGCTTCAATAGTCCGTGTGAGCCGGCTGCCCGAGGATTTGCACCTTTTCGCAGCGCATGCCGCTACAATATCGCTTGCCTCGGTCGATTGGGAAGATATGATTACTAGAATGGAGCAAAAAAGCAAATCACAGGTCAAGAGAGAAATGCTCGCGTTGCAGTCCCTTGGCGAGCGGCTTGTGGACCTTACGCCGGATCAGATCGGCAACATAGAAATGCCGCAGGATCTTCGGGAAGCCGTGCTCTTTGCCAGGACGCTCAAAAGAAGTGAGACCCGGCGCAGGCAGATGCAATACATCGGGGCACTGATGCGCGATGCCGATCCGGAACCCATTCGAAAGGCTTTGGATGGAATCAGCCGTGGGCGGGGACATGATGCGCTATTATTGCGAGAACTCGAGCAGTGGAGAAATGGGATTATTGATGGGGATGACGAGTTCCTGGGGAAAACAATGATCCGTTTTCCCGATGCTGACCGTAAACGCCTGCACAGCCTCGCGCTCAAAGCTCGAAAAGAAAGGGAAGAGAATATTCCTGCCGGAGCTTCACGAGCTTTATTTCGGTATTTGAAAGGACTTTCAAAAACTTGAATGTGTTTAATCCCATCGTAAAGGCGTTTTGCCCTTGCATCCCATCAACTATCTGTCAGCCAACTTTGTATAAGAAATGGAGGTCAAACAGTGATAGACAATAAAGACCGAAACAATAGAGGCAAAGTGAAAAGTATTGCTGAAGAGCATACACAGCCCAAGACTGAACCGAGTTCAAGAGAATTGAGAAGGAAATCCATGGGTAAGAAGGTCAAGAGGCTGAGGATTAAGAGATAGGAGTGCTGATCTCACTGCATTATGATGACTCCCGGATCTCGTGTGATGCATGGAGAACTTCAATGTCAACGGCGTGGTCTTCCGCCAAAGGAATTACTTCCCTGAAGCAAAGCCGAACGGGCTCCTCGGCTCTTTGACGCAGAGCAATGGCTGCCTTGTGCCGCGCGGTAAGCTGCATGAGACGGAAATACCAGGCGTCCGGCCGGTCGTGAAGCGAGGGATCGAACGACACGCGCAACGGCAGGCCTTTTCTCATGTGGAAACTGAACCGCTCCAGGGGAATCGACAGTCCCATCCCCCTTGCCTTTATGTATGCCTCCTTGAGAGTCCAATACTCGAAAAATCGGTCACGCCGCAGGGATGACGGCAATGCATTCAGGTCGCGGGCTTCCTCCCTGGAAAAATAGCGCTCGGCAAGCTCCATGGCGATTCTGCTGCGATGGGCGTCTTCCACGTCCACTCCGATGTCTCTTTCGAGGGCTACCGCGCAGACAACGATCCCCCCGGTGTGTGAGAGATTGAAGCGCAGAGGGGCCAATCCGCCGGGAGAGGCTATTTCCGGGCGGCCATAGCGATTGAGGGAAAACCGCCATTGTTCGGGGGGGACGCCGCTATACCGCGAGAGCATCGTACGCACCAGGGCTCTTGCTATCAGGAATTGATGTCTGTGGCGTTCAAGGCTGAAACGCTGCTGCCTTTTTCGCTCCTCGGCCGTCATCAATTCCCGATAGGCCGTCAGTAGAAGCGGGTCGCAGATTTTCTCGGGAAAAGCCATCCAGAGATGGATGTCTTCAGGCATCATGGAGCTTTCCACGTTCATCGAGACTCATCTTCACCGCAGCATCCATTCCATTGCGAGACAATCCCCGGCGAATGCCTCGTGAGAAGCTCGAAAATGATTCATCCAGAGGTGCCAAGACGTTCAACTTCTCATACGCAGTGTCCTATGTCAAGGCACATAGTTTGCTATTTCAAGTAGTTATCTCTCGGCCCAACAAAGGTCCCCTCATGCCCTAGTACACGCGGGCGGAAATTCGGCACTCGTTTTGGTGGGCACGATAAAACCGTGCCCACCCTACCAAGCGGCTGGCACTGTAGGGTGGGCACGCCTTCTTGTGCCCACCGGAACTGGTCAGGGACTTCCGCCGTCCTGTACTAGTACACGCGGGCGGAAATTCGGCACTCGTTTTGGTGGGCATGATAAAACCGTGCCCACCCTACCAAGCGGCTGGCACTGTAGGGTGGGCACGCCTTCTTGTGCCCACCGGAACTGGTCAGGGACTTTCGCCGTCTTGTACTAGTGTGGCAATGCCAGCCCGACCCCTCCCAGGTGATCTCAAAGGCGCCATTGTACTTTGCACACCGGAGCAAGAGCATCTTGTCGGTGCACGAAGGATACCACCATCTCAGTCTATGTATCCAGGGACACTGCCAAGACGATTTTTCCTCCAACGCAGCACCGGGTTTTTTCTGTGTCATTTAATCGTCTCCCGGATGCATTTTCGCCTTGACAACGATAGCAGACCGTGACAGAGTTCAAGATACGACCGAATGTTTAGATATTGAACATTTTCTATCTCAGGAAGGACTGAAAAGATGGGCGAGAGGAAACTGACCAGCATCGACCTTCGGGCCATGAAAAAGGACGGCCGAAAGGCTGTTTGGGTCACTGCCTATGACTTTTGGACGGCTCAATTTGCCGAACAGGCGGGCATGGACATGATCCTCGTGGGTGACTCTCTGGGCATGTGCATCTACGGATACGAAGGCACCGTCCCGGTCACAATGGATCAGTGCATCTATCATTCCGAGGCGGTGCGGCGCGGCGCTCCCAAGACCTTCGTCATCGGGGACATGCCTTTCCTCTCCTACCAGGTTTCAGTCTGCGATGCCGTGAGGAACGCCGGGAGGTTCTTCAAGGAAGCGCGTGTGGACGCGGTCAAACTGGAAGGCGGTCTGCGGGTGGCTCCTCAAATTCGCGCCATCGCCGACGGTGGGATGTTGGTGATGGGACACATCGGGCTGACCCCCCAGAGTTCGGGACAACTGGGGGGATTCAAGGCCCAGGGGCGAACGGCCGAAACGGCCATGGAACTCATCGAAGACGCACGGATTGTTGAAAAATCAGGGGCCTTCGCGCTGCTGGTGGAGGCCGTACCCCCTGAAGTCTGCAAGATCATCCGGGATGACCTGAGCATTCCCGTCTACAGCATCGGCGCAGGCGTTTACGCCGACGGACAGTTGATGATCTGTAGCGACGTACTCGGCATCTTTCAGGCATTTACGCCGAAATTTGTCAAAAAATATGAGAACCTGGCCGAGAAGACCATCATGGCATTTTCCGAATATGCATCGGAAGCCCGAAACGGCGCCTTCCCCAAAGACGAGCACACCTATAAGATGGTTCTGGGGGAACTCGACAAGTTGATGGAATTACTAAAGAAAGATTGAATACAATCAGGAGTTGTCCCAGTATGAGCGATGTACTGAAGAAAATTCGACAGTTCATGGAAGCGCAGGGCATCCCCGGACGCGACGGTTATGACCTGGCCACCTCGGGCAGGACTTTTCCCGATGGTTCGCACTACCGTTTCGAAGTAGCGGGTGTGGAGCGGGCATCCACCATGGAAGCGATGCTCGACGAGGCCAGGAAGAGAAACGTCACACTGCACCGGGTCATTGCCACCGTGGGCGGATCCACCTATTGTGATTTCGAGGAATTGAAAGCGATTGCTCAGATGGCCAGGGACGAGAAGATCGAAGTCGTGATGACCGTCGGGCACCGCAAGGGCTGGGACACTGGAGCCAGGGAATCGGCCACCTCGGAAGGCCAGATGCAGGGCTTTCGGCTCAGAGGCTCCGACCACATCTCCTACCACATCGCCGATATCATGAGAAATATCGAAGCCGGCTTCCGGGGTTTTCTGGTCTATGATGAAGGGGTGCTCTTTCTCCTCAACGGAATGCGCCGCGAAGGCCTCATACCTGAAGAGACCATCTTCAAGTTCTCCGTTTTCGGCGGGTATTGCAGCGCCGCCGGCGCCAAAGTCGTCGCGTCCATGGGCGCCAATTCCATCAATCCGGCTTCGGACGTGTCTCTGCCGATACTGGCGGGAATTCGCCGGGCGATTGACGTTCCGCTGGACGTGTACATCATCGTGGTCGACTCCTTCGGCGGTGAATTTCGAGCCTATGAAGCACCCGAAATTGCCCGCGTTGCCTCGCCCTGCTATTTCAAATTCGAGCCGGGCACCTCGGAGTCCGACATATATAAGCCCTGGGTGAGTGAAGAGTGGCACTGCGAGTTCATACGGCAGAAGATCAAGATCGTCTCGATCGTTCGAGAAATCATGGAAAGGCATGCTCCCGAACTGATCGCATCCCCCAGGGGCCCCGCGGATCTCGTTCTGCCGGTATGACGTTCCGATTCCTCCGTTCGTCTCCCGGCGATCAGACCCAAGGGCGCCGGGGATGCCCGGGGGTTCAAAGGGAAGATATAGATGAGTTCGAACGGAAGCATCTCCTCAAGAAGCCGTCAGGTGGACTGGTCGGGAATCAGGATCATGTTCGAACTGGCGGACCGGATACCAGGCATCATCAACCTGGGTATCGGCCAACCCGATTTTGACACTCCCGAATTCATTCGAGAAGCGGCAAAGAAAGCCCTGGACGACGGGTTCACGCGATACCCACCGGCCAAGGGCTTTTTCGACCTCAGGGAAGCCATCGCACAAAAGCTCGCAAGAGAAAACCATATCGTCGCCGACCCCAACACTGAGATTTTCGTGGCGGTCGGAGCCATGCAGGTCATCTTCAATACCATCCTCCACCTCATAGAACCCGGCGATGAAGTCATTGTTCTGGACCCCGGATATGACTACTACTCGCAGATCAGACTTTTCGGTGGAGTACCGGTTCCCGTTCCCGTCCGGGAGGCGAACGGGTTCAAACTCGATCCGGCCGACCTGCGAAACGCTGTTACCGACAGGACAAAACTCATCATCCTCAATTCTCCGGCGAATCCCACCGGCGCGGTGCTGGACGGGCACATTCTCGAAGAAGTCGCGTCCATCGTTCGTACCCGACAGATCCACGTGCTCTCGGACGAACCGTACGAACACATCATCTTCGACGGCCAGGAACACGTGAGCATCGCTTCCTTTGAAGGCATGAAAGAGTACACCATCTCGGCCTACACTCTTTCCAAGTCCTATGCCATGACCGGCTGGCGCGTCGGCTACGCAGTTGCGCCCAAACCCCTCATAGACGAAATGGAAAAGCTCATGGAACACATGGTCACCGGCGTGACCTCGGTAGCCCAGCGGGCAGCACTGGCCGCCATCACCGGGTCTCAGGATTGTGTCCAGGAGATGGTTCGAGCCTACCAGGCGAGAAGGGAAATCATCCACCGCGGGCTTAACGGCATTGAAGGGGTTTCCTGCCATCTGCCCGAAGCCACCTTCTACGCTTTTCCAAACGTATCGAAGGTCTGTCCGGATTCGTGGCAACTGGCCAGATACCTGGCCACAGAGCACCGGGTCGCCGTGGTTCCGGGCATCATTTTCGGAAAAAAGGGTGAGGGCTGCCTGAGGATTTCCTTCGCCATCGATGAGAAACGGCTGGCGGAGGCCATCGACCGGCTCGGGCAGGGGATCGCGTGTTTCCGGAAGGCAGGGGCGTGATGTGGACCGGGGGGCGGAACCCGCGCAGGCCGCTCCTATATGCGCCGGTACAGCGCCACATGAATGAGAGGCCGGATTCCCGTTTGTCATGCCGACGGAGGCCGGCAGCCGGGGAGTTTTTCTGGATTCCGGCTTACAGCATGCCGGGTTGACGCTTCACGACGATGACTGACCGGCAATTCCCGGTAGCCCTCCGGGGCAGCACTACCGGGGAGTTCAGGACCTGGTCTTTCGCAGCCATCCTGATGCAGATACTCCACCGGCATCTGCATGGACTGTGAGGACTCCAGGAATTCCTGGTGATTGACGCTTTGCGCTGAACATAATGTCTTGTCATAATGACTGACACCTTGTAATGCATCCATGGTGCCTTGTGCCGATTGTCATTCTAATGGGCATAGGTGTACCTGGTTTTCATCAGTCATTTTCATAATCCTTAATCGCTATTACTTTAGCTGATTCAAACTCGACAATCAATAGATAAAGTCATAATGAATGATAGAGTTTTCGGGGTTATTGGTCCATATTCAGGTTGTATAACAAAATTGTTATAATACGATACCATTACACACAATTGTGTACCACCATCCAATCAAGATTGGAGATTGCCAGCACTATAAGATGACTTTACACATTTATCGTATGCCTTATGATGCAATCAGAATACTCAACGCTACTGGTTTGCCGTGAGTGAGAGTTTTAATTAATGAATGAAATCAATATGAATATCCCATCTGGCATCTCAATGGATCAAAACTGTTTAGTACATTTGCCGACATACCAGTATTTGGAATGAATTATGCACCAGTTGTCCAATCGAAAATGCTTTGATAGAGATCTTATAGAGAAATGTAAACATGGATAAGACAATCGAGTTCATTGAATCAAATCGAAATCGCTACGTCTCCGAATTGTGCAGTCTGATCCGGCAGCCCAGCGTCAGCCCGGAGGGTCTGGGCATGGAAGCCTGCGCTCGGCTTGTTCGGGAGATGCTGAAACAGATCGGAGCGGACGCTCGAGTGTTTGAGACGGCGCGCTATCCGATAGTCCTGGGATCGGTCGATTCACCGGGGGCGGTGAAGACTCTCCTCATTTATGGCCACTACGACGTCCAGCCCACCGGGACGGCATCGCTCTGGACCTCGCCTCCGTTCGAGCCGGCCATACGGAGCGGACGCATCTACGGACGTGGGACGGCCGACAACAAAGGACAGTTTTTCGCACACATCAAAGCTGTCGAGTCCATCCTTCGCGTGCACCGGGCCCTTCCGTGCAACGTCATTTTCCTGCTGGACGGCGAAGAGGAGATAAACAGCCCGAGCCTGGAACCATTTATCGACGCTCACAAGGAACTGCTCCGGGCTGACGCCTGCCTGGTATCCGACGGTCCCAGGCACGAATCGGGCCGCCCCACGATTGTCTGCGGCCTCAAGGGAATCGTCGAACTGGAACTGAGAACCAGGGGGGCCAATCGGGACCTGCATTCCATGCGGGCGGCGATGTTCCCGAGCCCGGTCTGGAAACTCATTCACGTGCTGGCTTCCCTAAAGAATCCGGATGGCCGGGTCATGATACCGGGCTTCTATGACGCAATCCGCCAGCCGACGGCGAGTGAACGGGAAGCAGTCAAAAGAATCCCCGTCGACCCGGCCGGCATCCGTCGCGAAATGGGAATCCGGGAGATACTCGACGGCGACGGCAGCTACTATTACAATATGTGCTTCTCCCCGACCTGCAATATCAGCGGGATTGAAAGCGGCTACACCGGTGTCGGGTCGAGCACGGTCCTGCCGGGCGGCGCTTTTGCAAAACTGGATTTTCGCCTCGTGCCCGATCAGAAACCCAAAGAACTGCTGGAACAACTCAGTGCCCACCTTCACCAACAGGGCTACGGCGACCTGGAGATCATCACCTACGGCGAATTGACGCCTTCGCGAACGCCCGTCGACCATCCGTATGTGCAACTGGTGGTCGCGGCGGTACGGAACGCGACGGGAACGGACCCCATCATTTATCCGGGTATGGGTGGAAGCGCTCCCGATTATCTCTTTACCAGAAACCTTGGACTGCCCAGCGTCTGGCTCCCGCTCGCTTCACATGATTCCAACAACCATGCGGCGGATGAGAACATCGTCATTGAAGATCTATTGGCTGGTATTAAAATGGGAGCCAGTATCATCGAAGCATTTGGGAGAAGATGAACTGAACGTTTCACCTATATCAATGGCACAGTCTTATATCAGGAGGTGCTGAATCCTTAAATAGCATTACTCAACTGCAAACGGTTAATGACTCTGCTGGTTCAGCTCATATACATTCGATAACCAGCGGCATGTTTCAGTCAGATGACGGCAATTTCCGGAACCAACTCGCCCTTGTGCGGGACCGGCGGGGCCATTCTCCCGGAGGTGCGGGCGGTAGAACCCGTTACAGAACCGTTCCCAAGGACCTCCTGGAATTGCTGGTCAGATGCAATGACTGCCGAATTTGTATCAAAATAAGGGAAAGCATGAGAACTTACATTATCAGGAGACTTATCGAGGCCGTAGCCGTTTGCCTGGCAATCTCCATGATTTCCTTCTTTCTCCTTTTTCTCAATGCCGACCCGGCACTTCTTCTCCTTCCTCCTGAAGCCCAGGTCGAGGACATAGCCCGGTTCAAAAGCGAAATGGGCCTGGATCGCCCCGTGATCATCCAGTACGTGGATTATCTGGGCAAGATCGTCCTTCATGGCGACTTTGGCGTTTCTTTTGTCAACAAAATACCGACAGTTGAATTGATTGCCGATCGTTTTCCGGCAACCCTGAAACTCGCACTCGCCTCCTTGCTCATCGCGACGGTCATATCGATATCCGTGGGAACGATTGCGGCCATCAAACGATATTCCATTATCGACAATATCGCTACGCTCATCGCGCTCATGGGCCAGGCCATGCCGTTATACTGGCTCGGAATCATGCTCATCATCATATTTGGAGTATGGCTGCGGGTCCTTCCCATTTCAGGAGACGACACCTGGGCGCACCTTATTCTGCCAGCAGTGACCTTGGGGGCGTGGCTTATTCCTCTCAATATGCGCCTGGTCCGATCGGGAATGCTCGAAGTGCTCACTCAGGATTATATTCGCACGGCCAGGGCCAAGGGCCTCAAGGAAAGCAGGGTCATCATCAAGCACGCTTTTAGAAACGCGGCCATTCCGGTCATCACCATTCTCGGGATGCAGTTGGGAAGCATGCTCGGGGGTGCGGTCGTCACGGAGACGGTCTTTGCATGGCCCGGCCTCGGCCGTCTTGCGGTGGACTCCATCCGCATGGGAGATTATCCCGTCGTGCAGGCAGTCGTCGTGATCTTCGCAATCTTCACTATTCTGGGAAATCTTGCTGCGGACATCCTTGGGGCCGTCATCGATCCCAGGATCCGGTTGGATTGAAGGGCGAGAACGTTGGAGACGTCAACAGGTACGGACATTGAGAGAGAGGCCGGAGGGGCCTCGCCGCGGACCTGGCTCAAGAGGTCATGGCAGCTTCGGATGGGAATTCTCGGGGGCGTGGTCATCGCCGGGCTTATCCTGACCGCCATCTTCGCACCCCTCCTCGCCCCGAGGGACCCCTATGAACAGAACATTGCCGAGCGGCTGCTTCCTCCCTCCTTTTTCGACGGCGGCCAGAGTGCATATCCTTTGGGCACGGATCAACTTGGCCGCGACCTGCTGAGCCGGCTCATCTACGGGTCCCGTATTTCGCTCCTGGTCGGACTGAGCGCTGTTTGCCTCGAAGTCATCATCGGCGTGCTTCTTGGCCTCCTGGCAGGATTCTACGGCCGATGGATCGATTCGGTCATTTCTTTCGCTCTGAACGTGATGGTGAGCTTCCCTTTCATATTGCTGGCCATGTCCCTGGTGGCCGTGCTTGGACCATCCCTTCAGAACATCATTATTGCTCTCGGCTGTACGGGATGGCCGGTGTTCACCCGCGTAACGCGCGTCGAAACGATGAAGCTCAAGGAGCGTGATTTCATACACGCCGCGACATCCCTCGGATTCGGCACCCGCAGAATTTTGCTCAATCACATTCTTCCGAACCTCATGCCGGCCATCCTGGTCATAGCCACCGTGGAGATATCGAGGGCCATCATCCTCGAATCGCTTCTCAGCTTCCTCGGGCTGGGCATCCAGCCGCCGACACCGTCCTGGGGCGTCATGCTGGCAGAGGGAAGGGATCACATGCTGATGCTGTGGTGGCTTGCCGCTTTCCCTGGCGCGGCGATTTTCCTCAGTTCGCTCGGGATAAATCTCCTGGGTGACGCCGTGCGGGACATCGTGGACCCGTACCTCAGAAAGGGGTGAGTGCGAAGATGAGTTCCCGGGAGTGTGCATATACAACGCCTGAAATGGGGGAATCGGACGGGGAGGTCCATGAGCCGGCCAGGGCGCAGGCAGATCAGGAACGCCCGCCACTTCTGGAAATTCAGGCACTCAAGAAGTACTTCCCCATTCGCAAAGGCCTCATGGGGAAGACCGTCGGCTACGTGTACGCAGTCGATGACGTGAGCCTGAAGATTCGCCATGGCGAGACCGTGGGGCTGGTTGGGGAGTCCGGCTGCGGCAAGTCGACTATCGGCCGCTGTATCCTGCGGCTTCACGAACCGACCAGCGGCCGCATTTTGCTCGACGGGTGCGACGTGCTTTCCCTGAAAGCTCACGATCTCCTCCAGATACGGACTCAATTTCAAATCATATTTCAAGATCCGTACGCGTCGTTGAACCCCAAGCTGAGAGTGCGCGACATTGTTGGAGAATCCTTGAGAGTCCACGGACTGGCCGGGCGGGATTCATGGGAAGACATGGTGAGGGAACTCCTCATGAAGGTCGGACTCCAGCCCGATCACATGCGCCGCTATCCACACGAGTTTTCCGGGGGGCAAAGACAAAGAATAGGCATCGCCAGAGCGTTGGCCCTTTCGCCGAAGCTCATAGTGGCCGATGAACCTGTGTCCGCCCTGGACGTGTCCATCAGGGCCCAGGTGATCAACCTGTTGGATTCGCTCAAGGCTGAATACGGACTTTCTTATCTTTTCATCTCGCACGATCTGGCAGTGGTGGAACACATCGCTGATTATATTGCGGTCATGTACCTGGGGAAGCTGGTAGAAGTCGCTTCGGACCGCGATCTCTACCAGGACCCTTTGCATCCTTACACGAAGGCATTGCTCGCCGCGATTCCAGGCCAGGATTCAATGGGAAAGAGGCGGAAGAATAACGTGCTTTCAGGCGATGTCCCCAGCCCTATCAATCCTCCACCGGGATGCCGGTTTCACACGCGATGCCCTCATGTAATGGATCGCTGCAGGCTTCAGGAACCATCCCTGGTGGAGATGAAAGGCAACCACATGGCTGCCTGTTTTCTGTATGATTGAGAGCTTATAAGATGGCGCAAGAGGAACTTCTCAATATCAGGAACCTGAGAACGTATTTCTTCTCCCCGGAAGGCGTCGTGAAGGCCGTTGACGACGTCACTCTGAACATCCCCCAGGGCCAAACCCTGGGAGTACTGGGAGAATCGGGCTGTGGGAAGTCCGTCACGGCCCTCTCCATCATGCGCCTCATCCCCGATCCGCCCGGCAGGATCGTCTCGGGTTCAGCCATGTTCCAGGATGTCGACCTCATTTCCCTGACTCCGGCCCAGATGAGAAGCATCAGGGGAAACAGGATATCCATGATCTTTCAGGAACCGATGATGTCCCTCAACCCGGTCTACACCATCGGCGATCAGATATCAGAGACGTTCGTCATCCACCAGGAAACGTCCAAACAGGAGGCATTGAATCGATCGGTGGAGATGCTGCGCATGGTCGGCATCCCTGCTCCGGAACGAAGGGTCCACGACTATCCCCACCGGCTCTCGGGGGGGATGCGCCAGCGGGCCATGATCGCCATGGCCCTCGCCTGCCGTCCCCAGCTCCTGATTGCCGACGAACCCACCACCGCTCTCGACGTCACCGTCCAGGCACAGATCCTGGATCTCATGCTACAGTTGCAGGAAGAACTCGGGATGGCCATCATGCTCATCACTCACGACCTCGGGGTGGTAGCCGGAATGTCCGACCGGGTCGCCGTGATGTACGCGGGGGAGGTCATCGAATCGGGGCAGTTGGAGGTGGTGTTTGGCAATCCCAGGCATCCTTACACCCTCGGACTCATGAAGTCGATTCCGATCATCGGGCAGAAGTTTCGGCTCGGAAAGCATCCTTTGCAGGAAATCAAAGGCACGGTTCCCAACCTGATTCACCTGCCGCCCGGGTGCCCGTTCGCCCCTCGCTGTTCCTTTACCATGAAGTGCTGTTGCCTGAAACGACCCCCTTTATTTCAAATCGGGCGAGACCATACATGCAAATGCTGGCTTACAGAAAAAGAAGCTGACGGCAGCATTGACTAACGTATCCAACTGAAAAGGGAGGTATTTCGTATGAGAACCAGCACTGTCAAGACGTTGTCACGGAAACAAATCACATTCCTGGCACTGGTGGCACTCCTGTTGGCCGCATTTCCCCTGGGAGCGCGAAGCCAGGCCTCGCCTGCAAACGATTCGTTCACCGTTGCGTTTCAGACTCAGTTCGACACCATGGATCAGTACAAGAATTCTCAGAGGTCCATTCTAAACCTGGGTTACCTGATATGGGACCCCCTCGTAGAAAGGAACCCCGACGATTGCTCGATCAAGCCACACCTGGTCACGTCCTGGAATATGGTCGACCCAACCACCTGGGAATTCAAATTGCGTCCCGGTGTAAAATTCCATAATGGAAATCCACTGACGGCAGAGTGCGTCCGCTTCACCCTGGAGGACAGGATTCTCAATCCCGAGCAGAAATCGCCTCATGCCGGGAACTACAAGTGGGTAAAGAGCGTCCAGGTCATCGACGAACTCACGTTCCGCATCGTTACGGAGAAGCCGTATCCGCTCATCCTGGAAAGGCTCAACGTTCTGTTTGTCTACGATCCCATTTATACGAAGGAGAAGGGGGATCGCGTCGTATCGGAATTTCCCATGGGAACCGGCCCCTATAAGTTCGTCAAATGGGACAAGGGATCGAAGGTTGTCCTGACCGCCAACAAGGATTACTGGAAAACGGGAGTTCCGAAGATAAAGGACCTCACGATCCGAACGATCCCCGAAATGTCCACCCGGATCGCCGAACTCATATCCGGCGGCATCGACTCCGCGGAATACATCGTGCCCGACCAGGTGCCGCTCCTGGAAAAGCACCCCAACGTGAAGGTCATGGATACGGCGACTCTGCGCACCAATTTCTGGCAGTTTGACGGGTCCGGCAGGGCATCCAAGTCGCCGCTGACGGATGTTCGGGTGAGACGCGCCATCTGTCATGCGATCGACCGGGCGACCATCACCAAAACGGTGCTCAAAGGCTACGGAAAGGCCATGAACACGGCCGTGAACCCCTTTCAGTTCGGCTACGATCCTGCACTGAAAGCCTACGAGTACAATGTGGAACTGGCGAAGAGCCTCCTCAAGGAAGCCGGATATCCCAACGGGTTTGAAATCGACCTCTGGGAGGGGGAGAGCGAACAGGACGCCTACAATCAGGCCGCAATGGGGTACCTCGCAAAAGTCGGAATCAAGGTGAACTTGAAGGACTATCGCGCCAACCTGGGCCAGCTCATCACGCTCCGCAATTCCGGGAAGGTCACCGGAATAGGGAATTACGCGTGGGGGAATTACAATATCTTCGACGCGGACGCCATACTGGCCGCGTGGTTTCTCAGCACCGATCCCAAGTGCTACAATCCCGATCCGGAACTGGAAGGCTGGATCAACGAAGCCAGGATTTCCGTCGACCCTGAGAAACGGAAGGAACTCTACTTCAAGGCCCAGCAGCGTATCAGCGAACAAGCCTACTGGATGCCCATCTGTGCGTTCCACAACATTCATGGTGTGAATAAGAAGTTGAACTATAAGATCGGAATAGACGATGTGCCGCGCTTTCAATATGCCGAATGGGCCAAATAGCGTAACAGCATGCTGAAAGAATGTCTCCACCAGCGATTCCCGGAGCCCGAATTTCCCAATGGAGCACCTGTGCGGACTTCGCGCCGGAGGGTCTGCGAAACCTCCGGTTACAGATCAGTCTTCAGGGGCGTTCGGCGAGACCTCCGGGAATTGCCGGTGATGGATCGGCTTTAGCGGGGGCGGATGAGCCCCCGCAATCTTGTTTTCCAGGGATGAGGCCCGGTTCATCCGGGCGCACCTTCAGCAATTCCCGGAGCCGGCCCGGAACAGAGTAGCTCCTGGGGGGCTTTTGCGCATTTGCAGTCTGCGAAAGGGCAAGTCTTCGACGCGCTTCACGAGCGCTCCATAGGTGCTCCGGGCATTGCCGGCGCACCTCCCTGCCCTGTAGAAGGATTTGAAGATGATAATCGAGCGAATAGACCTGTTTCACATAAAGATACCGTTGCTGCTTCCCTTTGAAACGAGTTACGGTCGGGACGACGACATGGAGAAGCTGCTTCTCAAGGTATACACGCCTGATATGGTTACCTATGCGGAATGCGTGGCTGAAACGACCCCAACCTACTCCTATGAGACCATAGGAACGGCCCGTGAAATCCTCAAGAAATACCTTTTCCCGCTCGTGCTCGGGAAAGAGATCGATGGTCCGGAAGAATACTGCCGGATGGTGTCGTGGGTCAGAGGCCACGAGATGGCAAGGTCCGCCCTCGAAAACTCCGTCTGGATACTGAAGGCCCTTGAAAAGGGAGTCTCGCTTGCACAACTCCTGGGAGGCACCGCGACGAAGATTGTATCCGGGGTGTCCATCGGCATCCAGGACACGGTGGAATCTCTTGTGGATCTCGTGGGGAGTTACCTCGAAAAAGGTTACCCCAGGATCAAAATCAAGATAAAACCTGGTAAAGACATCCAGTTCATCGAGGGCGTTCGCAAACGTTATCCGGATATAGCCCTGATGGTCGACGCCAATAACGCCTACAGCCTGGATGATATCGATATACTCAAGGAGTTCGATCGTTACAATCTGACCATGGCCGAACAGCCGCTGGACTATGACGATATCATCGACCATGCCAGACTCAGGACCCTGATTGAAACGCCGATATGCCTGGACGAGTCGATTCACAGTCCATATTTTGCCAGAGTAGCGGCAGAGTTGAACGCATGCCAGATCATCAATATCAAGCAGGCCAGGGTGGGCGGGCTCAGAGCGGCGAAGATCGTCCACGACCTGTGTATGGAGCACAACATCGGAGTATGGTGCGGCGGCATGATGGAAACCGGTATCGGACGGGCCGTCAACATCGCACTGACGACGCTCGCGAATTTCATTTACCCAAGCGATATCTCTGCATCGGATAGATACTGGGAACGCGATATTATCGAGCAGCCTTTTGTTCTCAACACCGACGGAACCATCGACGTTCCATCAGGTGCCGGACTTGGCGTCACGGTAGACGAAAAGATGATAGACCGGTATACGATCAGTCACGAGGTATTTCGGGCCTGATTCAACGCTTTCGAGCGTGTCGAAGAGGGCAGGCAAATCCCGGCGGCAACTCCTGGGGCCTCTTTGAAGGGCTTGCAAAGCGGTTCGACGGCCTGCCCCTCCGCAGACTGCGAGTGAGGACGCGGCATGCGCGGTTTTGTTTGACAAGGATGGTCTGATTGGCTAATAGCCGATGGGCGAGAAGCGGCTCTGCCCGTCTCGCGGCAGGACCTGCACCACGTTGGCCGGCGCTGGAGTCTTTACTGCCCTTTCGCCGTTGCCGTTGCCATCGGCCCTTTCGGTTGGTTATGAGTAGAGAACCGTTTGACGGAAACCGGCATTGGGCAGGCCGCCAACATCGCACTTCTGAGAAGACGGCGAAGATTTTCGGCCTTCCTTGTGGGCGGAGCCCATGTCGGGCTGGGCCAGGTGCGGCAAAGCTTTCCGCATGTTCCTGTAACATGGCGAGATCGATATACCCCATAGTTCTGTGGAATACGGGGGATGCTCTTCCGGGAGCCGGTCTCATGGAAATATGATGGCCGGAGCTTTTCGGGGCAACGGGTCACCGGGAGACGCTTTTCTCTTTCATACCCGCCGTCAGGACCGTAACCCGCGCAAGGTATGCGAACGGATGTATTATTATGGTGAGTAAACAGTCTTACAGCCCCGTGACAACGCTTTCCAAAGCGCTGAGCCTCCTCGAATTGATTGCCGAGATGGGTTCGGCGCGTTCCGTCGAGCTTGCGCACGGCACAGGGCTCAGCAGGAGCACCGTCAACCGGCTCCTGGCCACTCTGCAGGAGAAGGGCTACGTGGAAAGCCGGGACGGGAAATATTTCCAGCTTGGTTTCAAGGTGTTCGTGATCGGCAACAGCGTCCCCAAACGAAATCAGCTTGCAGCCATCGCCCGCCCGTTTCTGGTGCATCTGGCCGAAGCATCCCAGGAGAATGTGAACCTCGCCATCCTGCACAATCGCCAGGTCCTCTACATCGACAAGGTCGAAAGCCCCCATTACGTCAAACTCGACAAAGACATCGGAACCACCGACCCCGTCCACTGCACCGCGCTCGGAAAAGTCCTGCTGACAGGGCTCACGGACCGGGAACTTGATCTGATGGTTGCAGCCATAGACCTCACTCGAAAGACGAGCGCCACCGTAACGGAGCCGGATTCTCTGATTGCATCGGTGAAGGAAGCGGCAAGGAAGCGGTGTGCAACGGACATGGGCGAACTCTCGGAAGAAATCAGGTGCATGGCGGCCCCCGTCATGGACCGGGAGAAACGCGTTGTGGCCGCCATCAGCATATCTGCCCCCGCCAGCCGCCTGACTCCCGAGAGGATGACCGCACTTCGGCCGTTCCTTCTGGATGCTGCGCTGGGGATATCCCGAACCATGGGATACTCGGAAGCGAATGCCGACTGACAGCGCCGTGCGCCTCCCGAATGTTTGTGAGTGTCAGGGGAGCAGCTTTTTCCACTTTGCTCTGATCGTGCACCACATTTCAAAGAAAGACCCTCAACGCTCGCCTCTTCTCGGTGTTTGATGGCACAGTCAATCTGGAAGATGGTGTTCCCCTTCAGCGCTAAGCTGAAATGACCCATCTTCGCTCAACAAGATTGACCCGTTATCCGTAGCGCGGCCGTTGCTCAAATTTTGACCCAACCCGCACAGCCGGTCGCCGGTTGTGGCGATACGATGCACCTCGGCGGCCGCAAGCGCCCTCCATAGATCTTCTTCCCAATCTGGTTATTTTCCTTCCGGCGGATGGCCATGGGATCCGTTTATCCTCCCATCGGGAGAAGATGAAATGAAACAGATCCGATGCGCCCATTGCGGCCGCCTGTTTGATCCCAATCCACTATCAATATCAAAATGTACTTTTTCAGGCGCCTCAGAAGATCCGTAAAGACGGGCATCCAGGGGTGATCTGTCGATCGTCCGCATTCCCGGCCTTATTCGTTCTTATCATCCAGAGCCTCCCTCACCTTTGCGGCCAGATCATTCTTGGAGAATGGTTTCTGGATGAATCTGATGTTTTTGTCCAGGACGCCGTGGTGGGCAATAACATTGGCGGTGTAGCCGGACATGAACAGGCATCTCAATCCAGGATTTTGGAACATCAGGCGTTTCGCCAGATCCCGCCCGTTCATCTCGGGCATGACCACGTCGGTCACGAGCAGACGGATCTTTCCCGCCTTCCTTTCAGCCAGAGTAAGGGCCTCTCCCGGCGTCGCGGCGGCCAATACGGTGTAGCCCTGGCGTTCGAGCATCGTGGTGGTCATTGTCAGCACCGATAGCTCGTCTTCCACCAGCAAGATGGTTTCTTGCCCCCCTGTTGAGATGGCTGCCGCGGTTTGCTTTTCCATGGGCTCGTCCTTGCCCGCGTGACAAGGCAAGTATATCTTGAAAGTCGTCCCCTGATCCGGCTCGCTGTAAACGTTGATAAAACCGTTGTTTTGCTTCACGATGCCGTAGACGGTTGCCAGTCCCAGTCCCGTTCCCTGGCCCACGCCCTTGGTGGTGAAGAACGGTTCGAAGATTTTTGCCCGGGTTTCCCTGTCCATGCCGCAACCGTTGTCGCTGACGACCAGCAACACGTACTTTCCGGGAACAAAGTCCAGGTGGCTGGCACAGTACTCAGCGTCGAAGGCGGTGTTTGCCGTTTCGATGGTGATCTTGCCCGGGCCGGCGATGGCATCGCGGGCGTTGACGCACAAATTCACCATCAACTGGTCAACCTGGCCGGGGTCGATTTTCACCGGCCACACATCCTTTCCGGGCAACCAGGCCAGATCGATGTCCTCGCCGATCAAGCGCCGCAGCATCTTAAGCATTCCTTCCACGGTGGCGTTCATGTCGATCACCAGGGGCGACACGGTCTGCTTGCGGGCGAAGGCCAGGAGTTGCCGGGTGAGATCGGCGGAGCGTTCGGTGGCGTTCCGAATTGCTATGAGATCGGCATGGAGGGGTTTGCCCATTTTCATCTTCTCCATGGCCAGGTCAGTGTGGCCCAGAATAACGCCCAGCATGTTGTTGAAGTCATGGGCGACGCCCCCTGCCAGCCGTCCCACGCATTCCATCTTCTGGGCCTGCATCAACTGCTCTTGGAGCTTTTCACGCTCCTCCTCGGCTCTTTTCCGTTCGCTGATGTCCCGGATGAAGCACGCCACCTGTCCTTCACCAGACTCCCGGTAGACCGCACTGACCTCCACGTCGAACAGGCGCCCGTCCTTGTGGCGGTGACGGCTTTCAAAGCGGACGCGGCCCCGGTTCATAATTGTCCTGGCTCGCTCCGCCGTTTCTTCGGGGATTTCCATGGCTTCAACATCAGAAATGCGCATGGTCCGAAGCTCGTCCGCGCTGTATCCGCTCATTTGGCAATAGGCTTCATTGACTTCCAGGAGAAGGCCTTCCATGTCTGCCAGCCAGAAGCCATCCATGGCTATCCAGAGGATGGATCGGTAGCGTTCCTCGCTTTGACGCAAGGCTTCCTCGGTCCGCTTGCGCTCGGTGATGTCGATGTAGCTGGCGCGGATCAGTCTGCTCTTTTCCGATGGCAGCCGGACCAGGTGTACTTCACAAACGGTTTCCCTGCCATCCGCGCCGCGGACCGTCCGCTCGAACTGGACGGCTTTGCCCGTGTAGGTCTCGGAGATATGTTCGGCAACACTCACGGCGACATCTCGGTTGTCAGGCTGCGCTGGCGGATAAAAGCGGAACAGGTCCGATTTTCGCAGCTCATCATGGCTGCAGCCGAAGAGCTTTTCCGCTCTGGGATTGACGTCCACAAGCCGGTTCAGATCGCCGTCGTAGACTACAATGGCGTCCGGGGCATGCTCGATGAGCACTCGGTAACGGGCCTCACTTTCTCGCGCCATTATTTCGGCAAGTGCCCGGCGGCCGTTCTGAATCGTTAAGGCGACGATAAAAAATAGCAGGACTGAAAAAACCAGCATCGCCGCGATAACGGATTTCTTGTATTGATTCCAGAGTGTCGGCGGACGGTTGATAATGAAGCAGTCAGCCGGAAGACGGCTGGCGCTGACCCCCCAGCGCTCGATCTGTTGCCAGTTGACCATCGGCTTGATGAAATGTGAGGCCGGTTCGATGGCCAGTGGTTCTTTCTCGCCCATAGAAGGCAAGACTCTGCCCAGCATGGCGCCGAGAGCTTCGACGTCAACCATCGAACCGCCAACCACGCCCGTGTCGAGTTGAGATGTGGCAAGACAGAAAACCGGTACACTCGATGCCCTTGCAAGCATGGCCGCCACGTCCGTTGAGATGAAATTCCTTCCAGTGATATCGCTTGAAATTCGCGCGTAGATAACAATGGTTCCGGACGGCAGGCGGGCTACCCGCTCCAGTACTTCATCCAGCGAACGGTTGCTGGTATATTCGAACTCAATCTTTCCCGTCCATGAGGCAAAATCAACCCTGGCCTTGTCCTCAAAAGCCATATCCAGTGAATTTTTTCCCGAGACAAATAGAATCCTATGGGTCTGCGGGAATAGTCTGAGAGCAAGGTCAAGAGTTCCGAGCACATCAAAATATAAAGGACTCTGAAGAACTGGTTTTCCAGCACGTTCCAGATTCATCCTTTCACTGGCATATAAGGCAAGGCATGGGCTTTCGGGTGAAAGTTCTTTGCCTTCGTTCATTAGGAAATTCAGTGCATCGTTAAACACTGTTATAATCATGTCAAATCGCTGACCGGCATATTTATTGAGTAATAATTGGCGAAGAATGGAACGCTGTTCTACATTTCTCGGTGGAGAGATATCAAGATACTCATGTAAAAAGTCACTTGAGTATATATTTGCAAATTTTCTGGCGGATTCAAGACCATCGGCAATCTGTTGTTGAGCTGGTTGATTGAAATTATAAGAGTATAGGACAAGAATACGCTTAGGCTCATCTACAAAATTCTCTTTAGCACTCCATGCAATGGGATGATTCCATGTAGACAAGAGGATCAAGCAATAGATCGGCAAAGAATACACCAGTCTGATGTTTCCGCGCATGATAGACTCCTGTTGATCCATGGAAGTAAAATGAAAATAATATGTTGATGTCACGATGTGTCGTGATATATTCATACTTTAAATTCGTATAACAAATCCTAATTCCTATGCCACAAGGCGTACATCATGATACCATTCATTGGCCACAGTGTACCAGGTCCGGATGGCTGGACACATTTGCGTTGAGATTCTCCTGATGTGCGTTCTGCCTTTGCCCCGGACCCGGTGGTCTCTGTTTCTCCGTTCCCGGCTTTCATCCTCCCTGGCGCATAAGATTACTATATTCTCGTATCCGAGAAAACCGGGGCCGGCGTATCCTTTGGTGACGGACTTGCCGCATTGCGTAATGTTTTTCGCCACGAGCTATCCCGGGAGCACTTTGAGGGTGCGGAGGTTCCGATGTTATCCGCAAAGTTCGGGGTCATACCCGCGCACTTTGCGCCCCGGATGTTACGCCCACCCTGCATCGTCTCAAAGAATTGCAATCCGGTGACCTACCCTGTACTATCTGCAAGTTGTGTCTTCTTCGACGTGAACATCAACTGGGAGGAAAGGAATGAAAATCGTTTGCCTGCTCGGAAGCCCGAGGAAGAACTCGAACAGCTCTGCCATCGCAAAGCGCGTCTGTAGCACGGCGGAGAAGTCCGGGGCCGAAGTCACAACCTTCGTTCTGAACGACCTGGCGTACCGCGGCTGCCAGGGATGTTTTGCATGCAAGACGAAGCTCGACAGGTGTGCCATGGAAGACGATCTGACTCAAGTGCTGGAGGCAGTCCGTGAATCAGACGCCCTCGTGCTCGCCTCGCCCGTCTACTACTGGGACGTTTCGAGCCAGGTGAAAGCATTCCTCGACCGGACCTTCTCTTTCCTTGTACCGGATTTCATTACCAATCCTCACAAGTCTCGCCTCCAACACGGAAAGAAGCTTGTTTTCATTCTTGCCCAGAACAATCCCGATAGGAGTTCTTTTTCGGATATCTTCCCCAAATTCGATTACTTCTTCCGTGCCTACGGCTTTACTGACACGCATCTCATAAGGGCCTTCGGGGTTTCCGCTCCAGGTGAGGTCGAGAGCCATGAGGACGTAATGGGGCTGGCGGAAAGAGTAGCAAAGGAAATTTGCAGCGAAAATCAATAGAACCAATAGACATATTCCTGCTTGCCGGCATGCCGTCCCCGGTCAGCTTCTACTGAGGCTATCCGAATTATATGAAAGGAGGAGTCAATCACGTGTTCAGCGTTTTTTCTTCCCCGGCACGCTACACACAGGGCATGAATGCTACACAGATCCTCGGCAGGGAGATGGCCGGCCTGGGCATCGAGGGGCCGGCTCTCATCGTTGCGGGTAGATCGGCACTCGCGCACCTCTCCGATACCTGGAAACAGACATTGGGAGAGGCGGGTTACAGCTACGGCATTCACAGCTTCGGCGGCGAGTGCTCTTGGGGGGAAATCTTACGTATCAGGCATGCGGCTGCGGTCCTCGCTGCAAGGGTCATCATCGGAGCAGGAGGCGGCAAGGCTCTGGATGCGGCACGCGCAACCTCCGCCGAACTCGGTCTGCCCTTTGTGAGTTGCCCCACCCTGGCTTCAACGGATGCTCCCTGCAGCGCGGTGTCCGTCATATACACGGAATCTGGCGTAGTGGAAGAAATCCGGATTCTACCGCACAACCCGGTCCTGGTGCTGGTCGATACACAGGTGATAGTGCGGGCATCTCGAAGGCTTTTGGCCTCAGGCATGGGGGACGCTCTTGCAACCTGGTTTGAAGCTCGGGCCTGTGCGGCATCCCATTCCAAGAACCTTCGAGGCGGAAGCTCAACGCGCAGTGCTCTGGCTCTTGCCGAGCTGTGTTACCGAACCCTTCTCGATGATGGAGTTGACGCCTTGGATGCCGTGCGGACACGGAAAATCACCCCGGCCTTTGAGCGTATCGTGGAGGCCAATACACTGCTTTCAGGACTGGGTTTCGAGTCTTCCGGTCTCGCGGCAGCCCACTCCATTCACAACGGCCTCACCGTTGCCCCGCAAACCCGCTCTTTTTACCATGGCGAAAAAGTGGCTTTCGGCACACTGGTGCAGCTTGTACTCGAAAACAGCGCCATATCGGAAATCAAAGAGGTGATAGGCTTTTGCACGCAAGTCGGCCTACCCGTTACCCTGGCTCAAATCGGTCTACGGGAACTGCCTCGTGAGATGCTGGAAAAGATCGCTTTGTGCGCAACTCGGCCGGGTGAGTCTATTCACAACGAGCCCTTCGATGTGCCCTCCGTCCGGGTTGCCGATGCCATTCTGACGGCGGACGAATTGGGAAGATCATGGCAAGAAAGCGGGAAGGGCACAGGTGGGAAAACGGTCTCCTGAATCAGAGCCATCAGGATATAGGACCGCATCCACGCCATTTTTGGACCTTCCTGTAAAGCCAAACCCGACGAAAGGATCATCGAGAGCAGTGAACTGCTCGAATCGTCTTTCGGAAAGCTGGATGCACCCATGTCAAGCCATATTCTTGAGGACCGGCGGGCGCAGGGGAAGGTCGTCTTCTGCGTGGCGGCCGCCGGATTCGTGTTTCAGTTTGAAACGTTCATGGTCAACGTGTCCCTGCCGACCATCGCCGGTGAGTTGAGCGCCTCCACGACCGAGATTTCCTTTGTCGTGCTGGCCTATCTCATCGCCGCCACCGCCACGTTTATTCCCGCGGGGAAACTGGGCGACCCCGTGGGGCTCAAGAAAGTCTTCATCGCAAGCACTCTTATCGCGATGGCCGGGACCTTGCTCTGCGGTTTTTCACCCGATCTCCGGATGCTCGTTGCAAGCAGAGCGATACAGGGCATAGGAGCCGGAGGAATGGCCGCTCTCGGGTATGCCATGATTCCGGCATGGCTGCCCGAGAAGAGGGCGGGCTGGGGGTACGGATACCTGAACATGGCCACGGGTTTGGGCATGCTTGCCGGTGCGCCTTTTGGCGGGTTGGTTTCTCAGTATGCATCGTGGCGATGGGTCTTCATCAGCAACGCGCCGGTCATCGCCTTCCTGACCGTATCCGCCTTCCGGCGTCTGCCGGACGACTCTCCAAAACAGAGGGCCGGGGAGTCGTTCGATATCGCCGGAACGGCCATGTTCAGTGCAATCCTCGTAGCGGCCATCTTCAGCCTCAGCCTCGGAAGCGAACTGGGCTGGAGTTCGCTTCCGATCCTCGCCGCAGCCTTTACCGCGGCCGCGTTGGCTGTGGCGATGGCGATCCGGCGAAGCATTCTGCACCGTTCCTTTCTTTCGCCGGGGATCTTTGCCAATCCCGGATTCGCGGCTTCCCTGGCCGTTCTTTTTCTCGTGAGGATGACCCTCGGCGGCACGATTTTCCTCCTGCCGTTTTACCTGGCTGCGATCTGCGGGGCGTCGGCGGTCGGCGCCAGCCTGATCCTTCTGGCTTATCCGGTCGCCTACGCTCCCGTCGGTCTCCGTGCGGGCAGGCTTGCGGACCGGATCGGTTCGAGACGGCTGGTCCTCTCGGCCACTCTGCTCGGGGCCGCTGCCTGCGCTTCCTTTTCGAGCCTGCTGGGGGGCGCCGACGTTGCCATTGCCATAGCGTTTCTGCTGGCGCTGGGCGTCTCGACGGGCATCTTCTTTTCGCCGAACTACAAGTATTCGATGCAGTGCGTCCCGGAGAAAGGCAAGGGGGAGGCAGCGGCCTTGATACCCCTCGCCCTGAATTCGGGAACGGTTTTCGGTGTCACCACATTCGAAACGGTCTTTTCGCGCGGCTTCCCAGAGGGCGCGTCTTATCTCAAGCATGCAGAACGGATTTCCGACAGTACGTCCACGGCATCTCTGAGCCGTGGATTTTCAGATGCGTTTCTGGCAGGATTCTGCGTCCTTTTGGCGGCGGCGGCAATCGCCCTTGTCACCTACAAGACTCCACATGGAGAGAATCGTGATTGATGCAGGCGGCATTCTTTCGGACAACACCGGCATGTTGATCCAGGCGGCCCGGCCGGCCCTCTTCAGTGCGACGTCACGGCCCGAACTTATTGTCTCGGTCATGTACGCGAATCTCATGTCGGAGCGTCTGTGGTCGCTCGCCCGCCACATCTCGAAATCCAAAGAGTCTTTCCGGAAAAAGGACCTCTCCGACAGGATGCTGAGCATACAGAAATTCGTCAATGGGCGCTTCTACCACGCGAAGCATTTGGAATTCGGCAGGATTTGGGGGCTACACGAAAGGGAGACCATCACCGATCGGGCCGACCTGGAGGCCAGCGACTACGCCATGGGCATCTTGACACGGTGTTTCAGGCGCAAACTGGGTGAGGTGGCATGGGCGCCCACGGTGCTCGAATTCTTGAAAGCAGGCCTTTTTCCCGAATACGTCTACCCCACGGTGGATGTCATCCTCGCGCTCGGCCCCGTATTCGGGGATCTTCCCAACAAACCGCTTGGAATGACTTCCTGTGCCGATGAATGTATTCTCATCGCGTCACTCGCCCTGGCGCTGAAATGCTGTCGCCCGGAGGACGTCGTCTTTCTCGGTTCGCCTTTCCATTACAGTCTGTTCCTCTTTCCCGAGGGCAGCGACGGGTTCTGGTTCAATGCCAAGCGGGAATTCTTCGACGCCCGGAGCTGGGCTTCGCTTCATGGCGGCGGCTCCGCCGGGGACGTCAAACAAGCCTATGAGGACAGGATGTGGGTAGTCGACCGCGTCATAACGCCGCGTGGCTATTGCATCTTTCCCAAAGGCGAAGCCACTCTCCCCGCGGAGGAAGTCCAACGCCTCGTGGAAAGAATGAACCGTTTCCTGGGCATGGAACTGGCCTTCGCTTGCGGCGCTGCGAACCTGGTGGAGGACCGGACGCATAGGGTCCTTCCATCCCTGGATGGTTGCGAATCGGGCGAAGAATTTGCCGGGCGGGTGCAGGATCTGGTAGAAACAAAAGGAGACTCCCTTGCCGCGGCGTCCCGCTACACGGCAAGGCGGCTCGACGTTCCGGATCCCGGCATTTACGTCGCGGCAGCGCAGACGGGATACAAGATGCTTCTGCGATCGGCCGAAATCTTGACCGTTGAAGACGCCGTTTCAATGGTCCGCGGAATTCCGGGAAGAGAATCCATCTTCGGGGCATCGGGCAGGATTGCGCTTCCCGATGAAGTCTTTCTCTTCAATACGGCGAGCGACAACGAACGGGCTCTGGCGCTCCACGTTCTGCTCCTGCTGTCGTCTTCCTTCACCGCGGGGCAAAAGGCAAGCCTTGCGCTCGATCGGGACGCAGTTCCCTGGTCGGCACGATTTCTCGACTCCAAATGGGGCGGCAGCGACCTCTAGGAAGCGCCGAACCTCCGCGTAGCTCACTCCTCGAATATGGAGGGATTTTCTTCCATGATGCTCCCGATCGCATCCTCCACGTCGTCCCAATCATCCCTCGGCGCGGCGCGTTCGATCTCGTTGAGCCGGAGAAGCACCTCGGTCCAGTCGAACCCTTCTTTGACGCACTTTCCCACCACCGTGAGCGGCAGGTTTCTGAGAGAGATGCTGTCCCATGCCACGACTATCCTGGGTTCCCCCTCCTCGGTGATGAGAATGTCGGACGCTCTGCCGTGCCACCCCGAGAAATCGACCCCGAAATCCCGGGCGAGCGTCCCGCTCTTCACGACAACCGGTTCATCGTACTTGAACGGCGACAGGGTGATGAGGCTGTCATCGACGTCGAAGAGGCCTTGCTTCCCCTTTACCGGAACCGGGACAACAAGACGAACGTCCTCCAACACCCAGGAGTAGGCTTCCGGATCGACTTCATCCATCAGCGCTTCCTCCTCGTCCCCCTTTCGCATGAGTCGCACATCGGCAATACGAACGACGCAAAGAGCCCGCCCATAGAGGAATGTGCATCCGTATTCTTCCTCTACTTCCTCCATTTCCTCCCGGGAATAAGCGGGTTTTCCCGATGAACAGATCAACAGGTCTCCCCTGTGGAGAGTGTCCCAGGATCTGACTTCGATGGTCTTCTGCCCGCTCAGAATTTCATACGCAAACGGTTGCTGAACGCTTATCGCTTTCATCGGCATCCTTTCAGGACTGAATGCGCCTCTACCGGATAACGAAAACACAACCAGAAAGCTTGCTCCCTACTCCGCTACCTTACCACAGTTTCCAATTGAGCGATACTGGAAGGCAAACCTGCATCCGGGCCTGCTTGAGCCCCTCTTCGCGGCGCACATGAGTGCGGGCCGAATCCGCGCCGCCAACGCCGGCTGCATCGCTTGCATCCGGCGCAGGATCAAACGCTGAGCGTTCCCTCCCGGCCAGGTCCGGCGGAGGCGATGCGCTTCATTTGTGACGCGTGCGGCAGTCCATAGTACAGGACGGCGGAAGTCCCTGACCAGTTCCGGTGGGCACAAGAAGGCGTGCCCACCCTACAGTGCCAGCCGCCTGGTAGGGTAGACACGGTTTTATCGTGCCCACCAAAACGAGTGCCGAATTTCCGCCCGCGTGTAATAGTCTGGCCACATCCGAAAGCTGGTGAGACCCGTACGTCGATCTCGGGCCTTTTGGTTTTCCCTGCCGCTCGACTACGGACCTCCTCTGAAAATTACGTTGCCTCTCGCGGGAATATACAGGGTTGACCTGATTTCTTTCGTTCCAGCAATTGAATAACTTGACAATCGGTAGAGTAATAAACATCAAACCGAACCAGGCCTTTCACCCCCTGTGGTCTGGTTCCCAACGTGGAGGGGAGTGATCGAAGCGGAAAGCCAGGACGAGGCATTCCGTATCCCGAGGTTCAATTCTCCGGAGCCGCGCCGCGGGGTTCTCGATTCAGACGGTGGCGCGGGCGTCGGTGAGTCGCCCTCAGGGCATTGCTCCTCTCCATTCCATCTCCGTCACCCATGTCGCGAGAATGGCCAGGCTTTCTTCCTCCATCCCCGACCTGACTTTCTCGCTTTGGAGGCCGGGCGCCACCTGCTCCCGGCCTCCCTGTATGAAGAATCAAAGAATCTTTCTCCGGTCTCTTCGGCGCTCTTCTTGATTCGTGCGGCACGCAAGTGTAGAATACTCGGCGTTCAGGCATCACTGCGGGACACTGAAACCGGACGCACGCATCTCCCACGCTGACCGCTCGCCTCCGACTTCTCCCAATGTTCTTTTGCGATCCTCCCCATGTGAGTGCGGCAATTATGCTACGGCTCTGCAACTGGGCAGACACACCCGGGATTTTGACGCCGTGTAAGAAAGGACCTGCCATGGAACTTAGTATCCGCGCCAGGCTGATCGGCATCGTCTCTTTTTCCGTCATTGGACTCACGGTAGTCGGCTTGCAAGGGATTTTCGGGATGCACGCCATAAAAGGGGGAATCGAAAAGAACCATAGGGAGGAATTCACTCAGGCGCTTCTCATAATGGATGCGAATGATGCGACCACTGCACTCGGCAGGGATACGCTCAATTACGCCGTAACCGACGACGCCTTCAAAAAAGCTCTCTTCGAGCGCGCCATTTCCCGCGAGAGCGACATCCTGTCTCAGCGCCTCAGAACACTGACTGAGTCCAGCGGACTCACGGAGAGGGAACAGGAACTGCTCCTCCTGGTCAGGAATGAATTTCAACTGGCCGTTCCTCTCCTGAACGGCCTGGTGCATCCTCAGAGGGGAGACCTCCCCCAGGAGTCCATACGGATTCTACAAAACGAATTGGCGCCCATCATCGAGAGGATGGGCATCCGTATGGACGAATTCCTCAAGCAACAGAAGGAGCAGTCCGCTGCGCTCCAAAACGCAGCGGCAAACCTCTATCGCCGGATGCTTCAACGAATAGTGGCTGTGACCGCCATCGTGCTCGCCGTCTCGATCGCCGTCGCTCTACTGATGGCCCGCTCGATGGTGAGGTCTTTGAGGTCTTTGGTTGAAGGCGCCGAGAAGATCGCCATGGGCGATTTTCACCATCGCGTGCAGGTCAATTCAGGCGGTGAGATACGGCGGCTTGCCGCCGCCTTCACTTCCATGGCGATGGAGTGCGAGCGAGCGCAGGGCGCCCTGGAAAAGGCCCGCGACAACCTTGAAATCCTGGTTCAGCAAAGGACGCAGGAGCTTGAGAGGACCAACGAGGAGTTGGAAAGGGAGGTCGTCGAACGCAAACGAGCCGAGCAATCCCTGGTGGAGAATGCAACCAAATTGAAACTCTTCGCCTATTCCATCGTTCACGACTTGAAAAGCCCGGCGGTTGGTCTCCATGGGATTACCGGACTCCTCGAGAAACATTACTCCGGCTTACTCGACGAACGAGGCCGTGTCTACTGTCGCCAGATCGAGAAAACATCGGAACAGATCCTGCTCTTTGTGGAAAAGATCAACACATTCATATCCAGCAAAGAATCTCCCCTCTCGATCGAGACAATCGATTTCAAGGAAATCCTTTGCCAGATCAGAGAGGAGTTTTCCGCGGTTCTCGCTCAGCGGCAGGTGGAATGGCATGAACCCGAGCAATTTCCTCCAATCAGAGCAGACCGTCAGGCGATGGTGAGGGTCTTCAGGAACATCGTGGACAACGCGCTCAAGTACGGCGGGGCGGAATTGAGCCGGATACAGATCGACTATGAGAAATCGGATTCCATCCACCTTCTATCTGTTGCAGACAATGGAGCGGGTATCGATCCGGGAGAATGCGACAAGGTTTTCAGACTATTTCACACGACGGCTTCCTCGATGGGAGTATCCGGAGCGGGACTCGGCCTTTCAATCGTAAAAGAGATAGCCGAAAAGCATGGCGGAAAGGCATGGATGGAGCCGGGGCAGGGAACGGGCGCAATATTCCGCTTATCCATCGCCAGGGACCTGTGAAAAGAAGAAAATGCCTTTGCACGCGCCGGGGGATTCCCTATCGCCGGCCCGAGGGAGAGAGGGAGACAACCGGATACTCGTTCATGCCGACCCGAACAAACCCTTTCCGGCTGGATCTTATCGGCCCAAACCTCGACCCGCGTTGTATCATTATGACGATGCAACACAACATGTTGAAATATCGATCTAACAATCATAATTTTCATCAATTCTCGTCTGGCAAGGTCCCATTCTGACCCATCCCGGCGAGGGTCGCCTTTGTCCATCCACGCCTGATCCACGAAATGGGGAGTGCGCGGCCGGGGATTTAGCCGGGATTGCAGGAAGGGTGGAGCGTATACCGCTTCCCACTACCCGTGCGTGACACGTGGGTGGATAGGCTCTCCAGGAATCGTCATGCTGGTTTTCCCAACATGCCGGAATTCCATCGATTAGACACTAGCGGGTGTCAATGCCCGCATGGCGCGTTCTCGATTGGAGATACAGTATTTCCCGCACGAGTATCCGGAGATTCGCACCCGGAGGCATCCCATATCCGCCACCCGGTTGTCTCCCATGGATACGTTGTGGCGCACCGGTTGCAATACGACAATCGGGACCATTGAACATTCCAGTTTCTGTGTCTTGGTTCCGTTTCTCTTGTGGATTACTTCAACTTTGGGAGGATACGATGAGTAGTTGGGAAAGCAAGATCGACATCAACAAAATCTTCGTTCTTCAACCCACCCGTCCACTGACTTATTTCGGTGTCGGAGCGATTGGAAAAATCGGTGAGATAATTGAAGGATTTGCAAAAAAGGGACAGGGGAAGATCCTCGTCGTCAGCGACAAGATAGCCTACAAGGCCAGTGGCGCCTGGGACAGCGTGGAACCCGCGCTGAACAAATACGCCTCCGTCTGGAAACACTACGACGACGTCCGTCCGAACCCGACCTATGACAACTGTGAAGCAGCCGCCGCGATGGGCACAGCCATGAAGGCCGACTGCATCATCGCCATCGGCGGGGGAAGCTCCATGGATACCGCCAAGACCGCAGCGGTGCTCATGAAGCATCCCGGCAAAAAGGCCGTCGATTTTTATGAAAAGGGTGAGCCCATTACTGGCGCCGTTCCGCTCATCGCCATCAACACCTCCCACGGCACGGGTTCAGAGTGTGACGCGTTCGCCGTAGCCCAGTCCGATGGCGAGGACAAACCGGCCATCAATTCGCCCCACATCTATGCGGCCTATACCATCGAGGACCCGCGGCTTACGGCGACGATGCCCACAAAGCAGACGATTTCCACCAGTATCGATAGTGTGAACCACGCCGTGGAAGCTGCAACAACCATCACCACAAGTCCTTACTCGATCGGTCTGGCCAAAGAGGCCGTTCGACTGGTGGCCACTTACCTGCCCACGGCCATCGTCGAGCCCTCCAACCTGACGGCCCGGTACTGGCTGATGTATGCATCGGCCATCGCCGGCATCAGCTTCGACCTGGGACTTCTCCACATCACCCATTCCCTCGAACACGCCATGAGCGCCATAAACGTCAAGGTCACCCACGGCGACGGTCTGGGCATTCTCATGCCTGCCATGATTCGCGAAATCTATCCGGCAGTGCCCGAGGTCCTGGCCGAAGTGTTCGCTCCCATCGTTCCCGGTCTGAAGGGCGTCCCGGGCGAGGGCGAATACGCCGTTGCCAAAATCAAGGAATGGTGCGCCAGTGTGGGTCAAGCTACCAGTATGGCCGCTTACTTCACCGAAGCGGACGTTCCCGCGTTGACCAAGATGACCATGAATTCCTCTCTCTCCAAACTCCTGCTGCCTCTTGCGCCAATCAAGGTGGATGAGAAGGTAGTGGAGCGGATCTTCAGAAACTCGCTCTAGTACACGCGGGCGGAAATTCGGCACTCGTTTTGGTGGGCACGATAAAACCGTGCCCACCCTTGCGGCTGGCACTGTAGGGTGGGCACGCCTTCTTGTGCCCACCGGAACTGGTCAGGGACTTCCGCCGTCCTGTACTGGCACGCCACGGCGAAGACCGCCATCCTCTCTCGGTCTCTCGACTTCATTGCTCCGGAGGGGAGCAGGAGAGGGAGACGGCGGATGGCGCCTTCCGCCATGGCCTCCGGATCACGAGAACACGAAGGTACAGACGAAAACGAGGAGGCCGGATCGCGGGCCTCCTCGTTTTGTTTCAAAGGTATTCCATCGAACTGCATGGCGTCACGCCGGCCGATGCGGCACGGCTCCGCCAATGAAATTGTTCAATCGCCTTCTTCCCATGAAGCGTTCCCGGCGCGCGCTTGCCGTCTTCCCCGTGCGTTCTATGAAATCCCGGTCCCGCTCGGTGATCGAACCGCGCGTTCCCATGATCTCCATCCACTTCCGCTACGTCTCATTCACCGGACGTGCGCTTCCTGCAATCGGCGCAATATCCTTCGAAGACGATCTCCCGGCGCAGGATACGAAACCCGTCGTCCTCGGGAGGGGGAATCTCGGAGAGTGGGGCGGATCCATTCGCATTCTGAATAGATCCGCATTTGACGCAAAAAAGATGATGGTGGGGTTCGACATTGACGTCGTACCTGGTGGAATCGGTCACTGCGCCCACCTTCCGCACAAGACCCACCTCACAGAATCGTTCGAGGGTCTTGTACACCGTACCGAGCGAAATCATGGAAAAACGTTTCTTCACCTCTCGATGGATGGCTTCCGCGCTGGGGTGATCCTTGGTGCGGTGGAGTGCCTCATAGATGGCAAGACGTTGATAGGTTACCTGTAACCCACGGCTCCTCAGAGTAGAGATTAGTCCGTTTCCATCCTCCATGACTGCGGCCCTCCTCCGGCCACGGTTCCCAAATGCTTCCGATCCATCCGCAACTGAATGCGTCTTTGCTACCATATAAGAATATCTATCGGTAAGACAACAGAAATTGATTAGTAATTTTTTCAGTGACCATTCAGCGGTTTACATCAGGACATCGCAACGGGAATCATGCCGTGGGTTCTTCTTTCATCACTTGCCGAAACGAGCGGAACTGATAGACCGGGACTGGGGGATGCGCTTTCGTTTTGAAATACCTGATCCAGACTCTCGACCGGTCGACCGGCGCCACGCTATGCGATTGAAATGGAGATGGAAATGCGAAGCCCGTATGACGGTATAGGGACAACCTGCACGCTAACGACGCCGCACGGTCATTTGCGAAGTATTCCGAAAGATATGAACCGTCGGTCACCGGCCTTCCGGCTTTTCAAGCTTGTACCTGATCCGCAGCACTCCGCTTTCAAAGCTGCTGGAAATCACTCGAAACCGACCGATTTCTCCGGTCGAATTCACGTGCGGCCCCACGCAGGGGCAGGCGTCATAATCGCCTATTCTGAGGATTCGAATGGTCTCGGAGACGTTCTCGGGCAATCGTTCGAGGTTGTACTGTCTTTTGGCCTCGTCCCTCGTGACGAACTCCTCCATAACCGGCAGGTCCGCCCGGATCACCTCGTTCACCCGCGACTCGAGTTCTCTCGCCTCCTCTTCGCGCAGGGACCGATCGAAATGGTAATCGAGCTTTGATTTCTTCTTTTCGATGTGGGCGCTGAAGCACCGGCCGGATTGGAACAACCGGATCATGGTCTGGTTCACAATATGCTCCGCCGAGTGCATCCTCGGGTCAAACCGTTTCTCGGCCTGCTCGGCCATCATGTCCTCCTTCACACGGGCAGATGATAACTGGGGTGCACCCCAAACCGCGTTCGAATCCGCTTCTGGCATGCACCGGCACATCGTCGACTTCCATGCGGGCAATCCTTGACTCATCCCAGGCTGACGCAGCAAGTTCGGGAGTGTAAGGCGCATCCACCTGGCTGTCAACACTGCAAGGCGAAGAGATCAGGGCAATCGCACGTAAAAGCGCCGGACTCCAGGCTCCGAGCACTCTGCTCAGGATCTGAAAATTTCGTGCGATTACTTGGGGTCATGAAGACCTTTCCGCGTGGGCACACGAAAGAAAGGAACCGCTTCAGAAGGTAACGGCACAAAACAAGCCAGACGCCAAACCACCCGTGAAAGGCGGGAATGAAGGAAGACGCCAGAGGGACCGGGGCCGCCTGGCCACACAAGGATGTAAAGAACGCTGAAGGGCATCCGGTCTTGCAGTCGTTTCATGGAAAACAAGGGCCGGTTGCGAGGCCTGAGGATGATTTATTTCATGTTCTCTGGTAGAGTGGTTATATAATTATTGAAGTAACGCTCGGCGGAGCGGCACTCTGCCGGGTGATGGAAAAAGGAGGCGTACGATGGGAAGGCAGATCGAGGTCATTGAAAGTACTGCCGGGCAGGTCTCGGCTGAGTTGGCGCGCCGGGGTATCCAGCCGCAAGAGCGTGTGACAATCACGATTGATCCTGAGCAGGACCTGCTTTTCCTTGGGCGGAAAGAGTCGCGGGCGCGCGTCGTTGCGGCGGGACTGACTGACGAAGATGTTGAGCGTCTGATCGAAGAGGCGCGCGAAGAAGTACAGCCGCATCTCGCATGAGGATCGTAGTCGATACCAATATTTTTGTAAGCGCTGCCTTAAGCGCAAAGTCTTTGCCTGCCCTGGTCGTTTACCTGGTTGAACATCGGAGCGTTCTGCTGAAATCCGCGACTACGGAGCAAGAACTTTTGCAGGTCGTAGCAAGACCGCGACTTGCTGCTCTGATTGCGCCGTCTTTTCTTGAGTGGTTATCAAGACTGTTGGCGAAAGCAGAGTCTGTAACAATTACGGAAAAGATTACAGAATGCCGCGATCCAAAAGACAACAAGTTTCTGGAACTGGCTGTGAACGGCCGGGCCGATGTAATCGTATCCGGAGATCATGACTTGCTGACGCTCAGCCCGTTTAGGGAAATCCCCATTGTCACGCCTGCTGCGTTTATCCAGATAATAACGGGATAGGCGTACAGTTCCCTCCAAAATCTTTTGCAACTGTGAGTCTGCCAGCGAAGGCGTACGGGTTGAGATTGTTTTTCGGGCCAGGTTATCGGGCTTATTTCCGAGAAGACGCAAACGACAGGGAAAAGTGCAACGATGGGTTGCACAAAATCTACAACACTCGCACCATGGGTGCGAGAATGTGTAATTTCTACTCCTCTGAAAAACTGCCGCCATTGGTGGCAGAAATTGGGCGGACCCATAAACCACCTCCATCGGCGGAGGAATGAGGCTGGCAACAAATTTTGCACGGATGCGGTCAGGACTACTCTATTGAATTCTAAGTTGAATCGCGCCCTAAAATGTCGTATTATGACATAAGAGGGAACGGACATGAAAAAGGAACCCCTTGAAATCCGTATCATAAACCGCATTGAGCACAAGCGCGGTGATGTTTTTCTGCGTTCGGACTTCCAGGACCTTGGCGGATATGACCAGGTGGGCCGTATCCTTCGCGGCCTGGTTCGCAAAGGACTACTGCTGAGGGTCAGCCATGGGCTTTACACCAGGGCCGTAAAATCGCCTTTCAGCGATAACCCGGTACCGCCTAAAGGGCTCACGACGCTCAAGGAAGCCCTGCAGCGTGTTGGCGTTGAGGTTGTGCAAACGCGGCTTGAGCGCGATTACAACGCGGGCCGCACAACGCAAGTTCCGAGCGGCCGCGTGGTTGGCGTTCGCGGGCGCGTGCGCCGCAAAATTGGCTATAATGGCATCAATTTGGGCTTTGAGCAGAGCGGGAAAGCAGCGACTGCGATAAAATCCACGCCTGCAAAAGGCACCGCACAAAACATCCTTGCTTTGGCAAAGAAGCATGGTATCGTCTATACGAAAACGGCAAGAGATACGTGGGCGCAAGGTATTACGCGCCTGGCCGATGATGATGTCACGCTGGATGAGATCGAACTGCTTTTGGTAGAACTTCAGCGGTCCGGTCATTTGAGCCGTCTCGAAGCGTTGCGGCTTCAGGCAAATTACCTGCGCGAAGCCAGGCCATGATCTTTGATCCCTTCAATGATTTTGAAACCCGGGGCTATCTTCGCAATGTATTGGGCGAAAAAGATCTTCACATCATAAAACATCTCGAACATAGTTCGTTTATTGCGGAGATTGCTAAGGCGTTCACGTATCTGGCTTCAATTAAAAAGCTGTCCTACCGGGACGTCTTGCGCACGCACAAACTGTTATTCGGGGGCATTTACCCTTGGGCAGGAAAGGATCGTGCGCAGATAGCGCCGGAAATTGCGGTGAGCAAAGGGAACGTCCTTTTTGCTCACCCGCAAGACGCCAGGGCGGCCGTTGAGTACGCGTTGCGGATCGGATCGGACCCCGCGTTGATGATGAAAAAGCCGGGTGAAGTGATGGGCTACCTGGCCTACGGCCATCCTTTCCTTGATGGAAACGGGCGCACCATTATGGTGGTGCATACCCAATTGCCTTGACACCCACCGAGACCCGCACCTTCTATGACAAGGTAGTAGCATATGAACAACACGAAAAAAGCAACGTCCCAAAATCTTACAGGACCAAACCAAAAAACAATCAAACAGTTGTTCGCACGCTCGGGCAACAGGTGTGCATTTCCCAAGTGCCAAGTTGAGATTGTTCAAAACGAAACCGTCGTTGGACAGATTTGCCATATCAAGGCCGCAAAACCTGATGGGCCGCGCTATGACGCTCAGCAGACAGCAGCAGAGCGGCATGACTATGACAACCTCATTCTGTGCTGCCCCAACCATCATACGGTCATCGATAATGATCTGGAGGCCTACACGGTCGAGCGACTTATCAACATGAAAAGAGACCATGAACAGGGAACATCTTCAATGAAAAACGATCAGGCTGAGCGAGGCGCCCAGCTTATAATCGACCAATCCGTGACGACACTAAACCAGTCCGGCGGAATCACAGCACATACAATTCACACCATTAATGTCCTCGGAAACCGCTCTATTGAGGCATCACCCGTTGGCACATCACACCCGGCGTTTCCGGCAGCCGAACCCAAAGATGGGAATGCGCGATTTCGCGCACCAGGCGAACCCATCGGCATTAATTGGGACCCCAACCCTTTTAGGTCCGATGGTGCCAATGACATTTTTCTATCCAACGGCCCTGCGATGTGGCTCCGTCTCATGCCTATCGTCGATCCCGCAACAACATGGTCAGCTCAAGCGCTGAAAGATTGCGCCATTAGCGGTGGGACCTTGAACCTCGAACCCTTCTATGGGGACAATTTTTACCTGCGCGCGGAGGACGGTTTCGGCGTGTATTCCCCTACTGAGCAAGGTGCATCTGAAACAAACTCGGTCGCTTTTGCTTTCGAAACTGGTGAGATTTGGAGTATCGACATTAACCTACTTGGTCGGGACCCAGGGCACCCATGCCTCTCCTTTGAGGAAATTGAGAAGCAGTATACTAAACGCCTCAAGAACTACACGTCCTTCCTGCAGTGTCTTGGCATAGAGGCTCCTTATCGTTGGATCTGCGGTTTAGAGGGAATGAAGAACCGCGAACTCATCATACCGCCGCTACCAGGCCATGTGAACATGTTCCCAGGCCCGCCGTGTCTTGCCGACGTCGTCACTACCAAAGGCACCTATGATTCGGATGACCCAGAGCAAACCCCGTCGACGGCCCTACGTCCGTTCTTCGATCTGATCTTTCGTAAGTGTGGCATACAGCGCCCCGGCCATCTGAACCGCTGAGCGGGGTTGTTCGCGTTAATGGCAAGACGCCCTCTATCCACTAAAGCGACCGGCCGCCCCGTCGCTGCATTCGAAGTAGACTGCCCTGTTAGTGTATGATAAAGGACGTTATCATTCACTAAACACACAAACCGGGAAGGGACCATGGCGCAGGAACTGGTGGCAATAGGAAAAGGAACTGGGTTGGCCATTCCGGCGATTTTTGCGCCCGATGCAAGGGCGACCGAGCGGACCATTGAGTTCTTCACCGAGCAGATCAGAAACCCGAACACGAGGAAAGCCTACGCGCGCGCGGCAAGCTCGAAGTGGCGCAACAAATGGCCAACCACGAATCCGCCCGCACCACGGGCCTCTACGCCCGCCGTAACGATCAGGTCTCCCTCGATGAGGTCGAACGAATTCCGATTTGAGACAGGATGCGGAGACACCAAAAAAGCAAAGGCCACTTGGGATTTCTCCCTCGCAACCTTCGGACCGACAGCACGCTGCCGACGGGTTCATTACACTATATATCGGGGCACGCCGCAATTTAATAGTCTCTCAAATTTTGCCGGATTTGTCGCGGTGCAAATCGCGGTGTGCCGGATGTTCCGGTGTACTGAATGAGCCGCGTGTCCGCACCTTGGTCGGCAAGGAGTTTTCTTTCCCGTCAAGGGTGTGGGCTGGCTGCACCAAAAAATCGCTTGGTCTTGATTTGCTTGGCCGACTTTCTGACTTGGGCAAGGTCATACTGTAGTTGGAGCTGCAACCAGCTCTCAGGGCTCCGGCCAAAAGCTTGAGACAGCCTGACAGCCATTTCCGGGGAAATACCCGAGTGACCGTTTAACAGCAAAGAAAGGGTCTTGCGGGTCACACCCAAACCTTCGGCGGCTTTTGTAACGGTCAAGCCAAGAGGTTCAATGCACATATCCCGGATAATCTCGCCCGGATGCGGAGGGTTCTTCATGGTCATGGTGTATTGCTCCCTAGTACACGCGGGCGGAAATTCGGCACTCGTTTTGGTGGGCACGATAAACCCGTGCCCACCCTACCAGGCGGCTGGCACTGTAGGGTGGGCACGCCTTCTTGTGCCCACCGGAACTGGTCAGGGACTTTCGCCGTGCTGTACTAGTGGTAATCGACTAAATCAACGTCGAGCGCTTCGCCGTCCTCAAATCGGAAAATCACCCGCCAGTTCCCGGAAACGGACACTGCATAAAACCCCGCCAGGTCTCCCTTGAGCTGGTGAAACCCCGAGCCGGGAACATTCATATCCTGAACAGTGAAAGCCGTGGCAAGCAAGGCGAGGATTTGCCGTAACCGCTTCACATGGGATTGACTCACTCCCTTTGTCAGGTCATCATAGTAGAGGGCAGCCAAGCCTTTATGTCGTATGTTGCCAATCGTAAGCATTATACCCTGTTACGTATCAAGTTACAAGAGGGAACTTTTTACACCACAACCCCATAAAGTTCAAGTTGTTTCTGCGGTGCTCTGCAAGCACCTCTGCCCGTCTGGCGAAGACCGGGGTAGCGAACGGAAGCCCCCCCTTCGCGGGGACCCGAAAAGCATTTTTCTTGCGCTTCTTGGCGAAAGAAAAATTGTCTTTTCGGGCGGAAGGGGGCTTGTAGTGCGCGAGGGCGGAACCATTAGACTTGCGAAAAGGGGGCTTTACCCGAAAGGGCTGAGACTCCTTCAGGCCCGGGGAGCGAAGCGAGCAGCACCCGGCCCGCTGAAGACGGCGGGTTCGCCCATAAGCGGCCAGAGTGCCATAAATCACGATTTTTGACACCAAACGGCACACTACCCGCGCCGGCATCCTCAGCGTGGTCTCGCCAGAGGGATTGATCGCTATGAAGTCTTTCCGCAGCAGCGGCCAAGATCGAGACGATATCGACTATCTCAGGAGCATCACGGATGAAGATTGACATGAGCCCTCAAGCCGTCACCCTTCGTTTGAAGCACGTCGATCAACTCAGACGCACCTGTCTGGCCCTGGCAAACTCCAGCGCCGCCAGGAAAATTCGCAGGAAATACACAGCCAACAAACAGGTGCAGCGGACCACGCATGCACTCGGGGGCTGACCGCTTTGTTTCCATGTGACGTATGGGGATTCCATCTCAAACATTCGATCCCCTCCGGTTCGCACCAGCCGCTCTCATCCGCCGAGATAGGCGTCGCGTATCCGGGAATCCTTCAGAAGATCTTTGCCGTTGCCTTCAAGAACGATGGACCCCACTTCCAGAACATAGGCATAGTGAGCGATTTTCAGCGCGGCGTAAGCGTTTTGCTCCACCAGCAGAACCGTCTTCCCCAGCTTGTTGATGTACTCGATGATCTCGAAGACGGACCTGACAAGGAGCGGCGCAAGGCCCAGCGATGGCTCGTCCAGGAGGATCAGGTCCGGCGCGCCCATGAGCGCCCTGGCGAGGGCCAGCATCTGCTGTTCTCCCCCGGAGAGCGTGCCCCCCTTCTGATCGTTCCTTTCCCTGAGCCGCGGGAACAGCTCGAAGATCCAGGCCAGGTCTTTCTCGATCTCGGCTTTGTTGCTACGGCTGTAAGCCCCGAGCATCAGGTTTTCGAAAACGGTGAGGTGAGGAAATATCTTGCGGCCTTCCGGGGACATCATGATTCCCGCCGCAACAATATCTACCGGGCTTTTCCCCGTGATCTCCCCCCCCTTGTATACGATATTCCCCTTGATGTTCTTGATCAGCCCGGCGATGGCTCTGAGCGTGCTGCTCTTCCCGGCGCCGTTGGAGCCGACGAGCGTAACGATCTGTCCCTTCTCCACGCTGATGGAAAGGCCCTTCAGAGCATGGATGCCGCCGTAATAAACGTGAAGATCCAGCACATCAAGCATCTGCATCTGCTGCGCACTCCTCTCCGAGGTAGGCCTCGATGACCTTGGGATTCGCTTTGATGCTCTCGGGAGATCCCTCGGCGATGGTCTCCCCGTAGTCGAGCACCCACATGTTCTCGCAAACGCCCATGACCACCTTCATGTCGTGTTCGATGAGGAGAATGGTCAGTTCGAATCTCTCCCTGATGTTCCGGATGAAGTCCATGAGATCGTTGGTTTCCTGGGGGTTCATACCCGCGGCGGGTTCATCGAGCAAGAGGAACCGGGGTTCGGTCGCCAACGCCCGCGCGATTTCCAGCCGTCGCTGAGCACCGTACGGGAGACTGCGGGATTGTTCGTCCGCCAGGTGCGCCAACCCGACCACATCGAGGAGATCCCGCGACTTCTCCGCCACGGCTTTCTCTTCTCTCAAACTGGAAGGCAGGCACAGCACCGTTTGCCACCAGCCGGTTTTCTGACGCACATGGCAACCCACCATCACGTTCTGCAGTACGGTTCCATTGCCGAACAGTCTGATGTTTTGAAAGGTTCGAGCAATCCCGGCACGGCAGACTTCATGCGGCGGCATTCCGGTGATGTCCCGTCCGTTGTAGATGACCCGCCCCTCCGAGGGCGCATAGAAACCGGAGATCACGTTGAAGACGGTGGTCTTTCCCGCGCCGTTCGGCCCGATGAGGCCAACGATGCTTCCCGCGGGGATCGCAATGCTGAAATCGTCTACGGCCGTGAGGCCTCCGAACCGGATGGTCAGCTTTGTGGTTTCAAGGACTGTCTCCCGCTTCATTTCGCCTCACCTCGCTTGTGAACCAGGCCCAAAAGCCGCCCCCACCCGAATTCGCGCATACCCATCAAGCCTTCGCGGCGGAAGAGAATGATGATGATGAGCGCGAGGGAAAAGACCACCATGCGCATTCCCGGTATGCCCTTCAGTTCGTAGTCGCCCAGAAAGATGGGGTTCTCGACGAACCTCAGCCATTCCAGAAGGATCGTAATGGCTATGGACGCCAGAACGGAACCGGTGATGGACCCCAGGCCGCCGGTCACCACGATCATGAGCACGTTGAACGTGAGGGTGAAGAGGAACATCTTTGGATCGATGGTGCTGACGAGGCTCGCGAGCAGAGCGCCGCCGATTCCGGCGAAAAAGGACCCGATGGTGAAAGAAAGGAGCTTGTAGCGAAAGACGTTGATGCCCATGGCTTTGGCTGCCGGTTCGTCATCCCGGATGGCCATGAGGGTGTTGCCGAAATTGCTGTTGATGAGGCGGTAGATGACATACAGCGTGAAGAGGCACCATCCGAAGTTCCACCAGATGTTCGCGTAGTCCGGTATTCCTTTGAAACCCAGAGCGCCGTTGGTGATGCGGGGAATATTGTTTGCCAAAACGCGGACGATTTCGGCGAATCCCAGGGTGGCGATGCCCAGGTAATCGTCGCCCAGCCGCAGCAGGGGCGCGCCCACCAGGAGCCCGACCAGCGCCGCCAGGACTCCCCCGGCGATGACGGCAACCAGGAACGGAGCTTGCGCATTCTGCACCCAAGGATAGGCCGGCTGCAATATGAAGAGCATCTCTTTCTGGCCCGGGGTCATTATCAGGATTGAGCAGGCGTAGGCCCCGATGGCCATGAAGCCCGCATGGCCCAGGCTGAACATCCCGGTGAAACCGTATATGAGGTTGAGGCTGACGGCGAGGATGATGTTGACGGCAATCAGGTTGAGTATCTGGATGGAATAGCCTCCGAGGAAATCCTGCGCCCACCAGAGAAAAAGGGCCAGGATTCCGGTTGCCGCGAAGTTCAGAGCTATCTTGATTCTGTTCTCCGTCATAGCTTGTCCTCCAGCTTCTCACCCAACAAGCCGGTGGGCTTGATCAGCAGGATGGCGATGAGCAGGATGAACGCCAGTGCGTCCCGGTATCCGGCCAGCTCCGGGAAAGTAGCCACCGCCATGATTTCGACGATCCCCAGCCCCAGCCCTCCTATCACCGCGCCCTGAATGGAGCCGATGCCTCCGACCACGGCGGCGATAAACGCTTTGAACCCCGGGATGACGCCCATGACGGGCTGCAACTGCGGGTACCGCAAGGCCCACATGATGCCGGAAGCCGCCGCCAGGGCCGAACCGATGCCGAAGGTCAGCGCGATGATCTTGTTGACGGGAACGCCCATGGTGAAGCTGGTTTCGATGTCCTTGGAGATGGCCCTCATCCCCAGTCCCGCCTTGGTTTTGTAAACGATGTAGACCAAACCCAGCATGAGCAGGAAGGAAAGCACGGGCACCAGCAGGGTCAGCGGCAGGAGACGGACGTCCCCCACCAAAATGACATTTTCAAGCCAGGCGGGCCGATAGACCTCCCTGGGAATGGCGGAAAAGACGACGATGGCCACGTTCTGCAAAAAGAAGGATACGCCGATGGCGCTGATGAGTGCGGATATCCGAGGCGCGTCGCGCAACGGGCGATAGGCCACCCGGTCCACGAGCACCCCCACGCCGGCAATCGACACGATGGCGAGCACGACGGCTATGGTCCACGGGAGATGGATCAGGGTAACGCCCCAGAACACGAAGTAGGCGCCCAACATGAAAATTTCGCTGTGAGCGAAATTGATCAACCGCAAGATCCCGTAGACCATCGTGTAGCCGATGGCGATCAACGCGTAGAGGCTCCCCAGCGTCACGCCGTTCAGAAGATGCTGGACGAACATTGCCCAAGTCATGAAAAATCCTTTTTGGAGCCTGCCTGATGCTGCAACGAGGCTTCTTGCGGGCAAAAGCGGGAGCGTCGCCCACCGGGAAAGACTGCCTTGCCGTCCCGGCGGGCAGGATAAAACCCTTGTCCACCCTGCCTTGAAGTGCCGGAAGCATTCAATTCTCGTTGGAGCGCTAAGAATCGGGGGAGGCAAGAACCCGCCTCCCCCGGTCGTGTTGTCAACGGCTCGATCGTCGCACCCGGCGTCTACAGTTCAGGAGTGATGCTGCCGACGTAGGTCTTCTTGCCATCCTTGATGGTGACCAGTCCCACCGGCTTTTCAGCGTCATGGCTGGCGTTGATGGTCGTGCTGCCGGTGACTCCTTCGAAGCCCTTGGTTTCGCCCATAGCCTTGGTGATGCCTGCAGGATCGGCCTTGCCGGCCCTCTTGATGGCGTCGAGGACGATCATGTAGGCGTCATACCCCAGCGCCGCGTTGACGTTGGGATCCTTGTCCGGATGCAGCTTCTTCCAATTGTCGGTGAACTTCTGAGCAACCGGGTTCATGTCCTTCATGGAAGGATCGTAGGGGAAGGTCGTGTGGATGAAACCCTCGACAGCCGCGCCGCCTATCTCGGTGATCTTGGGATTGTCCATGGCGTCGCCGCCCATGATCTTGAACGTGCCGCCCAGTTCCTTCACCTGCTTCATGATGATGGCCCCTTCCGCAAAATAGGAGGGAATGAAGAGGACATCGGGCTTCTTACTGATGATTTCGGTGAGTTGAGCCGTGAAATCCTGGTCGCCGGACTGGTAGTTCAGATTGGAGACCACTTCGCCGCCCAGTTTGGTATAGGACTTGGCAAAAAAGGAGGCCAGGCCTACCGAATAGTCGTTGGCGACGTCCACCAACATGGCCGCCTTCTTCAGACCGAGCGTCTTAAAGGCATAGGTGGCCGCGCCGGCGCCCTGGAGGGGGTCGATGAAGCAAACGCGGAAGATGTACTTCTTGCCCTGGGTCACCAGCGGGTTCGTACAGGACGTGCCGATCATGGGCACGGCGGCCTTTTCGGCCACTTCGCCGCCGGCCATGGCCAGGGACGATCCGTAGGTGCCGATGATCGCCACGACTTTTTCTTTGTCGATCAGCCGTTTCACGGCGTTGGCCGCTTCCACTTTATCGGTCTTGTTGTCCACCACAAAAATTTCCACCTTCTGGCCCAGAACCGTGGGAGCTTCCGCGCTGGCCATCTGGAGGCCCTCGAGCTCCAACTGTCCCCCGTAAGCGTTCCCGCCCGTCAGAGGCAGATACACTCCGATGCGCACGACATTGTCCGCCGCCATCGCGGCGCCCGCCAGAAGGAAGACCATGAGAAGCGACAAGGCAAATGCTTTTTTCATAAAGCTCTCCTTTGAATTTGATTTGGTTTTTTTTGATGCTGCTACGTAGAACGACACTTCAATCCCAAAAGTCCGCCGATTTGAGGGCCACGGTTCGCTTCCTCGATCGGGTCCGCGCCGTACCGGTCGCCATCCAGGCGGAAGGTCGGACCGGAGAATGCATTTTACCCCGAGCCATCTCGACAATCACCGCTTTTCGATCCCTCGCAGCAAAAATCATGGCTCGCCGTTCTTCGCCAACGAATGGCATAACCCCGCTCGACCGGTCGTCACTGACATTCCGGGAACACTCCGCAATCTTCCCTCCCGGCCCGGATCTGCCCGCTGGCGTGTTCGCGTAGGAGGGAAAGAATTAGATGGGGATTTTCGCGATGGCGGGAAAAAGGAAAGCCCTCCACGGTCGTTTGCGGGAAATTGACAAGTTTCCATAAGATCCGGTGCAGTATCGTCCATCGGAATCCGACCCCTGTGGCACTAACCTGCTGGTTCTTGGAATCTTGCCAAGAAAGCATACAACTCGTTGTTTTCTCAGCGATCTCTGCGTTCTCCGCGGTGCATTGTCTCTTCTTTGGCTGCGGCTGTGCCGTGCTGTGGATCTCCACGCGACGCCGTCATGCAAACAGGAAGTAGTCCTTCCCCCCCTCGAACGTGGAAGCGATTTCCTCCGAGATGCTCTTGATCGCCAATTCCGTGAGGCCCAGTTCCCTCGCACTCACGAGTTGCGCCGCGTCCAGATCGGGGAGATGTATCAGGCTGATGCCGAGCGTGCCGCAGATTCTGGCGGCGACGTGCACGATGAGAGCCAGGAGCGAGGCGGAACCGGCGGCGCCGACTTCGTGAGCCAGAACCTGCACGATCTCCTCGGGAAAATTCCAGCGCCGGCAGATTTCCATCCCCAACTGGCAATGGTTGATGCCGAATACGGCATTTTCCTCCTCGAGGGTGGAGACGCCCCCCTTCTTGCAGATTTCCTTGATCACCCGTGGCGTCACCCGGTAGAGCACCAGGAGGCCGATATCGCGGATGAGGCCCGCAACGAACGCGTCTTCGGGATAGCGGTAGTTGACCGCGTTGGCGGTCGCCTTGGCGGTGAGAGCGCTTGCCGTCGAGTGCCTCCAGAGGGACTGCTCGAACTCGTCGGAAGATCGCAGAAGGTCCCTCATGACCGAAGTCATGACAATGGATTTCGTTGCATTCAAACCAACCATCATGAGGGCCTTGAGGAGCGATCTCACTCTACCCGCATGTCCGTAGAAGGGGGAATTGGCCAGTTTGAGAACGCGAACGGCCAGCACCTGGTCCCTCGATATGATTCTGGCCATCGCTTCCACCGATGCATCGGGGTCTTTGGCCAGGTTCATGAAATCCATGGCCGTTGTTGACATGATGGGAAGTTTGTCTGCGATGGTCAGTATCCAACTCGTTCTTTTTTCCATCCCGACTTCGTCTCCACTCCACTCCAAAATCTTACGCGCAAATCATCGCATCCCTGACGGCGGCGGGGAATCGCATCGAAAACCGCACGGGATCGGCAGCATCCGCCGCAGAGAACTTCACATAAAGCAAATGCGATGGAAACGCGGGAAGATACTACCGCACGGGTTGACCGGGTGCAAGGATAGAAGGGGCTGCAATTGCACCCGGAATGAGATCATTCTTCGGCATCCTTTTCAACAGTATCGGAGGCTTTTTTTGCCTTTGCATCCTCTTCCTCGGCCAGAACCTGGGCAATGGTCGCTGCGGCGCCGGCCGAAAGCGCCTGTCTTCCAGTCGGGGATGCCGAAGGACTTTCCCCGGAATCATGCGGAACGGTCGACTCGGAACCGGGCTCGCCCGGCAGGTGAACGATGACCTGCCGCGTCGCGAACTGGATACCTCCTTTTTCGAAGGCCTTCTGGAGACGGCCGAAAATCTCGCGTCGAATGACGAACTGATCGAAAGGCCTCGTTCTGAACTTGATGCGCATGACCATTCCGGAATCGGCAAGCTCCCGCACTCCCTGGGATTTTATGGGATCGAGAAGTTTGGGGCCAAGTTCCGCGTCTCCTTCGATATCGCTGCTGATCTTCTTGATGATCTTCTTCACCTTCTTGAGGTCGGCGTCGTAAGGAACGCTGAAGGAGAGTTTCTCGACGATGTAGTCGCGGGAGAAGTTCGTGACCGAGCCCAGGTGGCCGAACGGAACCGTGTGAACCATGCCGCGAGGGTGGCGCAACCTGAGCGAGCGTATGGAGATGCGCTCCACCGTGCCCTTGATGTTGCCGCTTTCCACGTAGTCGCCGACGCGGAAAGCATCGTCGATCAGGTAGAATATCCCCGCGACGACGTCTTTCACCAGGGTTTGGGACCCGAACCCGATGGCGACGCCGACGATGCCCGCGCCTGCGAGCAAGGGTTTGATATCCACCCCGATTGCCGAGAGCGCCACCAGGCTGAAGACCGAAAGAAGTGCTACGAGTGCCGCTTTGCGGGTGAGGATGAGGATGGTGTGAACGCGGTTGCCGCCCTTCCCGTAGGCTTCCAGACCATCCTCTCCGGAATCGAACCTCCGGACCTTTTCAAGCCTCGCGTCGATGGCCCGCTCGATGGCCTTCCATGCTGCGAAAGTGACGATCACGGCCACCGCAACCTGAAATGCTGCCTCCATGACTCGTTCCTCGATGGAGACGTCGAATCCCCACAAGTGCAGTATCCAGAAAAACAATCCGCCCCCAAGGGAGACACTCAAGCAACACCGAATCGCACGCACCAGGCGATGTGGGATCACCTGGGCGGGAGGCTTGCCTTCGACCCCGGCCGAGGATGCTTCCTCTGATGGCATCGCCTCCGCCGACCCGGTGGTCGCTTCGCCTTCCGCCGCCGAACCCGCGGTTCCAGCCAGGTCGTCGAGCAACCGCTGTAATACGCCATTCAGGATCAAATAGAGGAGCGGCGCACCCCACGTCGCGAGGAGCGGGAGGACGGCCGCGTCCCGTTCGAGGAAGATATCAAGTGCCCACAGGACCCACAGCACGACGACATAAGGAATGGCGAAGAAAACCCAAAGATCGGCCGTTCGCGAACGAAACCTCCCCGCCAAAGGATCGCGCGACGACCGGAGGAGGAATCCTGTGATGGATGCCCGATTTCCAAGCATCAGGGCGATGGCCATTATGGCGACGATCAGTCTCGTCACGATGCCGGTCAGGACGACCAGGCTTTCGCTCGACCTCTCCAATTCCAGAAACACGCTTGCCAGGAGACCGGCTCCCACCACGGCCAGGAACGACCTGATCCACCTGTAGCACCCGGAGGCCGCCGCATCGTTCAGAGCAACCCAGCGCAAAGCAGGCGTATCGGGCGCCAGGACGAATCGCGCGAGGATCGCAAGGGAGCGCATCAGGAGAATCACGCCCAGGTACGCAAGGATCAGTATCCGGTGGGAGCTCGTGTTGCCGAAGACCGGCAGAAAAACGGCAAGAGTTGTAATGGCGAAAACGCCGATTGCCCCGAAATCCATGAGCGCCATCAGACCCAGGTGCTTAAGTTTGTCCGAGGAAGACGTGGAACCGGGCGATTCGAGGCGCATCTTCACCTTTGCCGTCAATCGCCTGAAAAGCCACTCGCTTGCGCTCCCCGTTACGAACAGCAGGGCGAAGACCGAAATGAACCTGACCGGATCGAAAGGACCATGCCTCTCGGGAAGGCCGGCGTCGCTCTGGAAGAGGCGCCCCGGCGTCGCCAGAACCCCCGACGCCAGGACGTTCCACCGTTTGTGGATTCGAGCCGTTAAGTCCTCGGCCTTTTGAACCGCCATGGCAAAACCGCTCAACCGATCCCCCTCGGTCTTTTCGGGCGCGGTTGCCTGCTTCCGGAGTTCCGCGATGAGCAGACGCCTCACCTGCTCGTCGCCGAGTTGCGCCACGTAGCTGTCGACAGTGGCGTCGGTCAGTATTTCGGGTGGCTTAGGTGTCCCTTCGCTCGCATGAGTCTTGTGTTTCTTCCCGACCCCGGTTGAAAGGACCTCCGGGTCGGCCCCGCAGGCCGACAGGGAAACGAAGAGAACGCAGAGAACCAGGATGAGGAAGGTTGTTCTCCCCCGGACGCCTCGACCGTGCGGCTTTTCCATTCACCACTCCTGTTTGCGGGTAAAATCCGCGCTCCGCCCATAAATCTTGTATGATACTCTCTCTCCGCTTTATAAGCCACAACGAAGAACGGAAGCGCGCAAAAGGCGGGGCATGAATCTGGAGGTTCGACGAGGTTCGTCAACCCATTGTAATCAGGGCGTCGCATCCGCGGCAGGAAGGGTGGCAAAATGTTCGTTCCACGGAGGAAGATCGAGGTTGCATGGCGCATATGGCGCTAAAAGCCCGCGACGCCTCAAAACTCATAAATGTGGAGCATGAGATCGGCTCTGGTTACGACGCCCACGAGTCTTCCGTCCTCGACCACGGGGAGGATGCCGGTTTCGGCTTCCGCCATGAGCCGCAAGGCTTTCCTGGGAACATCATCGGGGTGCACCAGCGGAATGTTCGTTCGCATGAAGGCTTTGACAGGCGATTTCAACTGGGAGTCGGTCTTAGCCTTGTTGCACTCTTCCCTGGAGATCAGTCCGCAGAATCTCCCGTCGTCCAGAACGAGCAATGTGCGAGAGCGTGCGCCTTCGACCATGGAGCGCGCCTCTCGGACCGAAGTGGTTGACGGTGCGAACGCTTCAGGCCTGGACATGATGTCTCGAACCCATGTCCTGGGTCGATTCACTTGTTCGGCAATGAGTGCCATTACCCTCTGGCGCACCGATTCGACGTCTTCCGACTTCACCATTGCCGACCCTGCCCCGGTGTGGCCTCCCCCACCCAGCTTTCGCATGATCCCTCCCATATCTATTTCCGGAACTCCGGCGCAGCCGATGACCATGCATCGATCGGAGCAGGTGGCAAAAATCCCAAGAGCAGCATCCAAACCTTTGATATCCTTATATTTGGAAACCACCGAGGCGAGCATGGATAGGCTGCTGTCAACCTGCACCACCATGACGCCCACTTTGTATCCTCCCAATAGTTGGGTCTGGGAAGAATCGAGCATTTTTGTCAGAACGTCCGTATGACCGCCGTCGAACGACGACGTTAGATAAGCTGCGGCCACGTTCAAGTCGGCGCCGTTTTCCAGTAGAAAACCGGCTGCATAGGCATCCTCGGCATTGGTGGAAGGATAGACCAGATTCCCCGTGTCTTCGTAAATGCCCATGAGAAAAAGAGTGGCGTGCATGGGCGAAAAAGCGCAATCCCGTCTTCTCATCTCCCGGAGCATCAGGGTAATAGTCGATCCCGCTGGTTCTTGACACTTCCATGACGGCTCGATATTTCCCCCATTCATGTGATGGTCCCAGAGCACGATGGAGAGATCGCCCTGCTTCTGAAGCGACGCCAGTCGATCAAGACGGCTCCAGTTGTTTGTGTCTACTACAATCAACCCGGAAACCCTTTCCAGGTCCAGTTCCCTGACCGAGCAAATCTTGAAAAGGTCCCTGTGGAGAGCCAGAAAATTCTTCACGTTGGGACGCAGTTGACCTGGAAGGACCCCGGTTGCCCCGGGGTACAGGTAGGTGGCGGCCACAAGGGAAGCCAGGGCGTCAAAATCCGTATTGGTGTGCGTGACGGCTATCTGCATTGCACAGTCCCTCGAACATGAGAAAAAGAGATGAAACAGCTACGATCGTTCTTGCGCGCTTTCGGTGCCACTATTCCATGAGTGCTCCCCCGAATCCACATAATAGCAGGAGAACGTCCCGAATGCAGCAATTCCCGGAGCCGCAACAATTTCGGGAAGCACCGGCGCGGAGAAGTAGACCATGCCCGGAAGGGAAAGAAGCCGGATTGAAGATGGCTTCGATGGGCGCTGATCCCGCCGCCAATAAGTCTGTTGCTAATTGCATGCGAGTCATTATACTAAGGGCTTCGATGTCGTCGGCCTGGCGAGGGGATCTCCCGCCTCGCGGGCCAACCGGAAACAACTGGGGGGATGCCTGCTTGCAGTTTTTGCGGCAAGCCCCTCCACATTTTCGACGGTGCACGCGGCGACCGGCAGGCGTATCCGATCACAGGAGCATGTACCTGGGAATATCGTTCATCGTGCTGTGATCCCCCTGAAGTTGTCCGTGTTATCCGACATACTTGAATTGGGTGGATTCCCAGGTGAGCACCCCGTGAAAAGATGCCGGCCGTGGATCGCCCCTGTCTGCAATCCCTCTTGAGGGATGTGCTGGATGTGCTGGATACGATGAACTCCTCCCTTATGAATCTTTCGCGTTTCGTTCCGATCTTGCCGTGGATCGTCCTCCGCCGATTCTTGGACGGGTCCGTTGGGTTGCATACCGTCTTCTCGAACGCGCTGCGGAGGAGTGAGGGACTCCTCTTTGCGCCATCCGGCCCCATGCCGGCGGGGGGGCGAACGGCCCTTTGCGCGTGCCGCCGTATTGTGCGACCGGGAAAGGTGTTGGGCTTTCTGCTTCTCGTTTCTTTCGTTGCGACGGGCTGCTCCGTGCAACGCTATGCAGTCAATCGCCTTGGCGACGCTCTGGCCGGGGGAGCTTCCGTGTATGCGACGGACGACGATCCCGAGCTCATTGCCGAAGCGATGCCGTTCGGGTTGAAGACCATCGAGAGCCTGCTGGCGGAGTCTCCGCGCCACAAGGGACTCCTGCTCGCCGCAGCGAGCGGGTTCACTCAGTATGCCTACGCCTTCGTGCAGAGCAAGGCGGATTATGTCGAAGACGCCGACTTTGCGCGCGCCAAGGCGCTCAGGCAGCGGGCGGGCAAGTTGTACCGGCGTGCGCTGGGATATGGGGTGCGGGGTCTCGAAGAAACCCGGTCGAGCCTGCTTGAGTCGCTCCGAACCGACCCGCGTACGGCGCTGGCCCCGTTCGAAAAGAAGGACGCGCCGCTCCTCTACTGGACGGCGGCGGCATGGGGGGCAGCGATTTCTCTCAACAAGACGGACTCGGAGCTTGCGGCTGGCCTGCCTCTGGTCGAGGCGCTCATGCACCGCGCGCTGGACCTCGATGCGGAATTCGGCATGGGCGCCATCTACGATTTCTATATCGTCTACGAAGGAGGACGGCCTGCGTCGGCCGGCGGGTCCATCGAACGTGCCCGTGAAAGCCTGGCCCTGGCGTTGCGGCTATCGGAGGGACATCGGGCAGCCCCGCTGGTTTCTTTTGCCGAAACGGTGGACGTTGGCATTCAAGACCGCGGCGAGTTCGCGAAGCTGCTCAATGAAGCGCTGGCCATCGACGTCAATTCCGTGCCGGAGCAGCGGCTGGCGAACGTGGTGGCTCAGCAGCGGGCGCGATGGCTTCTGACTCGGATGGACCATCTGTTTGTGGAGTGAAGGAGGAGAATCGATCGTGAAGGCGTGGTATGGCTTGCCGGGCAGGTGGGTCTGGTTTGCGGCGCTCGTCGTGGCAATGTCGGCGCAAGCCGCGTGGGCGGCCGAGGAGGTGGTCGTCAAGATGGCGACGCTCGCCCCCCAGGGTTCGGAGTGGCAAGAGGTGCTCCAGGAGATGGGCGCTTCGTGGCAGAAGGCGTCCCGCGGACAGGTCGCACTCCGTCTCTACCCGGGCGGCGTCGCGGGTGACGATAACGACGTTGTTCGGAAGATGCGCCTCGGGACGCTCAACGCGGGTTTTCTTGCCGTCCAGGGGATTTCGGAAATCGACCGCAGCGTGCTGGCGCTCGAGATCCCGCTCGCCTATGCCGACTATGACGAACTCGACTGCGTTCTAAATCAGATGAGCCCCCAACTGGAGAAACTATTCGAGGCGAAGGGGTTTATCATCCTTGGCTGGTCCGATGCCGGGTGGGCTCATTTCTTCACCAAATCGCCGGTGAAGACTCCCGACGACATGAAAAAACAGAAGATGTTCATATGGGGCGGCGACGACCGGTACCTCGAACTGTGGAAAAAAGCGGGGTTCAACGCCGTACCGCTCCCCTCGACGGAGATTTCCACGGCGCTTCAAACGGGACTGGTCAACGCCGTGACGTCGACGGCCCAGGGAGTGCTCCTGCTTCAGTGGTACAAACAGGTCGATCGCATGACCGAGTTCAAGTGGGCCGTGCTTCTCGGCGCCATGGTGATGACGAAATCGACGTGGGATAAGATCCCGGCCGACGTGCGGCCGGCCATAAAAGAGGCGGCTCGCAACGCCTGCATTCGCCTCCGTGATTTCTCGCGGCAGTCGGAACCGAAGGACATCGAGGTTCTGAAAAAGAACGGTCTGGAGGTTGTCCCGGTGGACGGCGCCGCACTCGACGAGTGGCGTCGGCTCATCGAAGGGGTCTTGAAGCAGGTCCGCGGCTCGTACGTGCCTGCGGACGCTCTCGATACCGCCATGAACCTGAGGGGCCGCTGTCGGCAGAAGTCGGCCGGGACCGGCGGGCCTTGAAAGTGCGCTTCCCGATCCGCAGTGCTGGGGAAGGGGCGGTCGTCGCCGCCTTTCTGCTGCTCACCATAATGCCGTTGGTGGATTTTCTCGGGCGGCCGCTCGCGAAATTCCACATTCCCGGCTCCGGGACCTACACCCAGCAACTCACCTTCTACCTGACGTTTCTCGGAGGGCTCCTCGCCACGTGGGCGGGCAAGCACCTGAAGCTCTCCACCGCCGTGTTGCTTCCCGAAGGTCGCGCGCAGCAGTACGCCGAACTTTTCTCCTCCTGTGTTGCCGCGACGGTCTCAGCGGTCTTGACGTACGCGAGTGTCGGGGTGGTGTTGGCCGAGCGCCAGCAGGGCGCCAGGCTGTCCTTCGGAATGCCGGTTTGGGTGAGCGAGAGCGTGATGCCGCTCGCGCTCGGGTTGATGGCTGTCGCTTTCGTGCTGAGGTCGTCGCGGAACTGGTTCGAGCGGGTGGGCATGGTCGCCGTAACAGGCGCGGTCTTTGCTCTGGGTTTGATTCGTCCGACGGATTCCATCGCGTGGTTGTTGTGCGCGTTGCTGCTGGCGGCGATACTGCTCGGGACTCCTGTTTTTGTGGCCATGTCCGGCCTGGGGATGATTCTTTTCTGGCGGGATGGCACGCCAGTATCGGCGGTGAGCGCCGAGATCTACCGTCTCATCGGGTCACCGACCCTGCCTGCGATCCCTCTGCTCACGGCCGTCGGCTTCATCCTCGCAGAGACGCGGACACCCCATCGGCTGGTGCGGTTCTTCCACGCTCTTTTCGGGTTCATGCCAGGAGGCGTCGCCGTGCTCGTTGGCGCCGTCTGCGCGCTCTTCACCGCCTTTACGGGAGGGTCCGGCGTCACGATCATCGCCCTGGGTGGACTTGTCTACCCGATCCTCCTCGAAGAGGGCTACTCCGAGCGATTCTCGCTGGGTCTCGTCACCGCGGCGGGCAGTCTCGGCCTCCTTTTCCCGCCCAGCCTGCCCGTGATCCTCTACAGCGTCGTCGCCAGGGTTCCGGCGGACCAGTTGTTCCTTGCCGGGTTGGCGCCGGGCCTCCTGCTCGTTCTCCTGGTTGCGGTCTATGGCATCTGCATCGGCCGTAAGATCGAGACGCGCCGCCAACCGTTCACATGGCGCGAAGCGCTGGCGGCGAGCTGGGAAGCCAAATGGGAGCTGTCGATCCCGGTGCTGATGCTCGTTCTCTTTGCGACCGGGCTCGCTTCGCTCCTCGAGACTTCCGCCTTCGCCTGTGCGTACACGGTCTTCATCGCCTGCTGCATCCACCGGGAGATCCACCCGTTCCGGCAACTGCCCGGAGTGCTGGTGAAAGCCGCCGTGCTCGTTGGCGCCGTTCTGATCCTGCTCAGTTGTGCAATGGGTCTGACGAGCTACCTGGTGGACGCTCAGATCCCCGAACGGCTGCTCGACTTCGTGAAACACCAGATCCATTCGCAGTTGGTTTTCCTCCTCGTGTTGAACGTCGTCCTGCTGGTCTTGGGGAGCGTGCTCGAAATTTTTTCGGCCATCGTCGCCCTGACGCCCCTGGTTATCCCGCTCGGAGCGGCTTTTGGAGTCCACCCGATCCATCTGGGCGTGATCTTTCTGGCAAATTTGGAACTCGGTTTCCTCTTCCCGCCCGTCGGTCTGAATCTTTTCCTCTCCTCGTCGCGATTCGGAAAGCCCATGGTCGCGCTCTACCGCGATGTCCTGCCGTTTTTGCTGATCCTTGGCGTCGGGGTGCTCCTCATCACCTACGTGCCTGCCCTTTCGCTCGGCATACTGCGCTTGCTGGGGTACCTGTAGTAACCCGGTGGGCGGACCTCCGCAAATCGGGAGTCCGCCCACCCTGCAACCACAGCTGCCCGCCCCACAACTGAACTTACATCGACTCTATTGTTTCAGATGATGTTTCATTGTTTCGTGATGCTGAAACGTAACGATTCCCGTGTTTCATGAGAGGGGTTCAGACCTTGCGTTCCCATCGAGGCAATTTGCGTGGATTCTGTTGTTTCATGGCCTGACGCACAGACGTTCGTGTGAGCCGCTCCATTGGCTGGTTCGAAATGGAAAGGGGAGAGGCCGGGTAGAGGCCTCTCCCTTCGAGGTTTGAGGTGAAGCGAGTGCTGGAGGGTACATCATGTACAACCACGGACGACGACTGGGTCAGGGCCGTTGTCCCTTTCTATGAAAAGGCAGCGAGGATGGAAGCTGCCGAGGCTGCCGATGCCGAGAAAAATCCTTTCATGTTGTGCGAGACTCTATTCACTGAAATCCTCCTCAATCTTTTCATGTCTTCTTGCACTGAGATATAAAGCAAACGTCGTGCCAATTGTGCCCTTTGGTTGCGATTTCGTAGCTTCGCTCCGTCGGGACGTCATTTTTTCGCCATTCCTGCTGAAGGAAAGCGATGTCGCCACCCGGGGGGGTATCGGCATTGCGGGCGAAGCAGGAGGTGCTGCACGTCTTTGGGCATCATACCGATGGATGGCGGGCTATACGGCGCCGCCAGTGTTCGATTTTGTGACGATCGGGCGTCGATCGGGGAGCAGCGGAGCAGGGGAGCCTTATTGCGGCCATCGGGCGGACTGTCTCGATTGCGAACGGTGCACGGTTTTCGATCGGCTGCCCTCGATGCCGGGGCGACAGTGGAGAGTAGTTCGACGATGTGTTACCAGGCATCCTCACAGGCTGCGTCCTTCACGGAGCAGCAGGTTTTCCGATATTTCACCACGAGACCGTAGTGTTCGGCTCTGGACCGGGCCTCTTCGGAAGGCAGGGCCAGGCGATTGATTCCGGCGTCAATGGCAAGGACCTCCAGACTGTCGTTTCCCCTTTCCCGCGCGCATCCCAGGCTCAATTCCGTTTCGGGCATCCGCATCCGCGCACCGGCGATCAATTCGGCGATAAGTTCAGCAGCAGGGGGCGTGGTGCGCCACATGGGAGTGTCGGGGATCCTCATGAGCGATACGAACACGGCCAGAGGCACGTCCATCGCCGACACGATTTCGACGGCGGTTCTTTCTCCCCGGATCTGCCCGTAGTGGATACCGCATACGATGTGAGGCACAAGAGGCAAATGAGCTTCTTTGAGCGCATCCAGGGAAGAAAGGAGACGCGACACCCCGGATTCAAGGTGGTAAACCTCCCGGTAGGTGTCGTCGTCCCCGATAACGTCCACAAGAACCTGGTCGACGCCCGCGTCCTTCAAGGAGCGTGCGATCGCGCCATCCACAAAACCGCAATGAACGGACAACTTGAGCCGGGTCCGCTCTTTCACTTCTGCTATGGCGCCGATGAATCTTCCCCAGGGAAGGCGGCCGTCCACATCACAGCCTCCGCTGATCAGAACGCCAAGGCCGCCCCTGCGTTCGACCTCCAGGCACTTTTCAATCAAAAGATCCGGCTTCGGCGCCTGGAGCATGGGAGACAACAACTTCCCCCGGCAGTGGCCGCACAGGAGGTCGCAGGATGTTCCGGTGATCGAGACGGCGGGATATCTGCCCGTCGAACCGTTGCAGCAGAACATGCCGGGCAGATGGAACGCAATCTGCCTGCCGAACCTCCGCCAGGACTGCTCCCTGGCCCTGCGTAATATCTCGTCCAGATGACTCATGCGTATTTCCCGAATTCCGCCCGGCGGCACATGACAATTTCGCGGCGTCGGTCGGGTCTGACAGGACGGAAAGGCGGGGCGATTTCCCTCGCCCCCGGCAGACAGATGGGAGCATCCGATGGATCTCGCTTTGCCGCCCCATCCTGCAGGGCCGCAGACGCCGAGTCGGAATCGCCCCGGCGTCTGCGAGGTCGGCAGGTTGGATTCTATTCGTCAAGGGCACATGAAGGGCACATGATCGGTTTCACGTCCATATCCGCCATTCGGACTGGTTCCCAAATGGTCCGGAGCGGCTTGATGTCGATGTAATTGTACCCTCCCTTTTGCTCGGGGGGGCCCCACTTGCCGCTCTGAAGGCTGGGGAACCCTTCCTTTGCGAGAATTTCGGCGGTCTCGTCCACGTCGTCCACCAGTAAGTTGAGGTGATGGAGTCCTTCGCCGCACGCCTTCAAATAGTCGGCATAGATGGACGGTCCGTCAACGGGTTGGACCAGTTCGAGCTGAACGTTTCCGACCTGGGTCAAAGCGATTCTCTCCCTGGCCCAGGCGGGCTTGCCGTAATACTTTCGGTCGTAGACGAGAGGGGCTTCCCAATCGAAAATGGCCCAGGGGCCAATACCGAGGATATTCCAGTAGTTCTGCGCCACCAGTTCGAGGTTCTGGACCACGATGGCAATCTGGTTGATTCCTTTGCACTTGATCTTGGCGGGGCTTCGCTCATCCGTGCCGGGAATGAGGATCGGCTCCACGTTCATTTCAGCCATTCGAACGGGTTCCCAAATGGTTCGGAGCGGCTTGATGTCGATGTAGTTGTACCCGCCTTTTTGCTCGGGTGGGCCCCACTTGCCGCTCTGGAGGCTGGGGAACCCTTCCTTCGCAAGAATCTCGGCGGTCTCGTCCACGTCGTCCACCAGGAAATTGAGGTGATGGAGTCCTTCGCCGCTTTGCTTCAGATAGTCGCCATAGATGGATGGTCCGTCAACGGGCTGAACCAGTTCGAGTTGAACGTCCCCCACCTGGGCGAGAGCGATTCTTTCCCTGGCCCAGGCGGGCTTGCCGTAATACTTTCGGTCGTAGACGAGAGGGGCCTCCCAGTCGAAAATGGCCCAGGGGCCGATGCCGAGAATCTTCCAGTAGTTCTGGGCCACGAGTTCGAGATTTTCGACCACGATCGCGACCTGATTGATGCCTTTGCACTTGATCTTGGAAGGACTGACAGGTTCCATGGATTTATCTCCCTTTCGTGATGCGTTTTAAGGATTTTGGCGGGAAAGCGCTTTTTGAACGAGTTGAGAGAGGTCCAAGACTTCGATGGGAATCTTGTTCCTCTTTGCATAGGTCATCATGGTCCGGACGCATTGCTGGCAGGTGCTCACCACTGCCTGAGCGCCGGTACCGAGGACTTCTTCCATTTTGCTTCGCGCCATTGCAGACGATAGATCCGCGTCGATCATCTCCAGGTTGCCGCCCCCGCCGCAGCACTGGCACATCTCGCGATTCTTGGGTAGTTCGACGAGCTTGATGCCGGGGATTGCACGGATGACCTCCCGGGGCGCATCGAAGACCCGGGCGCCGCGGCCGAGATCGCAAGGATCGTGGTAAGTGACGGTAAGAGGCAATTCCTTGAGCGGGACGCGACCCTCCGCAATGAGACGGACTAAAAATTCCGATGCGTGGCTGATGTGGAACTCGTGAGGATAGCGTTCGCGCCAGATCTGGTAACAGGAAGGGCAGGAGAAGACGACTTCTCTTGCTCCCTTGTTGCGGACCGCCTCGACGTTGTGCCGGATAAATACGTCGAGCAGTTCACCCAGACCGGCTCCGAGCAGTGGAAAGCCGCAACACCATTCGTCCTCGCCCAGCAGTGTGAAGTCCACCTTGCTCGCGTCGAAGATGTCCACGAGCGCCGTAGGGATCTTCTGCCCCAGGGGAAAAAAGGACGCCACGCAACCCGTGAAGTAGACGACCTCGGCCTTATCCCGTATGTAGCCGTCTTTGGGGGCGTTGCGGATATCCTCGACCCAGGCTGCCCGCTCGTCGTTCGCCTCCGCGAAAACATTGCGGCTCCCTTCGAGATTCTTCCGAATCATGTCGATCTTCTGCGGGTAAGCTCCGGAGTGGACGAGATCGTGGCGAATGGAAAGCCATAGATCCTTGAGTCCCAATCCGACCGGGCAGACTTCCTGGCAGGCGCCGCAAAGCGTGCAGCGGAAGACGGTCTTGCTGAATTCCTTCTTCAACTCCTCGGGGGAAGACTTGTGTCTGAAGAGCCGCCGCAAGATCCCGCTGCGGCTCCTCAGGACATTCTTCAAGCCCTTCATGCGATAGAGCGCGGAAAGCATGCCGTCTTTGGATGCAGAAACGGCAGGACATGCCTCCGCGCAAAGCCTGCACTGCGTACAGGCCTCCATCTCCAACATCTGCTTGAGGCTATATTCTCGATGGCTCACGTTATTCCTGCTTATACTTTTTGATGTCCGCCAGAAGCCACGGCTCGACCGCCTCGCGCCCGTGAAACAGCTTCTCGACCTGTTTGACGTCTTTCGCACGAATCCTGAACAACCACCCCTGGCCGTAGCAGTCCTGGTTGATCAGGGATGGGCTGGATTCGAGGTCCTGGTTGGTCGATTCAATTTCCCCATCCACGGGAGCGTATACGGTTCCCAGCCACTTGCCGGATTCGAGTTTGGCGAATTTCTTGCCGGCTTGAAGCGCTTTGCCCTCGAAAGGAAGTTGAACGTACACAATCTGTCCCGCGAGCTTCTCTGCAAAATCATCCATGCCCATGACCAGGAGATCTCCATCTACCCTGACCCAGAAATGGTACTGATCGTAGTAGAGGTCATCCGGCATGTTGTAACCCTGTATCTCCATTTGGAATTTCCTCCTCGGACATCCGTTGCTCAAGATCGATCCGGCATCCCGTCGGCATCCAAACGCTTCGGGAAGATTCAAAGGACGCCGGATGGAATAAGTCCCGACATTCAGGCGGATTTACTTGAAAATCTTCTTGAGGCCTTCAAAGGCCCCCGCGTAGACGGCTTCGATGACCTCGATGGCGACGGACTCGGGCGCGTCCTTGGGTTGAAAGGTGGAATACCACTTGATCTCGCACTGGCCTGGCGCTACGTCTTTCAGTTCGACGGTGGAGTAGTAGTCCTTGACGGGCAGGGGAGAAGTCACGATGGAGTAAGAAAGCGTCTTCTTGCCGTCGTCGAACTGTTCGAGTTTTTCTTTGATGGGCGGGCCGCCGTCCGTGAGGGTGAGCGTCCGGACCGCGCCCACTCCATCCCCTTCCAGGGTGCTCTTGGTGATCGCAGCAATGAACGCCGGAAGCCCGTTGAAGTCGCGAATGTACTTCCACACTGCGTCGGCAGAACCGTTGATGATGGTGCTCATGTTCACCTTGGACATGGTTTCCTCCTGGTTCAATGTTGTATGCCTTTTGCGGGCCCGCGGTCGCCTGGAACGCTTTCCATCCGATCGCGGGCGTGCAAGACGGCATTCAAGGTCATAGCTATCGGGGCCATGATGATGTGCAGCAACTGACTGAAGGGCAGGTAGGCCGCGAAAGCGCCCGTCAGAATGGCGTGCAGATACCATACGTAGCCGTAGACGTCGGGCAGGCGCAGAGAACCCGCAAACAACCTGCTGACGAGATATCCGGCGAAAGAATATTCCGACCCCGGTGGAGTCCCGGTCATGGCGATGCGCATGCCCTCGAGAACAAAGCCGGCGATCACGATCCCTCCGATGAGGCAGAGGGCGGGCCAGTCGGGTTTGGGCAGGCCGGAAACGGCACGGTTCTCGGCAGCGATTCTGCGGATTGCGGCCAGAGCCACGCCCAGAAGGATCATCAGTCCGCTGATGTCGAAGAGCAACCCGCCCAGGGGGGCGTTTTTATCGAGCATGGCCCAGGGGAGTGACGCGCCCGGCGCCCACAGCGATGCGAGGAGCGCAGTGATGCCCCACAGGAATCGGAATACGAAGGGAAAAAAGATGAGGCCGTGTATGAACCAGCGTACCCCGGACTGAAGGAAGAGTCTCCTTTGCAGGAGAACGTCCAGGATCACGATCTTGAGCACGTGGAGCGCTCCGGGAAGAAAGGGGAGTTTTGGCCCGCCCGCGCCGGATTCCGCGGCGCAGCCCTCGCGGACGACCTCTTCTTTAGAAGGACGGCCGGAGAACCAGACGAGGCAAAGGGATGCCATCCCGAGAAGAAACACGGCCAGAGAGACGATGGTGGTTGCATCTCCGATCGAGAAGGTCGCCGCATGGCAGGGCATGCAGAGGAGGCTCTTGGGCGGCAGTACCATGGTGGAAGCGCCAAGGGCATTTCCGCTGAAGTGACAGCGCCTGCACGAGCTTTCATCCCCTTTGAGGGTCATCTGGTGCAGGTTTGCGGACTCCGGTGATTTCCGGTCGATCTCATGGAGGATCTCCCCGGATTTTGAGCTCTTTATCGCTGTAACGCCGGTCAGGTGGCACGCTTCACAACTGACGTTCAGATGGGCGTCGTGGGCTGTCTTTTCGTCGTGTCGCGCATGACACTTCAGGCACTGGGCTTGCTTCTGTTTGGAGTGCCCGAATTGCGCGGAGTCGAGGTGGCATGTGGTGCAAGGAAGATTTCGATGCGTCGATGAATCGTACGAGTGCACGGAGAGCTTCATGCAAGGCGTTGAAGCGTCCGCGCCACCGGCCTTTCGGTCATCATGGCATTGAAAACAGAAGGCCGAAATCCTGGCGGCGCCGCCGGAATCGTCGGATCGAAACGAGCGATGACACGCCATGCATGCCGTGTCGCGGGCGGAGAGCGCGGGCAATTCGGTCCGGTTTGCATGGCAGGCGGCGCACTGCGCGCTCACGGGCTTCTCGGGATCGAACGCCGGGGGGAGATTCGTCTTGCCGAGCTGATAATGAGGGTCGTGGCAGTCGATGCAAAGCCTGTATCTCCGGGGGTCTTCGATCTGCTTGCCGCCGTGGGTTCCGTCGTCTATTTTGGCCAGCGTCTCTTCATGGCAGCTCATGCACTGATCGACGTTGAAAAAGTCAGCCGGCGATTTGTCGACGTCGGCAGGATTGGGATGGGGCGCCTTTTTCAGAAGAGCGCCATGGCAGTCGAGACATGACGTCTGACCGTGCACGGAAACATGGAACCGCCCGGCGTCGATGAACCAGGACGCCTGTGCGCGAGCGCTCGCGGGCAGAAGCAGCATCACTGCCGCGAGCTGCAAAACGAACAGTTGGGCGTGGTTCAACCCGCATTTCTTCGAATGAGTCCCAAACATGCGATTTCAACAACCTCCCTGGACACTGCCACTGCCATCCAATCGATGGGACACACAAACGAGGCAGCGGCATCGGCGTGGGGACAAATCCGTCCGCCGCAAGCCGACGCCGCTCGTTACTCGACGTTTGTACGTCGGCGCCGCTAACTCATGACGATGCCGCCGTCGATCATGACGGACTGACCCGTCATGTAGTCGGCATCGCTCGACGCCAGGTAGGACACGTAACACGCAACGTCGTCGGGCGTCTGAACGCGGCCCATGGTGATCAGTTCCGAGTATTTCTTCAGCGTCTCACCCTTTGCCAACCCGAGGTAGTGTCCCATCTTTTCATCGATGAGATCCCACATATCCGTCCCGACGATCCCGGGACAGTACGCATTGACCGTGATGCCGTACTTGCCGAGTTCCTTCGCCAGAGCCTGGGTAAAACCTCTGACGGCGAACTTGGTGGCGCTGTAGCTGGAGAGGCACCAAAAGCCGGCATATCCCGCGATGCTCGAACAGTTGATGATCTTCCCGCCCTTGCCCTGTTTGATCATCTGTTTGGCGGCTGCCTGGTCGCAGAGAAAAGCGCCCTTGGTATTGACGGCGAAAATCCGGTCCCAGTCTTCCTCGCTGATTTCGAGTGCCAGTTTGATGTCTGCGATCCCTGCATTTGCTACCATAATATCAATTTTGCCGAACTTCGCCACGGTCTTGTCGACAAGATCGTAAACCTGGCTGCTCTTGGTGACGTCGGTCACAACCGCCAGGGACTGCACCCCCAGCGCCTGGATCTCTTTTGCCACCTTCTCGGCGTTTTCCGCCATGATATCTGCAACCACGATATTGGCGCCATCTTTGGCCAGGCGCAGAGCGATTCCGCGACCGATACCCCGGCCCGATCCCGTGACAACAGCCACTTTACCTTGAAGTCCCATGGTCTCCTCGATCTCCTGTTGCGGTGTTTTCGTGCTTAGATTTCGCAAGGACGCCACATCCATGCGGCCTGCCGAGCGATGGACCGCGTCGTGCTTCCCCCGTCATGCGCAACGTCCCGAACGAATGAGAGTGCGCATGAACGGACGAAGCGCTCCGCGGGGCAAATCAGCTCGATCCCATATCTGCAATGAGGACGGCAGGCGGGTGTAGCCTGCGCTGCCGCCCTTGCTTCCAATCGCCTATTTCGGCGACACCAGGATCTTGATGTGCTTTTCTCTGTTTCTCAGAAGTTCTTTGAATCCGCCCTCGATGATGTCGTCGATCCCGATCTTTGCGGTGATCATGGGCTCGGCCACCATCCTGCCATCCGCCAGGAAGTCGAGCGTCTTGTCGAATTCGTCGTAGTAAGCAAGGGAGCCGTAGATTTCTTTTTCGAAGAAGACGAGATTATTGCAATGGATCTCGCTCGGCTTTTCAAAAATGCCGCACAGGACTGCCCGGCCGCCGTTTCTGACCAAATCGACCGCGAGAGGAGCGGTCTTGGCGCCGCCTACGCACTCAATTGCGAGATCAACACCGAGTCCGCCGTTCAAACGCTTGAGTTCGGCGACCGGATCGCACTCGGAAGGATCGATCACAGCCGTCGCGCCCAGCTTCATGGCGAATTCTTTCCTCGCCTTGGCCATTTCGAGCACGTAGACTTTCGTGGCGCCGCCTGCCTTTGCAGATTGAAGGGCCGAGAGGCCGATGGTCCCGGCGCCGATCACCGCCGCCGTTTCACCTGCAACGAGTTTGCCTCTTCTGACGCCGTGAAGACCGACGGTGAGGGGTTCCACGACGGCGGCGGCTTCGTATCCGACGCTATCGGGGACCTTGTAGAGGGTATAGGCGGGAACGTTCACGTATTCCGCGAAGGCGCCGTCGATCATGAGGCCCGTGAAAGCCAGGACGTCGCATGCGCTGTAACGGTTGACCTTGCACATTTCGCACTTGTGACAAACCTGACATGCATCGGGGGCGACCCTGTCGCCGACCTTCCAATCCATGACATCCCCGGCAACCTCAACGATCTGTCCCGAAAATTCGTGCCCGAGAATCAGGGGCGCCTTGGCATTCGTCAGGGGATGCGGCTTGTCGACGGGGATGAAGATCGGGCCGGCATCGTATTCGTGCAGATCCGACCCGCAGATTCCACACCACTCAACTTTGATCTTAACCCAACCTGGAGGCGGCGCAGGGGGTTCGGGAACATTCAGGACTCTCACATCTTTGTTGCCATACCAGACTGCTGCTTTCATCTATCGTTCTCCTCTCCGGGGTTGTAAGCGGGGGAAATGTCGATCGTCACCGCTGGAAAGAGGTATGATCCAGAGGCGATATGAGGATTTTGCGCTTCATGGCGCTGTTCATCGTCCTGTTGACATCGACCACACGAGGCCCTTCCTTCGAGAGTTGGATTGCGGCATGGCAGCCGCGCTGCACCTCGACCTCTCTCTCTCCGTCGAGGGCCAGTACAGACGGTGTGCAATTGATCTCCATTTCTTCCCCGACGGTCATTGTGTTGGTGCTCTCTATGAAAACCTTTTCGATCGTCCCCGGGGCGACGGGGGCTTTGACGTAGGCCCCGGCGTCGCCGAGAACGATGGAAAGGGAAAACGGGTCCTCCGCACCGACGGGGTGAATCAACCCGCCGATGGAGGAGAGACCTATCGCGCCTGGATCGGCGCGATTCAGGAAAATCTGGGTCACTTTGTTGAGATCCCATACGGCCTTCGACGCCACGAACAAATCGTCGCAGACGGCAACGTCCACCAGGGCCAGATCCACAACTTTTCCGTCCAGCTTGACGTCCAGCCTGGTGGACAGGTAGGCGGCTTCATCCAGCGGCACGGCGCCCGTGGCTGCAAGGCCGGCGGCCATCCCTGCTACGGTGGCTTCCACCATGGAGGGGAAAACGTTATTGGTTCCCGTGGAGATGGGAAGTAGAGGCACTCGCGTGGTCCCTTTGGCCACCACACGATTGGTTCCATCGCCTCCCAGCGTGACGATGCAGGCTGCGCCCAGGTCCTCCATGATCCGTGCGGCAGTGGTGGAATCGGTCTGATCCCCTTTGGCCTGGAAATCAACCGGTTCGACGTTGAAATTCGAGTCGAGTCCGTCCAATGCGCGCAGTACGATCCCGAAGTAGTCGGGCATGTAACAGATGCGATCCACGCCCACCGCGCGAAGACCCAGGAGGACACGGCGCACGATACGGACTTTTTCCTGGTTGTCGAAGACGCTTCCGTATGCTACCAGCCTGCGTATATCCTTGCCGGATGCCGGGTTGGCGATGATCCCCACGAGAGACACGTAAACCTCCTGCCCGTTGCGGGACTTTCAGATTGCAGCAGTGACGGGATCAGGATTCCATCACCGTCTTGATTGCCTTGATGATCTTCTCCTCGCTCGGAATGTATTCACGTTCCAGGGCGGGGGAGAAGGGGATGGGAACGTACGGCGCCGCCACGCGCAAAACCGGCGCGTCGAGGCGGTCGAAGGCCTTTTCTGCAACCATCGCGGCGATTTCTGCCGTGGAGCCGGCGAACTTCACGTCTTCAGCGGCGATGACGATGCGGTGCGTCTTGTAGACCGAGTTCAGGATAGTCTCTTCATCAAGGGGCGACAGGGTGCGAGGATCCACCACTTCGACGCTTATTCCGTCGGCCGCAAGCTTTTCGGCTGCCGCGAGCGCTGTGTGAACCATGAGCGCGGTGGCGACGACGGTGACGTCCTTGCCTTCGCGCTTCACCTCGGCCTTGCCGATGGGAATCGTGTATTCACCGTCGGGGACTTCACCGGTCATTGCATAGAGCATCTTGTGCTCGAGGAAAACGACCGGGTTATCGTCCCGGATGGACGAGATGAGGAGCCCTTTAGCATCATACGGCGTGCTGGGCATGACGACTTTGAGACCGGGAACGTGCATGAACCAGGATTCGAGAGACTGCGAGTGCTGTGCCGCTGCGCCGATACCTGCACCGGAGGCGGCTCTGAGCACCATGGGGATCTTGGCCTTTCCTCCGAACATGTACTTCATCTTTGCAGCCTGGTTGAAGAGCTGATCCATGCAAACGCCGATGAAGTCGATGAACATAATTTCAACCACCGGGCGCAGCCCACAGGCTGCGGCGCCAACTGCGGTTCCGATGATAGCGCTTTCGGTGATGGGCGTGTCGCGGACCCGCTCGGGGCCGAACTGATCGAGGAGCCCCGCCGTTACGCCGAAGCATCCGCCAAAAATGCCCACGTCCTCGCCTGCGATATACACGTTGGGATCTCGAAGCATTTCGATTTTGTGAGCGTCATTTATTGCCTGGCCAAATGTAATTGTCGGCATGTTTTCTTACTCCTTCCTTGGGATGGGATATCGGGGAAGCGCCTGGCCTGCTCCCCATCTATGCGGTGTACACGTCATCCAGGAGTTCGCTTGCATCCGGGAACGGGCTGTCTTGTGCGAACTTCACGGCAGCGTCGATTTCCTTCGCAACGTTCGCCTTGATTTTGTCAAGGTTTGCAGCGGATGCCACACCGAGGCTGATGAGCTTTTTTTCGAAGCGCGGGATCGGGTCTTTCGCCTTCCATTCGTCCACTTCGCTCTGGTCCCTGTACACGCAGGGGTCGCCCTCGAAGTGCCCTCTGTGACGGTACGTCTTGCACTCGATGAGGGTGGGTCCCTTGCCTGCCCTGGCGCGGGCGATGGCTTCCTTCGCCGCTTCATAGACGGCCATGACGTCGTTTCCGTCCACAACGATGCCGGGGATGTCGTAGGCGCTCGCCCTGTCTGCGATGTTGGGAACGCACATGGAAACCTTTGTGCACGAGGAAATGCCGTACATGTTGTTTTCATTGATGAAAACGACGGGAAGCTTCCAGCAGGACGCCAGGTTCATGGCCTCGTGGGTGGTTCCCTCGTTGGATGCGCCGTCTCCGAAAAAACAGACCGCAATCGCTTCCTTCTTTTGGTATTTACAGGCAAGGGCAGCGCCCGTAGCAAGTGGAGGACCGGCGCCCACAATTCCGTTGGCCCCGAGGATGCCCAGGCCGACGTCAGCGATGTGCATGGAACCGCCTTTCCCTTTGCAGTATCCGGTTTTCTTGCCGAAAATCTCGCCCATCATGCTGGTGAGTTGGCCGCCTTTGGCGATCAGGTGGCCGTGGCCCCTGTGCGTGCTGGTGATGTAGTCGGCGCTGGTAAGATTGGCGCACACGCCGGTCGCGATCGCTTCTTCACCCGCGTAGAGGTGGACGAACCCGGGGATCTTCCCGGCTGCGAAGAATTCGGCGACCTTCATCTCAAACGCACGAATCTTGTTCATGACCGTAAACATTTCGATCATCTGCTCATTGCTGAGTTTCATTTTTGCGTTCCTCCAAAGTTGATGTCCTTGTGGCCATGTCTTGCTTCAATCCATGATTTGTTTCGTAAGACATTTCTTCGATTTTGTGCGACCCTCCCGTTCTACCGGTTGATGAGTACAGTCACAGCCGCATTCGCTACCACGATCTTGCTGCGATCGCTTGCAAACTGGGCGACACAGAGTCCCTCTACCGTGAGGCCGCCTTCGACGGCCTGCGCCGTCTTGCGTCCGATGGGGACCACGGCCTTTACCTTTTCGAGGTCCACTTCCTGCGGTCTCGGGACGGCGATGAGGATCTCGACGTCGACCTCATTGAGATCCTTCAGTCCCATCAGTTCCGCGAGCCCGCAGAGGCAACTTCTGGATATGGCGTCCTTTACGGCGCGGCATGCTGCCTTGGTGACGTCTTCGCCGTGAAGGTCCGCGCCCGTTCCCGTTTCCACGATGAACCGATTTCTACACAACATGTATCTGCTCCTTTGGCGTATCGCAGCGGCGTGCCGAAGAAACCATTCTCTCGGCGCGGTAAGAACTCCGTACGAGGGGGCCGGCAGCCACGCCCTTGAAGCCCATGGTGAGGGCCGTTGCTTCCCATTGCTTGAATTCTTCCGGGGTGACGTATCGCGCTACGGGAAGATGTTCTATTGATGGGGAGAGGTATTGTCCAAGGGTGAGAAACCAGCATCCGGCCGCACGTAAGTCCTTGATGGTCTTGAGCGTTTCGTGGTGCGTCTCTCCAAGGCCGAGCATGATGCCCGATTTTGTGACAAGCCCGCTGCACGCCGCCTGTTCGAGAACATCCAATGAACGCTGGTATTGCGCCCGGGGACGAACGTCGGGGTAGAGACGTTCCACGGTTTCCAGATTGTGGTTGAAGACGTCGGGACGCGCGTTACAGACGCTTTCGATAGCGCTCGATGAACCCTGGAAGTCGGGGACGAGCACTTCGACGGTAACGCCGGGGCAGCGCTTCTTGATGGCCTCGATGGTCTTCACGAATTGGCCTGCCCCGCCGTCGGGAAGATCGTCGCGGGTGACGGACGTGACGACGGCATGGGTTATGCCGAGCGATGCCACCGCCTCGGCGACCCGGTCCGGCTCGCCCTCCTCCACCTCTTCCGGTGATCCCTTGCCAACGGCGCAGAACCTGCACCTTCTCGTACACGTTCGGCCCAGGATCATGAAGGTGGCGGTGCCGCGTCCGAAGCACTCTCCCAGGTTGGGGCAACGGGCGCTCTGACAAACGGTGCCCAACTGGAGATGGTCGAGGAGCGACTCCATGCGCTCGACGCTCTCGCGGCATGGAGAGGGAAGGACCAACCATCGGGGTCTCGGCCTGTTCAGACGCCGTATCTCCGGCATCGCCGGATATCCGAAAATGCGGCAGAATACCTCTACGAAACGCTCTTTGACCTTTTCCATGTCCAGGGGGCGCCCCAGTTCGCGCTCCATGGAGGTTATCCTTTCATCCGGATACCCGCAGGGGTCGATGGTGCTGAACCAACTGATCTGAGTGTTGACGTTCAAAGCGATGCCGTGGTAGGTGACCCACTTGCGCGTGGCTATGCCGACGCTGGCTATCTTGGCGCCACTCACCCAGATTCCGGGACCGCGGACTCCGATTTCGGGTTTCAGGCCGTATTCCTCGACGACGGTCGCAACGACCTCCAGGAGTCGTTGGAGATAGAGATGCAGGTCCTTCTCCTGAAGCTTGATAATGGGGTACGCAACGAGTTGGCCCGGCCCATGGAAAGTGGCCATTCCTCCCCGGTCAACGTGATAGACCGTGGCGCCTCTTCGCTTGAGCGCCTCTTCGCTCACTCGCAGTTCTTTCAAGCTGCCGCTTCGTCCGATTGTCACGACGGGGGGATGTTCGACCAGCACGATGCGGTCGAGGGATAGACCTGCAATCCGTTCTGCAACGAGAGCCTCCTGAAGGTTCAAGGCTTCGCCGTATTCGAGAAGCCCGGAGTCCAGGACCTGTAGCTGTGACGTCGATGTGTCGTTCATACGCAACGGCCTGCAATCTGTGCCTGTTTCAGGCGCTCTTCGTAAAGAAAGCAAAAACTGTATAGATAGAAGAAGTCCACTGCTCTTGCCGACTTCGCGTGTCCGAAGCGGTCCATGAGAACCGACGAGAGTCCCAGACTGTTGTTTTTCCGCATGGCCGGCATCCTCCAGCGCAAAGCCTTGCCGATTGGCTTTGTTTCGATTCAAAACCCCGGCGCGTTGGGCGGCCCCCCGCCTCGGACAGCCACGCCCGGGAGGCACAGGGGACCGCTTTGAAATCAACGCTTCGGCAGATACAATGCCCATCCCGCCGCGTCGCGGGCGGCGTCGACCACCGTCTCTGAAAAGGTGGGATGCGCCCTGACTCCGCGTGCGAGTTCGTTCACGGTCGCCTCGAGCTGCATGGCGAGAACGGCCTCGCCGATGATCTCGGTGGCGCCGGCTCCGACGATGTGCACGCCCAGGATTTCGCCGGTTTTGGAGTCCGAGATTACCTTGACGGCGCCTTCGGATTCGCCTCTGAGCATCGCCAACCCGTTGATGGCATAGGGGAAGCCGCCGACTTCGAGGTCGAAGCCTTGCTTTTCCGCTTCCTCTTCCGAAAGGCCGACCGCTGCTGCTTCAGGAATTGTCCACAGGGGTCTGGAAATGAGGTTGAAGTCGTACTTGCTCGCCTTCCCCATGCAGTTCTGGGCGGCGATGATCGCCATGGACGATGCGCCGTGGCTCATCATCCACCCGCCGGTGGCGTCTCCGATTGCGTAAACGCCCTTGGCGGAAGTCTCGAGTCGATCGTTCACCTGGATGCCTCCGTCGGCATTCAACTGGATTCCCAGCTTTTCAATGCCGAGATTCGACGTGGCGGGTTTTCTGGAGGCAATGAGAACGGCTTCCACGTCGACAGTACGTTCCTTGGCGCCGGCGAGAAAACACGACCAGCCCGCTCCGGATTGCGCCTTCGCAACGGATTTGAGCTTGACGCGGGTGAGCGTTTCGACGCCTTTTTCCCGGAGGGCTTGCGTGATCCTCTGGCTCGTGTCGTGATCCTCGCGAGGCAGAATGCGCGCGGATTCAACCGCCACGGTTACTTTGGCGCCGAAGATGTTCAGTAGACACGCCATTTCCATTTCGATGTACCCGGAGCCGAAGATCAGCACCGAGGAGGGAACCGTGGTCATGTCCAGGACCTGGTCGGATGTGATAGCAGCTTCTTCGAGACCTGGGACCGACGGGTAGGATAGGGTGCTCCCCGTCGCGATGATGATGTTTTTCGTTTCGAGGACCTTGCCGTCGACGTCGACTTCCCGGGGGCTTTTGAGGGTCGCACGGCCGCGGACCAGTTCCGCCCCGTTGTTCTGGAGGAGCGCTTCCATGCCCATGCGGATGTCCGCGGACACTCCGTTTTTCCTGTTCACGATCGCATTGAGGTCTATGGACCCGATGGGCGCGTCGATTCCCAGTTCCTGAGCCGAACGGATCTGGTGAATCAGGGACGCTGCGCGCATCCACACCTTGCTGGGAATACACCCTCTGTTCACGCACGTGCCGCCCATGGTTCCGCCTTCCACCAGAGCGACTTTTCCTTCGAGCTGCGCTGCCCTGATGGCCGCGGCGTAGCCTCCCGAACCTCCGCCAATCACAATCACGTCATACATATCAATCACCTCATAAAGGACCTGCCGACGGCCTCAAGGTCGTCGAGTCAGATCATGATAAGGGTCGGTTGTTCGATGTAGCGCGCCAGCAACTGCAGGAACTCGCTTGCGGGTGCCCCGTCTACGACCCTATGGTCGATGGTCAGGCTGAGTCCCATCATGGTGCGAATCACTACCTGGCCGTCGATCGCGACCGGCTTTTCCTTGGCGCGTCCCACACCCAGGATTCCCGTCTCCGGCGGCTTCAGGATAGGAGTGAAATTGTCCACATTGGACGCGTTGAGGTTCGTGATGGTAAAAGTGCCGCCGGTCAATTGTTCGATGCTCAGGGTCCCGTCTCTGGCGTCTCCGGCGAGCACTCTGGCCTCGCGGGCGATCTGGAGGAGACCCTTCTTGTCGGCGTCGGCCAGGACGGGCACGATCAAGCCTTCTTTGAGCGCCACCGCGATTCCCATGCCGACACTGTCGTGCAGGATGATTTCGTCTCCGGCCTGTGTGGAGTTCATAATGGGGAAGCGTTTGAGAGCACGGGATGCCGCCAGGATGAGGACGTCGTTCAACGAAACCCTGACCGTTTGATCCGCTTTATAGAGGTCTCGCACCGACTGCACGAAGCGGAGCGCTTCGGTAACGTCCACTTCGGTCAAGAGGCTCAATTGAGCCGCATTCTGAAGGCTGGCGTGCATGTTGTCGGCGATGGCCTTGCGCATCCCGGCCATGGGAATGGTCTTGGGCGCCACCGCTTCTTCCGCTGCTGCGGGTTTCTTCGGCTCGAGAGCACGTTCCACGTCTTCCCTCGTAATCTTGCCGCCCTCCCCGGTACCGGTGATCGTCGAGATGTCGAGACCCGCGTTGCGCGCGATTTCTTCCGCCAAAGGGGTTATCTTGGGCTTTCTCTCGTTGTGGGTGATAACGTCCTCTTCCTTGATGCGCCCACCGGGGCCGGTGCCCTTCACGTATGCCAGGTCGACACCCAGTTCTTTTGCAAGACGTTTGGCTGCGGGGGTTGCAATGATATCGCCCGCCGGCTTTGGCTTTTCGGCCGCCGCTGAAGGGGTGCCCGCGGATGACTTCGGGGCGGGTTCCGTCGCCTCGCCGACCTGAACGCCTTCGATCCGTTCCGGCTGTTCTCCTGGCTCGGCGATGATCGCCAATATGGCGCCCACGGGGACCGTCGTTCCTACCGGAACTACAATCTGAAAGAGGACGCCGCTTGCAGGGGATTCAACCTTGTTGGTGATCTTCTCGGTTTCGACCTCGAAAAGCTCTTCGCCCTTCTGGACCTGGTCCCCTTCTTTTTTCGACCATTTGGACACCTTACCGGTCTTCATGGTCAAACCGAGCTTCGGCATCGTAACGTTAACGCTCACTGGAAGACTCCTCCTGGCTGAATGGTATTTGATTGAAATCACAAATGAAGCGGGAACGACATGTCTAGAGAGCAAGGGGCATGCCAAACTTGCGCACCTCCACGGAGATCCGGCGAGAGGCCTCGACCGCAGCCAGGTCCGCCGCGCGGTTGCGGCTGACGCGGGGACCGAATGCAGGGTCCTCTACGCGCACCCTCATGTCCGGCACGGAAGGGCAGGATATGAGGATCCGCGGCGTCCTTAGATACCGCCCCAGAGGAACCGAACGAACGGGTCCTGGCTGGTCTTCGGCACAAGTGGCCGTATGCGCAAGAGGGGAAGCCAGTGGCCCTTACAGGGGAGCCGCCGCCCCGAAAGGGTTGCTCGAAAAGCGAACACCATGAGCTAACAAATTGAAATAGCGTCATCTATGCTGAATTGTTCGTCTTTCCTACACTGTTCGGTTATCGCACAGTGGCGGAATTGGCCCTTCAACTGGACATCAGATCCGAAGCGCGGAGAGGCTTTCGAGTGAGAGGGATCCATTTCGCGCGGGCGCATTCCCTGATGAACTCCATTTGAAGATTCTGATGCTGCAAAGGGTTGGTACGAACTTTGCTCCAGAGCACCAACGGCCTACGCAACTTTCATCGCATGCAACGACATGGACAATATGAGGACGTGGTCGTTCCACGTCGGAAACGAATCGGGCAGGTGCGCTCGCTCAGTGCGGTTGCGTCCGAACAGAGCCGCCAATCGGTTTGGCGAACGCAGGGCTCCGTCGTTTCTCGGGGGGTATGGGAAGGGGAAGGTTGAGTCACCGGACATCCGACGATTCATGCCGGGCGCAAGCCGGCCGTGCTGTGGGTCTGCGGGAATACGGGAATATATTGGAGCACCTGAAAGGAGTCTGGATATGGAACCTTGGAGTATCAATACGTTAGTGCTCGTATTTGGCGGCGGAATTGCCGGCGCTGCCTTCGGAACCCTCTGGGCCGTCGTTCTATGTGCGTTCTTCATTTTCGTCGGCTGCGCCATAGTCTGTGTGGGAGGGTCGGATTTCCTGCTGTTGCAGGTGGGGCTCGGCCCCATTTTCGGACCTCACGTGGGGGGATTTGCTTCCGGAATCGCTGCTGCGGCCTATGCGGCGGGCGTGAGCAAGAACCACCCGACCGGGGCTGCCAAGGACATTCTCTCGCCACTGCTCGACACCTCGTGGGATGTCCTTGTGGTTGGAGGCATCGCAGCCCTCATTGGACACATCGCACTCCAGATCTTTGTGAAGATCCCCATCATAAACCAGTTCGACTGCATAGCCCTGAGTGTCATTTTCACCAATGCGCTTGCCAGGCTGGCGTTTCAAAAGGAAATGCCGTGGGGCCGGAGCGATTCCATCAAAAAATACGGCTACCTGGGAACCGGCAACTACGCGATATCCTGGGCTCCTTGGCAATCGCCGCCCAAGACCCTCGTGGTCCTGGCCTTCGGGGTGGGGAGTCTGTCGGTTGCGCTGGCCTGGGGGCTCAAGCAGCACCTGGACCCGATGGCCGCGAAGGGGATTATATCCGCAACGGACGCTTTCGTCGTCCCGCTGATCATTGGGTGGGCCATTGCCATCATAAACTTGATCGCGCTGATGTTGGGCACCGGCTCGTTACAGAAAGTGCCGCTCTTCCATTGTCAGGCCTGTCTCGGGGCACTCGCATTCCTCTTGACGGGGTCGGTGGCCGCGGGAATCGTGGCAGCTATTCTGGGTGCGCTGCTGCAAGAGCTGATGGCCCGTATGGTCTTCAATCACGGGACCACGCACATCGATCCGCCTGCGACGGCTATCGCTTTCGGCACTCTCTTTATCAATCTGCTTATGAAGCCTGAATTCCTGAATCTCGGGAGTCTCTTCAAATAGGTCCTGGAAGCGGGTTGTCTCCATCGTAGTACGCGCGGGCGGAAATTCGGCACTCGTTTTGTGGTGGGCACGATAAAACCGTGCCCACCCTACCAAACGGCTGGCACTGTAGGGTGGGCACGCCTTCTTGTGCCCACCGGAACTGGTCAGGGACTTCCGCCGTCCTGTAGTAGTCTTTCAGAGTCCGGCTGCCGCAAACGCGGCAGCCGGACTCATCCCCTGATAGTTCCTCATGTATTTCTTTCGATGTTCTCTATGGCAGGTCCGATCGCTAAGTACAGCGCCACATAATTGGGTGCCCAGTCGTTACCCGTCATGCCAGCGAAGGCGGGTAGGGGTTTTGCCCTGCCCACCGAAACGACAAGTCGGTCTTTCCCGGTGGGCGGCGCTTCCGCTCTTGCCCACCTTTGTATCTTAAAAACGGAACTGGAGCACCGAATGACGTGCCGGGGTTATGGTCACTCTATTCTGTGGATCTGTCCCAAACCGCGAGTGAATAACGACATGAAGGCCATTCCCGTAAGGGCCGGAATCCAGGAGAGGCCATGCGCCCTGGTCTCCGGCCTCCGGCCGGGCGACGTTACCCCTGTGCCACTCAACGGCAGGTTCTTGGAATCTTGCCGAGAAATGAATGCAAGTTGTTCTTTTCTCCGCGATCTCCGCGGTGCGTTGTTTTTCCTTTGGTTGTGGCACTGCTGAGCTGTGCCATCGAGGGTTGCGGTGAAAGGGAATGCCGGGAGGGTTTTCTCCCACAGCGGATCAGACCAGTGTTCGGCTCCTGAACTGTTAGGACCACTGGACGTAATTCCGGAGCGGGTTTGCGGGGTTTTCTGGAATCGTTCCCATATGGAACACTGTTCCAAAGGCGATCGGCCCTTTCATCCCGCGAGATCGAAATACTCACGCCGGGCAAAAGATGGGCTCTCCTGATATTTCCTCACACAGTTGGAAATGGACAGGGGGATTCTGAATTCGTGAGGGTCGCTTGTTTCTCTCTGCCCTGACATGGCGCGGCGGGAACCGGGCGCCGCCGCCGCCAGAGGTGAGGAGGATGACCTGGCTGTAAGCCGGCTGCGGATCGGATTTCCGGCTCCGGGGGGCGAGAACCGGCTTTGGTACGAGATTTGCCTGTATATAAAGGGAACTCCCCCTCTGTTGAACATAGTTGCATGCCAGGGCCAGAGAACAAAAGAATATTTGGTGTAAGAACTCCCGAGGAGAAGAGAGGCTCTCACATAGATCTACCCGCTGGGGCTAATGGGTTCATGTGAAGAGAATGTCCTTGTCCGCCGCGGGAAGATTCAGCCGGATCGAACGATCCTGCTGAGGCCTGCCGGCGGGCGTCCCTCAGCGGCAATGCTGATTTCCGGCTTGAGGTTCATTGTATTCAGGCGGATTCCCGTTGCCGAAACGATTTCAAATGAAAGGAGCTAAGATGAGAAAAAAAATGCAAATATTGGCTATCGTTTTCAGTGTGCTTACGATTTTCGCGCTGTCGTCTCGTGCGGGTGCGTCCGGCATAACCTTCGACGTGATCGCGCCCCACGAATACGACCTCCCCGTCAACTTCCCCTCGTTCAATGCGATCGTCCAATACACGTATTATAACAATGACAGCAGTGCATACGACATCACTGCCCCTAAGACGGATACGGTTGTGGGGATGACCAAGTACGTTCGGTTCTTTTCGCTCTCCTGTGCCCCAAACATAGGCTTTGCATATGAAGTGATCGTCCCCGAGGTGAGTACTCAGGGCAATGGAATCTCGGCGAGCGGGATCGGCGACCCTATCACGGGACCCGCCATCTGGTTCAAGCCGACGGCGAACAGTACTCTTGGGTTTCAGACCTTCGTCCAGGTTCCCATAGGCCAGGACGAGGTCTCCAATAACAACTGGGGGAATCTATCGAGTATCTTCTTCGATATGAATTTCGGCAAATTCAACATCGACGGGGACATCGGCGGCGTGTTCCGTTCCACGCGCGAAGTGTCGGGGAGCCCGGATGTCAATGTCGGTCCGCTCTTCCACACGAACGTGAGGTTTGCCTACAAGATCCATCCGGTATTCGAACCCTACTTGACTTTCGACTTTCAGTACAAGTCGTCCGACGACTATGCTGAGACCGGAAAGACCGTGCAGTATTCCGAAGGCCATGAAACGGCCCTCGGGGGTGGGGTCGTGGTTTATTTCACCGACAAAATCTCCGCCGCTCTGGCGTATTCGCACGCTGTGGAAGGGGAAAACGTCACCCAGACGAACGCGGTCCATCTCAAATTCGCATATCTCTGGTAAGTACCGTTCAGCCAGGTGCGTGTAAGAGTTGTTTCCGTGTCCCCGGCTTGGGGGGGACGCGGTCAGGGTGAGGGGGAGTTTGATTTGTGGGGCCCCCTCACCCCAGGCTTCAATGGTACGTGCGCGGCAAGACTGGAGCGGGACGCGTACTTTCGATCGGATTGAGGAGCCTCCAAACTGCCATGTCAAAGAGGCTGGATTGTGCGGCTGAGGATGTGAATATGTGTTAATATATTGAATATATTATATAATAATCATTAAAAGGCTGAGCCGCATATTCGAACGAAACTGCCCCGTGCTTTTCTGAGGGAATGGTCGCCTCGAATTCATCGTGCTTCGTGCAACAGTCCTGCCTGAGTTCGTCCCTGTCGGAAACCTTGAAGAGCAAGGCGGAGGGGATTTCGCGACTGTCAATCCGGCGGTTCGGCGGGGGTTCCGGGCGGCTAATAAGGAGAGATCTGAATGAACAACCTCGTTGCGCCCCCGCATGGATTCAATCTCAGTCCCCCGCTCACCCGTGGGGGATGTCGTGATTGTTTCGGCGAAAATCCAACAGGCCGATCCCGAGGAAAAGATAATGGAGACCGCTCGCGACCGAAAGGACGGCCGTAACGGCAAACAGGGTGGAGTATCCCCATCGGGGCATTGGAGCACAGGCGGAAGAGAGGGCGGCAAGCACGGACCCGAGCTGCATGAGCGTCGTGAGTTTGCTCAGAAAAACCGGTTTGATCTCGAAAGAAATGTGGTGGTACATCAGCGTCATGAGGCCGAGCAGTATCATCGCGTCGCGGCTTACGGCGATCACCACGAGCCAGTCGGGGACGAGTTCGAGACGTCCCAGGAGGACGAAGGAACTCACAAGGAGGATCTTGTCAGCCAGGGGGTCCAGGTAGGCGCCCAGTTGGGACTTTTGATGGAAGACCCTGGCGATCATGCCATCCAGACCGTCCGTCATACCTGCTACAAAGAAGACGACCAACGCCTGGTTCAACTTACGGTCCAAGAGGAGCCATATCAAAAGTGGAGTCAAAAGGATACGGCAAAGAGTAAGGAAATTGGGAACTGTCATTGCTTTGGACCCGCCTCGGGTTTCTCGCCGCGAGAGACGGTGATCGTGATGGATCGCTCCTGGGGAGAACAGGCATCCACCTGTACCACGTCTCCTCCCGGGAGCGGGGTCCCGTTCAGAGAAGAGAGGTACTGGCCGTCTACCCCTTCCAGGTCCGCCACAATCTCTCCGGCGCCAAATTGCAGGCTTTTTACCTGCATGGATTTGAAGTGTTCTCTCAGCATTTTCTCCATCTCCTGCCAGACCGGAAACTGCTGTCGCGCTCGGATTCGCACGAGCCATCCCCCGCCTTCGCGCGCGGGGCTTTCGGGCGGCGGACTCGCGGCAGGAGGATTCGAAGGGGGAGACTCCGTTCCGGGGGATGCGTCCGGGACAGGGTCCCTCGCCGAAGATCCCGCCCGCGGCGATCCATCCAGGAGCCGATCCAACTGTGGCGCTACCGCAGAAGCGAGGGCCAGAGCGCTTTCCTGGTTGGATCCTTCTTCAGGCGTCATTTCCTTGCGGATTTCTCCCACGGATCTTTGCGTGGAGACGTTCAGGACCCGCAGAACCGTTATGAGGCGGGTTCCTTCACCCTGCCTCTGCCTGAGGGCGACCGCGCCGATAACGACTCGCTGAATCCCCATCTCTTTGGCTTGAGAGAGAACCTGCTCGGTGGAAATGTTTCCAGTATGGTCCACCGCGAGCGATTTCTTTTCGGGAAGGCGGAGGGACCAGCCGAAATCCTCGAGTTCCTGGGCGGCGCCGGCGGCAAAAGGGCTTTGCGGGCTTGCGATGTCCGCGGGAAGACTCCATTCCTGATCCCACTTTTCCGTCACCGCCCAGAGAATTTCGCGGCTTTCCCGGATCGGTTCCCTGGCCGATGCCGCAACCTCGGTCGAGGCAGCCGCGACGGCCGCGGTCGCCGATCCTGCGGCTTCCGCATCATCGTTCGGCTGCGTATCCCGAACCGTTTCCTCCTGCACTGCGGATTGTTCGGCCCGTCCATCGGCCGAAACGGGCAGACCCGATTCCTGCAAGTCTCTTTGCAGCGGCTCGATCGCCACCGTCACCTGGCCCGTCACCCGATAGAGCCCGTTCATGGAGCCTTCTGAAAAAACCTGGTAGGTTTCCACGTAGCGTTCCGGCTGCTTCAACATGCTCTCCCGCAGGGTCGGCATCCGACTCGCCATTTCTGAAGGGGAAAGGAACCTCCCGAGTGCCTGTGTGACGGCCAGCGTCAGAAAATCTTGAATGGCCTCGTGTTTGCTCTTCGCACGGTCCTGGGGAATATCGACGGCCTGGCCCTGACTGAAAAAAACCGCCTTTTTCCCGAACGCTGCATCATCTGCGTGCAAGGCCGGGACAATGGCCAACAACACCGTCGCACTCGCCAGGAACATGGCACGGACGCACTTTTTGGGGATTCTCATCTATTTTTCCCTTCAGTGTTCGGGAACAGGCGGTCTATTTCTTTCCGGGTTGACACGGGGATCGGTGAAAACCGACAGCGCTTCAGATCTGGGAAACCTGCTCCCTATTCCATTTTTATCCGCTCTCTGGTAGCATAGTTCGATAGGAAACGAAAGGAGAAATGCATTGGATGCAGTTCCGGAAAAATGCCTGATTCGACATGTGCTGGTGCGCCCGTCCGAGATTCATTTCCTGCGTTTTATCCTCGAGGCGTATGAAGGAATAGCCGTCGCCACGACGCTCGATCCCGGGCTGGGCTTGATGCGCCTCAGCATCGCTCCCGGTTGTGAAGACGAGGTCGCCGAAATCCTTTCTTTCGAAAAAGAGCGGCTGAGCCTGGAGGACATCACTCCAGACGCCATGGCGTCTTTCCTTCAACCCTTGAAGGGCTGAAATCCGTCAAGGCATGGGCTTCAGGAATGAATGCCGCCCTTATTCATGACATGCGGGGGGATTGAATCAGTCCTCAAATCGCTTGCAATAGTCCGGAGAAATGGATAAGTTGGCGCCAGGGTAGAGAAGTTTTGCCGATGCGGGAAAAGAATCCGGGGCTGCCGCGTTTCCCGGCCGACGAGCGACGCTGGAATCGGTGCAGGATCATGAATCGCGTCGGAAATACACAGTTGCTGTCCGAGGAAATCATATGGTCGATCACGCTATCCTGAATCCAGACGAGAAACAACGGTTGCATCCCGCTCAGGCCGAGGAGATACATACTTATCGTCAGGGGGAAGAGATACTGAGTGAGGGCGACCAACTCACGAATTTCTGTGTCCTCCTGAGCGGACAGGTCCGCCTTTACCAGCAGGGCAAGAAGCTGAGGCTCCTGGAAGAGCAGGATGTATTCGGCCTGGAGAGCGTTGTTTTCAACAGGCCCTCCACCTATTCGGCCAGGGCTCTCTCCAGATCCCGGGTCGCCACATATGGTGTCCATGCCCTGGATTATTTCATTCGGGAAACGCCTCGGATGATACGAAGCCTTCTCACGTCCACGCTGCACCAGTTGATGCAAACCAGCCGCCAACTGGCTCAGGATGCAGAATTATTTTCTCTTGAGGACGTGCGGGTCAACTTCTATTCGGATGGAGATCCCATCATCGAAGAAGGGACCGTAGGGATGGATTTCTTCAGGCTGGTCTCCACCCAGGGCGGATTGAGGGTGACCGTGCAGGGGAAGCAAGTCGGCCGCATCGAAAAACCGGGCGAGTTTTTCGGGGAGATGGCGGGCCTTCTGCATCTTCCCCGTCAGGCTACGGTCACAAGCATCGGTGACAGTGTGGTCGAAATCTACAATGTCGACGACCTCGATATCATCATCAAAGATTATCCCGAGATCGCTCTCCAAATGATGCGCACTCTCGTCAGCCGCCTGGGGGATGTCAACCGCCAACTTACCGGAACCGCAATCTGAATTTTCTTCAATCATGACTCGAAAACCTATCGATAAGCCGGCTCGGCAGCGACTCCTGTATATCCGCACCTTCGGTTGCCAGATGAACGAATACGATTCGCTCCGCGTGCAGCGGCTCCTGGCGCCGCAAGGCTACGTTCTGACCGGTGAGATGGAAGCGGCGGACGTGATTTTCCTCAATACCTGTTCCGTCCGGGACAAGGCCGAGCAGAAAGTCCACTCCTTCCTCGGGCGTCTTCGGCGATTGAAGTCCCGCAACTCCGACCTCAAGATCGTAGTCGGCGGTTGCGTGGCCCAACAGCTTGGGCGGGAGCTCCTCGACCGTTTCGACCACCTGGACCTGGTGCTCGGCACGCGGGCCATATCTTCCATTGCGTCGCTTCTCGAACGGGTGGATGCTGATGGCCGCCGCATCGTCCACATGCCGGAAGAAGAAGAGCGGGACCCCGGCGAATTCTCCCATCCGGGCGCCTTCAAGGGGAATGCCGTGAGCGCGCCCGTGACCGTCATGACGGGGTGCGACAACTTCTGCAGTTACTGTATCGTTCCCTTCGTTCGGGGCCGCGAGCGCAGCCGGCCCGCTGCCGAGATCATCCGTGAGATTGAGACGCTGGCGTCGACCGGCATCCGTGAGATCCTCCTGCTCGGCCAGAACGTCAATTCATACGGTCGCGGGCTTGCGGAGCGGATCTCCTTCGTGGATTTGCTCCAGCGGATTCAGGGAGAGACCGGCATCTCGAGGCTTCGCTTCACCACGTCTCATCCCAAGGATCTCACCGACGAACTGATCCGGTGTTTCGCCGACCTTCCCAGTCTCTGCGAACATCTCCATCTCCCGTTTCAGGCCGGTTCGGACAGTGTCTTGGAGCGTATGAACAGGAGTTACACCGCCGCCCTGTATATCGAGAAAATCCGGCGGCTACGCGAGGCGAGTCCCGACATCGGCCTCTCCTCGGACGTCATGGTGGGGTTCCCGGGCGAGAGTGAAGACGATTTTCGGAAAACGCTTGATCTCATCGAGGAAGTGGGGTTTGATTCCCTCTTCTCGTTTCGGTACTCGGACCGCCCTTTCACACGATCGGCCGGTTTTCCGGACAAGATCCCCGAGGAAGTCAAGGCGCGGCGACTCATGGAACTTCAGACGATGCAGGCGGGGATCACCCACGCCAGGAACGATGCGGAAAGGGGACGCGTGAGGGAAATCCTTGTGGAAGGCCCGAGCAAGGCTTCCAACGGTCAGTTCACAGGCCGCACCCGGCAGAACCGGATCGTCAATTTCACCGGTCGGGAAACCCTCGTAGGGGAAATAGCGTTCGTGAGGATCGTTGCGGCTTTCTCGCATTCCCTCGAGGGCGAACTGGCGGGCGATTGAAAGTCGGGAAAACGGCGCGGTGAAAACGGAAACGCGAAAAGATGGCATGGACGCACCTCTTCACGGGGATGACGGGTTGCTCTCAGATAAGACCTTTCCCCGATTGCCATCGGTGGTTATCGGAACTATATTGATGGCTCGTGAATATTCCTTTACGCGACGTGGCGGAGTTACCTCGCCATGTGGGACAACAATCCTGCTCTCGCGGCGTGCAGGCCGTCCGGCGGCGCTCGAAGCACGAAGGAGAATAGATGTTTAAGGAAATGAAAGTGACCGGTCTGGTCATGGATCCCCAGAACAATACCCCCATCCTGATACTGAAGGATCCGGGGAGCGACGTGACCCTTCCCATCTGGATAGGGCTTCTCGAAGCTACAGCCATCGCCACCGAGCTCGAAAAAATACAGTTTCCCCGTCCCATGACTCACGATCTGATGAAGGTTATTTTTGAACATCTCAAGGTCAAGGTGGAACGTATCGAAGTCTGCGACCTTCGGGACAACACCTTTTATGCCCTCATTTACTTGCGGGACAACGATCGGGTGACGCCCATCGATGCGCGGCCGAGCGACGCCATTGCCATCGCCCTTCGCGCCGAGGCTCCCATTTTCGTAAAGGAAGAAGTCCTCGCCAAATATCAGAAGAGCGATGAGACCACGCACCCCGTGTTCGCCGAAGAAAACAAGGAGCAATGGTCGGAGTTGCTCGATAAGCTCGATCCCTCGGAATTCAGCAAGTACAAGATGTAAGCCGCCGGGCCCGCGCCCCCTCCCGCCTGAAGCGTTTGTACCGTTTGTGCCGGAGCCCTCCGTTCTCCCGATGTGTCGGCCTTCCATCGGCTCGTCGGGTCCCGCTTTTCCTTCTCGCCCGGGAATTTATTCCTTGCGTGCAGATGCCTTCTGCGTTTTATTGCCCGAATCCGGTTAAAATACCCGTTACGGCGCCGATAACTCATGTTGGTAAGGAGAGAAGGATGAAGCTCGACAGCAGCGGCCTCACGAGGATCATAGAAGCGGCTTGCGGCAAGAACCCTGCGGATCTCTGTCTCAGGGGGGGACATCTGGTCAATGTGCTTTCCGGCCGGGTGGAAACGGTCGATATCGCCGTCCAGGATGGTATTGTCGTGGGATGGGGAAATTACGAAGCCAGGGAGAACGTGGCGGTCGACGGTATGTACGTTTGTCCCGGCTTCATAGACGGGCACATTCACATGGAGAGCACCCTTCTGAGTCCGACGCAATTTTGCGCGGCTGTGGTTCCCCGGGGAACGAGCGCCGTCGTGGCGGACCCGCACGAGATCGCCAACGTGCTCGGACTGGCGGGCATCCGTTTCTTCCTGGACGCCACGCAGGGGGTTCCGGTCGACGTGTACTTCGGGCTGCCGTCGTGCGTTCCGGCGACTTTCCTGGAGACAGCGGGGGCTCAATTGCGAGCTATGGATCTTCACTCCCTGATGCCCCATCCGAGGCTGGTGGAGCTTGCCGAAATGATGAATTTCCCGGGAGTTCTCGGAGCCTTTCCGGATGTTATCGACAAGCTGTTGCTCTTTCAGGACGGCAAGATTGACGGGCACTCTCCCGGATTGAGCGGCCTTGCTCTGAACGCCTACATCGCGGCGGGCATCGGGACCGACCATGAGTGCACCCGCCTGGAGGAAGCCAGGGAAAAAATCTCCAAGGGAATGCGGATCATGCTGCGCGAGGGCAGCCAGTCAAAAGATCTCGCGACGCTGCTGCCGGTCGTGGACGACCGCACCTGGCCGCAATGCATGTTCGTGACCGACGACGTCCACCCGGACGATCTCGTGAAAAAGGGGCACATGAACGCGGTCGTCAACCACGCGATGGATCTCGGTATGGACCCCGTGCGCGCCCTGACGCTGGCCACGTGGACCCCGGCCAGGCATTTCGGGTTGCACCGGCACGGGGCCATCGCTCCCGGCTGTTTCGCGGACTTCAGCCTGAGTCCGACCCTCAATCCGTGGAATCCGCAGCGGGTTTTCAAACGGGGCGTCGAAGTTGCGCGGGAGGGGAAACTGCTTTCAGATCCCGGGCTGTGGCCCCGGCCGTCCTTTCCGCCAAGCCCCATGGAGATCACTCGCCTCGATGCGGCAGATCTCGCGGTGGCCCCTCAACCGGGGCTGCTCCGGACGATCGGCGTGCAGGAAGGAACCCTCTTCACGCAGAATCTGCTCCTGCCGCCCAGAATCGAAGGGGGCTACGTGGTTCCCGATACCGGCCGCGACGTCCTCAAACTGGCTGTCTACAACCGGTACCAGCCGGACAAGCCCCCGGCCGTCGGGTTCGTCCATGGCATCGGAATCCGCAGGGGCGCCATTGCAACCACCGTCGCCCACGATTCGCATAACCTCATCGTGGCGGGAGCAAGCGATGCGGACATTCTCCACGTGGTGGAATCCGTGCGGAGATCGCGAGGGGGACTGGCCATCGGGGTCGCGGGGGAGGACGTCGACATATTGCCTCTTCCCATCGCGGGCCTCATGTCCGACCAACCCGCCGAGGAGGTCGCAAAACGGCTGGAGAGCCTGAACGAGAAGGCGCGGGCGTTGGGTTCCAGTCTCCACAATCCGTTCATGGCGCTCTCTTTCCTGGCCCTGCCCGTGATCCCGGAACTGAAACTGACCGATCTCGGGCTCGTGGACGTTTCGGCATTCGCGTTTGTTCCCCTTTTCGCTCCGGAATGAAGATTCATTCATCTGTCATTCCAAACCACCGAAGAGGACGGTTGCAGTTGACCCCGAGCGACGAATCTTCTTGCCATTCGTCACTGGAAAATTGAGAGTGAACTTATAGTCCTTCTGAATCCGCCCAGTGCGAGGGGATTTTGATGCGCCGGGGCTCCTTGGTCCGGGGACTGCGGCGGGTTCTACCGGCGATGTATTTTCAAAAAAGGGGGGATGCCACGAGACGATTTTTCTACCCGACCTGTCTGTTCGTGCTTTTTTCCCTTGCGCTCTGCGGAATGGGCCACGCCCTGACGGTGACTCTCGTCCAAAGCGCCGATGTCGACGGCGCCCCCGCAATCCTGGATGAGAAAGCGATCGTTTTGACATTCGGGGACGAACGCGTCGTCATACACGACACGAGCACGCCCGTGGAAGGCGAACGCCTGAGTTCCGAAGAGCTTCCGCTCTCAGAACTTTACTTGATTCGAGATCGAAGGGCCATGTCCCTGAGAACGGGCTATGACAGACTGTATTCCCATCACGGCTTTCTGCTGGGCGTCGTGAAAGATCCCGAAGGTCTTGCCGCAATGCCACACGTGAGCATGCGGCCCGTCACGGCGAGTACGGTCGTTACTGAAAAGCCGAAGCGCGTTGGGGCCGCAAAGGATCCGATCGTCACGAAAATGCTCAAAATGGTGAGCGCTACTCAGTATAAGAAGTACATGAACTCGCTTGCAGCAAATCTCGCCACGCGATATGCCTGCTCGAACAGGCAGGCGATGGCTATGAACGTTATCAAGAATTTTTTCAGCGGCTTGGGACTGGAAACGTCCATCATGACCTTCCAGAACGATTGCGGGTACGGTTGCCAGGAACTCACGGGATACAATGTGATCGGCATAAAGAAGGGAACGGTCCGCTCGGATGAATACTACCTGGTCGGCGGGCACTACGATTCGATCAATGAGAAGGGTAACCCGTGCACGAACGCCAGAGGGGCCAACGACAACGCCAGCGGAGCGGCCGGATTGATGGAACTCGCCCGCGTGTTTTCCAAAGTGAAGACGAAGGCGTCCGTGATCTTTGTGGCTTTCAGCGGCGAGGAAGAAGGCTTCTACGGAAGCAAGAAATACGTGCAGACGCTGGTCAAATCCGGAATGAATGCAAAACTAAAGGGATTCGTGATACTGGACATGATTTCGTACTATAAGAAAAACTATGGGGTTATCATTGAAGGAACCCGCAAGACGACCAACCAATCGGCAGCGTTGGACAAACTGGCTTCCTATTGCGAAATCTACACTGGACTGACTTATGAAGTCAGCACTGACTATGGGGACAGCGATCACGAACCGTTCCTGGATAAGAAGATGCCGGGAGCCCTGTTGATTGAAATGGACTGGGACAGTTACGCTTATTACCATACCGGGCAGGACCGCATGGGATATCAGAAGATTGCTTATGGCGTCGAAGTGGTGCGCCTGGCGGCCGCGCTATTGACGGAGGCGGGGGTGTCCTTTCCGAAATTCGGCGCGCGGGCCATTTCAAATGGACATTGAATGAATACGGCTATGGACTATTGATCAAATCCATAATTGGCTAATCGCTATTCCGATTTTGTCTGGAAATCCTTCAGGCGAGAGCACTCAATTAGTCGGTCAAGCGTCTTCAGTGTAAAGACTTTGCCTCTGGTTGCCAGCAGCATTTTCTTCATATCCTCACGGCGCACCCCAAAACCACGACCACCGATACAGGCTATGACCTCGAATCTCGGTTGGTCAAATGGACGTCCTGTCGTACTGATCGTGGCAAGATGCTGGATGCGCGTCACCTTGTCCCTGGCTGTGCCATCATCCTCAGTCAGCTTTGCCTCAATCACAACTTGTGGGTTGTACTCACTGGGGATAATGAAATCCGGCACCTGGTCAAACCCTTCGATTCGCTCTGCTCGTTTGGTCTTGCGATAGCTTGTCCCAGCATTGGAGAGAACATCTTCAATAGCTGATTCCAGACTGTCGCCCACGAGTTCGCTGATGGAATCCCGGTGGCTGGAAAAGGGCCTGCCCAGGAATCGTTCATAGAGGAGCATTGCATATGGCGCTCCTAAAGCGGCCATATTCTGCAAGGTCTGAATGCCCAGCTTGGTGTCGGCCTTGTTCAAGCGGTGTATCTTGCTGGTTTCAACCTCGGGAGCGCCTTCCGTGAGCAACTGGCATGCAGTATCGACGAGGGCCTTTAGTCTCACGGCGGTTTCGCCTCGATCCCTTGTGGGCGCCGATGGAGTCATTCGAATCTTGCGATCAAGAGTTCTCGCGAACCCCTGGGTAACTTCCACTCCTGTGCGCTGAGTCGCAATGTAGGCCCACTCGGAGGGGGTAAAGCCCAACATCGCCCTCAGAACGATCACGGATATGGGAACCGAGATGGCAGTTTGATAGACGGCCTCGGGCGATATCTCCCTGAACCCGGACAGCGCCTTCTTTAGAGCCTCATAACCGGATTCAAATACGGAGTACTCAACGAACCCCGTGCCTTTTGGCATTACAAGGAATTCCGACTCCAGGCAAGAGAAGACGGAGGAAACGAACAGAGCGGGATTGTCCAGTATCTCATCAAGTGAGGCTTCAAAAGGATATTTGAGCATGATGGCCCCCGTAGGGTGTCTGAGCCTCCTGAGCTGCAATATTCTGCACACTGGGGCTGACTGAGAGGATGTCATCGAGGTAAGATTCAACTGATGCAAGGTTTCCGAAGGAGTTGACCCAATGAGTCACAGCTTGCAACCGCCGATCCGTCGGCAGGAGTTTGTCCCAGTCCCTTCTGAGGAACCATACAGCGAGACGAATCAAATGACCAAAAATGAGGCAACGGATATCTCCGGCCGTTGCTGTGATGCCTGCTGCTCCAAGCTTTTCCACATCCATCCTCACAAGACCGGCAACCCCTTGCGGGGAATCAACAATCCATTTTGCAGGGATTCTGCCAGTCGAGCGACAAACGAACACGGTATCGAGAATAGATGATTTGGTGCCGCTTATGTGAATGGAGCCCCCCATTTCCGCAGGACAAGGAAGAGAAGCTGAACAGGTCAAACCCGCATCGAGCATAGCTATTGCTATAGGGTAATAGGCATCGATCCTGTTGTGGTGATATGTGAACGCTAGTGGAGCGCTCCGCTTGAGGGCTGATGCCATTTTTTGAAAAACGGATGAGAGCCCCTCTGTAAAATGCTCAAGCCCTCTGCCCATGTTTGCGTTTCCTGTAAGCTCTCCCGGATTGCGGGTAGATTGGGGAGCGAATTCGGACACGTTCTCTCCCACGAGTCTTCGCAGCCAGACGTAACAAAAGTCCATCAATTCGGCGTATTGCACATTTCCAAAGTAGGGGGGATCGGTCAGGACAGCATCCAGGCTTTCCGGATCCAGATCGGCCAGCGTCGCATCGGAGCAGAAAAGCTCAACTTTTCTCGCTCGATGTGCTTTGGAGTTGCTGTTTGTTTCTCCTATCCACTCACCCGGCACCTCTACGGTGATCTTTCTCCCTCCCCGGTGGAGGATTTCAAAAGGCCTGTAGCAATAGGTTTTTGCCTTGATGAATTTAGTCGTTATGTTGGACCAGCCTCCGCTGCCCACATTGTCACCGTTAGTCTCGCCGGGTATTCCAAGAAAGTTGGATTCACATTGAATGAGGCCGACGGGGAAACCGTGGATGGAGAATATGTCCAGTGACTTAAGGGCCATGCTATCGTAGCGGCAAAGCATATTCTGGTACCTGAGAAGATCGGAGAGATTCGTCGCCAGGGCGTTGCGTACTCGCTCCTCTTTTTTCTGTTTTGCTATGAAGCGGCAACTAAGCTCGAGGCCCAGCAGTTGCCGAGAGTTGAACATCTGCCGGTAATTGTTGTAGCCCCAACGGTGGAGTCTGTTGGTCTCATCTCCTCCGGGAATCTCGTCATCGGGCACAAAGCGGGGCTTGAGAGTATTCCATGTCGTTTCTGCCCGATGGAACTGAGCCAGATCGCAGGAATCCGGGGTCTTGAAAAAGCGCCCCTTGTGATTTGGTTTGCAGCGGGGGCAGTGGTACTCCATGGCAAACATTCTGTGCCTGGGCGGCCCGCTCTTGGCGTCAGGATAGCTGTTGACATCCCCGCAGTGGGGGCACGGGCAGCGATTTCTTCGTGCAGGTCCTGCAGTGGTCAGCAGTTTCCCGCATTCCGAACATTTGCCTGGATGCTTCCTGTCTTCGACTTCGTTTAGACTCCCACACCCTGCACACGACAGGACGTTCATCGGATGGCGTTTGTTCTCCGAAATCAGGTATCCGGGGAAAAGATCGATGTCCCTTCCACACCGGAGGCAGGGTAAGGTTTTTACCCAAAGGAAGTACTTGACGTGAGCCTCTTCCGATCCGCACTTGAGGCAGCGTGTATGGTAGAGGTGGCCAACCTTCTCATCCAGGTAGCGCACCAGCCTCTCACTGGCCATACGATATGCATCCAGGTCAAGATGCTCGATCTCCTGCCTCACGATCCAGTAGGACATCGGGTTGATATCGTAACCTATGACATCGCAGCCAAGGCGGTTGGCTTCGAGCAACGGGCTGCCACCGCCCATGAAGGGATCGGCGACGCGCAGCCCCTGGAGATCCTGTGCTCGATAAAAGGTGTCCCTGAGAGGGCCTTTCACAAATTCCGAGAGCAACAAGCCGCGAAAGAGCGTTCCGGGCCGCCGGGCAAACCACTTGTGAACGGCGATGATCGGCCGGTAGTTCTGCTGGATCTGCTTTTCCCGCGATGCCAGGTCGGCTATGAAGGATACGTCGAAATCGCCTTCAATCATCGAATGTCCTCATACGAACCTTGTGTCTGCTCTCAACTCTCGTTCTTGATAGCAGCGCCAACGGCGCGGGCCAGTGTGAATCGATGCGGGTCCTCCACCCATCGACCTTACAGATTTTCATCGAGAACGTCCATGTTTCATTCTGGCTGCTGTGTCATGGTGAGCGGAATCGACGTCTTCTTTATCGTAACCGGTGATTCGGGCGATTGTGCTAGACTGACCATGTGATGGGTTCCCGCTCATGCGAGAATGCTGCAGCACGTCAGGAGCCTTGCGCCAGCAAGACTCGGGCGAGGTGCCTTCCGGTCGTTCCTCCTCAGCTATTCTACGAGGTGTGTGGTACCGCGGCCGGGCAAAATGAGGTGGGGACTCTCGCTGCGACGTGCGGCCATCCGGAGGAGCAGTCGCATGTCGTGGTTACGCCTATCCGGACTACGCGAATATTCAGGGAGCTATGAAATACTCGACGGTCACCGGAATGCGGTTTCAGTGACTATTGCAATAGGGAAGAAGAATGCTCCAGTTGCTTGACCATGTCGATACTGTCCGAAAAGAGGTTGGGCGGCAGATAAGCCAGGAGCGCAAATCCGAGTTGGGGCAGTTCATGACCCCCTCGACGGTTGCCCGCTTCATGGCGTCCCTCTTCATGCCCTCGACCCTGCAGACGGTGCGGCTTCTGGATCCGGGAGCGGGCATAGGATCGCTGTCGGGTGCTTTTCTCGATCGCCTGGCGGCAGGGAGCCTCGTTTTTTCGCATGCGCAGGTCGTCGCATACGAGATAGACGCCAACCTGCGCAGCCATCTGTCTCAAACACTAGCTGAGTATCGGAACCGATTCGATTTGGAAGTTTCGGTGTTGCCGGGTGATTTTATCGAAGAGGCGGTGAAGCTCCTTCTCCATCGCGCGCAACGTTTCACCCATGCGATTCTCAATCCTCCGTACAAGAAGATCAACAGTGCTTCCCGGCACCGTCGGCTGCTTCGTCGTGTCGGCATCGAAACCGTCAACCTGTACTCCGCTTTTGCCGCGCTGACAGTCGACCTTATTCAGCCCGGCGGCCAAATCGTCGCCATTATCCCCCGGAGTTTCTGTAATGGTCCTTACTATCGGCCATTCCGTGAGTTGCTGCTTGCGAAAACGGCAATCAAACGCATGCACCTCTTTGGAGCGCGCAATCGTGCCTTTAAGGATGATGACGTATTGCAGGAAAACGTTATCATCCTTCTCGAACGCTCTGGCTGGCAGGGAGAAGTCACAATCTCCACGTCAACGGACGACGCTTTCACCGACACGGAAATCAACACACATCCATTCGACAGGATCGTTTTCCCGGATGACCCGGAGCGCTTTATCCACGTCCCAACCTCTCCCGAACACAATCAGCTCGAACTTTCTCCCCTTGTCCATTGCTCTCTACACGATATCGGCCTGGAGGTTTCAACCGGTCCCGTTGTGGATTTCAGGGTGAGAACTCATGTCAGGGCAATGCCCGAGCGCGGCGCCGCGCCTCTTCTGTATCCCTGCCATTTTCAAGGTCAGACAATCGAATGGCCGGCGCAGGGCGCGAAGAAGCCGAACGCCATTCTCCACAACCTCGAAACCGAAAAATGGCTTTATCCGAACGGCTGCTATGTAGTGGTCAGACGCTTTTCATCCAAAGAAGAGAAGCGCCGCGTCATGGCGCACGTCGTTTATCCAGACGTTTTTGACAGTCCGATGCTCGGGTTCGAAAATCACTTGAATGTCTTTCACTGTGGAAAAAGAGGAATTGTGGAGGATCTTGCCCGCGGCTTGTGCGTATTCCTGAATTCTACGGCGCTTGACGCGCAATTCCGGCGTTTCAGCGGACACACTCAAGTAAACGCCACTGATTTGCGGCTGCTCAAATACCCGGCCTGCGAGACCTTGATCCGCCTGGGCATTTGGGCCAGGGCTCAAGGCCACCTCACCCAGCAGCAGGTCGACCGGAAAATTGAAAGCCTCCTATGCCAGAAAGCCGAAATATAGCAGACGCTCTCCTCATCCACTTTGACGGCGAGCGATTTCTGGGGCCTTACGATCCGAAGTCTGCTGAGCGCTAGCCGCGGCCACCTCTCTACAGCCTGCCATTCTTGCCCGTCATGGTCTTACACTGGAAGTCCCGTCCACGTTGGAATACCGACTCTACATCGAGAATGGGGATCACGCTGCCGACAGGCGGGGGAATGAGAAACCGGGGGGCTCGGGAGCGAGAAAATAAAGTCGGCTTGCCTTGACGAAACGAGGTGCGGGTACGAGATTATTGCATGACTCGGCCCGGTGAACGACCGGCCCGAAGAACTCTTCTACCGCGCACATGAATTGATTAGCAGGAGGCGCTCATGACCGCTGTTTCGTGCAGTTCAGTGGATGACGTAGTCCGTTTCGCCATCGAAAAGGAAGAGAAGGCGATGGACTATTACCAGAAATGCTCCGAGAGAGCCGGGAATCCCGGCATCAGGGAATTCTTCCGGGATATGGCCGTGGAGGAGCAACGCCACCGCGACTTGCTGCGGGATCTGAATCCCTCGAATTTGGGCGAGATCAAACTGGAGCGGGTGGAAGACCTGCACATCAGCGAATACTTGATCGACGTCGCCTTCAAAGACGACATCACCTACCAGGAAGCGTTGATGCTCGCGATGAAAAAGGAGGAAAAGGCCAGCGCCTTCTATGCGGCGTGGAAGGAGAGGTGCGTGCACGAAAAGACGGCAAAGCTCTTCGAGATGCTCGCCCTGGAGGAGATGAAGCACAAGCGGCGCATCGAAACCATGTACGACGAGGAGATTCTCACCTGGGACTAGTACACGCGGGCGGAAATTCGGCACTCGTTTTGGTGGGCACGATAAAACCGTGCGCACCCTACCAGGCGGCTGGCACTGTAGGGTGGGCACGCCTTCTTGTGCCCACCGGAACTGGTCAGGGACTTCCGCCCGCGTGTACTAGCAGGTGCGGAGGGCTCCGCGAGCGGTGCAGTCACGGGGCGGGAGTCACGAGGGGCGCTTTCCCTTCATTTTTCCTGAGGAGCACGTAGAAGGCTCCGGCGCCGCCGTCGCAGGAACGGGCCGAAGCGAAGGCCAGCACGAAACGCTTGAGGGGGGCGCGGGTGAGCCACTTCACCACGCCGTGTTTCAAGACGGGCTCCTTGTCCTTGGAGTTGAGGCCCCGCCCGGAGACGATAAGGATGCAGCGGAGTCCCCGCGCGAAGCTCCGCTTCGCGAAATGGACGGTCCTTTCCTTCGCCTCCTCGCGTTTGCACCCGTGGAGATCCATGTATTCCTGGTAACTGAACTCTCCCCGGCGCAGCTTCTTGAGGATCTCCGGCGAGAGGCCGACGACGGCCCCATCCACGTATTCATCCGACCAGGAAATCTCGAACGGCGCATCCCCCGCCACGAGATCCGCCAGGTGAGCGTAGACTTCCATTTCTTCCTGCGCCAGAAAGCGGGCCGGCTTCTTGCGGCGCGGAGAAGCGGGGATCATGGAAGGACCCCCGGCGGGAAGCGGCGTGACATCGGCCATGGCTTCCCGAAAGATCCTCTCGGCATCTTCCGGAGGTTCCGCGGGAGGTTCCATGCCCGGCTTCGGGGGGGGCGGGTGGCGTTTGGGTTCGGTTCGGGGCGATTTCACGGAATTTTGCGCCAGGTGTTGCTCTAGGTTTCCAAACGGAGTATAGAAATCGTGGGAAGAGGAATTGCGTTGAGACGAACGATGCGCCGGGCCTGGTGTGCGATTTTTTCTTTCAGCCATCATCATGCCTCGCTTTCCTCGTATTTCTTACCATAGGAGCCTGCGGCGGGAAACCCCTTGATGAACCCTGTCCACGTTATTGAAAAACCTGGCGAACTCGACGCTCTGCTCGAACGACTCTCGAACGTCCGTTACGTGGCCATCGACACGGAATCGAACAGCTTCTACGCCTATTTCGAAAAGCTCTGCCTGATACAGATTTCCGCGGGAGGGGAAGACTACATCCTGGACCCCCTCGCCCTGAAAGACCTGGAACCGCTCGGGGAGATCCTCGCGGACCCCGGCATCGAAAAGGTTTTTCACGCGGCGTCGAACGATGTCCTCGGCCTCAAACGGGATTTTCATTTCAAGATATGCAATCTCTTCGATACGGCCCACGCGTGTAAGCTCCTGGGTTACAAACAGTTGGGACTGGCCACGATCCTCGAACAACACTTCGGGGTCGCGCTCGACAAGAAATGGCAGCGCCACGACTGGGAGAGGCGGCCTCTCGGGCGGGAGCAGCTCGACTACGCGCGTCTGGACACCCACTTCCTCATAGAACTTCGCCACCGTCTGGCTGCCGACCTGCATGCGCGGCAGTTGTGGGAGACGGCGAAAGAGGCGTTTGACAAGGCCTGCGAGCAGGAGATGCAGGAGAGATCGTTCCACCCGGAAGCCTTCATCCAGATCCGCGGAGCACGATCGCTCGACGCCCCGGGTAAAAAGATCCTGAAGGCGCTCTACCTCTACAGGGAAGAGGAGGCGCGCAAGCGGAACCGCGCCCCCTTCCGAATCCTCTCGAACGATGCTCTCCTCCGCCTCGCCTTTCACCGTCCGAAAGACGTCCGCGATTTTGCCCAGATCAAGGGGCTTCCCCGCAGCTACCAGAAGAGTCACACGGCGCAGAGCCTGCTGGATTTGATTCGAAGAGCCGAGAACTCCACCGGCGAACGTTGGCATTGATGCATGCCGAACCGGTCCCGCACCGTACGCTTCGGTAAGGAGCCCGTTCGTTGGGCGATCTTTGCGAAGGGCGCGTCCGGTGGGGCTTCCGCGTTTTCCGGTGCGTCTTCCAGGTGAATTGCTTTTTGCTCTGTTGGTTGCCGCCTCAGATTTCGCTCCAACACGTGCGCGCGGCGACAATGCGCCTGACCCCATAAGGAGAAACCGTGAATTCCAGGATTTCGATTCAGGATTGTTACAAGAGATACAGTCACGATCAGGACAAAGCCCGCCTGCCGGAAGAGACCATGGCGTGGGTCCGCGAACGTCTGTCGAGGGTGCATGCGAACATCCTCACAAGGACGCAGCGGATAGACTCGGGGAGGCTCGATATACCCGTTTACATCAGCATCTGCGGGGAAGACGTCACCAGGATCACGGGCGCCAAGAAGCAGATGGGGAAGGGCGCCGCGGCCGTTCAAGCCGAAACCAGCGCCCTCATGGAACTCATGGAGAGATTCAGCTTCTTCTCTTTCATCCGCCAGTCCTCCTTTCCCGTTTTCCGATATGGGGAGATCGAATCGGAAGCCGTCTCTCCGGATGCGCTCCGGCTCTCCATCCACGACGAAACAAGCTCTCCGGGCCTCTGCCGCGAATTCCTGCGGGATTTTCCCATGCGATGGGCGAGGGGCTTCAACCTGACGCGCGGCGTCGAACAGTGGATTCCCATCGACTGGTTCTATCTCATCAACGAATACAACGGACCGGCTGCGGGCAACACTCTCGAAGAGGCGCTGCTCCAGAGTCTTTGTGAAGTGGTGGAAAGGCATGTCGCGTCCGTCATAAGCCATGAGGAGCGCCCCACTCCGGCAATCGACCTGGATTCCCTGAGCGATCCGGCGGCAATCGACCTGGTCGGGAAATTCCGGCGCGCCGGGATCGAGCTTTTCGTGCGGGATTTTTCACTGGACACGGGAATTCCCACCGTGGGGGCCTTCGCTTACGATCCGGCGACCTTTCCCGAAAAGAGCGAACTGGTTTTTACGGCGGGGACGACGTCCAACCCGGAAAAATCGCTCTGCCGGGCGCTGACGGAAATCGCGCAACTCGCCGGCGACTTCGAGAGCCGGACGTCCTACCGTCCGACGCTGCCCAAGTACCAGAGTCTCGATGAGGCCCGGTACCTCATGGAAAACCGCGGCGCCGTATCCATTCACGATCTTCCCAACCTGGACGATGGCAACCTGAGAGTCGAAATCGAAGGCTGCGTGTCAGCGCTTGCGAAGATCGGCCTGGAGGTGCTCGTCATCGACGTGACCCACCCGGATCTCCAGGTTCCCGCAACCTACACCGTCATTCCCGGGGCCCACTTTCTCGCCCGTACGCGGGATACCGATTTCGCGCAGCACGCGGCCCGCACGCTTTTCTGCGGAATCCCCGGCGAAGAGGTTCTGCCGCAGATGGAGCGGATGGTGAAGTTCTTCGGCGCCCGCTACGACCTCACCTTTTTTCTGGCTCACAGCCTCGAACTCGAAGGCAGGCCCGCCGCCGCTCTGCCCCTGTACGAAAAGGCGCTCGACCTGCATCCCGACCCCGGCGAGATCGCAAGCATCTACGTGCACATCGCGTCCTGCCTCAAGGAGATGAGCCAATACGAACCGGCCATCCATGCCCTCGAACTCGCTGAGAAACACAACGACGGCCTGAAGGAGATCTATAACCTTCGGGGCTTTTGCCTCTACAGCCTGAAAAGACACCAGGAAGCCATTTCGGCTTTCGAGAGGGCCATCGAGATCGATCCCGGCTCCGCCATCGACTATGCCAACATTGGATCCAATTTGCGTGAACTGGGTTTCAGAAAGGAAGCGATCGGACTCTACCGGATGGCGCTGGATCTCGATCCGGATATCGAATTCGCAAGAAGAAATATCGAACGGCTCGAAGCGGCGCTCGCGGCCGATGAGAATAAGGCATGAAACGGCCATCCTCAGCGGCCCTTTCTCTCAGATGGCGCGCCTTTCTTCCGGTGCTGCGCCCCGCCCGCACATCGAAGCGCCGCGCGGGTTCGACGCGGGCGAACCGGCTCTATTGCAAGTTTTCAGCCACCGGGTCATCGTCCGACATTCGCGGGAATTTAAAGACTTGACAATCCTTTTGAAAATACTTAGAAGCAGCGGGGTGTGACGAGACTTCGCCGGTGCAAGCGGATCTTTTCGTTGCGCCGGGTCGGTTCTTTGTGTATACGGATGCTGTCGCGGAATTCCCCCTGATTATTCCCCGTACCCCGGGCTGTTGCGAGGCTTCTCCACGATCGCAATGATTCGAAGTCGGCCGGATACGTTCCCGAAAGATTCTGTAATCCTCACAGCATGATCTTGCGACACGTTTCAGAGTTGTAACCGGAGATTTGGAGGCGAGGTTCATCCATCCCGCCCGCGGGTAGGAGTTTGTGTAACTATCGGAAATTTCACCTATAGTTTGGTGGAGTTCTCGATATGTCCATCAACGAGCCTAGGAGGACAGGCATGGCAAACGTAGTGACTCAAAGTATTCTGGTGGTCGGGGGCGGCATGACCGGCCTCTCTGCCGCCATCGAAGCAGCGGAAGCTGGACGTGAAGTCTATCTGGTGGAAAAGAATCCATATCTTGGGGGACGAGTAGCGCAATTTCATCAGTACTTTCCGAAATTGTGTCCGCCCTACTGCGGTCTGGAAATCAACTTTCGCCGGATCAGGAACAACCCCAAGATTCGTTTTTTTACACTGGCGGAAGTGGAATCGATTTCGGGCAGGGAAGGGGATTTCGACGTATCAATCAAACTGAATCCCCGGTATGTCAATGAGAATTGCACCGCTTGCGGGAAATGCTCGGAAGCCTGTTCGCTCGAGATCGACAACCCCTTCAATTACGGTATGGATAAGATCAAGGCCGCCTATCTGCCCCACGATATGGCCTTCCCCATGCGCTACGTGCTCGACTCTTCCCTCGTCAAGAGTCCCGACGCCGGGAAGGTGCAGGAAGCCTGCGCGTACGACGCCATCGATCTGACGATGGGTTCCAGCATTCTGGACCTCAAAGTGGGTTCCATCGTGTGGGCGACCGGATGGAAACCCTACGACGCCTCGAAGCTCGACACCTATGGTTTCGGTAAGTTCCCCAACGTCATCACCAATGTGATGATGGAGCGGCTCGCAGCATTCGGGGGGCCCACCCAGGGAAAAATCCTGCGTCCCTCCGACGGATCTGCGCCGCAAAACATCGCTTTTATCCAATGCGCCGGGTCGCGGGACGAGAACCACCTTCCTTTCTGTTCGTCCATCTGCTGCATGGCGTCCATGAAACAGGCCACCTATATCCGGGAACAATACCCCGACGCAAAGGTCACCATTTTTTTCATAGACATCCGCGCAACGGACCGCCTCGAAGACTTCTACCGACAGGCCAAGGAAGACCAGAACCTCCGCTTCTTCAAAGGCAAGGTAGCCAAGATAGAGGAAGATGCCGCGACTCGAAATCTAATCCTCCGTGTGGAGGACACGACGAACGGTTCCCTCAACGAGATCCCGGCGGATCTGGTGGTGCTCGCCACGGGCATGCAACCCAACACATCCGAAAATCGGGTTCCGGCGGCTGTTGCCTATGATGATTACGGATTTGTAGCTTCGCTGGATGCCAAACCGGGAATCTACGCCGCCGGTTGCACCAGAACCCCGGCGGGCGTTTCGGAATCGGTGCAAGATGGCACTGCGGCTGCGCTCAAGGCCATCCAGTCCATTGCCAGGAGGTAGAATCGATGGAAAAGAAGACGGCAGTATATGTTTGTACCGGATGCGGCATTGGCGACGCGCTCGATATAGAGCAACTTTCAAAGGTGGCTACCAAAGAGTGCAAGGCTCCAATTTGCCGGAACCATCCCAACCTCTGCAATGAGGAGGGGGTGGCGCTGATCAAGAACGACATTCAAAACGAGGGCGTCAATACCGTGGTCATTGGCGCGTGTTCGCCGCGTGTGATGTACGATGTCTTCAATTTCGAAGGATCCCTGGTCGAGCGTGTGAACCTCCGCGAACAGGTGGTCTGGGCACAGAAGCCCAACGATGAAGACACCCAGATGATGGCCGAAGATTATGTCCGCATGGGCGTCGCCAGGACCAAACAGATGGAGTTGCCGGAGCCGTACAAGCCGGATCAGGAAATGTCCAGGGACATCCTTGTGGTGGGAGGGGGCGTGACGGGCATGACCGCCGCCGTCGAAGCGGCAAAGGCGGGGCACTCCGTTGTTTTGGTCGAGAAGGAAAACGAGTTGGGCGGCTTCCAGAAAAATGTCGCCTCCAAAGTCACTTTTCCTTACAAGGACATTCAACCCAATGACCTGGGAGCGCTGATCGCACAGGTTGAAGGGAACGAGAAGATCAAAGTCTACACCGGCGCCAAAGTGGAGAGCGTCGTGGGCGGCCCCTGCCTTTTCAACGTCACAATCCGCCAGAACGGCGCCACGTGCGAACACCTCATGGGCGCCATCGTGCTGGCGGCCGGCTGGCAGCCCTACGATCCCGCGAAACTCGACAAGAAACTGGGGTACGGGGCCAATCCGAACGTCATTACGAACGTCGGGTTTGAAGAAATCGCCAAAGCGGGCAGCGTGGTCCGCCCGTCTGACGGCAAGCCCGTAAAGAACGTTGCATTCCTCCAGTGTGCCGGACAGCGCGATCCCGAGCATCTTCCGTACTGCTCGTCGGTCTGCTGCTTCACGGCGCTGAAGCAGGCCGTCACGATCAAACAGCAAGATCCCGCGGCGAACGTATTCGTGGTCTACAAGGAAATGCGGACGCCGGGACAGGGCGAAGATTTCTTCAGAAAGGCCCAGCAGGAGGGCGTCATCTTCGTTCGGTGCCAGTCCCCCGAAGTCATCGCCAATCCGCGGCGACTGGCCGTCGAGGCGCTTGATGAACTCCTGGGCGAAAAGATCCTGATCGACGATCTCGATCTCGTAGTTCTCGCCACGGGCATGGTGCCCACTACGGCTTTCGGCGATGAGTACAAGGCGCAGAAAAAGGAAGGCGAAGAGGAATCGAATGTCCCGGCGGACGCCATCAGGGTGTCCGATCTGCTCAACCTTCAGTACCGCCAGGGGCCGGAACTTCCCGGGTTGCGGTACGATTTCCCCGATTCCCATTACGTCTGCTTTCCTTACGAAACCCGCCGCACCGGTATCTATGCGGCCGGTCCCGTTCGCCGCCCCATGGGAATCAGCAACGCCGTCGAGGATGCCCTCGGAGCGGCCATGAAAGCCATCCAGTGCGTCGAACTCACCAGCAGGGGCGCAGCCGTTCACCCCCGGGCCGGAGACACCAGCTATCCCGAGTTCTTCATGCAGCGGTGTACGCAATGCAAACGGTGCACGGAGGAATGTCCCTTCGGCGCCATCAATGAGGACGAAAAAGGCAACCCCCTGCCGCAGCTCACCCGCTGCCGGCGCTGCAGTGTCTGTATGGGTGCCTGCCCCGAGCGCATCATCTCATTTAAGAACTACTCCGTCGCAATGATCGGCGACGTGATCAAGTCCATCCAGGTTCCCGACGAATACGAGGAAAAGCCGCGGATACTGGTGCTTGCGTGCGAAAACGACGCCTATCCCGCGCTCGACATGATCGGACTCCGCCGCATGACCTACAACGCGTGGGTGCGGGTGATTCCCGTGCGCTGCCTCGGTTCGCTCAACCTGGTATGGGTGGCGGATACGCTTTCCAAGGGGATAGACGGGGTCGTTTTGCTGGGATGCCGCCATGGAGACAACTATCAGTGCCATTTCATCAAGGGAAGCGAACTCGCCGATATCCGGTTGAGCAAGGTGAAGGAGACGCTGGACCGGCTGGTGCTCGAATCCGACCGGGTGCGCTTCGAGACCGTGTCCATCACCGATTACAACAAGCTTCCGGCCATGCTGGATGAATATGCAGCCAGACTCGTCGAAGTGGGGCCGAATCCCTACAAGGGGTATTGATCCTGATCCCCGGACAGCCCGCGATTTCTGTTGTCAGGGTGGAAAAACGGATACGGAAAACCGGGAGCCCGTCCGCCGTTCGGCGGATGCGCGCCCCCGGCTTTCCGATTTTGAGTCTCCTGGAGTTTGGCGCCGCCAAAACGGGTACTCTACTCGTGCCGCCCGGAGACTCCCGGAACCCATCGATCCCGTTTTTCGGACGGGGGATTCTCCAACGACTGCAAGACGGCTTCCGGATATACACTTACTATGAAACGCGTCAGGAGACATCGCGATGACTAACAAGGTTGATCCAAATCTGATGAGAGATCTGGAAGCATTTGGGCTGAAAGACGCCAACAAATGCTACAATTGCGGGAACTGCACCGCCATTTGTCCGCTTTCCACGGCGGACAATCCGTTCCCGCGGAAGCTCGTCCGTTACGCTCAACTGGGCCAGAAGGACAAGATCCTGCACTCCCCCGAGCCCTGGCTCTGCTACTACTGCGGGGACTGTTCCCTGAAATGCCCCCGGGGTGCGGACCCCGGCGAGACGATGATGGCAATGCGCCGGTATCTCACGTCCCTCTACGACTGGACAGGTTTTGCGCGCAAGTTCTACACCTCGGAGAAGTTCGAGATAATCGCCATCAGTGTGGTTGCAGCGCTCGTGGGCCTGGGCCTATTGATCTTCAACACGGGAAAGCCCAACTGGGACCATGCCTTCATCAACTCCGTCTGGCCCTCCGAAAAAATCGAAATCGCGGATCTTGTGATGGCTGCGATTCTATCGTTTTTCCTCCTGAGCAACGTTTTCCGCTGCTTCCTGATCGTCATGGGGGACCTTGCATTCAAAGTCCCGCTCCGCGTCTATGCCGGTCAAGCGAAAGAATTGCTGATCCACACCCTTACTCAGAAGCGGTTCGGGCTTTGCACCGACAGGATGCAGTGGTTCGTCCACCTCATGATCATGACCGGATATGCTTCGGTTTTCCTGCTGGTGGTAGTGCTCGTCAACGGTCTGTCGTTTGAAAACCTTCGATTCCAGCGGGATCTGCCCGAATATTCATTCTGGCATCCCATCCGTCTGGTGGGATACTATGCCACCTTCGCCATCTTGTATGGCACCACCTACGCGATGATAGGACGTCTCAGAAAGAGCAAACCCGTCTACAAAAATTCGCACCCCACCGACTGGATGTTCCTGATTTTGCTTCAGTTGACCACTCTCACGGGTATACTCATCCACTTTGGCCGACTCCTGGATTTGCCCGCGACCACGTACTTTCTTTACCTCATCCATATGATGGTCGCCATCCCGATGCTGGTTCTCGAAGTGCCTTTCGCCAAATGGGCTCACCTCGCCTATCGTCCCGTCGTGCTGTACCTTCTGAAGGTAAAGGAACAGTACGGCCGGGAGCAGACGGCCGCCGCCGGCGAGACGGCGGCGCAAAGCGTCGCTGTGGCGGACTGACATGCAGTGCGGCAGGGCCGCTTCCAGAGAAGAAGCAATGCACCGCGGAGAACGCGGAGGAAACAACAGGTTGCATTCATTTCTTGGGAAGATTCCAAGAACCTGCAGGTTGGCAGGGCAGGCATGGGTGTTGCCCTGCCAACCGAAAGGGCGGGCAGGTCTTTTCCGGTGAGCAAAACCGGGAGCGGCGCCCACCGAAAAGGACTCAAAATCTGGTCCGCGTCGATCCGGCGTAGCCCGTAAGCTCCACGTATCCGCTGCCCGTCGCGGGTTTCCCTCCTTTTCCCGTTCCGCGCACGGACACGCTCCCCTCCCAGTAGGCAACGCCGGTCGTCTCCGGCGTTGCCATCTCCTGGTCCTGAATATTCGGGACGACCGTGAGATCCAGGTTCAGGTCGTGAATCAGTATCCTCCATCCGGCGGGATATACGGCCCCGGTGTCGAGGCTTTTCCAATGGTCGAGTACGGTCAGGGCGATGGCTTCTCCGGGCAGGTGCTCGGCCTTGCCCGTTGCATCGACAAAGGTTCCGCTCGATGCGGCGGTATGGGCTCCGTCCTTTTTCCGGAGAAAATAAATCATGAGTTCGGTGTTGTCGGAAAGCTGCAAGCCGAACCAATCCCAGCCCGCAACGTCGGGTTCCAGAGGGGCGGAGCTGAATTCGCGATCCATCCAGCTTTCCCCGCGGACCTGGAATTTCTTTCCGTCCACCGTCAATTCGCCCCTGGTGTCGAGTCTGGTGAACGAATAATAGCAGCTGGCTCTTTCGGGTGTATCTCCTTTCCGTGAATAGCCGTTCGCGCCGTGCAGCACGACGTCCTTGGCCGGCTTCAAAGTGAGATCGATCCCGAAATGCTCGGTGCTTCCCTTCAAGAGGTGTTCTGAAGGGGCGATCGCGGCCTCCCAGTTCCGGAGGGTCAGGCGCGTCGATTCCCCTTTCTGCGCCGCCTCTGCCAGTTGTAGAGCGTTCCGCGCCGCGAGGTCCTCATGCAGATGGCGCTTTCCCCGGATGTCAGAGACTGCTGCGTGGACAAAGTAAATCTGGGAAGTCCGCCACGCTGACGGGGCCGGAGGCCGTTTCGCCTCGGATCCGGGCGGGCTTGTCTGGTAGCGGAAAAAAGTCAATTGATAGCCGTAGGAATCCCCCCGATCGGACACCAGGTTTCCGGTGTAGTACCACCATTCCATTCGATAGCCTGCGTGAGGGCCGTGATCCATGGGAAACGCGAGGCTGCACGGCCCCGTGACGGGGAGCCACGCGGATTCTTCGGCCACCGCGGGTCGAGATGCCGTCACTGGCGCGAGGAGCGACAGGACGGCGAATACGGTGCACGCGACTCTTCGGGTTGCTTTGATATTCCAGGGAATCGGCTTTTTCATCTTTCTACCCGTTATGACATCATGGATTTGCGCCTATAGATCTTTCGCCAAACAACATAGCACGAGAATACATTATGTGAGAATTCTCCGCGGAGGAAGGGGGCAATTCCATTCTCCATGGAAATCCTCCGGGCTAATCCGAGATCGGGCCATTTCCTCATTTGAGACTTCGATGCCCTTCGCATAACTGTTTTGGTCCTGTGCTGACTAGAATCATCAGCCCCCTGGTCGTTCGGGTGCTGGCAAGTAAATTCACTACGGTCTCCAGGCTGAGCAAAGAGCATCCGCACCAGTTCTGCGAGATACGGCAGAACAGCGATGCTCGATTTTGTTCCATTTGCCGGTCCCCTGGGGCAGGTGACAGACGGTGACCGTGAGGCCCGAAGCGCAAGAGGCCTGCAGCACAAGTGCGTGATGTATCCCCTGAACAGTAACTTTTTTCTCTTCCGGCAGGGTGTCTATTTCCTCACGATACCATCAGCACCATTGCATTCAGGAACGAGAAATGGGAGAATGATCACATTCTGATCAACCGCGGTTTGTGCGAGAAAGGGCGGACACAATGAAACTGACCCTTGAATGCGAAAAAGAAGGTGATGGTCGTTGGATTGCCGAAGTTCTGGAGCTTCCCGGAGTCCTGGCTTATGGGCAGACCATTGCCGAAGCGTCTACGAAGGTTCAAGCTCTGGCGTTGCGCGTGATCGCTGAACGACTCGAACACGGTGAAAGTCCTCCTGATCCACTCTCCATTACTTTTGAAGCAGCATGAGTCGTTGGCCTTCCATTAAAGCCAGAAGGTTACTCGATGCGCTCCTCCACGCGGGTTGGACGATCAAGCGTCAGTCTGGCTCTCATCGCACGTTGTCCCGCAAGGGATGGCCCGACTTCGTGTTTGCGTTCCATGATGTTGAAGAGATAGGCCCGCGAATGCTTGCACGGATCGCCAAGCATACCGGACTGGAACCGGAGGACGTGAAATGAGAGTCTGGCCTGTGTGTTCCTAAACACAGACTCACCGCCGCTTTTACAGATAGAGGCATGGACCAGGGCAAAACCTGTCACTCAAACACTATAGATCTTTCAAGGCCGTCGTGGGTGGATGCCGGAAGATGACCTGGCTTGCCGGGAGGGCCGCCAGAATGGTCGTGAGGAGGATCGGAGGGAGGGCCGCTACGAGGGAAATCCAGTCCACGCTGTAGATGAACGTCCATCCGAAAGACTGGCGGTTGATGGTGAAAATGAGAAGGCGCGAGAGGAGAAAACCGCATCCCGATCCGAGACATTCTCCAACGAGCACCATGAGCAAGGCCTCCCAGCATATCATGGCCCGGATCTGTCCCCGGCCGGCCCCGACGGCGAGGAGGGTGTGCAGTTCCCTCGTTCGGTCCATGACGAGCACGGTCAGGGTCGTGGCAATTCCCAGGGCGGCTATGAAAAGAGCGATGAACAGAAGGACGGTCGTGATGGCGAAGGTTTCGTCGAATACCCGCAGAATGTTGTTCCGGAGCTCTTGGCCGGGGATTGCCTCGATGGCGTCCTGGCCTTCGCCGATCCGCAACAGGAGTTCGTCTCGAAGGCGGATGCCCGCATCGCCCGAATCCAGTCCCCCGTCCATTGCGAAAACACGCGCGCCGCTCCAGGAATGATCTCCCGAGACTTGCTGGAATTTCGGCAGTGAGTATTCCACCACGCCGCCTTGAGTGCGGTAATCCCTGACAACCCCGAGCACCGGGAGATCCAACTCGACGCCTTCGATCTGCGCTCGGAATCGCTTTCCCAATGAAATCCCCGTCTGGTCGGCAAATACCTCGGACACGAGAACCCCTTCGCCATTGACGAGCTTTGCATGGACCGATCGGGCGTCGCCCGAAAGGAAAAGAAACCGTGCATGCTTCATGAACGCGTCGAAGTCAATGGCTTCGAACTGGTACGGGATTTTCTCGTAGTGGAGATAGATGCGGCGGTAGGGGAGAATCTCTATGAAAGACTCCATTTGTCTGAGCGTCCGGACGACTTCGCCGGGAAGCGGATCGCGATAGTGGTTGATGTCGGACGTCTTCGGGCGAACGAACAAATCGCCGTTCAGACTCTGGCGGACCCATGTCTCCACGGTTTTTCTGAAGCTGTGAACCATGATGGTGAGAGACACGAAAAGGGCGAAAGCGGTGATGAGGGCGCCGACGGGGATCGCGACCCGCATTCCCGCATCGCGCATGGTGCGGCCGCCAAGGTATGCCGGGTAACCGAAAAAGCGTCTCAGGAGGGGAGGGAGATGCGATCCTGCGAACCGGAGGCACAGGGGGGAAAGCAGGGAGAAGCCGCAGAAGAGAAAGAAGGTTGCGGTGTATCCCCATAGAGGAACGCCGCCGACGGGGGGTAGTTCGGCGAGAGGGTAGGCGAGGGCGATCGGGAGAAGACCGAAAAGTGCGAGTCGCACGGCGGTTCTCCCGTTGGTGGGCGATTCCGCCGCCAGGAGGACCTCCCGAGGGGACGCCGACATGGCCTCTCTCGCGGGTTGGATGGCGGCCAGCAGGGAAATGGAGACGGTGATGGCGAAAGAGACGGCCAACTCCGGAACGTCGAGGGTCAGACCATCCACCTGCACGCGCGCGAACAGGTGCGTGATGGTGGAACTCACGCGAACCAGCATTTGTTGCACGGCGAGAGCGCCGAGGGGAATGGCCGCCAGCCATCCGACCACTCCGAAGAAAGCCCCTTCCGCCAGAAAGAGAAAAAACACGAGACGGGACGATCCGCCGATGGAGCGAAGAATTGCGAGTTCATGCCGCCTCGATGCAGCGTGGAGAGACATCATGCTGTAGACGAGAAACATGCCGACGAAGAGAGAAACGAAGCTCAGCACCGAAAGGTTGAGCTGATAGGAACGAATCATCAGCTTTCCACTCTCTCTGGCTTCCCCTGGTTTGGCCAGGATAGCGCCTTTCGGCAGCAATGCCGCTATCCCTTCCACGTCGGTCTCGGTTGCGCCGGGTCTCAGGAGAATGTCGATGCGGTCCACCCATCCGCGCAGCCCCATGAACTCCTGCATGGTCGAGATATCGGTCACTGCGACCTGTCCGCTTTCCGCCAGGCCAAGACCCTCGCTGGGCAGTATCCCGAGAACGTGAAAGGTTCCCCTTTGGGAGACATGCCTCACGGGAAGGTCTTCTCCGGTCCCGAGACCGGGGATTCCATATCTTTCCGAAAGCGCCCGTCCCACAAGCATGGTGAAAGGCCGGCCAATGAGGTCGACCCATGCGGAGGCAGAAACGGAGGCGTCGGACCCCGATGGCCGAGACGTGCGGAGGGGGCGATCGAGCAGGGGGTCGATCCCCACGAGGAGAAATGGCTCGATGCGTTCGTCTTCCGGACGCACGTATGTCGCGAGAACAGGGGAGGCAGTCCGCACCGCCGGGTGTTTCAGCAGTTGGGTGACAAGGCCTTCCGGCACGCGACCGCCGGGATAGGCGACGGTGAGGTCGGATCGCCCGGTGATCGCGTCCACACTCCTGGTGAAAGAGTCGAGGGAGGCGTTGACGGCAAGCCGGACGCTGGTGAAAACCGCCGCTCCCAATCCGATCCCGATCAGCACGGCGACGGTCCGCAGCCAGTGCATCCGCATCTGGCGAAAAGTGAACCATACCCACAGGCGAATCGGCAGACTCAGATGGAGCGGTCTCATTGGGTGATCTTGCCGTCCTTCAATCTGATTTGCATGGTTGCAAAAGGGTCCGCCAGAGCGCTGTGGGTGGCTATGACGATGGTGCGGCCGGTTTTGCGATTGAGTTCCGTAAGAAGTCCAATTACAATATCGCCATTTTTGCTGTCGAGATTTCCGGTGGGTTCATCCGCCAGGATGATCGCCGGGTCGTTGATAAGAGCGCGAGCGATGGCCGTTCGCTGCATTTCGCCCCCGGAAAGCTGAGCCGGGAGGTGGCTGCGGCGCGGCGACAGATCGAGCCAGTCCAGCAATTCCTCTGCTCTTGCCTGGACCTTTCCGTAAGAACGCCCGGCAAGCAGGGCGGGCAGGCATACGTTCTCGATGAGTGTCAATGTCGGAAGCAGGTTGAAGGATTGAAAGACCATCCCGGTCACCTCGCGCCGGAAGCGGGTGAGTTGAGAGGAGGAAGCGGTCACGAGGTTCTGTCCCCCCACCGTGAGCTGACCGTTCGTCGGATGGTCCAGACCGGCCAGAAGAGCGAGGAGCGTGCTTTTCCCCGAGCCGCTGTTTCCCTTCAAAACGACCATCTCGCCTCGGGGGATATCCAGGTCGATCCGGTCGATTCCCACGACCTGCTGGCTCCCCGGGCGATAAATCCTGGTCAGCAGTCGTGCCTGGATAGCCATCTCATCCGGTTTTGGAGTCACGTTCGCGAATCTCCTGAAATCGTTCAATTCGTATCGTTTCAAGATTAACACGAAAAGGACCGATGTCTGAAGGGTAAATGATCCGGTTGCAATCAGAAGCCATGAATTGAAAGGAGGATGAAATGTTGCAAGGAAAAGGCGGAAGGCGGTACGGTCTGCTGGCGAGCGCGGGATTTGTTGCCGTTGCCGCAGTCCTGATGCTGCAAGTCGTGGCGGTTTGCGCCGGGAGCGTTTCCCCCGCCGTGAGGCAGGCCTATTTCAATGCGATCGATGACGCGAGCAACGCAACCCAGCGCAAAGTGGCCACGGATCTCCTGGCGATCGTGCCTGGCAACGACCACGTCAACAAGACCCGGCTGGGCGGTTGCGACATCGTCTGGGAGGGAAAGCCGGGCAATTCGCGCGTACTGGTGGCGGCCTTCATGTCCCGGGAAAGCTATGTGAACTACTATAAGACGAATCTGGAGGAACACCAGCCGGAGTACATCTTGAAGAAAAGCCTCTGGGTGACCGTCGTTCCTGAATTGCAGAATTTCTTCGTGAGAAAGAAAAGCGGGGGCTCGTCCAGGGAAGCGACCGGCGGTTGTGCCCCGACCGTGGACAGGATGGTCAGGCTTTTGGGCCTCAATCCCGGAATGAGTTACGAAATCCTGCTGGAACTCTGGGTCGATCCGAAGGTTCTCTTCCGACCGAGTGCCGATCCCGAGGCAACGGACCACGAAGGCCAGGTCACCCGGAAAAACTCCAACGGGGAATATGTTTTTCCCGCCGATGTCACTCCGTTCGTGGCATTCGACGATACGGAACTCTACATGGAGACCTCCAAGAGTATCTGTCCGACGTGCACCCAGTGGACGTATAAGAACTGGTTTGTCAACCGGATCGGATATATCTACAACAAAGGGAACGTGAACGATCCCACCTCATGGGGCTATCCATGGACGCGATTGGGCTATACCTACGACTGGGGGAACAGGAAAAACCATGTTGGAGCGAGTGAGTTCGTGATCAGGCTGGACCCGGCCAAACAGGATGCAACGGTGACGGTTACACTCCACAGGGCAATCGACAGTGCGAAGCGGGAGTGGAAGAAGTATTTTCGATGCCGCCCAGGCTGCACCGACGAAGGGAATTGGAGCGCTGTCGAATCCGGCGATCCTTTGGAGAATTAGTCGCGCGAATTTCCAACTTCGGTCTACTCATGCTGGGACCTTTGGGGATGAGAAAGCCCCCGCTCGCACAGGGGGATTCAGACTATTATGAACCAATTGCTGACGCAATTATGTTATTGATGCAGTATGCTATGCTCCCGCAGAAGAAGCGGTGTCAACTCCGGTACCCCGGATTGTATCTCCATTTGTCCAGGAATTTCTCTGCTGCCCAGATCAGCCACAACAAGTGCGTGATCTCGCGAAACGAGACATCCCGGTCGCATATGATTTGGAGGACTTGCACATTGCAGAACCTCATTTTTCCAAGGCCAGGAGAACTGTACGTAAGTCGGCGGGTTGCGCCCTTCACGATGTGATACGAGGGCAGCCCCAAAATCTTCTGATGTTTATGACGAAAAAGGAGCATTTCCACTTCAGAACGAGCTTTTCACGTGCAAATAAACCACGATTTTGACATTGTGATCCTGGGAACAGAGCGCCTGGCCTGGCCTGGCCCGGCCCCAATGGACCAATGACAGTGGATGATTCAGCATACAGTGAGTATCCCTTGGTGGTAACGAAGAGGGCAGGACTCTGTGATTTCTTGCACTCATAAAGACTCTGCGGAGACAGCTAATTGCTGGCCTACACTCCCACATATTCTCAGAATGACGGCCAAGTAATCTGGCACGGCAAGAGCGTTGACGAACGGGTAGAATTCAACGCATTCCTCTCCGGCCCGGTTCGCAGCCGTGCGTTCGATGAAGAACAACATATACTGCATGAAGCAGACCTGCGTGCATTGGCCACTACGGAAATGGCCTCTGACACGATCACCCGGCTTCTGGCCTCTGAACCTGACAAGAAGCCGTGGGAAATCGGCGAGGCCCTTGCAGAATGCTTTCTTGAAGAAGAGCGCGGTGTAAAATTTCCATGGAATACCGAACGGGATAAGCGAACGCCAAAGGCCAGCCTGCCGGGTGCTGACCTGGTTGGTTTAATGGAAGAAGGGGATGAGGCCCTTTTGGTTTTGGGGGAAGTGAAGACATCCAGCGATGCGAATAACCCTCCCCAGGTGATGAATGGTAGGGAAGGTATGATCCACCAACTGGATAATCTTGCCACGGATATTTCGATACATAATTGTCTACTGAAATGGCTGCATGCGAGGTGTAAAAATACCGGTTTCTGGCCATTGTATGAAAAAGCGGCAAGAAGATATCTAGCCTCCGGTGGACGGGCAATTAAGCTGGTCGGCATGCTGATGCGCGATACCAACCCGAATGAGCTTGACCTGAAAAATCGCGCAGAACACCTGGCCACCAAGGTATCGGCCCCCACGGAAATAGAGCTGGATGCCTGGTATCTTCCTATCCCCATTGATGATTGGCCGGCGGTTGTTCAAGGAGGTGCGGTATGACTTCCTGGATATTGAACAGCCTTAATCCGGACCTGTTGCAGCGGGCTCGCACCGAGGCGTCCCGACGTTTGCTGGATACCGCGTTGGGCTTGGATAGAGAGCGGAGAGAAGACAACAATCTACTTTTTGCTGCGGAGGCCATGGAATTAGCCGTCATAGACTTGCTGGACAACGAAAGCGAGGTTGATTCCCTACGACAGGTAAGTGCTGAAGCCTTCCAGCTTTTGCGTGTCCTACCGCGACCGGAACCTCCCCTCGAAGCGGCAAAGACCTGTTTACGGCTTGCTTGCCTTGGGGTAATCGGGGAGCGTGGAGTCGATGCCCGCCGTGTGTTGAGAGAAGCACCATGGCCCGCTCTGCCGATGGATTCGGCCTCATGGAGAGAACGTACCCTGGCGACGATCCTTGAGGTCTGGCTACGGGTCATCCGCAAAGATGGCTGGGTTGACCTTGATGCCGTCCATGCCCGGGTTGTTGCCCTTCGACAGCAACAGGCGAACTATGAGGCCGAGTATCTGGATTCTCAGCATTCAACGGCGCGTACCGCCGCGTGGGAGTTGGTTGCTCTCTATCATCTATCCAAGGCGGCCGAGTTGCTGGCTACTTTCACCACTCAAGGGGAGATTGGCGGACGCTTCGATGCCCGGCAACAACTGGAAGCCCAGTTTGACAGGGCTCTGACAGCCTGCGGCCGTGCCGAACTTGTTGAGCTTGACGCCATGGTGCGGCTCCTTGCCCGCACGGCACAGCAGTTGGTGGACAACTGCATCTGGACCGTTACCCGTGCAGTGAACTCTCGAGTTGCACGGTTTGTCCATCATCTGGTTTCCAGGGAGAGCAACAATCCGATCTTCGAAATGCTTCCCCCGCAACGGCGCACGCTGCGTGAGGCCGGTTTGCTCGGCTCCGGCCATCGAGCGGTCGTAGTCAATCTGCCGACCTCCAGCGGCAAGACCTTCATCGCCGAATTTCGTATTTTGCAGGCGCTGAACCAGTTCGACCAGGAAAAGGGTTGGGTCGCGTATCTCGCCCCAACCCGTGCCTTGGTGAACCAGGTCGCAACTCGACTGCGGCGCGATTTTGCCCCGCTTGATATCAATGTCGAAAAGGTCAGCCCGGCCCTTGAGGTTGATGGCTTGGAAGCAGCCCTGCTAATGGACAGACAGGGTACTACCCAGTTCCGTGTGCTGGTGACCACCCCGGAAAAGCTCGACCTGATGCTGAGGGGAGGATGGGAAGGAACAATCGGGCGACCTCTCACTCTGGTAGTGGTGGACGAGGCGCATAATCTTGCCCAGCGAGGGCGTGGGATAAAATTGGAATTGCTGCTGGCCACTATTAACCGGGAGTGCCGATATGCCCAATTCCTGTTGTTGACGCCGTTTATTCCCAATGCTGCGGAGATAGCCCGCTGGCTCGCCCCGGACAGCAACAATGATATCGAGTTGGGCGTGGATTGGCGGCCGAATGACCGGGCGATTGTCCTGAGTCATCCGCTGCAGGGTGCAAAGAAAGGGGAATTTTCGCTAGAGCTGGAAACTATCCATACCTCCAAACAGACGTTATGCATTCCAGAAAACATGCCGCTAGCAGACGTAAGGCCTTTGGGAGTGTCATGGTCACAGGCAAAGGGGAATGCCAGCAAGTTGGCTGCAGCCACGGCACAGGTGATGAAAGAACGTGGCCCCCTCATTGTTCTTGCCCGAACGATCCCGGACACCTGGAGTCTTGCCGCTAACTTCAAGCATCCGGTCAACAGGTCCGTCACGATACATGCCGATGTGCAGTTAGTGCAGCGGTATCTCAAGCGAGAATTTGGAGAAGGCTTTGCCCTTTGCGAACTTCTAGAATATGGGGTGGGCGTACACCACTCCGGATTATCCGATGAAGCCAAGGCGCTTATGGAGTGGTTGTTTGAAGGTGGGCTCATAAGCGTGCTGGTGTCAACAACTACCATTGCCCAAGGGGTCAATTTCCCGGTTTCTGGAATAGTCATGGCTGCACATCAGTATCCAGGTCCTCCTCCGGTCGATATCCCGCCGGAGGATTTTTGGAACCTGGCAGGGCGCGCCGGGCGCGTCGATCATGGCAGCGTCGGTATCGTTGCACTTGCGGCGACTGACGAAGAGAAGGCCGCAAGATTACGCAACTTTGTGGGACAGCAAGTCACGTCGTTAAATTCGACGTTGATTGCAATGGTCCAGGCGGTCATTGCAGCAGGTGCTCCACTTGAGTTGCATCGGCTATTCCATTTTCCGGAATGGTCAGCCTTTCTTCAGTACCTGGCGCATACATACCGTCAGATAGGAGATCCGCAACGCTTTGCCAACGAAGTGGAGCAGGTGCTGCGTGGCACGCTGGGGTTCCAGAACCTGCGCCGAACACGGAGCGAGTGGGCAAATCGATTGGTGGCAAGCGTGCAGGCCTATGGCGAGAGGATTTCTGGAAAGCCAGGGCTGAAGCTTGTAGACAGCACAGGGTTTTCCTGGGAAACCGTCAGTATCACCTTAAGGCGGTTATCAGACAAGCGAATCACCGAAGATGTATGGGATGCGCAACGACTGTTCGGCAGGGAAGGCGGGAACCTGCAAAAGCTGATGGGAATACTGCTGGAAGTACCGGAGTTGAGGGAAAATCTATTGGCAGCCACGGGCGGCCGTGGTCCGGATGGAAATCGTTTAGCATCCATGGTTAGAGACTGGGTAAATGGTGTCAGTCTTCCTGATATGGCCCAGGCATATTTTGCGACAAAACTCGATGGAGGGGCAATTGAGCCAACCAAGGCTTTGACAGATTGCTGCAGGAATGTGTTCGGCAAACTCACCCAGACAGCTTCATGGGGGCTGGCCGCACTTCAAACTATGACCTTTGGCTGCAGGTTCGAGCAATTGGCGGAAGCCGATCAACAGACGCTTCGCAATCTGCCCGCCCGTGTTTTCTACGGAGTCAATACCGACGAAGCTATCGCCTTGCGATTACTTGGAGTTCCCCGAGGAGCGGCGCAACCGTTAGCTCAAACTTTGAGAATGTCAAGAAATCTACCGTTACCGGAATTGCGGACTCAGTTGGCACAGACTGATGCACGCGCATGGACCCAGGCGCTGGGAGAGAGCGGGCAGGATTATTTCAAGATTTGGAAGGTACTCGAGGGGGTTGTGTAAGTCTCTTGCAGCGTATCTGATCACAGGGTAGGAGCCGATTTGAAATCAGGCTGGACCCGGCCAGGCAGGACGCAACGGTTACGGTTACACTCCACAGGGCAATCGACAGTGCAAAGCCAGAGTGGAAGAAGTATTTTCGATGCCCGCCCTGCGGCACCGGCGAGGGGAATGTGAGTGCTGTCGAACCCGGCGATCCTTGCAGCCAGGCCTTTCGAGCAGATGGAGGTCTCCGGTCTGCTCAGCCCGATGGAGAGCAACGGCAATCGCACCGTCCTGGTCCCGCCACGGCCGGAATGAACAGGAACCATCAGTCGTGGCCGTTGAAGGTGTCTCCGTCGTGGTCCGCCGCGGGTGCGAACTGGTAAGGGGTAATGCTGCCGCCAAGGGGAAGAAGCGTCGGGAACAGGTAACTATCCACGTAAAAATGCATGGAGTTTCCATTCTCCGACGTATAGGTGGCAATGTTGAACGTGTGGGGAGTGTTGTTCGTGGTGTACCAGTTGTAGCCCGTTATCTTCCATCCCTGGGGCAGTTCGTTCGCCAGAGCCTGTCCTCTTGCCTGGGTCGCGCCCCCGCAGGCGGTCAGCCCGCCTTTATGCACCGTCGCAAACCAACCGAAGAGTTGATATTTTCCTCCTTGCAGCCAGAGGAATTTGCCGGTCGCAAGAAGGCCTTTCAGGAGCTTTCGGTAGTCTGTCTCCGTTCCCCAGCCGGCTTTGGTGTTCGGGATCAGGAGGCGTTTAAAGAACTTCTTCAAGTCTGGGCTGAGACCCATGGGATCCTCGAGATTGACTGGATTGTTGAACGAATATTGATAAGGATTCGGCTCGGGAAGCGGGCCCACGGGGTCCGTAGAGATGAAACGGCCGATGGCCGGGTCGTAATAGCGGTTGCGCAAATAATAGAGCTTAGTGGACGCATCGTACCACTGGCCTCTATAGGTGAAGGAGTTGGCAATGGCTCCTTTGCGCTTCGATTCCGTGAAACGTCCGAAGGGATCGTACCGGTAGGTTTGGGTGACCGCGCCGGAAGCGTCGGTGACGGCGATGACGTTGGAGAGGCCGTCCTGGAGGTAGTAGTAGACCCCGCTGGCCGTCACGGCCGCGACCAGGCCGTGCCCTCGAACATACAAAGTATCGATGCCTCCCTTCGGCAGGCACGTGGCCAGAATATCACCCTGGGCCCACAGGACCCGAACCGTCCCCTTTTCGCTGTGTGCGGTCTTTACCCGTTCGTCGACGCCATTGTAGGTGTAGCTCTCCGTAGATGCGCCGGGGAACGTGGCCCGTTTTATCCGTCCCTTCGCATCATAGGCAAAGTTCGTGGTCGCCCCCCCGGTCGTGCGACTCGCCACGTTGTTGTCGGCATCGTACGTGTACATGGTTTTCCCCGCAGAGAGGAGCCGGTACGTCATGTCATAGGAGTAAACCACGGGCTCGGCGGTTCCTTTTTTTGTATGAATCCGATTCTCGTGTTGATCGTATGCGTATTGCGTCACGATCCCGTTGACGGTGGCTGAGGTGAGGCGATGGGCTGCATCGTATTTATAGGTATTTTGAGTGCGGCCGAAGAGACTCCCGCGCATGGTCTCCTTCGTGATGGCATCCTGCTTGTCCCTTTTGTACGTCACCGTGTGGAGGTTGGGAACGCTCGCGGAGCTGTAGGCGACCTTCGATATGTTCCCGTTGGCGTCGTACGTGAATTCGCCCTTGATTCCGTTCGCCAAAACAACCTTTTGAAGGCGGTGGTTGACGTCGTAATAGTAGCGCGCCAACCGGGTACCGTTGTGCTCGACGGCGATCAGTTCCCGGATGGCGTTGTACTTGTAAACAATGGGCTTTTTCCCCGGCGGGGTGATCTTTTGGACCTGTCCTTCCCGATCGTATTTCATGAGAAGCTTTCCGATCAGCGGTGTTTGTTTGGATACGAGCCTTCCCGCTGCATCGTAGGCAAAGGAGGTGGTGCCGCCGGCATCCTTTGCGGAGATCAGCCTGGATGTCAAAGGATCATAGGTCAGCTTGATCCATTCGTCCCCCACTATCCGGTAGACCTCTCGTTCCGCCGCATCATAGACATATCCGAGACTTCGTCCTCCGGACTCCGGATTCGCGACGGAAAGAACGTTCCCCGAGGTGTCGTACGTAAGCGCCAGGTCTCCCACGGGACTCTCCCGTGAGGTGAGCCGTTTGGCGAGATCGTAACCCATGGGGAATTCGATGCTCCCCTGATCCGTCACCCTGGCAAGGGAGCCGTCCAGATCGTAAGGGGTACCGATGGAACGACCGGTGGGGTCAATGACGCCAACGCGGCGGTCCATGGGATCGTAGATGAACCCCGTCACACGAGCGTCGGGGGTTTGGGTCCGGACAAGATTCAACCGGGCATCGTAGGTGCAGGTAGTCACCCGGCCAAAGCCGTCGGTGGCGCTCTTCAAGTTTCCGTGGGAGTCGTAAGCGAACTGAAGGGTGCTTCCGTCGGGTTGCGCCAGGGAAAGCAGCCATCCTGCGGCGTTGTGGGTCATGAGGGTTGTGCTCGATGCAGCGTCCCGGATGGTCGCGATGAAGCCGTTGGCGTCGTATGTGCGGACGAGCGAATCCCCTTCGGGATAAGTTGTTCGGACTGGCAGTCCGGTGCTATCGTACGTGTGGGTGGTGGTGTTTCCCAAGGCATCCACCTGAGCAACCAGGTTTCCTTTCGAGTCGTAGGTGAAGCGGTTTTCGGTTCCATCCGGAAAAAGAGTTCGTGTCAGCTTCGCAAAGCCGGCATTGTATTCGTAGGCGATGGTCTTGCCGTCCAGCCCGGTCACTGTGCTGATATTTCCCTTGGAATCGTACGTGTAGGAGATGGTCCCCCCGAGCGGATCTTTAAGGGAAGTCAGACGCCGGGACGAGTCGTAGGTGTACTGGAAGCGGTTTCCCATGGGATCCACGTCGGCTGTGACGTCACCTTTTTCGTCGTACTCGACGGTGCTCACCCTGGAATTGGTCGTGATCGTCGTCTTGTGCTCATCGGGCAGAAAAGCATATTCGGTGGTGCTGCCGTCAGCGAAGACCTGGCGCTTCACCCGGTAACCGGAGGGCCAGGGGTAGTATTCGATGGTGCTGTAAGGGTGACCGTCGATCTTGATGAGATCGAGGTGTGTCTTTTCACCGTAGACAAAACTCCTTGTGGGTCCCTCGGACGGTTTGACTTCGGAGAGCGTCTTGTACGATATCGGTCCATAAGTGTAGGTTACTTTTCTGCCAATGCTGTCCTCAGCCCCGGCAATCCTTCCCTCGGAATCGTAGGAGATCTGAATCCAGCGACCGCGCGAGTCGGTGATCCTGGTAATACGGAACCTCCCGGTTGGCCTGGGTTCGGTGAACCAATAGAGTTCGGAGCTGATCAAGGGAGGGGGAAGTGTGGTCTCGATGTTCTCCCACGTGTAGACCACTCCGTTTCCATTGGTGTCCGTCTGGCTCTTCATGCCCCCGTATTTATTGAACCGCGTAGTGAATCCGTCCGGGGCCGTCACGCAGTATTCTTCGGATTGATAGGAGAGCGTAAGCCTGCAATTGGGGCGAACCGGGGTGTAGGCGCCGTCGGTATTTTTCTCGAACCGCCATTCGGTGCCGTCGGGAGGCAGGTAGGTGACGGAGCCGTCCGAGCCGTCCAGCCGCAGGGCTTCGTTGAAACTGAAAGTCCATCCGTCATAATTGTACCAGCCGACACCCAGCGGCACTCTGTAGCTGTTATAATGTCGACGTATACCCAGAAAAGGACCGTTCCCTTTGTATTCAATATCGGTCTCCTCCAGGTACAGATTTCCCGAAACGGCGTTCACGGGGTCTCCTCTGTTGGTTCGAATGTCGCCCATCCCCGTACGCGGTGTCACCTGGGCGCCGCCGCACACGGCTGCCGCCCCTGAAGACTGCGCCTGCGCGGCTTCACCGTTCTGAAGTCCCCCGGCAGTCAAGGCGGCAGCCTCGAAGTAGACCGAATAGGACCCATAGGCCACGGCGTTGCTCTGATCGTCAAGCCCGTCCCAGAGAAAATCGCACTGGTATCGGCGCCCCGGGAATTTTTTCGTGTCGACAATCTGGTTGAAGGTCTTGCGAACCTCGCTCGTGGACTCGTTGCGAAGCTGAACGGTGATGTTCAAATACTGCGGATCACCCTCTTGCCAGGTGACGACCGCAGGCAGGTGCATCTTCTGTCCGTCGTCGGGGAGAAAAGGGGCTGGGCCGTAAGTTGTCAAATCCAACTGGACCGCCCCCTGAACCGGCGTCGCCGTGAGAACGCGGAGAGTGCTCAGGGAAAGAAGCAGAAGGAGAAAGCCTGTGCTTTTTCGGATTTGCATGATCGTCTCCTTTTCAAGGACTCCCGCTTCGGATGGTCCCCTGCTTCGGCGGGCGAAAACGGAGATGCCGCCCGCGATGAAACATACCGTATCGAGCTGCACAAAGTGTAAACAGGGGCGCTCAAGAGAAGATCTCTTAATTGGAAGCGATTATAATTCCTATCTCTAATACAATGCAACACTTCCTTCGGATCTCCATGCCGCAGACTCAGGACCCGAAGTGAACTAACCCGGAACGGAGCAAAAAGGCTGGGACATTAAGGAGTTGGTGAAAGACTTTAACAATGCTGGACAGGAATGCCAGCCGAAGGGACAGCCGGAAGAAGTGCGCAGTCACGATTTCGAGGACAAGAAACCGGGGAAGGCGATTCCTTACGGTATGTACGATATCAATCAGAATAATATTCTTGTACCAGGCTATTCGGCGAAGGGCCCTAATCTTTTTCTCCACCCCCAACCCCTTGTTTGAACTACGCAATAATGTGCACCGAGAGGATGCATTGACGACTATCATGAAGCCCTTTTATCACTCCAGAAAGTGCGCCACGAATGGCCGCTGCCCCCTCACGCCAAGTGTTACACGCAACACCGAAATCATGCAACGCTTCTGTTGCATGCAACATTCATTTTCTTGCAAGCTATCGGCCAGAACCCTGCCCATCCCGACTTAACTTTTTATTATTCCTTCACAATATGGAAGGAATGACATCCTTATCCTTTCCGGCACAGAATTTGAATATTCTAGCTGTCGTCTAACGCATCATGTATCACTCACCAGTCCCGACAGGTGAGCGGTGGTTGGCGATGCTGAAGAAGAAGCGGGGAATGTCCGAGTGCTTCTAAAAGAGGGAAACCTCTCGCATGGAGATTGGATGAAGGCGAATATTCTCATTATCGACGATGAAGAGAGAATCAGGTTCAGCTTTGGTGGATTCCTTGCATCCGAAGGGCATAAGGTGATCACTCCAACGGTTACGCGGGAGATCCTGCAAGAATGGATGAAACAAGATTCAAACTGATACTCGCTGATATCGTTCTGGATGATGGACGGGGAATAGACATCTTACATGAGGCAACGCGGAGAAAACTTAAAACTTGCGTGATCATCATGACGGCATATCCCAGAGCAGAAGCCGATCAAGATAATTTTAGCATTCGCGCCGTCGATTACATCGATAAACTGCTAAGACATGGAGAACTAATTGATTCCATAAAGGAGGTATTACTACAATAAGGAAACTGATTTCAGGCACCATGGATTATGATTATTGTACGGTCCTCAAAATCAGTTTTAGCGATGGAGATGTATGGTCTGTGGAGCGATTGTTGAACCGGTCATTCTTGAGTGTCGATAATCGATGAGAGTTAATTACCAATAACATAAACTAATGAAAGGGGTCACTATGAGAAAAAGATTATTTGGGTTCGTATTCCTTGCTTTCATCATCGGTATAAGTTTGAGTGGTTGCGCCTCGATGAATGCCAGGATGCAAGAGTTGTGCGGCCATGAGAAAGAGAAGGCTGCGATTGTTGCTCAATACTCCCCGCCGGTAGTCCAACCGGCTCCTGAGCGTCCGGCTCCGGTAGTCCAACCGGCTCCTCCGCCTAAGAAGGATCGTAACTAAACCACCACCGGCGCCCTGCCCTGTTGATTGATAAAGCACGGGGCAGGGCTACATACGGTTGTTGCCGGACGAGAGAAACAAGCCGATGCGGCACGGACAATCATATGACAACACTAGAAAAAAGATCGGGCTGTGCCTTTTGGCGGCATTGCGGTGCACAAGGCGCTCAGGGAGCGTACGCTCGCTCGCGGCGATCATAACCAAAGGAATTTGTCTTGGCCTGCTGGCCGTCAGTTTTACCCCCCACCAGGTTGCCGCTGCGGACAATGCTGCGCAATTGTCCAACCCGAGCCGCTCATTGTCTGCGTATGAAGCTGCAGCAGCCCCCTCGGCTATTGAGACGCAACCCGTTGTGGCGCCTCACCCCAGACGGGCGAACTTCGAACGGGAGCATAAGTCCCGGGACGCCCAGCACGTGGCAGACTGGGTCGTCGATTCAGGTGACAATCGCGGCATGCCATTCGTGATTGTCGACAAGACGGACGCCAGAGTCTTTGTATTCGATGCCGATGGGCGACTTCGTGGCGCAGCCCCGGCCCTGGTGGGCCTGGCGCGAGGTGATGACTCCATCCCCGGTATCGGTGACCGGAAGTTGTCGGACGTTCGCCCTGGGGAACGCACCACACCGGCGGGTCGCTTCGTGGCTTCGGTGGGCTACAATTTCCATGGAAAGGACGTCCTCTGGGTGGACTACGACGGCGCCGTTTCCCTGCATCGGGTGATTACGACCAACCCCAAGGAGCGCCGCCTGCAGCGCCTGGCCACTCCAACGCCGTTCGACAACCGTATTTCCTACGGTTGCATCAATGTTCCGGCGAAGTTCTTCAATAATGTCGTGAGCCCGGCTTTTACCGGGACGTATGGCATCGTCTACGTGCTGCCGGATACCCGGTCGAAAAGCGAAATCTTCGCGTTGTACTATGACGTCGACCGGCGTTGGGGAACGGGCGCAACTGCGAACCTCGACGAAGGAACAAGGGTAGGCCGCCGGCAGTAGGACTTCAGGGTAGGCCGCCACAAGGCTCTCGACATTAGAGCGTGTCTAAAAAGCCTCCTGTACCGTTACCGCGCCCCGATCCGCCGTGGTGTTGTATCGATCGGCTCCTTCGGGAGCGCTTGCCGTGCGTCTTTTTTTTCATCCCCTTCATTTTTCCGGGTTGAGATTTTCACTACATGGAAAAAACCTCTGCTATTGTCCGCCCTGGAAGTGGTGCGGGAATTGGAGCGAGCCGGAAAGCTCGAAACGAACCTGAAAGCCCGAGAATGGGACAGTTTTCACCGGGAAAGCCATGCCCCGCGGGCAAAGCACGGAAAGGAGCAGCATGGCGTATTCTCGGGGTGAGAAACAGTAGAGAAGAAAAGAGCCCGAAAGAGGAAAAAATAGCGCCTGGGCCGGGTGGTAAATGGAAAATAAAGTGAAAAAAACAGGAAATAAAAGTGAAATTCCGAGAGGGACGCAGATGGATAACTATCCGAGATTGCATATGAATGTTATGGAGATGGATTCGAGCGTTCGATTCATGGCGATGAACGCATGAAATTCTCTCTGGATCAAGGGAATGTGAACTGGAAACCAGGGAAGCGCAGCCGGAGAAAGAACGGTTGAAGGAAATGCGGGAAGAAGGTAATTTATTGCGCCCATGCGGGAAGGGCAGGGGGGCTGCGTCATGTCAAGATCATGCAATCATTGAGATGTTTCTGAAGCGAATGGAGGTGCGGTGGATTCCAAATTGTTCCAGGACTTCCAAGACAGGGAAGAGGGCTGGCTTCGCAATTACCTCGACTTCCTCCTCTGGCATTACCGCGTGATGGATGCGTTTTGGTTCATCTACGTCGAGGAGGAATTTGGCCTGGAGGCCGCGGAGAGGATCAACGGGCGGGTCTGGGGGAAATGCGCCGCCATGGCGGCCAAAGACCTCAAGAAACGCTTCGATCTGAGGGAAAAGGGCTTGAAGGGATTCGTAGAGGCTCTGAAGCTGTTCCCCTGGGCGATCATCGTGGACTATGCGATTGAAGAACACGATCGCGAAGTGATCATCAGGGTTCCCCACTGTCCCGCGCAGGAAGGGCGGCTCAAACACGGGCTTGGCGAATATGTGTGCAAGGAGATGCATCGCGAGGAGTTCGGACGTTTTGCCCGGGGGATCGACCCGCGCATTGTCGTCGAGTGCGTATTCGCTCCTCCCGATCCGCATCCGGAGGATCTCTTTTGCGAGTGGCGATTCACACTCGATGCCTGAACCCGGTGGAGGGTTCCTCTCCCGGTGAGTTGTTTGCGCGGCCTTCGCCTTCCTCGTGGCCGGCGAATCGGGATGCCGCGAGGAGATGCAGGGCGCCGCACGGCAAGATAGGGCAGACCATGCGGCGACGGTTCAGTATTCCGCAAGAACCGTGGAAAGCGAAGAGGCGTGTTCTTTCATTCGTGACAGGAGAAAGGGGATCTCGTCCTTCTCGACCATGCAATCCGCCAGGACTATTTCCGAGAGGGCGAGCCATTCGTCTTCCGCAAACTGGCGGAGCACGCCGAGCAACTCCACGCTGGATGGAAGGGCGGGGCATCTCTCCGCTTTGGTCTTCCATGCTTTCAGAAAACCGGAAACCACGGCTTCGATGCAACCGGCGTCGGCCCAGGCCAGGCCGCCCGTTCCGTCATACCGGTCCAGGCGCATTCGAATGCTCATATTCAAAAAGAAGTGGACGGGGCCGACCCAGTTCTCATCGAAACCGGCCTCCACGGACGCCAGGGTCCTGTAGCCCCTGGCGGTCACCAGGCGGACGTCCAGCGATCCTTCCCGCCGCCGCAGGATGAAATCCCCCGCGGCGTGATGCCATGGATAGATCTGCCGGAAATCCTTCGGGTCGAGGTATGAAGTCAGGATAAAGGCTGCCTCGGTGTAGAGCGCGCGGGTTTCGTCGGGGGGCAGGACCTGCTCTTCGTGGTCCGGCGCCCAGACTTTCAGGCCGGGGGATGACTGTCCGGGAAGGTCTGAGAGGTGAAATTCATGGTGCTCGTCGAACCACTCTGCAAGGAAAAGGGAAAGAGGCTGCTGGAAGGCGTGGTCCCGGTCTTCGTAAAGGACGTCTCCGCGCTGGTACGGGCGCGGCAGGAACGGCAGCGCAAAACTGTCCCGGAGTGTGCGGAGCAGTGCCGGCTCGGCTTCCATGGACGCCTTCTGCTCCCGTGTTGCCGCCGTGTAGAGTGCCAGGGAGGAGATTCCTTCGTGCAGGTGGACCTTCAGGTGCGCGACGTGATAGAGGGCGCCGTGCTTTTCACTGATGACGTCCAGCCGCCGGATGGAATCCGCGGTTGCGGTGCGGCCGAGATGTTCGGTGAGGGAAGAGAGGAGGGGCTCGAAGGAATCCCGGCTGAGGAACCTGAAGAGGGCTTCGAAATATGGCCCGTAATAGAGCGTGGGGTTCTTGCCCTCGGGGCCGGAGGGAAGGGGGGCTTTCGCGCGCTCGGAATTGAGCGGCGCCGGGCCATCCGATGTGTCTATGAGGAACGAAGCCGGAAATGCAGTTTTCATTTTGAGTCTTTCTCTTTGCGATCCAAACCCGTTGGAGGGCGAGAACCGCACGATTCGTTACAGGCGGCCGGCTCCAGTTCCGGAGTCGGAGCGTCTTTCGACGCCGCGGAAAAGGCGAGAGAATTTTCGCCTTTCATGTTATAGGAATCGCCACGGGAACATCAAGGGGATGAAGGCGTCATTCAGGCAAAATGCGGCATGCGGGATACTCGCGATATATTCGTTCGAAAGCGATCGGCACGGTCAGGCGTGTCAACCATCAGGTTCTGGCAGCTTTTCCTTTGGCGGCGCAGGCGGCCCCGCCCGGGCCGCTCGAATGCGGAGCCGCCGGCAATATATATGGATCGGACAGGCGGCCCTGGAAGCAGAGTCAGGAGAATGAAGCCAGCGAACGGGAGGATGCTGATTGTCGCGGTCGCATTCATGATGCTTCTTTTTCCCTCTTCCGGGAGTGAGGGGCGGATGCGGGAGAAGAAGACGGCGGCCGCGGTCTCCGAGAGCGTCCCGAGCGCCGGGAGGGAAGCGACCCGGCAGATGGCGCCGTCTTCGCCCGATTCCGACGCCGATTCCCACGATTTGGAAAGCGCCCCGGAGCCGCAGAGCGAAACGGTTCAGCATCCGGTGAGGCTTGCGCCCATCTCCAACGCCAATTCTTATACGCCAGTCCTGGCGTCTGTCTTGAGCCCTCCGATTCCCGTGAGGGGCACGGACGGGACCGTCCGCCTGGCCTACGAACTCAGAGTCGCGAATGCGACCGGAGTCGAGATGGCCATTGCCGGTCTGAGCGTTCTCGATCCGCAGAACTCGGATTCCGTTGTCGCCTCTTTTGCTCAGGACGATGTAGCTGCAAACCTGTTCATTCCCGGATGTGCGGAACCAACCAACGTTCTCGGCCCGGCCCAGTCGGGCCTGCTGTGGGTGAACCTGACCTTCCCGTCCATTGAAGCCGTCCCGCCCGTTCTCGACCACCTCATTACGGTCACGACGAAGGCGCCTCAGGGACTCCTCACGGGCAAGTCGATCGAGAGGGTCGCCCGTAGCGAAGTGAACCTGGATGCTCCCGTTGTGATTGGGCCCCCGGTTGAGGGAGACCGATGGATCGCGCTGGGCGCTTGCTGCGATTCATATCACCGTTTTTCCGCGATCTCTCTCAATGGCGAGTGGCGCCTCGCCGAACGTTTCGCCATCGACTGGGTCCGGGTGGACAAAAACTATCGGCTCGTGAGTGGAGACCCCAAGAAGAACCGGAATTATCCTCAGTATGGAAGCAAGCTCATCGCGGTTGCGGACGGGGTGGTGCTGAAAGTGCTGGATGGGGTTCGCGAACAGACTCCAGGCAAGCCGCGCAAGGATCTGACTGTCGAGACCGCGAGCGGGAATTATGTGATGTTGGATGTCGGAAATGGTCTCGTGGCCCTCTATGCCCATATGAAACGAGGCAGCGTGGCGGTGCGGGAGGGAGAATCGGTTCACAGAGGGCAATTGATCGGCCTTCTGGGCAACTCCGGCAACAGCGATGCTCCCCACCTTCACTTTCATCTCATGGCGGGGCGCCTGGCGCTCGCCTCCGACGGAGTGCCCTATGTGATCGACTCGTTCCTCTTGAAGGGACGCGCAGTCTCCTCGGATGACCTGATCAGCCAGTTGAAAACCCCTGCGGTACCCGTCGAAATCCAGCCGGTGGAAGACATGGGAGAACGCAAAAATCTCATGCCTTCCAATCTCAGTTTCATCGAGTTCCCGTCGCGCCCCGGAGATGAAAAACACTGATTCCGTCCGCCCCCGCCTTATCCTTTGCCGGGAGCGGATGCTCTGGGCAAAGGGACCGGGAAACCGGCCATTCGTGGCTTTGCGGCTGGCTGTTTTTTCAGCGCGGCGGGCGAACCGCTCGAATCCCCGCTCAGGAGCACTATCAGTTCACTCACGAATCCTTTCAGATGTTCCGCCTGGGCGCTCATCTGCTCGGAGGCCGCCGCGGATTCTTCCGCATTGGCAGCATTCGCCTGGATCACCTTGTCGAGTTCCGTTACCGCCCGGTTGATCTGTTCGATGCCCTGGGCCTGTTCCTGAGACGCAGCGGTGATTTCTCCCACCAGAGTCTCCATTTTGGTCGCCGTGGTCGCAACCTGGGTGAATTCCTTGCTCGTCTTCTCGACGAGGTCCGATCCTTCCTTCACCTTCGCCACCGTCCCTTCGATCAATCCGGCGGTGTTCCTGGCGGCGTCGGCGGCACGCATGGCGAGGTTCCTGACTTCATCCGCCACAACGGCAAATCCCGCGCCGGCCTCGCCCGCTCTCGCGGCCTCGACGGCAGCGTTCAAAGCCAGAAGATTCGTCTGGAAGGCAATTTCATCGATGGTTTTGATGATCTTGAAAGTCTCCTCGCTGGCCGTCGAAATGCCGGTCATCGACAGAGTGAGCTTGCTCATGGATTCATGGGCGCGGCCGATGATTTCCTTCGACTCCATCATCAGATGGTTCGTGTTCCTGGCGTTCTCGGCGTTCTGTTTCGTCATGGTGGCCATTTCTTCGAGAGAGGACGACGTCTGCTCCAGGGCTGAGGCCTGCTGCGACGTTCCTTCGGCAAGCTGCTGACTGCTGCTCGATATCTGGCCGGACGCACCGGCTACCTGATGGGCCGCTGCGCTCAGTCCTCCAATAACGTTGTTCAAAGGGCGTGTGACCAGCTTGGATATCACGACGATGAGAAACAGCACGATCACGAGAGCCGCCACCGCTCCCGTAAGAATATTCTTCTTCGTCATGGAACTCAGGCTGGTATACATGGTCTCGCTGTCCTGCCTGACCATGACCCCGCCGAGCACGGTGCGGCTTGCCCCATGGCAATGGTAACACCGGTTTTCGTTCATAAGGGGGCGGATCACCGAAAAGTAATTCTTCCCGTCGGCCTGTTCCTCGTATCCTGCATCCGGCGCCTTGCCTTCATTCACGAGGATTTCGAGCGCCCGGGCGAGGCCGTCGGACTTTATCACCCCAGTCAGATCGACGTCGGCGCTCTGCTTCTCGGATGAATAGCTGATGTGCTTGTCAAACCGGAAGATGAACACTTGAACGCCGGTCTTTCCGAAATCGGTCATCTGCTGCCATATGGTCTCGCTGTCTCCGATGGACATGGGGTAGAGTATCCCGCTGTAGACAATGGCCGCAAGTTCACTGGCGGACGCCTGGAATTGTTCCTCGAGACTGGATTTCTGATTGGAGATGTTGAGGTAGATGATCGCAACCAGGACTGTCACAATCACGATGGAGATACCGGCGATCATCTTCACCTGCAGGGATAGTTTTGAGCTTTTCATCAGTGGGCCCCCCCGTAGACAAGCGGTCTGTACCTGAAAGCCTGAATCCTCTCGGAACTGTGACAAGTTTCACAATCTTTTGCAGTCAACTTCCCCTTGACGTCCTTGGGATCGCTCGTGTCGCAATGGAGGCTGCCCGGCCCGTGGCAGACCTCGCATCCTGCATCTTTCAACTGAGGAGTCTCGCTTTCAGAACGGAACCCTCCCTCCTTTCCGTACCCGGTGGTGTGACACTCGTAGCACTTCTTGATCTCCTGGTCCGTCAGCCCCTTGGCCAGAGCCTTGATGCTCTTGTACGAGTGGGCTTTCCTGGCATACGATGTAAAATTCTTGTATTCCGTTTCATGACAGTCTTTGCATGCTTCCGATCCCACGAACCTTTTCGATCCTTCGCCTGCCGCCTGACTTCCGCGCAGGTTCCCTGAAAAGACAAAAACCGGAAGAACCAACGCTACGATAGCCACCCCTCGAATGTACCTCATGACCGCAATGCCTCCCTCTTGAACGTGAAATCGCACATCACCCTCAGCCGCCCCGTTGCCTGAGAAACAGCGCGAACATTAGAACCGATTTTGAAAAACTTCCTTCTTTTAACCAACTAGTTATAATCATTATCAATTATTCCGCGTGGTTTTATTCTAATGAATTGAAGATATAACAGCAAGAAGATTCGCATTTGAGCAGCAAGAAAGGAGAAAATTCCGACCGGCGATCCGGGAGAGACGAGGCAAAGCTTCCCCTTGACCGGCAGACAAATGCCGCTAATGCAAGGACAAAACAGTATCGCAGGCCGATTCGGAGCACAGCAGCCATGTTGATGTCCTCTCAGACGATATATCGTTAATATTGTCCGATTTCTTGAAATATTACGTTTACAATCTTTGAGCGGAAAGCATCCGAGCAGGTCTCCCCGGGCGAGATTGGGCAAACGCTTTCTTCCGCGCCATACCTGCCGTTCACTGTTGTCTGCGCGCGCGGAAGACCAAATTCCCCGCGAGATCGGGCACATGCTGGGACGCCGATGGTCCACAACGGGGGAGGGACGGGCGTATCCTATCGATCAGGGTTGCACAAGATGGTTGACAGAAGCCCGTGGAGTGGTATTTTTAGACCGTCTGGTATCTTATTCTCAGGGCGGGGTGGAAGTCCCCACCGGCGGTATCCCGGGTTTTGCCGGGGAGCCCGCGAGCGCTCCTTTGCTTTGAAGGGAGGTCAGCAGATCTGGTTGAAGGCCAGAGCCGACGGTAAAAGTCCGGACAGAAGAGGATAAGGCAGTCAGCAACCCGCCACAGGCCTTCATTCGATGCAGCGCTGCGCGCGAGTCTGTTCTGGATCTGTCTATCCCTGTGCCCTGATTCTGGTAAATCCATAACGCAACTGAGGAGTATTGCCATGAATCAGAATTTGCTGGCTCGATTCGGCAACCCGTTTGAAAGGGTGGAAAACGGGCTGAACGCCTTGCGCAGCGGTCAAGGTGTGCTGGTTACGGACGATGAGCATCGGGAAAACGAAGGCGACCTGATCTTTGCGGCCGAATCCCTTACCCAGGCCAAAATGGCCATGCTGATTCGCGAATGCAGCGGTATCGTCTGTCTGTGCCTGCCCGAGGAGAAAGTGCGGGCGTTGGCCTTGCCCATGATGGTGCAGGAGAACTCCAGCCGTTTCAAGACGGCGTTCACCGTTTCGATCGAGGCTGCAAGGGGAGTCACTACGGGCGTTTCCGCCGCCGACCGGGTGGCCACGGTGAAGGCTGCTGTCGCTGATAGTGCGAAACCTGACGATCTCCACCGTCCCGGTCACGTGTTCCCTTTGAAAGCTCGACCGGGCGGCGTGTTGGAACGGCCGGGCCATACCGAGGCGACGGTGGATCTCATGCGCCTCGCCGGATTGAAACCGTACGGGGTGCTCTGCGAACTGACCAATTCCGATGGAACCATGGCGCGCTTGCCTGAAATCGTGGTCTTTGCCGAAAGGCACCAGATCCCGGTGCTCACTGTTGAAGACCTGCTGAGCTACCGAAGGTTGCAGGAAAAGAAGGAGTGCTGAAACGCCTGTCAGCCAGTGCAACGCCCCGCAGTGAGGGCGGGACGCTGCACTGGGCTACTGACCTGCACGTCCTTGGAATCTTGCCAGGAAATGTATGCACCTCATTAGTTTTCTCTGCGTTCTCCACGGTGTATTCTTTTTTCCTTGGTTGCGGAGTGCTTTGAGGGGGGATGCGACTTCCTGGATTGATAACTTCGTGGCTTCACTCAAAAAAACTTGGAGCGGGAGACGGGCTTCGGACCCGCGACCCTCAGCTTGGAAGGCTGATGCTCTAGCCAACTGAGCTACTCCCGCTCAAGTGTCCAAGTGTGTAACACGGCTTCCGGCGCTTTTCAATTGAAAAATGGTTCCAGCCCGGGGACCGGCGTCGCTCACGCCGCCACAGGCCGTTCCACGATCACCCGATCGATCCCTTCCTTTTCAGTCAGGAGGACGTTCACCTGCTCGTCCGCAACGGTATCGAGCTTGATGCCGATGAACTGGCCGAAGATGGGCAGTTCGCGATGGCCGCGGTCCACCAGCACCGCCACCTGGACACGCTTGGGCCGCCCGTAATCCATCAGCGCATCCAGCGCTGACCTGATGGTCCGGCCGGTATAGAGCACGTCGTCCACCAGCACCACGTCGCAATCGTCCACGGGAAAAGAGAGATCCGTCGACCTCACCACGGGCTGCGTGTGCAGACGCGTCCAGTCGTCGCGGTAGAGATTTATGTCCAGACTTCCGACGGGGAGAGGAACGTGGAATTCTTCGGAGATGATCCGCTGAAGGCGTCTGGCCAGGTAGACCCCTCCGGTATGTATTCCCACCAGGGCCAATTTCCGCCGGTCCACCGGCGGGCCGATGATTTCGCCCGCAAGCCTCTGCAAAGCCGCCCGGATGTCTGCCGCCTCCATTACGATGCGGCCCTCTCGTCCCTCCATCGTCAATCCCCGCTTCCCAAAGCAATGATGAAGAAAAGGCATGGGGGCGCTCAACCGGCGCCCCCATACAAACCGTCAGCGATTCCCTGCTTCGCCCCAAGCCTGGCGCTGAATCGCAGTAGCAGGCAAAACCCCTCTTACTCTCCTTACTTATCGGTTGCAGCGAAAGCTGTCAATAGCTTAATCTTTATGCCGCCGCAAAAACGAAGGCCATGTGCAGCGCTCAGTGCCGCTCGACACAATCGGGGTGTTCAATCGCTGCGTGTCATGAACGCGAAGGCGCGCATCGAGCCTTCTTCTCTGGATTCCCGCGAAAAGTACGCGGGAGCGACGTATCGGGGTTGTGGTCGTTTTATTCCGTGGAGTGGCGTTCAGAAGAGCCGTTTCACCCAGACCAGGTTCAGGTGGATGCTCATATCGTACTTGCAGAAACGTTCCATGGCGTCCAGATCGGACGTTTGCCTTATGGCCAGAAGCCGATCGAAATCCTTCTCGATCACGATATTACAGAAATCCACTGGAATGGACCTGACAAAATCCAGTTCTTCGTTGCTCCACAACTCTTGGGCTATGTCGCCGACTCCGTTTTCAAGAGCGTTGTTTCCGCAAACCTTGTAGCAGGCCCCGCAGTCGCACCTGTGGATGGAATCGAAATCCCTCGGAACGGGATGAGCGTGGTCGCAAAAAGGGCACACCACGACATGGGTTTGCATCAACCGGTTCCCGGTACGGATCTTGTCGAAAATCCCCCCGAAATGCTTCATTGAATTCCCCTAACATTTATACTTTCCGCCATACGCGGCGTCAACGGACCCGAAATGCTCCGCGCAACCCTCCAACCCGCTCATAGCACTGCCGCGCCAGGGCATATCGCCCAATCGTCCAGGCCTATCCCTGGGACGACGTCATGTCCGGCACCTTCATGTTTTGCCCGCGTCAGTGGGCAGCAGCCCTTCCTGGAATATAAGGAACGCGCGTCGACCGCCCGTTCACGAGCGTAGTATATAGAACGTTTTTCCTTGAAATCCAATGGCGACTTTGACATATAAGAAAACTGACGATTTAGGTCTTCATTCACTAATTCGGTCCAATTGCCCGCAAACATAAGGAAATTTGTAAAGTGAGATCTCCCAAAGAAAACACCGTCGACCACGCCGAACGTCCTTCCGAGGAAAAGGTGAAGGCCATCCTGTCGCTGCTTGACCTCCACTATCCCGATGCCGACTGCACTCTCGCCTATCGTTCGCCTCTCGAACTTCTGGTTGCCACCGTGTTGTCCGCCCAATGCACCGATGAACGGGTGAACCAGGTGGTCCCCGGCCTTTTCGGGAAATACCCTTCGACAAAGGCCTACGCCGAAGCCCCGCTGGAGGAACTGGAGGCCGCCATCAAGTCCACCGGGTTCTATCGCAACAAAGCCAGGAACATCAAGGCTTGCTGCGCGCTCCTCATGGAACGTTTCGATGGAAAGGTTCCCGCCGACATGGAGACCCTCACCGGGCTTCCGGGAGTCGGGAGAAAGACGGCCAACGTGATCCTGGGGAACGCCTTCGGAATCCCGGGACTCGTGGTGGACACCCACGTGGCGCGGGTGTCTCGGCGCCTGGGACTAACCCGTCAGAAGGATCCCGAGAAGATCGAACGGGACCTCATGAAGATTGTCCCAAGGGACAGATGGGTCAAGTTCTCCCACCAACTCATCCTCCATGGCAGAAGAACGTGCCAGGCGAGAAAGCCGAAGATGGAAATATGCCCTCTTTGCCCGTGGTGCTCCCATGCGGCCGAACACCCCGAAGGCGAGTGAAGCTCTGCATGCCATGCGACTTTTCGGGCGTGCTTAAAGTTACTACCTTGATGAGATCTGAACGCTTCCTGCACTCCAAATCTTGGTGGGCAAGGGTTTCATCCTGCCCAACGGAACGCCGAAGCGGTCTTTCCCGGTGGGCAACGCTCCCGCTTTTGCCGATCCTCCTGGCGCGCTCTCAAATGAGCCAGTCCAGGAATTTCTCCCGCCCGGGCTTCTCCACCCGAATGGTTCCCGATTTCTCGCCGTGCTGCCACGAGATGTCCACCAGATCGCTATCCGGGGCGTCTCCGTAGGAGGCTACCAGCATGGCGGCGACTTCCACGTCTTGCACGACGCAAGGAGATGCCGCCACCAACCCCGTCGGACCGGTATAGCCGACAGCCTTCAGCAGCAGGTCGCCGCTCCTGGAAAGAGACGCCAACCGATCGTTATCAGCCCGGTTTCGTCCAATGGCGCAGAGGTTCCCGGCAGGTGTTCTGAAATGACGCCCGCACTTGAGGAGTTCCGCCTCCCGCGGAGACGCATCGGGATAGAGTTCCAGGAGAGTCTTGAGCTTCTTTGCAAACCCTTCCTTGGTGAGCAGGCATCCACCTCCGGGTTGTGCGTACCCGGTGATGCCGTACCGGTTTGCCAGGGCCTCCTGGCGTTTCCGCGACCTGCCCTGGATATCGAGAAGCTTTTCGCGGTCGATGATGCCTTCCGATTCAAGAAGGGTCGGAGGCAGCAGCCTGGCGCTGAGCGGCCGCAGGATTCGCCCCGGATAGCCCGAGAGTTTTTCGACGCTCCTCATGGAATCCCGTCTCTGGCTCATGGGCCTCTGACCGAGGACCTCCCCGGTGAAAAGGAAATCCGCGCCCTCTTGCAGCATGAGGCGGCCAGCTGCTCCGAGCATCAGGGCGTGGCAGTCGATGCATGGGTTTATCTGGCTCCCGTAGCCATAAACGGGCTTTTTTACCATATCGAGATGCTCTTCGGCAAAATCGATGACCCGTGCGGGTATCCCGCAGAGGGAAACCACGCTCACATCAGGAGGAGGACCGAAAAAAGGGGTTGAGAATATCACGGCCGTCACCTCGATCCCCTGTTCTTCGAGGACTTTGTATGCAAGCACGCTGTCCAGGCCTCCCGAAAGGAGCCCGATCCCTTTGATCTTTTTCTTAGAGTCCATGGGATGCCTTCTCAATGTGGAAAGGATATCGAGGGATTCTCCCGATTTCGAGCGACACGGGAGGATCGACGACCGTCCGGCTGCCCCCGCGGGGCCATACGCGCTTGATTCGCTATTCTCTGATCGGTGTTGATAGTAGCGTCCGAACCGGTCGTCGACAAGGCCCATGGAGTCGATTTCCTTTCCCGTCGACGAGATTCGGTCGATTCGGCGGCAGGACGCGGCGCCGTGAGGGGAGACCGGACTGGGCACAAAAGATCCTGTATGCAACGGGGACGGTCCGCCGGACCGGACGGCACGTTTCTCCGGTCATTTTTCCCTGTCAGCGCAACGGGATAACTTGACCTCGTTGAATTCCTCCTGTATACAGGAAAGCGATACTCTGGAGCGCTTCAGTCTTACTGTCCGCTCGTGCGGGGAGCATGTCTGCATTCTGCCCATTTTGCTGCGCTTCGATATGATTGCGCCACTTTGCTCACCGCGAGCGGACGACTCTTGGAGAAGCAGGGGCAAGGGATTCAAACGGCGTTGCGGCCACCACCGCGGGTCATCGGCACAACCTGTTTTTGACATTCATGATGAAGCAGCGTCACAAGCATGGAGCGATCTGCAGGTTCCATGTCGTACGCTTGAGGAGTGGTGTTCGAAATCGGGACGCGAGCATGAAAGACAGTATGAAGACGATGATCCATTTCCAGGAAGTCCACAAGTGGTTCAAGGACCTCCACGTTTTGAAGGACATCAACCTGAAGGTCATGCACGGGGAGGTTGTCGTGATCTGCGGACCGTCCGGGTCCGGGAAATCGACCCTCATACGGACGATCAACCAGTTGGAACCCATCGACAAGGGCAAGCTGCTTGTGGACGGCATGGATCTCGCCGACCCGAAGACCAATATCAATAAACTGCGGGCCGAGATCGGCTTCGTATTCCAGCAATTCAACCTCTACCCGCACCTCCATGTTTTGAAGAACGTTACCCTGGCCCCGATCAAGATTCGAAAGTTGAGCAGAAAGGAAGCGGAAAAACAGGCAATGACCCTCCTCGAACGGGTCGGACTGGCCGAGAAAAGGGACGTCTACCCCGCCCAACTCTCCGGGGGCCAGCAGCAGCGGGTCGCCATCGCGCGGGCCCTTGCCATGAAGCCCAAGATCATGCTGTTTGACGAACCCACCTCTGCTCTGGACCCCGAAATGATCGGCGAGGTTCTGGCCGTTATGAAGGATTTGGCCCAGTCGGGGATGACCATGGTCGTGGTCAGCCATGAAATGGGGTTCACCAGTGAAGTCTCCGATCGGGTTGTGTTCATTGACGAGGGCGAAATCCTTGAAGAAAGCGACCCTTCTTCGTTTTTCAAGCACCCGAAGCACGAACGGGCGCAGCAGTTCTTGAAGCAGGTGCTTTCACCGATGCATTAACTTCTAAGACGGAGGAAAGGTATGAAGAAACTCGCAGTGGTTGTTCTGGCAATGGCGTTCATCGGTTCGTTCTGTTGTGCGGCGTTTGCGGGGGATACGCTGGCCGACGTGAAGAAGAAAGGGGTCCTCGTGGGTGGGGTGAAGGACTCCCTTCCGCCCTTCGGTTACGTCGATGAGGCCACCCGGCAGATCGTGGGCTACGATGTGGACTTCCTCAAGACCATCGCCGACAAACTCGGCGTGAAACTGGAAGTCAAGCCCGTGACCTCGGCTAGCCGGATGCCGCAGTTGGTCGAAGGAAACATCGACATGATCGCGGCGACCATGACCAAGAACCCGGAGCGGGCGCAGCAGATCGACTTCAGCTATACCTATTTCATGACGGGCCAGAAGTTCCTTGTGAAAAAGGGCACGGTCAAGAAGCTGGCCGATCTGGAAGGCAAGAAGATCGGGACCGCCAAGGGATCCACCTCCGAACAGAACGTCGCCAAAGCTCTTCCCACCGCGAGCGTTCTTTCCTTCGACGACTATCCCCAGGCTTTTCTCGCGCTCCAGCAGGGGAAAGTTTTTGCCGTGACGACCGATGAGTCCATCCTTGCGGGCATTCGCGGGAAAGCTCCCAATAAGGACGAATTTGAGATTCCAAACGTGAGGATCTCCGATGAACCCTACGGTCTGGGGATGCGCAAGGGCGACAAGGCTCTCGTCGACTTCGTGAACGCAACGCTCATCGAGATGGAAAAGAGCGGCAAGGCCAAGGAAATCTTCCTCAAGTGGTTTGGTCCCAACACCACGACGCCCCTCGATCGCGATTTCACCATTGTTCCCGACTAGCGGATTCGAAGGGCGAACGGCCTGTGCTGCACTATAAGTTCGACTGGGCGATCATCACCACCGGGAAGTATTTTTCGTGGCTGGTTTCCGGTGTCTACACGACCATCCAGCTCTCGGTGGTGTCGATCGTCCTCGCCTTTTTGCTGGGGCTGATCGTTGCGGTCATGCGCATGAGCCGCGTCACTCCGGTTCGATGGGCCGCCATGGCGTTCCTCGAATTCACGCGCAACACGCCCCTCCTCGTTCAGATTTTCTTCTGGTACTTCGGTTCGTACAAGATACTCCCAACCATAGTGAACGACTGGCTGGGAACCTGGAATTTTGAATTCGCCGCCGCGGTGATCGCCTTGACGATCTACACATCGGCCTTCATTGCCGAGGACATCCGCTCGGGCATCCGGTCCATTCCGAAAGAACAGATGGAGGTGGCGCGGAGTTCGGGTTTCTCCTATCTCCGGTCGATGCAGCACATCATACTGCCTCAGGCGATTCGCATCACCATTCCTCCGCTCATCAACCAGTTTCTCAACCTGATGAAAAACTCGTCCCTGGCCATGACCATCGGGGTGGCCGAACTGACGTACCAGGCGAGGCAGGTCGAGAGCTACACATTCAAGGGATATGAGGCGTTCACGGCTGCGACGCTGGTTTATCTGTTCATGTCGCTCGTCATCACGGCATTGGTGAACCTTTACAACAAGAAGGTCCTGATGCCTTCGAAGGGCCACTGAAATGGGTTCATGGCTGGATTTCACGGTTATCTATAAGAACCTCACCTATTTTTTTATCGGAGCCTACCCCCACGGCCGCCTTGGGGGCGTCGCACTGACTCTCTACCTTGCAACGGCCTCCTGCATCCTGTCTTTTTTCGGAGGCCTGATACTCGGATTGCTCAGCGTCTCCCGAAACCGCGTCATAAAATATGCAACCATGGCTGTCAGCAACGCCATCCGGGGCATTCCGCTCCTGATGGTCATCTTCTGGATGTATTTCCTTCTCCCCGCGCTCATGGGAACGACTATGCCCGAAAGCAGCACGGTCATCGCGGCGCTGACGATCTTTACGTCCACCTACATGGCCCAGATCGTACGGGCAGGGATAGAAGGCATCCCCAAGGGGCAAACGGAAGCGGCCATTTCCACGGGTCTACACCCCTGGCAGGCGATGCTCTACATCGTGCTCCCCCAGGGACTCCTCAACATGGTTCCTTCCTTTGTGAACCAGTTCGTTTCCCTCATCAAGGACACCTCCCTCGCCTTCATTGTCGGAGTCTCGGAGCTGACCCATGTGGCGACCCAAATCAACAACCGCACCATGATCTATCCGACGGAGATTTTCTTCTTCATCGCCGTCGTCTACTTCATCATCTGCTACGCGTTCACCAGCCTTTCCCGGTGGCTCGAAAAACATCTTGCGTGGAGCCGGCCCATGTGACCGACTCCCCTCTGCCCGAAGGCTACGCCCACACTGTTTCCTTCAGCGGCCGCATGCCTGCCGTTTTCCCCCTGGTTCTTTTTCCCGTTCCGCATGCTACAAGCGCCGTGATTCAAGAAGCGCCGCCCGGCGGCGACCACGGGCGTTCGTCTCTTGCCGTTTTCGCCGCCTTGACACTCTTGGCGAAATTCCTTAGAGTGGTGCCTTTCTTTTCCATCCCAGTCGAAGCGAATCGGGAAAAACGGCAATCGCTATCCAGGCCATACGGGGAATCACAATGTCCAACAGAGGGCAGCGGCTCGAAAAATTCCGCAACATTGGCATCATCGCTCACATCGATGCCGGGAAAACCACCGTGACGGAACGCATTCTCTTCTATACGGGCCGTTCCCACAGGATGGGAGAAGTCCACGACGGGACCGCCGTCATGGACTGGATGGAACAGGAGCAGGAACGGGGCATCACCATCACCTCCGCCGTCACGACCTGCCAGTGGCGGGATCACGAAATCCATCTCATCGACACTCCCGGCCACGTGGATTTTACCATCGAAGTCGAGCGTTCCCTGCGGGTTCTGGACGGCGCCATAGCGGTCTTCTGCGGTGTGGGCGGGGTCGAACCCCAGTCGGAGACGGTCTGGCACCAGGCGGACCGGTACCACGTTCCCAAGATTGCGTTCGTCAACAAGATGGACCGGATTGGAGCCGACTTCGAGAGCGTGGTCCGGCAGATAGAAGATAAGTTCAAGGTGGTTCCGTTGCCTCTCCAACTTCCGCTGGGCCGGGAATCGGATTTTCGCGGAGTTCTGGACCTGCTTCACATGAGGCGGATCGTCTGGGACGAGGAGACCCTGGGCGCCGAATACGAGTATCGGGACATTCTCCCTGAAGATGAGGCGCTCGCGGTCGAAGCCCGGGAAAACCTCGTCGCCAAAGCCGCCGAGATGGACGACGGTCTCATGGACCGTTACATCGAGGGGGAGGAAATTTCAGCCGCGGACCTCATCGCCGTCGTCCGCAGGCTCACCGTGGAACTCAAAGCCGTCCCGGTGCTTTGCGGCAGCGCATTGAAGAATAAGGGCATTCAGCCCCTGCTCGACGCCATCGTCGATTTCCTGCCCTCGCCGCTCGACGTCCCGGCCATCGAAGGAATCAACCCGCAGACGAGAGAGGTGGATCTGCGCGAAAGCAGCGAACGCGAGCCCCTCGCAGCCCTGGCCTTCAAGATCTCCATGGATCAGGGGCGCAAGCTCACCTATGCCAGGATTTACTCCGGGAAGTTGACCGCGGGCGATGAACTTCTCAACGTAACGAAGGGAGTCAAGGAGAAGGTCTCCAGGATTTTCCAGATGCACGCCAACAAACGAGACCGACTCGACAGTACGGGCGCCGGGAACATCGTGGCGCTCATGGGCGTTAAGTCGGCGTCAACAGGCGACTCGCTCAGCGACCCCGGCCATCCGATCATGCTCGAAGCCGTCGACTTCTACCAGCCCGTCATCTCCATTGCCGTCGAAGCGAAAACCCGGGCCGACCAGGAAAAACTCCTGGATTCTCTCGCCCGGATTTCGGAAGAAGACCCCACTTTCAAGTTCCAGGAAAACCCCGATACCGGCCAGACCATCGTCAGCGGCATGGGCGAGCTGCACCTGGAAATCGTTCTCACCCGCCTCGACCGCGAATACCACGTGGGAGTGAACGCCGGCAAACCCCAGGTGGTCTACCGCGAAACGATCCGAACCGAAGCGCAAGCCCAGTCCATCTTCGACAGGGAGATCGGCGGGGCCAGGCACATGGCCATGGTGGAACTGCATCTGTTCCCTTGCGCGAGAGGGAAGGGCAACTCCGTGGTCAACAGGGTGAGGGACGGTTCCATCCCCGAAGCGTTCTTTCCAGCGATCGAATCGGGCATCCAGGACGCCATGAACAGCGGACCGGTACTGGGATATCCCGTTGTGGACGTTGAAGCCATCGTTTTCGGCGGCCAGTTTCATGAGGGCCTCTCCAGCGAAATCGCTTTCCGGGTGGCCGCAACCATGGCCTTCAAGAAGGCCTGTGAAATGGCTTCTCCCGTTCTGCTGGAACCGTTTATGTCGGTCGAGATTCTGACGCCGGATGAATTCCTGGGCGAGGTGCTCGGCGATATCAACGCGCGAAAGGGACGCGTCGAAAGCATCCTTGCCCGCAAGGCCATTCAGGTCGTAAAAGCCGTCGTGCCGCTCTCCAGGATGTTCGGTTATTCAACGGCTCTCAGATCGTCTTCCCAAGGGCGCGCAACCTTCACGATGAGCTTTTCCCACTACGACGTGACGTCCCAATGACGGTGCTTCCCAGGGGATCTACGGATTTTTTTCGCAATTTCCTTGAACTATTCTCCCGCATGCTCTATATTGACGCGATTCTGGGGCTGGGTGGACATCCGACGAGCGCACCCTCAGCCTGCCTGGGTGCATCGGCAGGCGGAACATGGCAAAACGGCGTATCATGATTGTTGCTGCAAACAAGGATTCATCGTTCATTTGATTTGAAAGGCAGGTGAAAACTGAATGTCGGAGGCCGAAACAAGAGAAAATATTGAAAAGAAGATACGAAAGCTCCGCAAGGATTTCCAGAAAAATGTCCAGCCCGTCCTGCGCCGCCATAACTACTATCTCTCCAAGGGAGAACGCCGTCGCATCAAGAAAAAGAAAGCGATCAAGCGAATCCAGCGGAGGGAGCGCAGATTGATGAGGTCTGCATAGGCTTTCCCCGGCGGGAAGCCGGAGGCATGGCGCCACGCAGAAGAACAGGGGACTTCAGAAATGGATGGCGCGTTAAGTTCCAACGGTCACAATTCCTGTATCCGCCTGCCCACGATCCCCGGAAGATTTATCAAGTCGAAGAGGCCCCGAGCGATCCATTCGCCCGGGGCTTTTATCTCTGAGGCCCCCGAAAGCTCCTCGCGCCCTCAGCGCTGCTTCAGGAGATTGCGCGCGATCACGAGGCGCATGATTTCGTTAGTCCCCTCGTAGATCTGTGTGATCTTGACGTCCCGCATGTGCCGTTCCATGGGATAATCCTTGCAGTAGCCGTATCCGCCCAGGATCTGGACCCCTTCCACGGCCGCCGCCATGGCCACGTCCGAAGCCAGCAGCTTGGCCATGGCCGATTCCTTTTCATAGCGGCGTTTGTTCTCCTCCAGCCAGGCGGCCCTCAACGTGAGGAGTTCGGCGGCGTCCAACTGAGTGGCGATGTCGGCGAGCTTCCACTGAATGGCTTGAAAGGATGAAATGGGCTGGTCGAACTGTTCGCGGGTCTTACTGTACTCGATGGCTTCATCGAGAACCGCCCGCCCGATGCCGAGAGCCTGCGAGGCTATCCCGATGCGGCCCCCGTCGAGGGTGGTGAGCATCTGACGGAAGCCCTCGCCCGGCTTTCCGAGCAAGTTGTCCCTGGGGATTCTGGCGTCCTCGAATACGAGTTCGGCTGTTCCGGAAGCGTTGATCCCGAGTTTCTCCTCGATGGTTCCCACGTGAAAACCGGGCGTGTTTTCAAAGTCCACGATGAAGGAGCTGATCCCTTTGTAGCCCGCGCTCTTGTCGGTGACTGCCGCCAGAACGCAGTACCTGGCCACGTTGCCGTTGGTGATGAATTTCTTCACTCCGTTGATCACCCACTCGTTGCCGTCGAGCACCGCGACAGTGCGCATCTTGGCCGGATCTGACCCCGCGCCCGACTCGGTGAGCCCGTAGCAGCCGAGAGCCCCGCCGCTCGCAACCGGTTGCAGGTACTTCTGCTTCTGCTCCTCGGTCCCATAGGCGTAAATGGGGAAGTTGTAGAGGCTGTTACAGACGCTCATGATCACGCCGCAGGAAGCGCAGGCTTTTGAAATTTCGATCATGGCGAGTACATAGCAGATGTAATCCATCCCCGCGCCGCCGTATTGTTCGGGAATTGTGATTCCGAGAAGGCCGAGTTCGCCCATTTTGCCGATCAGTTCTTCGGGATGGCGATGCGTTTTGTCCAGTTCGGCGGCAACGGGTTTGATCTCGCGTTCGGCAAATTTCCGAGCCATTTCCTGGATCATTTGCTGCTCTTCGGTCAGATCAAAATTCATGCTCTCTCCTTCGCCCGTGGAAAAAATTCCGTCCCAAGAATCAACTGTCGAGACTTCCGGTGAATTCGGGCTTACGCTTTTCAAGGAAGGCGGACACGCCTTCCTTCGCGTCGCTGCCCGCGAAACTGACCCCGAAGGCCTCCGCCTCGAGAGCGCACGCGCTCCTCAGATCCACGTCCATGCCGCGGTTGATCACCTGCTTGATGCTGCGCAGGACCGCCGGCCCCTTGGACGCCAGTGTCGTTGCGATTTTCATGGTTTCCTCCACGAGCCGCTCCGCCGGGAAGACCCTTGTGACGAGGCCGATTTCCTTCGCCTGCCGCGCATCGATCATGTCGCCGGTCATGCACAGTTCCTTGGCAACGGATCGACCCACCAGGCGCGCGAGCCGCTGCGTGCCTCCGAAACCGGGCAGGAGGCCCAGGTTGACCTCGGGCTGGCCAAACCTCGCGTTCTCCGCCGCATAAATGAAATCGCAACTCATGGCGATCTCGCACCCTCCTCCGAGGGCGAATCCGTTGACGCACGCGATGACCGGCTTGGGCAACTGCTCCAATTTGAAGAAGACCTCCTGCCCCTTCTCTGCAAAAATCCTCGCCTGAAGGGGATTCATCTTCGGAAACTCCGAGATGTCCGCTCCGGCTACAAAGGCTTTTTCCCCGGCGCCGGTGAGCACCAGCACACGAATCGCGTCGAGGCTCCGCACCCGGTCGACGACCTCGCTTACCTCTTCGAGAGTCTTCGGATTGAGCGCATTCAGAGCCTTTGGCCTGTTGAACGTGAGAACGCCGATCCCGTTGTTGACTTCAAACAGAATGTTTTCATAAGGCATAACAACACTCCTTCCTCTCTTGGGATAAGCTGCGGACCAGCCCGCCGTTTCGGGGCGGCTCCGTTTTCCCTTCCATCATTCCGAAATCCGGCTCCGCTTCATTCACATTCCACGGCGATGGCCGACCCCTGGCCGCCGCCGATGCAAAGGGTCGCGAGACCTTTTCGTGCGTCCCTCTTCTGCATCTCGTGAAGGAGCGTGGTAAGAATGCGCGCCCCCGACGCTCCTATGGGGTGGCCGAGGGCTATTGCCCCGCCGTTCACGTTGACCTTTGCGAGGTCCCACCCCATCTCGCGGTTGACGGCCACGGCCTGAGCTGCAAAGGCTTCGTTCGCCTCTACGAGATCCAGGTCCCCCGCCTTCCACCCCGCGCGCGCAAGTGCCTTCTCGCTGGCGCGTACGGGACCCATCCCCATGATCGCGGGGTCGACCCCGCTCGAGGCATACGCGCGAATCGTCGCCATGGGCTTCAGCCCCAGGGCTGCCGCCTTTCTCCCGGACATGACGATGACGATGGCCGCTCCGTCATTGATCCCGGACGCATTCCCCGCGGTAACCGTTCCGTCGGGTCTGAAGGCGGGTTTGAGTTTGCTCATGGCGTCGAGGGTCGTTCCAAATCGCGGATGTTCATCCGTGTCGAAAAGGACGATGTCACCCTTTCGTAGCGGGATCGGAACCGGAACGATTTCGTCTTTGAAACGGCCGCTCCGGATTGCCGCCTCTGCTTTCTGCTGGCTCGAAACGGCCAGTTCGTCCTGGTCCAGCCGGCTGACCCCGAACCGCTCGGAGACGTTCTCCGCGGTGTTCCCCATGTGATAACCGTTGAATATGTCCCAGAGCCCGTCGAGGACCATGAGGTCCACGACCTTGCCATCTCCCATGCGCTGTCCCCACCTCGAATCCCTGAGGGCGTAGGGCGTCTGCGACATGTTCTCTATCCCGCCCGCAACCACCACGTCGGCATCCCCGAGCGCAATCGCCTGCGCCGCGAGAAAAACCGACTTGAGCCCGGACGCACACACCTTGTTGATGGTGAACGCGGGCGCCTCCAGGGGGATTCCGGCATGAACGGCTACCTGCCTGGCGGGATTTTGCCCCAGCCCGGCCTGGAGAACGTTCCCGAGGATGACCTCGTCCACCTGGCCCGGATCGAGCTTCAGCCGCTGGAGCGATTCCTTGAGCGCGACCACGCCGAGTTGAACGGCCGACACGGCGCAAAGCGATTTCCCGAAACTCCCCACCGGCGTCCTGAGTGCACTGACAATAACCGCCTGTTCCATTATTGCCTCCATAGAGAGATTGGTGGAGCCGAAGAACTGATAGATCACCCGATTCGGCGTCGGCCGAGCGAGCGGCAACCCGATCCGGGCAGTTCCGTTCCTTGAAAATTAGTTTGCTTATATGAAAACCGCGGCAACTTGTCAAACCCTTTGCGGCGCTGAGGCAAGATGATTGGGGTGCGAGAAACGGGGTGTTGTTGCCCCCTGGAGGCAACAGACATTTCCATGTCATGTCCGGCCGCTTAGCCCGGCTGCTTGCGCGGCGTCTCGAGCCAGAGATCGCCCAGGCTGATTTCCACCTCCTGGAATGGCTCGGCGCGGACTCTGTCTCTTTCCGAAAATGCATCCAGCAGAGACCACCGCCCGGATTCAAGCCGAAATACTTCCAGGGTCATGAGGAGCGGGTCGATCAGCCAGGCATGCCGCACCTGATATTGAGCATAAATGCGCATCTTCTCGATCCGATCGTTACGGGCCGTGTGGGGCGAAAGCACCTCGCACACCCAGTCCGGTGTCACGGAGATCCAGTTGTGCCCTTCGGATTCCGGGAATCGCTCTCTACTCCAGCCAGCCAGATCCGGAACGAGGATATCCCCTCCAAACCCGATCTCAGGTTCGATGATGATGACCCATCCGCCGGGACCGCCACGACCATGACAATAGGGTGGTATCACCTCGCCTCCAAGGTACGAGGAAGCGATGGCATGCATTCTTGACGGCCTGGGAGTAACGACCACCTCTCCGCCGATGATCTCTCCGATCATGTTTTCCGGGATGCCGCGAAGTTCTTCGTAGGTCGCTTTCTTCTTGGCCGGATCTGACATTGGAAGTCTCCTCTTCGATTTTTCCAGTCAGTCGCATAGCGTGTGTCGATACCCGCAGGCATGCTTGAAGAAACGGATCCCGCGCTATTGAGAATCATCGATCGGGATGGCGGTAGCATTTCGACGGATCGGCGGCGGTGCACTCTCGCCCGTAAAGGTTGGAGCTGAAGCGATCAAGATTCTCCTGGGGGCCGATGGCGACCAGGGTGTCTCCGGCGTAGAGAGTCTCAGTGGGCGCGGGGTTATAGACCATCTGCCCATCCGTGCGCTTGATGGCGACCACGATGAGGTTGTATTGACTGCGGATGTTGGAATGCATGAGCGCTCTCCCCACCGGTTCCGAATCCTCGGGAAGAGATATCTCCTCCATGCTCAGTTCGAGGCCCTCCGATGACAGAGCCAGTTCAAGAAAACCCGTTACGGTCGGCCGCACTATGTTGTGCGCGATGCTCAGAGCGCCGATGGCGAAGGGCGAGACAACCCGGTCTGCTCCCGCTTTGGTGAGTCTTTTCGCGGTGTCGAGGGTCCCCGCCCTGGCGGAAATCCTTAGATTCTTGTTGAGATCCCGGGCCGTCAACACAATGAAGACGTTGTCGGTGTCCTTGTTGACCACGGAAACCAGGCCCTTCGCCCTGAGTATGCCGGCAGCGATGAGGTTCTCTTCTTCCAGCGCATCCTCCGGAAGGAGGAGAACGCCTTTTTCTCGCGTTTTGATCACAAGGGATTGGTCGGAGTCGACCACAACCACCGGGATTCCGTACTTGGAAAGTTCTCCGACAATGATCTGCCCCATTTGGCCGTACCCGCAAACGATGTAATGGTCCGTAAGCTGGTCGAGCTGTTTCCTCAATTTTCGCCTCCGATACAGTTCCCAAAGTTTGACGTCCAGGAAGAACTGGCTCACATAGGCCAGGTTGAAAGCCATGAAGCCGGCTCCCATGAGAATGATCCCAATGGTTATCAGCCTGCCGTGCTCGTCGAGAGGTCGCACTTCTCCGAATCCAACCGTGCTGAGCGTGATCACGGTCATGTAAAACGCATCGAGAAAGGGGAAACCCTCCACGACTATGTAGGCGAGAGTGCCCATGGAAATCAGGAATAAGGTCAGGCAACTGATGACGATGATTCGTTGAACGGTCGTTCTCAACCATGGGTTCTGCATTCTGACGTCCTCGACGGGGCGTTTCGAAACACGGATGCGGCGCTTCGCCGCGGCCGGACTATCGCCGGGGGGGCAGACGATTCCGGCCGGTGCGGAGATCTATCCAATAACATCCCTTCGACAGCGGAACAAGTGCTTCGTTGCAATCGGGGTCGGGTGAGGTCTGCATTTTTTTTGGTGTCGCTATGTCCTATTTAGCATATAGTATGTATGTTTTGGCAAGTGTGTCCCTCCTTCCCGCAAGACTCGGGGAAACATCGGACGGGAAACGCAGTTGCACTGGGCTCCTTGCGAGACGGTGTATTGTGCTTTCAGCGCGCCGCTCGCAGGTTCTCCGCGCCGCCCGCAGCCGTAAGATTCCGCCGCATCCGCTGTGGCCAATCATCGGGCAACGCAGGGACGGGGCTGGAGCGGAGGAGGGAGACCCCGGTGCTCTTCGGCACGACCCGTCTCGAAGACGAGACGAAAACGAAAAGAACGGATTCCATGGAAAAGAAGACCATCAAGGTGAATGGAACGGTCAGGACATTGGTCGTGAAACCCGGCGCATCTCTTGCGGAGGTGCTGCGTGGCCAACTGGGATTGACCGGCACGAAGGTCGGATGCGGAACGGGTCAGTGCGGTGCCTGTTCCGTCCTCATAAACGGCCGGGTCGTCCCGTCCTGCGTCTTCGAGATGAGAAGGGTCAAGGATGGGGACGACATCACGACCATCGAAGGCATCGGCACGCCGGAAAAGCTGCATCCCCTCCAATTGGCGTGGACGATTCGCGGGGCCGCTCAGTGCGGCTTCTGCAGCCCCGGTTTCATCGTTTCCGCCAAGGCTCTCCTGGACGAGAATCCCGAACCGAGCCGTGAGGAGGTGCGGGAATGGTTTCAAAAGCATCGCAACGCCTGCCGGTGCACGGGTTACAAGCCCCAGGTGGACGCGGTCATGGACGCGGCGCGCCTCTTGAGGGGTGAAATAACCGAGGAGAGCCTGCAGTTCAACCTGCCGCCGGACGGCAGGATTTTCGGCGGCAGTTGCCCGCGCCCGAGCGCCATCGCCAAGGCGACGGGCACATGGGACTTCGGCGCGGACACGGGCCTGCAGTTGCCGTCGGATACGCTCCAACTCGCCCTCGTTCAGGCCGAGGTTTCCCACGCCAACATCCTTTCCATCGACACGTCCGAAGCGGAGAAAATGCCCGGCATCTACAGAATCGTGACGCACAAGGATGTGAAGGGCAAGAACCGCATCTGCAGCCTCATCACTTTTCCGACCAACCTGGGCGACGGCTGGGATCGGCCCATCCTCTGCGACGAGAAGATATTCCAGTTCGGCGACGCCATCGCCATCGTATGTGCCGACACGGAAGAAAACGCGAAGGCGGCGGCAAAGAAGGTCAAAGTTGACCTGGAAGTCCTGCCGGCCTACATGAGCGCACCCGCGGCCATGGCCCCCGACGCCGTCGAAATCCATCCAGGAACTCCCAATGTCTATTTCGAGATTCCCGTCGCAAAGGGCAAGGACACGGGACCGCTTATGGAGAGGGCGGCGTACGTGGTGGAGGACAATTTCTACGTGGGACGTCAACCCCATCTCCCGATGGAGCCGGACGTGGGTTTCGCGTATTTCGACGACCAGGGACGCCTGACCATCCATTCCAAGAGCATCGGCATCCACCTCCACCACGGGATGATATGCCCCGGCCTCGGCATCGAACCCGAGAAGTTGCGGCTCGTGCAGAACCCGACGGGCGGGACTTTCGGCTACAAGTTCAGCCCGACCATCGAAGCGCTCCTGGGGGCAGCCTGCATGGCGACGGGCAAGCCCGTCTTCCTCAAGTTCGACTACTTCCAGCAGATCACATACACGGGCAAGCGTTCGCCATTTTTCATAAACTTGAAGTACGGCGCCGACAAGTGCGGCCGGATCTTCGCCATGGAAAGCGACTGGACCGTGGACCACGGCGCGTATTCGGAATTCGGAGATCTCCTGACGGTCCGGGGCGCTCAGTTCATTGGCGCGGGCTACGGCATCCCGAACATCAGGGGAAAAGGACGGACCGTTTGCACCAATCACGCCTGGGGATCGGCCTTCAGGGCCTACGGGTCGCCGCAAAGCGAATTCGCATCGGAAGTTCTCATGGACGAACTCGCTGAGAAAATGGGGATGGACCCGCTCGAACTCCGCTACCTGAACGTGTACCAGCCGGGTGACACAACGCCATCCGGGTGCCGGCCGGACGTCTTCAGCCTGCCGGACATGATCGACAAGATCCGTCCGCTCTATGCGAAAGCCCTGGTAATGGCCAAAAGAGAGTCCAGTCTCCAAAAGAAAAGGGGCGTCGGCGTCTCCATTGGCATCTACGGCTGCGGGCTGGACGGCCCGGATTCGTCCGAAGCGTGGGTGGAGTTGACTCCTACGGGCGCAATGGTCGGGGTTTCCTGGGCAGACCATGGCCAGGGCGCCGACATGGGATGCCTGGCCACGGCCCATGAGGCTCTCCGGCCGCTGGGCCTCCCGCCGGAGAAGATCCGGCTGGTCACGTGCGACACGGCCGTCACTCCCGATAGCGGCCCCGCAGGCGGAAGCCGGTCACAGGTGTTTGCCGGCCAGGCCATCAAGGCCGGGTGCGAAATGCTGCTGAAAAGCATGAGGAAACCCGGCGGCGGCTACCGCACTCATGACGAGATGAAGGCGGACTCCATCCCGCTTCGGCATCACGGCAAATGGACGGCTTCAGCGTGCAGGGAATGCGATCTTTCCACCGCTCAGGGCAATCCGTTTCCGGTTTACATGTACGGGGTCTTCATGTCCGAAGTGGAAGTCGACGTCGAAACCGGGAAGACCAGGGTCCTGAAAATGACCCTCGTTGCCGACGTGGGCAGAGTCGTCAACAAACTGGTCATTGACGGGCAGATCTACGGTGGGCTCGCTCAGGGCGCAGGTCTCGCTCTCTCCGAAGATTTCGAGGACGTGGGGAAGCACAACAGTCTCGTTGCATGCGGACTTCCCTACATCCGGGACGTTCCGGATAACCTGGAAATCCTCTATCTGGAAACGCCTCGACCGCTCGGCCCCTTCGGTGCGGCCGGCGTTGGGGAACTGCCCCTCACATCCCCGCACGCGTCCATCATCAACGCGATCCGCCATGCCTGCGGCGTCCGGATAACGAAGCTGCCGGCGCTGCCCGAAAAAGTGCTGGAGGGAATCAGGACCAGAGAACGCCGCGGCGAGAATTATTTCTCTCGCCAGATTTTGCGGCATCGTTGACATCACGCAAAGCCGCCTTATCTTCTGTCCGTGCGGGCAACGGGGTGATTTGCTTAGCATCGGTCGCGGGGAGTTTCGTAATCTTTTGTCGATCCCACAAATTTTTCATTGACAAGCCTTGAATCGCCTCTATAATGCGCACCCGATTGATGTTTAGCAGGTTGAGTGTTTTTTGTCGAAAATCTTGAAAGCGTTTATCATTGCGCTTGGTAACTGAAAGTGGCGACATCATTATTCTGCTTGGATTCTCTTCCCAATAGCTGGTCATCTTCCTCGTCGTAAGTTCGCTGTATTGCTGCTTTTTAAGGTTCTTGACGATTCCCCCTTGACAGACATGGGCCATATCTCTACGTCGTGCAGGAGCAGTCTGCACAAAATGCGCATTTTGCACAATCCAGGGCGCGCGGCACTCTGAGCGCTCTCGTTACACAACCATACCTCATTTCTAAGGAGAACAGAGCATGTCGAAGTTAGTTTCCCCCCATGGCAAGGAAAAGAAGTTGAAACCGCTCCTGCTCGAAGGGGCTGCCCTTGAAGCCGAAAAAGCCAAGGCGAAGACCCTGAAGGTCGTTCCCATGACCAGCCGCGAGGCATCCGACCTCATCATGTTGGGAATCGGGGCGTTCACGCCTCTCGATGGGTTCATGGGCTACGCCGATTGGAAAGGCGTCTGCGACAAATACCTGATGTCTGACGGCGTTTTCTGGCCCGTCCCCATCACGCTGTCGGCGGACAAGACTCTGGCGGACAGCATTGCACTCAACGAAGAAGTTGCTCTCTTGGACGAGGAAAACAATGAGATCCTCGGCACCATGAAGGTAACGGAGAAATACAAAATCGACAAAGAACACGAGTGCAAGTCCGTTTTCTGGACCAACGACGCCAAAGGTCATCCCGGCGTCGCCAGTGTGATGGCCCAGAAAGAGGTGAACCTGGCGGGCCCCGTCAAGGTCGTAAGCGAAAGTTTCTATCCCACCCAATTCAAGGGCATCTATCAAACGCCCGCTGAAGCCAGAAAGATGTTCGAGGACAAGGGCTGGAAGAACGTTGCAGCCCTCCAGCTTCGCAATCCCATGCACCGCAGCCATGAATTCCTCGCCAAGATCGCCATCGAAGTCATGGACGGCCTCTACATCCACCAGTTGGTCGGGAAGCTCAAACCCGGCGACATTCCCGCCGATGTGCGCGTCGAGGCCATCAATGTTCTCGTGGAAAACTACTTTGTGAAAGACACCGTCATCCAGGGCGGGTATCCCGCTGAGATGCGCTATGCAGGTCCACGGGAAGCCCTTCTCCATGCGGTGTTCCGCCAAAACTATGGGTGCAGCCACCTTATCGTCGGCCGCGACCATGCCGGGGTCGGCGACTATTACGGTCCCTTCGACGCGCAGAAGATATTCGATGAAATCCCCAAGGGCGCCCTTGAGCTCCAGCCCCTCAAGATCGACTGGACCTTCCACTGCTTCAAGTGCCAGGGAATGGCCTCCATGAGAACTTGCCCTCACGGGAAAGATGACCGCCTGCTTCTCTCGGGCACCATGGTGCGCAAGACCCTCTCCGAAGGTGGAGAACTCCCCAAAGAATTCTCGCGCCCGGAAGTCGTGAAGGTTCTCCAGGCATACTATGCGGGGCTTGAGGAGAAGGTCGAAATCAAGCTCCACGGGGCCGCCACGGGCGACGTGAAGAAGGGCTAGTTTCATTCCCGTGCCGAATTGGCGCCGGAACAGAGCAGATTGCGCCGAGCGCGATTCTACCGATGCTTCGTCCCCCCGCAGGCAATTTCTCCTCCTCGTGCAAGGGCTGGCTCTCACTCTCGCTACCGACAGCTCGAATGAAGCAGAGGATGGCAAGTCTGCTGCAGACATTTTGTTCCAGGGTCCAGGAGCGTGTCTAAAAAGTTCCTCGGGCGTCACCCCAGCGGAAGTGGGGGCAACATGGATTCCTGCCTTTGCGGGAATGACGTATGGAATGCATTTCAGATTTTTTTGACACACTCCAAGAAGGAACGAGGTTTATGACTTGAAGGGAGGTGTTAGGCTGGGGGTAGTTGACCTGTCAGGTGTGGCAACAATTGGCCAAAGGCAACAAGATTAACTCTTTTGGAGGTGAAGTTATGCCAAGTTATGTGATCCTTGAGAAGTGCGACGGCTGCAAGGGCCAGGACAAGACCGCGTGCATGTACATCTGTCCCAACGACCTGATGGTCCTGGACAAGGAAAAAATGAAGGCTTTCAACAGAGCGCCCGAGATGTGCTGGGAATGCTACAATTGCGTAAAGATCTGCCCTCAGCAGTCGATTGACGTGCGCGCGTATGCCGATTTCGTCCCCATGGGAGCATCAGTTGTTCCTCTCCGCGGTTCTGAGGACATCATGTGGACCGTTAAGTTCCGCAACGGCACCGTGAAGCGTTTCAAGTTCCCCATCCGGACCACCCCGGAAGGCAAAGCCGATCCGATGGCGGGCTTCGAGACGGGTACGGACGATCTCAAGAGTCCCCTTCTTTGCACGGAACCGGCGTCCACATGGGCAAAAGAGCTTCCCACTCTCAAGAAATAACCCTTAAAGGAGGTGACGATATGGCAAATTTTGAAACCGTAGTAGTCGATACCGACCTTCTGATCTTAGGCGGCGGCATGTCCGCCTGTGGTGCTGTCTTCGAGGCTGCCTACTGGGCGAAGAAGCACGGTCTGAAAGTGACCGTCGTCGATAAGGCCGCCATGGACCGTTCCGGAGCCGTGGCCATGGGTCTTTCCGCAATCAATCAGTACATCGGCTACGCCGAAGGCGACAACACCCTGGAAGATTACGTCAAGTACGTTCGCCAGGATCTCATGGGCATCTCGCGTGAAGACCTGGTTTACGATATTGCCCGCCACGTCGATTCATCCGTTCACCTTTTCGAGAAGTGGGGCCTCCCCATCTGGAAAGACGACAACGGTAAATACGTTCATGAAGGCCGCTGGCAGATCATGATCAACGGCGAGTCTTACAAGGTCTTGGTCGCCGAAGCCGCCAAGAACGCCCTGGCGACCATGGGCGACGCGGGCCAGTTGTTCGAGCGCGTATTCATTGTCGAGCCTCTCATGGACGGCGACAAGTGCGTGGGCGCAGTCGGCTTCAGCGTGCGCGAGAACAAGTTCTACGCGTTCAAGGCGAAAGCGACCATCGCCTGCATGGGCGGCGCCGTTCACGTTTTCCGTCCCCGGTCCGTGGGCGAAGGGCTTGGCCGTGCCTGGTATCCGCCGTGGAACGCCGGTTCGACCGCTTACTTCACCATTCGCGCCGGCGCTGAAATGACCTGTCAGGAAGTTCGCTTCATTCCCGTCCGTTTCAAGGATGGCTACGGCCCAGTGGGCGCGTGGTTCCTCCTTTTCAAGTCGCGCGCGACCAATGCCGATGGTGAAGAATACATGGTTGCCCGGGCGGGCGAACTGCCCAAGTGGGCTCCTTACGGCCTCGGCAAACCGATCCCCGCCAACCTGCGCAACTGGCTCGGCATGGAAGACGTGATGGCGGGTAAAGGCCCGATCTACATGAGAACGGAAGAGGCCATTTCCAACATAGCCGCCAAGTACAAAGACGATCCCAAGGCCTTCAAGCGGAAAATGAAGGAACTTGAGAGCGAAGCGTGGGAAGACTTCCTGGATATGACCATCAGCCAGTCGCTCCTCTGGGCGGGCATGAACATTCAACCCGAAGAGAAAGCCTCGGAAATCGCCGCTGCCGAACCTTATTTCATCGGCTCCCACTCGGGCGCATCCGGCGCATGGGTCTCCGGTCCCGAAGATGTCGCCCCACCCGAGTACTTCTGGGGCTACAACCACATGACCACTGTGAAGGGCCTTTTCACCGCCGGTGACGGCGCAGGTGCCTCCAGTCACAAGTTCTCCTCCGGTTCCCACGCCGAAGGCCGCATCGCCGCCAAGGGCGCCCTTGCCTACATCCTTGACAACAACGTCGCACCCCAGGTTGACGACGCCGTCATTGAAGGGTGGAAGAAGACCATCCTGGCGCCGATGGACCGTTTCGAGGAGTTCTCGAAGCTCTCGAGCGATCCGGACATCAACCCCAATTTCTGCAAACCGAAGATGTTCATGTTCCGCCTCCAGAAGATCATGGATGAATACTGTGGCGGCGTTTCCGCTCAGTTCACCACCAATAAGGCTCTTCTCGATAGAGGTCTTGAACTTCTCGGTATGCTGAAGGAAGACTCGGAGAAACTGGCTGCTTCCGATCTCCACGAGCTGCTGCGCGCATGGGAAAACACCCACCGCATGTGGATTGCGGAGAGCCACTTGCGTCATGTCATGTTCCGTGAAGAGAGCCGTTGGCCCGGTTACTATTATCGCGCCGACTTCCCCGACATGGATGAGAAGAACTGGAAAGTGTTCGTGAATTCCGTTTGGAATCCCAAGACCGGCGAGTGGACCGTAAAGAAGGTGCCCGTCATCAACCTGAACGTCTAGTCCAATCCTCGCACGATTGAACCTCCGGGCGCGAACCTGCACCCGGAGGTTTTCTCGTCTCTCTCATCCGCACCCCTCCAGCCTGCGTCAGGATAATGATTTTTCGCTTTTCATATACGCAAGACAGATGTAAAGCTTGATCCAGCAGCAGCCTTTTTGGGAGCCGCAATCGAATATGTCTCATTCTCATCTGATGGAAGAATCCGTGCGGAAATAGTGTGTGGGCGTCCGGCGCCATTCCCGCAGGAGTCATTGCCATGAAATGGTTTTCCAAGAAAGAACGACCGGCGGCAAAGGTGCGACGCATTCCCGAGGGGACGATAGAGAGGAATGTTCCCGAGCTTCACAGCGCCGGGACCGTAAGAAGAGTCAACGCCGGCGACGTTCTCTTCAGAGAAGGGGAAAGCGACGGCACCATCTATTTCGTCGTCAAGGGCTCCTTCGAGACCGTCAGGAATGAGAAGACACCCCTCATCGAAACCGAAACCTTTCGAGAAGGCGAATGGATAGGCGAAATCTTTTTCACGCCTCGGAACCAACCCCAAAGAGTTTCGACCGTCGTCGCATCGGCTTCCTCCACGGTGGTGGCTTTGAATCCGGCTGCGTTCAAGTCCTTGGACCGAAAAATCCAGGACGAAGCCACGAGAAAGCTCCAGGATCGCACCGCCCTTCGCGTCCGCAGACTCGAAAAATCCCTCGAAGAATCTCGAAAAACCTCCACCTATCTCTCCAATCGTCTGAAAACTTTCATCCGAGAGCAGAGCAAAGGTTACGAGGAATCTGAAATCATCAGAAACGTCCTCGACAACCTTCCCCATCTCCCAGCCTATACCACGGGCATCATGCAACTCCTCTCGAGCGAAACGGCTTCCGCCCGCGAAGTGAGTAAACTGGCCAAGAAAGATTCTTCTCTGGCCGGCGAGATCCTCAAGACCATCAACTCGTCCTACTTCGGACTTCGCAAGTCCGTTTCGGACATCCACTACGCCATAACGTATCTCGGCTTCAATCAGGTCCACCAGATCGTGGTGTCGAGCGGCCTGCGCCAGACCATGCCCGAAACGGAAGAATTTCAGGAACTCCACCGTCACTCCATCATCATAGCGGATCTTGCTTTCGAGATCTGTCAATTGCACGATCGGTCCAAGGCTTCCACGATGAGCACCACAGCTCTCCTCCACGACATCGGGAAGAGCGTCGTTCTCCTCCTAAAGAGACAAAACCCCAAGCTGTCGTTCTTTCTCGACATGCTCGAACCGTCTACAATCGGCCCGATTCTTCTGAAGAAATGGAATATTCCGGAAGATGTCTATCTTCCAATCGAATATATGAATTACTCCGAATTCACACCACCAGGCGGACTGCCCGCGCCGTGCAGGGACAGCGTCGCCATTCTTCTCCTTTCCCATGCGGCTTCCGATTACGTGCAGGGAAACGAGGGCGAAACGCCTCGGAACCCATTCCTCAGAGACTATATGGATTTGCTGGGTTTTTCAGGGCTGAGCCTGGCTGAACTGGTGGAAAACCACATCCTCATCGACCTTCAGATGAAAATAGAAACCCTGCCGCAACACGTTCGGCAATTCCTCCTGGAGAAAGGCATGCATGCGGTGAAGACCGCAGGCCGCACGGAGGGAGCAACGGTTTCCCACAGGAAGAACTCGCCAAAGCCCTGAGATCGTCCCGGGCAGTGGACTGGTGGACAGGATGGACCATGAGACGATGCTGAACCGGAAAGACGTTTTGTTTCTGATTTCCGGGATTTCGGGGATCGCCGCCGCCTTCCCCTTGCCGAAATTCGGAATATTGAAAACTTCTTCGGAGGCGCTGCTGTCGCATGCGATGTTAATCGGAATTCACTTGACATTCAAATGATCTCAATTTACCTATGCACACGATGGGAATACTGTTTATGATGAAACACGTTTCGTAATGGCTCGTCCTTTTACATGACGGCATGTTGTGACTGAAAAGTTGGATTCTCAGATTCGCCGCAGGCAGATAGCCGAAGCGGCGCTGTCGATCATAGCACAGCGCGGGGTCGCAGCGGTGACCACCAAAAGGGTCGCCCAGATGGTCGGTTTAACCCCTTCGGCGCTCTATCGTCATTACGAGGACAAATCAGCCATACTGGATGCGGTTTTGGACCTCCTGATGGAATCCTTTCACGGGGACATTAGAGAGGCCAGAGGAGAATCAAAAACGACTTTGGCCCTCCTCCGTAACATATTGCTGCGGAACGTTCGAATTATTGAGCGCTACCGTCTCATTCCAGCCGTTTTCCTGTCCGACTATATTTGGCATGAGAACCAGGAGTTCACCGCCAAGTTACGGTGCAATTTCAACGAGATCAACGCCGAGATCGCCTCTATTTTCGCTGACGGCCAACAAGCGGAGGCAATCAGATCGGACATTGAACCCCAGAGACTCGCCGTGGGCTTTCTCGGTCTCTACGGGTTGCCGTCGATGCTGTCCATCCGCGGGATGATCGGGCTGGATATTTCCGCCATGGTCGATTCCAACTGGCGCGTATTCGAGAAGGGCATCAAGCTCTAGCATTTTTTCAGGTTGTTGACCTCCGCCAACTTTCATGGCCGGAGGGTTTCAACCAGGCGCCACTCGACACTGACGATGAACAGTGCTGGTTTTGGTTGCCTGGCGGGGCAAATTTACTATAATAAATATTTTAAATGATTGTCGGCTCGGCAGCGCTATGCATGTGCCCGGTCGAGCGGGGGAATTCCCGGAGGGTTTTGATCGATCGCGCAGGATTGAAAATGGACGGGGATGTTATTCTCGCGTGAATTCTCGATATATTGTGAGCGCTACAGAAATAAGCCAATCGCCGTTCTGCGCTACAGGGACGCCACAGGCGAAACGCCCTTTCTTCCGGGCAGGCTGTCGGTAACGATCTGCCCGAAGAAGCTTCGCGGCCCCGCCGATGAAGCGACTCTTCCGTGGACTGCTGGAGCGGGCGACGCGGCGTTCGACTATGTAAAGGAGACCAGACGTTCTTGAAAAAGACTCTTTTCCTCAATCCACCATCCTATGAGGGCTTTGATGGCGGTGCAGGCGCCCGCTATCCTGCCAGACGGGAAATCACCTCCTACTGGTACCCCACCTGGCTCGCGCAGCCGGCTACGCTCGTGCCCGGAAGCAAACTGGTCGATGCTCCGCCGCATCAATTGGCCATAGAAGATGTCCTCAAGATCAGCGCCGACTACGAACTGGTCTTCTTGCATGTAAGCTCCCCATCTCTGAAGAACGATATCCAGTGCGCCGAGGCTCTCAAGGCGCAGAATCCCGGAATGCAGATCGGGTTGCTGGGCCCCCATCCCACCATCCTGCCCGAGCAGACGTTACGGCAGGCGCCGTGTGTGGATTTCGTCTGTCGGAACGAGTTCGATCTCACCTGCCTCGAACTGGCGCAGGGAAAGGACTACGAGCAGATCACCGGGTTGAGCTACCGCCGCAAGGATGGCGTCATCCATCACACGCCGGAAAGGGAATTGCTGCAGGACATGGATTCCATGCCGAGCGTCCTGCCCGTATACCATCGCGACCTGACCATCGAGAACTATTTCATAGGATATCTGCTCCATCCTTATATATCCTTTTACACCGGGCGGGGCTGCCCGGCAAAATGCACCTTTTGCTTGTGGCCTCAAACCATCGGCGGCCACATGTACCGGGCGAAGAGTCCCAAGCGAGTGCTCCAGGAACTGGAGGAAGGAAAGGCGCTCTTTCCCCAGGCCCGTGAATGGTTTTTCGATGACGACACTTTTACCGTGGATCGCGAGCGCGTGGTCGAGATCAGCAAGGGACTGAAGCGGCTTAAGCTTACCTGGTCCTGCAACGCCCGGGCGAATGTCGATTACGCTACGCTCAAGGAGCTTCGCAAAAATGGTTTGCGGTTGCTCGTGGTCGGTTTTGAATCAGGGAACCAGGGAATTCTCAATCGGATCAAGAAAGGCATCACCCTCGACATGGCCCGTCAGTTCATGAAGAGTTGCCACGACCTCGACATCAAGGTCCATGGCACCTTCATCATCGGTCTCCCGATCGAGACGCGGGAGACAATCGAAGAAACCATACGGTTCGCTCAGGAATTGGACCCCTATGCGATCCAGGTTTCCATCGCCGCTCCTTTCCAGGGAACCGAACTCTACGATCAGGCGGTGCAACACGGGTGGATCGACAACAACACGTTGCTGACGGAAAATGGCATCCAGACTCCCACCCTCTCCTATCCGAATTTGAGTATCGATGAGATCGAGACGGCGGTATACCGCATGTATCGCCTCTTTTATTTTCGTCTAAAGCCCATTTTCCGGATGGTCCGCGAGATGTCTACAGAGCGGCAGATGCTGATGCGACGACTGCGTGAGGGCGGCGAGTTCATCGGTTACCTCAATACGCGAAAAAAAATGGGCGCCAACCGCAAATCGCATTAGCAGCGAATGTGGATGGACCACCCGAGTCGTCGCGGATCTGTCTGCGGTGCAGGCTGGCGTTGTTGTCTTTTTCCTCGGGGAGAGCCCGGATTGCACGCTTCCATGAGAACGCGGTTTTTTTCGAGATGCAAAGCGATCCTGTTTGATTTCGGCGGCACGCTGGATTCCGACGGGGAACATTGGCTCGACCGGTTTTATGAACTCTACGAAAGGGCCGGTCTCAACGTCCCCAGGGATGAAATCAAGCGTGTTTTCTATATGGCTGACGAGGACTGCTGCAACGACCCGCAGGTGAATCTACTGGGGCTCAGGCCGTTGATGAGACATCACGTCCGTTTGCAGTTCGCCGGCCTGAATCAGAAGAATCCGGAAAAGGAACGGGAACTGGCGGAGGGATTCTGCACGAAGACCGAGGGCTTCCTGCGACGGAACCTGCAGTTGCTTCGTCGCTTGAACCATGCTTACAGGCTTGGAGTTGTCTCGAATTTCTATGGCAACGTCGATGTGCTTTGCAGGGAAGCAGGGCTTGCGGAATCCCTCGATGCGATCCTGGACTCGACACAGCTCGGGATCAGCAAACCCGACCCGGAAATATTTCGGATCGCCGTGAGGAAACTGGGGGTATCGCCCGAGGAGGCCATCTTCGTTGGCGATTCATATGAACGGGACATGATGCCGGCGAAACGGCTCGGAATGAAAACCATCTGGCTGAAAGGCCCCAACCCGAGGCTGCCGGAAGATCCCGAGCCCGTAGATTGCATCATATCAAGTCTTCCAGAACTGGAGCTGGCAGCTTTATGAAGATGGGAATCATTGCCGCAGGCAAGGGAGAACGGCTCGCCCTTGGAGGCGTTTCGACGCCAAAGCCCCTGGTTTCCATTGCGGGAAAGGCTTTGATCGCCCGCATCATCGAAGCCGGTGTCGCGTTGGGGGTGAGTTCGGTCGCCTGTATTGTGAACGAGTTGAATCCGAGCACGATCGAATTCTTACGTTCCGGTCGCTGGCCGGTTTCGTTGGATTTAGTCGTCAAGACCACGCCCAGTTCCATGGAGAGCCTGTTTTGCCTGGCGCGTCATCTGTCTGATGAACCGTTTGTTCTCTCCACCGTCGACGTCGTATTCGGACCGTCCATCTTCGAGCGCTTCGTCGCTGAAGCCCGGGCTAAAACCGATTCGATGGGATCGCTCGCTCTCACCCGATTCGTTGACGACGAAAAACCCCTGTGGGCAGCTATGGACGGGGCGAACCGCATAACGGCCATGGGCGACCCGGCACGGGGCAGCGGGTATATCACTGCCGGGTTCTACTATTTCAAGCCCGACATCTTCGCAGAAATGGACGTGGCGCGGGAGAAGAATCTGAACGCCCTGCGCCAGTTCCTGGGTCATTTGGTCGATAGCGGCTATCCGCTTCACGGAGTTCCGGTTGCGAAGACCATCGATGTCGACTACCCCGAAGACATCGGAAAAGCTGAATCCTACTTGGAAGAGATCGACACGGCATGAAACCTGGAACACTGTTGGGCCTTTATCGTGAACGAGTCTTCTCGCCCGGCAAGATAGACGATGATGCGGCCATCCTGGATGCGACGCTCGATGAATTGTCGGGCATGGGATATGAAGTCGCCAGACTGCACGCCGAAACCCTCGACCGGACGACCCCCGGGACGGAAACCGTATTGACCATGGCCCAATCGCCGCGAGTGCTGGGAATACTCGCAGAATGGGAAAACCGCGGCGCTCGAATCATCAATTCGGTCCGTTCCGTTCGAAACTGCTATCGCAGACCGTTGGTGAGCCTCCTACGGGGTTCCGGCGTCCGTATGCCGCGCAGCCGAATGGTTTCGTTGGAAGAGGCTCGTGAGACGATCGATTTGCAGCCATCGGAACGGCTCTGGTTCAAACGCGGGGACGTTCACGCCATACAGGAGGGGGATGTCGCCCCGGTGTCGTCCAGAGAAGAACTGGCGCAAGCCCTGGATCATTTTCAGAGCAAGAATATCCGCGACATACTCGTCCAGGAGCATGTGGAAGGGCCGGTCGTCAAGTTCTATGGCGTTGGATACGGCCGGTACTTCAAGGCTTATCTCGCTCTCACCGGCGAGGATATCACCCAAGATGCATCGTCCCTCTCCGCTGCCGCAGGACTTGCAGCCGAGGCGGTCGGACTGGCTGTGTACGGCGGAGATGCGGTCCTGACGAACGGGGATGGCGCGTCATTGATTGACCTCAATGATTGGCCGAGTTTTTCGAGGTGTTGTGGTTCGGCTGCCAGGAGCATTGCCGGGTATGTCTCACGCGAGATCAAGCTCCGGTCCAGCGGCCATCTCCGCTCGTGAGCGGGTCCTCGAAATCGAACGGAATCGGAAATACAGGCTCTGCGGGATGGGAATCTGCTGAAACTGAATCTCACACCGGATGAACGAAAGGAAGAGAGATCTCTTATGCATTATCAAGGCGCACCCGAAAACATCGGCCCCACGACCTCCGCGCAACTCTGCGACGAAGAACAGCGTTATATATCCCCCGGACTTCAGGAAGTGAGTCAGGTTTCCCGTCTGGCGATCAAGAAGGCCAAAGGCTGCCGTCTCGAAGACATGGAGGGGAGAACGTACCTGGATTTCATGGCGGGAGTGGCGGTTTGCAGTCTCGGCCACTCGCATCCCAAATACGTCGCCGCTCTCAAGGATCAACTGGACAGGGTTACCGTGGGGAGCTTTACGACGGAAAACCGCGTGAAGCTGCTTCGCCTCATCGCCTCGCTCACCCCCGAAGGCCTCAACAGGACTCAGCTTTTCAGCGGAGGCGCGGAAGCCGTGGAAGCCGCGATCCGGCTGGCGAAATCCCACACCAAGAAATACGAAGTCCTGAGTTTTTGGGGAGGTTTTCACGGGAAGACCGGAGGAGTCCTGGGTCTCATCGGCGATCCTTTCAAGAAGAACTGGGGCATCCTGCATCCCGGTCTTCATCTTGCCCCTTACGCCGACTGCTACCGATGCCCGTACAAGATGGAATACCCCGGATGCGGCATGTTCTGCCTGGACTTCGTGCGCAAGATCATCGAAAACAACACGGCGGGCAGCCTGGCCGCCATCATTGTCGAACCGATCCAAGGGACCGCCGGAAACGTGATTCCCCCTCCCGAATGGCTACCCGGCCTGGTTCAGATCGCCCGTGAAAATGACGCCTTGCTCATCGCAGACGAGATGATCACCGGTTTCGGCCGTACGGGCAAGATGTTCGGATCGGAACACACGGGAATTTGCCCCGATATCATGACCATCGGAAAGGGACTGGGAAGCGGGTTCCCCGTGTCGGGGCTCATCTCCACCGATGCGATCACCGGGAGCATGCCCTACTCGAAGCCGAGCGCCGCATCGAGCAGCTACGGCGGCAATCCGCTGGCGAGCACCGCCGCTTTCGCAACCATCCAGACCATACTGGATGAATCCCTGGTCGAAAACTCCCGCCAGGTGGGAGACTACCTCCTGAACGGCCTGCGAGGTCTCCAGGAAAAGTACCCCTTTATTGGAGACGTCCGAGGCCGCGGCCTCCTGATCGGCGTCGAACTGGTGAAAGACCGCAAGACAAAGGAGCCGATCGAAAAGCCCGTGACCAGGCAACTTTTTCTCGAAACCCTCAAAAGAGGCCTGGTATCCATGAATTACAAGGCCAACTTCCGCATCAATCCGCCTCTGATCCTCAGCCGTGCGGAAGCTGACGAAGGGCTGGCGATTCTGGACGAAGTCTTCGCCCACTTGCGCGATCACATACCTTACAAGTAGGGCGCAATACAATGATGGACAACACGCATGAAGATCGCCCTCCGTTTCGAGGCGCTATCATCGGTTTCGGAAACGTAGCCGTACATGCCCATTTGCCGGCCTGGCTGAAGAGTGGGCGTTTCAAGATTGTAGCCGTCGTGGAGCCATCTCCCGAACGGGCGGAAATGGCCCGGCGCCTCCTTCCCGAGGCGCGCGTCTACCCGACGTCGGACGTCCTGTTCTCACAAAACGGGTTGGATTTCGTCGACATTTGCTCGCCGCCATGCTTCCATTACGACCAGGTGCTCGCCGCCTGCCGGTCGGGCTTGCACGTGTTTTGCGAAAAACCCCTGACCGTGTCGAGCGAGCATCTTCTCGACATACATCGGGCAGCCGAGCAGTCGAAACGGGTTGTATTCACGGTAAACAATTGGAAATATGCGCCCCTGTGGATCAAGGCGTCCGAACTGGTACGGGGAAACGCTGTGGGCGCGGTTCGTCACGTTTCCCTGACGGTGCTTCGATGCCCCAATTCCGGCGGCGGAGCTTCAAACTGGAGACAGTGCGCCGAGGTCGCCCAGGGCGGGATTCTTATCGACCACGGGTGGCACAACCTCTACATCGTCCTTTCGCTCGTGGAGCAGCAACCCCTGTCCATCGCAGCCAGGATGGAGCCGCCATTCGGGCCTGCCTGCGAACTGGAGCAGACGGTGGATCTCTCGGTCCGGTTCCAGGACGCGGATGCGCGCCTGCACCTCACGTGGCAGGCTTCGCAACGCAGGAATTTCGGCACGATATCAGGCGACAGGGGAACGATTCACATCGATGGCGACCACCTGGTCCTGGATGCGGACGGGGCTCCCCCCACCCGGTTCAATTTTCCGGAAGCCCTGTCTGCGGGTTCCCACCACCCCGAGTGGATGGAACCCGTGGTTGACGATTTCACCCGTGAAATCGTCGAACCCGCGTGCCGGGGCGCCAACCTGGCGGAAGCCCGGTGGTGCGGCCATCTCATCGACGTTGCCTACCAGTCCGGTCGAGACGGCTCCGACCCCATCGAAGTGGGCTGTCCGACACCGGAAGATTTCAATCGATGAGTGCTCCAGAGCGACGGATTCCGTCGAGAAACTGCGCCGGAAGCGATTCCGACCAACCCGGCTCGCCCGAAAGGCCACGGCAGGCCGTCCTCAACGCATGCGGCACGGGCGCATGGGAGATGGTCGGAGGCATCCCGCTGGTCGCGAGATTTCTCCATCACCTGAATGGACTCGGGATTGAAGAGGTGATCCTTCTCCAAGAGAGCGGTCTGGGTTCCATGGACCTCGAAAGATGGCGGCGACGGATGCGGCTCCGCAAGGTGAAAATAGACGGTGGGAAGAATATCGCAGCGGCCATCCTATCGACGCCCCGTCTCGCCCCTCGCTTTCTTTACCTGGACGGCGCTCACCTCATGGACCCGCGACTCATGGCGGCCCTTTCCATCGCACCGGTGCCGACCCTGGCGCACATCGCGCGAGACGATGAGGCAAACGGGATCGTTCGGGCGGGAATCCTTTCCATCGACGATATTGAAACCTGGGCCGAAGAAGGGATCGCCGCGCTCGCGTTGCGTTCCGCTCCGCTTTATCCTGAGGATGTGGATGCTTTCTCGCTTGAAATCAGAGGGGTTCGGACGCCGTATTTCATGGAGGTGCGTTCCAGGGACGATGCGCAGGAAGCAACCCGTTTGCTCATCCGAAGCCAACAGAAATTCGTCATGGACCTTCCCGCCGAGTACATCGATCCCTTTTTCGAGGACCCTCTGACCCATTGGCTTTGCGGAACGGCCATCACCCCCAATATGGTCACCCTGGCCGGCGCGCTCGTGGCTTCTCTGATCGTCTGGTTGTTCTGGCACGGCTGTTTTGTCGCAGGCGCCCTTCTGATGTTTGCGGTGGAGATACTAGATGGAGTGGACGGAAAGCTGGCGCGGACCAAACTCCATTTTTCCTGGTTCGGGCAGCATGAAGACGTAATTGACTATTTCTGTGAGACCATGATTTATGTCGCCCTGGGGGTCGGACTGACGGCCAGGTACGGCGGGTGGCTCCCCTGCATCATGACCGTCCTGATGATTGTCTCCGATACGACGGATAACGTGCTCTCCACCCTGGCGGGCAGGTGGCACGGCAAGAGCATCGATTTGTTCGGCCCCTTCGATGTGGCTTTCAGACGCATCGGCGGGCGCAGGAACATTTACGGGGCCATTTTCATCGTCGGATTCGTGGCGGGCTTTCCATTGCAGACTTTTACCCTGGCCGCGCTCTGGGCCGCCGTCACCGCGATTGTTCACGGTATTCGGCTTTTGCAGTTCGGACGGACAAGTGCGAGACTTTCCCGTAGCGTTGGGAAGCTGGCTTGACTTCTCATCCTTCGCAATTCCCCTCGTCATCGGGGTTCAAGAGGCGACGAGGGTCATTGCACTGAAGGCTGTCGGTTTTGACATGGCCATGGGACTTGCATACGGCGTAACGCTCCGCCTGGAACAGATCTTCTGGTCTCTTGCCGGACTGTTCTGTTACGCCACTTTGATCTCTGAAGGTGCGAAGGGGAAGCTGGTTCCCTCAAAAATCGAAGAACGCCCCCCGCATTTCCCGGATAATGTGATATGAAGGATAAAGGAATCGACACGACCGGCCTGAGCCTGATCCAGTGCATACTGCAAAGAATATTCATCGCAGTCACGTGGCGCCCGCTCCTCACCATAGTCCTGGCCATAACGCTGGCGGCGCTTTCACTGTGGTATACGGTGAACAACATCGGGTTTCTCACCAGTCAGAAGAAACTCATTTCCTCCGACAACAAACTCGTTCAACTCTCCGAACAAATCGAGCAGTTCGACGATCTCGATACATTCGTTGTCGCCATTGAAAGCAACAATCAGTCCCTGAGCCTGAGTTTCCTTCGCGCTCTCGCCGCCCGGATTGAGGCGGATCGAGAACACTTCGTCGAGGTCTTCAGTAGAGTGGACCCGCAGGCATTGAAACCATGGGCGCTTCTCTACCTCGATAAGAAAGACATCTTGCGTGTTCACGAGAACCTGACCGAACACCGTGCCCTGGTTCGGGACCTTGCATCTTCCCCCGACACCGTCAACCTCTTCAGGCTCATCAACCGGGAGCTTGCCTCCGGGATGGTGAAAGAGCTGTTCACCGGCTTCCTGGATGAAGAACCTCTGAAGAAGCGACGCGAACCGATCGACCTGACACTCCTCATTGACTGTCTCAAATCCCTGGAGGAATGTTTCGATGGGAAGGGGTATCGGTCTCCATGGGGATCGTTCTTCATGGGAGAATCGTGGGACGAGGATTCCGAAGGGTATTTCTGGACCGAGGGCAAACGCTACCTCCTCCTCTTCGTAACTCCTGCAAAGGCGGAAACGGGCTTCGGCAAGGCACAGAACTCTCTCAAGAGGCTGAGGCAGACAATCGCCGATGTACGGGTTGACTTCCCGGGCGTCAAAGTCGGCGTTACCGGGCAGGAAGCCCTGAACGTCGACGAAATGACTCTTGCCATCGAGGACATGAGCTTCGCCACCACGCTCTCTCTTCTGGGCCTATCGGTGCTCCTGGCTCTTTTTTGGCGCGGGTCCAGAAGGCCGCTTTTCGGCATCATGGAACTGCTCGTGGCCCTGTCACTGACCTTTGGCCTCACAACCCTGGTCGTCGGTCATCTCAATATTCTCTCGGTGGTCTTCACCCCCCTCATTCTCGGCCTGGGCATCGATTACGGCACTCACTGGCTGTCCCGCTACGAAGAGGAGATGCAAAAGGAAGGCGCCACGAAAAAGGAAGCCGTTCGGACAACCATGGTCCAACTGGGGCCGGGCTTGATTTCCGCCGGACTCAGCGCGTCGCTTTCTTTCTTTCCCCTGGTGCTCACCGGCTTTAAGGGCCTGGCCGAACTGGGCATCATCTGCTCCATGGGAATGCTCATGACCACCACGACCAGCGTATGCGTCCTGCCCGCCATCACCCTGATGTTCGACAAGCCTTCAAAACGTGCGGCGTCCCCCACCGGCTGCCGCGGCGATATCAAACCCCTCTTTCAACTCACCGACAGACGCGCCTACACCATCCTGATTGTCTCGGGCATCGGGCTGGTGCTCTCCGTAATTGCAGCAAGAGGGGTCTCTTTCGATCTGAACATGCTGCGGCTTCAGTCCAGGGGTGCGGAGTCCGTTATCTGGGAAATGAAGATTCTGAATGAATCCAGACGGTCCAGTATGTACGGGGCGGTTGTCGCGCACTCCCTCGAAGAAGTGGAGAGAAAGTCGGCATCCTTGAAATCTCTCCGCTCGGTCTCTGAAGTTCAAAGCGTGGCCACATTGCTTCCACACGATCAGGAAGAGAAAATGGCGTTGGCGCGGCAGTTGAAACCACTTCTGCCGGAGATCCGCGTGGATCGAGAATCCGGACAATCCGCCAACCTGGCAGAACTGGAAAATGTGCTTTCCAGGATCGGCTTCAAAATGATCGAATCCATCGACGCTGATCCAGAAGACCTGTCTCGCATAGAGGCGCAGATGGCGCAGGTGAGAACCCTCGTCGAACGTTTGCACCGCCGCTTTGTTTCCGAAGACGTAACGAAGACCCGCAACGCAGTGGCGGCCTTCGACAGTGGTTTGGCACGCGACCTTGCAGATAAGCTGGAGATCCTGCACGCCAATTCGAACCGGACAAGATCGATGGAGTTGAGCGATCTCCCGGAAAGGCTCGTTCAGCGTTTCGTTGGAGAAGACCAGGTCTACCTCATCCGGGTTTTTCCGGCCGACGATATCTGGGAACCGGAATTCCTGGGCAGGTTCGTTCGAGATCTCAGATCGGTAGATCCCGATGCGATCGGCGACCCGGTGACACTTTGCACCTTTACCAAAGCATTTCGCGATGCCTGCGTGGAAGCGGCGATTTATGCAGTGGTTTTTATCGCCGTCCTGCTCCTCTTCGTCTTCCGTAGCGTGGTCTATGTGCTCCTGGCCATGCTGCCCCTGGCTGCAGGCACTGCATGGACCCTGGGCTTGATCGGCTGTCTCGGGGTCGATCTGAATCTGGCCAACAGCATCTTCCTGCCCATGATAGTCGGAGCAGGCGTTGAGTATGCCATTATCATTCTCCAGCGGTGGAGACAGGGGGGGGGGACCGGGATGACGCTCCCCCTCAGCACCGGCAAGGGAGTGATTCTTGCCGGATTGACCACTACCGTCGGCTTTGCAAGCCTCATGATTTCCAGCCATCAGGGTGTCTATAGCCTTGGCTTGCTGACGACCATCGGGAGTCTCTGCGTCCTGGCGGCAGCGGTTCTGCTACTGCCAGCCGTGATGCATCTGCTCCCGAAACTGTCGGAGAACAGTGCTCCTGCCGGTCTGCTCGTTCCCGTCCCGCAATGCGTCGAAAAAAGCAGCGCTTCGCCCCGGAGGAAGCGGCTGTGACGGCCCGCTGCTTTTGCCTGATCCCATTGGATCGTAACAAGGAGAGGCATGTCTCGCAGATTGACTCACTTGGAAATGCTCATTGGCGGCTGCAAATTTTTCAGCTACCTTGTTTCAGGCGGTCTTTTCAACATCAACCTGGAAGTCACCAAGAGGTGCAATGCACGTTGCGACTTCTGCGATTACTGGAAGGAAGAACCGGGCGAAGAGCTGAAAGACTATGTTGAGGTAGTCAGAAAACTGCAACCACTCTCGGTCAGCATCACAGGGGGAGAACCGCTTCTCAGAGCCGATCTCCCAGACATCATCGCCTCTCTACGCCGGAATTTCGGTTTTCTCCACATTTCCCTCATCACCAATGGTTTGCTGCTCACCAGGGAGAAAGGTCTCGAGATCTGGGAAGCAGGAATCGATGAGCTTTCCATTTCCTTGGATTATCTCGATCAGCGGCATGACGAAGGGCGTAACTTGCCAGGCCTCACAAGGCACATCCTTTCCGTGGCCCCCCAACTCAAGTCCGCCGGCGTTAATTTGTGTTTTAATATGGTCATGAAGAACGGGAATTATGTTGAGGCACCTCAATTGCTGCGTGAGTGCGCTCAAATGGGAATCAAGGTTTCTGTGAGCACGTATAACTGCTGGCGTACGAATAATGGCCATCACATGATTGGGGGGGACGACCTCCAGCGCTTGAAAGGGGTCATCACGGAATTGAAGGATCTCCGAAAGGCTTATGGAAATCTCACTAGCAGTCCCTCCTATCTGGATAGGATTCCTGATTTTTTTGAGAATCCGAACATTCCTGGCTGTACTGCCGGCCTCAACTGGATTCAGGTCACGCCTGACGGGATGATCAAGCGCTGTTCCGACGGACCTGTCGCCGTCCATTTCAGTGAGTGGCGGAAGAATTATTTCCAGCCAACCGATTGTGGCCGATGCTGGTATTCCTGCCGCGGAGCGGCTCAAGAGCCATGGACTCTGCAACGATTCATCGAGATGTCCATGGACGCCCTTTCCGACTAGCCCAGCAGAACGTCGGAGCGCCTCTTTCTTTCCATATGACGATGATCGACAGGCCGACGGCGAATAGGGGTAAGGGACCGAACGCGGCGCCGAGGAGGACTCGTTCAGCCAGCCAATCAGAGCAAGGGTGAAGACAAGGCAACGGAATCGCGGTTGGTCGCCGCGGCCGCGATTCAACGGATTCCATGCGACTGCTCAGCCTATCGGAGTCGTGTCTCAGAATGCATTGTCAGAATGGTTTTCAACCATAGGTTGCCATATGTGATGAGGATGTTCGCCCGATTACATGTCGATTGCCGTCCCAAGCAATTGCCATGCCTCACAAGATGTGCTATAGGAGGTCTCCGTATAACAATTTCTTAATCACCCTGCCTGAAACCCGATAAGCAGATCGGCTTGAGAGTCATTCGGCACCGGAGTTGCTCGTTATGTCCAATTACAGGCTTTACTTGCGGTTCTTCCGCAGGCTGATGGCAAATCCCCGTTACTTTTACTATACGTTACGACGGGATACCCAGTGGAATATTGCCAGGCGTCTGGCACAAGGCGATATTCCGGCCAACGGTACTTTTTACCCGGTCAAGCTTGACCTTCGGCTGTTGTATCAATGCAATCTGCGGTGCAGAATGTGCGCTCAATGGGGCAACACCGGTACGTATTTCGATTTTGACACTCCGAGGCAGCGCAAGAAACTGGAGCTTGATGTCATCCACAGTGTCGTACGGGAACTCGCGCCGAAGGGACTATGGTACGTGGATATGGAGGGGGGGGAGACCTTTCTCTATCCAGAAATCATTGAGCTTTTCAGAATGCTCAAGTCCTACAAGCTGTTGGTGAAACCGGTAACCAACGGCACCCTTCTCAAGAAGTATGCTCGAGACATTGTCAACTCGCGTATCGATTCGGTAAACATATCCCTCGATGGCGACCGTGAGGCACACAACCTCGTACGGCAAGCGGAATGGGCATACGATCGTACCATGGAAGGGATAAAGGCGCTCGTTGCAGAGAGAGCAGGCGCTGGAAGGCAACAACCGTTGATCAAGGTTTCCTTCACAATGACCCGACACAACAAAGCCATCTCTCTGCTCAAACTGGTCGATGATTTATCCGGCAAGGGTCTGATTGACGTGCTAACGATCAAATCCAGTCCAATCTGGGTACCAGCTGAGAAGGGGCAACAGTACAATGATCTGGTAAAAAAGTACTTCGGCGCTGACGATATTAGGAGCTGGAGAGGATTCTTGGAAGACTATAGCGACTTTGGCGAGGAAGCAAAAGAGATTGCGACTGCTGTTGGTGAAGTCAAATCGAAGGACTTGGACTTCTTAGTGGATCGCCTGCCGACGATTCCGTTCGATGACATCCCCAGGCTCTATACGGACTACGATTGGAATCTTGGCAGAACCCATTGTGCGATTCCTTATGTAGAGCCGACAATCGAAAGTGATGGGAATGTTTATCCGTGCAATGTTTTCACTGACGAACAGCTCTCGATGGGCAACGTGTACGAAACGCCGTTTCTCGATATTTGGTTTGGCAAGCGCTATCAGGAGTTTCGCCGCATGCTCGCTGAACAGGGAGGGTTGTTGCCTATCTGTAACCGCTGCTGCCAACTTGTGGAAGACTAACAGCGCGACTATAACGGACCGCCTGAAGTGAATAGAATGCCACCCTATACTCGTCTGGTGTATCAGCATTGTAGGAAATCAAAATAAACGGTCGGGAAGCGGGGGGTAAAATTCAGAATAGATTGACAGGAAGGCGAGGATTGTCGAAATAAATGGGCCTCTGGGAAGGGGCCTTTTTTTATTGGGATGAGGCGGAGGATTTTAGCGGAACCCTCCGCCCCGGACAAAACAA